>JAESFO010000024.1_pt1 | contig 734349 bp, 675 predicted proteins | sample 9269421 | NCBI WGS metagenome assembly JAESFO01 (sample SAMN14502839, study PRJNA617101) | algae metagenome | isolation source: Nostoc desertorum CM1-VF14 and co-occurring heterotrophs from rocky... | place: USA: Clark Mountains, San Bernardino, California | collected 2000-06-05
CAGGCTGCCGAGGTAGATCTGCATCGTGTCGAAGATGTCCGTCACCGGCACGCCGAGCTGGCGCGCCTTGGTGCGGTCGATGTCGGCATAGAGCTGCGGCACGTTGACCTGCCAGCTCGAGAACATGCCGGTCAGCTCGGGCGCCTGCTGCGCCTTCGTCATGAAGGCCTTCACCGCCGCGTCCATCTGGTCGTAGCCGAGCGAGGCGCGGTCTTCGAGCTGCAGCTTGAAGCCGCCCGTGGTGCCCAGGCCCGCCACCGGCGGCGGCGGGAACATGACGATGAACGCGTCCTGGATGCCCGCGAAGGCCTGGTTGAGCTGGCCCGCCACGGCGCCGCCGCTCTGGTCGGCGCGCGTGCGCTCCTCGAACGGCTTGAGCATGGCGAACACGATGCCCGAGTTGGAGCTGTTGGTGAAGCCGTTGATCGACAGGCCCGGGAAGGCCAGCGTGCCCTCGACGTTCGGGTTCTTCTTCATGATCTCGCCCATGCGGCGGATCACGTCGTCGGTGCGGTCGAGCGTGGCGCCGTCGGGCAACTGCGCGAAGCCGATCAGGTACTGCTTGTCTTGCGTCGGCACGAAGCCGCTCGGCACCGCCTTGAAGAGCCCGAAGGTCACCGCCACCAGCGCGAGGTAGATCACCATCATCAGCGTCTTGCGCGAGATCACGCCCTTGACGCCGCCGCTGTAGGCCTCGGAGCCGCGATGGAACAGCTTGTTGAAGCCGCGGAACAGCCAGCCGAAGGCCCGGTCCATGCCGCGCGTCAAGGCGTCCTTGGGCTGGTCATGGCCGCGCAGCAGCAATGCAGCGAGCGCGGGCGACAGCGTGAGCGAGTTGATCGCCGAGATCACCGTCGAGATCGCGATGGTCACCGCGAACTGGCGATAGAACTGCCCCGTGAGGCCGCTGATGAAGGCCAGCGGCACGAACACGGCCACCAGCACCAGCGCGATCGCGATGATCGGGCCCGACACCTCGCGCATCGCCCGGTAGGTCGCGTCGCGCGGCGAGAGCCCGGCCTCGATGTTGCGCTCGACGTTCTCCACCACCACGATCGCGTCGTCGACCACGATGCCGATCGCGAGCACCAGCCCGAACAGGCTCAGCGCGTTGATCGAGAAGCCCAGCATGTGCAGCACCGCGAACGTGCCGATCACCGACACGGGCACCGCCAACAGCGGAATGATCGAGGCGCGCCAGGTCTGCAGGAACAGGATCACCACCAGCACCACCAGCAGGATGGCTTCGAGCAGCGTGTGGATCACCGATTCGATCGATGCGCGCACGAACTGCGTCGGGTCGTAGGCAATGCGGTATTCGAGGCCTTCGGGCATGTTCTTGTTGAGCTCGTCCATCGTCTTGCGCACGTTGGCCGAGATGTCGAGCGCGTTGGAGCCCGGCGACTGGAACACGCCCACGCCCACGGCGGCGTCGTTGTCGAGCAGCGAGCGCAGCGAGTAGTCGGCCGCGCCCAGCTCGATGCGCGCGATGTCGCGCAGCCGCGTCACCGCGCCGCCGGCATCGGTCTTGACGATGATGTCGCCGAACTCTTCCTCGGTCGAGAGCCGGCCCTGGGCGTTCACCGAGAGCTGCACGTCGATGTTCTGCAGCCCCGGCGATGCGCCGATCACGCCGGCCGCGGCCTGCACGTTCTGGCCGCGGATCGCGGTCACCACGTCGCCCGCGGAGAGGCCGCGCTGCGCCACCTTCTGCGGATCGAGCCAGATGCGCATCGCGTATTCGCCGCCGCCCCAGATCTGCACCTGGCCCACGCCTTCGATGCGGGCGAGACGGTCCTTGACGTTGAGCACCGCGTAGTTGCGCAGGTAGTCGATGTCGTAGCGCCCGTTCGGCGACACGAGGTGGACCACCATCGTGATGTCGGGCGCGCTCTTCACCGTGGTGAGGCCGAGGCGGCGCACCTCCTCGGGCAGCCGCGGCTCGGCCTGCGCGACGCGGTTCTGCACCAGCTGCTGCGCCTTGTCGGGATCGGTGCCGAGGCGGAAGGTCACCGTCAAGGTCATCACGCCGTCGGTGGTGGCCTGGCTGCCCATGTAGAGCATGCCTTCGACACCGTTGATCTGTTCCTCGAGCGGCGTTGCCACTGTCTCGGCGATCACCTTGGGATTGGCGCCCGGGTACTGCGCGCGCACCACCACCTGCGGCGGCGCCACCTCGGGATATTCCGAGATCGGCAGCCCGCGCAGCGCGATCAGGCCGGCGATCAGTATCAGGACCGACAGCACGCCGGCAAAGATCGGCCGGTCGATGAAGAATTTAGAGAGATTCATGTGCGTTCTCCGGTGAGCGCGAGGCGCTCCCCTCTCGAGTTCAGGACTTCGCGGCCTCGGCCACGCGTTCCGGTTGTTGCTGTTGTTGTTCTTGCTTGGGGGTGTCGGCCCGGGCGTCCATCGTCACGTCCTGTGGCACCACCAATGCGCCGGGGCGGATGTGCTGCAGGCCGTTGACCACCACGCGCTCGCCGGGCTTCAGTCCCTTGCTCACCACGCGCAGCCCGTTGATGGGGCCGCCCAGCGTCACTTCGCGGTAGACCGCCTTGTTGTCGTCACCCACGACCATCACGAACTTCTTGTTCTGGTCGGTGCCGATCGCACGCTCGCTCACCAGCAGCGCGGTGTCGCTGCGCGCCTGGCCCATGCGGATGCGGGCGAACTGGCCCGGAATGAGCGTGCCGTCCTTGTTGTCGAAGGCGGCGCGCACGCGCACCGTGCCGCTGCGAGCGTCGACCTGGTTGTCGATCAGCTGCAGCTTGCCGGTGAAGGGCGTGCCCTCGAGGCCGGCGGTGCCCATCTGGACCGGGATCGAATCGATCTGGCCGCGGGCGCCGGCGCCGCTCGGCAGGTCTCTCAGCGCGCGGGTGATCACCTGCTCGTCGGCATCGAAGCTCGCGTAGATCGGGCTCACCGACACCAGCGTGGTCAGCACCGGCGCCCCGGGGCCCGCGGCCACCAGGTTGCCCTGCGTGATCTCGAGCTTGCCGATGCGCCCCGCCACCGGCGCGCGCACCTGGGTGTAGCCCAGGTTCAGCCGCGCCGACTGCAGCGAGGCCTGCGCCGCACGCAGGTTGGCGTCGGCCTCGCGGCTGGCGTTCACGCGCTCGTCGTATTCGCGCTGGGCAATGGCCTGCTCGTTCCACAGGCGCTTGGCGCGTTCCTGCTCGCTGCGGGCAAAGGCCTGGCGTGCCTGGGCCGATGCAACCTGCGCCTCGGCGCGCTCCACTTCGGCCACATAGGGCGCGGGATCGATGGTGATCAGCAGGTCGCCCTGCTTCACCAGCGCGCCTTCGCGGAAGTGCACCGCCTGCACGGCGCCCGCCACCCGGGAGCGCACGTCCACGCGCTGCACCGCCTCGAGCCGGCCCGAGAACTCGTCCCAGGCATTGACCTCGCTCGGCCGCACCGTCGCGACCGACACCGGCGTGCCCTGCGGCGCGGCGGCCGGTGCCGTGGCCTCGGCCTTGAAGCTGTGCATGCCCAGCACCGCGGCGGCGACCGCGAGCACCGCGGTCAGCCCGGTCACGGCGGGCCACAAGCCCTTGCGGGCCCGGGAAGAAAGGTTCGGCTGCTTGTTGTTCGACATGATGGTTCGTCCTTCTCGATGACTTTTTGGGATGCGACAGGCCATCCCGGCGCTTTTGGCACCAGGAGGTGGATTTCAGGGAAAAACGGGCCCCCGTCGCGCGCCTCGGGCGAGGCGGCGGCCGCTATTGGGGGTGGGCGGCGCTCGCGCGCCTAGCTGGGCTCAGGCGCCGCGGGCGGCGGCGTGGTGGCGCTGAAGAACTCGCGGAAGTGCTGCTGCACGCTGGCCTCGCAGGCCTTGCAGCCCGAGGGCTCGGGGTCGTACAGCGCCTTGGGCCAGTCGGCGGCGCTGGGCAGCACGCTGCTGGTCACCTCGATGCCCGCCGCGCGCAGGCGGCCGGCAAAGGTCAGCGCCTCGTCGCGCATCGCGTCGTCCTCGCCCACCAGCACCAGCGCGGGGGCCAGCGCCGACAGGCGCAGCGAGCCGCTCGGCACGGCATACGGGTGCATCGCGTTCGAGGGGCAGCTCAGGTACTTCTCCCAGCCCTTGGCCCAGCGGCATTCGGCCGCGTCGTTCGTGGCCTGGCGCAGCGAGGCCGTGCCCGCGCAGGGGTCGAGCATCGGCGACAGCAGGATCTGCCCCGCGATCGGCGGATGGGCGCGGTCGCGCGCGATCAGCGCCACCGCCGCCGCCAGGTTGCCGCCCGCCTCTTCGCCGGCCAGGTACACCTGGGCGCCCTTGCCGCCGAGTTTGGTGCGCTGCTTGTAGAGCCATTCGAGCGCGGCATAACCCACCTCGATGGGTTCGGGGAACGGCGATTCGGGCGCCAGCGGATAGGCCACCGACACCACCACCGCACCGGCACCCGCCAACAGGCGCGCCACGTTGCGGCCGTTGTCGAGCGTGCCGCAGACGAAGGTGCCGCCATGGAAATGCAGCACCAGCGGCACGGTCTCGCCGCGCGGGCGCTGGCCGTAGACCCGCGCATCCACGGGATCGCGGCCGGGCAGCGCGATCGAGAGATCGGCTTCCACGCCGTCGGCCGCGGCAATCGCGGCGGCGTCGGCAGAGCGGGACGATGGACGGGGTGACATGGGCAGCCTCAGGGTGGATTGGCGATAGTCGAAATATACGGCGCCCGGTGTGGCGTTCAACAGGCAAGCCGCCCCTACTCTGTTTCCAAACGGCGAACAATCCGTATCGCACTGGGGATTTGCTTGCTTGTGTGAGAATCCGCCTCCCTCGGCAAGGGCCGAGCCCCAGGAACAAGTTCATCCATGGATCAAATCCAGGCAATGCGGATCTTCGTCCGCGTGGTGGAAGCCGGTACCTTCACGCGCGCGGCGGACTCGCTCGCCCTGCCCAAGGGAACCGTCACCAAGCAGATCCAGGCGCTCGAATCGCGCCTGCGCGTGAAGCTGCTCAACCGCACCACGCGGCGCGTCACCGTCACCCCCGACGGCGCCGCCTATTACGAGCGCGCGGCGCGCCTGTTGAACGACTTCGACGACATCGAGGCCAGCATGACCAATGCACAGGCCAACCCCACCGGGCGATTGCGCATCGACGTCGGCACCTCGGTGGCGCGGCTCATCATCCTGCCCGAGCTGGCCACCTTCTGCGACCGCTACCCCGACATCCAGGTCGACCTTGGCGTGAGCGACCGCGCGGTCGACCTTATCAGCGACAACGTCGACTGCGTGATCCGCGCCGGCGAGCTCAGCGACCAGTCATTGGTGGCGCGGCGCATCGGCACGCTGCACTTCGTGACCGTGGCCTCGCCCGCCTATGTCAAGCGCTACGGCAAACCGCAGCACCCCAACGACATCGAGAAGCGCCACCACGTGGTGAGCTACTTTTCGGGCAGCACGCGGCGCATCTATCCGCACGAGTTCAAGAAGGGCGACGAGTACGTCGAGCTCAACGGGCCCTATCGCGTGTCGGTCAACGAGAGCAACGCCCACCTTGCCGCGGTGCTCGGCGGCTTCGGCATCTCGCAGGTGATCAGCTTCCAGGCCGAACCGCTGCTCGAGAGCGGCGAACTGATCGAGCTGCTGCCCGACTGGCACCGCGATCCGTTGCCGATCCATGTGGTGTACCCGCCCAACCGGCACCTGAGCGCGAAGGTGCGGGCGTTTGTGGATTGGGCGGCGGAGCTGTTTGCGAAGAACGCGCGGTTGCAGCGGCGCTGAGGGGGCGTGTCCAGCGAAGGCGGACGCGCGCAGGGAGCCGGTACGATCGGGTCGACCCGCTCCCGGAGTTCCTTTGCCTGATCTGCAACGCCTCAGCCCCACCCAACTGCTCGCCCGCACCTACACGCATATCGTCTTTGCTGGCGGCGGCAATCGATGCTGGTGGCAGGGAGGCATGGCCGACGCGCTTCGCGACCATGCATGCTGGCGCCCCGAGCGCTTCATCGGAACCAGCGCGGGCGCAAGCGTGGCCACGGCCGTCGGCACCGGCAAGCTCCACGCTTCGTTGCGCCAAGGCGTGGCCTACTTCGACAGCATCCCGCGCAACGCCGAGTGGAAGGAACTGCTGCGCGGGCGGCGACCTTTCATCCTGTCGAAAGTGTTTCGCACCTGGGTGGAGAGCTTCCTGGACGAGAAGGACCTGGCGCGGCTCAGGGACTCAGCGCTGAAGATCGACGTCGTCGTGACACGGCTCGTGCCGCGGATACCGGCACGGCTGTCGGCCGCGCTGGCACTCGGCCTCTACGCCACGGAGAAGTTCTGGCTCAAAGGAATTCACGGCCATCTGCCCCACCGCGTGGGATTCCGCGCGGAGCACCATGAACTCCATCGTTGCGGCGGTCTGGGCGAAGCGCACAACCTGCTGCTTTCGGCGGGCTCGGCACTGCCGCTGACGCCCCTTCACTACGTGCAAGGCAGGCCAGCCTTGGACGGTGGCTTTCACGACAGCGTGCCCTTGCCCGTGTCGCGCGAACACGATGCCAAAACCCTGGTCTTGCTCACGCGCCACCGACCGGCCTTGCCGCAGATCTTTGCGCATTGCGAACGGGTCTACCTTCAGCCCACGCAACCCGTGGCCGCAGGGACGCTCGATTTCACGAGCGGCACGAACATCCAACTCACTTTTGACCAGGGTCGTAGGGAAGGCGAGCGGCTGTTGGCATCGGCGATCTGATCGGTCTGGGCAAAACGGGGAAGACGCAAGCACAACGGCGAGCTTGCACTGCGCTCGCTTCAAAAGCCCCCGAACACCTTGATCAACAACGGCACCAGCAACGCCGTCGCGATCCCGTTCAACCCCAGCGCCAACGCCGAAAACGCCCCTGCCGTCTCATTGACCTGGATCGCGCGCGCGGTGCCGATGCCGTGCGCCGCCATGCCGACCGCGAAGCCGCGCACCGCGGGTTCCTCGATGCGCAGCAGGTTCAGCAGGCCGGTCGCCATGATGGCGCCCGAGATGCCCGCGACGGCCGCCGCCACTGCCGCCAGCGATGCGAGGCCGCCGATCTTCTCGGCCACGCCCATGGCGATGGGCATGGTGGCCGACTTGGGCGCGAGCGACATCAGCAGTTCGTGCGAACCGCCGAGCGCCCAGGCGATGCCGACGGCCGAGACGATGGCGGCGACCGAACCCACGATGAGCGCCACGCCGATCGGCAGCCAGAGCCGCCGCAGCCGCGCGATCTGGCCGTAGAGCGGGACGGCCAAGGCCACGGTGGCGGGGCCGATCAGAAAGTGCACGAACTGGGCACCTTCGAAGTAGGTGTCGTAGGGCGTGCGCGTCGCGAGCAGCACCGCGACGATGACGACGACCGACACCAGCACCGGGTTGACCATCGGATTGCGCCCGCTTCTGGCATGCAGCCATAGCGCGCCGAGGTAGGCCAGCAGCGTGAGCGACAGCCAGAGCAGCGGCGACTGGGCCAGGAAGGTCCAGACCTCGAACAGCCGGGCGGGCGGATTCATTCGGCGTCCTTTCCGGTGATGCGGATCATCCAGCGCAGCGTGAGCGCGGTCACGGTCATGGTGAAGGCCGCGCCCACGATGCCGGCCGCCAGGAACGGCAGCCACTCGCGTCCCACGCGCTCGAAGTGCAGCATGACGCCCGCGACCGCCGGGATGAACAGCAGCATCAGGTTGCGCAGCAGGTGGCCCGACGTGGCCTCGAGCGCCTCGGGCACGCGTCCGCGCACGAGCAGCCCGACGAACAGCAGCAGCATGCCGATCAGCGGCCCGGGGATTGGCAGCGCCAGCCACTGCACGAGCAGTTCGCCCGCGAGCTGGCAGAGAAAGAGCGTGGTGATGGCGATCAGCATGGCATCAGCCTCGGGTTCGGTTCGGTTCAGTGCGGAATGCGGATCGTCGCACGGGTCCAGGCTTCTTTCAGCGCCTGCTGGCTCGCGGGCGGCAGCACACCGAGCCGCACCAGGCCCGGCAGACCGAAAGATGCGCAGTCGCGCAGCTTGATGCCCTCGGCGCGCAGCACGGCCGCGAGCGGCGCATAAGGCCGCTCGGGGCGTGCACAGAAGAAGTTGGCATCGCTCGGCAGACACTGCCAGCCGAGCGATTCGCACAGCGCGCGCTGCTGCGCCTTCCAGCCGCGCAAGGTGTGCAGGCTGCGCGCGAGCCAGGCCTGCGCGTCGCTGCCGATCCAGCATGCGAGCAGCGCCACGCCGTGGGTGCCGACTGGCCACGAGGGCGCAAGCCGCTCCAGCCGTCGCACCATCGCCAACGCGGCTTCGCCTTCGGGCGCGATGGCATAGGCGGCGCGCACGCCGGTCAGGCCCAGGGCCTTGTTCGGCGTCCACAGCTGCCAGGCGGCGTGGCGCACCGGCGCGTCGAGCGAAGGCGCGCCCTCGAGCCGCAGTGGCGCGTACGCCATGTCGAGCACGCAGAGGTCCGGCGCCGCGGCATGCCGCGCGAGGCCGGGCTCCGCCTGGCCGAGTGGGCTCGACGGCTCGCAGCACCAGCGCAGCGCCGTGCCGTCGTGTGTTTCGGCGGCATCGGCCGGCAGCACCTGCAGGCCCCAGGCCGACGCGGCGCGCGCGTAGTCGCCATAGGCGTGCGCGGGCAACCGCACATCGCGTCCACCGGCCTGCGCGAAGGCGGCGCTGATCCGGTGGATGAACTCGCTCGCGCTGGCCGCGATCACGATGCGCTCGGCGTGCACAGCGTGAAAGCGCGCAAGGGCGCTGCGCAGCGCGGTGTAGGCCGGATCGGGATAACGGCTTGCGTCGGCCTCGCGCAGCGCGGACACGGCTGCGGGGCATGGGCCTGCGGCATTGCCGTTGGTTGAAAAGTCGTGCGCGGCCGCGCCGCCCGCGTCGGGACCGCCGTGTGGCGCAACTGGGAAAGCAGCGGATTCGCCTGCCATCGCCTAACCCATTGTCGGAAAAAGAAAGAGCACCAGCGATGCACAAGCCGCCATCGCCAGCACGGCCCAGCCGCCCAACCGCGCGGCCCGGTGCGTGTCTGCCGCATTGGCAGGCCGCCCTTCGACATTCAACGCATAGACGCCCGGCTTCGCGAGCCGCACGTCCAGCAGCAGGGCCATAGCCGCCATCGGCCAGCCGCTGTTGGGCGACGGCGTGCGGCGCGCCTCGCGAACCACGCCCTGAGGCCAGCGCCCCGCTGCCAGCGCAAGCAACAGCACGGTGAGCCGCGCCGGCAGCCATGACAGCACATCGTCGGCGCGTGCGGCCCACTTGCCGAACCAGGTCAAGTCGCAGCCATGGCGCTTGCCGCGGTAGCCCCACATCGCGTCGGCCGTGTTGGCAAATCGATAGACCGCCGCGCCCGGCAGGCCGAGCAGCATGAACCAGAACAGCGGCGCGACGAGCGAATCGTTGAGGTTCTCGGCCAGTGACTCGATCGCGCTCTCGCGCACTTCGCGTTGGTCGAGCGCATCGACGTCGCGGCTCACGAGCCACGCCAGCCGCGCGCGCCCCGCATCGAGCGACAGGCCGAGCGCCGCCTCCACAGCGAGCACTTCGCTGCGCAGCATGCGCCAGGCGAAGAGCGGCTTGAGCGCCAGGCCCAGCACCAGCGCGGCGGCCCAGCAAGGCAGCCATTGAAAGGTGGATTGCTGCAAAGCCAACGCCACGGCGCCGACGAAGACCGCGCCCCCGCACCAAGCGAGTGCGCCCGAGGCAAAGTGCTTTGCACGATGCGACGTGCGCGCTGCTTCGACACGCGGCGCGAAGCGCGCACCGATCCAGCCGAGGTAGCGCCCCATCCCCACCACCGGGTGCCAGCGCGCGGCCGGCTCGCCCAGCCAGCGGTCGATCGCGAGCGCGAGCCACAGCGCGGCGACAAGGGACACGGCAACGGCTGCAGAGGGCGCTACCGGCATGGAGGCTGTCGTCCGTTCAGTCTTCGATGCCGCGCTGGGCCGGAATGCCGGCCTTGAACGCGTGCTTGACCATCGTCATGTCGGTCACGGTGTCGGCCAGCTCGACGATCTCCGGCGGGCAGCGCCGGCCGGTGAGCACCACGTGCACATGCGCAGGCCGCGTGCGCAGCGTGTCGAGCACGCCGTCGAGCGGCAGCCAGCCGTAGATCAGCGGATAGGTGATCTCGTCGAGCACGACCATGAAGTGCTCGCCCGAGAGGATCGCCGCCTTAGCCTTCTCCCAGCCGTCGCGCGCCAGCTGCGCCGAGCGTTCGAGGTCCTGGCTTTTCCAGCTGAAGCCGTCGCCGAGGCCCTCGATCGGAATGCCGATCTGCTCGAACATGCGGTGCTCGCCGAAGCGCGCCGACGGCACCTTCATGAACTGGTAGATCTTCACCGCCTTGCCGCGGCCGTGCGCACGCAGCGCCAGCCCGAAGGCCGCGGTGCTCTTGCCCTTGCCGTCGCCGGTGTTGACGATGACGATGCCGCGGCGCTCGCCTTCGGGCTTGTCGTAGGGCTTGTCGGTGGGTGGGGTTTCGATTTGCATTTGGGCTTCTTTTCAAGGGTGGAGAAAGCGGACTTCCGGACGCAGAGGACGCAAAGGTTTCGCAAAGGACGCAAAAAAATCAAAACAAAATTTTCAATGTCTTCTTCTGCGACTTCTGCGAAACCTTTGCGCCCTCTGCGTCCGGAAGTCCGATCCCGATCCCGCTTCATGACGGCAACGCAATCCACTGTTGCGCCACGCGATGCACCCGGATCCGGTGGTCGAACACGCGCTCGAGCGCCGCGTGCATCGCCGGGTCGCTGCTGCCGCCGTGGTGCACCACGCGGCCCTTGTCCATCACCACGAGCGCATCGGCGGCCAGTGCCATCGGCAGCTCGTGCAGCACGCTGACCACCGTTCGCCCCTCGGCCACCAGCGCGCGCACGGCCTGCATCCAGTCGGCCTGGTGTGGCGGATCGAGGTTGGCGAGCGGCTCGTCCATCAGCAGCAGCTCGGCCTCGACCGCGAGCGCGCGCGCGAGCAGCACGCGCTGGCGCTCGCCGCCCGAGAGCTGGCCGAGCGGGCGGTCACGCCACTCCCAGGCCTGGGTGCTGCGCAGTGCGCGTTCCACCGCCTCTCTGTCGGCTTCGCTCGGCGCAGCAAGCCAGCGCTGGTGCGGCAGGCGGCCGAGCATCGCGATGTCGTAGACCATCAGGTCGTCGGCGCTGCCCTCGCCCGCGGCACCGCTCTGGCCAAGCCACGAGACGCGCTGCGCGCGCAGCCGGTGCGGCAGCTTCGCCGCCTGTTCGCCGAAGAGCCGCACCTCGCCGCCGTGCGCGAGCAGCCCCGCCAGTACGCGCAGCAGCGTCGACTTGCCGGCGCCGTTGGGCCCGACGACGCTGGTCCAGCGCGCACGGTCGATCGCCAGGTCGATGCCGTGCAGCACCTCGGCGCCGCCCAGCCGGGCAAGCACCCCGCGCGCCTCAAGCACCGGCGCGTTCATACGGTGCCTCCGCGCAGGCCGCGCCGGTGCATGAGCCACAGCAGATAGCTGCCGCCGAGCACCGCGGTGAGCACGCCCACGGGCAGTTCCTGCGGCGCGATCAGCCAGCGCGCCAGCAGGTCGGCGGCCATCAGCAGCAGCCCGCCCATCAGCGCAGAGAGCACGATCAGCCGCGCATGCGTGGTCTTGACCATCGAGCGCACGAGGTGCGGCGAGGCCAGCCCGACGAACGCGATCAGGCCGGTCTGCGCCACGGCCGCACCGGTGGCCAGCGCAAGCACCACCACCAGCGCGGCGCGCATCGCGCCGAGCGGCAGGCCCAGGCTGCGCGCCGTGGCTTCGCCGAGCGCCAGCCCGTCGAGCACCGGCGCGAGCGCCCAGGCCAGCAGCAGGCAGGCCGCGCCGACGACCGCCATCACCGCGCAGGCGCTCCAGCCGACCAGGCCGGTGCTGCCGAGCACAAAGCCCTGCAGCGCCTGCAGCACGTCGGCCGAGGCGATGGTGATGAGGTCTTTCGCGGCGCCGAGCACCACGCCGACGATCACGCCGGCCAGCAGCAGCCTGAGCGTCTGCTGCACGCCGCGCGCCAGCGTGAGCGTGAGCATCACGGCGCAGACCGCGCCGACGAAGGCCGCGCCGGTGAGACCGAGGCGCAGCGCCCATTGCGCGCTCGCGGCCGTGCCGCCGAAGAGCATCAGCGCCACGGCCACGCCGAGCGACGCGCCCGAGGCACTGCCGAGCAGATAGGGATCGGCCAGCGGATTGCGGAACAGCCCCTGCGCCACCGCGCCCGCCAGCCCGAGCAGCGCGCCCGCGAGCCAGGCGCCGAGCGTGCGCGGCAGCCGGATGTCCCAGATGATCTGCAGCGCCACCGTGTCGCGGCCGGCCGCCAGCAGGCTCTCGAAGCCGGTGCTGCCGATGCCGAGGCCCAGCACCGCGAGCACCCCGCCGAGACCGGCCAGCGCGACGCCGACCCAGCGGACACGGCGCTGATGCCGCAGGTGCAGGGTGCCCGCTTCCACTCAGCGGCCCTTCTCGGCCAGGCAGCGCGCCATCAGCCGCGCGGCCTCGTCCATGCGCGGCCCGGGCCGCACGAGGATGTCGGACTGCGCAGGGTCGAAGCGGCAGATGCGGCCCTCGCGCACGGCCCGGATGCCGCCCCAGCCCGGTCGCTGCTCGAGTCCTTGCGCGCTGCGCAGGCTGACCATGATCAGGTCGGGATCGGCACGCACCACGTACTCGGGGTTGAGCTTGGGAAACGGCCCGAGCGCGGCCGGCACGATGTTGCGCGCGCCGAGCCGCGAAAGCGTCTCGCCGATGAACGACGATTCGCCGGCCGCATAGGGCGCGTTGTTGACTTCGAAATACACGCGCAGGCCCTTGACGGAGGGCGGCAGCGACTGCGCCGCGGCCGACACGCTGGCGTCGATCGCGCGCCAGACCGCCGGCGCCTCGCGCGTGCCGAGCACCTGGTCGAGCGTGCCGAGCACGCGCTGCACGTCGGCATGGCGCTTGGGTTCGAGCACCAGCACCTTGAGGCCCAGCGCCTCGAGCCGCTGCGTGACGCGCGACGACTTGGCGAGCAGCACGGCGTCGGGCCGCAGCGCGACGATCGCCTCGACGTTGGGATCGAGCCCGCCGCCCAGTTGCGGCAGGCCGCGCACCGCGGCCGGCGAGTTGGAGTAATCGTCCACGCCGACCAGGCGCGAACATGCACCCAGCGCGCAGACGCCTTCGGTCAAAGACGGCAGCAGCGAGACGATGCGCTGCGGCGGCTGCGGCAAGTTCACCTTCACGCCGCGCTCGTCGGTGATTTCGAGCGCCTGCGCGCACAGCGCGGCCAGGCCGAGCACGGCAGCGAGCGGGAAGGCACGCCAGTGGCGCATCCACGGCGCCGGTTTCATCTTCTTTGTGCGGGTCTTCATGCAGGGGCCTTCAGTGTCAGGGGCAGGCCCGCCACCATCAACGTGACGCGCCCGCAAGCGGCGGCCACGTCCTGGTTGAGCCGGCCGAGCGCGTCGACAAAAGCGCGGGTCTCGCCGCCGAGCGGAATCACGCCCAGCCCGATCTCATTGCCAACCAGCACCACCGGGCCGCGCGCGTCCCGCAGCGCGGCGAGCAGCATGGCGGCGTGCAGCGCGGGCGTGCGCGTGGCCGGCCGCTCCTGTGCCGAGCGCAGCGGCATCAGCAGGTTGGTGAGCCAGAGCGTGAGGCAGTCGACCACCACCAAAGTGTCGGCGCTGCTGTGGCTGACGATGGCGCGGGCCAGCTCGACCGGTTCCTCCACAGTGACCATGGCCGGCACGCGCGCGGCGCGGTCGGCCTGGTGGCGCGCGATGCGTGCCCGCATCTCGCCGTCGTGCGCTTGCGCGGTCGCGATCAGCACGGCGTGCCGCACCGCGGCGGACCCGGCCAGCCAGTCGACGGCGTGCTGCTCGGCACGCCGCGACTTGCCGCTCTTCTGGCCTCCCAGGATGAACTCGTGCCGAAGGGTCATGGGCATGTCGCGATGTGGCGTGCGTGGCGTGCGTGGTTCCGGTGCGCCTAGCGCGGCGTCCACTTGAGGCCGAGGTAGGCGCTGCGCCCGCCCGTGGCATAGCCGCGCGCGAGCATGTAGTCCTTGTCGCCCACATTGTCGACGCGCGCGACCAGGCCGATGTCGCGCGTGAGCTGCGTGCTGGCCACCAGGTTCAGCACGCCGTAGCCGCGCAGCTCGCGCGTGTTGGCCGCATCGTCGAAGCGCTTGCTCGAGGCCTGCACCTCGGCGCCCAGCGTCCAGCCGCCAACGCGCCAGTCCGCTCCAAGCGTGGCATGGCGGCGCGCACGGCGTGCGAGCAGGTTGTCGGTGTCGAGGTCGCGCGGGTCCTGGAAGTCGGCCGAGGCGCGCAGCGTGACGTCGCCGATGCGGTGGCCGCCCGAGAGCGTCACGCCGCGGTAGCGCGCGCGCGCCGTGCTCGCATAGCAGCCGAAGCTCGAGCTGCAGCCGGTGGCCGCGCCGTCGAAAACGATCAGGTTGCTGACGCGGTTCTGGTAGACCACGATGCCCGCGTGCGTGCCGCCGTCGGTGTATTGCAGCCCCAGTTCGACGTTGCGCGCCGACTCGGGCTTGAGGGCCGCGTTGCCGTACTCGCTGAAGCGCTGGTAGAGCGTGGGTGCGCGGAACGCCGTGCCGGCCGACACCGTGGCGCGGAGCTTCGGCGTGATCGCATAGCCGTAGGCCGCGCTGCCGGTGGTCTTGCCGCCGAATTCGCTGTCGTTGTCGTGGCGCAGGTGCAGCTGCAGCGAATGCGGCCCCTGCACGAAACCGTAGCCGAGCGACACCGCATCCTGCGAGCGCTCGCGCGAGAACAGGCCGCTGCTGGTGGTGGGCGCGTTCTCGAGCGCGTCCTCGCGGCGTTCGAGCGTCGCCGTCACGAGGTGCGCGCCAAAGCGGAACTCGTTCTGGAACAGGTAGCCGCGCAGCCGGGTGTCGGTGCCGTAGAACGAAGGCTGCGTCTTGTAGACCGACTGCGAATCGGTCACCTGCACCCGCGTGCTGTACACGTCGTTCCACCGCGCCGACCACGACAGGCCCGCGGTCTGCAGCGTGCTGCTCGAGACGTCGTCCCTGAAGCGGATCGGCGGCCGGGTCCTGAAGCTCACCGGTGCGTCGTAGCCGGCGTCGCTGTCGCTGTAGAGCAGCGTGGCCTCGAGTCGCTGGCCGGGCGCCAACTCATAGCCCAGGCGCAGGTTGCCGGCACTGGTGCGGTAGCCGTCGCGGTCGGGGCTGGTGAAGCCGTCGCGCGAGGGCGTGCGCTTTTCCATCGGCAGCACGTTGAAGCCCCTGCTCTCTTCGTGCGACACGCCGAGCGAATAGTCGAAGGCGCCCGACTTGCCGCTCACGCCCGCCTCGGCCCGGCGCAGGCCGTGGCTGCCGAAGCCGACGCCGGCGTAGGGGGCCACGCCCTCCTCGCCGCGCCGCGTGAAGAGCTGGATCACGCCGCCGACGGCGTCCGAGCCGTAGACCGCGGCGGCGGGGCCGCGCAGCACCTCGATGCGATCGATCTGTGCGAGCGGAATGCTCTCCCAGGCGGCGCCGCCGGTCGATTGCGAATCGACGCGCACGCCGTCGACGTACACCGCCGTGAAGCGCGTCTCGGCACCGCGCACGAACAGGCTCGTGGTGTTGGCCACGCTGCCGCTGCGCACGATCTCGATGCCGGGCAGGCGCGCGAGCACGTCGGCCACGCCGGCGGCGCCGCTGCGCTCGATGGTCTCGCGGTCGACGACCGAGACGTCGCCCACCAGGTCGGAGAGCCGCTGCGGCGTGCGGTTGGCCGTGACCACGGTCTCGCCGAGCGTGGCGACAGGCTGCGGCTGGGCAAGCGCCGAAAACGGCAGCAGCAGCGTGGTGCCGCCGAAGGCGCAGCCGATGGCGAGCGGAAGGCGGGCAAGGCGACGGCGGCGCGCGGGTGCACGGCCAATGGAAACTGGAACGCAGGAAGTCATGGATGGATCGAACGAACGTCTGATGCCCGTCGCCGGCTTCCCCGCCAGCGCTTGGGCGCAATGGCTGCTGCATGCACCCTGCGACATTCGTCGGGTCCATGCGGCAGCCGCCTCGTTGGCCGGTATCCGGGCTGGCAGTGCGACCCCAGCCGCCTTCCCAGGCACCTGTTTCAGGGCGCCCAGTGGCTGGATGGATGGGGTTGACGCGCGATGCGTCGACTGCTTGACCGTTGCGGGGGCAGCGCAGGCGGCTTCGGCCTGTCTTCGTTTCCGAAAATGGGCGTCCACTCCTGCTTCCCGTTGAACCGCGGCGCGTGAACCACGCCGCAGGCACCAACAGGCGGGATTCTAGAACAGGCCCAAGCTTGTTAACGCTATCATCGCCAACCATGCCCGCCTCCAGCCCCATCGACCAGATCGCCGAGCGCGTGGACCGCCTGCTCGTGCGTCATGAAGAGGTGCAGCGCACCAATGCGCTGCTGCAGGAGCAGGTCGAGGCACTCACGCGCGAGCGCGACGCCCTGAAGTCGCGCCTCGCCGCGGCCCGCACGCGGCTCGACGCCCTGCTCGAGCGCCTGCCGGCCGAACCACCTTCCCAAGATTCCTCCGCATGAAGCAGATCGAAGTTCAGATCATGGGCCAGAGCTATCTGCTCGGCTGTCCCGAGGACGGCGAGGCGCAGCTGCGCGACGCCGTCGAGCGCGTTGACGCGGCCATGTGCAAGATCCGCGATGCAGGCAAGGTCAAGGCGCGCGACCGCATCGCGGTGCTGGCCTCGCTGAACCTGGCGTTCGACCTGGCTTCGCAGCAGGCCGCCGCGGCGGCCGCACCCGCCGCATCGGCCGAGGCGCCGGAGGCGGCTTCGGGTAACACCGAAACCGATGCCAAGACCGCCCAGATCATTCAGAAACTCGATCAGGCCCTCGCGGGCGATGACCATTTACTCTGAAGGCAGGCACCCGGCGGCGGTCGGGCGTAAAATCGGCACTGTCTGCGGTGCGCGCCGGGCTTAATATTTCCTTGTTCCAATGCTCTCCGGAGCCGGGCTTGGTACATCGCTCGACGGGCGTGATCATCTCGCGTCAGATGAACCCGAAGTCTTGCTGCCCTCGCCCACCTGAACCCTGGTTCAGGATGCGGGTTCGGTGCCCACCTGCAGACACCTTTTTTTCGCCATGGCGGCCCCTGCATCCACTGCACGGGGCCGTTGCTTTTTCTTTAGGTTCTGCGCGTGAATTCCCTCCTCGACCCCATCCTGATCGCCGAACTGGCCGCACTCGGCCTGGGCACCGGCTTCCTCGCAGGCCTGCTCGGCATCGGTGGCGGGATGCTGATGGTGCCGTTCATCACGATCATCGTGGGGCATCGCGGCGTGCCGGGGGACCTGGCCGTGAAGATGGCGATCGCCACCTCGATGGCCACGATCATCTTCACCTCGATCTCGAGCGTGCGCGCGCACCACAAGCGCGGCGCGGTGCGCTGGGACATCGTGCGGCGCCTCGCGCCCGGCATCATCATCGGCAGCCTGATCGGCAGCATGGGCGTGTTCGCGCTGCTCAAGGGCACGGTGCTCGCGATCGTGTTCGCGCTGTTCGTGGGCTTCTCGGCCACGCAGATGTTCCTCGACCGCAAGCCCAAGCCCACGCGCCAGATGCCCGGCACCGCAGGTCAGCTGTCGGCGGGTGGCGCCATCGGCTTCATCTCGGGCCTGGTCGGCGCGGGCGGCGGCTTCGTCAGCGTGCCCTTCATGACCTGGTGCAACATCTCGATCCACAACGCGGTGGCCACCAGCGCCGCGCTCGGCTTCCCGATCGCGGTGGCCAACGTAGCGGGCTACGTCATCAGCGGCCAGTCGGTGCAGGGGCTGCCGGCCGGCTCGTTCGGCTACATCTGGCTGCCGGCGCTCGCGGTGATCGCACTGGCCAGCGTGCTCACCGCACCGCTCGGCGCCAAGGCGGCGCACAAGCTGCCGGTGAAGAAGCTCAAGCGCGTGTTTGCGAGCATCCTGTACGTGCTCGCGGCCTACATGCTCTGGAAGGGGCTGCAGGGCTAAAGCCCCTCGGCTATGGAGTGGATCGGTTGCGGCGCGCCGGTCCGGGCCGTATAACGGCCGCATGAAAATCCTCATCGCCGTCGACGGCAGCCCGTACACCCAGAAGGCCCTCAACTACCTGCTGGCCAATCGGCCGATGTTCGTGGATGGCCACGAGCTCGTCGTGGTGCACGTGGTCACCGGCATCTCGGGCCATGTCACGCGCCACCTCAGCAAGGAAGTGCTCGAGGAGTACTACACCGAAGAGAGCGCCAAGGTGCTCGACCCGGTCGTCGCCCGGCTCGCCAAGGAGGGCGTGAGCAGCTACACGATCGACAAGCGCCACGGCCACGCCGCCGAGGAGATCCTCAAGGCCGCGGCCGCATCGAAGGCGCAGCTGATCGTGCTCGGCACGCACGGCCACGGCATTCTCGGGCGCGCGCTGATGGGCTCGGTGGCCACCAAGGTGATCTCGGAAACCGACACCTCCGTGCTGCTGGTCCAGTAGGAGCCGCCCCGGTTACAGTGGGGAAGCTTCCCCAACGACCGGATCAACCATGGCTTCCATCAACTTCATTGGCGGCGAGAAAGGCGGGGTCGGCAAGTCGGTCACCGCGCGCGTGCTCGCGCAGTACTTCATCGACCACAGCCGGCCCTTCACCGGCTTCGACACCGACCGTTCGCACAGCTCCTTCACCCGCTTCTACGAAGGCTTCGCCTCGCCCGTCGTGGTCGACAGCTTCGAAGGGCTCGATACCGTGGTGAACGGCTTCGAGACCAATCCCCACCAGAGCGTGATCGTCGACCTCGCGGCCCAGACGCTGGCGCCGCTTTCGCGCTGGATCAAGGAGTCGGACCTGTTCGACGTGTTCGACGAACTCGGCGTGGCCGTCAACTTCTGGCACGTGCTTGACGACGGCAAGGACTCGACCGACCTGCTCGGCACGCTGATCGACACCTTCGGCAACCGGCCCAACTACATCGTGGTGCAGAACTACGGCCGCGGCAGCGACTTCGGCATGCTGCTCGCGTCGCAGTCGCTCTCGAAGGCCACGGCCGCCGGCGCCCGCGTGATCGCGCTGCCGCGCCTGCACGAGGCCAGCATGCGCAAGATCGATGCGCAGAACACCAGCTTCTGGAAGGCGGTGAACGACCGCGAGAGCCCGCAGGCGCTCGGCCTGCTGGAGCGCCAGCGCGTCAAGTCGTGGCTGGCGACCGCCTACGCGGCCTTCGACACGCTGCCGCTGTAGCGGCGTTCAGGCCTTCGACCGGCGCAACAGCAGCGCCAGCAGCAGCACCGAAAGCACCGCGAACGCAACGAACGACCAGTTCGCGAGCGTCAGGCCGAACAGCGACCAGTCGATCTTCGAGCAGTCGCCGCCGCCGCGGAAGATCATGGGCAGCGCGCGCTTGAGCGGAAAGGTCTCGATCATCCCGTAGAGGTCGCGCCCGCAGGAGACGACCTCGGGCGGATTCCACTGCAGCCAGCTCTGCGCGGCCGCGGTATAGGCACCGCCGATGGCCGACAGCAGCGCCAGCGCCGTGCCCGTGCGCTGCAGGCCGCGCTGGCGGAACAGCGCCGCCAGGCCGGAGAAGATCGCCACCAGCATCAGCGCATAGCGCTGCACGATGCACATGGGACAGGGCTCGAGCCCCACCACGTGCTGCAGGTAGAGGCCGAACGCGAGCATCAGCACGCAGGCCAGGCAGATCAGTGCAAGCGCGCGGCGCGGCGCGGCGAAATACCAAGCGATCAAGGGGAAACCCAATCTTCTTCGACGAACACCCTGGCCTTGCGCGGCGTGGCGACCACGGTGTCGCCCTCGTTCAAGCCCAGGTCGCGGAACTGTTGCGCAGGGATTTGCGCTTCGATGATGGTTCCGGAGCCCGGATTATCTGGATTCGTTTCGGTGGGCTCAAGTTCCAGCCGCGCGATCGGACCGACCACGATGGCGCGCGACAGCGTGGCCACGATGCCGGTCGCGCCAGCCGTGTAGCGCGCCACGCTCAGGTCGTGCGGTCGCACGTAGGCCATCGCCTTGGCGCCGCGCGCGCCGCTGTGTTCGGGCGAATCGAGGCGCATGCCGTCGAGTTGCACCGTGCCGGCGTCGGCCCGGCCATGGAACAGGTTCACGTCGCCGAGGAAGCCGTAGACGAACGGGCTCGCGGGCTGGTCCCACACCTCCTGCGGCGAGCCGACCTGCTCGATGCGACCCTTGTTGATGACGACCACGCGGTCGGCCACCTCGAGCGCTTCTTCCTGGTCGTGCGTGACGAAGATCGAGGTCACGTGCAGCTCGTCGTGCAGCCGGCGCAGCCAGCGGCGCAGTTCCTTGCGCACCTTGGCGTCGAGCGCGCCGAAGGGCTCGTCGAGCAGCAGCACCTTGGGCTCGACGGCCAGCGCGCGTGCCAGCGCGATGCGCTGGCGCTGACCGCCCGAGAGCTGCGACGGATAGCGGTCGGCCAGCCAGTCGAGCTGCACCAGCTTGAGCAGGTCGGTCACCTTGGCTTTGATCTGGGCCTCGCTCGGGCGCTCGCGGCGCGGCTTCACGCGCAGGCCGAAGGCCACGTTCTCGAACACGGTCATGTGGCGGAACAGCGCATAGTGCTGGAACACGAAACCCACCTGCCGCTCGCGCACGTGCACGTCGGTGGTGTCCTCGCCCGCGAACAGGATGCTGCCGGTGTCGGCCGTCTCCAGCCCCGCGATGATGCGCAGCAGCGTGGTCTTGCCGCAGCCCGAGGGGCCGAGCAGCGCGACCAGTTCCCCCGAGCCCACGTCGAGGTTCACGTCGTTCAGGGCGCGGAAATCGCCGAACTGCTTGCTGATGTTGCGTATTTCGATGCTCATGGGAATCTTTCAGGACCGGGATCGGACTTCCGGACGCAGAGGACGCGAAGGTTTCGCAGAGGACGCAAAAGGAATGCAATCAAAATTCTTGATTTTCTCTTTCGCGTCCTTCGCGGATTCTTTGCGTCCTCTGCGTCCGGCAGTCCGAATTTCTTTCTACGCAGCCGCCACGGGCCGCTCGGGCGGCAGCTCGGCGATGGCCTTCATCTCGCGCTCGTGGCGCCATTCGATCACCGTCTTGATCACCAGCGTGACCAGCGCGAGGATCGCCAGCAGCGAGGCGACGGCGAAGGCTGCGACCGACTGGTATTCGTTGTAGAGCACTTCGACGTGCAGCGGCATGGTGTTGGTCTGGCCGCGGATGTGGCCCGACACCACCGACACCGCGCCAAACTCGCCCATGGCGCGCGCATTGCACAGGATCACGCCGTACAGCAGGCCCCACTTGATGTTGGGCAGCGTCACGCGCCAGAAGGTCTGCCAGCCCGTGGCACCGAGCACGATGGCGGCCTGCTCCTCGTCGGTGCCCTGCGCCTGCATCAGCGGAATCAATTCGCGCGCAATGAACGGAAAGGTCACGAACACGGTCGCCAGCACGATGCCGGGCACCGCGAAGATGATCTTGATGTCGTGCTCGGCAAGCCACGGCCCGAACCAGCCCTGCGCGCCGAACACCAGCACGTAGATCAGGCCCGCGACCACCGGCGACACCGCGAACGGCAGGTCGACCAGCGTGGTCAGGAAGGCCTTGCCGCGGAACTCGAACTTGGCAATGGCCCAGGCGGCGGCCACGCCGAACACGAGGTTCATCGGCACCGAGATGGCGGCGACGATCAAGGTCAGGCGGATCGCGCTCCAGGCATCGGGCTCTTTCAGCGCCTCGAGGTAGGCGTCGACGCCCTTGCGCAGCGCCTCGGTCGCGACCGCGGCGAGCGGCAGCACGAGGAACAGGAACATGAATGCCAGCGCGATGCCGATCAGGAGCCAGCGCACCCAGGCGGACTCGGTGGTGCCGGCCTGCGTGCGGCGGATGACTTTGGAGGGAGCACTCATGGCGTGAAGCGGTAGGCGGGATCGTGATCGGGATCGGACTTCCGGACGCAGAGGACGCGAAGGTTTCGCAGAGGACGCGAAAGGAAGACAAGAAGAAGGTGAATCTTGTTCGAGATTTTCTTTTGCGTCCTTCGCGGATTCTTCGCGTCCTTTGCGTCCGGCTGTTGGTATTTCATTTCAGGCCCCCGCCCGGCGACGCTGCCACGCCTGCAAGCCGTTGATGACCAGCAGCAGCACGAAGGAAATGACCAGCATCACCAGCGCGACCGCCGTGGCGCCCGCGAAGTCGTATTGCTCGAGCTTGCCGATGATGATCAGCGGCGTGATCTCCGAGATCATCGGCATGTTGCCGGCGATGAAGATCACCGAGCCGTATTCACCGATGGCGCGCGCAAAGGCCATGGCAAAGCCGGTGAGCAGCGCGGGCGCGATCGAGGGGAAGATCACCTTGGTGAAGGTCTGCAGGCGCGTGGCGCCGAGCGAGGTGGCGGCCTCTTCGAGTTCTTTCTCGGCGTCTTCGAGCACCGGCTGCACCGTGCGCACCACGAAAGGCAGCCCGATGAAGATCAGCGCCACCACCACGCCGGCCGGCGTGAAGGCGAGCTTGATGCCGTGCGGCTCGAGCCATTGCCCGATCCAGCCGTTGCCCGCGAGCAGCGCGGTGAGCGAAATGCCCGCCACGGCCGTCGGCAGCGCAAAAGGCAGGTCGACCAGCGCATCGACGATGCGCTTGCCCGGAAACTTGTAGCGCACCAGCACCCAGGCCACCAGCAGCCCGAACACGGCATTCACCATGGCTGCGAGCAGCGAGGCGCCGAAGGTCAGCCGGTACGACGCCATCACGCGCGGCGCGGTCACGGCCTGCCAGAACTGTTCCCAGGTCAGCGCGAAGGTCTTGAACACCAGCGCCGACAGCGGGATCAGCACGATCAGGCAGAGATAGAAGATCGAGAAGCCGAGCGTGATGTGAAAGCCCGGCAGCACGCGCTTGCTGGCCCCTGCCCTGTTCGCACGCGAAAGCGGCGCTCCCGCGGACGGGAGCGCCGAAGAGACAGCGCCGCTCATTTACTTTCCGCCGGGGGTGTAGAGCTTGTCGAACTGGCCGCCGTCGTTGAAGTGCACCTTCTGCGCCTCGCCGAGGCTGCCGAAGAGTTCCTGCACCGTGAAGAGCTGCAGCGGCTTGAAGGTGGCGGCGTACTTCTTGAGCACCGCCTGCGAGCGCGGGCGCAGCGCATGCTTGGCCGCGATCTCCTGCGCCTCTTCGGAATAGAGCCAGTCGAGGTAGGCCTTGGCGAGCTCGCCCGTGCCCTTCTTCTTGACCGTGCGATCGACGATCGCGACCGGGTTCTCGGCCACGATGCTGATCGACGGATAGACGGTGTCGACCTTGCCGGTGCCGAAGTCGCGGTCGATGGAGACCACTTCCGATTCGAAGGTGATCAGCGCATCGCCGATGTTGCGCTGCAGGAAGGCGGTGGTCGCGTCGCGCCCGCCGCGTGCCAGCACCGGCACGTTCTTGAACAGCTTGCCGACGAACTCCGCCGCCTGCGCGTCGGTGCCGCCCTTCTTCTTGATGTAGCCCCAGGCCGCGAGGTACGCATAGCGGCCGTTGCCGCCGGTCTTCGGGTTGACGACCACCACCTGGACGCCGGGCTTGACGAGGTCGTCCCAGTCCTTGATGCCCTTGGGATTGCCCTTGCGCACGAGCAGCAGCATGGTCGAGGTGGTCGGTGCGGCGTTTTCGGGGAACTTCTTGTTCCAGTCCTTCGCGACCGCGCCCGTAGTGGCGAGGAAGTCGATGTCGGTGGTGGTGTTCATGGTCACCACGTCGGCATCGAGGCCGTCGGCCACGGAGCGGGCCTGCGCGCTCGAGCCGCCATGCGACTGGTCGATCTTCACGTCCTTGCCGGTGGTCTTCTTGTAGTGGGCCACGAAGGCGGCGTTGTAGTCCTTGTAGAACTCGCGCGCCACGTCGTACGACGCATTCAGCAGCGTGTTGCTGCCCTGCGCGAGGGCGTTGCCGCCAGTCAGTGCGGAAGATGCCAGCACGAGCATGGCGGTGAAGGTCTTGAGTCTCGATGTCATGTGGTTGCCAAGGTTCCTGAGGATTCACGGCCCGCCGGCCAGGCGGCGGGCTCGTCGGTGAGCGACTGGAGCAGGGCCAGGCCGAGCGGCCATTCCCCATGCCCCGAATCGATGTTGATATGGCCCGCATTCTGCATGCGAACGAACTCGCTGCCCCAGGCGCGCGAATATGCGCCCGCAAGGCGAATGGGGCAATACGGGTCGTTGCTGCTGGCCACCACGATGCTGCGGTACGGCAGCGGCGCATGCGGCACGGGCGCGAAGTCGGCCAGCGCGGCGCGCCGCTCCGGATCGGCCGGGGCCACCAGCAGCGCCCCGCGCACGCGCGCGGCGGCCTCGGGCGGCAGGTGCGTGGTGGCGATGCAGCCGAGGCTGTGCGCGACGATCACCACCGGTTCCGGGCTTTCCAGCACGAGGCGCGCCAGCGACGCGACCCAGGCCGCGCGCTTCGGCGACGCCCAGTCGTCCTGCACCACCCGTGCCACGCCGGGGATGCGTTCCTCCCAGAGGCTCTGCCAGTGGCCGGGCCCGGAGTCGCGCCAGCCCGGCACGATCAGGATGCGGGATTTCACGGAGATGCCGAGGCCGTCGCCTTCCGTCTTACCTGTTGGGTTGCGGCGTGATCCGCAGGTACGGCTTCACGGCCTTGAAGCCCTTGGGGAAGCGCTCGGCGAGTTCGGCCGGGTCCTGGATGCTCGGCACGATCACCACGTCGTCGCCGTCTTTCCAGTTCACGGGCGTCGCCACCTTATGGCTGTCGGTGAGCTGCAGCGAGTCGATCACGCGCAGGATCTCGTCGAAGTTGCGCCCGGTCGACGCCGGATAGGTGATGGTCGCGCGGATCGTCTTCTTCGGATCGATGATGAACACGCTGCGCACCGTGGCGGTGGCCGACGCATTGGGGTGGATCAGGTCGTAGAGGTCGGCCACCTTGCGGTCGTGATCGGCGACGATCGGAAAGTCGACCGTCGTGTTCTGCGTCTCGTTGATGTCGCCGATCCACTCCTTGTGCTTGTCGGCCGGATCGACGCTCAACGCGATCGGCTTGACGCCGCGCTTGGCGAACTCGCCCGACAGCGCCGCGGTCTTGCCGAGTTCAGTGGTGCACACCGGCGTGAAGTCGGCCGGGTGCGAGAAGAACACCACCCACGAGTCGCCGGCCCACTGGTAGAAGTCGAGCGGGCCCTCGCTCGAGTCCTGGGTGAAGTTGGGGGCGGTGTCGCCGAGTCGCAGGGTCGCCATGGTTCTCGCTCCTTGGAAGATGGAGCCGCTGATTGTGCGAAAGACGGCTTCGATCCCAAACGAATATCTGCTTGTTTGGTTATGGCGTTTCGCACATAAAGACACTCGCTTCAGTACATCGTCGTCGCCCCGCCGCTCAGGTGCTCGACCAGGAAGTCGATCAACCGGCGCACCGCCGGCACCAGCGCCCGCCGCGCGGGGAACACGATGTGCGCGATCACGGGCCCCGGGGCCCAGTCGGGCAGCACCTTCGCGAGCCGGCCGGCCTCGAGGTCGGCGCGGCACATGTAGTCGGGCAGCAGCGTGGCGCCCACACCCTCGAGCGCGGCGGCCTGCAGCGTGGCCAGGTCGTCGGCCACGTAGCGCGGCGTGTGCAGGTGCACATGGACCTCACCGTTCGGGCCTTCGAGCCGCCATTCGCTGCGCCCCTCGGCGTTGGCCGACATGGCGGCAGTCGGCAGCCGCGCCAGGTCGGCCGGACCGCTGACCGGCCCCAGCCGCTGCAGCAGGTCGGGCCGCGCCACCAGCACGCCCCGGCTCGTGCCCAGCACCTTGGCCACGAGCGTGGTGCTGTCCTCGATCTCCGGGCGCACACGCAGCGCAACGTCGATGCCCTCCTCGATCAGGTCGACCGGCCGGTTCAGCACGCGCATGTCCACGCGCACCGCCGGGTAGAGCGCCATGAAGCGCGGCAGCAGCTGCGCGAGCCCGCTGTGGGCGATGGTGATCGGGCATGCCAGGCGAACCGTGCCGCAGGGCTCGGTATGCACCTGCGCCACCGCCTCGGTCGCGGCCTGCGCCGCATCGCGCACCGCGGCCGAATGGCGCAGGAAGATCTCGCCGGCCGGCGTGAGCGACAGCCGCCGCGTGCTGCGCTGCATCAGCTGCACGCCGAGCCGGGCTTCGAGCTCGGCCACGCGGCGCGACAGGCGCGATTTGGGAACGCCGAGCGCCCGGCTGGCAGCAGCAAAACCGCCGCGTTCGGCCACTTCGGCAAAGAAAACCATGTCGTTGAGGTCCTGCATTTGCCGGATTGTCCCGCATACAGAACGATGTAGTCAAAAACTGGCTACTTATCGACGACTCGCTCCAAAAATAGAATTACGACATTGCCGGTCCCATTCCGAGTACTGGCCCTATCCAAGAAAGTTGACCATCATGAAGCTGCTCCACATCGACGCCAGCGTCCTTTCCACCGGTTCGGTTTCGCGCCTGCTGACGGCCGAAACCGTGGCCGCCTGGAAGGCCGCGCACCCCGACACCACTGACGAGTACCTCGACCTCGCCGCCGACGCGCCGCCGCACTTCGGCGCCGATGCGCTGGGCGCGAAGGTCGGCGTGCAGGCCCAGCCGACCGAAGCCCAACTGCGTGAGAACGCGCTGTCGGAAAAGCTGGTGAGCCAGTTCCTCGCGGCCGACGTGGTGGTGATCGGTGCGCCGCTCTACAACTTCTCGATCCCGACCCAGCTCAAGGCCTGGATCGACCGCCTGGCCCAGCCCGGCCGCACCTTCAAGTACACCGAGAAGGGGCCGGTCGGCCTGGCCGGCGGCAAGACCGTGATCGTGGCCTCGAGCCGCGGCGGCGTCTATTCGACCACCGAAGGCGGCCAGGCCACGGAACACCAGGAGAGCTACCTGAAGGTGATCCTCGGCTTCTTCGGCATCACCGACGTGCGCTTCGTGCGCGCCGAGGGCCTGGCGATGGGCGATGCGGCCAAGGCGGCCGCACTGGCCGCGGCACGGGGGGACATCCTCGCGGCCACGGCCGAGGCCGCGAACCAGAAGAACGTGGCCCAGGCGGCCTGAACCACGGCACCCGGCGGCTTCAGGCCGCCGAGTGGGCCTTGACCCAGGCCACGTACTTGTCCATCCAGCCCTGCAGGAACTTCCTGGTTCCTTCGTTGCCGATGTGCCCGCGGTCGTCGAACAGGTCGTCCTTGGCCTGCAGGAACACCTCGGGCGCGCCGAGCGTGGGCACGTCGAGGTAGGCCAGCACATTGCGCAGGTGCTGCTGCGCCAGCGCCGTGCCGATGGCGCCTACCGACACGCCCAGCACGCCGGCCGGCTTGCCGCCCCAGGCGCTCTGCCCGTACGGCCGCGAGGCGTGGTCGATCGCGTTCTTCAGCACGCCCGGGAACGAGCGGTTGTACTCGGGCGTCACGAACAGCAGCCCCTGCGCCGCAGCGATCTCGGTCTTCAACCGCTTCACCGAAGGCGCCTGGTTCCCATCGTCGTCCTGGTTGTAGAGCGGCAGGTCGTCGATGCGCACATGCTCGAAAGTGAAGTCCGAGGGCGCCAGGTGGGCCAGCGCGAGCGCCAGCTTCTGGTTGAACGAATCCTTGCGCAGGCTGCCGACGACGACAGCGATCCGGGTCTGGCTCATGGATGGGTCTCCTGGAAAAAGAACTGGAAAAGAAAAAAGGGCCGGGCCGGAAGATTATGCGAAGCCCCAAAACCTTTTCCGGCAAAGCGCTTCGCCCCGGGGCGGGTTTGCGCCGCGTTCGGCAGGCACGCGCAATCGAAGGCATCATGGCCCCGGGTCCATTCTTTGATGCAGGAGCGAATCGCATGAGATTTCTGATGGTGGGCGCCGGCGCGCTCGGCGGCTATTTCGGTGGACGGCTGCTCGAGGCGGGCCGCGACGTCACCTTCCTGCTGCGGCCCCGCCGCGCGGCGCAGATCGCCCGCACCGGGCTGGTGGTGCAGAGCCCGTTCGGCAACCTGCACTTCCACGCCCCGCCCCACGTGCTCGCCGAGGACATCGCGGCACCCTACGACGTGGTCGTGGTCGGCAGCAAGGCCTACGACCTCGACGCCACGATGGATTCGTTCGCGCCCGCGGTCGGGCCCGCGACCATGATCCTGCCGCTGCTGAACGGCATGAGCCACGTCGACCGGCTGGCCGAACGCTTCGGCGGCGAGCGCGTGCTCGGCGGCCTCTGCATGATCTCGGCCACGCTCGACGACGAAGGCCGCGTGCTCCACCTCAACGACCTGCACGGCCTGCGCTTCGGCGAGCGCGCGGGCGGACGCTCGGCGCGCGTCGAGGCGATCGCCGCCCAATTTGCCGGCGCCAGGTTCGATGCCGGCCTGAGCGACGACATCTCGCAGGACATGTGGGAAAAGTGGGTCTTCATCGCTTCGGCCGCCGGGCTCACCAGCCTGATGCGCGCCAGCATCGGCGACATCGTGGCGGCAGGCGGCCAGGACGTGGCGCTCGCGATCTTCGACGAATGCTGCGCGATCGCCGCGCACAACGGCTTTGCGCCGCGGCCCGCCGCCATCGAGCGCGGCCGCGCGATGCTGACTGCCGCCGGCTCGCCGATGACCGCCTCGATGTACAAGGACATCGTGCGCGGGGCGCCGGTCGAAGCCGACCACATCGTGGGCGACCTGCTGGGCCGCGCGGCACCTGCCGCAGGCGCATCCGTGCCCTCGGTGCTGCGCACCGCCTACGTCCACCTCAAGGCCTACGAAGCGCGCCGCGCGCGCGAGGCGGCCTGAAGCCCGCGACGCCCGCAGCACCGCCGATGACCGGCCACATCGCATTCCTCCACACGGCGCAGGTGCACGTGCCGACCTTCGAGCGCCTGGTGCACGAACTCGCGCCCGAGGTCGAGGCCGAGCACCTGGTGCGCGAAGACCTGCTGCACCAGGCCCGTGCCGCCGGCGCCGACCACCCCGCCCTGCCCGCCAAGGTGCACGACGCCATGCGCGAGGCCGCCGCCGATGGCGCGGCTGTGGTCGTCTGCACCTGTTCCACCCTCGGCGGCATCGCCGAGAGAACCGCCACCGGCGGCGCCTTCGCGGCCCAGCGCATCGACCGCGCGATGGCCGACCGCGCCGTGCGTGCTGGCCCGCGCGTGCTGGTCGCCGCCGCGCTCGAAAGCACGCTCGAGGCGACCAACGCACTGCTGCTGTCGGCCGCCGCGCAGGCCGGCGTGGGCGTGCGGCCGAGCCTGCTGCTGGTCGACGGCGCGTGGGCCCGTTTCGAGGCCGGCGACACCGCGGGCTACGTCGCGTTGCTGGCCGATGCGATCCGCGACGCGGCCAGTGCGGCCGACGTGGTGGTACTGGCCCAGGCCTCGATGGCGCCGGTCGCCGACGCGCTTGCCGGCCTTCGCATCGAAGTGCTCAGCAGCCCACGGCTTGGCGTGGCGCATGCGGTGGCCACGCTGCGTGCCGCGAACCGGGCCTGGAACGCCGACCCGGTCGGCGCAGGCATGCTCAATCTGCCTTGAGGATCGTCTCGCCCTTGAGCGCGCCCATGTCGCGGATGTTGAAGCGGTGCCGCTTCCAGCCGTTCCAGGTGCGGCGCATGTGCGTGATCGAGATGAAGTAGTAGAGGAACTTAAACATGCCGAGCGCGCGCCAGATCGGCGTGCCGCGGTAGATGTCGCCAGCCAGCAGCGACATCAGCCCCTCCTTCACGCGGAACGGGTTGCCCGGGTGCATGAACATGTCGCGGATCGTGGGGTTCGTCACGCGGTAGATGAACCACGAATATTCGCTCGGCCCCTTGCGCATCATGGCCTCGAAATCGCGCCGCGCCGGGGCCAACGCGGCCGGCCGGTCGAGCGCGGTCGCCACCAGCTCGGCGCCGTCGAAGGCGCTGTGCATCGCCAGGTACACGCCCGACGAGAACATCGGGTCGATGAAGGTGAACGCGTCGCCGAGCAGCAGGTAGCGATCGCCCGTGGCGTGCGTGCTCGAATACGAGAAATTGCCCGTGGCATGCACCGCGTCGTCCACCAGCGTGGCGTTCTTCAGGCGGTCCTGCAGCACCGGACACAAGGCGATCGTGTCGTAGAAGAAGTCTTTCAGCGGCTTGTCGCGCGTCTTCAGGTAGTACGGCCAGCAGACCGCGCCCACGCTCGTGGTGCCGTCGGCCAGCGGGATGAACCAGAACCAGCCGTGGTCGAACCAGCAGATGCTGATGTTGCCTTCCTTCTTGCCTTCGAGCCGCTCGGCATTCGTGAAATGGCCGAACAGCGCGGTGCTGTTGTGGTCGGGGTTCTTCTGCTTGCAGCGGAATTTGTTGGCCAGCAGCGTGTCGCGGCCCGTCGCGTCGACCACGAAGCGCGCGCGCCAGCTGCGCCTGGCGCCGTCGTCCATCACGCCCTGCACCGTCGCGCCTTCGTCGTCGAAAGCCACGTCGCGCACCTTGCAGCCTTCGATCGCCTCGGCGCCGCGCGCGGCGGCATTGCGGAACAGCAGTTCGTCGAGTTCCGAGCGGCGCACCTGCCAGGCCGAGTCGAGCGACTTGTCCCAGCCTTCGGCAAAGTCTACGTAGCTGCGGTGCTCATGGTCGGGCGAAACGAACTCGATGCCGAACTTGGGCATGCCGATCTTCTCGACCTGATCGCGCACGCCGAGCCTGTCGAACAGCTCGACATTCGCGGGCAGGAGCGATTCACCAATGTGAAAGCGCGGATGGTGCTCCTTCTCGAGCAGCACCACCTTGCGGCCCTGCTGCGCGAGCAGCGCCGCGATCGTGGATCCGGCGGGGCCGCCGCCGACGACGAGGACGTCGCAGGCATCGGCAGGAGCGGCGGGTACCGGGGCGGAAACTGGAGGCTGGGACATGCGAGGTCGTGCAACGTGGTCTAGGAGCGCAAAGCATAGCCTGCGCACCGCCGTCACTCCGCAAAATCGGCTAAGCGGACCGCGCTGCAGGGCGGCACACTCCCCGGATGACAGCACCCCGAGCCGAACATGAGTACCGCGAACGCGTGGCACGCGCCGTCGCGGCCATCGTGGCCGACCCGATGGCCGAGCACCGCCTCGAAGACCTGGCGCGCCTCGCGCATTTCTCGCCGTTCCACTTCCATCGCGTCTACCAGGCAGTGGCGGGCGAAACCGTGGCCGCCACGGTGCGACGGGTTCGCCTGGCGCTCGCCACGCAGTTGCTGACCCGCGGCGGCCAAAGCATCACGGAGGTGGCGCTGAGCGTGGGCTACGAAAGCCCGCAGGCGTTCACGCGCGCTTTCGGCCAGTTCACCGGGCAATCGCCGCGCGCATTCCAGCAGCAGATGCACGCCGTGGTCCTCAGCCCCGCAAAAAGCTGCAGCGACGCCGGCCCGAGGCCGGAGGTCACGTTGGTCGAGCGCGGCAAGCAGCCGGCGCATGCGTTGCGCCATCAGGGCCCCTGCTCCACCATTCCCCACACGCATGGGCGGCTGCAGGTGCATGTCGGCTCGCGCAGGATATCGGAGTGGCTGGGGGTCTCATTCGGCGCGCCCGAGGTTCAACCAGACTTTGCCTACTACGCGGCAGCGGTTTCGCCCGATGCGTGGCCGACGGGCAACAGCGACGTCGAGATGCTCGACGTTCCTGGTGGCCTCTACGCGATGCACACCCTCGCAGGGCCGCATTCCCGCATCAATCCCGCCCTTTATTCGCTCTACGCGCGCTGGCTGCCCGGCAGCGGCTTCGAGCCCGATGACCGCCCGACCTTGGAGCGCTACCTGAACTCACCGCGCCAGCTCGCACCGGCCGCGCTGCGCACCGAACTGCTGATCCCTGTTCGGGGCGCCCGCTGACCACGCCATCTTCATCCGGAACACAGGACAACCCGATGCCACTCGCTCTGCTTCGCCCACTGGTAGCACTCGCCTGCCTCGCCACCGCCATCGCGCACGCGGCGGGCTTCGATACCCTCGAAATACCAGCCGGCACGGAGGGCCCCGCGATTCGGACAGCGGTATGGACGCCATGCGCCAAGCCGGCCGCCGAGTTCCAGCTCGGCCCCTACGTTCTTCGCGGGGTGCGCAACTGTCCGGTTGCGATTCCGGCGGCGTCGCAGACCTTGCCCCTGATCGTGATCTCGCACGGCTACGGCGGCTCTTTCCTCAACTACCACGGCATGGCCGAAACGCTGGCGGATGGAGGATTCGTGGTCGCGGCCATCAATCATCCTGGCGACAACTACGAGATGCGCGGCAAGCCGGCCGACAGCATCGTGGCGCTCGCCACCCGCCCGGCCGACGTTCGGCGCCTGGTCGACCACATGCTCGAGAAGTGGCCCGGCCACGCCGTGCTCGACAAGAAACGCGTCGGCTTCTTCGGCTTTTCCAGGGGCGGCTACACGGGCCTCGTGCTGATTGGCGCGCAACCGGATTTCTCTCGGCTGTTGTCGCTTGCGCCATCCCTCTGCGCGTCGACCCCCGAGGCGCCAGCTTGCACGGCACTGCAGCAACGCTACAACGAACTGCTTGCCACACCGCTGGTGCGCGACGCCCGCATCAAGGCCGCCGTCATCGCCGATCCGCTCAGCATGGTGTTCGATGCGGCGAGCTTGAAGAACGTCAAGACCCCCGTCCAGCTCTGGGCCTCCGAGTACGGCGGCGACGGTGTGACACCCGAGAGCGTGGTGGCTGTGCGACGCAACCTGCCCGTCATGCCCGATTGGCACCGAGCGGACAAGGCCGGGCATTTCGGCTTTCTCGCACCGTGCACGCCGGCGCTGCTCGCCTCGGCGCCCGAGATCTGCCGTGACGGACCGGGCTTCGACCGCGCGGCTTTCCACGCCGGCTTCAACACCGAAGTCGCCGCTTTCTTTCGGCGCCACCTCATCGAGGCGCGTGTGGGTTCGCCTCAGTAGCGGTCCTCAGGCGGCGGCGCCTCGGGGCGCGTTCTGCAGCGTCGCCTGCGTCACGCTCGCCCCCGGCGGCACGTCCTCGGTGACCCAGACGTTGCCGCCGATCACCGCGCCCTTGCCGAGCGTCACGCGTCCGAGGATGGTGGCGCCGGCATAGACCACCACGTCGTCCTCCACCACCGGGTGCCGCGGCAGGCCCTTCTGCAGGTTGCCTTCGGCATCGGTCGGAAAGCGCTTGGCGCCGAGCGTCACGGCCTGGTAAAGGCGCACGCCCCTGCCGATGACCGCGGTCTCGCCGATGACGATGCCGGTGCCGTGGTCCATGAAGAAGCCGGCGTCGATCTGCGCGCCGGGGTGGATGTCGATGCCGGTCTGCGCATGCGCGAGCTCGGCCACGATGCGCGCGAGCAGCGGCAGGCCGAGCTTGTAGAGCTCGTGCGCGATCCGATGGTGGATCATCGCGAGCACGCCCGGATAGCACAGCAGCACCTCGTCCACGCTGCGCGCGGCCGGGTCGCCGTTGTAGGCCGCGAGCACGTCGCTGTCGAGCAGACGCCGCAGCCGGGGCAGTTCGCGCGCAAACTGGCGCACGGCGGTGGCGGCAATCTCGTCGGTGTCGGCCGCCGAGCGCGGCGCGTGGCGCGCATTGAAGTTGAGCTCGAGCCGCGCCTGCGCCAGCAGCGTCTGCAGCGCGGTGTTCAGCGTGTGGCCGACGTAGAAATCCTCGCTCTCGTGGCGCAGCTCGGGCGGGCCGAGCCGCATCGGGAACAGCGCGCCCTTGAGCCATTCGACGACCTGCGCCAGCGCATCGCGCGACGGAAACTCGCGCGCGCCGGGCTCGCGCGAGCGGCGCTGCGAATCGCGCCATTCGTTGCGCGCCTCGTGCAGCGCGTGGACGATCTCGCTCACTTCGAATTGAACTGCCATGTGTTCCTTGCTCCGTGTGGTTAGGTCGTGGACCCTTGCCACCACTATAGGAGGGTCGCAGCAACCGTGGCCCGCCGTGTGTCATGCGAGTTTCACGGCGGCCGTGCAGGATCGGTCGACAATCCACTTTCCACAACGCGTTCATGAAGCTTCGTATCCCCGCCCTCGGTGCACTGGCGGGTCTGTTGGCCGGCCCGGCCTTCGCACTCAACATCCTCGTCGTCAACGACGACGGCCTGACCAGCAACCTCAAGGCGCTCTACGAAGCGCTCAAGGCCGAGGGCCACGATGTCATCGTCTCGGTCCCCTGCACGGGCCAGAGCGGGCGCGGCGCCGGCATCGTGATGTACAGCAGCAGCACCATCGTGCCGGACGACGACGCCACGCAGATCAACAAGGAAGGCGGCTGCCACAACGGTGCCGCCAAGACCGGCGAACCGGCGGTCGGCCCCTTCACCAAGGCCGGCTACACCAACGGCGACTACTTCTACGCACACGGAACCCCGGTGATGGCCACCATGTACGGCCTCGACGTGCCTGCCAAGGCGCGCTGGTCGAAGGCGCCCGACCTCGTGCTGTCGGGTCCCAACGAAGGGCAGAACGTCGGCGGCATCATCAACAGCTCTGGCACCGTGAGCAACGTGCAGTTTGCGCTCGGCCGCGGCATCCCGGCCATCGCGCTCAGCGCCGGTGCGGACACCACCGACAACGCCGGGCTGGCCAGCCCCTACTCCAAGGTGGTGGCCGCGCACACCGTCAAGCTGATCAAGGCCCTGCAGGCCAAGGCCGGCAGCGGGCCGCTGCTGGCCAGCGGCGTGGCGCTCAACGTGAACTTCCCGAACGCGCCCACCGCGGCCATGGCCTGGGCGTTCTCGCGCATCGGCAGCTACAACCTGTACAACCTGGCCTTCCGCAACAGCCCGCCCTATGGCCTGGGCGGGCTGGCCGGCAGCGGCACGCCGACGCCAGAACAGGCCGAAGACGAATCGGTCGTCATGCAGTCGAAGATCGCCGTTTCGGCGATGCAGTTCGGCTTTGAACACCGGCCCGCCGGCCAGCAATGGCTGCGCCTGCGCCTGCGCGACCTGTTCGCTGAATGAGGGCCGCTGCATGATGCGTCTTTCACTTTGCGGCGCGGCCACGGCGGCCACGGCGGCCCTGCTGCTCCTCGGCGCATGCGGCGGCGGTGGCGGCGGTGCCTCCACGGTGTTCCCGCCGGTCGCGCTTCCCGCGCCACCGGGAGAACCGGGCGCCGGCGACGGGCCCCGGGTGTCGGTGGACGAACTGGGCAGCGGCAGCTACGTCGTGAGCACTGGCGACGCCGACGCGCCGACCGTCGGCAAGTACTACGCGGCGGCCAACGGCGCGCGGCTGCTGGTGCTCGGTGGCCATGACGACGTCGCCAGCCAGGCCTACCGCCGTAACGACACGCCCGCGGCACGCTGGACCGCTGTGCCCGCGCCCGACCGTGACGTGAACGTCGCCCTGCTCCAGCACCAGGCGCTGAAGACGGCCGAACTCGCCGCGACGGCACTGGCCGGGCGCTATGTGTCGCAGGTCGCGGGCGGCGAAGCCACGGCCTTTCTCATCACCGCCGACGGCCAGTTGTCGGCGGAAGCGGGATTCGACTGCAGGCTCAGCGGCGCCCTTGCGGCCGGCGTGCTGCCGGGCACTCTCGTGCTCGACCTGCACACGCAGGGTTGCGCCACGCTGCCGGCCTCGGCCAAGGGCGTGCTGGTGGCCGACGCCGACTACGCGCCGGCGCGCTTCCGCCTGTTGGCGGACGACGGCGAGCGGCTGGTCGATCTCTGGGCCTACACCGAGTAGGCGGTCCGGAAAGAAGAAAAAGCCCCGGCGCCGCCATGGCGCCGGGGTGTCGCATGCTCGAGGGTCCGTCAGAGCTTTGCGATCGAAACCTCCGTCGACTTGACCAGCGCCACCACGTCGGAGCCGATCTTGAGCTGGAGCTCGTCGATCGACCGCGTGGTGATGACCGAGGTCACGATGCCCCACGCGGTCTCGACGTCGACTTCGGAGACGACGTCGCCGCGGATGATCTCGCGGACCTTGCCCTTGAACTGGTTGCGCACGTTGATGGCCTGGATGGACATGGTGTTTTCTCTTTCGGATGGAGGGAAGAAGGAATACAGGAACGGCGCGGCGCTCACGACACGGCCGCCGCGAGCGCCTGGTCGAGGTCGGCGATCAGGTCGTCGATGTGCTCGATGCCGACCGACAGCCGCACCGTGTCTTCGGTGACGCCGGCGCGCGCCAGCTCTTCGGGCGAGAGCTGGCGGTGCGTGGTCGAGGCCGGATGGGTGGCCAGCGAGCGCACGTCGCCGATGTTCACGAGCCGCGTGAAGAGCTTCAGCGCGTCGAGGAAGCGCGCCCCGCCCTCGCGGCCGCTGCCGATGCCGAAGGTCAGCACGCCGCTCGCGCGGCCGCCGAAGTACTTCTGCGCGAGCGCATGGTCCGGGTGGTCTTCGAGCGCCGCGTAGTTGACCCAGTTCACGGCCTTGCTGCGCTTCAGGTGCTGCGCCACCGCGAGCGCATTGCTGCTGATGCGGTCCATGCGCAGCGCCAGCGTCTCGATGCCCTGAAGGATCAGGAACGCGTTGAATGGAGAGATCGCGGCGCCCGTGTTGCGCAGCGGCACCACGCGCGCGCGGCCGATGTAGGCCGCCGGGCCCAGCGCCTCGGTGTAGACCACGCCGTGGTAGCTCACGTCGGGCTCGTTCAGGCGCTTGAAGCGCTGCTTGTGCTCGGCCCAGGGGAATTTGCCCGAATCGACGATGGCCCCGCCGATGCTGGTGCCATGCCCGCCGAGGTACTTGGTGAGCGAGTGCACCACGATGTCGGCGCCATGCGCGATCGGCCGGCTCAGGTAGGGCGACGGCACTGTGTTGTCGACGATCAGCGGCACGCCGTGGCGGTGCGCGATCTCGGCAATGGCCGCGATGTCGGTCACGTTGCCGGCCGGGTTGCCGAGCGATTCGACGAACACCGCCTTGGTCTTCTCGTCGATCAGCGGCTCGAAGCTCGCGGGGTCGCGATGGTCCGCGAAGCGCGTGGTGATGCCGAACTGCGGCAGCGTGTGCGCCAGCAGGTTGTAGGTGCCGCCATAGAGCGCGGTGCTGCTCACGATGTTGTCGCCGGCCTCGGCGATGGTCTGGATCGCGTAGGTCACGGCGGCCTGGCCCGAGGCCAGCGCGAGCGCCGCGATGCCGCCTTCGAGTGCGGCCACGCGCTGCTCGAGCACGTCCTGCGTCGGGTTGTTGATGCGCGTGTAGATGTTGCCCGGCACCTTCAGGTCGAACAGGTCGGCGCCATGCTGGGCGCTGTCGAAGGCATAGGCCACGGTCTGGTAGATCGGCGGCGCGACTGCGCGCGTGGTCGGCTCGGGCGAGTAGCCGGCGTGGACCGACAGGGTTTCGAATTTCCAGTTCTGCGACATGCAGGTCTTTCGTCAGGTTGAGTGAGGGAACGGATCGATGGGTTCAGATGGCCCAGCGCAGCGTGTGCGCTGCTGGCTGTAGCCAGGCGGCGTCCGCCGCGGGCTCGCGCTCGGGTGGCTTCTGCAGCACCCGGTCGAGAATGCGCTTCTCGATCGCCGCGAAGGCCGGGTCGCCCTGCGAACGCGGCCGCGCCAGCGCGATGGGCTCGTCCAGCGCGATCCGGCCGTCCTCGATCAGGATCACGCGGTCGGCCAGCGCCACCGCTTCCTGCACATCGTGCGTCACCAGCAGCGCGGTGAAGCGGTGGCGCAGCCACAGGTCTTCGATCAGGCGGTGCATCTCGATGCGTGTCAGTGCATCGAGCGCGCCCAGCGGCTCGTCGAGCAGCAGCAGGCGCGGCCGGTGCACCAGGGCCCGTGCAAGTGCAACCCGCTGCCGCTGGCCGCCCGACAGGCGTGCGGGCCATTCGTTTTCACGCTCGCCCAGGCCCACCTGCGCCAGCACCTCGCGGCCCCGCGCCTTCGCGTCCGCCGACAGGCCGAGCGTCACGTTGTCCAGCACGCGGCGCCAGGGCAGGAGCCGCGCCTCCTGGAACATGATGCGCGTGTCGTCGTGCAGCCCGTCGATGGGCTTGCCGTCGGTGTAGAGCGCGCCGGCGCTCGGCGCTTCGAGTCCCGCCACCAGCCGCAGCAGCGTGCTCTTGCCGCAGCCGCTGCGCCCGACGATCGCGACGAACTGCCCCGGCGCGATCGCGAGCTGCGTGTTGCGCAGCACCTCGCGCGCGCCGTAGCGCTTGTGCAGGCCGCGCGCCTCGAGGCGCACACCGCCCGCGATGGCGGGCGCTTGGGGGATGTGTTCCAGAACGGCACTCATGAATTCAGGCTCCGGGGTTGAACAGCGCCACCTTCAGCGCATCGATCTTTCTGGGCAGCAGCTTCTCGGCGAAGAAGGCATCGGCGATGCGCTGCTGTTCGGCCAGGCCACCGGCCGCCACGGGCCGCACCGCATAGCTGCGGCGGCTGTTGGCCTGTTCGATGGTGGGCGCGTCGAGCCCCCACACGGGCGCCAGCAAGGCGGCCGCCTGCTTCGGGTTCTGCTTGACCCACTTGCCGGTTTTCTCCAGCTCGGCGTAGACCACGCGAAGCACGTCGGGCCGCGCCTTCGCGAACTTGGTGCTCGCCAGGTAGTAGCGCTGGTACGACGCAACGCCGGTGCCGTCGGCCAGGATGCGCACCTTCGACTGGCGCTGGGCGGCGGCCAGGAACGGGTCCCACACCACCCAGGCGTCGATGGCGCCCTTCTCGAAGGCGGCGCGGCCATCGGCGGGCGTGAGGTACGCGGGCTCGACGTCCTTGAACGACAGGCCGGCCTTCTCGAGTGCGGCAATCAACAGGTAGTGCGCGCCTGCGGCTTTGGCGAAACCGACCATCTTGCCCTTGAGGTCGGCCACGGTCTTGAGCGGTGAGTCGTCGCGCACGACGATGGCCTGCGCGGCCGGCGACGGTGCCTCCTGTGCCAGGAAGGTCAGGTCGGCACCGGCCGCCTGCGCGAACACGGGGACGGTGTCGGCCACGTCGGCGCTGATGTCGAGGTTGTCGAGGTTCAGCGCCTCGAGCAGCGGCAAGCCGCTGGTGAACTCGTGCCAGCTCAAGGTCACGCCGAGCGGTGCGAGCTGCTTCTCGAGCGAGCCCTGCACCTTCAGCAGCGCGATCAACGTGGACGACTTCTGGTAGCCCAGCCGCACGGTGAGGGGCCGCTGCGGCTGTGCCAGCGCGGCGCCGGCACCCAGCGCGCCGAGCATCGCAGTGATGGCGGTGCGGCGATCGATGAGGATGGGGTTCATGTGCCTTGCCCTCATTGCGCCGGCTTCTTCTGGTAGCCCGGATGCCAGCGCAGCCACCATTGCTCGAGGCTGCGCGCAAACAGGTCGGCCAGCTTGCCGAGCAGCGCATACAGCAGGATGCCCACCAGCACGATGTCGGTCTGCAGGAACTCGCGCGCGTTCATCGTGAGATAGCCGATGCCCGACTGCGCCGAGATGGTCTCGGCCACGATCAGGATCACCCACATCAGGCCGAGCGAGAAGCGCAGCCCCACGAGGATCGACGACAGCGCGCCCGGCAGGATCACCTCGCGGTACAGCTGCCAGCGCGTGAGCCCGTAGGTGCGGCCCATTTCGATGAGCTGCGGATCGACGTTGCGGATGCCGTGGAAGGTGTTGAGGTAGATCGGAAAGAACACCGACACCGAGATCAGGAACAGCTTGGCCGATTCGTCGATGCCGAACCACAGGATCACCAGCGGGATCAGCGCCAGCGCCGGGATGTTGCGCACCATCTGGAAGGTCGAGTCGAGCAGCGTCTCGAAGAACTTCACCGAACCGGTCAGCAGCCCCAGCACCAGCCCTGCCCCGCCGCCGATGGCCAGGCCCGCGAGCGCGCGGCCGGCGCTGACCTTGACATGCGTCCAGAGCTCACCCGACACCCCGAGCGACCAGCCCGCCTTCAGCACGTCGAGCGGCGCGGGGAGCACCCGCGTGCTGAGCCAGCCCAGCGACGATGCGATCTGCCATGCGACCACCAGCGCGAGCGGCACGAGCCACGGCAAAAGCCGCTTCGCCACGTTGCCGCCAAAGGCTTTGAGCGCGCGGCCGGCGCCCTCGGCGGGCGCGAGCGACGGCAGCCCGTGTTGTACTTGTTCAACCATGGGAATTCCTGCCTAGCTTTGTGAGACGAGCCGCGACGGGGCGTCGAGATTGGCGACCACTTCACCGAACGGACCGCCGACAGGGCCGCCCGCGAGCCGCGCCTGCGCCCGGCGCGAGAGCAGCGGGAACACCAGTTCGGCGAAGCGATAGGCTTCCTCGAGATGCGGGTAGCCCGAGAGAATGAACTTGTCGAGGCCGAGCGCGGCGTATTCCTCGATGCGCGCGGCCACGGTAGCCGGGTCGCCCACCAGCGCCGTGCCCGCGCCGCCGCGCACCAGGCCCACGCCGGCCCAGAGGTTGGGCGCGATCTCGAGCTCGGCGCGTGCGCGCTTCGTGCCTGAAGCGTGCAGTGCGGCCATGCGGCGCTGGCCTTCCGAATCCATGCGCGCGAAGGCGGCCTGGGCGCGCACCACGGTGTCGTCGTCGACGTGGCTGATCAGTTCCTCGGCGGCCTTCCAGGCGGCGGCATCCGTCTCGCGCACGATCACGTGCAGCCGGATCCCGAACTCGACGCGGCGGCCCTTCTGCGCCGCGCGATTGCGCACGTCGGCGATCTTGCGCGCCACCTCTGCAGGCGGCTCGCCCCAGGTCAGGTAGGCATCGACCTGTTCGGCCGCGAGCGCATGCGCGGCCTCCGACGAGCCACCGAACCAGACGGGCGGATGCGGCTTCTGCAGCGGCGGATAGAGCAGCTTCGCGCCCTTCACGCGCAGGTGCTCGCCTTCGTAGTCGAAGGGCCGGCCTTCGTGGCTGCGCGCCATGATCTCGCGCCAGATGCGGATGAACTCGGCCGACTGCGCATAGCGCGCCGCATGGTCGAGGAACACGCCGTCGCCTTCGAGCTCGGCCTGGTCGCCGCCGGTCACCAGGTTCACGAGCAGGCGCCCGCCCGACAGCCGGTCGAAGGTGGCGGCCATGCGCGCGGCGAGCGCGGGCTGGTGCAGGCCCGGCCGCACCGCGACCAGAAAGCGCAGGTTGCGCGTCGCGCCGATCAGGCTCGACGCGATCACCCACGGGTCTTCGCACGAGCGCCCGGTGGGAATCAGCACGCCTTCGTAGCCCAGGTGGTCCGCGGCGCCCGCAATCTGCTGCAGGTACGCGAGGTCGACGGGCCGCGCGCCTTCGGCCGTGCCGAGGAACCGGCTGTCGCCGTGCGTGGGAAGAAACCAGAAGATCTGCATGGATCGCCTTTCGGTCAGACAGCGAAAAGGAAAGCGCGAATGCCCCGCACGGCGCGCGCGCGCAGGCCCCAGGCGCGCGAAGTGGTGGCGAGCACCTGCGCGGCGCGGTCCCGGGGCGAACGGTTCGCGGCGCTCATGCCGTGCCCGCCGCGGCGGCCTCGAGCACGTTGATGCGGCGCGGAATCAGCTTCAGCTCGAAGAAGGTGTCGGCGATCTTCTGCTGCTCGGCCAGGATCGCCTTCGAGATCGGCCCCGTGCCGTAGACGGTGCGCCCCACCGTGAGGTCGGCCACCGGCTTCGGCAAGCCCCAGAGGGCCGCGAGTTCCGCGGCGAGCGCGTCCTTGTTGGCGGTGCCCCAGGCGTCGATGCGGCCGAGCTCCTCGATCGCGATCGCGAGCACGTCGGCATTCTTCGCGGCATAGCCGAGCGACGAGAAATAGTAGGAGCGGTTGCCCACCACGCCGCTCGCGTCGGCCAGCACACGCGCCTCGAGCGACTTCTCGGCAGCGGCAAGGAACGGGTCCCAAATCACCCAGGCGTCGACCGACCCCTTCTCGAAAGCCGCGCGTGCATCGGCCGGCGGCAGGAAGACGAGGTTCAGGTCGCTGTAGGCAAGGCCGTGCTTCTCGGCCAGCTTGACGATGAAGTAATGGACATTCGAGCCCTTGTTGAGCGCCACCTTGCGGCCCTTGAGCTCGGCCACGCTGCGGATCGCCGAACCCTTCGGCACCAGCACCGCCTCCGACTGCGGGCGCTGCGGCGAGGCCGCCACGTAGGCCAGCGGCGCGCCCGCAGCCTGGGCGAAGATCGGCGGCGCCTCGCCCACGTCGCCGAAATCGATCGAGCCGACATTGAGCGCTTCGAGCTGCACCGGCCCGGCCGTGAACTCGGTCCACTTGACGGAAACGCCGAGCGGCGCCAGCCGCTTCTCCAGCGTGCCGCGGCCCTTGAGGATGCTCAACAGGCCTTTCTGCTTGCCGATGCGCAGTTGGCGCGCCGGCGCCTGCGCCAGCACGGCGAACGAAGGCAGCGCGATCGCTGCCGATGCGGCGGCGCCCTGCAGCAGCAGGCGGCGGCGCGGGATGGAGTTCAAAGAAGAATTTTTCATGGCGGTTGCTCCTAGGCCGAGATGAAGCCGACGATGAGCGCGACCGCGGTCACGACGATGGCGCTGACGGCAAAGTCGCGCAGCGCGTGCCAGATCGAGCGCGGCGGGGTCTCGAGCACGGAGTCTTCGGTGGCAACGGGATTCATGAGGCGGAACTCCTGGGTTCAAAAAATTTAGGCAAAGGCATTCCCTGCCGCAAGGAAAAGCGGCGGGGTCTGTCGGATCGGAAGAACGGAGGGGGTGGTCTGCTAGACGCTACATCGCACCATGGCGAACGGGACCGGCGCGAAGCCTTGCAACTGCAGCCCTTCGCTCGCGAGCAGCCCGGCCGCGTCGTCGAGCCGCTCGGCCAGTTCGGCATGCACCTGGTAGGCGTTCTCGGGCATCAGCGCGATCTGCGCATCGGTCGCATAGACACCGGGCAGGATCTGCCGCGCCGACAGCGCATGCAGCACCGGGCGCAGCGCATAGTCGAGCGCCAGCATGTGGTGCGGGCTGCCGCCCGTGGCCAGCGGCAGCACCGTCTTGCCCTTGAGCGCGTCCTGCGCGAGCAGGTCGAGGAACACCTTCAGCACGCCGCCGTAGGCAGCCTTGTAGACCGGCGTGGCCACCACCACCGCGCGCGCCGCCGCCACCTTGGCAATGGCCGCCGCGACCGCGGGATGCCGCGTGTCGGCCTGCATCAGCGCCTCGGCGGGCAGCTCGCGCACATGGAGCCGCTCGATGCGCGCATGCCGCGCGGCAAGCCGCTCGCCCACGGCCTCGAGCAAGGCGGTGGAACGCGACGGTGCGGACGGGCTGCCGGCAATCAGTAGAACGGACACGCGAGGCTCTCTTGCTTTTATTTCGGGGCGTAGATCTGGTCGAACGAGCCGCCGTCGGCAAAGTGCGCCTTGTCGGCCTTGGCCCAGCCGCCGAACGCCTGGTCGATGCTGACCAGCGTGAGCTTCGGAAACTGCTTGTCGTACTTGGCCCGGGCTTTTTCGGACGTGGGCCGGTAGAAGTTGCGCCCGGCGATGTCCTGGCCTTCGTCCGAATAGAGGTACCGGAGGTATTCCTCGGCCACCGCGCGGGTGCCCTTCTTGTCGACCACCTTGTCGACCACGGCCACCGTGGGCTCGGCCAGGATCGAGAGCGAAGGCACCACGATCTCGAACTTCTCGGTGCCGAACTCCTTCAGCGCCAGGAAGGCCTCGTTTTCCCAGGCCAGCAGCACGTCGCCCACGCCGCGCTGCACGAAGGTGATGGTCGAGCCGCGCGCGCCGGTGTCGAGCACCGGCACGTTGCGGAACAGGTTGCCGACGAAGGTGCGGGCCTTGTCGTCGCTGCCGTACTTGCGCCGCGCGAACTCCCAGGCGGCCAGGTAGTTCCAGCGCGCGCCGCCCGAGGTCTTGGGGTTCGGCGTGATCACCTGCACGCCGGGCTTGACCAGGTCGTCCCAGTCCTTCAGGCCCTTGGGATTGCCCTTCTTCACCAGGAACACGATGGTCGAGGTGTAGGGCGCCGAGTTGTGCGGCAGGCGCTTCTGCCAGTCAGGCTTGACCACGCCGCCATGCGTGACGAGCGCATCGACGTCGCCGCCGAGCGCGAGCGTGGCCACGTCGGCGTCGATGCCGTCGATGATCGAGCGCGCCTGCTTGCCCGAGCCGCCGTGCGACTGCTTGATCGTCACGTCCTGGCCGGTCTTGGCCTTCCAGTACTTGGCGAAGGCGCGGTTGTAGTCGACGTAGAGCTCGCGCGTCGGGTCGTACGACACGTTGAGCAGCGTCACCGGGCCGGCGCCCTGCTGCGCGAACGACGGCAATGCCGTCAGGGCCATGGCGCCGGCCAGGCCGGCGCCGAGGGAAAGCTTGATAAAGTCGCGGCGAAGGCGCATGGTGTCTTGCTCAAAAAGGCATATCGATGAAGCTGCGTATTCTCAATACGGCATATGGAAACGGGAACGACCGAGTTCTCAGTTCTAAATAGCCAAATCAACTAAGCAACGTTTCCCCCACAAAGGCAATTCAAATGGCACGCATGGTTCAGTGCATCAAGCTCGGCAAAGAGGCCGAAGGGCTCGACTTCCCGCCCTATCCCGGAGATCTGGGCAAGCGCCTGTGGGAAAACGTCAGCAAGGAAGCCTGGGCCGCGTGGCTCAAGCAGCAGACGATGCTCGTGAACGAGAACCGGCTGAACCTGGCCGACCTGCGCGCGCGCCAGTACCTGGCGCGGCAGATGGAAAAGCATTTCTTCGGCGAAGGCGCCGACGTGGCGCAGGGCTACGTGCCGCCGTCGACACCGTCGAACTGAGCCCGCCTTGGCCGCCGAATCCGAGGCACCGGCGCGGGCGCGCGGCGTGTTCCTCGGCGGCTGCCGCTTGCCCGAGGCATGGGCAGGCCAGCGGCAATGGCGGGTTCTCGAAACCCGCTTCGGGCTGGGCTTCAATTTCCTGACAACGTGGCAGGCCTGGCGTGCAGATGCTGCGCGTCCGGCAATGCTGCACTTCGTCTCGGTCGAGGCCCATCCCGTGGCTGCCGACGACCTGCGCCGCGCAGCCTGTGACGATCCCGAACTCGCGCCGCTGGCCGCTGCGCTGGCCGACCAGTGGCACGGCCTGCTGCCGGGCTTTCACCGGCTGGCCTTCGACGACGGCCGGGTGCTGCTCACGCTTTGCATCGGCGAAGTTCAGCCGATGCTGCGCGCGCAGCGCTTCGAGGCCGACAGCATCTTCCTCGACGGCTTCGGCCCGCAGAAGAATCCCGCGATGTGGTCGCCCGAGACGCTGAAGACGGTGTCGCGCTTCGCCCGCCAGGGCACGGGCCTCGCCAGCTGGACCGCCGCGCCCGCGGTGCGTGAGGCGCTGGCGCAGAACGGCTTCCAGCTCGAAGCGCGCCCCGGCCTTGCGCCCGACGGCGACTGCCTCGCGGCCGTGTTCGCGCCCGCCTGGACCGTGCGGCGCCGCGGCCCGCCGTCCGCACACACCGAGCCGGGCCGCTGCGCCGTGGTGGGCGCCGGGCTCGCCGGCGCCGCCGTGGCGGCAAGCCTCGCGCGGCGCGGCTGGCAGGTCACTGTGCTCGACGCGGCCGACCGGCCCGCGGCCGGCGCCTCCGGGCTGCCGGTGGGCCTGATGGCACCGCATGTATCGCCCGACGACGCACTGCTCTCCCGGCTCACGCGCGCAGGCATTCGCGCCACCTGGTCCGAGCTGGAACGCCTGCTGCAGGCCGGCACCGACTGGCAGGCCAGCGGCGTGCTCGAGCGCCGGCCCGACGGCGACCTTCGCGTGCCACCCGGCTGGCGCGCGGACGGGCCCAACGAGTCGTGGCCCGCCACCGCCGCGCAGCGCGCCGAAGCGGCGCTGCCGCCCGAAGCGCCCGCGCTGTGGCATGCGCGCGCGGCCTGGGTGCGGCCGGGCCGCCTGGTCGAAGCCTGGCTGCGCACGCCGGGCATCGTGTTCCAGTGCCGCGCGGCCGTGGCGCGCCTGGCCCGCGGCGAAACCGGCTGGCATCTGTTCGATGCAGCAGGCGCGTTGCTCGCCGAAGCCGACCGCGTGGTGATTGCGGCCGGCCACGGATCGCAGCACTTCGCCCCGGCGCTGCCGCTGCAGCCCGTGCGCGGCCAGGCCGCCTGGGGTCTCGTCTCCGCCGCGCCCGGGGCAGGTACGCTGCCGGCCGTGCCGCTCAATGGCGACGGCCACCTGATCGCCGGCGTGCCCGAGCCCGGCGGCGCCCTGCTCTGGCTCGCGGGCGCCACCTACGATCGCGACCGCAGCGACCTGGCGCCGGATGCGGCCGATGCGGCGGCCAACCGCGAGCGGCTCGAACGCCTTTCGCCCGCCGCCGCGGCCGTGCTGGCTCCCGCCTTCGACCGCGGCGAGGCCGGCGCCTGGGTCGGCGTTCGCTGCGCCTCGGGCGACCGCCGGCCACTGGCCGGGCCGCTCGGCGAGTCCGGGCTCTGGGCCTGCACCGCGCTGGGCTCGCGCGGCCTGAGCTTCGCGGCGCTGTGTGCGGAAGCTATCGCGGCACGCTGGCACGGCGAGCCGCTGCCACTGCCCGCCAGGATGGCCGAGGCGATCTGTACCGCGCGTACGCAGGGCCCGGCGGCCGGTTCCGCGACATAAGTCCGGCGGCGCGGCCCGCCGGCAGCCCGCCGAGGCCCGAGAATGCGGCGCATGGCCATCCACTACGACATCATCCACACCACCGTGTACCGCTACAGGCAGCCCGTGAGCTTCGGGTTGCACCGGGTGATGTTCCGCCCGCGCGACAGCCACGACCTGCGCGTGCTGGCCACCGACCTGCAAGTGAGCCCCGACGCGATCACCCGGCTCATCCAGGACCCGCATTCGAATTCGGTGGCGCTCGTGCAGCCGCTCGGCGACGCCACCGAGCTGCGCATCGTCTGCGCCTTCACGATCGAGCACGTGCCCACGCAACAGGACCAGCTCGCACTCGATCCGTCGGCCGAATACCTGCCGTTCGCCTACTCGGTTCAGGAGCGGCTCGACCTCGAGCCCTATCTCCGGCCGCACCACGACGACGACGACGCCGGCACGCTGATCCATTGGGCCCATCAGTTCCTGCACTCCGACCGGCCCAACAGCACGCGCGAAGTGCTTACGCGCATGAACGCGCACATCGCGCAGAGCTTCACGTACATGGCGCGCGACGCCGAAGGCACCCAGACGCCCCTGCAGACACTGGCGCTAGGCGGCGGCAGCTGCCGCGACTACGCGCTGCTGATGATGGAAGCCGCCCGGCGGCTGGGCATCGCGACGCGCTTCGTCTCGGGCTACCTCTACGACGCCGCGCTCGACACCGCGGCGCGCGCAAAAGGCGAATCGATGACCGGTGCCGGCACCACGCATGCCTGGCTGCACGCCTACCTGCCGGGCGCCGGCTGGCTGGCCTTCGACCCCACCAACAACCTCATGGGCAGCGGCCAGCTCATCCGCGTCGCGGTCTCGCGCGACCCGGCGCAGGCCGCGCCGATCTCGGGCAGCTGGTATGGCGAGCCCGACGCCTTCGAGAGCCTCGAGGCCACGGTGGTCGTCACCAAGCGCGACGCCTGAGCAGCGCCAGCCTGAACCCGGCTGTCGCCGAGGAGATAGCAGTTACGGGAAAGCCCGGGACTGCACGCCTGCCAACGCCCCTACGCTGCGCCGCCGGGTCAGCGAAATCGCACGGTCGTTCTCCCAGGAACACCGCGCGGCACTGCGCCGGGCTTCTTCTCAGCATCGCAAGACCAAGAACGGAGAGAGACATCCCATGCATTCCGCGCGCCTGACACTCCTTGCCCTTGCAGCCAGCCTTGCCGTCGCCTCCTGCGGCGGGGGCGGCGGAGGCGGCAATGGCTTCGCCTTCCTGCCCGTGCCGCCGCCCGCACCGGCGCCCGCACCACCCGCGCCGCCGCCTCCGCCCCCCGAGGAAACGCGCGTGCAGGACAGCCGCAACGCCTTCGCCCCGGCCGACCCGTCGGCCGCGACCTTCGCCGCGCTCGCCGCCGACGCGGGCGACACGGTGGACAACAGCACCACCAGCCGCTGGGCCGGCATGATCGGCGGCGCGCAGTACCGCGTCGAGGTGCCCGCCAACTGGAACGGCAAGCTCGTGATGTATGCGCACGGCTACGCCGGCGAGGGCAACGTGCTGTCGGTGAGCAACCCCTCGATCCGCCGCCACCTGATCCAGAACGGCTATGCCTGGGCTGCATCGAGCTACAGCAAGAACTTCTACGACGTGCGTGCGGGCGTCGAAGACACCAACGCGCTGGCGCTGGCCTTCAACGACATCGCCAAGGCCAACGGCCGCGAACTGGCGCCGCCGTCGAAGGTCTTCATCACCGGCCATTCGATGGGCGGCCACATCACCGCTGCGGCCATCGAGGCCGAGACCTACGCCACCGCCAACCACAAGATGAAGTACCACGGCGCGGTGCCGATGTGCGGCGTGATGGGCGACACCGAGCTGTTCGACTACTTCGCGGGCGCGCAGGTCGCGGCGCAGGCGCTGGCCGGGCTGCCCAAGTACCCCACCGTCAACTGGGCGGACATCGCGCCGCAGGTCACGGCGGCGCTGTACACCACCTTTCCGGGAACGCCGACGCCCACCGGGCTCAAGTTCGGATCCGTGGTCAAGAACCTGACCGGCGGCGAACGCCCGATGTTCGACCTCGGCTTCACGGCCGGTGGCTCGTTCGCGGCGGTGTGGGGCGTTTTCGGCAGCGACGGCACGGTCAACGGCATCCTCAACAAGAGCACGCTCGACACCAACCGCTTCACCTACACCATCGACGGCGACGAGCCCGGCACCATCGCGCTGAACAGCTCGGTGCTCAAGCTCACCGCGGCGCCCGATGCCAATCGCCTGCGCACCGACGGCCTGCGCTGGATACCGAAGGCCAACGGCGAGATCAGCGTGCCCGTGGTTTCGCTGCACACGCTCGGCGACCTGTACGTGCCCTTCAGCATGCAGCAGATCTACCACCAGCGCGTGGCCGCCAAGGGCAACAGCGACTGGCTGGTGCAGCGCGCGATCCGCGGCATCTCGCACTGCGACTTCACCGTCGCCGAGCAGGTCGAAGCCTTCGATGCGATGGTCCAGTGGGAGGCCGACCCGGCCAAGAAGCCGGCCGGGGACGACGTGGTCACGGCCGCCACGGTGGCGGCACCGACCTACGGCTGCACCTTCACCCGGCCGCTCGGCACGGTGGACGAAAGCAGCACCAGCAAGGCCACGCGGCCGAACGCCGCAGCCGCGCGCCCCTGCTGAGCGGCGGGTGACGCTGGCGCGGGCGGCACTGCCGCCCGCGCCCCATCGTCGCACCTCCCGGGGTGCGCACGCAAAATGGCGGCGATGAGAAAAGACATTCCGAACCTCGGCGCGCTGCAGGCCTTCGAAGCCTCGGCACGGCTCGGGAGCTTCACGCGCGCGGCGGCCGAACTGGCGCTCACGCAAAGCGCGGTCGGCCGGCAGGTCGCCATGCTCGAGCAGCGCCTGGGCGTGGCGCTGTTCGCGCGCGTGCGCCAGCGCCTCACGCTCACCGACACCGGGCGCGAATACGCGGCACGCATCCGCCGCCATCTCGACCAGATCCGGCGCGACACCCTCGAGATCAGCGCCGGCCACGAGATGGGCTTCACGCTCGAGGTGGCGGTGGTGCCCACCTTCGCGACCCAATGGCTGATCCCGCGGCTGCCCGACTTCAGCCGCCAGCACCCGAACATCACCGTGAACCTGTCGGTGCGCACGCAGCCTTTCTCGTTCGAGGACAACGCCTACGACGCCGCCATCTACTTCGGCGAGCAGTCCTGGCCCGGCACCCAGGGCGGGTTGATCTTCTCCGAGGGCGAGATGGTGCCCGTGTGCAGCCCAGCGCTCAGCGATGCCCACGCACCGTGGGACGAAGCCAGCTTTGCGCGCTGCCGCCACCTGCACCTCGGCACGCGTGCACAGGCCTGGCGCGACTGGTATGCGCAGCAAGGGTGGGCGTACACCGTGCATGCCGCGCGCGGGCCGCGCTACGAACTCTTCACCATGGTGACTGCCGCGGCCGCGGCCGGCATGGGCATCGGCCTTGCGCCGCGCATGCTGATCGAGCGCGAGCTCCGAAGCGGCGAGCTGGTGGTTCCGATCGACCGGCATCTCGACGTGCGCCAGGGCTACTACTTCGCGCATCCCGAAGACAGCCCGCCCTCGGAGGCGCTGGCGCACTTCAAACGCTGGGTGCTCGCGCTCGCACGCGGCGAGCAGCCGGCCTGACCGCCATGGACTCGCCCCCCTCGTCCTCCTCTTCTTCACACGGCGGTCTGTGGTTCGCGCTGGCCCTGTGCGCCGCGCTCGCCGCGGGCGTGTGGGCCATCGCCAGCGGCAGGGTCGAGATTCCCGAGCGCTTCAACCCCTGGGCCCCGCTCGACGTGGCGGCCGAGCCCGACTGGCTCACCGGCTACAAGCTCGCACGCGCCCGGCGCGACCCCGCGCGCTGCCTCGCGGCGCTCGCCAACACCGGCATGCAGTACGACCCGCTGCCCGACCGCGTCACCGGGCCCGGCTGCGGCTTCGAGAACGCGGTGCGCCTGCGCGGCGCGGGCGTGCGGCTGGGCACCGCGCCCTCGCTGAGCTGCCCGATGGCGCTCTCCTTCTTCATGTGGGAGCGGCATGCGCTGCAGCCCGCCGCCCGCCGGCACTTCGGCCAACCGGTGGTCGCCATCGACCACCTCGGCAGCTATGCCTGCCGCAACATCAACCGCGGCGAAGGGGCAGTGCCGGGCGCCTCGCGCAGCCGGCATGCCACGGCCGATGCGCTCGACGTCGCCGGGCTCACCCTCGCGAACGGCAGGCGCATCAGCGTGCAGCGCGATTGGGAGCCGGCCGATTCGAACACCGCCGACCCCGACGCCCTGCTGCTGGGCGAGGCGCACCAGGGCGGTTGCCGCTTCTTCGACGGCGTGCTCGGGCCGGCGTACAACGCGGCGCACCGGGATCACCTGCATTTCGAGACGGGTGGGTTTTCGATGTGCCGGTAGTGGCCTGCGGCAGCGCCGCGCGCCCCCTCGGGCAACGAGCTCCAGCTGGTGCAGCAGCCCGCGCGATAGCGGCCGGCAGTCGGCGGCAGTGTGATCGGCACATCGGTCACTCCAACGGACGTCCATCGGTGCCGACCCTGGCCTTGCATTCTTTGAACTCAAAATGACAAAAAGTTTTCTTTTTTGTCTTATATTTGAAAAGAAGTTTTCACGAACACCCGATACAGGTGCACCATCCACGCATGAACCGCTCCAACGTCGACCCCACCGGCGCCACCGTGGCCCAGCGCATCGCGCAAGCGCTGCCGCGCCTGACGCGCTCGCACCGGCAGGTGGCCGACTACGTGCTCGAACACCCGCTGCAGGTGGCCACGTTGCCGATCGACGAACTGGCCGCAGCGGTGGGTGTGTCGATTGCCACGGCCAACCGCTTTGCGCGCGCGCTGGATTTCGACGGCTACGCTAGCTTTCGTGCCGAACTGGTGCGCGGGTTCGAATCGCTCGTGGCGCCGGTGGAGCGCCTGCGTGGCAACCTCGAGCGGCCCACCACGGTGGCCGAGGTGTTCGCCACGGCGCTCGACGAAAGCCGCCGCAACATCGAGGCCACGCGCCAGTCGCTGGACCACGCAGCGTGTGAGGCGGCGGTGGCGCGCATCGGCGAGGCCCGCTCGATCTACATCGCGGGCTTCGGCGCCAGTGCGTGGCTCGCGGGGCTGCTGCAGCACGGGCTCGACGGCAGCTGCAGCGACGTGCGGCTGCTTTCCAGCGTGAGCGGCGTCACGCACGCCGCGCGCACGCTGATGCACGCAGGCCCGCAGGACCTGTTCATCGCACTGACCTTTCCGCGCTACCTGACCGACACGGTGGCGCTGGCACAGATCGCACAAGGCCAGGGCTGCGCGGTGCTGGCGCTGACCGATCGCCCCAGCTCCCCGCTCGCGCCGCTGGCCGACGTGGTGCTCTATTGCCAGACCGAGACCAGCTACCGCCCCAACTGCGAAACCAGCGTGCTGGCGCTGATCGAGGCGCTGACCAGCGCGGTGGCGCTGCGTGCGCCGGGCGCGGTGCAGTCGGCGAGCCGCATCCTGCAAGCGGTGCGGCCGTGGCTGCACGGCGCGCAGGGTCTGGCCCGCGGCGCGGTGGCGCCTCGCCCCGCCGAAGCGGCCGCGCCCGCACCGAAGCGCCGCAGCGCCACGCAGAAAAAGAAAGCCAATCCATGACGAATCGAATTCCGGTCATCGCCATTCATGGCGGTGCGGGCACCATCAGCGCAGCCACCACCGGCCCGGGGCAGGCACAGGCGTATCTCGACGCGCTCGACCGCATCGTGCGTGCCGCGCAGGCACTGTTGCTGAAGGGCGCCCCGGCACTCGACGCGGCTTGCCTCGCGGTGGAGCTGCTGGAGGAATGCCCGCTCTTCAATGCGGGCCACGGCGCGGTGTTCACGCACGACGAAACGCACGAGCTCGACGCGGCCGTGATGGACGGCGCGACGCTCGCCGCCGGCGCGGTGGCCGGTGTGTGCCACATTCGGCGCCCGGTGCGCGCGGCACGCGCGGTGCTCGACGACGGCGCGCACGTGCTGCTGGCCGGCGCGGGTGCCGAAGCCTTCGCGCAGCAGCACGGGCTGGAGATGGTGGAACCCTCGTTCTTCTCGACCGAGGCGCGCCGCCAGCAGCTCCATCGCGTGCGCGACACCGGGCGCGTGGTGGTCGACCACGAAGGCGCCGCGATGGCCTCGGCCGCGGCCACGCCGCTCGACGAAGACCGCAAGTTCGGCACCGTGGGCGCGGTCGCGCTCGACGTGCACGGCCATCTCGCCGCGGCCACCTCGACCGGCGGCATGACCAACAAGCGCGTGGGCCGCATCGGCGACTCGCCGCTGATCGGCGCGGGCACCTATGCCGACGACCGCACCGCGGCCGTGTCGTGCACCGGCAGCGGCGAGATGTTCATCCGCGTGGCCGCCGCCTACGACGTGTGTGCGCGCATGGCCTACGGCGGCGCGACGCTGGCCGCGGCAACGCACGCGGTGGTGCAGCAATCGCTGCCGGCCATCGGCGGCACGGGCGGACTGATCGCGCTCGACCGCCACGGCAACCTGAGCCTCGCCTTCAACACCGAAGGCATGTACCGCGGCCATGCGCGCGGCGGTGAAACGCCGGTCACCGCCATCTTCGCCTGACGCCCACGCCCCACTTTCATTCCGCTTCGCCCATGTCTTCACCTGCCCTCAACCTGCCGGACGGCCGCGTTCTCGCCGTCGACGACCTCACGGTGCGCTTCTCCACGTCGGAGCGCACGGTCGATGCGGTCAAGAATCTTTCGTTCCACGTCGACCACGGCGAAACACTCGCGGTGGTGGGCGAATCGGGTTCGGGCAAGTCGGTCACCTCGCTGGCGCTGATGCGCCTGGTGGAGCATGGCGGCGGCCGCATCCTCGATGGGCGCATGGCGTTTCGGCGCCGCAACGGCGAGGTGCTCGACCTGGCACAGGCACGCGACACCGAGATGCGCAGCATCCGCGGCGCGGACATCGCGATGATCTTCCAGGAGCCCATGACCTCGCTGAACCCGGTGTTCACCGCGGGCGACCAGATTGCCGAGGCCATCCGCATCCACCAGGGCAAGTCGAACGCGGCAGCGCGCGCCGAGGCGCTGCGGATGCTGGAGCTGGTGCGCATTCCCGAGGCGCGCAACGTGCTCGACCGCTTTCCGCACCAGCTCTCGGGCGGCATGCGCCAGCGCGTGATGATCGCGATGGCGCTGTCGTGCAAGCCGCAGCTGCTGATCGCCGACGAGCCCACCACCGCGCTCGACGTGACGATCCAGGCGCAGATCCTGCAGCTGATCCGCGAACTGCAGAAGGAGATGCGCATGGGCGTGCTCTTCATCACGCACGACATGGGCGTGGTGGCCGAGATCGCCGACCGCGTGCTGGTGATGTACCGCGGCGACAAGGTCGAGGCCGGCACCGCCGACACGGTGTTCGCAGCGCCGCAGCATCCCTACACGCGCGCCCTGCTCTCGGCCGTTCCGAAGCTCGGCGCCATGCAGGGCACCGACCTGCCGGCCAAGTTCGAGCTGCTGCGCAACACCGAATCCGGCGCGCAGGCGATGCCGCCGACCGACACGGCAGTACCGCACGACACGGTGCGCCAGGACGCCGGCCCGATCCTGCGCGTGCGCGACCTGGTCACGCGCTTCGACGTGCGCAGCGGCATCTTCGGCCGCGTGAAGCGCCGCGTGCATGCGGTCGAGAAGATCAGCTTCGACCTCTACCCCGGCGAGACGCTCGCACTGGTGGGCGAATCGGGCTGCGGCAAGTCGACCACCGGCCGCTCGCTGCTGCGCCTGGTCGAAAGCCAGAGCGGCGCGATCGAGTTCGGCGGCAAGAACATCCGCGAGCTGCCCACGCGCGAGCTGCAGGCGCTGCGCCGCAACATCCAGTTCATCTTCCAGGATCCGTTCGCCTCGCTCGATCCGCGCGTGACGGTGGGCTTCTCGATCATGGAGCCGCTCTTGATCCACGGCATCGCCAAGGGCGCCGAGGCGCAGCAGCGCGTCGACTGGCTGCTGCAGAAGGTGGGCCTGCCGCCCGAGGTGGCGCAGCGCTATCCGCACGAGTTCTCGGGCGGCCAGCGCCAGCGCATCGCCATTGCGCGCGCGCTCGCGTTGAATCCGAAGGTGGTGGTGGCCGACGAATCCGTTTCGGCGCTCGACGTGTCGATCCAGGCGCAGATCGTGAACCTCATGCTCGACCTGCAGCGCGAGCTCGGAGTGGCGTTTCTCTTCATCTCGCACGACATGGCCGTGGTCGAGCGCATCAGCCACCGCGTGGCGGTGATGTACCTCGGGCAGATCGTGGAAATTGGCCCGCGCCGCGCGGTGTTCGAGGCCCCGCAGCATGCCTACACCCGCAAGCTGATGGCCGCGGTGCCGGTGGCCGACCCGGCGCGCCGGCACAAGCCGCGCGCGCTGCTCGAAGGCGAGATCCCGAGCCCGATCCGCGCCGTGGGCGACGAGCCCGAGGTGCCGCCGCTGGTGCAGGTGGCGCCGGGGCATTTCGTCGCACGCCACGCCATCGGCGGGGCTTTCTGAGGCTTCATGCCATCGGCGACGCATTCTGATTTTTGCTTTCTCAACCCGCGGGAGAGATCCTGCTTTTTCCCATCCGACTGGAGTTCTTCCATGACGCAATCTTCCTCCTCCCTGCGCTGGGCATCCGCACTGCTGGGCCTGGCCGCGCTGGCCGCTTCGGGCACGGCACTGGCCGCGAAAGACGTGGTGCTGTCGATCGGCTACCAGCCGGAAACGCTCGATCCCTACAACACCAACACCACCATCACCACCGCGGTGACCAAGACCTTCTATGAAGGCCTGTTCCAGTTCGACAAGGACCTGAAGGTGCAGAACGTGCTCGCCGAGAGCTACGAGGTCTCGAAGGACGGCCTGGTCTACACGATCAAGCTGCGCTCTGGGGTCAAGTTCCATGACGGCACCGACTTCAACGCGGAAGCCGTGAAGTTCACGCTCGAGCGCGTGCTGAACCAGGACAACAAGCTGCTGCGCTACAACCAGTTCAACCGCGTGAGCAAGGTCGAGGCGGTCAACCCGACCACGGTGCGCATCACGCTGAAGGAGCCCTTCGGTCCTTTCATCAACTCGCTGGCCCACGCATCGGCCGCGATGATCTCGCCCACCGCGCTCAAGAAGTGGGGCAACAAGGACATCGCCTTCCATCCCGTGGGCACCGGCCCGTTCGAGTTCGTCGAGTGGAAGCAGACCGAAGCGGTCAAGGCCAAGAAGTTCGACGGCTACTGGAAGAAGGGCCATCCGAAGGTCGACACGGTGCAGTGGAAGCCGGTGCTCGAGAACAACACGCGCGCCGCGATGCTGCAGACCGGCGAAGCCGACTTCGCGTTCCCCATTCCCTACGAGCAGGCCGAGCTGCTGAAGAAGAGCGACAAGCTCGAAGTGGTGGCCACGCCCTCGATCATCGTGCGCTTCCTGGCTTTCAACATGCAGCACAAGCCGTATGACAACCCGAAGGTGCGCGAAGCCATCGGCTACGCCATCAACAAGGACGCGCTGGCCAAGGTCGCGTTCGGCGGCTATGCCTTCCCGGCGCAGGGCGTGGTGCCGCAGGGCGTGAAGTACGCCGTGAAGATGGACCCCATTCCCTACGACCTGAAGAAGGCCAAGGAACTGATGAAGGAAGCCGGCTACCCGAACGGCTTCGAGTCGGTGCTGTGGAGTGCCTACAGCAACACGACGAGCCAGAAGACGATCCAGTTCGTGCAGCAGCAGCTCGCGCAGATCGGCATCAAGCTGCAGGTGCAGGCGCTCGAAGTGGGCCAGCGCGCGGAGATGGTCGACTCGTGGCCCGATCCGAAAACGGCCAAGGTCCGCATGTACTACACGGGCTGGTCGTCGTCGACCGGCGAAGCCGACTGGGCCCTGCGTCCGCTGTTCGCCTCGGAAGCCTGGGCGCCGAAGCTCAACAACATGTCGTTCTACAAGAACGAGGTGGTCGACAGCGCCATCGCCAAGGCGCTGGTGACGGTGGACGACGGCGAGAAGGCCGCGCTCTACAAGACCGCGCAGGAACAGATCCGCAAGGACCTGCCGCGCGTGCCGCTGGTCACCGAGCAGAACCTGTCGGCGCATGCCAAGCGGCTCTCGGGCGTGCATGTGATGCCTGACGGCAACATCAACATCGACGCGATCTCGACGAACTAACCCACCCCCGAAGCGGCTCACTTCGTGTAGCCGCCTCCCCCTCAAGGGGGCGACACCAGCGGCCCGGCAGAGCCGGTTCCGCGGTGTCTCCCGAACGGGCTGCTCCTATGCTGAACTACTTTCTCAAACGACTGCTGGGCCTGATCCCCACGCTGCTCATCGTGGCGGTGCTGGTGTTCCTGTTCGTGCACATGCTGCCCGGCGACCCGGCGCGCCTGGCTGCCGGACAGGACGCCGACGACCAGACGGTGGCCATGGTCCGCGCCGAGCTCGGGCTCGACAAGCCGCTGCCGCAGCAGTTCGCGAGCTTCTTCACCCAGATGGTGCAGGGCGACTTCGGCACCTCGATCCGCACGCGGCGGCCGGTGTCCACCGAGATCGCCGAACGCTTCTTCCCGACGGTGATGCTCACGATCACCAGCATGGTGTGGGCGGTGATCTTCGGCATGGGCATCGGCATCGTCTCTGCTGTGTTCCGCAACCAGTGGCCCGACCGGCTCGGCATGACGCTGGCGGTGTCGGGCATCTCCTTTCCTGCATTTGCACTCGGCATGCTGCTGATGCAGATCTTCTCGGTCCAGCTCGGCTGGCTGCCCACGGTGGGCGCCAGCACCTGGCAACACTACATCCTGCCCTCGATCACACTCGGCGCCGCCGTGGCCGCGGTGATGGCGCGCTTCACGCGCGCCTCGTTCGTCGAGGTGATCCAGGAGGACTTCGTGCGCACGGCACGCGCCAAGGGCGTGCGCGAGCGCGTGGTCATCATCAAGCACTGCCTGCGCAACGCGCTGATCCCGGTCGTGACGATGATGGGCCTGCAGTTCGGCTTCCTGCTGGGCGGCTCGATCCTGGTCGAGGCGGTGTTCAACTGGCCCGGCCTCGGCCGGCTGCTGGTGGACGCGGTGCAGATGCGCGACTACCCGGTCATCCAGACGCTGGTGCTGCTGTTCTCGCTCGAGTTCATCCTGATCAACCTCGTGGTCGATGTGCTCTACGGCTTCATCAACCCGACCATCCGCTACAAGTGAGGCACGCGCCATGACGCAAGCGACCGGCGCTCCCGCCGAAACCCTCGTCCCCGCCACCGAGCCGGTGGCCGCTCTCCAGACCGCAGGCAAGGTCCGCACGCCCTGGGGCGAATGCTGGCGGCGCTTCAAGAACCAGCCGGTCGGCCTGGTGGCCGCGGCGTTCGTGCTGCTGCTGGTGCTCGTCGCGGTGTTCGCGCCGTGGATCGCGCCCTACGACGCCGAAAACTTCTTCGACTACGACATGCTGAACACCGGCCCCTCGGCCGCGCACTGGTTCGGCGTCGACCCGCTCGGGCGCGACATCTTCAGCCGCATCCTCGCGGGCACGCGCATCTCGCTGATGGCGGGCTTCCTGTCGGTGCTGGTCGGCGGCATCGTCGGCACCACCTTCGGCCTGCTCGCGGGCTACTACGAAGGCTGGTGGGACCGCATCGTGATGCGCATCTCCGACGTGCTGTTCGCGTTTCCGGGCATCTTGCTCGCGCTCGGCGTGGTGGCCATCCTCGGCAGCAGCATGACCAACGTGGTGGTGGCGGTGTCGGTGTTCAGCGTGCCGGCGTTCGCGCGGCTGGTGCGCGGCAACACGCTGGTGCTCAAGCAGCAGACCTACATCGAGGCCGAGCGCAGCATCGGCGCGTCGGACTGGACCATCATCGTGCGCCACATCCTGCCGGGCACGATCTCGTCGATCGTGGTGTATTTCTCGATGCGCGTGGGCACCTCGATCATCACGGCCGCGAGCCTCTCGTTCCTCGGCATGGGCGCGCAGCCGCCCACGCCCGAATGGGGCGCGATGCTCAACGAGGCGCGCGCCGACATGGTCACCTCGCCCCACGTGGCGCTGTTCCCGAGCCTGGCGATCTTCTTCACGGTGCTGGCTTTCAACCTGCTGGGCGATGCGCTGCGCGACGCGCTCGACCCGAAGATCGACCGGCAATAGCCGCTGCACGAATGGCCTTGAACGAATCGACGGACGCTCTGCCCTTCATCGGCCGCCTGCCGGCTGGCTCGCGCGACGCAATCAGCGACGTGCCCGGCGTCACTGTCGGCCACCGCACCTTGGACGACGGCCCGGTGCAGACCGGCGTCACCGTGGTGCGCCCGCACGCGGGCGACCCGTTCCGCGACAAGGTGCCGGCCGCGGCCGTGGTGCTCAATGGCTTCGGCAAGAGCGTGGGGCTGGTGCAGGTCGATGAGCTCGGCCTGCTCGAGACGCCGATCGCACTGACCAACACCTTCTCCGTCGGCACCGTCGCTACCGCGCAGATTCGCGACTGCATCGCGAGCAACCCCGAGACCGGCCGCGCACTGCCGACGGTGAACCCGCTGGTGTTCGAATGCAACGACGGCTTCCTCAACGACGTGCAGCGCATGGCCGTGACCGAGGCCGACTACCTGCAGGCGCTGCAAGGCGCCGGCCCCGACTTTGCGCAGGGCTCCGTAGGCGCAGGGCGCGGCATGTCGAGCTTCGGGCTCAAGGGCGGTATCGGCAGTGCGTCGCGCTGCGTGCCCGCGCAGGATGGTGTTTCTTCCCACACGGTGGGCACGCTGGTGTTGGCGAACTACGGCCGCCAGCCGCAACTGCTGCTTGCGGGCCAGGCTGTGGGCGACCGGCTCGCCGCGCTGCAGGCGGCGCGCGACGCGGCAGATGCGGCCGAAGACGTACCCGAAAAGGGCTCGATCATCATCGTCGTCGCCACCGACGCGCCGCTCGACGCGCGCCAGCTGCGCCGCCTTGCGCTGCGCGCGGGCGCCGGCCTCGCGCGCACCGGCTCGGTCTTCGGGCACGGCAGCGGCGACATCGTGCTGGCGTTCTCCACCGCCTACACCGTGCCGGGCCAGGCCGACCGCCCGATGCCGGCGGTGCCGATGCTGCACGACGCATGCCTCGATCCGCTGTTCCAGGCCGCGGCCGACAGCACCGAACAGGCGATCCTGCATGCCCTGTGGCGCGCCACCACCGTGACCGGCCGCGACGGCCACCGCCGCGAGGCATTGGCCAACCTGCTGCCCGCCGCCCTTCTTTGAAATAGATTGGTCGATTGACATGAAAGTCCTGATCTCCACCGACATCGAAGGCGTCGCCGGCGTCTACCACCCCGAGCAGGTGCGCCCCGGCAACCCCGAGTTCGAACGCGCCCGCCTGCTCATGGCGCAGGAGGCCAACGCAGCCATTGCCGGTGCCTTCGACGCGGGCGCGACCGAGGTGCTGGTCAACGATTCGCATGGCGGCTTCCGCAACATGCCGCCCGACGTGCTCGACCCCCGCGCCCAGGTGGTGCAGGGCAAGCCGCGCTACCTGAGCATGGTTGCGGGCGTCGAGCACGGCGGCGTGGACGCGCTCTGCATGGTCGGCTACCACTCGCGCGCGCAGGGGCGCGGCATCCTCGCGCACACGATCAACAGCTTCGCCTTCGCCAGCGTGTCGCTCGGCGGGCAGGAACTCGGCGAGGCCGGGCTCTATGGCGCGCTGGCCGGCGAATACGGCGTGCCGGTGGTGATGGCGAGCGGCGACGACGTGTTCATCGACGAAAACCGGGCGCTGTTCCCGCAGGCGGTGTTCGTCGAGACCAAGAAGGCGACGGGCAACACCAGCGGCGTGTCGCTGTCTCCCGAGCGCGCGCGGCGCGCGATCCGCGAAGGCGCGAAGCGCGGCGTCGAGTCGCGCGTGGCGGCCAAGCCGCTGGTCTTCGCAGGACCGCAAACGGTCACGCTGCGCGCGCAGTCGCCTGCGCTTGCGGACCTGTTCTGCCAGTGGCCCGCGTTCGAGCGGCTCGACGGGGTGACGCTGCGCTTCACGGCTGACTCTGTCGAAGCGGCGGTGCGGATGCTGAACTGCTGCTCGGCGATGTCGTCGATGTTGCGCTGAGCTGTTGCGAAACACGCCGCGTCTCGGCGCAGCCAGAGGGGATTGGGGGACCGACTGGCCATCGCTGCGCTCGGCCCTCTTTCCCCTTCCCTCTCCCTCCGGGAGAGGGTCAGGGTGAGGGCTGGCGGCGTTGGCAGAAGCGCGCTCGATCTATCGCAGTCGCCCTCACCCCAACCCTCTCCCAGAGGGAGAGGGAGTAATACAGCAGCCGAGCGAAGCGAAGGCTCTGGCGGTATTCAGGGCCGAGCGCAGCGATGGCCCGTGGGGCCCCCCACCCCTTCTGGCTGTGCCGAGGAGCGCAGGCGGAGGCGGGATCAGGGCCGCAGCTGTTTGAGCGAAGCGAGTTCTGCGGCCCCCCGCCGCAGCCGAGCACCGCAGGTTGCCCGTAGCGAAGCGCAGGGACACAGACAGCAGGGTCGCCTTTTCTTTGCTTACTTTCTTTTGGCGAAGCAAAAGAAAGTGAGTCGCCCGCCGGGGCGAAACCCGGCCCCCGCCCTTATCCAGAAAACCCCTAAAACCCTCAGCAAACCCGCATGAACACTAGCGAATAAGCTTATCCGCATAAGAGCCGAACCAAAAAATAGTTTGGTTCCATAAGCCGCGCTTTCAGAATCCTGCCTTTCTTGCCGCCGGCCCGCCCCGCCTCAATGCATGGGCGCCGCTTCCTCAAGAACCACACGATGTACCAATACACAGATTTCGACCGCCAGTTCGTCCGCCAACGCGCTGCCCAGTTCCGCGACCAGCTCGAGCGCTGGCAAAAAGGCAAGCTCAGCGAAGACGAGTTCAAGCCGCTGCGCCTGCAGAACGGCTGGTACGTGCAGCGCTATGCCCCGATGCTGCGCGTCGCCGTGCCCTATGGCGAGCTGTCGAGCCGCCAGCTGCGCGTGCTCGCGAAGATCGCGCGCGAATACGACGAGCCCGAAGCCGAGGTCTACCGCCAGGCACTCGAGATCCAGGGCAAGCTCGGCAGCCACAAGCTGCCGACGCACTACGCGCATTTCTCGACGCGCCAGAACGTGCAGTACAACTGGATTCCGCTCTCCAAGTCGGCCGACGTGATGGACCTGCTGGCCTCGGTGGACATGCACGGCATCCAGACCAGCGGCAACTGCATCCGCAACATCACCAGTGACGAGCGCGCGGGCATCGCGATCGACGAAGTGGCCGACCCGCGGCCCTACGCCGAGATCATGCGCCAGTGGAGCACGCTGCATCCCGAGTTCGCGTTCCTGCCGCGCAAGTTCAAGATCGCGATCACCGGCGCCACCGAAGACCGCGCCGCGACCGGCTGGCACGACGTCGGCTTGAAGCTCGTGAAGAACGCAGCGGGCGAGATCGGCTTCCGCGTGCAGGTGGGCGGCGGCATGGGCCGCACCCCGATCGTCGGCACGGTGCTGCGCGAGTTCCTGCCGTGGCAGCAGATCATGAACTACCTCGAGGCCGTGATCCGCGTCTACAACCGCTACGGCCGCCGCGACAACATCTACAAGGCGCGCATCAAGATCCTGGTCAAGGCCGAAGGCCAGCGCTACATCGACGACGTCGAAGCCGAGTACAAGCAGATCATCGAGCACGACGGCGCGCCGCACACGATCACGCAGGCCGAGTTCGACCGCGTGGCGGCATCGTTCGTGCCGCCGACGCTCGCCACGCGCGTGCTGCAGAGCGCCGAGAAGACCGACGCCGAGCTGCGCGCCCACGCTGCCGACGACGTGCAGTTCGCGCGTTGGCTCGCCCGCAACGTGGCGCCGCACAAGAACCCCGCGCTGCGCGCGGTGACGCTGTCGTTCAAGCGCCTGAAGCAGGCGCCCGGCGACGCCTCGGCCGACCAGCTCGACACCCTGGCGGTGCTGGCCGATCGCTTCTCGGCCGGTGAAGCCCGCGTGACGCACGACCAGAACATCGTGCTGCCCTGGGTGCATGCCGAAGACCTGCACGCGCTGTGGCTCGCCGCGCGCGCGGCCGGCTTCGCCAGCGCCAACGTGCACCTGCTGACCGACATGATCGCCTGCCCGGGCGGCGACTTCTGCTCGCTGGCCAATGCGCGCTCGATCCCGATCGCCGAAGCGATCACCGAGCGCTACCAGGACCTCGACGAGCTCGACGACATCGGCGAGATCGACCTGCACATCAGCGGCTGCATCAATTCGTGCGGCCACCACCACAGCGGCCACATCGGCATCCTCGGCGTCGACAAGGACGGCAAGGAGTGGTACCAGGTGACGCTCGGCGGCGGCGACGGCTCCGAGCTCGGCGGGCCTGCGCAGGCCGGCAAGGTGGTCGGCCCCTCGTTCTCGGCGGCCGAGGTGCCGGCGGTGATCGAGGCCGTGCTCACGGCCTACCGCGACACCCGCGAGGGCGGCGAGAACTTCATCGACACGCTGCGCCGCGTGGGCCACGACCCGTTCAAGGCCGCGGCCAACGGTGCGCGCTTCAAGGTGGAGGAAGCAGCATGAACAACAAGACACTGAACATTCTTGCGGCCGAGGAACACGTGGACGACGGCGACCCGAAGGTGCTGCAGCTCGCGAACGACGCCGATCCGCTCGCGATCGAGGTGTGCCTCGAGGACATCGAGCGCATCGACCTGCACTTTCCCAAGTTCACCGACGGCCGCGCCTACAGCCAGGCCTTCCTGCTGCGCCGCCGCCTGGGCTTCAAGGGCGACATCCGCGCTACCGGCGACGTGCTGATCGACCAGCTGGTGCAGATGGCGCGCATGGGCTTTTCGAGCGCGGTGCTCAAGGAAGGCGTGGACGCCTCCGACGCGCAGCGCCAGTTCGACCGCTTCTCGGCGTTCTACCAGGGCGATGCGGTCACGGCCGTGCCCCTGTTCAAGCGCGAAGGCGTCAACGCATGAGCAGCCCCGACCTCGACCTCGCACGCATCAACACCGAGTTCGGCCGCAATGCCGAAGGCCTGGTCGACTGGGCGATCGGCCTCGGCCAGCCCGCGATCGTCACGACCAACTTCCGCCCCTTCGAGGCGGTGATCCTGCACATGGTCACGCGCGCCAGGCGCGACGTGCCCGTGGTCTGGATGGACAACGGCTACAACACCGAGGCCACCTACCGCTTTGCCGACGAGGTGACGAAGCAGCTCGGCCTCGACCTGCACATCTACCTGCCGCGCCGCTCGCGCGCGCACCGCGAAGCGGTCGAAGGCCCGACACCGGCGCTCGACGATCCGCGCCATGCCGCCTTCACCGAAGAGGTGAAGCTCGAGCCTTTCGCCCGCGCGCTGCGCGAGACGGCGCCGAAGGTGTGGTTCACCGCGCTGCGCGCCACCGACACCGCCGTGCGCGCACAGATGGACCCGGTCAGCGTCAACCCCGACGGGCTGATCAAGGTCGCGCCGCTGCTGCACTGGTCGTCCAAGGAGCTGTACGCCTACTGCGAGGCGCATGGCCTACCGAACAACTTCGACTACGTGGACCCGACCAAGGGCGAAGACAACCGCGAGTGCGGCCTGCATCTCGCACACTGACCGAGCACCCTATTGATGAACGCCCGCACCGAATCCGAACTGCTGCTGCCGCCGGCGCACCTGTCGAACACGCACCTCGATGCGCTCGAGGAAGAGACCATCTTCATCCTGCGCGAAGTGGCGGCCGCCTTCGAGCGCCCCGCCCTGCTCTTCTCGGGCGGCAAGGACTCGCTCGTGCTGCTGAAGTGCGCCGAGAAGGCCTTCGGCGCCGGGCGCCTTCCGTATCCGCTGCTGATGATCGACACCGGCCACAACTTTCCCGAGGTGACCGACTACCGCGACCTGCGCGCGAAGGAACTGGGCGCCGAGCTGATCGTGCGCAAGGTCGAAGATTCGATGGCGCGCGGCACCGTGCGCCTCGCGCACCCCGGCGAATCGCGCAATGCGCACCAGTCGGTGACGCTGCTCGAAGCCATCGAAGAGTTCCGCTTCGACGCACTGATCGGCGGCGCCCGCCGCGACGAGGAAAAGGCGCGCGCCAAGGAGCGCATCTTCTCGCACCGCGATGCCTTCGGCCAATGGCAGCCCAAGGACCAGCGGCCCGAGCTCTGGACGCTGTTCAATACGCGCCTTGCGCCGGGCGAGCACTTCCGCGTGTTCCCGATCTCGAACTGGACCGAGCTCGACGTGTGGCAGTACATCGCGCGCGAAGAGGTCGGCCTGCCGTCGATCTACTACACGCACAAGCGCGAAGTGGTCGAGCGCCGCGGCCTCTTGGTGCCCGTGACGCCGCTGACCCCGCCGCGCGACGGCGAGACGGTGCAGACGCGCGACGTGCGCTTTCGCACCGTGGGCGACATCACGACCACCTGCCCGGTCGAGAGCCTGGCCGCGGACGCGGGCGACGTGGTGCTGGAGACGCTGTCGGTGGACGTCAGCGAACGCGGTGCCACGCGCATGGACGACATGACCTCAGAGGCTTCGATGGAAAAGCGCAAAAAGGACGGCTACTTCTGACCCACCCCCGTCCCTCGCGCACTTCGTGTCGCTCGACTCCCCCCTCAAGGGGGCGACACCAGCGGCCCGGCAAAGCCGGTTCCGCGGTGTCCCCCGAAAGAACCAGACAATGACTGCCACTACTCTTTCTTCCGCCATCGAAGCCGACACCGGCACCGCCCTGCGCTTCATCACCTGCGGCTCGGTCGACGACGGCAAGAGCACGCTGATCGGCCGCCTGCTGGTCGACAGCAAGACGGTGCTGCAAGACCAGCTGGCCGGCGTGCAGCGCGGCGGCGAGACCGACCTCGCGCTGCTGACCGACGGCCTCTCGGCCGAGCGCGAACAGGGCATCACGATCGACGTGGCCTACCGCTACTTCTCGACCGCCAAGCGCAAGTTCATCATCGGCGACGCACCGGGCCACGAGCAGTACACGCGCAACATGGTCACGGCCGCCTCGGCCGCCGACGCCGCCGTGGTGCTGGTCGATGCCACCAAGCTGGCCTGGGCCGCCGAGGTGGAGGACGGCACCGTGGTGAAGCGCGAACTGCTGCCGCAGACGCGGCGCCACACGCTGCTCACGCACCTGCTGCGCGTGCAGTCGATCGTGTTCGCTGTCAACAAGCTCGACGCCATCGGCGACGCCGCGCTGGCCTTCGAGCGCATCTCGACCGCGCTCAACGCCTTTGCCGAAGCCGCCGGCGTGACCGTGGCCGCGATCGTGCCGATCTCGGCGCTCAAGGGCTGGAACGTGGCCACGCGCCATGCCGACTGGGTCGGCTACGAAGGCCCGAGCCTGCTCGAGCTGCTCGAGGCGCTGCCGGTCACCGCGCAGGACGAGGCCGTGCCCTTCGCCTTTCCGGTGCAGTGGGTCGAGAAGTTCTCGTCCTCATCTGACACCTCGCAGGGCCGCCGCGTGTTCTGGGGCCGCGTGGCCGCGGGCCATGTCGAGCCGGGCCAGCGCGTGACCGTGCTGCCGAGCAACCAGACCGCGACCGTGGCCCAGGTGCTGAGCCACACGCGCACGCCGAAGGCGGTGCATGCGGGCCACAGCGCCGGCATCGTGCTCGACCGCGAGGTCGACGTGTCGCGCGGCGACTGGCTGCTGGCGCCCGGCGCCTTCGAGCCGGTGCGCGAGATCACCGCGACCGTGGCCTGGCTCGACGACGAGCCCCTGGTGGCGGGCCGGATCTACTGGGCGCTGCAGGGCCACCGCTGGGTCAAGGCCAAGGTGGCGCGCATCGTCGATCGCGTGAACATCACCACCCTCGGCTCCGAACCCGCGGCGCAGCTCGAAGCCAATTCCATCGGCGACGTGGTGCTGACGCTGCAGCAGCCGCTGGCGGTGCTGCCGTTCGCGCAATCGCGCGCGCTGGGCTCGCTGGTGCTGGTCGATACCGCCACCCACAAGACCGCCGCGGCCGTGCTCGTGCAGCCTGCGCCTGTAAACGCCTAAAATCACGGGTTTTCCCCGACCACTGACGTTAGAAGAAGCCAATGACCCACGTCGTCTCCGAAGCCTGCATCCGCTGCAAATACACCGACTGCGTGGACGTTTGCCCCGTGGATTGCTTCCGCGAAGGCCCCAACATGCTGGTGATCGATCCGGACGAGTGCATCGATTGCGCGGTGTGCATTCCCGAATGCCCGGTCAATGCGATCTATGCCGAGGAAGACCTTCCGGCCAACCAGATCGCATTCATCAAGCTCAATGCCGAACTCGCCCAGGCCGACGGCTGGAAGAGCATCACCAAGCGCAAGCCGGCGCTGCCCGACGCCGAAGAGTGGAAAGACAAGACCGACAAGGTCGGCGAACTGGTCCGCTGAGAAGTCAAATCCGGACAGCCGGACGCAGAGGACGCAAAGGTTTCGCAAAAGGCGCAAAAAATTCAAGGAAACAAATCTTTTGATGTCTTCTTCTGCGACCTCTGCGAAACCTTCGCGTCCTCTGCGTCCTGAAGTCCGATCCCTTTCCCTCGATGCCCTCGCCTCCGATTGAAACCGACGCGCTGATCATCGGCGCCGGCCCGGTCGGGCTGTTCCAGGCCTTCCAGCTGGGGCTGCTCGAGATTCCCTGCCACATCGTCGATGCGCAGCCCGCCGCAGGCGGCCAGTGCGTGGCGCTGTACGGCGGCAAGCCGATCTACGACATCCCCGGCACGCCGGTGACCACCGGGCGCGGCCTGGCGGACGCGCTGCTCGCGCAGGTGGCACCCTTCAAGCCGCAGTTCCACTTCGGCGAGCAGGTGGCCACGCTCGAACGCCAGGCCGACAGCCGGCTGCTGCTCACCACCACGGCCGGCACCGCCTTCCTGGCCAAAACGGTGTTTATCGCGGCCGGCGTGGGTGCCTTCGTGCCCAAGCGCATCGCGCTCGACGGCATCGCCCAGTTCGAGGGCACTTCCCTCTTCTATCATCCCGAATCGCTCGACCGCTTCGCAGGCCAGGCGGTGGTGGTCAACGGCGGCGACGACGCGGCGCTCGAAGCGGCGATGGCGCTCACGGGCACCGCGCGCCAAGTCACGCTGGTGCACCGGCGCGACGGCTTCCAGGCCGACGAGGCCACGGTCGCCGCGCTGCGCGCGCAGGTGGCCGAAGGGCGGCTTGCGTTCGCGGTGGGCCAGCCGAGCGCCTTCGACGGACGCACGCTGCAGATCACCACGCCCGACGGCGCCGCGGTCGACCTGCCGCTCGACGCACTGGTCGCCTTTCTGGGCATCTCGCCGCGGCTCGGCCCGATCGCCGACTGGGGCTTCGCGCTCGAGCGCAAGCAGGTGCCGGTCGACACCGAGAAGTACCAGACCGGCGAACCCGGCGTGTTCGCGGTGGGCGACATCAACACCTACCCGGGCAAGAAGAAGCTGATCGTCTGCGGCTTCCACGAAGCCACGCTGGCGGCCTGGGCCGCCGCGGCGATCGTGTTCCCGGGCAAGGCGATTCCGCTGCAGTACACGACCACCAGCACCCGCCTGCACGAACTGCTCGGCGTGGGACGCTGAAGCAAGCTCAGCCGGCCGCTGGCAGCAACGCGCGATAGCGCGCGATGAAGCTGCCGATCGCGGCCACGTAGCGATCGATCTCCGCATCGGCGAGCGGCAGCGACAGCACCACGAAGCCGCGCGGCGAGGTGTAGATGCCCTCGGCCAGCAGGTGGAAGAACAGCAGCTGGCGCAACCGCGCGTCGACACCCGCAAGGTCGGCCACGCGCCGCACCTCGCCGCGCACGAAATGCGCATTCATCAGCGAGCCGACGCCCGTGAACTGCATCGCCACGCCCGCCTCGGCGCAGAGCGCGTCGAGCCGCGCGCGCATCGCCTCGCCGCGCGCGGCCAGCGCACCGGCCGCCTCGGGCGTGAAGAGCTTCGTGAGCCCCGCATGGCCGGCGGCCATCGTCATGACGTTGTTGTTGAAGGTGCCCGAATGCGCGAGCGTGCCGCTGCGCGGGTCGAACTGCGCCATCACGTCGGCGCGCCCGCCGAAGGCCCCGAACGACATGCCGCCGCCGATGTACTTGCCGAGCGTCGTCAGGTCGGCGCGGATGCCGAGTTGCGCGGCCAGGCCCTGCGGCCCGAGCCGCGAGGTCATGACCTCGTCGAAGACCAGCAGCGCGCCCGCGTCGCTGGCTGCCGCACGCAGCGCCTGCAGGAAGCCGGGCTGGCCCGGGATGCAGCCGGCCGCGCCTTGCATCGGCTCGACCAGCACCGCGGCGATCTCGGCCCCGTGGCGCGCGATCTCGGCCTGCGCGCGCACGGTGTCGTTGTAGGGCAGCACGAGAAAATCGAAGGGCACCGTGGTCGGCAGCGGCTTGTCGCCGAAGCCCAGCACGCCGCCGTGGTAGCCGCCCGAGAACACCACGATCCTGCGGCGCCCCGTGAAATGCAGCGCGGCGGTGAGCGCCATCAGGTTCGCTTCGGTGCCCGAATTGGTGAAGCGCAGTTGCTCGATCTGCGGAAAGCGCTCGCAGATGCACTGCGCAAGCCGTCCTTCGAGCATGTTGTGGCCTGTGAGGTTGATGCCGCCGTGCATGGCCTCGATCACCGCGTCGCGGATCTCGGGCGCCGAGTGGCCGTAGACGCCGGCCGTGTACTCGGCGATGAAGTCGGCATAGCGGTGGCCGTCGGCGTCCCACAGCGCGGCGCCCTCGCCCCTGGCGATGGTGAGCGGAAAAGGCGCGTAGAACAGCACCGAGCGCGTGTTGGCCCCGGGCAGGTAGCGGACCTGGGCCTCGAACTGCGCGCGGCTCGCGGGGTTGGCTTCGGTGAAGCGGCGGTGCGCGTCGGCAAGCGCCTGGTCGATGTCGTGCGTCATGCGGTTTCTCCTTGGAGCAGCGTGGATTCGGCCGGTGTGTCGTGTCCGATGCGCAGCAGCGCGTCCTTGAGCCACATCACGCCGGCATCGGAATTGGAGCGCCGGTTCCAGCACACCACCGAACGGTAGCCCTGCAGTTCGAAGGGCAGCGGATGCACCGCGAGCAGGTGCCGAAAGCGGTCGGCCACGCGCAGCGGCATCACCGCCACGTGGTCGGTCTGCGCGAGCAGGTCGACGATCTGGCCGAAGCTGGTCATCGCCACGCTCATGGTGCGCGTGTGGCCGAGCCGCGCCAGCACCTGGTCGATGAGGTCGTCGAGCGCCGAGCTGCCGTAGCCCAGGAACACATGCGGCCAGGCGCAGAAGGCATCGAGCGTGGCCTCGTCGGCCATGCCCGGGTGTCCGCGCCGGACCGCGACCACGTAGCGGTCTTCATACAGAAGCGCCGATTCGCAGTCGCTCGGCGGCGCGAGGCGCGGCAGCACCGCGAGGTCGAAGTCGCCCTTGCGCAGCCGCTCGGTCAGCGTGAGGAAGGAGCTGGTCTCCCAATAGATGCGCACGCGCGAGCCGCATGCGACGAGCTCGTTGGCCAAGGTCGGCAGCAGCAGGTGGCTCGCGTAGTCGCCGCCCGATATGCGGAAGATGCGCTGCGACGCCGCGGGATCGAAGCCCTCGCCGGGCTCGAGCATCGCCGACAGATCGGCCAGCACGCGCTCGACCTGCCCGGCCAGCGCCTGCGCGCGTGCGGTGGGTTCCACGCCGTGCGCGGTGCGCGTGAACAGCGGATCGCCGAAGGTGTCGCGCAGCCGGTTGAGCGATGCGCTCACTGCGGGCTGGCTCAGGAACAAGCGGGTCGCCGCGCGCGACACGCTGCGCTCGCGCATCAGCGCATCGAAGGTCCGCAGCATGCCGACGTCGAGGCTGCGGATATCACGTTGGGCCATATCTCATATCCAAAGCTTCGAATTGCCCGTGGGGCGGGCTGTCCGTATCGTCGAGCGCACAAGTACATCACGACTGGAGACCTGCGATGAATCCGTTCAGACCCTCGCCGCATGCGCGGCACGCCTCGCGGCGCCACGCGCTCGGCATGCTTGGTGCCGGCCTGGCCGCACTGGCCGCCGGCCCGGCCTTCGCGCAGCAGCCCGCGCCGTTTCCCACCCGCGTCGTGCGCATCGTGCCTTTCGGCACGGCGGGCGGACCGATCGACAGCATCGCGCGCATCTATGCCGAGAAGCTCAAGGCGCGCTGGAACCAGCCCGTGATCGTCGAAGCCCGGCCCGGCGCGAGCGGCACCATCGCGGCGGATGCCGTGGCCAAGGCCGCGCCCGACGGCTACACCGTGCTGCTGACGCTGCCGCTCACGCACATCAACAACGCGGTGCTGCAGCCGCGTCTTCCCTACGACCCGGTGAAGGATTTCGAACCGCTGTCGCAGATCGCCACCGGCGGGCCGATGCTGATCGCGCGCGCCACCGCGCCGTTCTCGAACGTGCGTGAGTTCGTGGCCTTTGCCAAAGCCCATCCGGGCCTGAGCTATGGCACCTGGGGCAACGGCTCGAACGCGCACCTGTTCGGCGAGCTGCTGGCGCGGCAGGCCGGCATCGAGCTGGTCCATGTGCCCTACAAGGCCGAAGCCGCGGCGCACAACGACATGTTCGGCGAATCGCTGGGCGTGGCCTTCGCCAATCCGTCGACCGCGCGCGGCCTCGCGCAGGCCGGCCGCATCAAGGTGCTCGGCATCACCGGCCGGCAGCGCGTGCGCTCGATGCCCGACGTGCCCACTTTCACCGAGCAGGGCTTCCAGGGCTTCGACCTCGACAGCTGGATCGGCGCGTACGCGCCCGCAAAGACGCCGCAGCCGGTGCTCGACGCATGGTCGGCCGCGCTGCGCGAGATCACCCGGATGCCCGACGTGCAGGAGCGCCTGGCCGGCTTCGGCTTCGAGCCGCTGGGCAACACGCCGGCCGAGTTCCGAGCCGGCTACAAGGCCGATTTCCCCCGTGTCGCGGACCTCATCAAGGCCGCAGGCGTCACGCCCGAATGAGCAGCAGTTCCATGCCCCCTTCTTCCAATCCGCCCACCCTTCCCGCTGCCGAGCCCGGCTGGCAGCCGATCTCGTTCGACACCGGCACCGGCTACGGCCGCAAGCCGCCGCAACACAAGCCGGAGCTCACCGAGGTCGGCGCCGGCACGCCCATGGGCGAGCTGCTGCGCCGCTACTGGCACCCGGTCGGCCTGGCCGCCGACGCGAGCGACACGCCGCGCAAGGTGCGCGTGCTGGGCGAGGACCTGATCCTCTTTCGCGACAAGAAGGGCCGCGCGGGCCTGGTGCACTGGCGCTGCGCGCACCGCGGCGCCTCGCTCTACTACGGGCGGGTCGAGGAGGAAGGTATCCGCTGCTGCTACCACGGCTGGATGTTCGACGTCGAGGGCCATTGCGTCGACCAGCCCTGCGAGCCCGAGGGCGGCGCGCGCAGCCGCGGGCGCGTGCGCCAGCCCTGGTACCCGGTGCAGGAACAGTACGGCCTGGTCTGGGCTTATCTCGGTCCGCCCGAGAAGAAGCCGGTGCTGCCCCGCTACGACTGCCTCGAGACGCTTGGCGAAGGCGAGACGCTGGAAGCCGACGGCAACAGTATTGGCGGCGGCGGGCCGCAGGTCATTCCATGCAACTGGCTGCAGCACTACGAGAACGTGGCCGATCCGTTCCACGTGCCCGTGCTGCACGGCAGCTTCAGCGGCACGCAGTTCGTGGCGCTGATGGGCCAGATGCCGGAGGTGCAGTTCGAGAGCACCGAGACGGGCGTGCTGATCACCTCGGTCCGCCGGCTCGAGGACGGCAGCGTCTTCCGCCGCGTGGCCGGCCCGGTGCTGCCCACGCTGCGGGTGGTGCCCAATCCGCGCGTGGCGGAATACGGGCGTGTCGAATCCATCGGCTGGGTGCTGCCGATCGACGACCACAGCTTCCGGATCTACACCGTGGGCCGGGTGAAGAACCCCGGCGACCTCGCGCGCGTGCGCTCGCGCCTGAACGGCAAGCTGTGGGAGGAACTGAGCGAGGCCGAGCACCGCGCCTTTCCGGGCGACTACGAGGCGCAGGTGAGCCAGGGCGCGATCACGGCGCATTCCGAGGAACACCTGGCCTCGTCGGACCGCGGCATCGTCATGCTGCGCCGGCTGCTGCAGCGCCAGCTCGACGCGCTGCGCGAAGGCCGCGACCCGGCCGGTGTGAACTTCGATCCCGCTGCGGCGCCGGTGCGCTTCGAGGCCGGCAACTTCCTCGTGCACCAGTGACGGTCGCGATCCCGGTGCGCGTGGCGCGCAAGACGATCGAAGCCGAGGGCGTGGCGGGCTTCCGGCTGGTGGCGACCGACGGCAGGCCGCTGCCGGCGTTCGCGCCCGGCGCGCACATCGACGTGGCGCTGCCCGGTGGGCTGGTGCGGCAGTACTCGCTGTGCAACCTGCCCACGCCGGATGCGCACTATGAAATCGGCGTGCTGCGCGATGCCGCCTCGCGTGGCGGCTCGCGCGCGCTGCACGAGGCGGTGCACGAGGGCGCGCTGCTGCAGATCGGCCCGCCGCGCAACCATTTCCCGCTCGCCGAGGATGCCACCCACAGCCTGCTGCTCGCGGGCGGCATCGGCGTGACGCCGCTGCTGTCGATGGCGCAGCGGCTGGCCGCGCTGCATGCCGATTTCGCGCTGCACTGCTGCAACCGGACGGCCGCGCGCACGCCCTATCGGCGACGGCTCGAAGACAGCGCCTTCGCGAGCCGGGTGTTCTTCCACCATGACGACGGGCCGCCCGAACAGCGCCTCGACCTCGAAGCCACGCTCGCGGAGCCGGGGCCGGGCAGACATTTGTACGTCTGCGGGCCGCAGGGATTCCTCGACGCCGTGCGCAACACCGCGCGCCGGCTGCAATGGCCGGACGCGCAAGTGCACTTCGAATATTTCGCGGGCGCCGCGGCGGTGGGCGCCGACGCAGGCAGCTTCGAGGTCGCGCTGCGCAGCTCGGGGCGCGTGATCCAGGTGCCCGCCTCGCTCAGCGTAGCGGATGCGCTCGCGGCCGCGGGCATCGAGATTCCGTTGTCGTGCGCCCAGGGCGTGTGCGGCACCTGTCTCACGCGCGTGCTCGAAGGCGAGATCGAGCACCGCGACCTTTACCTCACGCCCGCCGAACAGGCGGCCAACGATCGCTTCCTGCCCTGCTGCTCGCGGGCGCGCTCACCGCGGCTGCTGCTCGACCTCTAGCAACTCGTAAAGCACCATCGGCGTCTGCCTCCCGCGCAGCTCGACCTGGCCTTCGATCCGGCGCGTCGGCAACCGGCCGCCGAGCCCGGCATGGGTCGCTTCCGACACCAGCGTGCGCGTGCCCAGGTGCTTGTTGGCAGCCTCGATGCGGCTTGCCGCGTTGATCACGTCGCCGATCGCGGTGTAGGCGAGGCGGTCGCTCGAGCCCAGCACGCCGGCGATCACCATGCCCGAGTGGATGCCGACGCGGGTGCGGAATGCCCGCAGCCCCTCGGACTGCCATTGGCGATTGAGCGCGGCCATCTCCTCGTGCAGTTCGAGTGCTGCGACGCAGGCACGGTATTCGGCATCGGGCAGGTCGAGTGGCGCGCCCCAGAGCACCATGATCCCGTCGCCCATGTACTTGTCCACCACGCCGCCGTGGCGCGCGAACACGCGCTGCGCGAGGTTGAAGTACGCGGTCAGCTGCTTCACCAACACATCGGCCGGCAGCGACTCGGAGATGCCCGCGAAGCCTTCGACGTCGGTGAACATCGCCGTCAACCGGCGCGGCGAGCCGCTCGGCGCGAGCGCATGGCCCTGGGCGACGAGTTGGCGGATCACGCCCACCGGTACGAACTTGCTGAAGGCCTTGAGGCTGCGCGCCGAGTCGTCGAGCGCCTGGTTGAGGTGCTGGATCTCGAGCACGCGGCTGTGCTCCTGCGGCAGGTCATCGAGCTCGAGCCGGCCGATGCGGCGCGCGGTGTTCGACAGGTTCTCGATCGGCATCGTCACGAGCTTCGACAACCGCAGCGAGATCAGCAGCGCCACGATCAGGAACGCCAGCGTGAGCACCAGCCCCCAGCGCAGCATGCGCCGGAGGTCGCCGAGCAGCGCGTCCTCGGGCTCCCAGCTGATGAGCTCCCAGCCGGTGGCGCCGATGTGCGAGGCCTCGACGCGGTAGCGCCGACCCTCGTGCGCGATGGAGAAGCTCTCGTCCTCGACGTTGTGCGAGATGCCGTGCGCCTTCATGTAGCCCTCCACCGCCCCGAGGATGCCGCCCTCGGGCGCCTCCAGCATGCGCACCGGATCGGTGTGGTCGCTGCGCGCGAGCACATGGTGGTCGTCGCTCAGCAGCACGCTGTCGCCGGGGCTGCGGCTGCCGAAGGCGCGCACCAGCCGCGACAGGTGCCCGAGCGACAGGTGCGCCACCACCACCAGCCGCTGCACCCGCCCCTCGTCGTCGGTGCGCTGCGCGGGCTGCACGTAGCTCACGCCGAGCTCCTCGCCCTCGGCCAGGTGGAACGGCGGCGTCCACACGGCCAGCGGCGCCTCGAGCGCGCGCTTGTACCAAGCGCGCTCGGTCACGTCGTGGTCGCTGCGGAAGGCCTCGACGCGCCGGGTGGCGAAGCGCTCGCGCGCGTCGCCGCCCTCGGCGTCGGGCGAGGGCTTGAATTCCCAGGTCTCGGTGCTGAAGCCGCTGTCGCGCACCACCTTGCGGATCGCGCTCGCGGGGTAGCGCTCGGCCATGAGCAGGTGGCCGTTGTCGCTGGCCACGCCGATGCTGTCGAGCTCGGTCGCCTCCTCGAGCAGGGTCCAGAGCATTTCGGCGCTGCGCTCGCCGTCTTCGCCGAGCGGATGCAGACTCGGCGAATCGGCGATGGCATGCACCACGGCCTGGGTCTTGGCCAGGAACGCGAGCAGGTTGTCCTCGACCCGGTCGTGGCTCACCTTGTGCGCCGATGCCCCGACGCGCGACACCAGCCGCTGCGCGCCCCAATAGCCGAGCGCCACCAGCAGCAGCGACTGCGCCAGCGCCACCACGCAAATGATGGTGCCGACATCGACCCTGAACCGCCGCAGGCGCACGGGTGTGGCTTCGGGGGTTTCTGGCGCGGCGCGGCTGGAATGGTCTGGCATGCGGGGCGGTGATCCTCGGGACAGGATTGTCTACGCCCGGCGCCCCCGGGGAAATACGGGCCTCTGCGGGGCACCGCGGCCGGCAGGGCCCCTCGACAGCGGCTAAACTCTGCCCTGCGCCGCGGCTTGCCGGGGCGCGCTTGCTAGGGGTGCTGGGCGGCTTGCCGACCGGCTGAGAAAGTCCCTTTGAACCTGTCCGGTGTTTCACCGGGGGCCCGGTCCGTCGACCACGACGGCCGGACCCGAGGCAATCCTCGCGCAGGGAAGCTGGTCTGGCGGCCACTCGCGTTCTTTCTTCGCGCGAGGCCCGCGCCGCCCGGACACCGCCCACCTGCCAAACCTTTTGCATGGAGCAAACGGATGGCACGCATCGACGACATCGACGACAAACCCACGGGCACCGGGCCCATATCCAACGAGGCGCTCACGCCGCTGCCGCTGTCGCAGCGCGTCTTCGGCTGGCACGACCATGCGGCGCTGTGGTTCAGCCTCGGCGTCGGTCTGCTGGTGATGCAGGTCGGCGCCTACCTGGTACCGGCCGTGGGCACGCGCGATGCCGCGCTCGCGATCCTGCTGGGCTCGGGCATCGGCGCGGCGCTCTTGGCCTGGACCGCGCGCCTCGGCTGCGAGAGCGGGCTCGCGAGCGCGGGACTGATGCACGCCACCTACGGCAGCGCCTTCGCGCGGCTGCCGGTGCTGCTCAACATCGTGCAGCTCGTGGGCTGGACCACCTTCGAGCTGGTGATCATGCGCGAGGGCACGCAGGCCATCGCCGGCAAGGCTTTCGGTCTGCCGCTCGACGGCGCCTGGGGCGGCGCGCTCGCCACGCTGCTCTGGGGCGCGGTGCTGCTCGCGCTGCTCGCGGGCTCGATGGTGAAGCTGGTGCGCCGCTTCGTCAGCCGTTTCGGGCTGCCGCTGGTGGTGCTGTCGCTGCTGTGGCTCACGTGGCAGTTCGCGGCCGAATTGCAGGCGCGCGGCCTCGACGCCTTCTGGAACCGCCCCGGCAATGGCGGCATGGGGCTGTTCAGCGCGATCGACCTGGTGATCGCGATGCCGGTCTCCTGGCTGCCGCTGGTGGCCGACTACGCGCGCCACGGCAAGCGCAGCGCGAACGGGCGCGGCCTGGGCGGCGCCTTCGGCGGCACCTGGCTCGGCTATGCGCTCGCCAACATCTGGTGCTATGCGCTCGGCGTGATGGTGGTGAGCGTGGCCGAGCCGGGCACCGGCCTCGTGACCGCGCTGCTGCTGGCCCAGGGCGGGCTGGTGGCGCTCGGCCTCATCCTGGTCGACGAGCTCGACAACGCCTACGGCGACGTGTATTCGGGCTCGGTCTCCACCCACAGCCTGCTGCCGCGCTGGAGCGTGCGGCGCTGGGGCCTGCTGCTGGCGGTGCTGTGCACGGGCCTGGCGCTGGTGCTGCCGATGCACTCGCTCGAGCCTTTCCTGCTGATGCTGAGTTCGGTGTTCGTGCCGCTCTACGGCGTGATCCTGGGCCGGCTCGGCACCGGCCGGCCCGTCGGTTCCGCGCTGCGCCGGGTCGACCTGGGTGCGGCGCTGATCTGGATCGGCGGCATCGCGGCCTACCACGCCTGCGCGAAGTGGGCGCCGCAGTTCGGATCGGCGCTGCCGACGCTGGCCGCCACCTTCGTGCTGGCGTGGCTCAGCCGGCCGACACAGGCGCCGGCAGGCGGTGCATCGGCACTGGCGCAAAACCGTGGTTGAGCGGCCCATGTCCGGCACCGATCTTCACCTGCGCGCCCGCGGCCATCGCGCCGAGGATGTAGGCGCGCGCACGCTCGACCGCGTCGGGCAGCGCGAGGCCGAGCGCCAGATGCGCGGCGATGGCGGACGACAGCGTGCAGCCGGTGCCGTGCAGGTTGCGGCTCGCGATGCGCTGCGAAGCGAGCCGCGTACGCGCACCGCCGGCCTGCAGCAGCACGTCGACCACCTCCTCGCCCGGCAGGTGCCCGCCCTTGAGCAGCACCGCCTGCGCACCGAGCGCCAGCAGTTCGTCGGCGGCGCCGTCGAGCGCATCGATACCGCCGATCGCGTGGCCGACCAGCAGCGCGGCTTCGTCGAGGTTGGGCGTGACGACCGCGGCGCGCGGGAACAGTTCGCGCACCAGCACCTGCACCGTCTCGGCCGCGATCAGGCGGTCGCCGCTGGTGGCCACCATGACCGGATCGAGCACCACGTTCGCCAGCCGGTAGTGGTCGATGGCCCAGGCCACCACCTCGACCACCTCGGGCGCATGCAGCATGCCGAGCTTGACGGCATCGACGCCGATGTCTTCCACCACGGCCTGGATCTGCGCCTTGAGAAAAGCGGCCGGCACGCCATGGATGCCCGCGACGCCGAGCGTGTTCTGCGCGGTGAGTGCGGTGATGGCCGTCATGCCGTAGCAGCCGAGCGCAGCAAAGGTCTTGAGGTCGGCCTGGATGCCGGCACCGCCGCCGCTGTCGGAGCCGGCGATCGAGAGCACGCGTGCATAGCGCAGGGGCGCTTGCTGCAGCGCGTCGGTGGGTGCTGGGTGGGTCATGCCGAAAATTATCGGCGACGCGCAAGGGCCCGGCCATGGTGAACACGCCGTCCATCGCGGAACTGCCGTTCCGCTCCGTCGCCATCCTCGGCGCGGGCCTGATGGGACGGCTGCTTGCGGTCACGCTCGCGCGCGCCGGCTGCCAGGTCGCGCTGCACGAAGCCGGCGGCCCGCAGGCCGAAGGCGCGGCCGCGCGCGTGGCCGCGGCCATGCTCGCGCCGCTGGCCGAATCGGCCGTGGCGCCCGTGCCGCTGGTGCGCATGGGGCACTACGCGCTCACGCGCTGGCCCGAGCTGCTGGCGCCGCTGGCCGAGCCGGTGTTCTTCCAGCGCGAAGGCACGCTGGTGCTCTGGCACCGGCAAGACGCGGCCGAGGCGGCGCGGCTCTCGCGCGTGCTGCAACGCACCGGCGAAGCGGTGCCCGCACTTGCCCCATTGCAGGCGCTCGACGGTGCCGGCATTGCGGCGCTCGAACCCACGCTGGGCCAGCGCTTCGCGCGCGGCCTGTTCCTTCCGGGCGAAGGCCAGCTCGACAACCGCGCGCTGCTGGCGGCACTGCTCGCCACGCTCGAGGCAAGCCCCGCCGTCGAACTGCATTGGCAGTCGCCCCGCGCGCCGGAGGATTTTTCGCCCGGTGCGCCGGGCCAGCCCGAGCAGGTGATCGACTGCCGCGGCCTCGGCGCACGGCCGCAGTGGCGCGAACTGCGCGGCGTGCGCGGCGAAGTCATCCGCGTGCATGCGCCCGAGGTCGCGCTCCAGCGGCCCACGCGGCTGGTGCATCCCCGCTATCCGCTCTACATCGCGCCCAAGCCCGGCAACGTGTTCGTGATCGGCGCGACCGAGATCGAGTCGGACGACATGTCGAACGCCAGCGTGCGCTCCACGCTCGAGCTGCTGAGCGCCGCCTACGCGGTGCACAGTGGTTTCGCGGAGGCACGCATCCTCGAGATCGCCACGCAATGCCGCCCCACCCTGCCCGACAACCTGCCCGCGATCCGCCGGCCGCATCCGCGCGTGCTGCAGATCAACGGGCTCTACCGCCACGGATTCATGATCGCGCCCGCCATGCTCGACTGCGCGATGGAACTGCTCGTGCACGGCCACTCGGCCCTCGCGCGCGAGTTCGGCCTGGAGACCTGAGCACCATGACGATCGACGTCCTGATCAACGACAAGCCCTTTGCACTGCCCGAGCGCGCCACGCTGGTGGACGCCGTGGCGGCGATCGAAGCCGTGCCGCCCTTCGCCGTGGCGGTGAACCGCGAATTCGTGCCGCGCTCCGGCTACGCGGCGCGCGCGCTGCAGGCCGGCGACCGCATCGAAGTGATCCGCCCGGTGACCGGCGGTTGAAATGAAACTGAGCACCACGTTCAGCGCGTCAGGCTCCTTCCCCCTCTGGGGGAAGGCTGGGATGGGGGCAGGCAGGGCGCTCGCAGGTGTAGCGCCGCCGGCCCCCACCCCAACCCTCCCCCAAAGGGGGAGGGAGCAACTCCCGGTGCCCTTTCATCGCCTGTGGGTGGCGCGCAGCACCATGGAAAACTGAAATCATGGAGACAACAGAAATGACCACGAACGACCCGCTGGTGCTCTACGGCCAGACCTTCCAGAGCCGCCTGCTGCTCGGCACCGCGCGCTACCCCTCGCCCGACCTGCTCGAAGCCGCCGTGCAGCGCGCGAAACCCGCCATGCTCACGGCCTCGCTGCGCCGCCAGACGGCCAGCCAGGGCTCGGGCAACAGCGAGCTCGGCAACGGCTTCTGGGAGCTGCTGCGGCGGCTTGCGGTGCCGGTGCTGCCCAACACCGCGGGCTGCCACAGCGTGCAGGAAGTTATCGCCACCGCGCAGATGGCGCGCGAACTGTTCGACACGCCTTGGATCAAGCTCGAGCTGATCGGCGACGACTACACGCTGCAGCCCGACACGCTGAACCTCGTCGATGCGGCCTCGCAGCTGATCCGCGACGGCTTCCAGGTGCTGCCCTACTGCACCGAGGACCTCGTGCTGTGCCAGCGTCTGGTCGACGTCGGCTGCCAGGCCGTGATGCCCTGGGCCGCGCCCATCGGCACCGGCCGCGGCCCCGTCAACCCTTACGCGCTGCAGGTGCTGCGCGAGCGGCTCGACGTTCCGATGCTGGTCGATGCCGGCCTGGGCCTGCCTTCGCATGCCTGCCAGGTCATGGAATGGGGCTACGACGGCGTGCTGCTCAACACCGCGGTCGCACTCGCGCAGGACCCGGTCGCGATGGCCGGCGCCTTCGCCGACGCGGTGCAGGCCGGCCGCACCGCCCACCGCGCAGGCGCCATGGCGGCGCAGGACGCGGCCCAGCCGAGCACACCGGTGCTCGGCACCCCTTTCTGGCACCACACGGCATGAACATCTCCCCCACCCCCGATGCACGCGGCGTTGCACAGGCCATCGTCGCAACCCACGGCCTGCGCTTCGGCGCCGCCACGGCCGCGCCGGTTTCGGCCAGCCATTTCTCGTCCGACGCTCCGGTGTACCGCGGCGCCAAACAGGCCTGCACTGCGCTGGGCTTCATCGAAGTCGACGCCGAATGCCTCGCACGCGCCTGGCAGGCGCAGGCCGCGCGCACGGGCGCCTTCGATGCCGGCGCTTGGCCCTGCACACCGGTCGACTTCGGCCTGCGCCCCTTTCCACCCGCGGCACGCGACGACGCCTTCGCGCCGTGCCCCGAGCGGCTCGGCCTCTATGCCGTGCTGCCCGATGCGCAGTGGGTCGGCCGCATGGCGCGTGCCGGTGTGCCGACGGTGCAGCTGCGCTTCAAGTCGGACGATGCCGCCGCCGTCGAGCGCGAAGTGCAGGCCGCCGTCGACGCCGCACGCGACACGGCCGCCCTGCTCTTCATCAATGACCACTGGCAGGCGGCCATCGCGGCGGGCGCCTATGGCGTGCATTTGGGACAGGAAGACCTCGATGCGCTCGCGCCCGAGCAGGTCCGGCAGATCCGAGACTCGGGCCTGCGGCTTGGCGTGAGCACGCACGGCTACGCCGAGATGGTGCGCGCCGATGCCGTGAGCCCGAGCTACATCGCGATGGGTGCGGTGTACCCGACCACGCTCAAGAAGATGGCGACCACGCCCCAGGGTGTGGTGCGCCTTGCGGCCTACGCGCGGTTGATGCGCGGCTATCCGCAGGTGGCGATCGGCGGCATCGACGCGCTGCGCCTGCCCGAAGTGCTGGCCACCGGCGTCGGCTCGGTGGCCGTGGTGCGCGCACTGGTCGCGGCCGATGACCCCGAGGCCACGGCGGCGCAATGGATGGCCGCACTCGGCAACGCCGCCGCATGAAGGCCGCCACCGTTTCCGCGCTGTGGCTGCTGGCCGCGGCCAGCGGTACGCAGGCACAACCGCAACCCGCCAGCGAGCTTCCGGCGATCACCGTGGTCGAAGGTACAGCCGCGCCGCAAGCGGAGGTCAGCGGCTTCGGCGACGTGCCGCTGCGCGAGTTGCCGCTCTCGGCCACGGTGATCGACAGCACCCAGCTGCGCGCGAGTGGCGCGCGGCGCCTGTCGGACCTGGCGCAGTTCGATGCCTCGGTCACCGACGCCTACAACTCGGCCGGCTACTGGGACTACCTCAGCGTGCGCGGCTTCGTGCTCGACAACCGCTACAACTACCGGCGCGAAGGGCTGCCGATCAGCGCCGAGACCACGATCGCGCTCGACAACAAGGAACGCATCGAGATTTTGCGCGGCACCAGCGGCATCCAGGCCGGCACCAGCGCGCCGGGCGGGCTCGTCAACTATGTGGTCAAACGCCCGACCGAGCACGACCTGCGCAACGTGCGCATCGAGACCACGAGCCGCGGCAGCGTGCTTGGCGCGCTCGACCTCGGCGGGCGCTTCGGCGCGCGGCGAGAGTTCGGCTGGCGGCTCAACGTCGCGGGCGAGAACCTCAAGCCGCTCGCGCACCACCTCGACGGCCATCGCAACCTGTTCGCATTCGCGGGCGACTGGCGCATCACGCGCGATTCGGTGCTCGAGTTCGAGATCGAGCGCAGCCACAAGACCCAGCCGAGCCAGAACGGGTTCAGCCTGCTCGGCCCTGCACTGCCGGCGCCGGTCGATCCGAAGATCAACCTCAATAACCAGCCCTGGTCGCAGCCCTCGGAATTCAACGCGCTGACCGGCAGCGTGCGCTTCAGCCAGGCGCTCAACGCCGACTGGCGCTGGAGCGCGCAGATCGGGCAACAGCGGCTCAAGACCGACGACCGGCTGGCCTATGCCTTCGGCTGCGGCGCCGAAGGGAACTACGACCGCTACTGCAGCGACGGCAGCTTCGATGTCTACGACTTCCGCAGCGAGAACGAGCGCCGCACGCAGACCGCGGGCAGCCTGAACCTCAAGGGCAACATCACCACCGGCAGCGTGCGGCACGAACTCGGCTTCGGCCTGCTCGCGAGCCGCGTGCGCAACCGCTTCCAGGACCAGGCCTACAACTACGTGGGCCCGGGCAACATCCTGGCCACCGCCGTGGTGCCGCCGGACCCGACGCTGACCGACGCCAACACGAACCGCGACGAGCGCTCGACCGAACTCTCGGTGCAGGATGCGATCCGCTGGAACAGCCGCTTCACCACCTGGCTCGGCGTGCGCCACACGCGGCTCGACCGCGCCAGCGTGCGCACCGACGGCACGCGGCCCACGGACTACAAGGACGGCATCACCACGCCCTGGATCGCCGCGAGCTACGCCATCCAGCCCGGCCTGCTGGCCTATGCCAGCTGGGGCAAGGGCGTGGAGTCGCAGGTGGTGCCGAACAAGAGCTCGCAATACACCAACGCGGGCGAGGCGCTGCCCGCGCTGGCCTCGCGCCAATGGGAGCTCGGTCTCAAGGGCGGCACCGACGCGTTCAACTGGCAGCTCGCCTGGTTCGACATCCGGCGCCCGATGACCAACCTCGACGCCTGCAACCGGCTCGGCACCATGCCCTGCGAAGGCCGCCACGACGGCAGCGCAGTGCACCGCGGGCTCGAGGCCGGCGCGCAATGGACCGCCGGAGCCTGGCGGCTCGGCGGCAGCATCACGCTGATCGACGCCAAGCGCCACGGCAGCATCGACGAACCCGCCACCAACGGCCGCGCGCCGACCAATGTGCCAAAACAGGTGCTGCGCGCGCAGGCCGCCTACCGCGTCGCCGCGGTGCCCGGCCTCGAAGTGGTGGGACAGCTCTCGCACGAAGGCCGGCGCAACGTGCTGCCCGATGGATCGATCGCGCTGCCGTCATGGACCCGCGTCGATGCCGCGCTGCGGTACGAGACGCGCGTGCGCGGCATGCAGACGAACTGGAGCATCGCCATCGACAACCTGTTCGACCGGCGCTACTGGAAGGAGTCGCCCTACCAGTTCGGCCACGTCTATCTGTTCCCCGGCGCGCCGCGCACGCTGCGGCTCGGGCTGAGCGTGGCGCTCTGACGCCGCGGCCGCAAAAATTTTCTTGGAAATTTGCGCGCTCCGGTTCACCTGCTCGAAAGCCTCGAAAAATCACGCTATAATCTGAGGCTTGTTCCTCGATAGCTCAGTCGGTAGAGCGCCGGACTGTTAATCCGTAGGTCCCTGGTTCGAGCCCAGGTCGAGGAGCCAAAACAAACCCTCGTGGTTCCTGAATGCCCTGCTACCCAAAAGGTGGCAGGGCATTTTCGTTGGGGCCGACTCATCCGTCGGGCGGTTGCCGCCTCGCCGACCACCTACAGTCCGGGCATGGCCCTCGATCTCTGCATCCTCCTTGGCCTGGCCGCACCCGTGCTGCTGAGCGCGCTGCTGTTCCTGGTCGTCCGGCGGGCCGTCGCGCGGCGGTACATCGGGCCGCTGGCCGCCACGCTCTTGTACGGCGTGTGCGTCATGGCATTGCCGCTGCCCGTGTGGTGGGGCGTCGACATGCTTCTGCAGGCCTACGTCGTCGGCGGCGACAGGTCGTTCCTGATGTCCATACTCGAGGTCGGCCTGGCCTTCCTGATGTACGCGTATCTCTGCGTGTCGTGGGCCTTGAGCCTGATTGCCGCGTGCCTTGCGGCATGGCGCTTCGAAGTCTGCGCACGCCGAACGCGGCACGACGCGGTGCCCGTTTCTGCCGGCCCGTAGGAAATCCCGGCGCGCAAGTTCAGGTGGTTTCCTCCAATCCGCGCGCGGCGCGGCGAGAGACTGGCGGTGTTTCAGCAACACCGCAAGGACAACAATGAAGAAAAAAAGGTCAATCTGGAAGCTCTACAGCTACGGCTGGGTGACGTTCGGCTTCTTCGTTCTCTCGCTGCTCGGCCACTGGATCTTCGGCTGGTTCTCCTATGTGGACGAGCAGACGCAGTTCGGCCACCCGATCGAGTTCAGCGGCTACGCCATCCAGATGGGCCGAGACACGCTGGAGAACTGGCAGTCGGAGTTCCTGCAGCTGATCTGGCAGATCGGAGGCCTGGCCTTTCTGCTGTGGGTCGGCTCGCCGCAGTCCAAGGAAGGTGACGACCGGGTCGAAGCGAAGATCGACGCCATTCTGGCGGCCGTCGACCCGAAGAACGCCGACCGGGTCATCGAAGAAATCGACCAGGAATACGAAGGACGTCACACCGACCATCGCTGGATGCGGATGGCGGAAAGCGGGGCCAAGAAATGACGCGACTGGCGCTGGGCGACCGCCGACCCACCGGGGCGCGCATCGGACCGCCTTGACCGGGATCTGCAGATGGGCGCCGCCACACCGATCGAATACCTGCTCGAGATCGAGCGGGCCAGCTTTCCGCTGCATGTGGGCGATCCCGCGGTGATCCAGGCCATTGCCGCGCTCCAGGCGGCGGGCTGCGTCGAGGCGGAAATCTCGCCGCCGCTCGACTTGCGCAGCGCCTTCGGCGACTACGAATCCGCGGTGGTCAAGCGGATCACGCCCGAGGGATGGAACGAACTCTCGCAGGAATACGGCAGCGAGAACATTGCGCCCAAAGACAGTGCCGGCCCGCATGCGGCTTGAAAGCGCGTAGGGTGCCGTTGGAGAAATGCCGAAAGGAGGGTATCTCCCAGCGCATCGGCGGGGCCACAAACAGTAACGCCGCGTACATTACCGCCTACGTACTAACGGCCCGGCCTCCATGCATCTGAAATCATTTCTCCTCATCGCGCTGCTGCTCGTCGCAGGCGGGCTGTTCTGGTGGTGGGCGTTCGACGGCGGCATCGTGGCCGTGATCGTGGTGCTCGTGGTCGGTGTCGGCCTCTTCCTCGCCTTGCGCGGCAACCGCTCGCTCAAGGACGAACTCGATGCGCAGAAGGCCCCCGACCAGGACGCGGGCGACAAGCCGCATTGAGCCGACCATGCCCGCAGGCATGGCCGACTCGTTCACAGCTTGATCAGCCGAGCCGCACCGGCACGAAGATCCTGTCGCCGTCGCGCTGGATCAGCAGCGCCACCGAACCACCGGCCTTCGCGACCGCCTCGCGCACCTGGTCCACGCTCTTCGCGGGCGTGCCGTTGATCGCGAGCAGCACGTCACCGGCCTGCACGCCCGCCGCCGCCGAGGGGCCGGCCACGTCCTCGACCAGCAAGCCGCTCTCGGCTGCGGCGCTGCGCCTCTCCTCGGGCGCGAGCGGCCGCAGCGCGAGGCCCAGCCTGCCCTGACCGGCGGCGTTGTCGTCGACCGCCACCTTCTGCTGCTTGTCGCTCGCATCGCCGAGCGTGGCCGTGAGTTCCTTGCGCTCGCCCTGGCGCCACACATCGAGCGTGACCTTCTTGCCCGGTACCTGCTGTCCGATCACGGCCGGCAAGTCGCCCGACGAGACGATGGGATGGCCGTCGACCTTGCGGATCACGTCGCCCGCCTTCAGGCCCGCCTTGTCGCCAGGGCCGCCCTTCTCGATGTTCGAGACCAGCGCGCCCTCTGGCTTGTCGAGCTTGAATGAATCCGCGAAGGCCTGGTTCACTTCCTGCACCGCCACGCCCAGGCGTCCGTGCACGGCCCGGCCGGTGGCGACGATCTGGTCTTTCACCTGCACCGCCACGTCGATCGGGATCGCGAACGACAGGCCCTGGTAGCCGCCGCTGCGGCTGTAGATCTGCGAGTTGATGCCGACCACTTCGCCGCGCGTGTTGAGCAGCGGCCCGCCCGAGTTGCCGGGGTTCACCGCCACGTCGGTCTGGATGAAGGGCACGTAGCCGTCGTCGGGCAGCGAGCGCCCCTTGGCGCTGACGACGCCCGCGGTGACGGTGCTCTCAAAGCCGAACGGCGAGCCGATGGCCAGCACCCATTCACCGACCTTCAGGTCCTTGGTGTTGCCGAGCGCGAGCGTCGGCAGGTTCTTCGCGTCGATCTTGAGCACGGCGATGTCCGTCTTCTCGTCGGTGCCGAGCACCTTGGCGCGGTATTCGCGCCGGTCGGTGAGCTTGACGGTGACTTCCTTCGCGTCCTTCACGACGTGCGCGTTGGTCATGATGATGCCGTCGGCGCTCACGATGAAGCCCGAGCCCTGTGAACGCACCGGCACGTCGCGCGGCGCGCCGCGCGGGCCGAGCTGGCCCTGGAAGTGGCGGAAGAACTGGAACATCGGATCGTCGGGATCGATGCCCTGCAACGCGGCCGCCGCTTCGGCGTCGGAGGTCTTCGCGCTGCCGGTCACGCTGATGTTGACCACCGCGGGACCGTCGCGCGAAGTGATGGCAGAAAAGTCGGGCAGCGTGACCATGGCCGCGGGTATGGCGGCGTTGGTGGCGGTGCCGGCGCCCAGGGCGCTCGCGCTGGTGTAGGCGCCGGCGCCCACGGCGCCGATCACGCCCGCGGCGGCCAGGGCCAGCACCAGGGCGCGGGGCGAAGTCAGTCGGGTGTTCATGGATCGGTTCCTTTCAGTGCGTCGAGACGCTGATGCGATGAAAGGAATGTCGTTGCGCTGGCTTAAGCGCCGCTTAAACGCTGGCGACGCCCCCTTTCGCAAAGCGCACCACCACGCGCAGCCCGCCCAGGCTCGGCGACGTATCGAGCGCCACTTGCGCCCCATGCAGCTCCGCGATCGACCTGACGATCGCCAGCCCGAGGCCGCTGCCGGGTGCCTGCGGCTCGCCTGCGCGGTAGAAGCGGTCGAGCACGCGCGCGCGCTCGGCGGGTGGCAGGCCCGGGCCGCTATCGTCCACGCTGAGTTCGACGGCGGCATCGCCGCGCTGCATCACCGCCACGTCGACCCGGCCCCCTTCGGGCGTGTACTTGACGGCGTTCTCGACCAGGTTGCGCAACAGCATGCGCAGCGCCTCGGGCTGGCCCGGCACCACGGCCGCATCGGCATGGGCGAGGCCGACGTCGATGCGCCTGGCCTGTGCGGCCGCGATCGCGTCGGAGATGGCGAGCCGCGCGACCTCGGCCAGATCGACGGGTTCGGGCTTCGCGCCGGCGGCCATGCTGGCCTCGTGGCGCGCCAGTGCCAGCATCTGCTCGACCAGCCGCGTCGCGCGGTCGATGCCCGCCGCCAGCCGGCTCACCGCAAGCTCGCGCGCCGCCGCGTCGGGCGCGCGCTGCAGGCCCTGCACCTGCAGCTTGAGTGCGGCGAGCGGCGAACGGAGCTCGTGCGCGGCATCGGCGACGAAGTGCTTCTGCGCGTCGAAGGCATGGCGCACGCGTCCGAACAACAGGTTCAGCTCCTGCACCAGCGGGCGCACCTCGTCGGGCAGCCCGTCTTCGCTCACCGGCGACAGATCGTCGGCCTGGCGCGAGGCCACCTGCCCGCGCACGCGCGCGACCGGTGCGAGCGACCGGCTCACGACCCACCAGACGACCAGCATCAGCAGCGGCGCCATCAGCGCCACCGGCGCGATGGTGCGCAGCGCCAGCGCGCCCGCCATGCTGCGACGCGCGGCCATGTCCTGCGCCACCTGGATCACGAGGCCGCGGGTCTGCATCGAGAACACGCGGTAGCTGCTGCCGCGCGCGCGCACCTCGGCAAAGCCCAGCACCGCCACCTGCGGCAGCGCCGCCTGCTCGGCCGACTCGAAGATGCGCACGCCGTCCGCGGTCCACACCTGGACCACGAACTCGAAGTTCTGCTCGCCGCTGCCGAGCCCGCCGACGGCCGCGCTCGGCGGCAGGCCGGCGCGCAGCGACATCGCCATCTGCTGCATGTGGTAGTCGAAGATCTCGTCGGCCTCGCGCAGCACGGTGCGATAGGCCACCAGCGCCTGCGCGCCCGCGGCCAGCAAGATGGCCGCGAGCAGGAACCACAGCAGGCGTGCGCGCAGGGACCCGAAGAAGCGGCTCATGCCCGGGGCACCATGTAGCCGACCCCGCGCACGTTGCGGATGAACTCGGCACCGAGCTTCTTGCGCAGGCCGTGCACGTAGACCTCGACCGCGTTGCTGCTGATCTCGTCCTTCCAGCTGTAGAGCTTTTCTTCCAGCTGGGCGCGCGAGAGCACCATGCCGGGCCGTGCGATCAGCGGCTCGAGCACGGCCCATTCGCGCGCCGAGAGCACCACCGGCTGACCGCTAAGCGTGACCTCGCGCGTGGCCGGGTTGACGCTCACGCCCATGTGCTCGTACACCGGTTCGGCCCGCCCGGCGGCGCGGCGCAGCAAAGCGCGGATGCGCGCAAGCAATTCATCGAGGTCGTAAGGCTTGAGCACGTAATCGTCGGCGCCCGCATCGAGCCCTTCGATGCGCTGCTGCACCGAATCGCGCGCCGTGGCGATCAGCACCGGCATGCGCTGCTTGCGCGCGCGAAGGTTGCGCAGCACCTCGAGCCCATCGCGCCGCGGCACGCCGAGGTCGAGCAGCACCAGGTCGTAGTGCTGGGTGCGCAGCGCGGTCTCGGCCGCATCGCCGTCCTTGACCCAATCGACGGCGTACTGCTCGGCGCGCAGCAGGTCGAGCACGGCCTCGCCGATCATGACGTCGTCTTCGAGCAGCAGGAGTCGCATGGTGGGGTCCGGTGGTGGCGGTTCGAGGCGGTGGCCGCGCGGAAGTTCATCGGCGCCGGGTTCGTCAGAGCAGCGCCCTCACCTCGCGCGCCGCCTCGAAGAGCAGCGGCAGCATCTCGCGCCGCAGCGCCTCTTCCTGGTAGCGCGTGCCCGACAGCACCACGTTGAGCGCGGCCACCGTGTGGCCCTGCATGTCGCGCAGCGGCACCGCGAGCGCCTGCACGCCGAGCTCGTGTTCCTCGCTGGCAAAGCAGAAGTCTTCCTTTCGCACGCGCGAGACCCGCTGGCGCAGGCTGCGCGCCTGCGTCGTGGTGTGCGGGGTCAGCCGCGCGAGGTGCCGCCCCTTGAGCCACTGCGTGAACTGCGCGGAGGGCATGGCCGCGAGCAGCACCCGGCCCGTCGAGGTGGCATGCGCCGGCAGCCGGGCCCCCAGGTGCAGGCCGTAGGCGAGCACGCGGGTCGGCGAGCCGTAGCTGCCGCTGCGCGCGACGATGACCACCTCTTCGCCGTCGAGCACCACGGCCGAGAACGACTCGCCGGTCTGCGACGCGAGGCGGTTGAGCGTGGGCTGCAGCGCACGCGGCAGCCGCGACGAAGCCAGGTAGCTGCCCGAGAAGCGCAGCACCTTGGGCGCCATCCAGAAATAGCTGCCATCGGTTTCGAGGTAGCCCAGGTGCGCGAGCGTGAGCAGGTGCCGCCGCGCGGCCGCCCGCGTGAGGCCGGCACGCTCGGCGGCCAGCGTGGCATTGAGGCGCTGGCGCTCGGTGTCGAAGCTCTCGAGCACGGCCATGCCCTTGGCGATGCCCTCGATGAAGTCGGCTTTGGCGATGGTCATGCGGGGTTCCGTCGAAGTGTTGCGCGATCATCGCGCAGCCGGTCGCATGATCGCACAGAGCCTCGCGGCATGCGCGCACGCCTTCGGGCCGACGCCCTACGCTCCCTGCATTCCACCGGAGACACACCCATGCGCACACAGGTCGCGATCATCGGCGCGGGCCCCGCAGGCCTGCTTCTCGGGCAGTTGCTGTTCAAGGCGGGCATCGACAACATCATCGTCGAGCGCCAGAGCGGCGACTACGTGCTCGGACGCATCCGCGCCGGCGTGCTCGAGCAGGTCACGATGGACTTGCTGGCACGTGCCGGCGTCGACGCGCGCGCCCATGCCGAAGGGCTGCCGCACGAAGGCATCGAGCTATTGTTCAAGGGCGCACGCCATCGCATCGACATGCACGGGCTCACGGGCGGCAAGCAGGTCACGGTGTACGGCCAGACCGAGGTCACGCGCGACCTGATGGCAGCCCGCGAGGCCGAGGGCCTGGCCACCGTGTACAGCGCGGCCAATGTCAGCCTGCACGGCTTCGACACCGACCAGCCGCGCGTGCGCTACGAGAAAGACGGCCAGCAGCATGAGATCGCCTGCGACTTCATTGCGGGCTGCGACGGCTATCACGGCGTGAGCCGCGCGAGCGTGCCGGCGGGCGCGATCCAGACCTACGAGAAGATCTATCCCTTCGGCTGGCTCGGCGTGCTGGCCGACGTGCCGCCGGTGTCGCATGAACTGATCTACGCCAACACCGAGCGCGGCTTCGCGCTGTGCAGCATGCGCAGCGCCACGCGCTCGCGCTACTACGTGCAGGTGCCGACCGAGGAGCGCGTGGAGAACTGGAGCGACGAAGCGTTCTGGAACGAGCTGCGTGCGCGGCTCGACCCCGAGGCGCGCGAGCGGCTGGTGACCGGCCCCTCGCTCGAGAAAAGCATCGCGCCGCTGCGCAGCTTCGTCGCCGAGCCGATGCGCTTCGGCAAGCTGTTCCTGGCCGGCGATGCGGCGCACATCGTGCCGCCGACCGGTGCCAAGGGGTTGAACCTGGCGACCGCCGACGTGGGTTATCTGTCGCGCGCCTTCGAGATCTTCTACGGCGAGAAGTCGGCCTCGGCGCTCGACCGCTATTCCGACCTCTGCCTGCGCCGCGTCTGGAAGGCCGAGCGCTTCTCGTGGTGGTTCACCTCGCTGATGCACCGCTTCCCCGAGACCGGCGCCTTCGGCCAGAAGATCCAGGAAGCCGAGCTCGACTACCTGGTGCATTCGCGCGCCGCCTCCACCGCGCTGGCGGAGAACTACGTCGGGCTGCCGCTCGAGGAGTTTTAGGCGAGCGTCAGTCCACCGTGTGCATGGCCTGCCACACGCGCGCAGGGCTCAGCGGCATGTGCAGGCGCGGCGCACTCGATGCGAAGCCGTTGCGCGCGAACGCGTCGGCCACGGCATTGACGATGGCGGGCGTGGCGCCGATGGTGCCGAGTTCGCCCACGCCCTTCACCCCGAGCGGGTTGTTCGCGCAGGGCGTCGATTCGTCCATCTCCATCTGGAACATGCCGGCGACGATGTCCGCGCGCGGCGCGGCGTAGTCCATGAGGCTGCCGGTGAGCGGCTGGCCCGTTTCCTCGTCGTACACCACCTGCTCGTACAGCGCCTGGCCAATGCCCTGCACCGCGCCGCCTTCGAGCTGGCCGCGAACGATCATCGGGTTGATGACGCGGCCGACGTCGTTGACCGAGCTGTAGGCGACGACACTGATCTCGCCGGTGGGCGGATCGATCTCGATCTCGCAGATGTGGCAGCCGTTGGGCCAGGTCGGGCCGGCGACGCTGCTGGTGGAATCGACGAAGATCTCGCGCCCGGGCTGCCGGCCCGCGAGCGTGAACAGGTCGAGCGTGAGGTCGGTGCCGGCCACGCTGAAGGCGCCGCGGCTGTAGGTGACGTCGTCGACGGCGGCTTCGAATTCCTGCGCCGCGAGCTCGCGCGCCTTATCGATGGTGCGTTCGGCGCCGATGCGAACGGCCGAGCCGCCCGTGAAGAGCGAGCGCGAGCCGGCGCTGCCGAAGCCGTCGCCGCGGTCGGTGTCGCCGAGCACCACGCGCACCTTCTCGATCGGCACGCCGAAAGCATCGACCGCGAGCTGCGCCAGCGAAGTCGCGATGCCCTGGCCCATGGCGTTCACGGCCGAGAACACCTCGATCACGCCGTCGGCCTGCACCGAGACGGTGACGCGCTCTTCGAACACGTTGCCGCCGGTCCATTCGAGAAAGGTGGCGATGCCGAGGCCGCGGTGCCTGCCGCGCCGCGCCGATTCGGCCGCCCGGGCCTCGAAACCGCCCCAGTCCGCGAGCGCCAGCGCCTGGTCCATCACCGATTCGAACTTGCCGGTGTCGTAGACCTGCGCCATCGGATTCTTGTAGGGCATCTGCTCGGGGCGGATGAAATTGCGCCGGCGCAGCTCCACGCGGTCGATGCCGATCTGGCGCGCGGCCTCGTCCATCAGCCGCTCGATCGTGAAGATGGCCTCCGGGCGCCCTGCACCGCGGTAGGCGCCCGTCGGGGCGGTGTTCGTCAGCACCGCCTTGAAGTGGAAATCGATGGTCTGGATGTCGTAGACGCTGGTCTGCACCCAGGGCCCGATCAAGAGCTGGATCGCGACGCCGGTGCCAGTGGCATAGGCGCCGACGTTGGCCAGCGTCCGGATGCGCAGCGCGAGGATGCGGCCTTCGGCGTCGAGCGCAAGTTCGGCCCGGGCCTCGATGTCGCGCCCGTGCGCACTCGAAAGAAATTCCTCGCTGCGGTCGGCGACCCACTTCACCGGGCGGCCGGTCTGGAGCGCGGCGAACGCGACCGCGATGTCCTCGGGGTAAGCGCCGGTCTTCATGCCGAAGCCGCCGCCGACGTCGCCCACCACGACGCGCACCTTCTCCTTCGCAAGGCCGATGGCGCCGCAGATCGTGTCGCGCACGCCCGAGGGCATCTGCGTGCTCATGCGCACGGTGAGGCGGCCGGTGTCGGGGTCGGGTGCGGCGAGCACCGAGCGCGGCTCGATGGTGAGCGCGACGACGCGCTGGTTGACCACATCGAGCCCGACCACGTGCGCCGCCTCGGCGAAAGCGGCCGCAGCGGCATCGCTGCTGCCATGGCGCATTTCCGCGGCAATGTTGCCGGTCGCCTCCTCGCACAGCAGCGGTGCGCCTTCGGCGGTGGCGCTGGCGAGGTCGACCACCATCGGCAACGGCTCGTAGTCGACCACCACGGCTTCTGCCGCGTCACGCGCCTCGCGCACCGACTCGGCCACCACCGCCGCCACGGCCTCGCCGACGAAGCGGGCAGATTCATGCGCCATGGCCCGGCGCGGGGGGCTGGCGCAGGGACTGCCGTCGGCACGCTTGAAGCCCGCGGCGCCCGGCAGCGGCTGGACGCCGGCCGCGGCGAGTTCGGCCCCGGTGAACACGCGCAGCACACCGGGCATCGCGGCGGCGGCGGCCGTGTCGATCGACACGATGCGCGCATGCGGATAAGGCGAGCGGAGGAACACGAGATGGGCCTGGCCCGGCAGCGTGACGTCGTCGGTATAGCGGCCGGCGCCGGCCAACAGGCTCTCGTCTTCGAGGCGGCGGACCGCGTGGCCGCTGCCGAAGCGCGTGGGATGGGATTCAGTGGTCAACGTGGTCCTCTTGGCTGCCGCGCAGGTCGGCGCGGTTGGCTGGCATCTGGGTGCGATCGAGACTGCACTATATGGCGTTCGGACCGCCGCACGCGATGAGGTGGACAACGTGGAACGAACGGCTGCCATCGTCGGGTGCCAGCCTCGGAGCCGGCATTTTCCCCTGCGCGCGTGAAAGCCGTGCGAAGCCGTGTATATCTACGGGCATGCAACAACTGCCTTGGCTCGAACCCGGCGATGCGCTGCCCGACCCCGCCTCGGCCTGGGGCGAGGCCGACCCCGTCCCGGGCCTGCTTGCTGCGGGCGGCGCACTCGACGTCGACTCGCTGGTGCAGGCCTACGGGCGCTGCGTGTTCCCCTGGTTCAGCGACGACCAGCCGATCCTCTGGTGGAGCCCGGATCCGCGCATGGTGCTGCAGGTGGCCGACTTCAGGCTGCACCGGTCGCTGCGCAAGACGCTCGCGCGGTTCGCAGCGGCGCCCGGCTGCGAAATCCGCATCGACCACGATTTCGCGGCAGTGATCCAGGCCTGCTCGAAGGCGCCTCGCGTCGGCCAGTCGGGCACCTGGATCGTGCCCGACATGGTGCAGGCCTACACCGCGCTGCATCGCGCCGGGCACGCGCACAGCGTCGAGACCTGGATCGACGGCGAGCTCGCGGGCGGCCTCTACTGCGTGGCGCTCGGGCGGGCGGTGTTCGGCGAATCGATGTTCACGCGCCGCCCCGACGCCTCGAAGATCGCGCTCGCGGCCCTGGTGTGCCTGTGCCGCCGCTTCGACGTGCAGATGATCGACTGCCAGCAGAACACCTCGCACCTCGCGAGCCTGGGCGCACGCGAAATGAGTCGCCAAAGCTTCGTGGCGCACGTGGCGCGGGCGCGCCAGCAGCAGGGCCCACGATGGCTTTTCGAGCCCGTATACTGGACGGAACTCCTTTCCGCACGACCTTCCCGAACGCCGTGACGCACCTCAAGGATCTCCCGCTTCACACGCTGCAGTTCTACGCGACGGCACCCTATCCCTGCAGCTACCTGCCGGATCGTCAGGCCCGCTCGCAGGTGGCCACGCCCAGCCACCTGATCCACAACGACGCCTACTCCGACCTGGTGCTGGGCGGCTTCCGGCGCAGCGGCATGTTCACCTATCGGCCGTACTGCGACGGCTGCCGCGCCTGCATTCCGCTGCGCGTGCGGGTCGACGACTTTCGCGCGAGCCGCAGCCAGCGCCGGGCCGTCAAGCAGCACCAGAACCTGCAGGCGCGGGTGCTCAAGCTGTGCTTCGTGCCGGAGCACTACCAGCTCTACCTTCGCTACCAGAACGGCCGCCACGCCGGCGGCGGCATGGACCACGACAGCATCGACCAGTACACCCAGTTCCTGCTGCAGAGCCGCGTCAATTCCAGGCTGGTCGAATTCCGCGAGCCGGCCGCCGACGGCAGCGCCGGCACGCTGCGGATGGTGTCGATCCTCGACGTGCTGAACGACGGCATCTCGGCCGTCTACACCTTCTACGAACCCAATGCCGGCGCCGCCCGCCCCACCGCCTACGGCACCTACAGCGTGATGTGGCAGATCGAACAGGCACGCAAGCTCGGCCTGCCCCACGTCTACCTCGGCTACTGGATCGAAGGCAGCGCCAAGATGAACTACAAGGCGCGCTTCGCGCCGCACGAACTGCTGATCGACGGCCAGTGGCAAGCGCCATCTGATTTCACAAGGTAAAATGGCGCCCGGTCCACACCGCATCGCGCCATGAAAAAAAACCAAACCGACGCTCCTGCCGTTCCAGTCATCCAGGTGATCGAGCGCATGTTCGCGCTGATCGACGTGCTCGCCTCGCGCGAAGAAGCCATTTCGCTGAAGGAAATCAGCGAAAAGACGGGCCTGCACCCTTCCACCACGCACCGGATCCTCAACGACCTTGCGGTCGGTCGCTTCGTCGACCGCCCCGAGGCAGGCAGCTACCGGCTCGGCATGCGGCTGCTCGAGCTCGGCAACCTGGTCAAGGGCCGGCTCAACGTGCGCGACGCGGCACTCGGCCCGATGCGCGAGCTGCACAAGATCACCCAGCAGCCCGTGAACCTCAGCATGCGCCAGGGCGACGAGATCGTCTACATCGAGCGCTCGTACAGCGAACGCTCGGGCATGCAGGTGGTGCGCGCCATCGGCGGCCGGGCGGCCCTGCATCTCACGTCGACCGGCAAGCTGTTTCTTGCGGCCGACGATCCGCAGCGCGTGCGCAGCTACGCCACGCGCACCGGCCTCGCGGGCCACACGCGCAACAGCATCACGCAGCTGCCTGCGCTCGAGCGCGAGCTGTCGAAGGCGCGCCAGTACGGGATCGCCCGCGACAACGAGGAACTGGAGCTCGGCGTGCGCTGCATGGCCGCCGGCATTTATGACGACCAGGGCAAGCTGGTCGCGGGGCTGTCGATCTCCGCGCCTGCCGACCGGCTCGACGAGGGATGGCTGCCCAAGCTGCAGGCCACCGCCAACGAGATCTCGCAGGCGCTCGGCCACAAGAGCAGCACCGACGCGGCCAACGGGCCCTTGATCAGCGGCGGCAGCAGCGCCTCCGCCGTCGGCTGAGCCTCTCGCGCGGCCGGTGCCGCGCGGGGCCCGCCGCGGTCAGCCCGCGGCCTGGAGGATGTGCGCGTTGCGCGTCGCAGCCGGCGTGCTCGAGGCCTGCGTGGCCTCGACCCAGCGGCGCACGCGCTCGGCGTCGGAGATGCGGCTGAGCTTGCCGGCCGAATCCAGGAACACCATGATCAGCTTGCGCCCGGCCACCTTGGCCTGCATCACGAGGCACTGGCCGGCTTCGGAGATGTAGCCCGTCTTCTGCAGGCCGATGTCCCAGTCGGGGCTCTTCACGAGCCGATTGGTGGTGTTGTACTGCAGCACGCGGTTGCCGACCTCGACCTGGTATTCAGGCGAGGTGGAGAGCGCACGCACCGTGGCGTCGGCATAGGCGGCACTCACGAGCAGCGCCAGGTCCTGGGCGCTCGACTGGTTGCGGCTCGACAGGCCCGTGGGCTCGACGTAGCGCGTGTCCTTCATGCCGAGCATCTTCGCCTTGGCGTTCATCACGCTCACGAAGGTGGCAAGGCCACCCGGATAGGTCCGGCCCAGCGCGTGGGCGGCGCGGTTCTCGCTCGACATCAGGGCCAGGTGCAGCAGTTCGCCGCGCGTGAGCGTGGTGCCGACCGTCAGGCGCGAGCGGCTGCCCTTTTCGGTGTCGACATCGTCCTGGGTGATGGTGATCAGCTCATCGTTCGGCAGATGGGCTTCGCTGATCAGCAGGCCGGTCATGAGCTTGGTGAGCGACGCGATCGGAAGCACGGCATGATCGTTCTTGCTGAACAGCACTTCATGCGTGTCCTGGTCGATGACGAGCGCCACGCTCGACTTCAGGTCGAGCGCGTCCTCGACGCTGTGCAGTCCGGCGAGCTGGCCGAACGACTGGCGCGCGGGCGTCTCGACGCGGACCACCGAGCGGCGCTGCACGGCCACGACGGTCTTTCCGTTCTTCTTGCGGATGCTGGCGACCACGTTGCGGCCGCCGCGAACGGCTTTCTCGCTGCGGGCGCCACGCGCCTTGGCAGACTTGGTTTGTGCCGGTGCCGCGCCGCGGGCCTTCTTGGCCACGGCGGTCTTGGCGGCAACTGTCTTTTCCTTCTTGGCGGCCTGCGCACCGGACAGCAAAAACGCCGTGGCGCAGAACGCGACGGCGAGGGCTTTGACGGCGGGCAGGAACCGCTGGCTGGAAACTCGGCGGAGACGGGCTTCAGGCATTGGGAATATCTCCAGCGGCGAAATGGGAACCGCAGTGTATCGAAATCAAAAAAGTTACGCAATATCAGTTACTTGCATCCTTTTCTTCATTCGACATCAAGGACGACCCGTGAACCTAACCCTGCGCAGACACTTTCTCAGCTTGGCTCTGTAACTTGTTGAGCGCGCTCAAATAAGCTTTGGCGGATGCGACGACGATGTCGGGGTCTGCCCCGACGCCGTTCACTACCCGCCCTGCATTTTGTAACCGAACTGTAACTTCTCCTTGGCTTTCTGTCGAGCCGCTGATCGCATTGACCGAGTAAAGCACCATCTCGGCGCCACTCCGGACATGCGATTCGATCGCCTTCAGCGACGCATCGACCGGGCCGTTGCCATCGGATTCGCCGGTGACTTCCTTGCCCTGGGCCGTGAAGACGACCCTCGCATGCGGGCGTTCGCCGGTTTCGGAGTGCTGGGAGAGCGAGACGAACGCAAACTGCTCGTCAACGTTCGACAGCTCTTCCGCGCTGACGAGCGCGAGGATGTCCTCGTCGAAGATCTCGGACTTGCGGTCGGCCAGTTCCTTGAAGCGCAGGAAGGCGGCGTTGATGTCGGCCTCGCTCTCCATCGTCACGCCGAGGTCCTGCAGCCGCTGCTTGAACGCGTTGCGCCCGCTGAGCTTGCCGAGCACGATCTTGTTGGCGGTCCAGCCCACGTCTTCCGCACGCATGATCTCGTAGGTGTCGCGCGCCTTGAGCACGCCGTCCTGGTGGATGCCCGAGGCATGCGCGAACGCGTTGGCGCCCACCACGGCCTTGTTGGGCTGCACCACGAAGCCGGTGGTCTGGCTCACCATGCGGCTGGCGGCCACGATGTGCTGGGTGTCGATGTTGAGCGACAGGCCGAAGTAGTCCTTGCGCGTCTTCACGGCCATGACGATCTCCTCGAGCGAGCAGTTGCCCGCGCGTTCGCCGAGGCCGTTGATCGTGCATTCGACCTGGCGTGCACCGCCGATCTTCACGCCCGCCAGCGAATTGGCCACCGCCATGCCGAGGTCGTTGTGGCAGTGCACCGACCAGATCGCCTTGTCGCTGTTGGGAATGCGCTCGCGCAGCATCTTGATGAAGTTGCCGTACAGCTCGGGGATCGCGTAGCCGACGGTGTCGGGCACGTTGATGGTGGTGGCGCCTTCGTTGATCACGGTCTCGAGCACGCGGCAGAGGAAGTCGGGATCGCTGCGGTAGCCGTCCTCGGGACTGAACTCGACGTCGGCCACCTGGTTGCGCGCGAAGCGCACCGAAAGGCGGGCCTGCTCGAGCACCTCGTCGGGCGACATGCGCAGCTTCTTCTCCATGTGCAGCGGCGAAGTCGCGATGAAGGTGTGGATGCGCCCGCGCGCCGCGCCCTTGAGCGCCTCGGCCGCGCGCGCGATGTCGCGGTCGTTGGCGCGCGACAGGCCGCACACCGTGGCGTCCTTGATCGCATTCGCGATCGCCCGCACGGCCTCGAAGTCGCCGTTCGAGCTAGCCGGGAAGCCGGCCTCGATCACATCGACCTTGAGCCGTTCGAGCTGCTTGGCGATGCGCATCTTCTCGTCGCGCGTCATCGAGGCGCCCGGCGACTGCTCGCCGTCGCGCAAGGTGGTGTCGAAAATAATGAGCTGGTCGGTCATCGTGGATCTCCTTGGGGTTTGTTCAGCTGACGATCAGGCCGACGCCGGGCCGCTCCCAAGGCGGCCTGCCGCCCCCTCGGGGGCAGCGACGACACGCAGTGCGGGAGCGTGGGGGGTCATGCCTTCAGGCGAGCTCAACCGCCGATTGTGCGCTGTGCGCGCCGCGGCCGCGCGCGCGCCGCACGCCCGAGACAATGGCCTTGAGCGAGGCCGAGATCACGTTGGCGTCGATGCCCACGCCAAACAGCGTCTGCGACTCGTCCACGCGCAGCTCGAGGTAGGCCACCGACTTCGCGTCGGCGCCCGCGCCGATCGCGTGCTGGTGATAGTCCATCACGCGCACCGTGTGGCCGGTGGCCCGGCTCAGCGCCTGCGTGAAAGCGTCGATCGGCCCATTGCCGCGGCCTTCGATCGCGAGCGTCTCGCCGTCCCACGGCAGGTCGCCGCGCAGCACGACCGAGGCGCCCTCGCCTTCTTCCTCGATCACGCGGTGCTGCAGCGCGCGCGCCGTCTCGATGCCGTATTCGCGCACGAACAGCTGCCAGAGGTCGGCCGCCGTGAGCTCCTTGCCCCCGACGTCCATCACGCGCTGCACCACCTGCATGAACTCCATCTGCAGGCGGCGCGGCATCTCGAGGCCATACTCGCTCTCGAGCAAATAAGCCATGCCGCCCTTGCCCGACTGGCTGTTGACGCGGATCACCGCCTCGTAGCTGCGGCCCACGTCCTTGGGATCGATGGGCAGGTACGGAATCTCCCAGATGTCGCCCTCCTTGCGTGCGGCGAAGGCCTTCTTGATCGCGTCCTGGTGCGAACCCGAGAACGAGGTGTAGACCAGGTCGCCGACATAGGGATGGCGCGGATGCACCTGGATCTGGTTGCAGTGCTCGACGGTCGCGCGGATCTCGTCGATGTTCGAGAAGTCGAGGTTCGGCGACACGCCCTGCGTATAGAGGTTGAGCGCGACGTTGACGAGGTCGAGGTTGCCGGTGCGCTCGCCATTGCCGAACAGGCAGCCCTCGATGCGCTCGGCACCCGCCATCAGCGCGAGTTCGCCGGCGGCCGTGCCGGTGCCGCGGTCATTGTGCGGATGCACGCACAGCACGATCGAATCGCGGCGCGCGAGGTTGCGGTGCATCCATTCGATCATGTCGGCGAAGATGTTCGGCGTCGAATGCTCGACGGTGGTAGGCAGGTTGACGATGCACTTGCGCTCGGGCGTCGGTGCCCAGACCTCCGTCACCGCATCGACCACGCGCTTGGAGAACGCCACGTCGGTGCCCGAGAACATCTCGGGCGAATACTGGAAGGTCCATCGCGTGCCCGGCTGCTGCGCGGCAAGGCCGTTGAACATGCGCGCATGGCTGCTGGCGAGTTCCACGATCTGGTCTTCGTCCATGCCGAGCACCACGCGGCGCATCACCGGCGCGACGGCGTTGTAGAGATGGACGATCGCGCGCGGCGCGCGCTTGAGCGATTCGAAGGTGCGTTCGATCAGATGGTCGCGCGCCTGCGTCAGCACCTGGATCGTGACGTCGTCGGGAATGCGGTCTTCCTCGATGAGTTTGCGCACGAAGTCGAACTCGACCTGCGACGCCGAGGGAAAGCCGACTTCGATCTCCTTGAAGCCGATCGCCACGAGCGTCTCGAACATGCGCATCTTGCGCGCGATGTCCATCGGCTCGACCAATGCCTGGTTGCCATCGCGCAGGTCGGTCGACAGCCAGATCGGGGCCTTGGTCAGCACGGCATCGGGCCAAGTGCGGTCCTTGAGGCCGATCGGGGCGAATGCGCGGTATTTGGCTTGAGGTTGCTTGAGCATGTCGATTTCTCTGTGTGGTTGGCAATCAACCAGCAACCCCAAAAGACAAACGGCCCGTTGCTGGTGCGAACGGGCCGTGGTGAGGGATTTGCGCGTGCGCTACCGTCTCCGCCCGTGAGGGAGAGCTAGTAGGGCCAGCAGCGAAATCTTGGTCATAAGGATTGCGAATGTAGCACAAGCCCGCATCAGTTATGCAAGCCGCGCTCGTCGGGCTCTTCGGTCGAGGTGCTGATGACGCTCGCGGGCTGGCCCTTGGCCTTGCGCCATGCGTAGACCGCGTAGCCGCTCAGGCCGTAGGCCATGAACAGGCCGAACAGCACCGTCGGCGGATGGATGTTGATGACGGCGATCCCCAGCGCGATGAGAACGATCACCGCGAACGGCACGCTCTTCTTCATCTGGACGTCCTTGAAGCTGTAGAACGGCGCGTTGGTCACCATGGAGAGGCCCGCATAGAGCGTGAAGGCAAAGGTGATCCAGGTGATCTGGGTCCACGAGAGATACAGCACCTCGCCGCCGCGCTTTCCCCATTCGGTCATGAGCCAGATGAAGCCGGCCACCAGCGCGGCCGCCGCCGGCGAGGGAAGCCCCTGGAACCATCGCTTGTCGACCACGCCCGTGTTGACGTTGAAGCGCGCGAGCCGCAGCGCCGCGCAGGCGCAGTACACGAAGGCCGCGATCCAGCCCCAGCGGCCCAGCCCCTTGAGCGACCACTCGTAAGCGATCAGCGCCGGGGCCGCGCCGAACGACACCATGTCCGACAGCGAATCCATCTGCTCGCCGAACGCGCTCTGCGTGTTGGTCATGCGCGCCACGCGGCCGTCGAGGCTGTCGAGGATCATGGCCGCGAACACGCCGAGCGCTGCGAGGTCGAAGCGCGCGTTCATCGCCATCACGATCGCGTAGAAGCCGCCGAACAACGCCGCAAGCGTGAACAGGTTCGGCAGGATGTAGATGCCTTTGCGCCGCTTCTTCGGCTCGAGGGGCATCAGGGGCGTGTCGTCATGCATGGGGGCAAAGTGTAGTTCAGCGTTACCGGCCACTCCGTCCCCAAAAAAGAAAAAGGCCATCGAGAAAACTCGACAGCCTTTGTGCCCCCTCGAGGGGAAGGCGGAGCTGCGAAGCAGCGCCGCCTGGGGGTGGGCTCAGTTCCGGGTCTGGTCCACGAGCTTGTTCTTCTTGATCCAGGGCATCATCGCGCGCAGTTTCTCGCCCACCACCTCGATCTGGTGCTCGGCGTTCAGGCGACGGCGGCTGATCAGCGCGGGCTGGCCGGCAGCGGCTTCGAGCACGAAGCTCTTGGCGTATTCGCCGGTCTGGATGTCGCGCAGCACCTGCTTCATGACCTTCTTGGTCTCGTCGGTCACGATGCGCGGGCCCGTGACGTACTCGCCGTATTCGGCGTTGTTCGAGATCGAGTAGTTCATGTTGGCGATGCCGCCTTCATAGATCAGGTCGACGATCAGCTTGAGCTCATGCAGGCATTCGAAGTAAGCCATCTCGGGCGCATAGCCGGCTTCCACCAGCGTTTCGAAGCCCGCCTTGATCAGCTCGACCGTGCCGCCGCACAGAACCGCTTGCTCGCCGAACAGGTCGGTCTCGGTTTCTTCGCGGAAGTTGGTCTCGATGATGCCGGCCTTGCCGCCGCCGTTGGCCGTGGCGTAGCTCAGCGCGAGGTCGCGCGCCTTGCCGCTCTTGTCCTGGTGCACGGCCACGAGGTGGGGCACGCCGCCGCCTTGGGTGTAGGTGCTGCGCACGGTGTGACCCGGCGCCTTGGGAGCGACCATCCACACGTCGAGGTCGGCGCGCGGCTGCACGAAGCCGTAGTGCACGTTGAAGCCGTGCGCGAACACCAGCGAAGCGCCTTCCTTGATGTGCGGCGCGACGTCGTTCTTGTAGACGTTGGCGATCTGCTCGTCGGGCAGCAGGATCATGACCACGTCGGCCGACTTCACGGCATCGGCGACTTCGGCGACCTGGAGGCCGGCCTTGCCGACCTTGTCCCACGAGGCGCCGCCCTTGCGCAGGCCGACCACGACCTTCACGCCGCTGTCGTTCAGGTTCTGCGCATGCGCATGGCCTTGCGAGCCGTAGCCGATGATGGCGACCGTCTTGCCCTTGATGAGGCTGAGGTCGGCGTCCTTGTCGTAGTAAACCTTCATGGTGTTCTCCAGATAGATGTGCGAGTTGCAGTGTGTTGTTGTGCCGTTCGTCCTGAGCCTGTCGAAGGGCTCAATGCAGTCCCCGCTCGCGCGGGGGCTTCGACAAGCTCGGCCCGAACGGGCAGCGACCGAGCTCCGATTTCGTCATGGGTCAGACCCGCAGGATGCGCTCGCCGCGCCCGATGCCGCTCGCGCCCGTGCGAACGGTCTCGAGGATAGCGCCACGGTCGATCGCCTCGAGGAACGCGTCGTTCTTGCCGTGGTCGCCGGTGAGCTCGATCGTGTAGCTCTTGTCGGTCACGTCGATGATGCGGCCGCGGAAGATCTCGGCCATGCGCATCATCTCCTCGCGCTCCTTGCCGACCGCGCGCACCTTCACCATCATGAGCTCGCGCTCGGTGTAGGCCCCTTCGGTCAGGTCGACGACCTTGACCACTTCGATCAGGCGGTTGAGGTGCTTGGTGATCTGCTCGATCACGTCGTCCGAGCCCGCGGTGACGATGGTCATGCGCGACAGGCTCGCATCCTCGGTGGGCGCGACGGTCAGCGATTCGATGTTGTAGCCGCGGGCCGAGAACAGGCCCACCACGCGGGAGAGCGCGCCGGGCTCGTTCTCCAGCAGCACTGCAATGATGTGTTTCATGTTGGCAAGACTCCTCTTCTCGCCGCCCTCCCCCGCGCACGGTAATGCGCGGGCTCGACGGACAATAGATTCGTCAGTAAAAAGTTGAGCGAATGCGCCGCGGACCGTTCAGAGGTCTTCGGAGCCCAGAAGCATCTCGGTGATGCCCATGCCGGCCTTCACCATCGGGAACACGTTCTCGGTGGGGTCGGTGCGGAAGTCCATGAACACCGTGCGGTCCTTGAGCTTGCGCGCCTCGCGCAGCGCGGGCTCCACGTCCTGGGGACGCTCGATCAGCATGCCGACGTGGCCATAGGCCTCGGCGAGCTTCACGAAGTTGGGCAGCGCATCCATGTAGCTGTGGCTGTAGCGGCCGGAGTATTCGATCTCCTGCCACTGGCGCACCATGCCCAGGTAGCGGTTGTTGAGCGAGCAGATCTTGATCGGCGTGTTGTACTGCAGGCAGGTGGAAAGCTCCTGGATGCACATCTGGACCGAGCCTTCGCCGGTGATGGTGAAGACCTCCGCCTGCGGCTTCGCGAGCTTGATGCCCATGGCGTACGGAATGCCCACACCCATGGTGCCCAGGCCGCCCGAATTGATCCAGCGGCGCGGCTCGTCGAAGCGGTAGTACTGCGCGGCCCACATCTGGTGCTGGCCGACGTCGGACGTGATGTAGGTGTCCGCGTCCTTGGTCATGTTCCACAGCGTCTCGACGACGAATTGCGGCTTGATCACGTCCTTGTTGTCGCGGTCGTACTTGAGGCAGTCGCGGCTGCGCCAGGCCTCGATCGTCTTCCACCATGCAGCGAGCGCGCCGGCATCGGGCTTGGTGGTGCTTTCGCGGATCATCGAGATCAGTTCGGTGAGCACGTCCTTCACGTCGCCGACGATCGGGATGTCGACCTTCACGCGCTTGGAGATGCTCGACGGATCGATGTCGACGTGGATGATCTTGCGTTCGTTCTGCGCGAAGTGCTTCGGGTTGCCGATCACCCGGTCGTCGAAGCGCGCGCCGACCGCCAGCAGCACGTCGCAGTTCTGCATCGCGTTGTTGGCTTCGATCGTGCCGTGCATGCCCAGCATGCCGAGGAACTTGCGGTCGCTCGCGGGATAGGCGCCCAGGCCCATCAGCGTGTTGGTGACGGGGTAGCCGAGCATGTCGACCAGCGTGCGCAGTTCGTTCGTGGCGTTGCCCAGCAGCACGCCGCCACCCGTGTAGATATAGGGACGCTTGGCGCTCAGCAGCAGCTGCAGTGCCTTGCGGATCTGGCCGCCATGGCCCTTGCGCACCGGGTTGTACGAGCGCATCTCGACCTTGTCGGGATAGCCGGCGTAGGCCACCTTCTTGAAGGAGACGTCCTTCGGCACGTCCACCACCACCGGGCCGGGCCGGCCGCTGCGGGCGACGTGGAAGGCCTTCTTCATGGTGATCGCCAGGTCCTTCGGGTCCTTGACGAGGAAGTTGTGCTTGACGATCGGGCGCGTGATGCCCACGGTGTCGCACTCCTGGAAGGCGTCGAGGCCGATGGCCGCCGTGGGGACCTGGCCCGAGATGATCACCATCGGGATCGAGTCCATGTACGCGGTGGCGATGCCGGTAACCGCATTGGTCAGGCCCGGGCCCGACGTGACCAGCGCCACACCGACCTCGCCGGTGGCGCGCGCATAGCCGTCGGCCGCATGGACGGCGGCCTGCTCGTGGCGCACCAGCACATGCTGGATGGTGTCCTGCTTGTAGAACGCGTCGTAGATGTAGAGAACTGCGCCGCCGGGGTAGCCCCAGACGTACTGGACGCCTTCGGCCTGCAGTGCCTTGACCAGCACTTCGGCGCCCATGAGTTCTTGCGGTGCGTTGCCGGCGCCGGAGGACGCAGCGGCCGCGGAGAGAATTTCCGCCTTGGAGATTTCCATGATGAACCTTTGCCTATTTCGGGAACGAAATACCTTGGGTGCCCCTTGCCAGCCCTTGTGGGGCCGCGCCAGGACTTGAGGCCAAAGCCATGGGCGGACTGATTTTCCGCCGGACCGTGACCCGTTTGCCGTTTGAATTGCAAGGCGGATTATGACATCGATGCGGCGGCCCCCGCGGGGTGCGGCGGGCGAAAAACATGCGAAGGCATAATTCAAGAAGAAAAAACACAAGCGCTTCCAGACACCCCATTCCCCATGCGGCGCCTGCGGCGCCCCCTCTCGCTTGGCCACTGAACAAGAACTTTCCGACTTCCTGAAGAGCGTCGAACGACGTGCTTTCAAGCGCTCGGTCTATCACGTGCGGGACGAGGAGGCGGCACTCGACATCGTGCAGGACAGCATGATGAAACTGGCGCAGCACTACGGCGACAAGCCGCCGCAGGAACTGCCGATGCTGTTCCAGCGGATCCTTTCCAACTGCACGCTCGACTGGTTCCGCCGGCAGAAGACCCGCCGCGCACTGTTCTCCAACCTCGGCGACTTCGAGGCTGCGGGCGAAGACGGCGATTTCGACCTGCTGGAGAACTTCGTCTCGCCGACCGACTCCAGAGAGACGGAAAGCGCCGAAGACACCACCCGCCGCGCGCAGGTCTTCCGCGAGATCGAGCAGGAGATCGCGGCTTTGCCGGGCCGTCAACGAGAGGCTTTCCTGATGCGTTACTGGGAGGAAATGGACGTGGCGGAAACGGCGGCTGCAATGGGCTGTTCCGAGGGCAGCGTCAAAACCCACTGTTCGCGCGCCGTGCACGCCTTGAGCAAAGCGCTCAAAGCCAAGGGAATTTCGCTATGAACACCAAAGTTCCAAACTCTTCCATTGCGGCCGAGGACAGCTTCGGCCGCAACGTGGCGGCGCGCCTGTCCGAAGGCAGCCGCGAATTGCCGCACGACATCGGCGAGCGGCTGCGCGTCGCGCGCGCGCAGGCGGTCGCGGCGCGCAAGCAGGCGCCGCAGCTGCGCACCTCGCCCGCTGTCATGCAGTCGGGCCATGTGGCCACGATGGGCGGCGGCTGGTGGACCCGCATCGGTTCGGTGGTGCCGCTCGTCGCCCTCGTCGCGGGCCTGTTCGCCATCAGCGCGATGCAGGACGAAGACCGCGCGAGCGAGCTCGCGGACGTCGATTCCGCGCTGCTGACTGACGACCTTCCGCCGGCGGCCTACACGGACCCCGGCTTCGCCCAGTTCCTCAAATCGGGTGGCGGCTCCGACTGACCGCTCCCTGCCAACCGCATGCGACGCCCCTTCGCCTCCCGCGCCCCTGCGCCCCGTACCCCGCGCCCGCACAAGACGGGCGCTGCCGTTTGGGCCGGTGCGCTCGCCTTCGCGGCCTTCGGCCTGACACTGCTGGCGAGCGCCAGCCATGGTGACGAGCCCACCGTCCGGGGGCGCGGCGCGGCGCAGGCAGCGCCCGCCGGCGCCTCGAAGACCGCACAGGCAACCCGTCCCGCCTGGGACGAGCTCACGGCCGAACAGCAGCAAGCGCTGCAGCCGCTGGCCTCCCATTGGCACGCGCTGAATGCCGGGCACAAGCGCAAATGGCTTGCGCTGTCACGCAACTACGCGAAGATGTCGGCCGATGACCAGACCACCCTGCACAGCCGGATGATCGAATGGGCCGCACTGAGCAACCGGCAGCGGGCCCAGGCGCGCCTGAACTTCGCCGAGGTGAAGCGCGTGCCGGCCGACGAGCGCAAGGCCAAGTGGGAGCAATACCAGGCGCTGAGCGAGGAAGAAAAACGCCGGCTCGCCGAGCGCGCGCCTGCCAGGCCGCGAGGCGCTGCCATCCCGGTGCGGCCGGTTCCGGCGCAGAAGCTCGTCACTGTGCCGGCGATCACGCCCACAGGGCAGCACACGCCGCGGATCCTGCTGGCACCGCCTCCTTTGCCTGCCCCGGTCGCGGTGCCGGCGGCGGCCGTGTCCGCGCCCTCCTTCGGAGGCAGTGCGCCGGCGTCCCCACCCATTCCGGCCGAGGCGCAAGTGCTCGTGCCGTCGTCGTCCACTCCCGCAGGCCCTGCCGTCGAGCAGCCTTCGCCCCCCTGAATTCCAAGGCTTCGATGGCTTCAAATTCTTCCGAGACTTCGGAATCGAATCACTCCTCTTCCCCCGCAGTTCCTTCGTCCAGCGCCCCTTCCGCCCAAGTGCCCGGCTTGTGGCGGCGCATGGCCTGCTGGCTCTACGAGGGCATGCTGCTGTTCGCGGTGGTCTTCGTCGCGGGCTGGCTGTTCAGCACGCTGGGCCAGATGCGCGACGCCATGGATGAGCGCCGCCACCTGCTGCAGGCCTTCCTCTTCGTGGTCTTCGGCGTCTATTTCGTCTGGTTCTGGACCCGCGGCCAGACGCTGGCCATGAAGACCTGGAACATCCGCGTCGTCGACCTGCAGGGACGCCCGCTGACCCAGGGCCGCGCGCTCGTGCGCTACCTGCTGAGTTGGCTCTGGTTCCTGCCGCCGCTCGCGGCGATTGCGCCCTTCAAGCTCTCGGGCGGGGAATCGACAGTGCTGATCTTCGGATGGGTCGCCGTCTGGGCCCTGCTGGCGCGCTTCCACCCCGAGCGCCAGTTCTGGCACGACGCCTGGGCCGGCACCCGGCTCATCACCTCCAAGCCGCTGAGCCGCCGATGAGTGCCGTGCCCGAATCCAAGCGCCCCGATCCCGCCGTCAATCCGCAAAAAGCCCGCAAGGGCTTCGACCGCGTTTGGCACGCGACGCTGATCTCGCTGCACGGGCTGAGGGCTGGCTGGAGCGAGCCGGCCTTCCGCCAGGAGGCGATCATGGCCATCGTGATGATTCCGGCGTCGTTCTGGCTCGGCCGCAACTGGGTCGAGGTGGCGCTGCTCGCGGGCAGCGCGATCCTGGTGATGATCGTGGAGCTGCTCAACACCGCGGTCGAGGCCGCGATCGACCGCATCGGTCCCGAATGGCACGATCTTTCCAAGCGCGCCAAGGACATGGGCAGCGCCGCGGTGCTGCTCTCGCTCTCCCTATGCGGCGCGATCTGGCTTGCCGCGCTGTGGCAGCGCTTCGCGTCATGAAAGCGCCCGCTGTCCAAGGCATGATGGCGCGATGACGACCCCTGAATTCTCGATCTGTGTGTATTGCGGCTCGCGCCCCGGCGAGCGGCCCGAGTTCTCGAAGGCGGCGCAAGCCGTCGGCCAGTGGATCGGCCGCCACGGCGGCCAGCTGGTCTACGGCGGTGGCCGTACCGGCCTCATGGGCACCGTGGCCGAAGCCACCCGCGAAGCCGGCGGACGCGTCGTCGGCATCATCCCCAAGACCCTGGTCGACCGCGAGCTGGCCAACACGCTCTGCGACGAACTGCACGTGGTCGACACCATGCATGAGCGCAAGGCCATGATGGGCGAACGCGCCGACGCCTTCGTCGCGCTGCCCGGCGGCATCGGCACCTTCGAGGAACTGTTCGAGATCTGGACCTGGCGCCAGCTCGGCTACCACGACAAGCCCACGGGCATTCTCAACACAGCGGGCTACTACGACGGCCTGCTCGGCTTTCTGGCGCACAGCGTGCGCGAAGGCTTCATGGGTGAATGGCAGATGGAACTCATCCGCACCGGTACCGACGTCGGCGAACTGCTGACGGCGCTGCGCGCCGAAGTGCCGCTGCACCCGCGCGGCGACCGCTTGGCCGAAAACCTCTGAGCGAGGCGCCGACCAGCCCCGGCCAGCAGGCGGTCAGACGGCGTTTTCGTTCTCCTCGCCCGTGCGGATGCGCACGATGCGCTCCACGTCCGTGACGAAGATCTTGCCGTCGCCGATCTTGCCGGTGCGCGCCGAGCTGACGATGGCTTCGATGCAGCGCTCGACGTCGCCTTCGTTGACCACGACCTCGACCTTCATCTTGGGCAGGAAATCGACCACATACTCCGCACCGCGATAGAGCTCGGTGTGGCCCTTCTGGCGGCCGAAGCCCTTCACCTCGGTCACCGTGAGGCCGGTGACACCGACCTCGGCCAAGGCCTCGCGCACGTCCTCCAGCTTGAAGGGTTTGACGATGGCGGTGATCTGCTTCATGGTTTCTGCGCTCCGGCGATTTCGTTGAACTGGCTGGTGATAGGGTAACGCGTCATACGGAAGGAAGAAAAACGCTTGAACGATTATGTCATTCGGGTGCTGGGGTCACCGTCGGACCTGAGCCGGACCGAGTGGAACGCGCTGCTCGCGAGCCAGGACGAGCCGTCGCCCTTCATGCGCCACGAATACCTCAGCGCCCTGCACGAGAGCGGCAGCGCCTCGCCCGAAAGCGGCTGGACGCCGCGCTTCGTCACGCTCTGGCGCGGCGAGGTGCTGATGGCGGCCTGCCCGGCCTACGTCAAGGCGCATTCCTATGGCGAGTACGTGTTCGACTGGGCCTGGGCCAACGCCTACGAGCAGCATGGCCTCGCCTACTATCCCAAGGCGGTGGTGGCGGTGCCGTTCACGCCGGTGCCCGGCGCCCGGCTCCTTGCGCGCGATGCGGCAAGCCGCACCTTGCTGGTGCAGGCGCTCGTCGCCTGGTGCAAGCAGGAAGAGCTTTCGTCGCTGCACCTGCTGTTCGGCGCCGACGCAGACATCGCAGCCTGCGCCGAAGCGGGCCTGATGCTGCGCAACACGGTGCAGTTCCACTGGACCAACGCGCCCCCCGCCGTGAGCGACGACGCGGCCTACCCGAGCTTCGACGCCTTTCTCGCGAGCCTGTCGCACGACAAGCGCAAGAAGATCCGCCAGGAACGCCGCAAGGTCGCCGACGCGGGCGTGACGTTCCGCTGGTCGCGCGGCGCCGACATTGCGCCGGCCGACTGGGATTTCTTCTACCGCTGCTATGCGCGCACCTACCGTGAGCACGGCAACCCGCCCTACCTGACGCGCGACTTCTTCCAGCGCATGGCCGACACGCTGCCCGATGCCTGGCTGCTGTTCGTGGCCGAACGCGAGGGCCGGCCGATCGCATCGAGCCTGATCGCGCTGGCCGCGCACGCCGATGGCACGGCCACGGTGGCCTACGGCCGCTACTGGGGGGCGCTGGAACGGGTCGACTGCCTGCATTTCGAGGCCTGCTATTACCAGCCGCTGCAGTGGTGCATCGACCACGGCGTGGGCCGCTTCGAGGGCGGCGCCCAGGGCGAGCACAAGATGGCCCGCGCGCTCATGCCGGTGAAGACCACCAGCGCCCATTGGCTGGCGCACCCCGCGTTCGCCGACGCGGTCGAGCGCTTTCTCGAGCGCGAAGGCGAAGGCATCGACAACTACATGGACCACCTCGGCGAGCGCAGTCCGTTCAAGGCCGGCTGAGCAGCACGGCCCGGTGGCAATGCCGGCGGCTACTTCTTGTAGCTGGCGATGCCGTCGAGAATCTCCTTGCGCGCGGCGTCGATGCCTTCCCAGCCGAGCACCTTGACCCACTTGCCCACTTCGAGGTCCTTGTAGTGCTCGAAGAAGTGGCTGATGGCCTTCAGGCGCATCGGGTTCACGTCGTCCACCGACTTCCAGTGGCTGTAGATCGGCAGCACCTTGTCGGTCGGCACGGCCAGCACCTTGCCGTCGACACCGGCCTCGTCTTCCATCATCAGGATGCCGAGCGGACGGCACGGCACGACCACGCCGGGCAGCAGCGGGTACGGCGCGATCACCAGCACGTCGACCGGGTCGCCGTCGCCCGACAGCGTCTGCGGCACGTAGCCGTAGTTGGCCGGGTAGTACATGGCCGTGGTCATGAAGCGGTCGACGAAGATCGCACCCGACTCCTTGTCGACCTCGTACTTGATCGGGTCGGCGTTCATGGGGATCTCGATCACGACGTTGAAGTCATCGGGAACGTTCTTGCCGGGGGAAACTTTGTCGAAGGCCATGTCGTTGTCGAGTAGTTGAAAAGTATCTGAGGGATGAGGACAAACCCGAAGTTTACTTTCCGCGTCACGGACCGGTCGCACACGTTTGTGCATTTGCCTGTAAATTGCCACCGTTGGCCAATCGGCTCCGCACCCAGGTGCAGCGAGCTTCGAGGAAGCAACGCGGCGGAAAACACGGTCCCGTACGCGTTGCACGCACGCCCGGGCCTGCGCTTTCCGTCTCCACAAGTCACAACGAACGAATGGAGAAGCTAAGCATGATCGGCAACGCCCCCCTCATCCTCGCCATCGTCTGCGGCCTCGTGGCCGTGGGCTACGGTTTCTGGGCCCGAAGTTGGATCCTCGCCAAGGACCCGGGCAATGCCCGGATGCAGGAGATCGCGGCCGCCATCCAGGCCGGCGCCTCGGCCTACCTCGCCAAGCAATACACCACCATCGCGGTGGTCGGCGTGGTGCTGGCCATCCTCATCGGCCTGTTCCTCGACGTGACCACGGCCGTCGGCTTCGTGGTGGGCGCCGTGCTCTCGGGCGCCTGCGGCTTCATCGGCATGAACGTCTCCGTGCGCGCCAACGTGCGCACCGCGCAGGCGGCCACCCAGGGCATCGGCCCGGCACTCGACGTCGCGTTCCGCGGCGGTGCGATCACCGGCATGCTGGTGGTGGGCCTGGGCCTGCTGGGCGTCTCGGTCTTCTACTGGTTCCTCGCGGGCAACGGCAATCTCACGCCCGACCGCAGCCTCTCGGCGCTGCTGAACCCGCTGATCGGCTTTGCCTTCGGCTCCTCGCTGATCTCGATCTTCGCGCGGCTCGGCGGCGGCATCTTCACCAAGGGCGCCGACGTCGGCGCCGACCTGGTCGGCAAGGTCGAGGCCGGCATTCCCGAGGACGATCCGCGCAACCCCGCCGTGATCGCCGACAACGTGGGCGACAACGTCGGCGACTGCGCCGGCATGGCGGCCGACCTGTTCGAGACCTATGCGGTCACGCTCATCGCCACCATGGTGCTGGGTTCGCTGATGGTCGCCGCGGCGCCGGTCAACGCGGTGCTGTATCCGCTGGCGCTGGGCGCGGTGTCGATCATCGCGTCGATCATCGGCTGCTTCTTCGTCAAGGCCTCGCCAGGCATGACCAACGTGATGCCGGCGCTCTACAAGGGCCTGGCCGTGGCGGGCATCCTCTCGCTGATCGCGTTCTGGTTCGTCACCGCATGGCTGATTCCCGACAATGCCGTGGCCCCGACCGGCAGCCAGCTCAAGCTGTTCGGCGCCTGCTTCGTGGGCCTGGCACTCACGGCCGCGCTGGTGTGGATCACCGAGTACTACACCGGCACCCAGTACAAGCCCGTGCGGCACATCGCGCAGGCTTCCACCACCGGGCACGGCACCAACATCATCGCGGGCCTCGGCGTCTCGATGCGCTCGACGGCCTGGCCGGTGATCTGCGTCTGCGTCGCCATCATGGCCTCGTATTCGCTCGCCGGCCTGTACGGCATCGCGGTGGCCGCCACCGCCATGCTGAGCATGGCCGGCATCGTGGTCGCGCTCGACGCCTACGGCCCGATCACCGACAACGCCGGCGGCATCGCCGAGATGAGCGAGCTGCCCGACAGCGTGCGCGCCGTGACCGATCCGCTCGACGCCGTCGGCAACACCACCAAGGCAGTGACCAAGGGCTATGCGATCGGCTCGGCCGGCCTCGCCTCGCTCGTGCTCTTTGCCGACTACACGCACAAGCTTGAGAGCTTCGGGCTCAACATCAGCTTCAACCTGAGCGACCCGATGGTGATCATCGGCCTGTTCATCGGCGGCCTGATCCCGTATCTGTTCGGCGCCATGGCGATGGAAGCGGTCGGCCGCGCGGCCGGCGCGGTGGTGGAAGAGGTGCGCCGCCAGTTCCGCGATATCCCCGGGATCATGGAAGGCACGGGCAAGCCCGAATATGGCAAGGCCGTGGGCATGCTCACCGGCGCGGCCATCAAGGAAATGATGATCCCCTCGCTGCTGCCCGTGGTGGTGCCGATCCTGGTCGGCCTGCTGCTCGGACCGAAGGCGCTGGGCGGCCTGCTGATGGGCACCATCGTCACGGGTCTGTTCGTCGCGATCTCGATGTGCACGGGCGGCGGCGCCTGGGACAACGCCAAGAAGTACATCGAGGACGGCCACCACGGCGGCAAGGGCTCCGAGGCGCACAAGGCGGCGGTCACCGGCGACACCGTGGGCGACCCCTACAAGGACACGGCCGGCCCCGCGGTGAACCCGCTGATCAAGATCATCAACATCGTGGCGCTGCTGATCGTGCCGCTGGTGGTCAAGTTCCATAGCTGATGCCCACGCCAGAACGGCTCGAGGCCTTCATCGCCGCCGTGCAGGGCGGCGCCCATGCACGCGCGATCGAGGACTACTACACCGAAGACGCGACCATGCGCGAGAACCAGGCCGAGCCCCGGCGCGGCCGCAGCGCGCTGGTCGCCCACGAGCAGGCGGTGCTCGAGCGCACCGCTTCCGTCGCCTCGACCTGCGTGCGGCCGGTGTTCGTGAACGGCGACCACGTGGTGATCCGCTGGATCTTCGAGTTCCGCTTCAAGAACGGCAAGGCGATGCGCATGGAAGAGCTCGCCTGGCAGCGCTGGGAAGGCGAGCGCATCGCCGAAGAACAGTTCTTCTACGATCCGGCCCAGCGCCAGCCGGCCTGAGCCCGCTGCCCGCGCTGCTACCGCGCGCTCTCCGCCGCCACCGCCCGCACCAGGCGCGTGGCCGGCTCGACCAGGCGCTCGAGTTCGCCGACGCGATCCTCCTCGATCGCCTGCAGCACCAGTTCGTTGATGCCACCCACGACCGTCATGGCCATCTCGCCCGTCAGGTGCGCGCTCGGCCGGCCGTCGGCGCCGCCGCTGCCGTTGATCGCGGCCTGGATGAAGCGCGCGATCTCGCCGTTGACCCGCCGCCGGGCCGCGAGCCCCGGCATGCCGAGGCCGAGGATCTCGACGAACAGCGTGCGCAGCAGCGCCGGGTCCTGCGCGAGGTATTGGAAGTACGCGGTGATCGCGCGCTCCACCTGCGCATGCCAGGGCTGCGACGGATCGAAGGCCTCGTCGACCGCCCGCAGCGCGAGCTTGCTCGCAGCCTCGTAGAGCGCTACCAGGCATTCGGCCTTGGTCGTGAAATGCTCATAGAAGGTGCGCCGTGACACCGCCGCCTCGCGCACGATGTCGGCAATGGTCGTGTCCGCATAGCCCTTGGCCGCGACCGCCTGCGCCATGCCTTCGAGCAACCGGCCGTAGTGCGCATGGGCCGGATCGTTGGCGGTGCCCGCCGGGGACGCTGTTTCAATCGCGATGCTGCTCATGGATTGCACATTTCCTACGCAATGGTACTTGACGGTACCAGTGATCACCGGCACCATCCTCGCACTTGGTACGCCAATGTACCAATTCAATTCCAAAGGATGGTTTCATGACCGGACTCGTGGTTCGCCGCCTCCTGATCGACCTGCAGACGCCGTTCGGGCGCAACTGGTGCGGGGGCGATGCATTCTCCACCGCCTTCTTCAATGCCCTGTCGATGAGCTTCCCTTTTGGCGAGCAGTTCTTCATCGATGCGGTGCGCGACGCCCTCGCGGCGCTCCCGCTCGACCTGCAGGACAGACACCGAGAAGAAGTGCGCGGCTTCATCGGACAGGAAGCGACGCACCGGCGCATCCATTCGCTGTTCAACGGCCATTTGCAGGACCAGGGCCTGGTCGACCGCTGGAGCGAGCGTGCCAGCCGCCGGCTCGCGCTGATGGAAGGCGCCGATCCGCGCCATGCACTGGCGGTGACCGCAGCGACCGAGCACTTCACGGCCATGTTCGCCGAATGGCTGCTGGCCCATCCCGAGGTGCTCGATGGCGCCGAGCCTCGCCTGCGCACCATGTGGCTGTGGCACAGCGCCGAAGAGCTCGAGCACAAGACGGTCGCCTTCGACATCTACCGCGCCGCGGCAGGCTCCGATGCCTGGCGCACGCGCTGGTTCCGCCGCGTGACGGTGATGTTCCTCGGCGACCTGCTGCGGCAGACAGTCGACAACCTGCGCCATGAAGGGCAGCTCTGGAAGTGGGCGACCTGGGAGAGCGCGGCGCGCGTGCTGCTCGGCCGCGACGGGCTGCTGCGCAGCAACTGGCACGCCTGGCGCAGCTACTTCCGCACTGATTTCCATCCGGCGCAACACGACAGCAGCCTCGCGGCGCGCTGGCTCGACGACAACCGCGCGCAGTACACGCCGGTCGGCGCTGCTGCCGCCGCAGCGGCTGCCGTTCAGTAGAAGTTGGCGCCGCGCGCGGGCGTGCCCGCCGCCCGCTCGGGGCGCAGCCCCAGGTCGTGAAGGGTGTCGAAGTCCGAAGGCGCATCCGGCACCCGCATCACCGCTTCGAGTTCGTGCAGCGAGGCCACCCAGCGTCCCGCGGCCGATTCGGCCGGTTCGTCGTTGGCGAAGGTGCCGTCGCGAAGGTAGAGCGTCTCGCCCTCGGGACGTTCGGCATGCAGTTCGACCAGGCGGGAAATCGAGAAGTTGTAGGTCACGAGCTTTTCGCGCGTCTGCCGGTCCTTGCCGCCGCAATTGAACGCGCCCTCCGCCGATATGACGATGCAGGAGCCCTCGACGGCCTGGTCGATCTCGCGCCCCGTGCGCCAGACCGCATTCGGCAACCGCACCCGCACCTTGTCGATCACGAGGTCGCGCTGCCGGTTGAGGCTGCCCAGCGGCGGAACCAGCGAACGCAGCTGCCGCAGGCGCTCGGCAAAGATGTCGTCCATGACGAACTCGACATGGTGCGTGGCGCTGCCCGACGAGCGCCGGACGACCTGCATGACGACATGGCGCGACTTGTTCATTCCAGAATCCATCAGCGTCGTTTCAATTAGAACTTTCGATTGATGCAATGAAATGCATCAATTGTGTCTAACTGTATATCGAACGCGTCCGGTTGGAAAGAAGAACTGCGGCCTGCGGCGCGGTCAACCCAGCGATTCGTCGAGCGCCTTGCACGAAGGCGCGCAGACCGTCTGGGACTTGCCCAGCACCTGGCGCGTGCGCAGTTGCGAGCGCACGCGATGCTTGCCGCACATGAAGCAGGACATCGTGGCGCCGCTGAACGACGCCGAAGCGCGGAACGGCGATCCGGGCGCCTTGGATTTGTAGCGCAGGCCGTCTTCGACGACGGCGGTCTTGACCTCAGCTTTGGCCATTGGCTTCGTCTTTCCTGGGTTCGATGGCGAGGCGCTGGGCGCGCTCGATGGCCTTCCTGGCGCTGACTTCGGCGGCGAGTGCCGCGTCGAGGCCCGAGCGGCAGAGGCCGGCATGCTGGTAATTGAGGTTCTCGTACACCTCGGCGGCGGCCGGATAGGCGTCGAGCAGGCGGCCGAGTTCGGCGCCCGGCTCGACGTCGCTGAATTCCTGCACCAGGTGTTCGACGACCGAGCGGTACTGCTCGGCGCCCACGGGAACGGCGCTGTGCTCGAGCCGCTCCAGCAGTTGAGCCAGCACGTGGGTCACTGCCAGATCGGTCTTGGGAGACGGATTTCGGGTCGTGTTCATGGTTTGCATCTGGGGGCAGCATACGCCTATGCAAGTGCCTGCCCCGCCGTTGGGGCTGCTGTCGCGGTGCGGTCCGGCGGCACCGCGCCGCTTCGCGCAAAATCCCGGCCCATGCAACTCAACTTCATCGCCAACGCCAACGTACCGTCCGCTTCGGGCCGCACTCTGCCGGTGCTCGACCCCTCCGACGGCCAGCCTTTCGACGAGATCCAGCGCAGCAATGCAGACGACATCGACGCCGCGGTCCGCGCCGCCCGCGCCTGCTTCGAGGGCGTCTGGCACAAGGTGAGCGCCGCGGACCGTGGCCGCCTGCTCCAGAAACTCTCGCAGAAGATCGCCCATCACGTCGACGAACTCGCCTACATCGAGCAGCGCGACTGCGGCAAGCCCGTGAAACAGGCCCGCGCCGACGCGGTGGCGCTGGTGCGCTACTTCGAGTTCTATGCCGGCGCCTGCGACAAGCTGCACGGCGAGACCATCCCCTACCAGGACGGCTACAGCGTCTTCACCTGGCGCGAGCCGCACGGCGTCACGGGCCACGTCATCCCCTGGAACTACCCGATGCAGATCTTCGGGCGCAGCGTGGGCGGCGCGCTGGCCGCGGGCAACGTCTGCGTGGTCAAGCCTGCCGAGGACGCCTGCCTGTCGCTGATCCGCGTGGCCCAGCTCGCGGCCGAGGTCGGCTTCCCGGCCGGCGCGATCAACATCGTCACGGGTTACGGCCACGAAGTCGGCGATGCGCTCGCTCGGCACGAAGGCATCGACCACATCAGCTTCACCGGCAGCCCGAAGATCGGCACGCTGATCCAGCAGGTGGCGGCCGAGCGGCACTGCCCCGTCACGCTCGAGCTCGGCGGCAAGAGCCCGCAGATCGTCTTTGCCGATGCCGACCTCGATGCGGCCGTTCCCGTGCTCATCAACGCCATCGTGCAGAACGCGGGCCAGACTTGCTCGGCCGGCTCGCGCGTGCTGATCGAGCGCGGCATCTACGAACCGCTGCTCGAGCGCCTGGGCCACGCCTTCGAGGCGCTGCGCGTGGGCCCGGCCGCGATGGACCTCGACGTCGGTCCGCTGATCCGCCAGACCCAGCAGCAGCGCGTGTGGGACTTCCTGAGCGACGCGCAGGTGGCGGGTATCCCGATGGTGGCGCAGGGCATCGTGGTCGACGAGGCCCCCGAAACCGGCTTCTACCAGGCGCCGACCCTGCTGCGCGACGTGCCGGTGGGCCACCGGCTGGCGCAGGAGGAGGTGTTCGGCCCGGTGCTCGCCGCGATGCAGTTCGCCGACGAGGACGAAGCGGTCGCGCTGGCCAACGCCACGCAGTTCGGGCTGGTGGCGGGCGTGTGGACCGCCGATGGCGCACGCCAGTTCCGCATGGCCAAGCGGGTGCGCAGCGGCCAGGTGTTCATCAACAACTACGGCGCGGGCGGCGGGGTCGAGCTGCCTTTCGGCGGCGTGAAGTCGTCGGGCTACGGCCGCGAAAAGGGCTTCGAGGCGCTCTACGGCTTCACCACCTTGAAGACCGTGGCCATCAAGCACGGCTGACGCCGATGGCGCTGGGCGCTCAACCCAGCGCCGTGTCCAGCAGCATCATCAGCACGAAGCCGAGCATCAGCCCGCTGGTCGCGAAGCTTTCGTGCCCCTTGCGGTGCGACTCGGGAATGATCTCGTGGCTGATGACGAACAGCATCGCACCGGCCGCAAAGCCCAGGCCCCAGGGCAGCAGCGCGGCCGAATGGCCGATGGCGGCCGCACCGAGCACCGCGCCCACGGGCTCCACCAGCCCCGACGCCATGCCGATGGCCACCGCGAAGCCGCGCCGGTAGCCCGCCGCGAGCAGCGCCACCGCCACCACCAGCCCCTCGGGCACGTCCTGGATCGCGATGCCGGTGGCGAGTGCATCGGCCTGCACGCCGTTGTTGGCGGCGTAGCCCACGCCGATCGCCAGGCCCTCGGGCAGGTTGTGCAGCGCGATCGCGAACACGAACAGCCAGGTGCGCCTGAGCGGGTGCGCGCCCTGCCCTTCGGGGCCCTTGATGAAATGCTCGTGCGGCAGCACCCGGTCGAGCAACATCAGCGCCGCGCCGCCCAGCAGGATCGCCGCGCCGATCACGACTCCCGCGGCCCACGCGCCGCCGCCGAAGACCTGCGCCGCCTTCGCAGCCTCGAGGCCGGGAATGATCAGCGAGAACGCACAGGCCGCGAGCATCACGCCCGCGCCAAATCCGAACAGCGTGTCCTGCAGACGGTCGGGGAGCCTCTGCGAGAACAGCACCGGCAGCGTGCCGAGCGCGGTGGCCAACGCAGCGACCAGGCCGCCGGCCAGCGCGCCCGAAGCCCTCGGATCGCCCGCGACGAACTGCCAGAAGCGCACGGCCAGCGCGAGCACGCCGGCGGCGACCACCGCGATGCCGATGCGTTGGCGCAACGAGAGATTGCCGCGCAGCGGCATGTCGAAAAACACGATTCGCAAGCCCTCCGCCGTGAAATGAGCCCTTTGCGTCACAGCGGATGCTGCGCAGCGACAAAAGCAATGATAGTCATTCTCATCAATATCGTACAGCCATCGCGCCGATACACTGCCCCGCGGCAAAGAACATCCAGGAGACAACCACGATGAAGTTCCTCTTCGCATGCGGCCTGCGCACGGCCTTCGTGGGCCTGAGCCTCGCCGCAGGCCAGCTTGCCGGGGCGCAGTCGCTGCCCAGCGCGCGGCCCGAGCAGGTCGGCCTTTCGACCGAGCGACTGCAGATGGCCACCGACGTACTCAAGGCCGACGTGGCTGCCGGCAAGATCCCGGGCGCCGTGCTGCTGGTCGCGCGGCAGGGCAAGGTGGCGTGGTTCGAGCCGGTCGGCACGCTCGATCCCGCGACGCGCACGCCGATGCCGCGCGACGGCATCTTCCGCATCTATTCGATGAGCAAGCCCATCACCACGGTGGCCGCGATGATGCTGGTCGAGGACGGTCGCCTGAAACTCGACGATCCGGTGTCGATGTACCTGCCCGAGTTCGCGCGCATGACCGTCGGCGTCGAAAAGCCCGGCGCCGACGGCAAGCCCGTGCTCGAGACCGTGCCGGCGCGCCGGCCGATCACGGTGCAGGACCTGATGCGCCACACCTCGGGCCTGACCTACGGCTTCTTCGGCCCGGGCCTCGTCAAGCGCGCCTACAACGACGCCGGCCTCGGCGCCGGCGACCCCGACAACGCCGAGTTCTCCGAGCGGCTCGCGAAGCTGCCGCTGGCCTACCAACCCGGGACGACCTGGGACTACAGCTACTCCACCGACATCCTCGGCCGGCTGGTCGAGGTGGTCTCCGGCCAGTCGCTCTACCAGTTCGAGAAGACGCGCCTGTTCGACCCGCTCGGCATGAAGGACACCAGCTACTACGTGCCGGAGCCGGCGCGCCAGCCGCGCATCGCCGAGCCGCTTGCGACCGACCGCAGCTTCGGCGTGGGTGCCGAGCTCAACGACCCGCGCGTGGTGCGCAGGCTCGAATCAGGCGGCGGCGGACTGGTGTCGACCGCGAGCGACTACGCCCGCTTTTTGCAGATGCTGCTGAACGGCGGCACGCTCGACGGCAAGCGCTACCTGGGCCCGCGCACGCTGGCGCTGATGACCGCCGACCACGCGAATGCGGGCGCCGGCGTCGTCCCCGGCCCGCTCTACCTGCCGGGCCCGGGCTACGGCTTCGGCCTGGGCTTCGCGGTGCGCCGCAGCGACGGCGAGGCGCCCTACCCCTCGGCAGCCGGCGAATACAACTGGGGCGGCGCGGGCGGCACCTACATGTGGGTCGATCCGAAGAACGAGCTGTTCGTAGTGCTGATGCTGCAATCGCCCAAGCACCGCCAGCACTACCGCAGCCTGCTGCGCAACATGGTTTACGCCGCGGTGATCAAGTAGCCCTTGCCGGCCCCGGCCCTGCCCCGATCGGGTAAATTGGCTCCCGCCCCATGAACACCCGAAGCACCACCGTCATTCCGCTGTCCGAGGTCGGCCGCGCGCGGCCCGCCGTCTCGGTGCCGGAGATCGCCGTGCCCGCCACGGGCCGCCTGCTCGACCGCCTGGGCCGGCCGCTGACCGACCTGCGCATCAGCGTGACCGACCGGTGTAACTTCCGCTGCAGCTACTGCATGCCGAAGGACGTATTCGACAAGGACTACCAGTACCTGCCGCACAGCGCGCTGCTGAGCTTCGAGGAGATGACCCGGCTCGCGCGCCTGTTCGCCGCGCATGGCGTGCGCAAGATTCGCCTCACCGGCGGCGAGCCGCTGCTGCGCAAGAACATCGAGGTGCTGATCGCGCAGCTTGCCGAGCTCCGCACGCCCGACGGCGAGCCGCTCGAACTCACGCTCACCACCAACGGCTCGCTGCTGCGGCGCAAGGCCAGGGCGCTGGCAGCCGCCGGCCTGAAGCGCGTGACCGTGAGCCTCGACAGCCTCGACGACGCGGTGTTCCGCCGCATGAACGACGTCGACTTTCCGGTGGCCGACGTGCTGGCCGGCATCGATGCGGCCCAGGAGGCCGGGCTCGGTCCGCTCAAGGTGAACATGGTCGTCAAGCGCGGCACCAACGAGCAGGAGATCTTGCCGATGGCGCGCTACTTCCGCGAGCACCACGGCGGCAAGGTGGTGCTGCGCTTCATCGAATACATGGACGTGGGCGCCACCAACGGCTGGCGCATGGACGAGGTGCTGCCCTCGGCCGACGTCGTCGCACGGATCGCGGCCGAGTTCCCGCTCGTGCCGCTCGACCCCAGCGTCGCCGGCGAAACGGCGCAGCGCTGGGCCTACGCCGACGGCGGCGGCGAGGTCGGCGTGATCAGCAGCGTGACGCAGGCCTTCTGCCGCGACTGCAGCCGCGCGCGTCTGTCCACCGAAGGCAAGCTCTACCTGTGCCTCTTCGCGAGCGCCGGCCACGACCTGCGCCCCTTGCTGCGCGGCACGGCCAGTGACGAGGAGATCGGCTCCGCCATCGGCCACATCTGGCAGGGCCGCGCCGACCGTTATTCCGAACTGCGGGCGCTGCGCGGCCCCGACAACGGCGAGCGCGACAATGACACGGCACCGCGGCGTGTCGAAATGAGCTACATCGGCGGATGAACCCCACACCTGACAATACCTCCATTCCCCCCGGAGAGATCACCGGACTGCTGCTCGCCGGCGGCCGCGGCTCGCGCATGGGCGGCATCGACAAGGGCCTGCAGAACTTCAACGGTTCGCCGCTCGCGATACACGCGGTGCTGCGACTGGGGATGCAGGTCGGCGAGGTGATGATCAATGCCAACCGCAACCTCGCGGCCTACGAGTCCTTCGGCGTGCCGGTCTGGCCCGACAGCCTGGCCGACTATGCGGGGCCCCTCGCGGGCTTCCTGACCGGGCTCGAACGCTGCGAAACACCCTACCTGCTCACCGTGCCGTGCGACACGCCGCTCTTTCCGCTCGATCTTGCGAGCCGGCTGGCCGAGGCAATGGCCGCCGACGACGCCGAGATCGCGATGGTCAGCGCACCCGAGACCGCCGCCGAACCCGGCGCGGCCCCGGTGCTGCGGCCGCAGCCGGTGTTCTGCCTGCTGCGCGGCACGCTGCTCGAGAGCCTCGTGAAGTTCACGCAGGCGGGCGGGCGCAAGATCGACGCCTGGACCGCGCAGCACCGCACCGTGCTCGTGCCCTTCGACCGGCCGGGCGATGCGCCCGACGCTTTCTTCAACGCCAACACGCTGGCTGAACTGCACGCGCTTGAAAGCCGATGAGCCGCATCGCCGACATTGCCTCCGCCCTCGCGGGCTATGACCCCCAGGCGCTGAGCGTCGAAGGCGTCCAGTCCTTCCTCGCGCAACTGGTCGCGCCTGCCGTCGTCAAGGCGGCCGAGCAGGTGCCGCTGCGCGAAGCGCTCGGCCGCGTGCTGGCCGAGGACATCATCTCCCCGGTCAGCGTGCCGCCGCACGACAACTCCGCGATGGACGGTTTCGCCTTCGATGGCGCGGTGCTGCAGGCGGACGCCCCCATCGACACCTCGATCGAACTGCGCGTGGTGGGCACGGCGCTCGCGGGCGCGGCGTGGCGCGGCACGGTCGCGGCCGGCGAAGCCGTCCGCATCATGACCGGCGCGGTCATGCCCGAAGGGCTCGACACCGTGGTGCCGCAGGAGTTCTGCAAGATCGACGGCGAGCGTGTGAACTTTCCGGCCCGGGTGCTGCGCCGCGGCGACAACCGCCGCTTCGCGGGCGAAGACCTGATGCAGGGCCAGCCCGCGCTGCGCCGCGGCGAACGGCTCTCGCCCGCGGCGCTCGGCATGGTCGCGAGCCTGGGCATCGCCTCGGTGCCGGCGCTGCGGCGGCTGCGGGTGGCGTACTTCTCGACCGGCGACGAGATCCTGAGCCTCGGCGAGGCGCCGCGCGAAGGCGCGGTCTACGACAGCAACCGCTACACCGTGTTCGGCCTGCTCACGCGGCTGGGCTGCGAAGTGATCGATCTCGGCCTGGTCGGCGACGACCCGGCCACGCTGGCCGACACGCTGCAGCGCGCCGCCGACCAGGCGGACGCCATCATCACCAGCGGCGGGGTCAGCGTCGGCGCGGCCGACCACACGCGCGCCGTGATGCAGCAGCTCGGCGACATGGCGTTCTGGCGCGTCGCCATGCGGCCCGGCCGGCCGATGGCGGTCGGCCTCATTCCGCGCCAGCAGGCCGTGGCCGGACGCGGTGCCGCGGCACTCTTCGGGCTGCCGGGCAACCCGGTCGCGGTGATGGTCACCTTCCTCGCCTTCGTGCGGCCGGCCCTGCTGCGCATGATGGGCTGCCACGAAACCGCTGCCGCGCCGCCACCCCTGCTGCGCGCGCGCGCAGCCAGCGCCATCCGCAAGAAGCCCGGCCGCACCGAATACCAGCGCGGCTTCGTGCAGGCCGTGGCGGGCGCGCTGCCCGAAGTCCGCATTGCCGGCAACCAGGGCTCGGGCGTGCTGAGCTCGATGGTCGAGGCCAACGGGCTCTTAGTGCTGCACCACGCCCAGGGCAATATCGCCGCGGGCGACGAGGTCGACGTGATGATGTTCGAAGGACTGGTCTAGACCCTTCGGCCCAGCGCCTTGTCCACGCCCCGGTTCGCGAGCATGTCCGCACGCTCGTTGCCCGGGTCGCCGGAATGGCCCTTGACCCAGCGCCACTCGATCACGTGGCCGCCCTCGGCCACGAGCTTGTCGAGTTTCTGCCAGAGCTCGACGTTCTTCACCGGCTGCTTGGTCGAGGTGAGCCAGCCCTTGGCCTTCCAGCCGCGGATCCACTCGGTGATGCCCATGCGCACGTACTGGCTGTCGAGGTAGAGGATGACCTTGCACGGCCGCTTGAGCGCGGCCAGCCCCTCGATCACCGCGGTGAGCTCCATGCGGTTGTTGGTGGTGTTGAGTTCGCCGCCGAACAGCTCCTTCTCGGTGGGCCCCGACTTGAGCCACGCACCCCAGCCGCCAGGGCCGGGGTTGCCTTTGCATGCACCGTCGGTGTAGATCACGACTTCGTTCAAGCTCTTCTTTCCTTCTGTCCGTTCTTTGAAATTCGATCGGCGGTGCCGGTGGTGCTGTGCATCTTGCCCGCGATGGGTACCGGTGCGGTGGCGCGCGCGGCCGCGCGGCGCCAGTCGGCGCTCAGCAGGCGCATGCCGCGCACCCGCTTGACCGCGACGAGGAAGTACGCGGCGCCGAAGATGGGCCACCAGCGTTCGCCCGCGGCGTCCATCCAGCGGCACCGCTCGAGCCATGCTTCGCTGCGCACCGCGGGCCGGTAGATGCCGAAACGGCCCGACTCCACTTCGAAGCTGAGCAGCCGCAGCCAGTCTCGCATGCGCCAGTAGCCGATGGATTCGCCGCCCTCCGGCAGGTACAGCTCGCCGAAGCCCAGCTTGCGGTAGAGGTGCGCACGGCGCTGGCGCATGCCCCAGAGGCTGGCCGGGTTCAGGCCGCAGATCACCACACGGCCTTCGGGCACCAACACGCGCTCGACCTCGCGCAAGGTCGCATGCGGGTCCTGGCTCAGTTCGAGCGCATGCGGCAGCACCACCAGGTCGAGGCTGTTGGCCGCAAACGGCAGCGCGGTGAAATCGGTGATGAGCGCGGCCTTGCGTTGTGCGTGCGGTTCGGCCAGCGCGAGCCAGCGGTGCGGCATGCGATTGGCGCTCAGGCCGTCGACCTCGGGAGCACCGAGCTGAAGCGCGTGATAGCCGAAGATGTCCGCGACCGCCTCGTCGAACTGGGCCTGCTCCCACGCCAGCAGGTAGCGGCCAGGGGGGGTCGTGAACCAATCCTGCAAACCTATAATTTGACCGCTCATGACCCTTGTTCCGCTGCCTGCCTTTGCCGACAACTACATCTGGATGCTGCAAGACGGGTCCCACGCGATCGTGGTGGACCCGGGCGACGCTCAACCGGTGTTCGACGCATTGGCGCGCGAGCAACTGCAGCTCGCCGCGATTCTAGTCACGCACCACCATGCCGATCACACCGGCGGCGTGGCCGCGCTGCATGCGGCCACCGGCGCGCCGGTCTTCGGCCCCGCGCGCGAGCGCATTCCAGAGCCGTTCAGGCCGTTGCAAGATGGCGAACACGCCGAAGTGCTCGGCCTGCGATTCGCTGTGATCGACGTGCCGGGCCACACGGCCGGGCACATCGCCTACTTCCTTCCGGCTGGCCAAGGCCGCGCGCCGCTGCTTTTTTGCGGCGACACGCTGTTCTCCGGCGGCTGCGGACGCCTGTTCGAGGGCACGCCCGCACAAATGCTCGCATCGCTCGACAGCCTTGCGGCGCTGCCCAGCGATACCCGCGTCTGTTGTGCCCACGAATACACACTTTCTAACCTGCGTTTCGCCAAGGCGGTGGAACCCGCCAACGCCGATCTGACTCAGTACATCGCGCACTGCGAAAGCCTGCGCGCGCAAGGGCAGCCCACGCTGCCCGCGCAACTCGCCACCGAACGCCGGATCAACCCATTTCTTCGCAGCCGCGAAGCCACTGTGCTCCAAGCGGTGCGCGAACATGCCGAGCTTTCCGCCGATGCGGCCGAAGCCGAGGTGTTCGCAGCGCTGCGCCAATGGAAAAACGATTTCCGATGAAATTCATCACTGCCGTCTGCCTTGCAGGCTCCCTCGTGCTCGCGGGGTGCGCGGGCACCACCGGCTCTTCCTCCACTTCCGCCAACCAGAATGCCACGGCCTCGCGCAGCGCCGCGCCCGTCTTCCCCGGTGGCCCGCTCACGCCGATCACCAGCAGCGAAGCCCATTCGCAGAGCGTCGTCACGCTGGCGCCGCCGGCAGACATGTGGGACCGCATTCGCCGCGGCTTCAAGATGCCGAACCTCGAGAGCGACCTCGTGCGCGACCGCGAGCAGTGGTACGCAAGCCGGCCCGACTACATCCAGCGCATGGCCGAGCGCTCGAACAAGTACATCTTCCACATCGTCGAAGAACTCGAGCGGCGCAACATGCCGACCGAGCTCGCACTGCTGCCCTACATCGAAAGCGCCTTCAATCCGCAGGCCGTCTCGAGCGCACGCGCGGCGGGCATGTGGCAGTTCATGCCGGCCACCGGCAACGACTACGACCTGAAGCAGAACATCTTCCGCGACGACCGGCGCGACGTGGTCGCCTCGACCCGCGCCGCGCTCGACTACCTGCAAAAGCTCTACGGCATGTTCGGCGACTGGCAGCTCGCGCTCGCCGCGTACAACTGGGGCGAAGGCAGCGTGAGCCGCGCCATCGCGAAGAACCAGCGCCTCGGCCTGCCGACCACCTACAGCGACCTCTCGATGCCGACCGAGACGCGCTACTACGTGCCCAAGCTGCAGGCAGTGAAGAACATCGTCGCCAATCCGCAGGCCTTCGCCACCGAGCTGCCGCTGATTCCCAACCACCCGTACTTCCAGACCGTCACGCTGACGCGCGACCTCGACGTGGAACTCGCGGCCAAGCTGGCCGACGTGCGCATCGAGGACTTCCGCGCACTCAACCCGGCCGCGCACAAGCCGGTGCTGATCGCCGCCGTCACGCCGCAGATCCTGCTGCCCTGGGACAACGCTGCGGTGTTCCAGCGCAACTTCGACGCCTACACGCAAGGCCAGTATGCGAGCTGGACCGCCTGGGTCGTGTCCGACACGATGACCGTGGCCGACGCGGCACAGCGCTCGGGCATGAGCGAGGCCGACCTGCGCGCGCTCAACAACATTCCGCCACGCATGCTGATCCGCGCCGGCTCGACGCTCATCGTGCCGCGCGGCGCCCGGGTCAAGGAAGACGTGACCGCCGTGGTCGCCGAGACCGGGAAGCTGAGCTTCCAGCCCGAGATCATCACCCGCCGCACCACCGTCAAGGCCGGCCGCAGGGACAGCGTTGCGAGCATCGCACGCCGCTACAAGCTGCAGCCCGCGAGCGTGGCCGACTGGAACGACGTCAAGGTCAACCATGCGTTCAAGCGCGGCGAGAGCGTGGTGGTGTACCTGCCGGTGCGTGCCGCACGCACGGCCCACGTCGGCTCGGGTTCCAAGCGCGCGGTGGGCCGGGTGGCCAGGCGCGGCGACAGCGCGGTGAAGCCCGTGGCCGCGCGCGGCAACATGATCAAGTCGCGGCCGAGCAGCAAGCGGGCGGTTGCCCCGCGCGCCGCGTCGGCAAAGAAGAAGCGCTAGAAGGTCAACGCGCAACCCGTGCGTCGCGCAGCAGTTCGATCCCGAGTTCGTGCACGCCGTCCCAGACGATCTGCACGCCCAGGCACATCAGGATGAACGCCGACAGGCGCAGGAAGATCACGGTACCTGCTTCGCCCAGCGGACGAAGCAGGCGCTCGGCGTAGCGGAAAGCCAGATACATCAGCACGGCGATCACCCCCAAAGCCAGCACCGCGCCGCTGGTGCGCGCGAGCGTCGACGACAAGCGCGGCCCTGCCAACGACACACCGATCGTGATCGCCGCAGCGATCGAGCCGGGGCCGCAGCTGATCGGGAAGGTCAGCGGATAGAAGGCCTGGCGGCTGGCCATCTCGGGCGTGTAGGCCTCGGCCAGCGCGTTCTGGGTGGTGCTCGCAGGCTGCGACGCCGAAAGCATGCGCCATGCATTGGCAGCCACGATCAGGCCGCCGCCCACGCGCACGATCGACAGCGAGATGCCGAAAAACTCCAGCACGTAGACGCCGACCAGCATCGCCCCCAGCATCAGCCAGAACATGTTGCGCGCAATGCGCCGCGACAGCAAAGCGCGGGTAGAAGCCGACGCCCCTTCGGTCAGTCCAAGAAAAATGGGCGCCGTAGCGGCGGGATTCAGGATCGGCAGCAGCGTTGCGAACGCGAACAGAAAGCCCTTGCCGATAGCGCCAAACAGTTCGAGTGTCACGGTAGGGCTCCTTCGATCAGCGCAGACCTGGCTGGTGTTCGACGATATCGCGCACGCGCTGGCGCAACGCACGCTCGCGCAGGCGCTCGGCCTCGTAGTCTTCGCTGAGGCCACGCCACAGCGAGATCGCCATCAGCACGATCACGGCGGTGAAAGGCAACGCGAACACGATGGTTGCCGTCTGCACCGACTTCAACCCGCCGGCCAGCAGCAGGCTGGCTGCGATGCCCGCGACCAGCACGCCCCAGGTGATCTTGACGCGAGTGCTCGGGTTCGGGTTGCCGCCGCTGGTCATCATGCCCAGCACCAGCACCGCCGAGTCGCCCGATGTCACGAAGAACACCACCACCAGCACCGTCGCCACGCCCGACATCAGCATGCCCAGCGGCAGCAGGTCGAACATCGCGAACAGCGCGGTCGAGACGTCGGCCTTGACGGCATCGGCGATCGGCATGTGCTGGATGATTTCCATGTTGAGTGCCGCACCACCGAACACCGAGAACCACAGGAAAGCCGCCGCGGCAGGTGCCGCCACGGTACCAAGGATGAACTGGCGCACCGTGCGGCCCCGCGACACGCGCGCGATGAACAGGACCACGAACGGCGCCCATGACACCCACCACGCCCAGTAGAAGATGGTCCAGCCGCCGACCCAGCCACTGTCGCGGAACGGCGTCATGCGCAGGCTCATTTGCACGAATTCGCTCGCGTAGGTGCCCAGCGTGGTCGTGAAGGTGTCGATGATGGCCACCGTCGGCCCGAGCACGAACACGGCCATGGCCAGCAGCGCGGCCAGGATGAGGTTGAAGGTGGACAGCCACTTGATGCCGCGGCCCACGCCGCTGATGGCCGAGGCCAGGAACAGCACCGTGGTGACGGCGATGATGCCGAGCTGCGAGCCCTGCCCCACGGGCAGGCCCAACACCGCGTTGAGGCCGCTGTTGATCTGCAGCGCGCCCATGCCGAGCGAGGCCGCCACGCCGAACGCCGTGGCGATCACGGCCAGCACGTTGACGACCGGTCCGAGGCGTTTCATCGGGGCCCAGGGCAACGCCTCGACGGCGGTGCTGACCAGCGCCGAACCGCCGCGGCGGAACTGGAAGAAGGCGATCGCCAGCGCGACCACGCTGTACACCGCCCAGGGATGCACGCCCCAGTGAAAGAAGCTGTAGCGCATGGCGGCATGCGCGGCCTCGGGCGTATGCGGCGCGATGCTCGGTGGCGGTGCGCCGTAATGCGAGACAGGCTCGGCCACGCCCCAGAACACCAGGCCGATGCCCATGCCCGCGGCGAACAGCATCGAGAACCAGGCGCCGACCGAGAACTCGGGTTCCTCGTCTTCGGCGCCGAGCTTCAGGTTGCCGAAGCGGCTGAATGCCAGTGTCAGTGCGAGCACGACCAGCCCCAGTACCACCCACAGGTAGAACCAGCCGAAGTTGTGCGTGATGAGCGCGAGAGCGCCGTCGAAAACGGCGCCCAGGTGGGCGGGCGCGACGATGCCCCACAGGACGATGGCCAGGATCAGTCCGGCCGAGACGATGAGTTGCATGGTTATTTCCTCCCTTGGTGACCGGCCTTGCCGTGCAGGGAAATCCTGGAGCGGCGGCGCGAAGCACAGGCTTCGGGCGCGGTACGGCAGTCGAATGGAACGGCAGCGAGGAGGCCCGATGTGGCAGCAGGCCTGTCGTGCGCGTGCGGGGACGCGGCGGGAGGGCTGCCAGCAAGGGCCGTCGTACTCGTGGACGGCGATGGATGCACGCGGTGGCGCAGCCTCGGCGTCCATTGCCGAGCCAAAGAGTCTAAAGGCTGCCTCGCTTTTGGCAGCGTGAAGAAGTAGACAGATCCGCCACTTGCCTTTCGCCGACAGCGGCAAATCCGGCTCGTGTTGCCCGCCTACAGCTTCTCGGTCTCGCCGCTGCGCGGCTGCCATTTCATGAGGCGCCGCTCGATCCAGCCGACCAACCCGTCGAGCAGCAGTGCAAAAGCCGTCAGCACCACGATGCCGGCAAACACCGTGTTCACGTCGAAGGTGCCTTCGGCCTGCAGGATCAGGTAGCCCACGCCGCGCGCCGAGCCGAGGTATTCGCCGACCACCGCGCCCACGAAGGCCAGCCCCACGGAGGTGTGCAGGCTCGAGAACACCCAGCTCGTGGCGCTCGGCAGGTACACCGTGCGCAGCAGCTGCCGCTGGTTGGCGCCGAGCATCTTCGCATTCGCCAGCACCACCGGACTCACTTCGCGCACGCCCTGGTAGACGTTGAAGAAGACGATGAAGAACACCAGCGTCACCGCCAGTGCCACCTTGCTCCAGATGCCAAGCCCGAACCAGAGCGCGAAGATCGGCGCCAGGATGACGCGCGGCATCGAGTTGGCCGCCTTGATGTACGGATCGAGAATCAGGCTCGCCGTGGGCGCGAGCGCGAGCCAGAGTCCGCAGGCCAGCCCCAGCAGCGTGCCGATGCCGAAGGCCAGCACCGTCTCGAGCAAGGTGGTGCCCAGGTGGCGGTAGATGTCGGCATTGCCCTTCAGCCCCTCCGGGAACAGCGGGTTCGGCGGCACCTCGAATGGCAGGAACCAGCTCCAGATGCGGCCCGCCACCTGGATCGGCTCGCCGAGGAAGAAGGCAACCTGCTGGTTGCGCGACGCCAGATGCCATCCCACGAGAAGCACCACCAGCAGCATCAACTGCCAGACGCGCGCATTGCGTTCGGTCAGAGCGAGGCGCGACATCATGCGGCCTTTCTCAATTGCTGCGCATAGCCTTTGAGCACCTCGTCGCGCAGCACCTCCCAGATCTGCGTGTGCAGCTCGACGAAGCGCGGATGCGTGCGCACCTCGGCCACGTTGCGCGGCCGTGCGAGGTCGATCTCGAACTCGCCGATCGGGTGCGTGGCCGGGCCGGCCGAGAGCACCACCACGCGATCGCTCATCGCGATCGCCTCGTCGAGATCGTGCGTGATGAACAGCACCGCCCTCTTGCGGAGATTCCAGAGATCGAGGACCTCGTTCTCCATCAACTGGCGCGTCTGGATGTCGAGCGCGCTGAAGGGCTCGTCCATGAGCAGGATGTCCGGATCGAGCACCAGCGTCTGCGCGAGCGCCACGCGCTTGCGCATGCCGCCCGAGAGCTGGTGCGGATAGCGGTCGCCGAAGCCCGACAGGCCCACGCGCGAAAGCCACGCCTCGGCCTGCGCGCGTGCATCGGCTTCGGGCACGCCGCGGTACTGCAGCCCGACCATCACGTTGTCGATCGCGTTGCGCCACGGCATGAGCGCCTCGGTCTGGAACATGTAGCCCGCGCGCGCGTTGATGCCCGCGAGCGTCTGCCCGAACACTTTCACCGTGCCCGACGACGGCGCGAGCAGCCCCGCGGCCACGTTGAGCAGCGTCGACTTGCCGCAGCCCGTCGGTCCCACTACCGAGACGAACTCGCCGGCGCGCACGCGCAGCGTGGTGTCGGCCACCGCGGTGTAGCGCTGACCGGGGTCGTCGCGCGAATGAAAAGTGCAATGGATCGAAAGGAGCTCGAGTGCGTGGTCGGACATGTAGTGCCAATTTCCGGTGCCGGGCACCGCAAGAAAAAACCCGGCCGGAGCCGGGTCGCGAAGGCGTTCGAAATCAGGCTTTGAACCTGTCCTTCGCGCGCTTTGCAAAATCGTTGGTGTAGGTCTTCGCAAGGTCGATCCGGTCGGCCTTCACCGCCGTGTCGAAGCTCGCGATCGCCGTCAGCGCGGTCTTCGGCCCCTCGGCGGGCACCAGGCCGTCGGTGGCGATCGACTCGCGCACCTTGTCGAACGACGCGAGGTACAGCGCGCGGTCGCCGAGCAGGTAGGTCTCCGGCACGGTCTTGATGATGTCGCCGGGCCCCGCCGTCTGCAGCCACTTGAGGCCGTGGACGATCGCGTTGGCCAGCGCCTGGCAGGTGTTGGGGTTCTTCTGCACGAAGTCCATCGGCGCATAAAGGCAGGCCGCGGGCATCGGGCCGCCGAACACCTGCTGCGTGCCTTTGAGCGTGCGCGTGTCGCTGATGATCTTCACGTCGCCCTTCTGCTCGAGCATGGTCATGACCGGGTCGGTGTTGCTGATCGCATCGATCTGCCCCGAGCGCAGTGCGGTGAGCGCCCCCGCGGCCACGCCCACGCCGATGTAGCTCACGTCGCTCGCCTTGAGGCCGCCGCGCGACAGCACGAGGTTGGCCACCATGTTGGTCGATGAGCCCGGCGCAGAGACGCCGATCTTCTTGCCCTTGAGGTCCGCGATGCCCGTGTAACCGGCCATGTTCTTGGTCGACACGCCGACCGCGATCTGCGGCGCGCGGCCCTGCAGCACGAAGGCCTGGAAGAACTGGTTCTTCGCCTGCAGGTTGATGGTGTGCTCGTAGGCACCGGAACACACGTCGGCCGAACCGCCGACCACCGCCTGCAGCGCGCGCGCGCCGCCAGCGAAATCGGAGATCTCGACTTCGAGCCCTTCGGCCTTGAAGTAGCCGAGCTGTTCGGAGATGGTGAGCGGCAGGTAATAGAAGGCCGCCTTGCCGCCGACCGCGATCGAGACCTTGGTCTTCTCGAGCTTGGCCTGCGCAAAGACCCGCGGCAGCGCGACCGATGCGGCAGCGACTGCGGAGGCGGTGATGAGGGTTCTGCGATGAAGCATGGCGCGGTCCTGCGAGCTCTTGAATTCCTAAATTGAATCGAGCTTAGGGGCGCGCCCCTGCCGTCGGCATCGGGGTCATCCCGTGCGGGTTTTCACGTAAGCATGAAGGCCTCCATGAGGCCTGTACCGAAGGGCTGGAAGCCCTGCTATGGCGCGACGAAAAGGATCGCGATGTTGACCAGGAATCCCAGCGCCCACACCGCACTGCGCGCACCGCCGAGGCCCTTGATGTAGAGCGCGATGTAGGCGAGCCGCAGGACCACGTAGGCCGCGGCAAGCATGTCGAGCCGCGCCTGCGCAGCACCGAGCTGATGCGCGATGATGACTGCGCCGACGAAGAACGGCAGGCCCTCGAAGCTGTTGGCCTGGGCGCTGTTGGCGCGTGCGCGCCAGCCGCTCTGCCGGCTGGCCCAGTCGCGCGGATGCATGTTGTCGCGCGGGCCGAAGCTGCCGGCCTTTGCGGTCCATGCCGCAAGGTACGGCAGGCCGCACGCGATGAAGACGCACCAGTAGGCGATGGTGAGCGACGAAAGAGTCATGCGATGCCTGTGCTGCTAGCGGCGGTCCACGAGCGCATGCGCGATGGTGCCGAGGTCGACGTATTCGAGTTCACTGCCCGCGGGCACGCCGCGCGCGAGCCGCGTGACCGTGAGGCCGCGCTGCTTGAGCGTTTCGCCGATCACGTGCGCGGTGGCCTCGCCCTCGGCGGTAAAGTTGGTCGCCAGGATGACTTCGCTGACCGTGCCGTCGAGCGCGCGCTCGAACAGCTTCTGCAGGCCGATGTCCCTGGGGCCGATGCCGTCGAGCGGGCTGAGCTTGCCCATCAGGACGAAGTAGTAGCCGCGGAAAGCGTTGGTGCGTTCGAGCGCGGCCTGGTCGGCCGGCGTTTCGACCACGCAGAGCTTGGTCGCATCGCGCCGCGGATCGAGGCACACGTGGCACACCGGCGCTTCAGTGAAGGTGTTGCAGCGCTCGCAGTGGCGCACGCTGCCCGCCGCCTGCTGCAGCGCGCGCGACAGCAGTTGCGCACCTTCGCGGTCATGCTGCAGCAGGTGGAACGCCATGCGCGAGGCCGACTTGACCCCTACGCCCGGCAGGCGGCGCAATGCATCGACCAGCGCGTCGAGCGAACTGGCGTCGGCCATCCGTCGCTCAGAACGGCAGCTTCATGCCGGGAGGCATGCCCGGCATGCCGGCCGTGAGCTTGCCCATCTTCTGCTCGCTCGTTTCCTCGGCCTTGCGCACCGCGGCATTGAAGGCCGCGGCCACCAGGTCTTCGAGCATGTCCTTGTCGTCGGCCAGCAGGCTCGGGTCGATCGTGATGCGCTTGACGTCGTGCTTGCAGGTCATCACGACCTTGACGAGGCCCGCGCCCGATTCGCCTTCGACCTCGATGGTGGCCAGTTCTTCCTGCGCCTTCTTGAGGTTGTCCTGCATTGCCTGCGCCTGCTTCATGAGGCCGGCCAGTTGTCCTTTGTTGAACATCGTTGGTCCTGAATGGTTGAGATGAAAGAAGGGTAAGTGAGTCGGCCGGGCGCCGTGCGCCGCTGCGGCCACCGGCTCAGGCCGGCTTGAGGGTTCCGGGCACGATCTTCGCATCGAATTCGCGCATCAGCATCTGCACCTCGGGATCGTTGCGGATGGCTTCTTCGGCGAGCCGCTGGCGCTCGTCGGCGGCCTGCTTGTTGCGGCGTGCGGGGCTGTCGACCACGCCGCCGATCTCGATCGCGAGCTTCACGCCATGCCCGAGCGCGGCCAGCGCATCGGTGAGCTTCTCGCGCGCCGAGGGCTGGTTGAGCAGTTCGCGTTCCACGCGCAGTATCCATTGGTCCACGTCGCGCGCCACTAACTGCGACTGCAGCGCGAGCTCGCGCGCGAGCGCGCTGATGCTTTCGGCCGCCACCATCTGCGTGACCGTGGCGTGCCAGAAGTCGCCGTCCTCGCTCGGCGGGATCGGCGGCGCGGGGCCGCGCTGCGCCTCGGGCCGCGGCACGTCGCGCTGGCCGGGCGGCGGCTGCACGCGCATCGGCACCGCGACCACCTTGGCCTCGCCCTCTACCGGCACGGTTTCTGCGGAGACCGGCGGCCTGGGCTCCGGGCGCCGGACCGGCTCGCTGACCACCGCCAGGCGCTGCACCGCTGGCGCGCCAGCGGGCGGCGCCACCGGCGCAGGCGGTTCGACGGACCGCTGCAGCGGCGGTGCAGCCACCGGGGCCGCAGCCGCCCGCGGGGCGTCATTCAGAGTTTTTTTTTCCGCGGAGGCCGAAGGGCCCGAGGCGGCGGCAGCCCCCACCGAGGGCTTGAACGCCAGCAGCCGCAGCAGCACCATCGTGAGGGCCGCGTACTCGTCGGGCGCCAGGCCGAGCTCACCGCGGCCATGCAGGCATAGGCTGTAGAGCAGCTGCGTTTCGTCGGCCGGCATCAGGGCCGCGAGGCGCGCGGTGTCGACCGCGTCGGGATCGGTGGCATCGGCCGCCGCTTCGGCGCGCGAGGGCACCGCCTGCAGCACCGCCATGGCCTGCAGCACCGCCGTCATTTCCTCGAGCGTGGAAGCCGCCGACATGCCGTCGACGCGCAGCGCCTCGGCGGTGTCGACCACCGTCCGGCCGTCGCCCAGCGCCAGTGCCTCGATCAGCTTGAACACGTGGCCGCGGTCCACGCTGCCGAGCATCTGGCGCACGCCGGCTTCGAGCAGCTCGCCGTTGCCGAACGCGATCGCCTGGTCGGTGAGCGAGAGCGCATCGCGCATCGATCCGCGCGCGGCGCGCGCCAGCAGGCGCAGCGCCTGCGGCTCGGCCGGCACCTGCTCGGTCTGCAGCACGCTCGTGAGGTGTTCGAGCACCGTCTCGGGCGCCATCGGCCGCAGGTTGAACTGCAGGCAGCGCGACAGCACCGTGACCGGCACCTTCTGCGGATCGGTGGTCGCGAGCACGAACTTGAGGTATTCGGGCGGCTCCTCGAGCGTCTTCAGCATCGCGTTGAACGCGGTGTTGGTGAGCATGTGCACTTCGTCGATCATGAAAACCTTGAAGCGCCCCTGCACCGGCTTGTAGACCGCCTGCTCGAGCAGCGACTGAACCTCGTCCACGCCGCGGTTCGAGGCCGCGTCGAGCTCGGTGTAGTCGACGAAGCGGCCCGAGTCGATGTCCTTGCAGGCCTGGCACACGCCGCAGGGCGTGGCCGTGATCCCGCCCTGCCCGTCCGGCCCCTGGCAGTTGAGCGACTTCGCCAGAATGCGCGACACCGTGGTCTTGCCCACGCCGCGCGTGCCGGTGAAGAGATAGGCGTGATGCAGGCGCTGCGTGGTCAGCGCGTTCTCGAGCGCCTGCACCACGTGCCCCTGGCCGACCATCTCACCGAAGGTTTTGGGACGGAACTTGCGAGCGAGCACGAGATAGGACATTGGGGGCATTCTAAAAGCCGCGGGGCGGCGACTTCAGAACTTCACGCTTGTTACTGCGCGGCGCTGGCGAAATCGCATTCACGTCCGCGCGGCGGGGGCAAGTTCACGCGGTTAGAATCGACCCTGACGGGCCTCCCTGCATGGTGAAGTGGCCAACCGGGTCAGGTGGGGAACCAAGCAGCCCTAACTGCGTAGTCAGTGCCAGGGGTAAGGCTCGTCAACTAACATCCAGAAGCCGTGAGTTCTCAAGGACTTACGCGCTGACAAGGGGTTACGAGCCCTGGTCTGTAGAACCTAACTGTAGAACCTCGCGCAGCCATGACCTTGGAGAAAGACATGGCAAGCACCCTCACGGGTTTGAATCAGCGAGGCTCACGGTGGTATCTCAACATCGTCATTCCGCCCGACCTTCGCGAGGTCTACGGCAAGCGGGCGATGAACATCGCGCTTGGTACCAGCGACCGACGAGAGGCTACGCTATTGGGCACCCTGAAGCGGGCCGAATGGCTGGCCGATTTCGAGGCGAAGCGAAGCGAACTCAACCCTTCCCCGATTGACGCGATAACGGCCGATATGGCTACCCTGCTGGCCGCACGCATCCGCGCCGCTGTCCTGGGCCGAGACGACAACCTCCGTTCTGATCTGCCGTTGCTAGCCGATATGGCCCGCATGCGGCGCAAGAGGGGCGGTTTGAGCATCCCCCAGGCCACTCCTAACGAGCCCCGTATCGATGATCTGAGCGGGGCCACGGAGGAGGAGCGCGAGGAGTTTGCCGACCTGAATGCCTTCTTCGACGGCAAGGCGGCTGTATCACTCGCGGGGCAAAACCTCGCGGCGGTGCTCCCGATCGCGCAGGCAGAGGCGGCAAAGCTCGGGGTCTCGTTCGATGCGCAAACGCCGGGTGCTCGGGAGGCGCTGCTCGCCTGCCTGAAGGCATACCGCACGGCGCACAAAGAGGTGACCCTGCGGGATGCCGGCGAAGTGGTCAACACACCCGTGGTCCTCTCCACGCCCGAAGCCCTGAAGCCTGCCAAGGCCCGCATCCTGCGCGACGTGTTCTGCAAGTGGAAAACCTCCGGCGACTCTGCCCGCTCTGCCGACTCCATCGCGGTCTATGACCGCGCCCTCAAGCAATTCGAGGGGCAGCACAAAGGAATCTCCCTGGAGGGCATCACGCGGGAGGTCGGGGACACGTACCGGACGTGGCTCCGTGAAAACTGCAACACGACAAAGACGGCACGCGACCGCCTCACGAACATCAAGTCCCTGCTGAAGTTCGCCTATGAGACCCTTGAGTGGATTCCGAAGCAGCCTTGGCGGGGCCTGGACATCAAGACCACGACAACGAACAAGCGCCGGCCGTGGACGGACGATGAACTGAAGACGTTGTTCACCGCACCGCTTCACACCGCGTATGCCCTCCCCGATGCTCGTTATGGCGGCCGGGAGGCGGCTTACTGGATTCCCCTGATGGGGCTCTACACGGGGACCCGCTTGGGGGAACTCTGCCAGCTACGGACGGCTGACGTACAAAAGGTCGAGGGCATCCATGTCTTGGTGCTGACGAACGAGGGTGAAGGACAAAGCATCAAGAGCGATGCGGGCCATCGCAGTGTCCCGATTCACAGCGAACTCATCCGGCTCGGGTTTCTCCAGTACGTGGAGGCCATCAGGAAGATCCGCAGCGACTCCCTATGGCCTTCCCTGCCGTTGCGCGAAGGAAAGCCGAGCGACTTCTTCGGTCGCTGGTTCAAAGAACATCGCAATGCGCTTGGCCTCACAGACACCCGCCCTGACTTTCATTGCTTTCGCCATACGGTGCGCCCACTGATGCGCAGAGCGGGTTTCAGCGATGGGACGCAAGATAAAGTGACAGGCCACAAGACAAAGGGAAGCATCGGGACCGTTGTCTACGATCATTGGACCCTCAAAGAGGTTCAGAGCGCCGTGGAGGCGATCCAATACCCTGCCCTTACGTTGCCGCTTGCGACACCTCACTCGGCTGTCTAGAGACATATTGGACGGCTGGCGTCTCTCCCCGACAATCAACCAAAAACAAACGTGAACCTCAAAGATGCAATCGGACTGGCAGCGGACATCATGACGCTGTTCGGACTGTCAGGACTTTTCACTTGGTCGTTCGTTAGGAAAACAATTGACGCGAGAGAAACTGCTGACATTGGAATCAGCGTCTTCGCGTATGCAGTCAAATCTTTTTTGTGCCTGCTGTGCATTCTTCTGCTTGCCATACCTGCGACCTTCTGCTTTGCGGCCATCGTGGTATTTGCTAGCGACGGCAGCTTCCGTTTCGGCGATGGCCTTTGGAACCATCAAAAAGCTGTGAGCTATATGACAGGATACTTGGTGACTTCGCTGTGGCTCATCCCTGCGGTGGTCCTGACCTGTAGCGCCGTAATCACGTGGTCCGTAGACCCGTTCAAACGTTTCGTGCGGGCGTTTACCGGCAAGCGGTCTGAGACGACACCTACTCCTCGGTCCTGGCATTCGCGTCAGGAGCGGCGCTAGGGCGCTCTGGGGATGCTGGCAAGAGATCGGCAAAGGGTATGCCCTCGTCTCCGCGAACGAAGGCAGACCCTGATGCGGGGCCTGCGAGGTGCAGACCCCTACTTAGCCGACACAAGCTGAGCAACGATTGCTCCGACCGACAAGGCCAGGGCGACAAGCGAGACCCCAAGGGACCAAGCAAACTTGGAGTGCTCTTGGTCATGGCCGGCCAATATCGCTGCAAGGTAGGGAAAGTTAACAGCGTTTTGAAGCGGGCCGACCTTTGGCGCAAAAAGGTGCACTGATGCGTTTTCACCGGACTTGTACCGATGTTTGTGATCAAGGTGGTAATACAAGTACCCAAACAGAAGGTACTTGCTGCACCTGAGCTTTGCTGAAACCGCGTCTAGGTCGATCGGCACCATGACCTGATTGATGTGTGCTTTCTGGGCCTCCTCAAGATACTTCGTCTCGTTCATGTCGTAGATGCATCGAAGAACTTTTCTCTCGGTGGGGATTGGTGCGGACATCGACGGACTTCCTAAAGAAAACCCGCACGATACGCCCAGGGGACGCGACAGATACTGCCACAAACATCTCACTATGTGAAACATGCGAACACTCCGGCGATTTCTATTTCTCACGGGAGGTCGTCAGCAGATGTCGTCAGCAACGCGAGCACCCCTTCTGCGCTATCGCTTTCCAACCCTGGCGTCGTAGGTTCGTGCGCGATGCCCTATCTGCCGAACTCACAAACGTGCAGGCGGACCTCTAGGTCTCGACTGATCGGAAAGCCGAGACGGCGTTCGTACTTCCTGCCTGGAGTGAACCGGGTGACCGGCGGCAGCTTCCATGTTCGTTCAGCATGGAACAACTTCTCAGCGACGTGCAGGGAAATGGGGAAGCCGAGGATGGTCGAAAAGTCGTAAGCCACATCCCCCAAAGGCCGATAAGTTGCGTCGGTGAGATGCTCGCCCCTCGCTGCTGCGTCACTGCGGGCCTGTGCGGCTCGGCGGTCTGCTTCGTTCAGGCGTTCAATCGCCGCCGTGAGGCCGGCTGCGCGGTGTATGGGAAATTCTTCAGAGGGTTCTTGCATGGGTGATAGCAGTAGCCCCCACCAGACGTTTCTAACGCCGAGCGGGGGCTGGACAAAGGTCTTCGTGAGGTGTTGTGCTACGGCTGCTGTTGGCCGGGCCGTGCGTCGGCGTCCGGGCTGCGCATACCCGTGAAGTCGATGGGCTCCAAGGGGCGGAACGGTGCTTCTGCCTCGACCAATTTCGGGGCCTTCTTGGGCGCCTTGCCGAAGTCGTTTGCTGCCCACTCTGAGACCCGAGCACCGGCCTCGCGGGTGTCCTTTACGGCCTTGACGTTGGCGCTGCCCGCAGCGACGGCTTCTAAGATGTCGCCGCGCTCCTTCGCGTCGTACCACTGCCGGACCATCTCTTTGCTATAGATCGCGAGTGTGTTGTCCGCGTTTGTCACCGGCATGCCGCCTGCGTATGCGAGATACGCGCGGGTCGCTGGTTGCCATTCAAGCCGCACATCTTCAGGCCTGTAGCCCAGTTCCTTCGCGCGAACCTTGGGAACCTCGTCAATGAACCGCCCGAACCATTCATCGGGCGTTCTGGAGCGCGGTGCTGCCGGCAACTCCGAGCGGAGATACACCGTGCCATTCACCTTCGTGGATACAGCCTTCGCAGAAAGATGCGCGAAAGCCGCCTCGATGGCGCTTGACGCATCGGGGTACTGACCACTATGTGCGAGAAGTTCCGCGTAGCGTCGAAGCGTTCCGGTCATCTGCGCCGTGTTCGCGACGGTGTTGTCTCCCCACATGCGCTGAGCCCAGTCGAACTTGTAGAAGGGGTCAGACTGAATCTTCCCCACCTCGGACTTCACTCCCTTGAGGAGCTTGTCCACGTCGCTGTCCTCGACCACCTTCATGTCCCCTGCGGTTGCGAGAGCGGCGGCGTCATCGACCGTGCGGCCCATCTTCGTGAGGAACGCGATGTTGTCGAAGCGGTTGTACTGTTTCTCGGGCATCAGGCTCTTGGCGTAGTCGCCGTAGAGGTTCAACTGCTTGAACAGCTCCAGGCCCGCCTTGCCGGCATCGTTCAGGGTGCCAGTGGGTTTCCCCTTGGAGTCCACGCCGATGGTGTTGAGGTTGAAGAACGCGGCGTTCATCGTCGCTTCCCAGTTCGGGTTCTTGAGCCCGTTCTGAGCGAAGAAGCCCACCTGTTGCTCGAAGGGCATCCCTTGGGTGCGCCGCACGGCGATCTTCTCGGCCATGTCCTGCACGTCCTTGTCGGAGAGGTCCTTGGGTTCGCCTTGCTTGTCCAGCACCTGAGGCTTGTTGGTCCCCATGACGCTCGGGAGTCGGCCCACTAAAAGCGCGGCATCAATGCGCCGTTCGGCCTCCGCTTGCGAGGCCTGAACCGCCCCCGCGACGCGGGATTCATAAAGGGCGTTTTGCTGTCGTGCAAGCGCCGCCATATTGACCTGTTCCAGGCTGTGGATGGTGGCCGCGGAGAGATACTTCTTGTTCTCGTCGGAGGTGGCCCACTCGCGGAACTTCGGAGTGAGTTCGCCGCGGTCGGCTTGCTCGTAGAAGGGCAACACCTCGTCATCGATACGCTGGCGCTGCTGGCCGTCGAACACCGTGGTGGCGTGGTTGGCGAGGGTCATAGCCTTCGCTTCGCCGACGAATGATCGGACCTTGCCGATGCCGTCCATCTCGGTGTCGAGGAACGCATCCAGGATGTCCTTGCGGCCGGACCCAGCCATACGCACGAGCATCTCGCCCATGGCGCCCTTCGCCGCGGCATCCGGCAGGGTCTTCGTGTGGCGCATCAATTGGTACTTCGACATGAGGTTCTCAGCGGCCTCCTGAGGGGTGCCCTTGAAGTCCCACGCAGCGACCGTATTGAAGGCGTTCGCGAGGAAGTCCCCGGCCTGCGCTGATGCGTTCTCGACCCACTGCGCATCGTTCGCCCTGGTGATCTGATCCAGCACCCTGTCGCGGGTCTGCGCATACGCCTTATCGAAGCCCGCCTTGGCGAAGTCCGACTGGCCCGCGAGGGTGGTGTTGCGCCACTCCGTGAGGTACTGATCGGCCTCCTCGGTGGAGTTGAACTTCAGCTCCCCCTTGGATAGCTTCGTGGTGAGGTCGCGCATGCCGGCCTCGTGGGAGTTCACGCCCCAAATGTGCTGCACCGTTCCGACGAACACGGGGCTCTGCGAGGGCAGCATCTTGCCCTCCTGGATGGCCTTGCCGAGTTCCCCCACGGTCATCGATTGAGCCCACCGCTTGGCGGCGTTCTTCTCATCGATCTCGGCCTGTTGGCGCACCGTGTCGGCGAGCCCTGCACCCTGCGCGAAGACATCCGCAAGGCCCTTCCATCGGGTCTCCTGAAGGGGCGCCGCAGCTTGTTCCGTAGCGGCCACCGGGCGGGCCTGCGTTTGGAGTTGCTGCCCTCCGAATTCGTCGCTGACCTGGGCGCGGGTCATCGCTGCACCTCGACGGCCTTCAGATCACCTTGATAGAGAGCGGCGGCAAAGTCAGCCGCCTGCATACCAGCTTGGCCCGCAGCAACGGAGAACAGGACGTGTTGCTGCACGAGGTGCGCGAGGGCTCGGCTGTTGTCGATCCAATGCGGATCACCTTCGCGGGCAGGCGTGCCGGCTTCGCGGTCGGCCGCAAGCTGGAGGCTTCGCTGGAATACCTTGATGTGATCGAACAGGGGGACCGGAAGGGAGTAGGCGCGGATTACACGCGGGGGATGTTGTGCCATGTACAAGCTCATGTGAAGTGGAGGGGCGAAGAAAAAGCCCCGCACACCGTGAGGCATGGGGGCTCGAGAGAAGGACGCGAGGGGCGACCTATCGACAGCGACTTGGTATCAAGGAGAGATGGCCGGAACGGGTATCAAGTCGCTGGCGATAGAACGCCGGAGGGAGGCATCGTTGATGAGGAGACCACGAAGGAATCACACCGTTGAAGGTGAAGCCTGAAGGACGGCAGTTGGTCTCACGCCGAAGGCACCGTCAGAGGGAATCAACTGGTGCACCTTCAGGTTCATCTCTATGGTTTGGTTTCTTCAAATCATCCTCATGAGAGATGCACCATCAAGAAGTCTTCAGGACTCCTTTATGGAGGCTTCGCCTCTGCCCCCTACCCCCAAAATTTCCTTCCAAAGCCGCGAGAGGCTGAGGTCTTATCACCGGGGCGAACGCATGTCCGGTGAACTTGGATGGGGCGCCTGCGCAGCAATTGTGCGGAGGCGAGTAAGGTGGCTGTGTGGTCGCCGGAAGTGTCTCCGGCTGGTCGGAGGCGGTGCCTTCCTCCTAATCAAGGTGGTAATCGGAACGCGGCCGACCCCACATGGGATTCTGGCCGGTGGCTCCTGGGACTGAGTGCCCTCCCTGCTATGACACAAATCCACCGGCGAGAATGCTGCAGGGCATACATCAACCAATGGTCGAAGGCATCAATGAGCAAGCGCGGCGGGGCCAAGCAATACAAGAGGCAGCACTTCGTTCCACAGTGCTACATGAAACCATGGCTAGACCCCGCGTCGATAGGCAGCGCCCGAATCACGCCGTATGTGTGGATGTTTAACAGAGACGGTAGCGACCCACGCCGCAAATCACCTGCGAACATCTTCACCGAGACCGACATCTACACCATCGAACAGCCGGACGGCGGACGTGATCTTCGGCTTGAGCACGGCCTGCAAGAACTCGAAGACAAGTTCACGAGAATCCGCAACCTGACCTTCAGCCGGGGCATCTGGCCCGATGCGGGACAAATGGCAGTGGTCTACGCCTTTATCGCCACCGCGCAGGCACGCACGCAAACATTCCGAGATCACCACGCAGCGCAGTGGGGCGAACTAAGGCAACGCATGGAGGACTTGGAGGAGGCGATGCTCAGGGCCACCCCCGCGCAACGAGATGCGATGAGGGCCGCAACTCCGGTTGGGGGCGGCGGTCCCGGCATGGGCATCGAGCATGTGCGCGAGCTTGAGGCGAACCCGATTCAAATGACGCTCGCGCCATTCCTGCGCAACGTCCTGCCCGTGTACGCGCAAATGCACATGGCAGTTCTTTGCACGGCCGACCCTCTAGGTTTTGTGGCGACTGACACCCCGTGCACCTGGACGAATCCGAATGCCCACCGGATGCAGCCGTTGTTTCGGGCGCCGGGGCTGGGGATGCGCAACATCGAGGTGACGCTGCCCATTTCGCCGCGCCAGTGTTTGCTGATCACTCATCATCCTGACATGACTGGGTTTCGCGAGGTGGACCAAAGAGTCGTTGATGAGGCCAACCGTAGTCATATTGCGCACTGCGATCAATACTTTATCGCCTCTTCCGACGAGACGCGGCCGGTCTGGTTTGAGCACCGCCCCATGCCTGAAGATGCCTGGGAGAATTTGCACGAGGTGCGGGCCCGTGCGCAAGCTGAGGCAAGAGGCGCCGGCCCGGATGCTCTTGCTTAAGTCTCATCGGAGATGCGCCACACCCCTGCAGCTAGAGCGGCGCCGAATCACGCACCCGCATGATGGTCTGACGGCTGGTCTTTAGGGTTCGTGCTACAGCCGCCACGGCCTCCCCCGCCGCAAGCCGCCGCCGCGCCTCCATCGATTGGTAGTCGTCCAGGCTGCTAGGCCTACCGAGGGTCTTCCCTTCCGACTTTGCCCGAGCGAGCCCCGCCTGAGTCCGCTCGATCAGCAGGTCACGCTCGAACTCAGCGACGGCGGCGATAACTCCCATGGTCATCTTGCCGGCCGGACTGGTGAGGTCCACGCCACCGAGGGCGAGACAGTGAACGCGGACACCGAGCCCTGTGAGGGCCTCTACGGTCGCCCGCACATCCATCGCGTTGCGCCCGAGGCGGTCCAACTTGGTGACCACCAGTACATCGCCGGCCTCCAACTTGTCCAGGAGCTTCCCAAAGCCGGCCCGCTCCGACGCCGCTACGGACCCGGAGACGGTTTCCGTGATGATGCGCAGAGGGGTGACGCTGAAGCCGGCCGCAGCGATTTCCTGAACTTGGTTATCGGTGGTCTGATCGGTGGTGCTGACGCGGCAGTAGGCGAAGACGCGGGACATGTTGATTGAAGCTCCTGGCTGTACGAAAACGACGTCCGAATCATGGGGCATGTCCGAAACATCGTCAAGGTATATTTTGGACACCCCTAGGAGAAGTGTACGGAAACGGTCGATTTCGGACGCAAGGATGCAGGGCCACCTAGTAGCACTGCCAAGCGATAGGATCACGAGATGCCGACCTACTACACCGTTGATCGATTGGGCTCCCTCATGCCAGGGCAAGTGATCGATTTGAAACGCTACGATGACGTCAGGCCCGTTGAACTCCAGAGGCATGTTGACGACCTGTTCCCCCTGGGGGTCTCTGCGCACGGAGAACGGTACTTCTTGAAAAATAGGACAGACAACGTCGCCGACCCCAGAACCGAACTGCATTTTGAATACGTTCGTAGGGCGCTGTTTCCAGAACGCCCATCAAGATTCACTTCGGTGTTCGCGGCAACGAGTATTGAGGGCGCGAAAGATTTCCGCTCCCGGTTCGGCAAACCGAATGATTCGATTTGGCAACTAGAGGCTGATCACGGATTTGCCGCCAACATGAATCTTCTGGCGGGTGACGAGAACACAATTCTGGTTCGCTCCTACTGCGCGAACGCGTACTGGCAGGGCGAAGCAGGTCCGAGCCCTTCGCCATTTTGGGAAATGTTGCTCCCCTCACCCGTTAGAGTTGTGCGGCAAGTGATTTGACAGAACCCTCGCGATGTGGGCGCCCGACTTCAATCCCCCCGCCGAGCTTGCCTCATGTTTTTGTCCCCGCTGCGCCACCTTGGGGCTCATCGAGTCGGACGACACTGCGCACCAATCCGCGCCCGGGCGTGACCGCCATGAGCCCAGCTTCGTCATCAATCCCTCGGTGTACTGTCGATGCTCTGCATGTGGCCTGGAGGCGCAGTACCCCGAATGACGGCCAGCGATACAACCCTGATAACGCCCATTCGGTGACCCAAGCGGGCGAACCTATACGCGCCTGCGGATGCCTACGCGGTCCGCCTGCGTTGACGGGCGCGGTACGCTGGTGGGCGCCCGCGAGGGGGGCACGGGGGGAATCGTCGGCCGGATTTCTTCGAGGGGGGCTTTCGGATTTTTCCGATGAATCCAAAACGGCATGCCTCCTATGATGTCGGTCTTACAACGAGGAGAGAAGATGACTTGGATTTGCGACACGTGCCATGAAACGATCAACTCGGTAGACGATGGGTGGGTCGAGTGGAAGTCCGTGCCTAAGGCGGACGGCTCCTATGGGGGAAGGATCGGATTCCGCTTAGTTCACGCGGCGACCAAAGGGCCGAATGGGCGAAAGGGATGCATGTACAACGAGCGCGGCTTCGCGAAGGGAGAGTCCCTGGCTGATCTCCCCTTGGAGCAGTTTGTCGGCGCAGACGGCCTAATGAACCTTTTAGAGTATCTGTCAGATGCCCCAGGTTCTGATGAACTGATTGAGATGATCAAACGCCTTCATGTCCCAGGCTATGAAGTGGCTCGCTCGCATTTCGACAGGGCAATCAGCGCGGGCGTGTTCGAGCCAAACTCCAAGCCCGGCTTTTATAGCCAACGTCAGATTGAGCGGGTTCAGACTTGGCTGAAAGACCAGACCTCCGATTGATCGCAATCAGTCCTTATCGTCCGCCGCTTGCTTGACCTTCAAATACTGCAAAGCGGCGAAGCAAACCTCAAGGTCGGCTCGTGTTGTCTCGTCGCTGATGGACTGGCGGTCCAGATCAAAGTCGGACTTCAGTTCGTAGACGACGCTCTCCATGATCCGCAGAAGGCTCCCCGTGCAGGTTGGTCCATTTAGATCACTTACTAGCATCGCGAGGAACTTGCGCTGGTCTTCGGTAAAGGAGTCAGGGTCGGCGTTCATGGGCGCGGCGTGCTGAAGGGTGGAGGGACGCAGATCATCGCACGCCGCACGCTGGGCCTGTTCGCGGCGCTCGGGCATTCTTAAGGCGTCCGCAAGGGTCGCCGGGATGAGTCTGCCCAACGCCGTGAGGCGGACCACTTGGCACCTCCCGTTGTCGAGGTCTCTGCGTTGACCGAGCAATCCGACCCGGACCAACTTCGCAACGTGCCGCGATGTGGCCTGCCTAGAAAAGCCGGTGATTCTGGAAATCTCGATCTGCGAGCAATAGCCCATACGCACGACCGCGATGAAGGTCAGCATCTGTCCGGCGGTGATGCTCGGCGCGGCCTGGCGCATCTCGGCGGTTACGCGCTCGTAGCTCACGAGGCCGATGTTCGGGGCGGCAGCATCGCTAGCCGGTGCAGATACCGACGCCATGGGTATGCCTATCACGTCCTAGCTGTAGCTCAGTTCCTCACGCATGAACAGAAGCAGCCAAGACGCTTCCTCGCCGGACTCGCATGCGCCCCCGTCTGGTCCACCGAGCGACTCCACCGCGCGGAATGTCTGGTTGCACGGAATGATGCACTCGGACCACCACTCGGGGACATCGTGGTGGAACGCGACAAACGCGCCCGTCAGAAGGGCTGCGCCGTGGGGGTCAAGGTCGGCTTCGAGGATGAAGGTCTTGGGATGCGGGTCGAATGCCATGAGGTGCTTTCAAGGGAAGTTTCGGGGCACGCCAAGGTGACGTGATGGGCCGAATGTTCACCGCGAAAACAGGCCCTCGCTATACGCGGAACCACGCCTAGAAAAAGGCTGTGATAGAGTCGAATTTGAAGCATGGAACAGTGGGGCACCCTGCCCTCAGCCGGACCCAACTGCTCTCGTTTCCGAGACCATCTCGCTACCGAAACGATCTCTCTCCCTGCCCCTTCAAGCCCTGCTACGATGGCTGCGGCTGTGCAACCAAACTGTAGAACCTAGTCGCAAGAGAGTCTTCGTAAGTCATTGATTTCGTTCATCTTACGGAATTCGAGGGCGGCGGTAAGGCTCGTCAACTATCAACAGTGCCACAGTTCTCCCTCGGAGCCAGCATTCATGCGGCCTGCGGCGCGAAAACTGTGGCACCCAGCTGTAGCACTCGGCCCGATGACAGATCGTCAACATCGTCATCGGAGAGCACATGGCATCGAAAATTCCGGGTCTGTTTCAGCGTGGGGGAATGTGGTGGCTGCGCGTAATCGCGCCGCTTGACTTACAGCCCCGCTTCTACGGCGGGAAGCGGACCGCATTCAACGGGTCTCTGGGCACCAGCGATCCCCATGAAGCCCGAGTCCGGGCAATAACGAAACGCGCTGAGCTTGAAGCTCAGTTCCTGCGGCAGCGACGAGAACTGTCCCCGCCAAAGCTGGCGTCTATCGCGCCTGAGGTGCGCAGGATGATCGTGGACTCTCTGCTAGCAAACGAGGCCGCAGAGGACGCTGCGCAACGGATGCGCAAAGACGCGACGACGCGGTTTTACAGCCCCGCAACTGCCGCCTATAGACTGGAGGACGGGTCACTGCCCGAGCGCCCAGAAGCGCCCTCTGTAAGCGCCCTGCGTCCTCTGGCACCTGTGACTGTCGCCGCCCGCTGTTGATTGCCACCGAAAATTGACCCGGCTAACGCACTAATTTCCGTCTAAGACTGACCCACGTAAAACCCTACCCTGCTCATTTTTAAGGCAGGGGATCCTAGGAGTGATAGACGTGGCGACATTGAGTGTCATCAGACGCTGGGCCCTGCGTGAGCAGATGTCCATCCGCGAGATAGCCAGGCGTACAGGCCTGTCTCGCAACACCGTAAAGAAGTACCTGCGAGCGGGCGAAGAGATGCCGCGCTACGCCAAGCGGGCGAGCTCAAGCAAGCTCGATCCCTATGCCGACAAGCTCGCGACCTGGCTGGCGATCGAGGCCACCAAATCGCGGAAACAGCGGCGCAATCTGCGGCAGATCCACACAGCCTCAATCCAAAAAGGAGAACATCAAGCACTTATCCACACCGTGAAGCCTTCAGGCTCACAAAGCGGGTGGGTCAGTATTCGATGGAAATCTCGGGTCAGAGATCGGTGGAATTCAACAATCCCGATGTCCTCCCGAGCCATCGTAGGTGCGCAACGTGTCGACAAATCAAGCCGCTCACGAACGACTACTTTTATCCCTGCCGCAGTTCGCATCCGTGGCAACTCTCCAGCGTTGACACTCGCTGCAAGGAATGCATCCGTGAAGCCAGCAGGGTCCGCAGGCTCGCCGACAAAGCAAAATACAGTGCCCTGTCGTCCAAATCGCAGCAGGCCAAGCGCAGAGCCATCAAGGCTGCTGGGAGTCTTGAGGCTTACGAAGCGGAACGTGCGGACCTCTTGGCGAAGAAGGCAGCAGCGCGAGAACGCAAAGAACGTCTCGCGGCCCTGAGGCGCGGTCTGCGGCGCAGGTACGGGCCGCGCCCTGACGGGATCAAACTGATGATCGCTGAACGGAGCCGCATGTATGCGGAGCGGCGCCGAAGCAGCCCTGAGGAGCCCAAGGAATTCCGCAGGTCTCAACAGGACTTCACGAATTTGGAGGCGATCCGTGCCCGGCATCGCGCTGCTCTGGCGAAGGGCAAGCAATCTTAGAGCCCCGCCGTCCCGTCCAGGACGGCCCGCAGACTAGAGCTTCCGAAGCTTTCGGATCAACAGGTCGGCGCCCGTGCTGCCTATGAACACGTCGTACATCATTGTCGAGTCGAAGAAATGCAAATGGATGGCGCCGGCTACAGCTCTCAAGGCTGCAAGCATGTCCTCAACGTTACGCCGGCTTATTCCGCTCAAGGCGTTCGCGCGTCGGTCCGTCAGGTAGCCGTGGTCTTGATGTGCGATGCGCTTGTTTCGATGCTCTCGCGCAAACGACGCTGCCGCGACCGCTGCATCGCAAAGCGACTGGACCTCGTCTCGCAAGGATGCATCGTTCAAAAGCGCGGGCAAGGAACGCAGAGTTAGGTTCTTGCTCCTAAGCGTCTGTGGCGGATCGACCATGCGAGAAATTCCAAGCAGGACGCTGTCCCAAAGCTCGTCCTGCACGACCTTGAAGAAAAGACCTGCCGTCCGGTTCAAAAGCTCGACGGTGGCGTCGTCCTTACCGAATAAGTCGCAATACTGCTGCCACAGGATGTGGAGTTCCACAAGCTTGTGATGAAGTTGGTAGAACGAGTGTCCCGCTTCTTCCCCCATCTTCGCGACGTAGGCCGCGCGGACCTCGTCGGGATTTCGTTCACTCATGGCCTGCTCCAAGGGTCGTGACCCCACTGATGTGAGAACTGGCGACAAAGTACTTGGCCTCAATTGAACTGAGACCGCCTCCTGGTCTTGCGCTACTATCGATACCGTCATCGGCGCTGTAGCACCTGCGGGCAAACTTCATTGTGCAACACCCGGAATTTCTTCAATGAAATCAACGGTGTAGGGTAGCTGAAGTAAGGCTCGTCAACTAACATCCAGAAGCCGTGAGTTCCCGGAGAATTCACGCGCTGTGTCCAAGGGTCACCAACCCGGACGCCCAAACTCCCAGAACATCGCGCAGCCCTCCATGAACTTGGACATCCGGCCCGCCCGTCTCAGCGACCTCGAAGCGCTCGTGCGCCTCGACACCGTGGCCGCGCACGATGCACGCCGCACCACGCAAATCGAAAGGTGGATCGAGGGCCGCTTCTGCCATGTGATCGAGACCGATGGCGACATCGCCGCCTACGGCGTGCTGCACTACCGCTTCTTCGAGTGCGGGTTCATCGAGATGCTGATGGTCGGCGAGAACTTTCGCCGCAGGCGACTCGGCCTGACGCTCATCGGCCACTTCCAGTCGATCTGCGAGCGCCCCAAGCTCTTCAGCTCCACGAACCGCTCCAATGAAGCCATGCAATCGCTGCTGAAAAAAGCCGGCTTCAGGGAAAGCGGCCACATCGACAACCTCGATGCAGACGACCCCGAGCAGGTGTTCTTCTGGCCGGCTGAGCGCTGAACAGGCCTTCCGCTACAGCGCCAGTCGTTGGATCGCGCCACGCGCCGCGGCCGCCCCGCTCGCCATCGACGCGGTCAGCAGATAGCCGCCGGTCGGCGCCTCCCAGTCGAGCATCTCGCCCGCTACGAACACGCCCTGCACCGCGGACGCCATGAGCTGCGCGTCGAGCGCCTCGAAGCGCACCCCGCCTGCCGTGCTGATCGCCTCGTCGATCGGACGCGCGGCAACCAGGCGCAGCGGCACGGCCTTGATTGTGGCCGCGAGGCGCGCGGGGTCGTGCATCGCCTCGCGGTCGAGCACCTCGTGCAGCACGCCCATCTTGATGCCTTCGAGCCCGAGCCGGCTCTTCAGGTGGCTGCTGAGCGAACGTGCGCCGCGCGGATGCGCGACGGCGGCGTGCACCTGCTCGGCGCTGCGGTCGGGCAGCAGGTCGAGCAGCAGGGTCGCGCTGCCGCTGGCGGCGATCTCGTCGCGCAGCAGGGCCGACACGGCATACACCAGGCTGCCTTCGATGCCGGTTTCGGTGGCGACGAATTCTCCGCGTCGCGTGAAGCGGCGCCCCTGGCTGTCGGTGAACGAAACGGCCACCGACTTGAAGGGCTGGCCCGCAAAGCGGCTCACGAAGTGCGGGGTCCAGCCGGCCCCGTCGAAGCCGCAGTTGGACGGCTGCAGCGGCACCACGTCGATGCCGCGCGCCTGCAGCCAGCGCGCCCAGGCGCCGTCGGAACCGAGCCGGGCCCAGCTCGCGCCGCCGAGCGCGAGCACCACCGCATCGGCTGCCGCGGTGGCCTCGCCGTTCGGCGTGGCGAAGCGCAGGGCGCCGGCATCGAAAGCTCCCTCACCCACCCAGCGATGGCGCATGTGGAACTGCACGCCCGCCGCGCGCAGCCGGTGCAGCCACGCGCGCAGCAGCGGCGCGGCCTTCATGTCGCTCGGGAAGACGCGGCCCGAGGTGCCGACGAAAGTTTCGATGCCGAGCCCGGTGGCCCACTCGCGCACCTGCTGCGGGCCGAAGGCCGCGAGCATCGGTTCGAGTTGCGCGCGCCGCTCGCCGAAGCGGGTCACGAACACGTCGAAGGGCTCCGAGTGCGTGAGGTTCAGCCCGCCGCGCCCGGCCAGCAGGAACTTGCGGCCGACCGAGGGCATCGCGTCGTACAGGTGCACCTTGGCGCCGGAAGCGCTCAGGACTTCGGCCGCCATCAGGCCGGCGGGTCCGCCGCCGATGACGGCGACGGTGGAGGAAACAGTCATTCGAGATTCACCAGTTCGCCCTGCCCGGTGAGGAACGCGACGCGCACCGTGGCACCGGGATAGGCATGTTGCACCGCCGCGCGGTAGCGCTGCATCTGTGCGATCAGCAGCGCGTCCCGCTCGGGACGCGCGGCCGACTTGTAGTCGAGGATCCACCAGGCGCCGCTGTCGCGCTCGCGCACCAGGCGGTCGATCCGCAGGGTTTCGCCTTCATGCACGAGCGTGACTTCGTTGCCGTGCCAGTCGACCCTGCGATCGTCCCACACCCAGGCGCCGGCGCCCGCGCGGATGCGCTCGGCCAGCACGGCTGCGCCGCGTGCCTGCTGCGGCTCGAGCATGAACTCGCGCGCCACGGCACGCACGTGCGCAGCCGGCAGCGCCTCGCCCGGCACGGCCCATTCGAGCAGGCGGTGCATCGCTTGCCCGAACGCGGCCGCGCGCGCATCGGCCGTGGCAGCCGCGGCCTTCTTCGCGGCCGCCGGCGCGGACAGCCCGGCCGGCAGCATCGGCAGCTGCTTCATGACGAAGCTGCCCGCTTGCGCCGCGAGCGGCAGCGCCGCGACGGGCTCGTCGGCCTCGACCGGCGTGCAGGCCGCTTCGAGCCGCGTCCACCAGCTGCCCTCATTGGCGCGCGCCGGGCGCACCGACGACAGCACCAGCCGCTCGCGGGCACGCGTGGTCGCCACGTAGAGGCCGTTGAGCTCTTCGCGGTGGCGCGCGCGCTGTTCCTCGTCGAGCAGCGTGGCGGCGCAGCCGGGCGGCGTCTTCTCGCTCGCGAGGAACACGAAGCGCGTCGGCGCACTGTCGCTGCCCTTCCATTCGACGAGCACGCCCATGGTCTGCGCGCGCGAGGGCGGCGCGTCGCAGTCGAGCATGAGCACGGTGTCGGCTTCGAGGCCCTTGGCGCCGTGCACCGTGAGCAGCTGCACGGCCTCGGGCGCGGCCACCGCAGGCGCCCTGACGCCGCCTGCGCGCAGCGCGCGCACCAGTGCGTACGGCGTGGTGAAGCGCGCGCCATCGATCTCGAGCGAGGCCGCGAGCAGGCCACGCAGGTTGGCGAGCGCGCCCTGCCGCAGGGGCGGCGGCATGGCGGCGCCGAAGCGGGCCAGCACGTCGCCGTCGTGGAAGATCGCATCGAGCGCATCGTGCGGCGGCAGGGTCACGAGCCAGCGCTGCCAGCGCTTGAGCCGGATGCCGGCTTCGACCAGCGCCGGCGGCAGGCCCTCGCCCTTCTGCAGCAGCCCGAACCAGCTCACGGACGACTGCTCGCGGTGCCGCAATGCCAGTTGCACCAGCGCCTCGTCGTCGATGCCGAACAGCGGCGACTTCAGCGCACGCGCCAGCGACAGGTCGTGCGCGGGCGAGACCAGTGCATCGATCAGCGCCACCACGTCCTGCACCTCGGGCGCGTCGTGCAGTTCGTTCTTCTCGGGCTGCTGCACGGGGATGTGAAGGCTGCGCAGCGCGTCCTGCATGGCCGCGAGCCGGCTGCGCCGGCGCGCGAGCACCATGATCTGCCGCGGCGCCGTGCCGTCGGCGATGCACTGCGCGATCCAGCGCGCAGCCTGCTCGCACTCCTTCTGCAGCAACTGCTCCTCGGGCAGCACGCGCGGCGTGACGAGGCTGTCGCGCCAATGCAGCATGCCCTCTTCCGGCGGTGACCCTGCATCAGCCGCGGCCGCCTCGAGCGCGTCGCGTTCGATGGGCGGCAGCTTGAGCAGTTCGCCTTCGTCGCGGCGCTCGGTGGTGTGGGCACGGAAGCCGTCGAACTCGCCTGCCTGCTGCGCGGCGAGCATGGCCTGGTTGACCAGCCCGACCACCGCACGCGCGTTGCGGTGCGTGTGGTCGCAGTTGAGCAGTTCTCCGCCGAGGCCCTCGCGCACGAACTTCTTCGCGGCGATGAACACCTGCGGCTCGGCGCGGCGAAAGCGATAGATGCTCTGCTTCGGATCGCCGACGATGAAGACGCGCGGCGCGCGCCCGCCCGCGCCGGTGTAGGCACTGAGCCAGCCGTAGAGCGCCTGCCATTGCAGCGGGTTGGTGTCCTGGAATTCGTCGATGAGCAGGTGCGCCACGCGCGCATCGAGCCGCTCCTGCACCCAGCCCGACAGCGCCGACTGGCCGAGCAGCAGTTGCGCGGCCTGCTCGACGTCGTTCATGTCGACCCAGCCGTGGGCCCGCTTGACCTGTGCGAACGCCTCGATCAGCAGCCGCGTGAGCCGCGTCATGCGCTGCTGGTAGAGCCAGGCCGCATGCTGCGCCTGCGCGGCGCAGAGCGTCTGCAGTTCGGCCTCGGCCTCCTGCGCGGCGGGAAACTTCTGCAGGTTCTTGTTGAGGCGGTCTTCGGTCGCGACGAAGAAGTTCTTGCGCAGGTGCGCGAGCGCGGCCGCGAGCGACGCGCGCGCGGGCTCGCCGCTGCCGAACACGTCGATGATCGCCTCGGCGGCCTTCTGCGGCGTCTTGTTGGCCTCGCGACCGAGCGCGGCGGCGCGGTCGAGCCAGCGCCGCCGGGCGGCCTCGCCGCGCAGTGCGTCGGTCGGCTCGTCGAGCCCGGCCAGCGATGGATGGCGCACGCCGAAAGGTTCCACCGCCGAGGCGGGATCCGACAGCGAGAACTCGACCCGTCGCGTGAGCGCTTCGCCGAGCGCCTTGGCGGTCTGCGAGCGGCCATAGGTGGCGACCACGGCGTAATAGTCGGCCAAGGCCTGCGGGTCGGCCGTCACCCCTTCGAAGAATGGGCGCCAGGTGCGCGCGCGCGCCTCGGCATCGTCCTCGAGCAGTTCGTAGTTCGCGGGCAGGCCGAGTTCACGCAGCACCGCGAGCGGCGCATTGCGCAGCAGGCCCGCAAACCAGGCATGGAAGGTTCGGAACTGCACCGGCCGGCCGCCTTCGAGCAGGCGCCGGTAGAGGCCTTGCAGCCGCGGCACTGCGGCCAGCGCGGCATCGGGCGCGACACCGCGGACCACGAGCTCGCGCACCAGCGCGTCGGGGCTGCATTCGGCGAACTGCTCGAGCCACTGGTCGAGCCGCTCGCGCATCTCGCCCGCGGCCTTCTTGGTGAAGGTGATGGCAAGGATCTCGTGCGGCTCGCAGGCCGCGTCGCCCTCCTCGAGCAGCGCGCGCAGGATGCGCGAGACCAGCATCCAGGTCTTGCCCGCGCCCGCGCAGGCCTCGACCGCGACCGAGCGCCGCGGATCGCAGGCGACGGTGTAGAACGCCTCGCGCGTGACGTGGCGGCCGTTATGTTCGTAGGCAGCACCGTTCATGCCCGGCCTCCCGCAACGATGGGCGCAGCATCGGCCCAGAAGTCCTTGCGGCAGAGGCCGCGCGCCGCGCAGTACTCGCACACCGCGCCTTCGCCCAGCGGGGGTAACGGCGCGCCTTCGGCGATGCGCGTGAAGTCGTCGAGGATGCCGGCCACGAGCACGTCGCGCGCCGGCCCGACCAGCGGCTGCTCCACGGTCTGCGTGCCCGACGATTTCTCGCCGACGTTGACGTAGGCCGCGCGCAAGGTGTCGTCGGCCAGCAGCGCCGCATAGAACGCGAGCTGGGTGTCTTCGGCAGGGTCTTTCACGCGCTCCTTGGTGACCGCGGCCGACTCCGTCTTGTAGTCGATCACGAAGGCCTGGCCGTCGGGCATCCGGTCGATGCGGTCGAGCCGGCCGACGAGTTGCAGCTGGCCGAGCGGCAGTTCCTTCCAGGGCTCCGATTCATCGAAGGCCGCGCCGCTCGCCTCGTGGCCCGCGAGCCACTGCAGGTAGCCATCGCGCACCGCCGGCCAGGCCGCCGCAAAGGGCAGGAACTCGGCATCCGAAAGCGCGAACTCGCGCGTGGCGCGCTCCGACGCTGCGGTGATGAGCGCCACGCGTTCAGGCAGATCGCTGGTGGGCGAGGCCTTGAGGGCCTCATGGAAATGACCCAGCACCGCATGCAGCCAGTTGCCGAAGTCGCGCTTGTCGACCTCGGCGTCGAGCTCGTCGGCGCTGCGCAGGCCCAGCTGGCGCAACGCGAAGAAGCGGTACGGGCAGCGGCGCAAGTCTTCGTAGACGCTGGTCGAGATGTTCTTCAGCGGCAGCAGCGCGCCTGAAGGTGTCGGATAGGGCGTGGGGTCGAGCGCGACGTCGCGCGGTGTGCGTGGATCGTCCGCCGCCTGCAGTGCGTGGCCGAGCTGCAGCGCCTGCACGAGCGGGCTCGGACGGACCGGCTCGCCGCTGGCGTCCGACTGGCGCCAGAGCACCTCGCAGTTCGGGTTGCACAGCGCCGCGGCCCAGGCCGAGCGCTGGGCGGCCTCGAGCGTCTCGCGTGCCGCGAGCCCGAGTTCGGCGCGCTGCGCAGCGCTCCAGTTGCCGGGCGGCTCGGGCGATGCGGGCAGGCGCCGGTCGTCGCAGCCCGGGATCACCACGGCGGCAAAGGCGCGGCCCAGCAGCTGGTGCAGCGGCAGCACTACCACCTGGGGCACGTCGCTGCCCGCCGGGGGCACGAAGCTCGCATCTTCGAGCACGTCGCGGACCCAGGCAGTGAACTCGGCCAGCGTGTGGCGTCCACCCGGGAAATCACCCTCCTCGCCGTGCGCGTCAACATCGAGCCAGAGCGCGGCGATCACCTTCGCGCCCGCCATATCGTCCGCGAGCGGGGCCCATTGGCCGCTGGCGTCGAGCAGTTCGCGCAACGCACGCAGCCAATCGGCCAGCGGCCTCGCCCGCGCCATGGCCATGCGGCGGCCTTCGATGCCCTCGGTGAACGCGAGCAAGGCCACGTCCTGCGGTCTTTCGCTGCGCGCCACCTGCGCGCACCAGGCCGACCATTCGCGCACGCCTTCGCGCCGCAGCCGCGCCTCGAGCGCCTGCACGGCCATTGCATCGCCATCGGCGCCGCTCTTGAGCCATTCGAGCACCGCGTCGCTGCCGGCGTCGTGGGCGCAGGCGCGTAGCGCGCTCATCAGCACGGCGGCGGCGCGCGTGGTAGACAGCTTCCATCCGGTCTCGTCGTGCGCCACCACGCCCCGCGCCTGCAACTGCGCCCCGATGCGGCGCGTGAGCGCGCGGTCGGTCGCGATCAGTGCGACCGGCGCGCGGTCCTGGGCCAGGTGCCGCAGCACGCAGGCGGCCGCGAGCTGGGCCTCGTCCTCGGCATCGGCGGCCACATGCGCATGGACCGCCGTGGCCGCGGACGCCGTGGGCACCAGCGACAGATGCACCGCACGATCGCCCCAGAGCCCGCACAGCGTCTGCGTCAGCGGATCGGCCTGGAAGCCCTCGAGCGCGATCAGCGCATCGACCTGCGTGCGCACGCCTTCCCGCAGCAGCACGTCGGTCGCGTAAGCCGAATTGGCGGCCCACGCCACGGCCACGCGGACCAGCGCGCTCTCGAGGCGGAACCACTCCGATTCGCTGCCCGCGTCGGCGACGCGCGACGCGCGCTGCGCCCATTCCGTGCCGCGCGCGTCGAGTGCTGTCGCGGCCGCGAGCGGCGCGAGCTGGTAAGCCAGCTCGACCACGCGGCCCGCGAGCGCAAAACGCTCCGCAGCGAAGCCGGCCTGCGACAGCAGCGCCTGTGCGGTGACGAGGTCGCGCGCCATGTCGAATGCGATGTCGTAGCCGGTGGGCAGAAAGCCTTCGAGGCTGCGCGCCCAGTTGCGCGTAGTCTCGAAGCGCGGCGCAAAGCCGGCCTGGCCGCAGCGAGACCACATTGCATGCGCCACGCCCATGAGCTGCGCATAGGGCACCAGCACCACCGTGCGTGCCGCATGCAGCCCACGTTCGGCGACGACGCGCGCGATGCGCGCGATCACGCCGTCGGCGGGGTCGCACCACAGGGCCTGGACGGGGTGTCCTTCGTTCATGTTCTCTCGGGGGATTTGGAAGCGTGGGGAAAGCGTGGGAAGAGCGTCGCACCAAGGGCTTTTGCTATCGGCGCCATAGCGTTCCGCCAGCCACGCCGCCCCTTGGTTTCTGTCACAATGACCAGCACTTTAGCTGCACCGAAACCTCTCCGCGCACAAGGACACATCCATGGCCAGCGACCTGATCAAACACATCTCCGATTCCTCGTTCGAAGCCGACGTGCTCAAGTCCAGTCAGCCCGTGCTGGTCGACTACTGGGCCGAATGGTGCGGCCCCTGCAAGATGATCGCCCCGATCCTCGACGAGGTCTCGACCGCCTACGAAGGCAAGCTGCAGATCGCCAAGATGAACGTCGACGAGAACCGCGACATCCCCGCCAAGTTCGGCATCCGCGGCATTCCCACGCTGATGTTGTTCAAGGACGGCCAACTGGCCGCCACCAAGGTCGGCGCGATGAGCAAGGCGCAGCTCACCGCGTTCATCGACCAGCAACTCGCCTGATGCCATTCGGGCGGCCAGCGCGCCACGCGCTGGCCTTTGCGCTTTTTTTCCTGTCATAATCTCCCGCAGATCACCGGATCTTCCAGGTCCGGTCGAGTTCCCCGGTTTGTGCGGCAGCTCTCGCCGCACTTCAAACCTCCCCCCGTTTGTTCGATCGATTACCCCGCGAGGGGTCATTCCATGCACTTAAACGAACTCAAGGCACTTCACGTGTCTGAAGTCCTCAAGCAAGCCGAGGCGCTTGAGATCGAAAACGTCGGCCGCATGCGCAAGCAGGAGCTGATGTTCGCCATCATCAAGAAGCGCGCCAAGGCCGGCGAGCAGGTCTTCGCCGACGGCGTGCTCGAGATCCTGCCCGACGGCTTCGGCTTCCTGCGCAGCCCTGACACCAGCTTCACGGCCAGCACCGACGACATCTACATCTCGCCGAGCCAGGTGCGCCGCTTCAACCTGCACACCGGCGACATGATCGAGGGCGAGGTTCGCACGCCCAAGGACGGCGAGCGCTACTTCGCGCTCACCAAGCTCGACAAGGTCAACGATGGCCCGCCCGAGCAGAACAAGCACAAGGTGATGTTCGAGAACCTGACGCCGCTGTTCCCCAAGGAGCAGATGAAGCTCGAGCGCGACGGCATCAAGAGCGAAGAGAACATCACCGGCCGCGTCATCGACATCATCGCCCCCATCGGCAAGGGCCAGCGCGCCCTGCTGGTGGCGCCGCCCAAGAGCGGCAAGACGGTGATGATGCAACACATCGCCCACGCGATCAGCGCCAACTATCCCGAAGTGCACATGATGGTGCTGCTGGTGGACGAGCGGCCCGAAGAAGTGACCGAGATGCAGCGCACCGTCAAGGGCGAAGTCATCGCATCGACCTTCGACGAGCCCGCGGCGCGCCACGTGCACGTGGCCGAAATGGTCATCGAGCGCGCCAAGCGCCTGGTCGAGCTCAAGAAGGACGTCGTGATCCTGCTCGACTCGATCACCCGCCTCGCGCGCGCCTACAACAACGTCGTGCCCTCGTCGGGCAAGGTGCTGACCGGCGGCGTCGATTCCAACGCGCTGCAGCGCCCCAAGCGCTTCCTGGGCGCCGCGCGCAACGTGGAAGAAGGCGGCTCGCTCACCATCATCGGCACCGCGCTGATCGATACCGGCAGCCGCATGGACGAAGTGATCTTCGAAGAGTTCAAGGGCACCGGCAACTCCGAAATCCACCTCGACCGCCGCCTCTACGAGAAGCGCGTGTTCCCGTCGATCCAGCTCAACCGCAGCGGCACGCGCCGCGAGGAACTGCTGCTGGCGCCCGAGATCCTGCAGAAGACCCGCATCCTGCGCCAGCTCATGTACAACATGGACGAGATCGAGTCGATGGAGATGATCCTCAAGAACATGAAGGCGACGAAGACCAATGTCGAGTTCTTCGACATGATGCGTCGCGGCGGGTAGCCGTCTGCGCCCCCCGAAAGAATGCCCGCCTTGCGCGGGCATTTTTTTTAGGCCCGCAGGGCCCGGCCCTCGGCAGCGCTGCGCGTGCCGAGCGCCAGCAGTTCCATGAGTGCAACGGCCTCTTCGGGCGGCACGGGATTGGGTCCGCGGCCGAGCACCGCGTCGCGGATCGCGGCGTAGTAGTCGGCGTAATTGCCGGACCGCGTCGGCACCTTGCGCACGCGCGCGATCCCGTCGGCGCCGTGCAACGTGAGTTCGCCGTCGAGCGGGTCGGCGCCCCACCCTTCGCACGGCGGACGCCGGCCGGCGCGCAGCGCGTCTTCCTGCGGGTCGACGCCGTGCTTGACGAAGCTCCCGCGCGTGCCATGCACGACGTAGCGCGGCGCGGCATGTGCGGCCAGCGTGGTGGCATGCAGCACCACGCGCAGCGGCGCATGCGGCCCCGTCTCGTAGCGCAGCACTGCATGGAAATAGTCCTCGACCACGGCGCCATCGCGCAGCGCCGCCGTGTCGAGCTGGAGCGTGTCCGGACGGCCGAACAGTTGCACTGCCTGGTCGACCAGGTGCGTCCCCAGGTCGACCCAGAGCCCGGCGCCGGGCACCGCCTGCTCGCGCCAGCGGGCCCTGACCTCAGGGCGGAAGCGGTCGAAATGCGATTCGAAGTACACCGGCCGGCCGAGTTCGCCCGCGGCGAGCAGCGCCTCGAGCGTCAGGAAATCGGCATCGAAGCGCCGGTTCTGGTAGACCGACAGGAGCAGGTTGTTGCGCTTCGCCAACGATGCGAGATCGCGCGCTTCGGCCGCGTCGAGCGTGAAGGGCTTGTCCACCACCACGTGCTTGCCGGCTTCGAGCGCCGTCCGCGCCACCGGATGGTGCTGGGCATTGGGCGTGGCCACCACCACGAGGTCGATGTCCGCGCGTGCGGCCAGCGCCGCCACGTCGGGCACGACCGCCACCCCGGGCCAGTCGGCCTGCACCTTGTGCGGCTGCGAGCTCGCCACGGCCGCCAGCTCGAGCCCGGGCACGGCCGAAAGCACGGGCGCATGGAAGGTCTGGCCGGCGAAACCGTAGCCGACGAGGCCGGCACGCAGGGTTCTGGGGGTCATCGGGGGCGGCTTCCGCTCAAAGCGCCCAGTATGCGATAATCGCTGGCTCCGCGAAAAGTGCAACCGGGCGTCTTGCCCAGCCTTGTGGCTCTCGCATCGACCCCAAAGGAAACACCATGGCAAAAGAAGGCATTCACCCGAACTACCGCGAAGTCCTGTTCGTCGACATGTCGAACGGTTTCAAGTTCGTGACCCGTTCGTGCGCGAACACCAAGGAAATGGCCAAGGCCGACGACGGCCGCGAGCTGCCGCTGTTCAAGCTCGACACCACGAGCGAATCGCACCCCTTCTACACCGGCACCCAGAAGTCGGTCGACAACATGGGCGGTCGCGTCGAGAAGTTCCGCAACCGCTTCGGCAAGACCACCGGCGCTGCTTCCAAGTAAGGCACGCGCTTTCGCATCGAGGGCAGCCCGGTTTACCGCGCTGCCCTTTTTCTTTCCCAGAGACTGCGGCCATTCTTCGTACGTGAACCAGCCCACTCCCGCGATCGTTGCCCAAAGCGCCGTGCGCCGGTTGCCGCGCGTGGCGCTGCTGCTGCTGTGCGCCGCCTACCTGCTGCCGGGCCTGGTCGGGCGCGGCCCCTGGAAGAGTGCGGACATCTCGGCCTTCGGCTACATGGCCGAGCTCGCCGCCAGCACCGAAGGCATCGCACGCTGGTTCGACCCCCTGCTGCTCGGCCTGCGGCCCGAGACGCCGGCGCTGATCCCCTACTGGATCGGCGCCTGGGCCATCAAGATCGCGCCCGCATGGGTCAACCCCGACTTCGCGGTGCGCTTCGTCTTCGCGCTGATGCTCTGGGGCACCTTCACTGCCACCTGGTACGCGGTCTACTACCTGGCCCGCACATCGGGGGCCCAGCCGGTCGCGTTCGCCTTCGGCGGCGAAGCACGTCCGACCGACTACGCGCGCGCCATCGCCGACGGCGGGCTGCTTGCGCTGATCGCCTGCCTGGGCCTGGCGCAACTCGGCCACGAAACCACGCCGGCCCTGGCGCAGCTGTATTTCGCATCGCACCTGTTCTACGGCGTGGCCGCGCTGCCGTACCGCCGCGTCGGCCCGTCGATCGCCCTCGTCATCGGGACCATCGGCATGACGCTGAGCGGCGGCCCGATGGTCGGGCTGGCGCTGGCGGCGGGCAGCGCGCTGTTCATGGCCTTCGAGCGGCGCAGCGCGCGCAAGGCCGAACCGGCCTACGGCAACGATGACGAGACCCCCGGCTACACGCGTGGCGCGCTCGCAGCGACGGCCGGTGTCTCGCTGGCTGCGCTGGCGCTGGCGGTGGGGCTCGGGCTGCTGCAGTGGAAGATTCAACTGCCGGGCAATGGCCCCAACGGCCCGTCGGTGCTCAGCGAACTGCGCAGCCAGGCCAAGCTGCTGGTCTGGTTCACCTGGCCAGCCTGGCCGCTGGCCCTCTGGACACTCTGGCGCTGGCGCCGCCAGCTCACCGCGCGCCACGTCGCACTGCCCTTCTGGTTCGCGCTGGTGCCGCTGGCCGCCACCCTGACCACCAGCTACTCCGACCGCTCGCTGCTGCTGGCGCTGCCGGCTTTCGCGACGCTCGCGGCCTTTGCCCTGCCCACCTTCCGGCGCAGCGCCGCGGCGCTGATCGACTGGTTCAACGTGCTGTTCTTCAGCGGCCTGGCCGTGCTCGGCTGGATCTACTGGATCGCGATGCAGACCGGCGTGCCGCCCAAGCCCGCGGCGAGCGTGTCGCGGCTGGTGCCGGGCTTCGTGCCCGAGTTCTCGGCCGTCCCGTTCGCCCTCGCGCTGGCCGCCACCATCGCCTGGTGCTGGCTGGTGCGCTGGCGCACCGGCCGCCACCGCGCGGCGCTCTGGAAGACACTGGTGCTGCCGGCCGGCGGCACCGCACTGTGCTGGATGCTGCTGATGACGCTGTGGCTGCCTTCGATCGACTACGCGCGCAGCTATGTCCCGCAGGTGCGCGCTGTGACCGAGCGGGTCGGCCAGCCGGTCTGCGTGGCCGAGCTCGCGCTCAGCCGCGCCCACATCGCGGCGCTGCGTCACCACGGCCATTTCAACCTGCGCCCGCTGCTGCTCGGCACCGACTGCCCCTGGCTCCTGGTGAGCCCCGACGTCATCGCGCGGCTGCACACCATCGTGCCGCTCGAGCAGTGGCGCTTCAGCGGCACCCTGCGGCGCCCCAGCAGCGCGACCGACGACCTGCTGCTCTACCAGAAGATCGCGCCCGCCCAGTGATCGGCGAACGCGGTCTGATCGCAAGGCACGCCGGCACGGTGCTGGTCGGCCAGCTGGCGGTGATGGCGTTCGGCGTGACCGACACCATCGTCGCCGGCCGTTATGCCGAAGGCGCGCTCGCCGCGCTGTCGGTGGGCTCGGCGATCTTCATCAGCGTCTTCGTCTCGCTCATGGGCGTGCTGCAGGCACTGCTGCCCGTGTGGGCCGAGCTCCACGGCGCCGGCCGCCCGAGCGAGGTCGGCCGCTCGGTGCGGCAGGCGCTCTATCTCGCCGCGATCGCCATCGCCATCGGCATGGCGGTGCTGCTCTTTCCCGGTGCGGTGCTGCGCTGGACCCAGGTGCCGCCGGCAATGCGCGACGTGGTCGAGGCGTATCTTGCGGTGCTGGCGTTCGCGCTGCCGCCGGCGCTGCTGTTCCGCCTCTTCGGCACGCTCAGCCAGAGCCTCGGCAAGCCGCAGGTCGTGACCTGGCTGCAGATCGGCTCGCTGGCCGTGAAGCTGCCGCTGTCGATCTGGTTCACCTTCGGCGGTGCCGGGCTGCCCGCGATGGGGCTGGTGGGCTGCGCCTGGGCCACGCTGTGCGTGAACTGGACGATGCTCGGCTGCGCGGCGTGGCTGCTGCGCAGCAGCAGCTTCTACAGCGGCTACCGGCTCTGGGAGCGCATCGAGCCGCCCGACTGGCAGCAGATCCGCCAGTTCGCGCGCCTGGGCATTCCCGGCGGCCTTGCGGTGCTGGTGGAAGTGACCTCGTTCACGCTGATGGCGCTCTTCATCGCGCGGCTCGGCACCGCCGCGGCGGCCGCCCACCAGATCGCTTCGAACCTGCTGGCCGTGGCCTACATGGTGCCGCTCTCGCTGGCCATCGCGACCAGCGCGCGCGTGAGCTTCTGGCTCGGCGCCGGGCAGGCGCACCGGGCGCGCCGCGCCTGCCGTCTGGGCTTCGAACTCACCGTCCTCTGCGCACTGTTCTTCGCGGGCGCGATGATGGCACTGCGCTTCAGCCTGGCGCAGGTGTATTCCGACAACCCCGCGGTGGCCGCGCTCGCGGCATCGCTGCTGCTGGTGGTGGCGGCCTACCATTTCGCCGATGCGCTGCAGACGCTGTGCGTCTTCGTGCTGCGAAGCTATCGCGTCACCTTCGTGCCGCTCGCGATCTACTGCACGCTGCTCTGGGGCGCCGGGCTCGGCGGCAGCTACCTGCTGGCCTACCGGGGCCTGGGGCCGTGGCCGGCCATGCAGTCGCCGCTGGCGTTCTGGCTCATGAGCGCGGGAGCGCTCGCGGTCACTGCGCTGCTGTTCGGCGCGCTGCTGCGCTGGACGATGCAGCGCTCGACTCGCTCGTAGACGATTTCCCGAGCAGCCGCGCCTCGCGCACCCGGCTGGAGGGAAACACCAGCGCAAAACGCGATCCCTTGCCGACGGTGCTCTCGATGCGCAGTTCGGCCCCGTGCCGCTGCGCGATGTGCTTGACGATCGCGAGGCCCAGGCCGGTGCCGCCGGTCTCGCGCGAGCGGCTGCGGTCGATGCGGTAGAAGCGCTCGGTGAGGCGCGGAATGTGTTCGGCCGCGATGCCGGGACCCGTATCGCGCACCGCATACTCGCCGCGCCCGTCGGGCAGCAGCCGCCAGCTCACCGCCACTTCGCCGCCGCCGGGCGTGTAGCGGATGGCATTGGTCAACAGGTTCGACATGGCGCTCTGCAGTTCGGTCGGCGCCCCCGAGATCTCGGATTCGGCGCCGAGCTCGAACGAGAGCCGGTGCCCAAGCGGCGCGATCCGCCCCGACAGGCCGCGCCCTTCGTCCTCGCACTGCGCGAACAAGGCCCGCATGCGCATCCATTGGCTGCCCGAAGGCGGCGCGCTGCCCTCGAGGCGCGACAGCGTGAGCAGGTCGTTCACCAGCGTTTCCATGCGGTGCGACTGCTGGCTCATGAGCGAGAGGTACCTGGCGCGCTCCTCGGCGTCGAGCGGCAGGTTCTGCAGCGTCTCGACGAAACCGGCGAGCACCGTGAGCGGCGTGCGGATCTCGTGCGAGACGTTGGCCACGAAATCGCGCCGCATCGCCTCGGCCTGCTCGAGCGCGGTGATGTCGCGCGTGAGCAGCATGCGGCGGTTGCCCGCATACGGATGCACCTGCACCGACAGCCGTATCGAATGGCTGCGCTGCTGTGCCGGCCCCGCGCCCGAGGCGTCGATCACCACGTCGCGGCTGTAGTTCCACGACGCCAGGTAGGCGACGAAAGCCGGGTCGCGCACCAGGTTCGCCATGTGCTGCAGCAGGTCGCGCTCGGCGTTGATGCCGAACTGGCTGGCCGCTGTCTGGTTGCACCATTCGATGCGGCCCTGCTCGTCGAGCAGCACCACGCCATTGGGCGACGCCTGGATCGCCGCAAGGAACTCCTGCAGCCGCTCTTCGGCCTGCCGGGTCTGCTGCTCGCGCTCGCGCAGCAGCTTGCGGATGCGCTCGGCCAGTTCGCCCCAGACGCCCGGGCCGCGCGTGGGCAGGCCGGCGGCATCGTTGCGCAACACGCGCAGCAGGCGCTCTGCGCGCCAGGCGTCGAGCCCGAGCCACAGCGCGGCGCCGAGCCAGGCGCCGAGCCACCAGTACTTCCAACCGAAGATCGCTCCGATGCCCGCCGCCACAAGGAGGGACGCCAGGAGGAACGTGGCGATGCGAAACGGCATGGCGCGCGATTATCCGCGCGCGCGGCCGATGCGAACGGCGCGGCGGCTCAAACCGTGACCTGGGCGGTCAGGCGATAACCGGCGCCGCGCACCGTCTCGACCATCGGCGAAGCCGCACCGAGCGACTCGCGCAGGCGCTTGACGTGCACGTCGACCGTGCGCTCCTCGATGTAGACGTGGTCGCCCCACACCTTGTCGAGCAGCTGCGCGCGGCTGTGCACGCGCTCGGCGTGCTGCATCAGGTAGGCGAGCAGCTTGAATTCGGTCGGGCCCACCTTGAGCGCATTGCCCTGCCAGGTGACGCGGTGGGTCGCGGTGTCGAGCGCGAGCTCGCCGATCTCTACGCGTTCGGTCACCACCTCGGGGGCGCGGCGGCGCAGCACGGCACGGATGCGCGCGAGCATTTCCTGCGTGGAGAACGGCTTGGTGATGTAGTCGTCGGCACCCGCGTCGAGACCCGCCACCTTGTCGGGCTCGTCGCCGCGCGCGGTCAGCATCAGGATCGGGATGGCCTTGGTGCGCGCGTCCTTGCGCCACTGGCGTGCCAGCTGCAGGCCGCTCTGGCCCGGCAGCATCCAGTCGAGCAGGATCAAGTCGGGCAGGAAGGCGTCGATCTCGCGTTGGGCCGCGGCGCCGTCTTCCGACCAGATCGGCTCGAAGCCGTTGTGGCGCAGGTTGACCGCGATCAACTCGGCGATCGAGGACTCGTCTTCAACGATCAGGACTCGTGGCTTCTTCATGAAAGATGCAGGGAACGGGGGTGGGTCATTGCAGCGCAGACTCAATTTCCTGCATCGAAGTGTGCCGCACATCGGCGCCCTTGACGATGTAGATGATGAATTCGGCAATGTTCTTGGCGTGGTCGCCGATGCGCTCGATGGCCTTGGCCAGGAACAGCAGGTCGAGGCTGGCGGAGATGGTGCGCGGGTCTTCCATCATGTAGGTGACCAGCTTGCGCACGAAGCCGTCGAACTCCTTGTCGATCAGGTCGTCGTCCTTCAGGATCGACAGCGCGGCCGCCGTGTCCAGGCGCGCGAACGCGTCGAGCGCGGTGCGCAGCAGGCCCGATGCCAGGTCGGCCGCGATGCGCAGCTCGTTCGAGGGCAGCGCGCGGGCCGAGCCACTCTCGATGATCGACTTGACCATGCGCGCGATCTTGTTGGCCTCGTCGCCCACGCGCTCCAGGTTGGCGGTGGTCTTGGAGATGGCGATCAGGAGGCGCAGGTCGCGCGCGGTCGGCTGGCGACGCGCGATGATCGACGACAGCTCGCGGTCGATCTCGATCTCCATCGCGTTCACGCGCACTTCGGTTTCCATCACGCGGTCGGCCGCGTCGGCATCGAACTGCAGCAGCGCGTACACGGCCTGGTGGATCTGCGACTCGACCATGCCGCCGAGCTCCATCACGCGCGACGAGACGCCGTTGAGTTCGCTGTCGAACTGGCTGGAAAGGTGTTTCTCGGTCATGTTGTCTCCTTTGACTTAACCGAAGCGGCCGGTGATGTAGTCCTCGGTCTCCTTGCGCTGCGGCTTGAAGAACATCTGCTCGGTGGCGCCGAACTCGATGAGGTCGCCCAGGTACATGTAGGCGGTGTAGTCGCTGCAGCGGGCGGCCTGCTGCATGTTGTGCGTCACGATCACCACGGTGTATTCGTTCTTGAGCTCCGCGATCAGCTCCTCGATCTTCGCGGTCGAGATCGGGTCGAGCGCCGAGCACGGCTCGTCGAGCAGCAGCACTTCGGGCTTGATGGCGATGCCGCGCGCAATGCACAGCCGCTGCTGCTGGCCGCCCGAAAGGCCCGAGCCGCTTTGCTGCAGCTTGTCGCGCACTTCGGTCCATAGCGCCGCCTTCTTGAGCGCCCATTCGACGCGGTCGTCCATGTCGCTGGCCGAGAGATTCTCGAACAGCTTCACGCCGAAGGCGATGTTGTCGTAGATCGACATCGGGAACGGCGTCGGCTTCTGGAACACCATGCCGACCTTGGCGCGGATCAGCGCGACGTCCTGCTTGGAGGTGAGCAGGTTCTCGCCGTCGAGCGCGATCGTGCCCTCGGCGCGCTGCTCGGGATAGAGCTCGAACATGCGGTTGAAGGTGCGCAGCAGGGTCGACTTGCCGCAGCCTGAGGGTCCGATGAAGGCCGTGACCTTGTTCTCGGGGATCTCGAGGTTGATGCCCTTGAGCGCATGGAACTTGCCGTAGTAGAAGTTCAGGTCCTTGACCGAGATCTTCGAGCGCGACGGCGATGCGACAGTGTTTGACATGATGGCTTCTACTTGGATCAGAGTTTGTTGCGCGTCAGTACCCGCGCCAGGATGTTGAGGGCGAGCACGGCCACGGTGATCAGGAACACGCCGGCCCAGGCCAGCTGCTGCCAGTTCTCGTACGGGCTCATCGCGAACTTGAAGATCGTCACCGGCAGGCTGGCCATTGGCTGGCTCACGTCGGCGGTCCAGAACTGGTTGTTCAGCGCCGTGAAGAGCAGCGGCGCGGTTTCGCCTGCGATGCGCGCCACGGCCAGCAGCACGCCCGTGACCACACCGGCACGCGCGGCGCGCAGCGTGATGCTCAGGATGACCTTCCACTTCGGCGTGCCGAGCGCATAGGCCGCTTCGCGCAGCCCCGGCGGCACCAGCTGCAGCATGTTCTCGGTGGTGCGGATCACCACCGGGATCACGATCAGCGCCAGCGCCAGCGCGCCGGCCAGACCCGAGAAGGTCTTGAAGTACGCGACCACCACGGCATAGACGAACAGGCCGATCACGATCGACGGCGCCGACAGCAGGATGTCGTTGACGAAGCGCGTCACCGACGAGAGCCAGCCCTTCGGGTTGTACTCGGCCAGGTAGATGCCGGCCATGATGCCGATGGGCGTGCCCACGAAGGTCGCCAGCATCACCATCACGAACGAGCCGAAGATGGCATTGGCGATGCCGCCCGCCTCGTTCGGCGGCGGCGTCATTTCGGTGAAGGTGGCGAGCGCCAGGCCGCCGAGGCCCAGGCGCAGCGTCTCCCAGAGGATCCAGACCAGCCAGAAGACGCCGAAGGCCATCGCCGCGAGCGACAGCGTCAGCGCGATCTGGTTGACCCGCTTACGCGAGGCGAACTTGGCCTGGCGCGATTCGGCCAACGTCTTGGCGTTGACGAGGTTCTGTGCGGTGCTGCTCACGACTTGGTTCCTTCGCTCTTCTTCATCTGGGCCAGCAGCACCTTCGAGAGCGTCAGCACGACGAAGGTGATGAAGAACAGCACCAGGCCGAGGTACATCAGCGCAGCCTGGTGCAGGCCGGCGCCGGCTTCGGCGAACTCGTTGGCAAGCGCCGAGGTGATGCTGTTGGCCGCCTCGAACACCGACAGCGAATTGAGCTGGTTCATGTTGCCGATCACGAAGGTGACGGCCATGGTTTCACCGAGCGCGCGGCCGAGGCCGAGCATGATGCCGCCGATCACGCCGGCCTTGGTGTAGGGCAGCACCACCTTGGAAACCACTTCCCAGGTGGTGGAGCCGAGGCCGTACGCAGACTCCTTGAGCAGCGGCGGCGTGACCTCGAACACGTCGCGCATCACCGAGGCGATGAACGGGATGATCATGATCGCGAGGATGATGCCGGCCGACAGGATGCCGATGCCCACGGGCGGGCCGGACACCAGCGCGCCGAGGTACGGCACGCCCGCAAGCAGGCTCTGCAGCGGCTGCTGCACGTAGGTGGAGAGGATCGGGCCGAACACCAGCAGGCCCCACATGCCGTACACGATGGACGGCACGGCGGCAAGCAGTTCGATGGCGGTGCCCAGCGGGCGCTTGAGCCAGTTGGGCGAGAGCTCGGTCAGGAAGAGCGCGATGCCGAAGCTCACCGGCACCGCGATCACCAGCGCGATGAACGAGGTCGCCAGCGTGCCGTAGATCATGACCAGGCCGCCGTACTCGTCCTGTACCGGGTCCCACACGCTGCTCGTGAGGAAGCCGAGGCCGTACTTGGAGATGGCCGGCCATGCGCCGGCGATCAGCGACAGCAGGATGCCGATCAGCATCGCGAGCGTCAGCAGCGCGGCACCCTTGGCGGCCCAGCCGAACAGGCGGTCGGCCATCGGGCCCGAACGCGGCGCCTTGGCCGGTGGCGGGTTGGTTCGCGCACGCTCGCCTGCAAGGTCGAGCGCGGCTGCGGAAGCAGGAAAGGTGGATGACACGGGTCGCTCCGGCAATGACGAAAGCGGCGCACCGTCGAGCGGTCTGGTGCTCACGGTGCGCCGTCCTGGACTGTGTGATAGGTGGAATTACTTGAAAGCGACCGGCTTGCCCGATGCGTCCTTCACCTCACCCCAGGCCTTGGCGATCGTGGCCTTCACGTTGTCGGGCATCGGCACGTAGTCGAGGTCGTCGGCCGTCTTGTCGCCGCTCTTGTAGGCCCAGTCGAAGAACTTGAGCACGGTGGTCGCGTTGGCGGGCTTGTCCTGCACCTTGTGCATCAGGATGAAGGTGGCGCCGGTGATGGGCCATGCGTCCTTGCCGGCCTGGTTGGTCAGCACCTGGTGGAAGCTCTTGTTCCAGTCGGCGTTGGCAGCGGCCGCCTTGAAGGCGTCGGCTTCCGGCGAGACGAAGTTGCCGGCTGCGTTCTGCAGCTGGGCGAAGGTCATCTTGTTCTGCTTGACGTAGGCGTACTCGACGTAGCCGATCGAGTTCGGCAGGCGGTTCACGAACGCTGCGACGCCTTCGTTGCCCTTGCCGCCCGCGCCGGTCGGCCAGTTGACGGCCGTGCCTTCGCCGACCTTGGTCTTCCACTCGGCGTTGACCTTGCTCAGGTAGTTGGTGAACAGGAAGCTGGTGCCCGAACCGTCGGCGCGGCGGACCGGCGCGATGGCGGCGTCCGGCAGGGCCAGCGAGCCGTTCAGGGCCTTGATGGCGGGGTCGTTCCACTTGGTGATCTTGCCCAGGTAGATGTCGCCCAGCACCTGGCCGTTGAGCTTCAGCTCACCGGGCTTGATGCCCTGGATGTTGACCACGGGGATCACGCCGCCGATGACGGTGGGGAACTGCATCAGGCCCTTGGCCTGGAGGTCTTCGTCCTTCAGGGGCGCGTCGGAAGCGCCGAAGTCGACCGTCTTGGCCTCGATCTGCTTCAGGCCGGCGCCCGAACCGACCGACTGGTAGTTGATCTTGACGCCGGTGGCCTTGTTGAAATCGGAGGCCCACTTGGCATAGAGCGGTGCCGGGAAGCTGGCACCGGCGCCGGTCACGTCTTGCGCGAAGGCGGGAACATGGGCGAAGAGCGCGGTCACGAGGCCGGCGGCGGCGAACTTGAAGGTCGTTTTCATCAAAGGCTTCCTTTAGAAGTAAGAAGTAGTCCCTTTCGGGCTTGGACGGACTCTAGAAAGCTTGTGTGACATCGGTGTGACACCCCGCTGCCGAGTGAAAATGCCGCTGTTCGCCTCGCGCGCATGTGACGCTGTCACGGAATCGTCATTTGCCGCGCCTAGCCTTCCGAAGCCCGCCATGGACCCTGCGGCGCGCCATACGGCGCTACGATCCATGGCACTGCCCCTCTCACAGAACTACATGCAAAACGGCACCCGCCTCGCCGCCGTCGACCTCGGGTCGAACAGCTTCAGGCTCGAAATCGGCCAGGTCGACCACGGCCAGATCCACCGCACCGAGTACCTCAAGGAAACCGTGCGCCAGGGCAACGGCCTCGACAGCGCCCGCAACCTCACGCCCGAAGCCATGCAGCGTGGCTGGGACGCCCTCGCCCGCTTCGGCGAGCGGCTGGCCGGCTTCAAGCGCTCGCAGGTGCGCGCCGTCGCCACGCAGACCTTGCGCGAGGCGCGCAACCGCGAAGAGTTCCTGTTGCGTGCGCGCACCATCCTCGGGTTCGGCATCGACGTGATCCCGGGCCGCGAGGAAGCGCGCCTGATCTACCTGGGCGTGTCGCACATGCTGCCGCACACCGACGCCTCCGACCGCGAAAGGCGGCTGGTGATCGACATCGGCGGGCGCTCCACCGAAATGATCATCGGCCGCGCGCTCGAGGCCGAGCAGATGGAGTCCTACCGCGTGGGCAGCGTCGCCTGGTCGATGAAGCACTTCGCCGAGGGCCTGTTCACGCCCGCCGCGTTCCGCGCGGCCGAGGTGGCCGCCAAGGCAGTGCTCGACGATGCGCTCTCGGGCTACGGCCGCGACCGCTGGGACGTCGCCTACGGCGCCTCCGGCACCATCGGGGCGGTGGGCGACATGCTGGCCGCGGCCGGCGGCGAGCCCGGCCTCGTCACGCGCGACGGCCTCGACTGGCTCGTCGACCGCCTGCTCAAGGCCGGCAGCACCGACAAGCTGCGCATCGAGGGCATGCGCGAAGACCGCAAGGCCGTGATCGGCGGCGGTGTGAGCGTGCTGCGCGCCGTGTTCGACCTGCTCGACATCCAGGAAATGAAGGTCGCCCAGGGCGCGCTGCGCCACGGCGTGCTGTATGAGCTGCTGGAGCGCGACGAGAGCGTGGCCGACCTGCGCACCGCCACGGTGGCGCGGCTGGCCAGCCGCTTCGCGGTGGACGCGGCGCAGGCGCGGCGCGTGGGCGAGACCGCGGCGGCGCTGTTCGTGCAACTCATGCCCGCGGCGCGCGGCGGCGGCACCGGCAGCCGCGCCGGGCGCGCGCTGCGCAAGCTCGGCTGGGCGGCGCAGCTGCACGAGATCGGTACGCTGGTGTCGCACAGCGACTACCACAAGCACGGCGCCTACATCCTCGACAACACCGACGCGCCCGGCTTCGCGGTCAACGAACTGCATGCGCTGGCCCAACTGGTGCTGGGCCAGCGCGGCAAGCTGCGCAAGCTGGAGGCGGCGCTCGATGACGAGACCTTCGTGATGCAGCTGCTCGCGCTGCGGCTCGCGGTGATCCTGTGCCATGCGCGCCGCGACCCCGACGCCGGCGCGCTGCATCTGGCGGCGCTCGGCGCGCGGGCCTTCACGATCGCATGTGCGCCGGAGTGGGCCGAGGCCTATCCGCAGTCGGCGCACCTGCTGCGCGAGGAAGTGCTGGCCTGGCAGAAAACCAGCAGCTGGCGCGTAGAGATCAACTAGCCCCCCGAAGCGCCTTCTGCGCGTGCGAGCTGCGACGAGGCATCGCCGCCGAACATGCCGGCGTAGGCCGGCCGCAGGATCTGCGACAGCCCCCGCCGCAAGCCGTCCTGCGCCTTGGCCGTGTCCTGCAGCAGACCGTCGTAGGCCAGGAACGCCGGCTCCTCGAGGTCGGCGGTGTGCGTGGTCTGGTGCAGCACGGCCTGGTTCTCGTTCTTGAGCGACTGCTCGATCGCGACGAACGGCTTGTAGCTCGAGGTCATGTCGGCCGCGCCGTAGGTCGTGGTGATGCGCACGACCAGGGTGTGGTAGCCCGGGGTGGGCGCGAATCCCGGCGCCTGCAGCACGTCGTCCAGCCGTTCCACGCGCGCCACCGGCACGAGCCGGACCTCGCGGCCTTCGGCGCGCAGGCGCGCCGCCAGCAGATCGGCGAAATGCCGGTTCAGCGGCACCGCCCCGCCCTGCTTCGCGCGAGTCGTGAATTCGCCGGTGCGGCGCTCGATGCGCTCGGCCCGCGTGACGCGGGTGCCGACCTCGACGCCGAGCGCGACCAGCGTGCCCACGGGGCCGAAGACGCCTGCCCATCCGGCGATGGCGGAGCCGCCGCCGTCCATGACGGTCAGCAGGTCTTCGTCGTTGTAGACGAGCGCGATCCGGGTGGCGGTGCGGGTCGCCTCATGGCGCGCTTGCGGGGCGGGCTCGGGGCTGCGCGTGGCGGCGCATCCCGACAAGAGAACGGCTGCTGCGGCGAGCAGCGCTACCAGCGCATTCATGGGCATTCACGGCTTGTAAGTTATAGATGCAATGTGTGTCTAAATGCATCAGACACTGCCATTGTGGCTACTTACGGGTACCGTGACCCCTGAAATTTGGTGAATTAGTTTACATATTTGGGCAAATTCCGCCCGCTCCGCGCGTTCAGAGCAGTTCGGGCGACTGCACCGTGACCACCACGGTCTGCACGTCGCCGTCGCGCTCGCGCGTGCGAATCCACCACACCGCGCCCTTGCGCACCGGGCAGCTGTCCTGCTTCAGCCCGAGCAGCAGCGAGATGGCCTGCCCCAGCGAAGGCTGGTGGCCGATCATCAGGACGACCGACTTGCCGTTGGGCCAGCCGGCCGCGGCCAGCATGGCGTCGGCGGTGGTGTCGGGCGCGAGCTCGGTGCGCAGCTTGTACTTGCGGCCGAGCGCCAGCGCTGTCTGCTCGCAGCGCCGCGCCGGGCTGCAGATGATGCGCGTGCCGTCGGGCAACTGGCGGTCGAGCCAGCTGGCCATGCGCTTGGCCTGCTTTTCGCCGCGGCCGGTCAGCGAGCGCTGCAGGTCGTCGCAGCCCTCGGTCCAGTCCTCGGCTTCGGCATGGCGCCAGAAGATCAGGTCCATGGTCATCGCCTTTCCGTCGTCGTCAGCTGCCGGAGGCCTCGGCGTGTCCGCCGCGCGCGCCATACCGGTTCATGAGCGCAGTCTGCGCGCCGTGCGCCTCGATGGCGCGCGAGGCGCCGGCTTCACCGGCATGGGTGTCGCGGTCCACGCGGGTGTAGATGCCGTCGCCGCCGAGGTCCCAGGCATCGCGCCCGTCATGCAGGTAGGCCACCAGGCATTCGTCGATCAGCCGCTGGCGCAGGTTGGGATCGGTCACGGGCCAGGCGAGTTCGATGCGGCGCATCATGTTGCGGTTCATCCAGTCGGCACTCGACAGGTAGAGCGACTCGTCCTCGCCGTTGCGGAAATAGAAGACCCGCGAGTGTTCGAGGAAGCGCCCGATGACCGAGCGCACGCGGATGTTGTCGGTCAACCCGGGCACCTGCGCCGGCAAGGTGCAGGCGCCGCGCACGATGAGGTCGATCTTCACGCCCTTCTGGCCGGCGCGCACCAGCGCGGCAACCAGTTCCTCGTCGGTCAGCGCATTCATCTTGGCGACGATGCGCGTGGGCTCGCCGGCGGCCGCCGCCGTGCCGAGCGCGTCGATCTGCGCGACCAGGTTGCGGTGCAGGTCGAAGGGCGCCAGCCACATGCGGTTGAGCTTCGGCAGCCGGCTCTGGCTGGCCAGGTGCACGAACACCGCCTCCATGTCGGCCGTCAGGAGCGGATCGGCCGTCAGATGGCTGATGTCGGTGTAGAGCCGCGCGGTGCGCGGGTTGTAGTTGCCGGTCGACAGGTGCCCGTAGCGGCGCATCTGCTTGCCCTCGCGGCGCGTCACCAGCAGCATCTTGGCGTGCGTCTTCAGGCCGACCACGCCATACACCACCTGCGCGCCGATCGATTCGAGCATCTCGGCCCAGTTGATGTTGGCTTCTTCGTCGAAGCGGGCCTTGAGCTCCACCACCACGGTCACTTCCTTGCCCTTGCGCACGGCCTCGCGCAGCAGGTCCATCAGCTCGGAGTCGGGGCCGGTGCGGTAGATGGTCTGCTTGATCGCGAGCACCTGCGGGTCTTCGACCGCCTCGCGCAGGAACGCGAGCACGCCGTCGAAGCTCTCGAACGGCTGGTGGATCAGCACGTCGCCGCGCTGCAGGCGCTCGAAGAACGACTGCGCCGGCGAGAGCGTCACGGGATACGACGCGGTGTAGGGCGCAAAGCGAAGCTGCGGTTCTTCGAGCAGGTCGATCAGCTGCGTGAGCCGCGCGAGGTTGACCGGCCCATGCACGCGGTAGAGCGCCTGCGGCGGCAGGTTGAACTGCGCGAGCAGGAAGCTCGCGAGCGACTCCGCGCAACTGGCCGATACCTCGAGCCGCACCGCCTGCCCGAAGTGGCGGTGCTGCAGGCCCTGGCGCAGTGCAGTGCGCAGGTTCTTGACGTCTTCCTCGTCCACCGCGAGATCGGAATGCCGGGTGACACGGAACTGCGAGAAATCGCCGACCTCGCGGCCCGGGAACATGCTCGAGAGGTGCGCGCGCACCACGCTCGACAACGCCACGAAGAGCGTCTTGCCCTCCGACACCTTGGCCGGCATGCGGATCACGCGCGGCAGCACGCGCGGCACCTTGACGATCTGGATCGGGTTCTCGCGCCCGAAGGCGTCCTTGCCGCCGAGGCGCACGATGAAGTTGAGCGACTTGTTGGCCACCTGCGGAAACGGGTGCGCCGGGTCGAGCCCCACCGGGATCAGCAGCGGGCGCACCTCGCGCTCGAAATACTCGCTGACCCACTTGCGCTGCGCCGCGTTGCGCTCGCCGTGCGAAATGATGTGGATGCCGTGCGTCGCGAAGGTCGGCATCAGCTCGTCGTTGTAGAGCGCGTACTGGCGCGCCACCAGCGCATGGGCGGTTTCAGCCAGGCGCTCGAAGGAGCCGACCGTGTAGGCCCCCTTGCGGTCGCCCGCACCGCTCGCGATCAGGTGCGGCGCGGCACGGACCTCGAAGAACTCGTCGAGGTTCGACGACACGATGCACAGGTAGCGCAGGCGCTCGATCAGCGGCACCTCGGGCCGGTGCGCCCAGTCGAGCACGCGCTCGTTGAACGAGAGGATGCTGTGGTCGCGGTCGAGGAGCTTGAATGCCGAAGCCGCGACCGGCGGGCCAGCGGGAGCAGATTCCATGGGCAATGATTCTGGAGCAAGCGGCACGGCAGCACACGAAGACGGAAATATGACAGTGTCACCATCGTTCGTGACGTTTTCATGACGATCCCGTGACGCCGGCATCTCGCCCGCCTCCGTCGGTGTGCCGGGCGGGGTGGCTGGCGGCCCTCCGTCAGGCCGGATGGCCGCCGGCTTCATGCGCCCAGGAAATGCTTGCGGTAGCGCGCCGGCAGGTCGTCGATGCGCATCAGCATCGGCAGGTCGGCGGTGTTGAAGTCCGGGTCCCAGGCCGGCGCGCCAAGCACCTTCGCGCCCAGGCGCAGGTAGCCCTTGATGAGCGCGGGCGGCTCGACGTCGAGCGCGCTGTCGAGCCGCTCGATCGGCAGCGGCAGCCGCGGCTGCACCTGGTACTGGATCGGCGCCATGTGGGTGGCCGAGAGCTGGCGCCAGATGCTGGCCGCGGCATCGCCGCTGGTCACGCCGTTGTGCGACATGGGGATGCTCGCGCAGCCGATCATCGTGTCGAGCTTGTTGCGGTGCATGAAACCCGCCAGCGCACCCCAGAGCGCGAGGATCACCCCGCCCTGCCGGTGCGCCGGATGCACGCAGCTGCGGCCGAGCTCGACCATGCGCTCGCGCAGGTCGCGCAGGCGCGTCAGGTCGAACTCGGTGTCGCTGTAGGTGCTGCCGACGCGGCGCGCCTGCGCCGGCGTGAGCACGCGGTAGGTGCCGATCACCTGCTGCGTGTCGGCATCGCGCACCAGCAGGTGCTCGCAGAAATCGTCGAACAGGTCGATGTCGTGGCCCGCCAGCGGCGTGCTCACGCGGGCGCCCATCTCGCCGACGAACACCTCGTGGCGCAGCCGCTGCGCGGCGCGCACGTCGTCGAGGTGGCGTGCCCAGCCCACCGTGATGCCCTGCTTCGCATCGACCACCGGCGGCACCAGGATGGCCGCGGGCGCTTCGACGGCCGGGGTGCGCGCCATGCCGGGCGTGGGCCAGAGCGCGGCGCGCAGGCCGATCTGCGAGAGCGGGAACGTCGGATTGGGCAGTTCTTTCATGGGTAACCCTTTCTGCCGACGAAGTCTCTGCATCCGCAGTGAAACCGGCATGTCAGCGGCATGGCATTTGCATGACCGCGTTACAGCGCGTGAACAGCCTCGCTTGCAGGTTTAATGCGTGATCCCGACATGGAGCATTCCGACATGGCGACAGCCGCAACCAGCAACCCCGGCAGTTTCGACCACCGCCTGCACCAGGCCTTTCCGGTGCTCAGCGACGCCGAGGTCGCGCGCGTGGCGCGCTTCGGCACGGTGCAGCGCTTTGCGCGCGGCGAGCGGCTGTTCACCGCCGGCGAGACCAGCCCCGGCATGTTCGTGCTGCTGCGCGGCGTGGTCGCCGTCACGCAGCGCGACGGCCTGGGCCACGTGGTGCCGATCGTGCGCCAGGGCCCGGGCGAATTCCTGGCCGAAGTGGGCCAGCTCAGCGGCCGGCCGGCGCTGGTCGACGGCCACGCCGACGAGGACGTGGAGGCGCTGCTGGTGCCGCCCGCGAAGTTGCGCGCGCTGCTGGTGGCCGAAGCCGACCTGGGCGAGCGCATCACGCGCGCACTGATCCTGCGGCGCGTGGCGCTCATCGAATCGGGCGCGAGCGGCCCGGTGCTGATCGGCCAGCCAGCCTCGCCCGACATGGCGCGGCTCGAGAACTTCCTGCGCCGCAACGGCCATCCCTACCACCTCGTCGATGCGGCCGACGACGCCGACGCCGCGGCGCTGCTCGAACAGTACGGCGCCTGCAAGCTGCTCGCGGTGTGCCCCGACGGCTCGGTGCTGGTGAACCCCTCCGAAGACGCGCTTGCGCGCTGCCTCGGCATGCTCGACACCGCGCCGCGCGACGAGGTGTTCGACGTGGCCGTGGTCGGCGCCGGCCCGGCCGGGCTGGCGACCGCGGTGTATGCCGCCTCGGAAGGCCTGCGCGTGATCGTGCTCGACTGCCGCGCCTTCGGCGGGCAGGCCGGCGCCAGCGCACGCATCGAGAATTACCTCGGCTTTCCCACCGGCATCTCGGGCCAGGCGCTCGCGGGCCGCGCGTTCGTGCAGGCGCAGAAGTTCGGCGTCGACATGCTGATCCCGGCCCAGGCCGTGTCGCTCGACTGCACGCGCGCGAACGCGGACGGCAGCCTGCGCATCGCGCTCGCCGACGGCCGCGCCATCGCGGCGCGCACGGTGGTCATCGCGAGCGGCGCACGCTACCGGCGCCCCGATGTGCCGCGGCTCGCCGAGTTCGAGGGCCGCGGCATCTGGTACTGGGCCTCGGCCATCGAAGCCAAGCTCTGCGCGCAGCAGGAGGTGGCGCTGGTCGGCGCCGGCAACTCCGCGGGCCAGGCCGCGGTGTTCCTGTCGCGCCATGCGGCCAAGGTCAACGTGCTGGTGCGTGGCCCTTCGCTGGCCGCGAGCATGTCGCGCTACCTGATTGACCGGATCGAGGCCACGCCGAACATCGAACTGCATCCGCACACTGAACTGGTGAAGCTCAACGGCGGGCCTGATGAAGGCCTCACCGGCGCCACCTGGCGCTGCCGGGCCAATGGCCGCGAGCACGACTGCGCTGCGCGCAACATCTTCCTGTTCGTGGGCGCCGAGCCCGAGACCAGCTGGCTCGAAGGCTGCGGTGTCGCTGTCGACAAGCACGGCTTTGTGCTCACCGGCGATGCGGCGAGCCGCGGCTTTCCGGCACGGCCGTCCGCGGCGCTCGAATCGAGCGTCCACGGCGTCTTCGCGGTCGGCGACGTGCGCTCGAGTTCGGTCAAACGCGTGGGCGGCGCGATCGGCGAAGGTGCCGCCGTGGTGGCGCTGATCCACCAGCACCTGTCGGCCGCCGCTTCCGTGGCCTGACGGCGCTGCGCAGGCAGGCAGCAAGCCCCCGTGCGGCGCAGAACCGGTCGGGCGCGGCTATGCTGCCCCTCCCGAATCACAACCCGCATACAACGGAGAGCCGCGACATGCCCGCTTCGCCCACCATCGAGGTCTATTCCTGGCCCACGCCCAACGGCCACAAGGTTCACATCATGCTGGAGGAGTGCGGCCTGCCCTACCGCGCCCACCCGATCAACATCGGCAAGGGCGACCAGTTCGCGCCCGACTTCCTCGCGATCAGCCCCAACAACAAGATCCCCGCGATCACCGATCCCGAGGGCCCGGACGGGCGGCCGATCTCGCTGTTCGAATCGGGCGCGATCCTGGTCTACCTGGCGGGCAAGACCGGCCAGCTTCTGCCCACGGGCGACCGCGAGCGCTACGACGTGCTGCAGTGGCTCATGTTCCAGATGGGCGGCGTCGGCCCCATGCTCGGGCAGGCGCACCATTTCCGGATGTACGCGCCCGAGAAGCTCCCCTACGCCATCGAGCGCTACACCAACGAGGCCAGGCGCCTCTACAGCGTGATCGACCGGCAGCTCGCAAAGAACCGGTTCATCGCGGGCAGGAGCTACTCGATCGCCGACATCGCGATCTTCCCGTGGCTGCGCAGCTGGGAGAAGCAGGGCATCACGCTCACCGACTATCCGCACCTCAAGGCCTGGTTCGACGGCATCGAGGCCCGCCCCGCGGTGCAGCGCGGCGTGCAGGTGCTGGCCGACCTGCGCCAGCCGATCACCGGCGACAAGGAACGCGAAATTCTTTTTGGCAAGACGCAGTACGAGCGGCGCTGATCCCCGTATATCCGGGCTAGAATGGAAGGCTTGTCGGGGTGTAGCGCAGCCTGGTAGCGCATCTGGTTTGGGACCAGAGGGTCGAAGGTTCGAATCCTTTCGCCCCGACCAAGTTTCTTCTCGTGTTTCGTTTTCGCTTTTCGCTTCTGTCCGGCCCGGAATCTGCCCGTAGCTCAGTTGGATAGAGCACCTGCCTTCTAAGCAGGTTGTCGGGGGTTCGATCCCCTCCGGGCAGGCCACCCCTCTCCCTCGCTTCTTCATCGGCACGGATTCATCATCGAATCCGCGGCAGCGTTCGCTCGCCCGCGCCTCCCGGCAATTCGAATTGCACGACGCAATATCGCGCATCTATTGCATGCCGTCACATTGGGCGTGGCTAATTCGCCTCGATGTAAACGTCTGCAACGCGGCATGCATGTTGCAAAGCCCGTGTATCCTTTCTGGCCGCCAGACAGGGCGCGCGCCGTCCCTCCAGAACCAATGAAATTAGCGATCCTGACCGTCCGCGGAAAGCCGGTGAACCCCGGTATATCGGCGCTCATTTTCATTTTCTTCTCGATCGTCGTCGGCGTCATACCTTTTGCCTACCATGACACGGCGGCCGCGAATTTCCCCGACGAAGACACGCTGCTGAGCTTTTTCGGCGAAGACGCCTGCCAATTGACCTCCACCACCGTGGAGGAACGCAATTCCTACGCGTGCAGCGCGTTCCTGCTCGAATCGGCCGGCCTCAGTGCACAGACCGCACCGGTCGCGGGCGCGATCCTCAGCGTGGCGCTCACGATCATCCCGCTGCTGCAGTTCAGGCGCGTCACGCTCGGGGTGTTCCTGGTGTCCCTCGGCTGGGGCTTCATCCGGGCCATCTTCCTGTCGGTGCTCTCGAAGGACATGCTTTCGGCCACCGTCGTGCTGATCTGCGTGCTGGCGGCGCGAAGCTCGGGCTTCGGCTGGATCTGGCTCGCCACCGCCACGCTCTACGGCTGGATGGTCCGCAAATACTGGCTGCTCGTCAGCGCCGTGTGGGTCGGGCTCTGGTTGCTGCGCAGCAGGCTCACCGTATTTCGCTTGGTTCTATTGATTCTTTTGGTCTATATCGCGATGGCGCTGGTGTTCCAGGTCGCGCTCGGCGTTTCGCTCGATTTCGCGCGCTCGCAGGTGAACGAAAACCGCGAAATAGGTGCAGAAGGTTCCCGCACCATCATCGAGGCGGTGATCGCATCGGAAAATCCGATGGCGCAGGCACTCAATGCGCTGATCACCTATTTCCGCCTGGCATTTCCGCTGGAACTGCTGCGATTCGGCTCGGTGGGCCAATTGGCATTCATCGCGATCATGCCTTTCACCTACATCTGGATGATCCGGGCCATCGTCAAGGGCGTGAAATCGACCGACCCGCGGATGATCCAGGCCGGCAAGGTCGCACTCGCCCCGCTCTCCTTCCTGATCGTCGAAGGCATCTTCGAGCCCGACTTCGGTTCCTTCGCGCGCCACTTCGCGATGGTCAGCCCGCTCATCTTCTCGGCCATGGCGCTGGTGCAGCAGGCCGAGCGCGTCCAGCGACGCCGGCTGCGCCGGGCGCACATCCAGCAGGCCCTGGCCGCCGCTGCCCGAGCGGCAGCATCAACCACAACCCCGGTCCCGCAGGGGGCTCAGCTCCGGTGAAATCCCAAGCCATCGTCGAAGACCCCTCCCGCTATCTCGAGTCGATCCAGGCCGGACGGGGCATCGCCGCGCTGCTCGTGGTGGTGCACCATGCGGCGCAGAAAGCCGCGGCGCTGTCGAACGGCGCGATCCCCTCGTTCGACTTCGGCATCGTCGGCGTCGACCTGTTCTTCATGATCAGCGGCTTCATCATCTACTTCGTCACGGTGCACAAGCCGGCGACGCATGCGGAGTTCTTCGAGAAGCGGCTGGTCCGGATCTTCCCGCTGTACTGGGGGCTTTCGCTGCTGGCGCTGGCCATCTTCCTCGTCAAGCCCGGGCTCATCAACAGCAACGCGAGCGCGCCGACCGACGTGGCGGCGTCTTTCCTGCTATGGCCCACGGTGGCGCCGTACCTCGTCAACAACGGCTGGACCCTCACCTACGAAGTGCTGTTCTACATCCTGTGGGGCCTCGTGGCGCTGCCGGTGGCGACCGACCGCCGCGCGCTGGCGGCCTGCGCGATGCTGCTGGCGATCGCGGTCACGGGACCGGTTCTGGCGATTGATCCGAAGGTGCTCAACATGTCGCTGTTCGTGGAGTTCGCGGCCGGCGTGCTGACCGGCGTCGCCTTCCACAAGCGATGGCTGCGGCCGCACCGCGGCCTGTCGGCCCTGCTGCTGCTGACCGGCACCGCGCTGGCTTTCATGGCCGTCGAGAGCGGCATGTCGAACTCGCCGCTGCGTGGCTTCGTGCTGCTGCTTCCGGTGGCGATGATGTTCCTCGGCATCGTGCTGGCCGGCCCGCTCTGGCGCCGCACACCCTGGATGCTGCGCATCGGCGACAGCTCGTACTCGCTGTACCTGTTCCATCCCTTCATCCTGGTGCTGATCCCGATCGCGGTGCGCCTCACGGGCCAGCAGGGTTCGCCCGTCGCCGTGCTGCTGATCGCGCTCGCGGGATGCGTGGCCGCCGTCGGGTGCTCGTTCCTGCTCTACAAGCTGGTGGAACTGCCGATAACGAACCGGCTCAGGCGCTGGGTCGGGCGCATCGGCCGCTCTTCGCGCCTGCCCGCCTGAAGGCTTACAGCGCTTCGCGCAGGCGGCTGTCGCGCTGCGGTGCCGCGCACTGCGATCGTCGCGCCATGCACACCGCCGACGCCCCCGACACGCGATCGCCGCTTCCCTCCGGCTGGCGGCTGGCCGCGCTCGCCTACACGGCCGCGGGCGTGGCCGGCATCGTGGCATGCGCGCTGCGGCCTGATAGCGAAATTGCCATGCTCGCCACCATTGCGGGCGGCCTGCCCTGGTCGCTCGGGCTGTTGACGCTCGACCTTGCGCCGGGCGTGGCGCAGACTGCGCTGCTGCTGCTGGCGGGCAGCTGGGCGATCAATGCGGCGCTGCTGTGGTGGCTGGCGCTGCGCCGCGGCGGGCGGCACACTTCGGTGCACGAAGACTGAAAAAAAAGCGGCCTTCGGTGCGATCATTTCGCGTACCGCGCCGCAGCGTCTGCGCCGACGGCTCCCCACTCCGCCACCGAGGTGCGCCATGCTCCCTGAGACCCAGCAAGTCAACACCGCCCTGATCGGCCTCGCCGGCGGCCGCCTGTCGCTCGACACGCCCGCGCTGCTGCTGGACCGGGGCGCGCTCTCGCGCAATATCGAGCGCATGGCCGCGTTCGCGAAGGCGCGCGGCGTCGGACTGCGGCCGCACGTCAAGACGCACAAGTCGGTGGAGATCGCGCGCCGCCAGGTGGCAGCGGGCGCCATCGGCGTGAGCTGCGTCACGCTCGGCGAGGCAGAGGTCATGGTCCGGGCCGGGATCCCTGGCGTGCTGATCACCTCGCCCGCCGTCACCCCGAGCAAGATCGCGCGCCTGGTACGGCTCGCGCGGGTCGCGGGCCCCGGCGGGATGATGGTCGTGGTCGACGACCCGCGCAACGCCGCGGACCTCGCGGCCGCCACGCTGGGCCTGCCGCATCCGCTCGAGGTGCTGGTCGACTACGGCGCGGGCTACAACCGCACCGGTGCCGCCGACGCCGCGCAGGTGATCGAGCTGGCGCGCCACGTCATGGCCGAGCCGCGGCTCAAGCTGCGCGGGCTGCAGGCCTATGCCGGCAACCTGCAGCACATCGCCGGGCATGCGCAACGCAGCGCCGCGGCCGCCCGGTTGCGCGAGGACATTGCGCAGATCGTGGCGCAGGCCCGGCGCATCGGCATCCACTTCGAGATCGTGACCGGCGCCGGCACCGGCACGCACGACCTCGACGCGGGGCGCGACGCGTTCACGGAACTGCAGGCCGGCTCCTATGTGTTCATGGACGCGGAATATGCGCAGGTGCTCGGCGGTGCGGACCGGCCGGTACCGTTCGAGGTCTCGCTGTTCGTGCAGACCGCGGTGGTCAGCACGCATGCGGCCGACTGGGTCACGGTCGACGGCGGCACCAAGTGCTTTGCCACCGACAGCGGCGTGCCGCTGGTGGCGCGCGGCGCCGATCCGGCCAGCCGCTACGCCTTCTTCGGCGACGAGCACGGCAAGCTGCTGTTCGCCGGCGAGCGCCCTGCGCTCGGGACCCGGGTGGAGTTCGTCACGCCGCACTGCGACCCCACCGTCAACCTGCACGACGCCTACCATGTGTTCGATGGCGACACGCTGGTGGCCATCTGGCCGGTGGATGCGCGCGGCCGGCATTGAAGGGGGCGCATCGGGCGCGCCGGCCGGGCTCCTCAGAGGCGCGGCAGCGCCGCGAGGTACGTGGCCACGATGATCGCAGCCGCCCGGTCGAGCTGGAGGATGTCGGCCACGTCGAAGGGCTGCGGCGGCTCGCCGTCGCTCGTCTGGGGCGAGGGCCGCAGTTCGACGACCACTTCGGCCGCCAGTTCACGGTCGCTGCGCGGCCTTCCGTCGGGATCCATCACCCAGTCGTCGACCTGCGCATGGGCAAGGCTGCGGAACACCGCAACGACGGGGAGATATTTGTAACGGTCCTCGCCCACCAGGATGGGAATGTTGAGGTTGCAAAAGAAGGTGGTCGACATGCAGGACCGCCGCGCAGTCAAAAGGATTAATTGTTAATTAATGTGACCGCGACTGCCATCCTTTTTTACAACATTGCTGCACCGCAGCGTGACCTAACTCACACATTGGCGCGGTTTATCCCTCCGATGCGCCCTCCGGCGGGGCTGCCGGGGCGCTGAACCGGGGCGAACGCCGCTCCACATTGGCCCGCACCGCCTCGACCTGGTTCGGGCTGGCGATCAGTTGCTTCTGCTCGAGCGATTCGGCCAGCAGCAGTTCGGCCGCCCCGAGCGACAGCGAGGCATTGAGCAGGCGCTTGCCGGCCCGGATCGCGTCGGGGCTCCTGGCCGCGATCTCGCCCGCCATCTCGCGCGCAACTGTCAGCGGGTCGTCGGCCAGCCGCGTCGCAAAGCCGAGCTGCAGCGCCTCTTCGCCCGAGAAGATGCGCCCGGTGAAAGTGAGCTCGCGCACCACGTCGCTGCGCACGAGCCCGCGCATCAGCACCATGCCGCCCATGTCGGGCACGAGGCCCCACTTGATTTCCATCACCGACAGCTTCGTCCCGGGCGCGACGATGCGGATGTCGGCGCCCAGCGCCACCTGGAGGCCGCCGCCGAAGGCCACGCCGTGCACCGCGGCGATCACCGGCACCGGCACCTCGCGCCAGACCATCGCGACCTGCTGGGCCGCGTTCGACAGGCCGTGGGTGCGCGCCATCAGGTCGATGCCGCCCGCCGCCTCGCCCAGCACCGCACTGGCTGCGCCCTGGCCCATGCGCTCGAACGAGGCCATGTCCAGGCCGGCACAGAACGCCCTGCCCTGGCCCGAGATCACCACCGCGCGCGCCGCAAGGTCGCCGCGCAGCGCTTCGCCGGCCGCGATCAGCGCATCGAACATCGCGGGATCGAGCGCGTTCATCTTCTCGGGGCGGGCGAGTTGCAGTTCGACCACGCCGTCGGGGTGGCGGGTCCATTCGATTCGGTCGGTCATGCGGCAGGGTCTCCTTCGGTTGTCGCGCCAGTATCGCGCCGCCTTGCCGCTCGGCGATGATGGCGCCTGTCGCCGACCCAACACTCCGCTTCGCCCATGTCCCTCGACCGCCGGATCTTTCTGCAATCGGGTGCCGCCGCCGTGGTGGCGCTGCTCCAGCCGGGGCCCGGCCATGCGGCGGCCGACGCGGCCGTGCTCGGCTTCACCGCGGTGCCCGCGTCGCTGCGCGATGCGGTGGTGCTGCCACCCGAGTACGAATGGCAGCTGCTCTACGCCTGGGGCGAACCCACCGGCGTGGCCGGCCGGCCGATGCCCGCCTTCGCGCCCGACGGCAGCAACAGCGCGGCCGAGCAGGCGCTGCAGGCCGGCATGCACCACGACGGCATGCACTTCTTTCCGCTCGCGGCGCCCGGCCGCGCGCTGCTCGTGATGAACCACGAGTACACCGACGAGCGGCTGCTCCATGCCGATGGCACAGCGGTATGGAACGCCGAGAAGGTGCGCAAGTCGCTGCATGCCATGGGCGTCTCGGTGATCGAGATCGAGCGTAGGCGCGCCGGCTGGCACCAGGTGCGGCCCTCGCCGTTCGCGCGGCGCATCCATGGCAACACGCCGATGCGCATCGCAGGTCCGGCGGCCGGGTCGGCGCTGATGCGCACCGCGGGCGATCCTGCAGGCCGGCGTGTGCTCGGCACCTTCGCCAACTGCGCCATGGGCGTCACGCCCTGGGGCACCTACCTGACGTGCGAGGAGAACTTCCACGGTTATTTCGGCGGCCCGAAAGACGCCGCGGAAACGATCACCGCCGCGCAGCGCCGCTACGGCACCGTGCCGGGCGCGCAGTGGGTGGAATACTGGCGCTTCGACGAGCGCTTCGACATGCGCCGGCATCCGAACGAGCCCCACCGCTTCGGCTGGGTGGTCGAGATCGATCCCTTCGATCCCTCGTCCACGCCGGTCAAGCGCACGGCGCTCGGTCGCAAGCGCCAGGAAAGCGCCACCTGTACGCTCGCGGCGGACCGCCGCGCGGTGGTCTACATGGGCGACGACGCACGCTTCGAATACATCTACAAGTTCGTCAGCCATGCGCCGATGCAGAAGGCCGGCCCCGGCGCCGCCACCGCCAACAGCCGCCTGCTCGACGAGGGCACGCTGTACGCGGCCCGCTTCGATGCCGGCGGCCGCGGCCGCTGGATCGAACTCGTGCACGGACGCAACGGCCTCGATGCCGCCGGCGGCTTCGCCGACCAGGCGCAGGTGCTGGTCCACGCGCGGCTCGCCGCCGATGCGGTGGGCGCCACGCCGATGGACCGCCCCGAATGGATTGCCGTGCATCCGCAGACGCGCGAGGTCTACGTCACGCTGACCCACAACAGCCAGCGCGGTGCACCGGGGCACCCCGCGGTGGACGCCGCCAATCCGCGTGCGGGCAACCTCTTCGGCGGCATCCTGCGCTGGCGCGAGGATGGCGGCGACGCCGGCAGCGAAGCCTTTGCCTGGGACCATTTCGCGCTGGCCGGCGACCCGGCGCTGGACGGCAGCGGCACGCGCTATCCCGCGGCCGATGCCGACATCTTCGGCAGCCCCGACGGCCTGCATTTCGACAGCGGCGGCCTGCTCTGGATCCAGACCGACATGGGCGGGCGGCAGGTGGGCAAGCCGCCGCATGCCGCGTTCGGCAACAACCAGATGCTCTGCGCCGACCCCGCAAGCGGGCGCATCAAGCGCTTCCTCACGGCGCCGAATGGCGCAGAGGTCACGGGCTGCGTGGTCACGCCCGACCGGCGCACGCTGTTCGTCAACATCCAGCATCCCGGCGAAGCGCGCGAGGACGGCAGCGCCGTGCCGAACAGCGCCTGGCCCGACGGCACCACGCCCGGCAGCGCGCGCCCGCGCTCGGCCACGCTCGCGATCCGCCGGCGCGACGGCGGCATCGTCGGCACCTGAAACCGCAACGAGAGGAGACCCGCATGAGCATCCGCATCGTCCGCCTCGGCACGCCGCGTGCCGACGGCGAAGGCCTTCGCATCGGCACCGTCCGGCGCCCGCCGCGCGGCGTGCCCAAGACCGCCTTCGCGTCGCAGGACTGGTACGACGTCTGGTTCCCCAACCTCGCGCCGTCGGCCGAGACCATGAAGCTCGGCCAGCAGGTCGAGACCGCGGCGCAGTGGAACGCCTTCATGCGCAAGTACAAGGCCGAGATGGCCGAAGCCGACGCGAGCCGCAGCCTCGACCTGCTCGCGGCGCTGTCGCACACCACCGCGTTCTCGGTCGGCTGCTACTGCGAAGACGCCTCGCGCTGCCACCGCTCGCTGCTGCGCGGCCTGCTCGCCGATCGGGGCGCCGACATCGCGGACTGACGCGGCGCCGGCGGCATGGGCCAGAATAGGTCCACGGACACAACGCCCGCCACGGGCCCCACGCCATGCCAGCCGCCACGCCCGCTTCGTCTTCCTCCTCCACCTTCCAGCCGCTCGCGGGCGTGCGCGTGCTGAGCCTCGCGCTCAACCTGCCCGGCCCCGCCGCGCTGCTGCGCTGCCGGAACATGGGCGCCACCTGCACCAAGCTCGAGCCGCCGGCCGGCGACCCGATGGCGCTCTACAACAAGACCGCGTATGCGGCGCTGCACGAAGGCGTGGCCGTCGAGGTGGCCGACCTCAAGTCGGAGGCGGGCCAGCAGCGCCTGCATGCCGCGCTCGCGCAGACCGACGTGCTGCTCACCTCGTTCCGCCCTTCGGCCCTTGCCAAGCTCAAGCTCGACCGGGCATCGCTGCAGCAGCGCCATCCGTCGCTGTCGCAGGTGGCGATCATCGGTGCGCCCGGCGCGCGCGCCGAGGAACCCGGACACGACCTGACCTACCTGGCCGAAAGCGGCCTCGTCACCGGCACCGACTTGCCGCCCACGCTCTACGCCGACATGGGCGGTGCGCTGCTCGCGAGCGAGGCCGTGCTACAGGCCGCGCTGCACGCGCGCTCGTCACCGGGCGCGGGCGGTCTGTACCTCGAAGTGGCGCTGAATGCCGCGGCCGACTGGCTCGCGCTGCCGCGCACCTGGGGCCTGACCCGGCCCGAGGGCACGGTCGGCGGCGCGCACGCGGGCTACCGCGTCTATCCGTGCGCCGACGGGCGCGTGGCCATCGCCGCGCTCGAGCCGCACTTCGCGGCCCGGCTCTGCGAGGTCGCCGGCGCGTCGTCGACGGACATGTCGGCTGCCGCCACGCACGAGGTCATCCGGGCCTGGGTGCGCACGCGTACGCGCGCCGAGCTCGACGCGATGGCGCGCGAACGCGACGTGCCGCTGCTCACGCTCGCTGATTAAACAAGGCTCATCGGCCCGCGCGCTCGCGCTGCCGGTCTTCGCGCTTGAGCGCGAGGTAGATGTCGAGATCGATCTCGCGCAGCTGCCGCGGGTGGCGCTGGGTGGCGGCGAACCAGTGGCGCTCCCGCGCCAGGGGCTCACCGTCCGACGCCGCCGACAGATGCGCATCGAGTGCCAGGAAGTAGCGCATCGCGTTGCGCTCGACCAGCCCGCGCGGGCCGCGGATGTACTCGGGCTGGCCGTCGGCGCCCTTGCCCACCACCGTGAAGCCCACCTTGTCGCGCCCGAAGGTCGACAGGTAGGCCTGGGTCGCGAGGCGCACCATCATGTTCTGCTCGTAGCTGTAGCTGAAATGCAGGAAGCTGCGCTGGTCGTCGATCGCGATCGCCTCGAGCGTGACGCGGTAGTTGCGCGTTCCGAGCGGCCCTTCGGCCGCGGACATCTCGACCGACAGGTGCCCGGGCGCGGCTTCCACCAGGCGGTAGGCGAACGTCAGCTGGAAGGCCTGCTCGACCGGCTTGTCATAGCGCCGCACCACGTGGAGCGTCAGCAGGTCGCGCCCTTCTGCGCTGTGCGTGCGGCAGCGGCGGTTGTTGACGTGCAGCGTGAGCAGTTCGCACCAGTCCGAAGGCGACCGGAGCGTCGCCGTGATGCGCGACAGCGGATGCGCCAGCACCGCATGGATGTCGCCCTGCAGGCCGTCCGGCGTTTCCGTCGAGTCGATCTGCACCGGCCGGCCGAGGTCGCTGTGCGCGAGCCTGGCGCCCATGCGCTGGTAGGCCGCGCGCAAGCTCTCCGGCGATGCGGCGCCCGAGCCCGAAGCCGCACCCAGCAGCAGGACCATGCCTGCAAGCCGGTGCCAGCCAGAAGCCCGCCACGTCAACGATGTGCTCATGGGGCGATACCATACAGCGTGCGGGGCCCGGCGCTTCAACCTGCGCGTTCGGCCCCGTCGCTGCGTAGCCGCTGCCGCCGTGGCCATGCGAGCAGCAGCATGGCCGACCCGAGCACCGCCGTCCCGAGCCACTGCCGCGGTGCCATCGGCTGCGCAAGAATCAGCCCGGCCAGCAGCGCCGCGACGAGCGGCTCCACCAGGGTGCCCACCACCGCGGACGTGGGCGGCAGCCGCCGTGCACCCCATGCGAACGCCAGGTAGGCCACCGACGTGGTGACCACGCCCGTGTAGCCCACGCCGAGCCACTGCGCAGCCCCGGCCGGCCAGGTGATGCCTGCCGGCCATGCGACCGCCAGCATGCAGAGTGCGGCCACGCTCATGCCCCAGGCCGAGGCCGTGACCGCGCCCAGCCGCTGCGGCATGCGCGCATTGCCGAGCACCACCGCGGCGTAGCAGAAGGCCGAGCCGAAGGACCACGCAAGCCCTGTCGCATACGTCTCGGGCAGCCCATCGCGCCGCCACCCTGCCTCCGGCGCCACGAGCAGCGCCACCCCGCCCGTGGCCAGCGCCAGTCCGACGGCGAGCCGCGCATCAAAGCGCTCATGGCCGCGCAGCACCGAAACCAGCGCCACGATCACCGGCGCGCAGCAGATCGAAATCACGGTGGGAAGCGCCGCGCCCAGGTGCGCGATGCCCGCGAACCAGCAGCTCACGTTCAGCGCCATCGCGGCCCCGGTGCCGATCACCTGCCACCGTTCGCGCGGCGCCAGGCTGCGCCAGGTGGGCGCCGTCGCGCCGGCCGCGCACCGGATGCGCCAGTGCAGCCACCAGAGCAGCGGCAGGCCGAGCGCAAAGCGAGCGAGCGAAAGGCTCTCTGGCGCAATGCCGCCGTCGATGAGGAACTGGGCGACCAGCGCGCCACCGCCCCAAAGCGCGCCCGCGAGCAACACGCCGCCCCATGCCGGGGCGGCAGACATTCTTGTGTTCATTGCCGAAATCTCTCCATGAAGCCCGCCGCGTTCGTCGAAGAAGGCGGACATGACCATCCGGCCGCGGCCGGGCCCGAGGGGCAGGCAGCGGCGACCCTGTGCAGGCATGAACGCGGCGCCAGGCGCGCGCGTCAGCAGCAGGTCGACGGAGGGGGAGATTGGCGGTGCAGGTGCATGAGCCGCCGAATGATAGGAGCGGGTTGCCGCGGCGGCAAGCGGCAGCGCCGTGTCAGCGCACCTTGCGCGAAGGCTTGGCGACAGCGCCCTTGCCGCTGCCCTTGCCCGCGCCGGTGTCTCGCGGCGGCAGGCCGGTGTGCTGCGTCAGCATGCGGCCCTTCGACGGCTTGGCCATCGGCAGCTTCACCGGCGCGGCCTTGGCGGCAGCGGGCGCAGCGGTCGAGTTCTTGCGCCGCGCGCTGGTGTAGCCGCCGTCGGTCAGCGGCTGCCAGGTCGGGATGAGGTGGTGCTTGCCGTTGCCGATCAGGTCGGCGCGGCCCATGGCCTTGAGCGCCTCGCGCAGCAGCGGCCAGTTGTTGGCGTCGTGGTAGCGCAGGAAGGCCTTGTGCAGGCGGCGGCGCTTGTCGCCGCGCACGATGTCCACCGTCTCGCTCACGCGCGTGATCTTGCGCAGCGGGTTCTTGTTGGTGTGGTACATCGTCGTGGCCGTGGCCATCGGGCTCGGGTAGAAGGTCTGCACCTGGTCGGCGCGAAAACCGTTCTTCTTGAGCCAGATCGCGAGGTTCATCATGTCCTCGTCGCTGGTGCCCGGATGCGCGGCGATGAAGTACGGAATGAGGTACTGCTTCTTGCCTGCCTCGGCCGAGTACTTCTCGAACATCTGCTTGAACTTGTCGTAGCTGCCGATGCCCGGCTTCATCATCTTGGTGAGCGGGCCCTGCTCGGTGTGCTCGGGCGCGATCTTCAGGTAGCCGCCCACGTGGTGCTGCACCAGTTCCTTCACGTACTCGGGCGACTGCACGGCCAGGTCGTAGCGCAGGCCCGAGCCGATCAGGATCTTCTTGATGCCCTTGAGCGCGCGCGCACGGCGGTAGATCTTGATCAGCGGATCGTGGTTGGTGTTGAGGTTCGGGCAGATGCCCGGGTACACGCAGCTGGGCTTGCGGCAGGCCGATTCGATCTCGGGCGACTTGCAGCCGATGCGGTACATGTTGGCCGTGGGGCCGCCCAGGTCGGAGATGGTGCCGGTGAAACCCTTGACCGAATCGCGGATCGCCTCGACCTCCTTGATGATCGAATCTTCCGAGCGGCTCTGGATGATGCGGCCCTCGTGCTCGGTGATCGAGCAGAAGGTGCAGCCGCCGAAGCAGCCGCGCATGATGTTCACGCTGAAGCGGATCATCTCCCAGGCGGGGATCTTGGTCGCGCCGTCGTGGCTGCCGTTCTCGTCGGCATAGCGTGGATGCGGGCTGCGCGCATACGGCAGGTCGAACACATGGTCCATCTCGGCCGTGGTCAGCGGGATCGGCGGCGGGTTGATCCACACGTCGCGCGCCGTGGCGCCCTCGCCGTGCGCCTGCACCAGCGCGCGCGCATTGCCGGGGTTGGTCTCGAGGTGCAGCACGCGGTTGGCGTGCGCATAGAGCACCGGGTCGGCGCGCACCTGCTCGTACGACGGCAGGCGGATCACGCTGCGGTCGCGCGGCGGCACCTTGATCTTCGCGCGCTGCGCGAGCGCCGGGTTCGGCACGAAGGTCAGCGGCTTGATCGCCAGGTTGACCGCGGCCCCCGCCTCGGCCGCGCGCGCCACGGCCTCGGCCTCGTCTTCCTTCGCGCAGGTGGCGCCGTTGGCCTTGGCCTGCTCAGAGACCATCAGGTATGGGTTGACGTGGGCCTCGACGCGGCCGGGCTCGTCCACGCTGGTGGAGTCGATCTCGAACCAGCCCTGGGCCGATTCGTCGCCACTGCGCCGCACGAAGGCGGTGCCGCGCACGTCGGTGATCTCATGCACCGGCTCGCGCGCCGCCAGCCGGTGCGCAATCTCGACCACCGCGCGCTCGGCGTTGCCGTACAGCAGCAGGTCGCACTTCGAATCGACCACGATCGAGCGGCGGACCTTGTCCTGCCAGTAGTCGTAGTGGGCGATGCGTCGCAGCGAGCCCTCGATGCCGCCGAGCACGATCGGCACGTCGTTCCAGGCTTCCTTGCAACGCTGCGAATAGACGATGGCCGCGCGGTCGGGCCGGGCGCCGCCGACGTCGCCGGGCGTGTAGGCGTCGTCGCTGCGGATCTTCCGGTCGGCCGTGTAGCGGTTGATCATCGAATCCATGTTGCCGGCGGTCACGCCGAAGAACAGGTTCGGCTTGCCGAGCGCCTTGAACGGTTCGGCGCTGTGCCAGTCGGGCTGGGCGATGATGCCGACGCGGAAGCCCTGGGCCTCGAGCATGCGGCCGATCACGGCCATGCCGAAGCTCGGATGGTCGACGTAGGCGTCGCCGGTCACCACGATGATGTCGCAGCTGTCCCAGCCGAGCGCGGCCATCTCCTTGCGCGTGGTCGGCAGGAACTTGGCCGTGCCGAAACGCGCGGCCCAGTACTTGCGGTAGCTGGTCAGCGGCTTGGCGGCGCGCGCGAAAAAGGAGACGTCGACGGGGGCGTTCATCGTGGGGAAAGTGGGCGGCGTGCGGCTCGGGTCGGCCGGCGCTGCAATGGGCAACCCGCGATTTTAGGGTTTTCCACCAGTTCTGTCGCGCCGCGTGCGCTTGGCGCAACGGGAGCAAGGCCATTCAATTGATTGCCAAAGTCAACCATCAACATGACAATGGCAAACATGAAGCCGACTGCACTCGCCCCCGACCCCGCCGCCGTCCAGGCGATCCGGCGCTTCAACCGCTTCTACACGGGGCGCATCGGCGTGCTCGACCCGTATCTCGGCAGCGACATGTCGCTGACCGACGTGCGCGTGCTCTACGAACTCGCGCACCGCGAGACGCCTGTTGCGAGCGAGATCGGACGCGACCTGCGCCTGGACGCCGGCTACCTGAGCCGCATCCTGCGCCGCTTCGAAGCATCGGGCTGGCTGGCGCGGGAACGCGACGTGCGCGATGCACGACAGAGCGTGCTGCGCCTCACCGAGGCCGGCCATACGGCCTTTGCGCCACTGCAGCAGAAGTCGCGCGACGAGGCCGCCGCCCTGCTCGCGCCGCTACCGCCGCCCGAGCGCCAGCAGGTGGTCGAGGCGATGGCGCGCATCGAACGCCTGCTCGATCCGGCGAGCGCGCCGGCGCCCACACGCACGGTCGTGCTGCGCGATCCGCAGCCGGGCGACATGGGCTGGGTGGTGCAGCAGCACGGCGAGCTGTATGCGCGCGAGTACGGCTGGAACAGCGCGTTCGAGGCGCTGGTCGCCGACATCGTGGCGCAGTTCGTGCGCAAGTTCCAACCCGGGTGGGAGAAGTGCTGGATCGCCGAACTCGACGGCGAGCGCGTGGGCGCCGTGTTCCTGGTGCGCAAGTCGGCCGGCACGGCGCAGCTGCGCCTGCTGCTGCTTGCACCGTCGGCGCGCGGCCTCGGGCTCGGCGGACGCCTCACCGACGAGTGCATCGCGTTCGCGCGCGCCAAGGGCTATCGCAAGATGGTGCTCTGGACCAACAGTTGCCTCGAGGCCGCGCGCGCGATCTACGCCAAACGCGGCTTCAAGCTCGACAAGGCCGAGCCCTACGAAGGCTTCGGGCAGCAGCTCGTGGGCGAGACCTGGTCGCTCAGGCTGTCGTAGCAGCGCGGCGCCGGCGCAGCCACAGCATCCTCGACAACGGCACCAGCCACACCAGCAGGACCACCACGGCCAGCGAGGCCGCGATCGGGCGCGACACGAAGCCCATCAGTTGCCCGTCGGACTTGATCATCGAGGTGATGAAGTTCTCCTCGAGCATGCCGCCGAGCACCACGCCGAGGATCGCGGGCGCGACCGGAAATCCGTTCTCCTCGAGCAGGTAGGCGACGATGCCCGCCGCCAGCATCACGCCCACGTCGAACAGCGCGTTGTTGATCGCGAACGCGCCGACGATGCAGAACAGCAGGATCAGCGGCATCAGCACGTTGCGCGGCACCCGCAGGATGCGCTTGGCCACCTTGATGCACAGGATGCCGAGCGGGATCATGATGAGGTTGGCGATGATGAACAGCATGAACACCGCATAGATGTTCTGCGGGTTGGTCGTGAACAGCGTCGGCCCCGGGTTGAGGTTCTTCATGTAGAGCACGCCGATCACGATGGCGGTGATCGAGTCGCCCGGAATGCCGAACACCAGCGCCGGGATCCACGCGCCCGCGAGCGCGCTGTTGTTGGCCGCGCCGGATTCGACGATGCCTTCGACGTGCCCGGTGCCGAACTTCTCGGGTTCCTTCGAGAACTTCTTGCTCGTGGCATACGACATCCATGCGGCGATGTCGGCGCCTGCGCCCGGCAGCGCACCCACCGCGGTGCCGAGCACGCTGCCGCGCAGAATCTGCAACGGGTACTTCTTCGCGAGCGCCCATTGGCCCGCGAGCACGCGGCCCACCTTGTCGACCACGATCTCGCCGGGCGGCAGCGTGTCGGCGGCGAAGCGGATCACTTCCGACACGGCGAACATGCCGATCATCATCGGGATCATGCCGATGCCACCGGTCATCTCGGCATTGCCGAAGGTGAAGCGCGGAAAGCCCGCGGGATTGCCGAGCCCCACGCAGGCCACGAGCAGGCCCAGCAGCAGCGTCACCATGCCCTTGAGCGGCCGGTCGGAGGTGATGAACACCGCGCAGGTCAAGCCCAGCAGCACGAGCCAGAAGTACTCGAACGAACTGAAGTTGAGCGCGAAGTCCGCCAGCGCCGGCGCCGCCACGATCAGCACCACGGTGCCGAAGAGCCCGCCGACGGCTGAGAACACCAGCCCCGCGCCGAGCGCGGTTTCCGCCATGCCCTTGCGCGTCATCGCGAAGGCCTCGTCGGTATAGGCCGCCGAAGCCGGCGTACCCGGGATGCGCAGCAGGCAGCCCGGGATGTCGCCCGAGAAGATGGCCATCGCGGTGGCCGTCACCATGGCCGCGATCGCGGGCACCGGCTGCATGAAGAAAGTCACCGGCACCAGCAGCGCGACGGCCATGGTGGCCGAGAGCCCCGGCACCGCGCCGACGAAGAGGCCGTAGAGCGCGGCGAGCACCATCACGAGGAGCGTGTAGGGCTCGAACACCATCGAGAAAGCCTGCAAGAGCGCTGCCGACATGGGGTTTGCTTTCGGTGATTACCAGGCGATGGGCATCAGCACGCCCCAGGGCAGCGGAACGCGCAGCAGCTTGTAGAACGCGGTGTGGATGACCAAGGTCGCAATGACCGCGATCAGCAGCGCGCGCGCCGGCGGCACGCGCATGACCAGCATCAGCGCGAACAGCAGGATCGCAGCGATCGGCAGGAAGCCGACACGCTCGGACAGCAGCATGTAGAACAGCACGGCCGCGATGACCAGCACCACCGCCAGCACATGGCGCGGCGAGGCCGTCCAGGCGCCGAGCCGCACCCAGGCAACGGTCCGGCGTTCGCGCCAGCCCTTTGCGAGCAGCAGCAGGCCGCAGATGCAGAGCCCGGCGGCGATCAGCCCCGGAAAGAGCGCGGGCCCGAACTGCTGGCCCGGCATGCCCGGAAAGCCCCGCACCACCGCAAGCACCAGCCCGCCGAGCACGAGCAGGACCAGTCCGAAGACGGCATCGTTGAATTTCATCGCGCCGGGGCTCCCGTGCCCGGCGCGCCCACGCTGCGCGCGCCGCTCACTTGACGATGCCCACGGCCTTCATCGTCGCGCCGAGCTCGGCGTCTGACTTCGCCATGTAGGCGGCGAACTCGTCGGGCCCGGCATAGATCACGCCGAAGCCGCGCGAGGCCAAGAAGTCGGTGTAGTCCTTGCTGGCCACAACCTTCTTGAGCGCGGCCGCGAGCTTGTCGCGCACGTCGTTGGGCAGGCCTTTGGGCGCGACGATGCCGCGCCACGCCGCCATCGACCAGTCGCTGCCGATGGCCGACTTGAGCGTGGGCACGTTGGGGTACAGCGCCGAGGGCTTGTCGCTCATGATGGCGAGGCTCTTGACCTTGCCGGCGTCGATCAGCGAACGCGCCTCGGGCAGCGACACCGGCGCGATCTCGACGCCGCCCGCCACCACGTCCTGCAGGCCCGGCGCCGCGCCGTTGCTCGGCACCCAGGGCACGGCCGCGGGATCGATCTTCTGGTCGCGCAGCAGCCCCGCGATCGCGAGGTGCCAGATGCCGCCCTGCCCCGTTCCCGAAGCCTTCAGCTTGCCGGGGCTGGCCTTGATGGCGGCGAGCAGGTCGGCCACCGACTTGTACGGCGCATCGGCACGCACCTGGATGCCGGCCGGGTCGAGGTTGGCGAGCCCGATGGGGGTGTACGAGGCGCTCGTCAGCTGCGTAAGGCCCTGCCAATGCATCATGCCGATCTCGACCGTGGCCATGCCGATGGTGTAGCCGTCAGGCGCCGCCGCCGCAATGGCCGAATGGCCGACCACGCCGTTGCCGCCGGTGCGGTTCACCACCGTGATCGGCTGGCCGAGCTCTTTCTCGAGCAGGCTCCCGATGATGCGCGCCGTGGCATCGGTGCCACCGCCCGCGCCCCAGGGGACGATCAGCGTGACCGGCCGGCTTGGGTAACCCTGCGCCGCTGCGGGGGCCACGGCGCCGAGCAGGGCGAGACCTGCAGCCATGCCGGCAGCATGGGCCGCAAAGGAACGCCGGGAGAAGTAACGGGCTGGACGGACACGCATGGCTCTTGTCTCCTGTCGAGGTCATTGGTATGACGATTGAACGGAAACCGGTTTTCTCACGTTTCGCCCGCCGGAGACATTAGGGTGAACCATCCCTTGCGCGCACCAGGCCGGGCCGCTTCACACGCTCGACGCCCGGCTCGCAGAAGTCGAAAGTGGTCACGCCGTTGACCGTGGCATCGCTGCGCAGCGTCTCGGGGTGCGCGAGCGTGCGGCGCATGTCGCGCTCGCCGGCCTCCCAGTGCTCCTCGACCGCGGCGCGCGAGAACTCGTAGTCCTTCGACTCGCGCTCGTAGGGCTTGTCGCGGTAGATCAGGTGGAAGATGTCGATCGGCTCGTGCGTGAGCCCGGCCTGCACCGCGCGCACCGAGGGATCGTCGCGCAGGTGCGCGGGCAGCCTGGCGATCAGGTCCGCGATCGCCTGCTGCAGGTTCACGTTGGCCGCGAGTGCATCGGTGTTCATGCGGGTGCGGCTCGAGTAGGTGATGTCCTTCTGCCGCTCCAGCACGCCGGACAGCGTGCGCGGCAGTTCGCCGCGTGCGCTGAACAGGTCGACCTGCAGCACCACCAGCGGCTCGGCGCGCGGATGCACGTCGAGCACATATTGCAGCGGCGTGTTCGAGACGATGCCGCCGTCCCAGTAGTGCTCGCCGTCGATGCACACCGGCGCGAAGCCCGGCGGCAGCGCACCGCTGGCCATGATGTGCTCGGGACCGATGCGCTGGCGCGTGTTGTCGAAGTAGACCGAGTTGCCGGTGCGCACGTCGACCGCGCCCACGCTGAAGCGCGCCTCGCGGGCGTTGATCCGGTCGAAGTCCACCAGGCGCTCCAGCGTCTGCCGCAGCGGCGCCGTGTCGTAGTAGCTCAGGAGCGGGGCCGCGGCGCCCATCAGCAGCGCGGGCGAACAGCGCGGTTCGAAGAAGCCGGGTATGCCCACCAGCACGGCCATGGCCGCGCTCCATTGGTTCTGCGTCGCGCGGTCGCCGAGCCAGGACGGCAGGCGCTGCGCGGGACCGGACGACACCAGGTGCCAGAACTCGCGCAGCCGCTCGACCCGGCGCTCGGGCGCATTGCCGGCAATCAGCGCCGCGTTGATGGCGCCGATCGAGACACCGGCGATCCAGTGCGGCTGCAGGTCGGTTTCGCTGAGCGCGGCATACACGCCGGCCTGGTAGGCGCCGAGCGCGCCGCCGCCCTGCAGCACCAGCGCCTTGCGCGCCGCGCGCATGTCCTCGCGGCGGCCACCGAAGGGATCGATGACGGATTGGCGTACGGCGGTGGTGCTGCGGGACTTCGGCTTGCGGGTGGTCATGCGGTGCATTGGACACCAGCCCCGCCGCCGCGGCCTGCCGCGCGCAGGCGCTACATCTTGGGCAGCATCTGGCCGCGGATCTCGCCGGCCGGGTTGGCGGCGGTGTGGATGTTGGCGTACCACTTGCCCGCCAGCAGGTCGGCGGCCTGCGCCGGCGTGAGCGTGGCCCGGCCCTCGATCGGACTGGCCGCATTGGCGAAGGGCAGCACCACGCCGGCGTTGGCGCCCGCGGCGGCCGGTCCGTGGAAGTGCGCCGCGGTGGCCGGTCCGCTGAGGCCGGCGTAGGTGATCTTGTACTTGAGGACGTTCGTGTCCTTGTCAAGCCAGGCTTCGGCCAGGCCGCTGCCGCGCGTCATGTTGGGCGGCACTTCGCTGGCCGCATTCATCGTGCCGCTGAAGCTCGCGACGTTCGACCGCGACATCATTCCGCAGCCCGCGAGTGCGGCGCTGGCCGCTGCCGCGACGAGGGTCGCGCGCAAAAGGGTGCCATATCGGTTCATGGTGTCGATCTCCTGGAATGATGAAAACCGCCAAAGCATAGGCAGCACGGCGGCTGGCGCGTGTCGGCCACCACCGCGACTTTTTAACAAAGGAAAATGCGCCGATGAATCCTTCTTCTCCCCTTCCCTTGGCCCGCGAGGTCGTCGACTTCTGGCGCGACGCGGGCCCCGAACGCTGGTTCGCCAAGGATGCGGCCTTCGATGCCGCGTTCCGCGACCGCTTCCTCGCCGCGCATGAAGCGGCCGCCGCCGGACGGCTCGACGGCTGGCTGCGCGATGCCGAAGGCGCGCTCGCGCTGCTGGTGCTGCTCGACCAGTTTCCCCGCAACACCTGGCGCGGCGATGCGCGCATGGTGGCCAGCGATGCCCAGGCGCTCGAGGTGGCGCGCCGGGCGATCGCCGAAGGCTTCGATCTGGCGGTCGACCCCGCGCTCAGGCGCTTCTTCTACCTGCCGTTCATGCATTCGGAGTCGCCCGCGGACCAGGCGCGCTCGGTCGAGCTCAATGCGGCCCTCGACGCCAACACGCAGCGCTTCGCGGTGCTGCACCGCGACATCATCGAGCGCTTCGGCCGCTTTCCGCACCGCAACCAGATGCTCGGGCGGGCGAGCACGCCCGAGGAGCAGCGCTTCCTCGAGGAGGGCGGCTTCGCGGGTTAGGCGCCCGAGCGGGTCGGCGACGCACTGGCGGGCGCGTCGACCCTCTCGTTGCGCCGCGAGCCGTAGGTCTTGGCATAGACCCAGGTGAACTCGGCCCCGAGCAGGAAGATCTGCGCCGAGTAATACACCCACACCAGCACCACCACCAGCGAACCCGCCGCGCCATAACCCGAAGCGACGCTGCTCTTGCCGATGTAGAGGCCGATGAGGTGCTTGCCGATCGTGAACAGCATCGCCGTGGCCGCGGCGCCGACCCAGACGTCGCGCCACTGCACCTTGGCCCGCGGCATGATCTTGTAGATCATCGCGAAGATCACCGTCACCATCGCGAAGCTGAAGGCGAAGTTCACCGCCTGCGCCAGCGTGGCCCACCCGCCGAACACCGGCGACCACCACTTGCTCAGCGCCGCCAGCGCCGCGCTCGCGACCAGCGACACGATGAGCAAAAAGCCGATGCCCATGATCATGCTGAACGACAGCAGCCGCACGCGCACCAGGTTGAACAGCCCCGAGCTCTTGGCGCGTGCGGGCGCGCGCCAGATCCGGTCGAGCGCATCCTGCAGTTCGCCGAACACGGTGGTCGCGCCGACCACCAGCAGGCCCACGCCGAGCACGGTCGCCACGATGCCCTCGGCGGGCTTGTTGACGGCCTGCAGCATGCCCTGCACCGCGGCCGCGCCCTGCTCGCCCATGAGCCCCGCGAGCTGCGCGAAGATCTCGCCGCGCGCGGCCTCTTCGCCGAACACCAGCCCCGCCACCGAGATGACGATCAAGAGCAGCGGCGCGATCGAGAACACCGTGTAGTAGGCGAGCGCGGCGCCCATGCTCGGCGCGTAGTCGTTCGACCACGACGCGACGGCCTGCTTGCAAAGATCGAAAAGTGCGCGTAGCTGCATCATCTTGGTGAGTCTCCCTGGGTGAATTGTCGGCGCCTGTCAGTCCGCTCCCCGGCACGCTGCAGGCATGGCTACGATAATCCCATTCACATGCATCCGTCCCCGTCCGGCGCGGCGCCGTCGCCGCCACACACAGCACCTGCGCAACCGCAGTCGCCGCGCGACCTCTTCGTATCGTTCACCTGGCTGGCGCTGCAGGGCTTCGGTGGTGTGCTCGCCATCGTGCAGCGCGAGATGGTCGAGAAGAAGCGCTGGCTCACGCCCGAGCAGTTCCTTGAAGACTGGGCCGTGGCCCAGGTGATGCCGGGGCCGAACGTGATCAATCTCGCGCTGATGATCGGCGACCGCTACTTCGGCCTGCGCGGCGCGGTGGCTGCGGTGGCCGGCATGCTCGCGGTGCCGCTCGTCGTGATCCTGGTGCTGGCCGTGCTCTACGCCCACTATGCGGCCAACCCGCAGGTCGCAGGCGCGCTGCGCGGCATGGGCGCGGTCTCGGGCGGACTGATCGCCGCCACGGGCATCAAGCTGATCCCGCAGCTGCGCCGGCATCCGCTCGGCTTCGGCGCCTGCCTGGGCTTCGTCGCGGTGGTGTTCGGCGCCATCGCGTTGCTCAAGATTCCGCTCGGCTGGGTACTGCTGGCAGTGGGCGGCGTGGCGTGCGCATGGACCTGGCGGAGGATCGCCGCATGACGATCGCGATGCAATGGCACGACTGGCTCGCGCTCTTCGGCCAGTATCTGCTGCTGTCGCTGCTGTCGATCAGCGGCGCGATCACCACGGTGCCCGACATGCACCGCTATCTTGTCACGCAGCACGGCTGGCTCACCGACGCGCAGTTCAGCTCCTCGGTGGCGATCGCCCAGGCCGCGCCCGGGCCGAACGTGCTCTTCGTCGCGCTGATGGGCTGGAACGTCGGGCTCAATGCCGGCGGCGGCATCGGCGCCGGTCCCTTCGCCTGGCTGCTCGGCCTGTTCGGGCTGGCCGTCACCATGGTGGGCATCATGCTGCCGAGCACCACGCTGACCTACCTGGCCACGCGCTGGGGCCACCGCAACCGCGAGCGGCGCGGCGTGCGCGCCTTCAAGCAGGGCATGGCGCCGGTGGTGGTGGGCCTGCTGATCGCCACCGGCTGGGTGCTGGCGGCCGGCAACCCCGCGGGCGGCGCGCCGGCCTGGCACCTGTGGCTGCTGACCGCGGTGGCCGCGCTCATCGTCTGGCGCACGCGCGTGCACCTGCTCTGGCTGCTCGGTGCAGGTGCGCTGCTCGGCGCCACCGGCTTCGTCTGATTTCATCGGCTTTTTTGTCTTCTTCTTCGGGAACACACGCATGACGCAACTCCGCTCCCTCGGCCGCTCCGGCCTCCTCGTCTCGCCGCTCGCCTTCGGCGGCAACGTGTTCGGCTGGACGGTGGACGAAACCGCCTCGTTCCGCCTGCTCGACGCCTGGGTCGACGCCGGCTTCAACCTGGTCGACACCGCCGACGTCTATTCGCGCTGGGTGCCGGGCCACAGCGGCGGCGAATCGGAAACCATCATCGGCAAGTGGCTGCGCCAGAGCGGCAAGCGCAGCCGCGTGGTGCTCGCCACCAAGGTCGGCAAGCCGATGGGCGACGACAAGTCCGGCCTTTCGCCGGCCTACATCCGCGAAGCCGTGGAAGCCTCGCTGCAGCGCCTGCAGACCGACTACATCGACCTCTACCAATCGCACGACGACGATGCCGCCACGCCGCTCGAAGACACACTCGGTGCGTTCAACGACCTGATCAAGGCCGGCAAGGTGCGCGCGATCGGTGCCTCGAACTACAGCGCGCCGCGCCTGGCCGAGGCGCTCGACGTGTCCGAGCGGCTCGGCATCGCACGCTACGAGAGCCTGCAGCCGCTCTACAACCTCTACGACCGCGCGCCGTTCGAGGAAGCCCTCGAGCCGCTGTGCGTGCAGCGCGAGGTGGGTGTGGTCAACTTCTACGCGCTCGCGGCCGGCTTCCTGACAGGCAAGTACCGCACCGAGGCCGACGCCGCCAAGAGCGCACGCGGCGCCAGCACCACGCAGAAGTACCTGAATCCGCGCGGGCTGCGCATCCTGGAGGCGCTCGACAAGGTGGCCCAGCAGTACAACGCCAAGCCGGGACAGGTGGCCATCGCCTGGCAGATCGCGCGGCCTTCGATCACGGCGCCGATCGCGAGCGCAACCTCGATCGCGCAACTCGAGGAACTGGTGGTCGCGACGCAGCTCAAGCTCGATGCCGGCACCATCGAGATGCTGGACCGCGCGAGCGCCGAGCCGACCGGGACCAAGTAGTAGGCAAGTTCCCACACCGACTGGCGACGACGGCCGGGTCAGGTGGCCGGGTGCCTCGGGATACTGCGAGGCATCACAGCTTTCGGGGGAACAAACATGTCTTTTGCGCTCTACATGATCGGTTTTCTGATCTTCCTGGGCGGCGTCGCCTGGGGCGCCTCGGTGGCCGGCGTGCCAACGCTCTACATCGGCATCGGCGCGCTGATCCTGCTCGGGATCGGCATCTTCAGCGCCGTGGGGCGCACGCGCAGCAAAGACCCGTCCTGACCCGGCTCAGGCGCTGCGCTGGCGCAGCGCCTCGTAGAGGCAAACTCCGCTCGCGACCGACACGTTCAGGCTCTCGACCGCACCGGCCATCGGAATGCGCACGAGCTCGTCGCAGGTCTTGCGCGTGAGCTGGCGCATGCCCTCGCCCTCGGCGCCCAGCACCAGCGCGAGCGGCCGCTTGAAGTCGCTCTGGTAGAGCGTGCCGGGCGCATCGTCGCTCGTGCCGACGCACCAGATGCTGCGTTCCTTCAGTTCGTTGAGGGTGCGCGCGAGGTTGGTCACCATGAAGTACGGCACGGTCTCGGCCGCGCCGCTCGCGACCTTGGCCACGGTGGCATTGATGCCCGCCGCATGGTCCTTGGGCGCAATCACCGCATGCGCACCCGCGCCGTCGGCCACGCGCAGGCAGGCGCCGAGATTGTGTGGATCGGTCACGCCGTCGAGCACCAGCAGCAGCGGCACGGTGCCCGCTTCTTCGAGCCCTTCGAGCAGTTCGTCGAGCGAGCGCACCTGCGCCACCGGGTCGACCCGGGCCACCACGCCCTGGTGGCCGTGGCTGCCGCTGAGCTTGGCCAGCCGCAGCCCGTCGGCCTCGACCAGCCGCACGCCGGCTTCCTGGGCGCGCGCGATGAACTGCTTCATGCGCGCATCGCGCCGGCTGGCGTCGAACATCACTTCGAGCACCGATTTGGGCGCGGTCTTGATGCGCACGCCCACGGCATGGAAGCCGAAGATCACTTTGGGGGAAGACATGCCCCGATTATCCCTGCCGCCCGGCGACCTTCGCGCGCGCGTCTCAGGCGATCGGCAGGCCGCTCTCGGCGCGCGTGAGCGCGTCGTGCAGTTGCTGCACCGCGAGTGCGCGCGGATGCGCCTGCTGCACGCTGCCCACGCTCTCGATGTACGCGCAGGCCGCATAGCGTTCGGCCACCTGCTCGTAGCGTTCGACCCAGGCGTCGCGAAGCGCGAGCTTGTCGGGCGCCACGGGCCACACGCCCGGCTGCGGGCGCATGTGCTCGCCGATACCGATGCGCCATGGCTTTGCAGTCAGCCGCGCACGAAAGCAGTTCTGGTTGCGGCACATGCGCGCATAGACCTTGTCGGCACCCAGCACCTGAAAAACGTCGGTCACCGCATGGTCGGCCGGCGCAAAGACGTCGTGCATGGCGAGCGCGCGCAGCCCCGACGGCGTGCGGTAGAGCCGCAGGTGCCATTGCGGATGCTGGTGGATGAAGCGGTCGATGCGGGCCCGCACCGTGGCGAGCGGATCGCGCTGGGGCTCCGTCACGCGCAGGCCCTCGCTGCGCACGCGCCAGAAGCCGAATGCGGCCACCGCGATGGCCGTCGCCAAGCCGGCGATCCAGGAACGCGAGGCATAGCCCACGGCCAGCGCGCCGATGAACGCAGCGCCGATCACCGTCAGCCCGCGTGCATTGCCGCGTTGCGGGTCGTCGAAGTCGACGTCGACGAACAGCACGTCGGGCGTGTTGAGGCAGCGCGCGCCGTACCCGTTGCGCGTGACGATGTCCTCGCCATGGCGTTCGAGGATCTGCTCGCGGATCGGCATGCCATCGGCACCGTTGTAGGCGCGCTTGCGTTCGCGGCGCTCGAGCGGCTCTCCGGCCGCGATGCGATCGAAGGCCTCGCGCGTGCGCTCGTCGGCATGGGCCTGCGCAGCCAGCGGGCTGTCGTCGGACCAGCCGAAGCGGCGCACGGTGAGCTGCTTGCCGTCGACGATCTGCTGGACGCGGCCTTCGGCCCAGAATTGCGGAACGATCATGGTGATCCGTTCAGGGCTTTTTCATGCGCCCGCGTAGAGGAAGCCCACGGCCAGCACCGCAAGCACGATGACGATCACCAGCCAGGCCTTGCCGCCACCCGAGGCAACGCGCCCCGGCTCGGCCATCGGATCGAAGGTGCCGCCGGGCGCGCCCGAAGCGCCCCGCTGTCCCTTCAGGTGGCCTTCGATCAGCTTCAGCGACTCGGCCAGGCCGAGGCCGGTGGCCTCGCGCACGAGCTTCACCGCCTCGACCTTGCGGCCCTGGGCCAGGGCTGCAGCGGCTGCGGGCGGGACAACCGGCGGGCCGCCGTCCAAACCGCCGCTGAATTCGCCGGCCGTTGCCTGCGGCTCGCCCGGCGCGTGGCCGGCATGGCGCTCGACGAGGTCCTTGGACTCCTTGAGGCCCAAGCCGGTGCGGTCGCGCACGATCTTGATCGCGTCGATCACGTTGCCGCGCGACAGCGCAAGGCGCGCTTCAGGGGGAAGTTCGTCCGTCACGGAAAGCTCCTCATGTCGTTGTCGTTGTCATGCGCGCGGCCACCCTGCACCGCGCCGCGCGGATCATCACGGCTTTCCAGCGCCGGCACTCTTCTCGTTGCGGCTCACGCGGCCGGCCTCGATGGTGATGCGGCGCTCGCACTGGGCCGCGATGCCGCGGTCGTGGGTGACGAGCACGAGCGTGGTGCCGAGCTCGCGGTTGAGGTCGAACATGAGCCGCATGACCTGCTCGCCGGTCGCGAAGTCGAGGCTGCCGGTGGGCTCGTCGGCCAGCAGCAGCGCCGGTTGCACCACGAAGGCCCGCGCCAGCGCGACGCGCTGCTGCTCGCCGCCCGAGAGCACCTTCGGATAGTGGCCCAGGCGCTGGCCGAGGCCGACGCGCCCGAGCATCTCGGTAGCGGCCTTGCGTGCATCCTTGCGGTCGGCGAGTTCGAGCGGCAGCATCACGTTCTCGAGCGCGCTCAGGTTGCCGAGCAACTGGAAGCTCTGGAACACGAAGCCCACGCGCTGGGCCCGCAGCGCGGCGCGCTCGTCCTCGTCGATGGCGAAGATGTCGTCGCCCGCGAGGCGGACGGTGCCGCGGGTCGGCGTGTCGAGCCCCGCGATGATCGACAGCAGCGTGCTCTTGCCGGAGCCCGAGGCACCCACGATGGCGGCAGTCTCGCGCACGCCCAAGGTGAAATCGATGTCCTGCAGAATATCCAGCGTGCCGGTCGAATCCGTGACGGACTTGAACACATGCTCGACGGCGACAATGGCATCAGACGGGGGTTGGGACATGGAAAGGCTTTTCGTTTTGAATCGACGCGACTTTATCGTGACCGCCGGCGCCGTCGGCAGCGCAGGGACTTGGACCCTGGCGCAGGCCCAGCCCGCGCGCACCTCTGGCGGGCGCAAGCCGGTGATCCTGGTGCTGGGCGACTCGCTGAGCGCCGAGTACGGCCTCAAGCGCGGCGAAGGCTGGGTGCCGCTGCTCGAGAAGCGGCTGGCCGAGCAGAAGATCGCGGCCACCGTGGTCAACGCGAGCATCAGCGGCGACACCACCTCGGGCGGACGCGCCCGCTTTGCGCCACTGCTGGCGCAGCACAAGCCCACGCACGTGGTGCTCGAGCTCGGCGCCAACGATGCGCTGCGCGGCCTGCCGCTGCAAAGCACCGAGGACAACCTGCTGCAGATCACCAAGGCCGCGCAGGCGGCGGGCGCCAAGGTGCTGATCGTCGGCATCCAGGTGCCGCCGAACTACGGCGGCGACTACACGCGCCGCTTCGAGGCCGTGTTCGCCAAGGTGGCCAGCGCCACCCAGTCCGCGCTCGTGCCCTTCCTGCTCAAAGGCGTGGCCGACGCGTCCGACGCGCTCACGCTGTTCCAGGCCGACCGCATCCATCCCAACGCGAAAGCGCAGCCGCAACTGCTCGACAACGTCTGGCCCGAGTTGCGCAAGCTGCTGCCCGCATCGAAGTAGCACGGCGCGTGCGTCTCGGCGCAGCCCAAAAAAAACCGCCGCGGGCATGGGCCGGCGGCGGTTTTTCGGGCGGGGTTGGCGCAACGGGTCAGCCGTTCTTGGTGGGCAGATCGGGCACCGTGGGCGGGTCGCGTTCGAGCGAGGCCACGTCGGTTTCCGGGTCTCCGGGCGCGAGCCCTTCGCTGCTCGGGTTGAGCTTGCGATTCGCCTTTTCGCGGAGCTTCTCTTCCTTCTTTTTCTTCTTGGCCAGTTCTTTCTGGCGCTTTTCGTACCCGTAGTTTGGTGTTGCCACTGCATCTCCTTGAGGCGAAGGCAGTCAAAGTGACTGCGCGTGTCCTACTGTAAGCGATATCGCGGCCGACTCAAGACACCCGGCCGGCCGGTGTTTCGAAGTCGAACACACCTTGCAAAAGCGCCCGGCCATAGCCCCAGCGCCGTTGCAGTCGCGCGCCGGCCTACATCTTCGCCAGCGCCTGCGCCAGGTCGGCGCGCAGGTCCTCGACGTCCTCGAGGCCGATCGAAAAGCGAACGAGCGTGCCCTTGTGCGGCCAGCGTGCCACGCTGGCGTCGCGCATCAGGCCGATGTCGTACGGCACCACCAGGCTGATCGGACCGCCCCAGGAATAGCCGAGCCTGAACAGCGCCAGGCTGTCGCAGAAGCGGTCGACCTGCTCGTTACTGAAGCGCGCGTCGAACACGACCGAGAACAGCCCCGCTGCCAAGTCGGTGGCGCCGCACAGCGCACGCCAGTTCGCATGGCCGGGCGATCCCTCGAGCGCGGGGTGCAGCACCTGGGCGATCTCGGCCTGGCCGGCCAGCCAGCGGGCCAGCTCGCGCGCGACGCGGTCGTGCGCGGCATAGCGCAGGCCGATGCTCGGCAGCGAGCGCAGCAGCGTCTCGACGTCGCCCACGCCGACGCCGAAGCCCAGGCGCATGTGCGTGAGCTTGAGCGCGCGGTGCAGCCGTTCGTCGCGCGTGGTCACGCTGCCCATGAGCACGTCGCCGCCGCCGCTCGGATATTTGGTGAGCGCATGCACCGAGATGTCCGCGCCCTGTCCGCTGGCGCAGAGATCGAAGGGCGCAAAGGCCAGGCCCGCGCCCCAGGTGTTGTCGAGCGCGGTGAGCACACCGCGCGCGCGGCAGGCGCCCACGAGCGCCGGCAGGTCGGGAAACTCCATCGTCACCGAGCCGGGTGCCTCGACCCAGACCAGCCGCGTGCGGTCAGAAAGTTTGGCCGCGAGATCGGCCGGATTCATCGCATCGTAGAGCCGGTGCGTGATGCCGAAATTGGCCAGTTCGCCGGTCGCGAGCGCCTTGTTGGGGCCATAGGCGTTGTCGGGAATCAGCACCTCGTCGCCGCTCTTGAGGAAGGCGAAGGCCACCAGCGAGATGGCCGCGAGGCCGCTCGGCACCAGCAGGGTTTCGGTGCCGCCCTCGAGCGTCGCGAGCCGCTCCTCGAGCGTGAAGGTGGTCGGCGTACCGTGCAGGCCGTAGGTGTAGCCGGCCTTGGTCTTCCAGTCGCGCGCCCGCATCGCCGCCACGTCGGCGAAGAACACGGTCGAAGCCTTGTGGATTCCGGGCTGCGGCGCGGCAAAGTTGGCGGGCGGCGTGTAGGGGTGGTGGATCAGGGTCGTGGAAGGCTTGCTCATGGCCCCCATGCTAGCGCGGCATTCCACCGCACGCGCGTCCGGCGCCAGAATGACGGCCGGTCCCTCACGTTGAAAGGCGGTCCCATGGCGATCCACGAGCTCTTTCCCTACCTCTGCGTGCACGATGCCGGCGCGGCCATCGATTTCTACTGCGAGGTCTTCGAGGTCAAGGAGATCTTCCGGCTCACCGAGCCGAGCGGCCGCATCGGCCACGCGGAACTCGACTTCCACAACGGCGCGATCCTGATGATCTCGGACGAGTTCGCCGAATACGGCATCAAGAGCGCGAAGACGCTGGGCGGCAGCGCAGTGACGCTGCACCTGCACGTGGACGACGCCGATGCCGTGGTGGCACGCGCGGTCGCGGCCGGCGCCACGCTCGACATGGCGCCGCAGGACCAGTTCTATGGCGAGCGCTCCGGCGTGTTCCGCGACCCCTTCGGGCATCGCTGGAACGTGGGCCACAGCATCGAGAAGCTCACGCCGGAGGAAATGCAGCGGCGCTACACCGCGATGTTCGACCCGACATCGCGCGACGGCACATGAAGCTGCCCTGCTCAGGCCAGGAACACCGCGGATCCGGCTTTGCCGGGCCGCCGGTGTTGCCCCCTCGAGGGGGGAGTCGAGCTACACGCAGTGAGCGAGGGACGGGGGTGGGCTCTGTTCAGACCGACCATTTCTCGAGCAGCTTTTCGGGGCCGAGCGAGTCGTAGCCTTCGAAAGGCTGATGAATCCAGGGGTTGGTCGCGAGGTACTCGACCGAATAGTCGGGCGTGAAGGTCGACAAAGCCTTGGTCCAGAGCACCGCGCTGCGCAGCTCGGTGATCGGCTTGTAGTTGTTGCGCAGCATGTCCATCACCGCATGCAGCGTGTGGCCCGAGTCGGCCAAGTCGTCGACCAACAGCACGCGGCCCGCGATCTCGCCCTTGGGCGTGGTGATGAAGCGCGCAATGTCGAGGTGGCCCTGCACCGTGCCGGCATCGGCGCGGTACGAGCTCGTCGACATGATGGCCAGCGGCTTGTCGAAGATGCGCGACAGCACATCGCCCGGGCGCATGCCCCCGCGCGCGAGGCAGAGGATGGTGTCGAACTCCCAGCCCGACTGGTGCACCTTGATCGCGAGCTTCTCGATCAGGTTGTGGTACTCGTCGTAGCTGACGTAGAGATGCTTGCCGTCTTCGGTCAACATGATTCTTCGGTTCCTGTTCAGTCGGCGAGATAAGGGTGGCGCATCATGATGGTGTGGTCGCGGTCGGGGCTGGTCGAAACCATGTGGATCGGCACGCCGGTGATCTGCTCGATGCGCTGCAGATAGAGCCGCGCATTGACCGGCAGCTGGTCGAACTGCGTGACGCCCACGGTGCTCTCGCTCCAGCCTTCGAGCGTCTCGTAGATCGGCGTGCAGCGCTCGATTTCGTCGGCGCCCATCGGCAGGATGTCGGTCTTCTCGCCGTCGAGTTCGTAGCCGATGCACAGCTCGAGCTTCTCGAGGCCGTCGAGCACGTCGAGCTTGGTGATGCACAGGCCCGACAGGCCGTTGACCTGGGCCGAGCGCTTGAGCAGTGCGGCGTCGAACCAGCCGCAGCGGCGGCTGCGGCCCGTGGTCACGCCTTTCTCGGCGCCCACGGTGCTCATGTGGTAGCCCGGCGTGCCTGGCGTAGCCCAGTCGAGTTCGGTCGGGAACGGACCGCCGCCGACGCGCGTGCAATAGGCCTTCGTGATGCCGAGGATGTAGTGCAGCATGCCCGGGCCCACGCCCGAGCCAGCGGCCGCGTTGCCCGCGACGCAGTTGCTCGAGGTGACGTACGGGTAGGTGCCGTGATCCACGTCGAGCAGCGTGCCTTGCGCGCCTTCAAAGAGCAGGTTGGCGCCGGCCTTGTGCGCGTCGTTCAGTTCGCGCGAGACGTCGGCCATCATCGGCTTGAGCAGCGCCGCGTGGCGCATGGCCTCGTCGAACACCTGGTCGAAGTCGATCGCCGGCGCGCCCAGCACCTGCGTCAACACATGGTTGTGCAGGTCGAGCAGCACGCGCAGCTTGGTCGCGAAACGCTCGGGATGCTTCAGGTCCTGCACGCGCAGTGCGCGGCGTGCGATCTTGTCCTCGTAGGCCGGGCCGATGCCGCGGCCGGTGGTGCCGATCTTCTCGACGCCGCCCTTTTCACGGTAGGCCTCGCGTGCGATGTCGAGCGCGGCATGGAACGGCAGGATCAGCGGGCATGCCTCGCTGATGCGCAGGCGCGAACGCACCTCGACACCGACCTTCTCGAGCCCTTCGATCTCCTCGAACAGCTTGGCGGCGGACAGCACCACGCCGTTGCCGATGTAGCACTTGACGCCCGGACGCATGATGCCGCTCGGGATCAGGTGCAGCGCCGTCTTCACGCCGTTGATGACCAGCGTGTGGCCCGCGTTGTGGCCGCCCTGGAAGCGGACCACGCCCTGGGCGCTTTCCGTCAGCCAGTCGACCAGCTTGCCCTTGCCTTCGTCGCCCCACTGGGTGCCGACGACGACCACGTTTCTTCCGGTGGTTACGCTCATGCTCGTTCCATTACTTCAAAGATTCAGATGGCTCGGACCTGCCACTGCCCCGCTTGCTCGACGAGCTCGCGGTCGCAATGGAATTCATCGATTTCGCTGCCGTGGCCCGGCAGCACGCAGACCACGACCTCGCCCGCCCGGCGCAGGCCGGCGATGGCCTCGTGCAGGCCGGCCGCATCGTTCCAGGGCGCACGGATCGCCGCGCGCAGCGGCCGCGCCGGCAGCACGCCGACCAGCTCGCGCACGTCGAGGCTGAAGCCCACGGCAGGACGGTTGCGGCCGAACACGGCGCCGACCTCGTCGTAGCGCCCGCCGCGCACCAGCGCATCGGCCGCGCCGGGCACGTAGATGCCAAAGCGCATGCCGCTGTAGTACGCGTAGCCGCGCAGGTCGGCCAGGTCGAAACTGATCTGCCGGCCGGTATGGCCGTTCAGGCTGGCGGCCAGCTGCCGCAGCCCGGCCAGCGCCGCATCGACCGCGGGGATGGCCTTGAGCGCCTTCGCGGCCTCGTCGAGCACGGCGGCGTCGCCGTACAGCTGGACCAGCGCGCGCAGCCCGTCGCGCGAGGCGGCCGGGAAATCGCGCGTGAGCGCATGCAGCTCGCTCGCGTCCTTGGCGACCAGCGCCGCATGCACGCGCGCCAACGCGGCGCCATCGGCAGGCACGCCCGCGAACAGCGCGCGCACGATGCGTGCGTCGGCCAGGTCGACGATGAGGCCGTCGTCCAGGCCCGAAGCCTGCAGGCAGTCGAGCGCCAGCAGCAGGATCTCGGTGTCGGCCTCGAGGCCGGCATGGCCGTAGATCTCGGCGCCGAACTGCAACGGCTCGCGCGTGGCATGCGGCCGATCGGGCCGCGTGTGCAGGACCGGCCCGCAGTAGCACAGCCGCGCCACGCCTTCGCGATTGAGCAGGTGGGCATCGATGCGCGCCACCTGGGGCGTGGTGTCGGCCCGAAGGCCCATGCTGCGGCCCGACAACTGGTCGACGAGCTTGAAGGTCTGGAGGTCGAGCGCCTCGCCGGTGCCCGACAGCAGCGACTCGAGATGCTCGAGCAGCGGCGGCATCACCAGCTCGTAGCCATAGCCACGGGCGGTATCGAGCAGCTGGCGTCGAAGTTCTTCGATGTGGCGCGCCTCGGAGGGCAGCACATCGGCAATGTGATCCGGGAGGACCCAGGCGGACATGGGGATCGGGGGCGTGGTTAAACCGGGATTCTACCGGGGCGGCGCCGGGACCCGGCCACCAGCCCTAGAAAATCAGGAGCAGGACGAGGCCGAGCACGATGCTGCAGAGCCCGAAGAAACGCAATTGGCCGTCACGCAACTGCATGAGCTGGCCGAAGCCGCGGCGCCAGCCGCCCGGTGAAACGAAGGGCAGGATGCCCTCGATCACCAGCACCAGCGCCAGCGCGCTCCAGAACGTCTCGGCGCTCACGACCGGGGGCGCCGGATCAGCGGCGCGGCGCGCTGCCTGCCGGCGTGCCGGCGCTCTGCATGGCGCGGAAGAAGTCGGACGACGGGTCGACCACCATCACGTCGCTCTTCTTGTTGAAGCTCTGCTTGTAGGCCTCGAGGCTGCGGTAGAACTGCGCGAACTGCGGATCACGGCCGAACGCGTCGCTGTAGATCGCGGCCGCCTGCGCATCGCCCTCGCCCTTGATCTTCTGCGCGTCGCGGTAGGCATTGGCGACGATCACCTCGCGCTGGCGGTCGGCGTCGGCGCGGATCTTCTCGCCCTCGGCGTAGCCGGTCGAGCGCAGTTCGTTGGCCACGCGCTTGCGCTCGGCCTCCATGCGGCGGTAGACCGACTCGGTGATGGCCTCGACATAGTCGACGCGCGTGATGCGCACGTCCACCACGTCCACGCCCCAGGGCTTGGCACCCTTCACCACGGCGAGCACCTCGCGCTGCACGTCGGTCATCAGCTCTTCGCGGCGCGTCGAGATCAGGTCGCGCACCGTGCGCTTGTTGATGTTTTCCTGAAACGCGTTGCGCACCACGCGGTTGAGCTGCATCGCGCCGGCGTTCTCGTCGAGGCCGACGTTGCGGATGTAGGCCTGCGGATCGGTGATGCGCCAGCGCACGTACCAGTCGATCACCACGCGCTGCTTTTCGGCCGTGAGCATCGGCTCGGTCTCGAGGCTCGAGAGCGTGAGCAGGCGCTTGTCGATGTACGACACGTTCTGGAACGGCGGCGGCATCTTGAAATTGAGGCCGGGCTCGGTGATGACCTGCTTGATCTCGCCGAGCGCGTACACCACGCCGAACTGACGCTGGTCGACCACGAAGAGCGTCGAACTCAGCAGCACCAACAGCACGAGGAACGACGAGGCGATGAATCCGATTCTGTTCATATTCTTCTTCCTGGCCTGTTCAACGCACGTCGCGGTCGCGCGAGCGGCCATCGCGGCCGCGGCTGTCGCCCGAGGGCGCCACCGGGATCACCGACGATTGCGGCGGCGCGGTCCCGGCCACGCTGGGGCTGGCAGCGTCGACCGGCGTGACGGCCTGGCTGCCGCCACTTTGCTGCATGAGCTTGTCGAGCGGCAGGTACAGCAGGTTCGAGCCCTGCTTGGTGTCGACCAGCACCTTGGTGGTGCTGGCGTAGATCTGTTGCATCGCATCGGTGTACATGCGGTCGCGCGTGACCTGCGGCGCCTTCTGGTATTCGGCCAACACCGAGCCGAAGCGCCCGGCATCGCCCTGCGCCTGCGCCACGATGCGTGCCTTGTAGGCTTCGGATTCTTCCTTCAGGCGCGAAGCGGTACCCGTGGCGCGCGGCACGACGTCGTTGGCATAGGCCTGCGCCTCGTTCTTGGCCCGCTCGCGTTCCTGGCCGGCCTTGAGCACATCGTCGAAAGCCGCCTGCACCTGTTCGGGCGGACGCACGCCGCCCTGCTGCAGGTTGATGCCGACGATCTCGACGCCGACCTTGTAGCGGTCGAGAATGGTCTGCATGAGCGTGCGCACGCGCGGCGCGATCTGGTCGCGCTCTTCCGCCAGCGCCGCGTCCATCTTCATGTTGCCAACCACCTCGCGCACGGCGGTCTCGGCCACCTGCACCACGGTCTCGGTGGGCGATTTGCTTTCGTAGAGATAGGCGCGTGCATCGCTCAGGCGGTACTGCACCGCGAACTTGATCTCGACGATGTTCTCGTCCTGGGTCAGCATGGCCGACTCGCGCAGGCCCGTGGAGCGCACGATGGCGTCGCGGCCCACGTCGGTCGAACGGATCTGCGTGACCACCACCACCTCGTGGCGCTGGATCGGATAGGGAAGGCGCCAGTTGAAGCCGGCGCCCACCGTGGTCTTGTAGCGGCCGAACTGGGTGATCACGGCCTGCTGGCCTTCGTTCACGATGAAGAAGCCGGTACCGAGCCAGATGAGCAGCGCCACGACGGCGACGAGCCCGATGCCGAAGCCGGCGTTCTTCATGTCGGGCCGGTAGCCATTGCCGCCGCCGCCACTCGGTCCGCCCGGACGGCCGCCACCGCCGCCCTTGCCGCCGAAGAAGCCGCCGAGCTTGCGGTTGAGGTCGCGCCAGAGTTCGTCGAGGTCGGGCGGACCCTGGTTCGGTCCCTGCCCGCGGGGGCGGTTGCCGTTGTTGTTGTTGCCCGAAGGCGGGGGCGGCGGTACGCCCGGGGGGTCTGCGTCGGGAGGTCGGCTGCCGTTCGGGCGATCGCCGCCGGAGGCAGGCTCGTCGCCGCGGCCCCACCGGCCATCGTTCAGGTTGAACATGCCCAGAAACCCACTCCACGCTGGCTTTGCATTCATTCGCTTCGTTCTCTTGTCAGTGGCGGGATTGTGCCCAATCAACGGGCTTCACCGTGCAATTCAGTGTCCGCTTCTGGGGTCATCGTAGCGTCGAGCGAACCCGACCGACGCGCCAGTTCGGTGCGCAGCAAGGGCAGGCCCTCGCCGCTGCGTGCGCTCAGGAAGATGCGGGGAACCTGTGCGCCGTCGATTTCCATTTCGTCCTGCAGATGCAGCGGATGCTGCGCGCTTTCAAGGGCATCGAGCTTGTTGAACACCAGAAGCTGCGGGATGGCGTCGGCGCCGATCTCACGCAGCACTGCCTGCACCTCGGCCATCTGCTCGGGGTAATGCGGATTGGAGGCATCGATCACGTGCAGCAGCAGGTCGGCATCGACGGCCTCCTGCAGCGTGGCCTTGAAGGCGTCGACCAGTCCGTGCGGCAGGTCGCGAATGAAGCCGACCGTGTCGGAGATCGACACCTTGCGCCCGGCATCGCCGAGATAGAGGTTGCGCGTGGTCGTGTCGAGCGTCGCGAAGAGCTGGTCGGCCGCATAGGCACGCGCCTTGACCAGCGCATTGAAGAGAGACGACTTGCCCGCGTTGGTGTAGCCCACGAGCGAGATGTTGAAGGTCTCGCGCCGCTCGCGCTGGCGGCGCTGCGTGCCGCGCTGCTTCTGCACCTTGGCAAGGCGGTCGCGCGTGCGCTTGATCGACTCGTTGATCATGCGGCGGTCGAGTTCGATCTGCTTCTCGCCCGGGCCGCCGCGCACGCCGGCGCCGCCGGTCTGCCGCTCGAGGTGGGACCAGCGGCGCACGAGGCGCGTGCTGAGGTACTGCAAGCGCGCGAGTTCGACCTGCAGCTTGCCTTCGTGCGAGCGTGCGCGCTGGGCGAAGATTTCGAGGATGAGGAAGGTGCGGTCGTACACCGCGACGTCGAGCTGGCGTTCGAGGTTGCGCTGCTGCGCCGGGCTCAGCGACTGGTCGAAGATGACCTCGCTCGCCCGGTGCATGGCGGCGAGCTCCTTGATCTCGTCGGCCTTGCCGCTGCCGACGAAGAGTGCGGCGTCGGGAGCCTTGCGCTTGCAGACCAGGCGCGCAACGGGTTCGAGGCCGGCGGTCTGCGCGAGCAGGCCGAGTTCCTCGAGTTCGCTGTCGAAATGGGGCAACCCGAAATCGACACCGACGAGAACGGCGGCGCCTTCCTGGCGGGAGTTCAGATCAGACAAGCGGGAATTCGATAAGGAAAAAGCGCGGCGGGGTTGCCGCCGCGCTCCGCGCGATCAGGCGGCGGCGTCGTCGTTCTCGGCGGCCGAGAAGTTGACGGCACGACCCGGCACGATGGTGGAAATGGCGTGCTTGTAGACCATCTGTGTCACCGTGTTGCGAAGCAGCACGACATACTGGTCAAAAGACTCGATCTGGCCCTGCAGCTTGATACCGTTCACCAGATAGATGGAAACCGGTACATGCTCGCGACGCAGGGTATTCAGAAACGGGTCTTGTAGGAGTTGCCCTTTATTGCTCACGATATTCTCCGTGTTCAAGAGTAGTTGTTGGAGCGATGGACCTTAACACAGGGTTTCTGCGCTGCAGCAGCTGGTACCAAAGGCCTTTGAAAAATAACGGCACTCAAAAGACGGAACTTTCGGCCCTCTCGCCGCTCATCGGCAGCCATCGGTCGCCAAGCGCCTTCATTCGTCCTTGTCGGCAAACGGGTTCTGCGAGCTCTTGAACTGGATGCGAAGCGGTGTGCCTACAAGGTCGAACTCCTTGCGGAAGCGCCCCTCGAGGAAGCGCTTGTAGGCTTCGGTGACGTGTTCGAGCGAGTTGCCGTGGATCACGATCACCGGCGGGTTCATGCCACCCTGGTGCGCATAGCGCAGCTTGGGCCGGAACATGCCCGAGCGCTTGGGCGCCTGGAACTGCACCGCCTCGAGCAGCAGGCGCGTCAGCACCGGGGTGGACATCTTCCGGGTGGCCGACTTATGGGCCTGCGCGATGGCCTGCCACACCGGACCGAGGCCCTGGCGCTTGATGGCCGAGATGAAGTGCAGCGCGGCAAACTTGAGGAACGGCAGCCGGGTTTCGATCTGGCGCTGGATCTGCTCGCGCTGGTAGCTGTCGACCGCGTCCCACTTGTTGATGGCGATCACCACCGCGCGTCCGCTCTCGAGGATGTAGCCGGCGATGTGCGCGTCCTGGTCGGTCACGCCCTGGGTTGCATCGAGCAGCAGCAGCACCACGTTCGCCGACTCGATGGCCTGCAGCGTCTTCACGACCGAGAACTTCTCGATCGCTTCGAACACCCTGCCCTTGCGGCGCAGCCCGGCGGTATCGATGAGCTCGAAGCGCTGGCCGTTGCGTTCGAAAGGCACGCTGATGGCGTCGCGCGTGGTGCCGGGCATGTCGAAGGCCACGAGCCGCTCTTCGCCGAGCCAGGTGTTGATCAGCGTGGACTTGCCCACGTTGGGCCGGCCCGCCACCGCGAGCTTGATCGGCTTGTTGACGTCTTCCTCGTCGTCTTCGTCAGGGTCGGGCAGGTTCAGCGGCGCGAGCGCGAGCTCGACCAGGTCGCGGATGCCCTGCCCGTGCGCGGCCGAGATGCCGTGCACCTCGCCGAAGCCGAGCTCGTAGAAGTCGACCAGTTTCGTGCCGTCATGCATGCCTTCGGCCTTGTTGGCGACGAGCACGCAGGGCTTGCCGAGGCGGCGCAGTTCGTTGGCGATCTCGTGGTCTTGCGCGGAGAGCCCTTCGCGCGCATCGACCACGAAGATCACCACATCGGCCTCGGCGACCGCCTGCCGCGTCTGCTTGGCCATCTCCTTGAAGATGCCGCTGCCCGCGTCGGGCTCGAAGCCGCCGGTGTCGATGACGATGAACTCGTGCTTGCCCAGGCGGCCGTTGCCGTAGTGGCGGTCGCGCGTGAGCCCCGCGAAGTCGGCGACGATAGCGTCGCGCGTCTGCGTCAGGCGGTTGAACAGGGTCGATTTGCCGACGTTCGGACGCCCGACCAGGGCCACGACCGGCTTCATGGCCGGCCTTTCGTTGGCGCGGTTTTCATGGTCGGGCCTTGCAGAAGATCATTCGGGACGGTAGCCGAACACGCCGCCGTTGGCGGTCACGACGACCACCGTGTTGTCGGACAGCACGGGCGTCACCGCGATGGCGGAGCCATCGGGCGTCACGCGGTTGAGGAGCGAACCGTCCTCGCGCGACACGAAATGCAGCGTGCCGGTGCTCTCGCCGATGACGAGCGAACGGCCGACGGCCAGCGGCCCGGTCAGCACGCGGTGCTTGAAGCGGGTCGATTGCCAGGCGCGCTCGCCGTCGGCGCGGCGCCAGGCCGTGACGCTGCCATCGGCCTCGGTGCCGTAGACGAAGCTTTCGTTGCCGCTCACGCCCTCTGCGCCCACGGCCGGCTTGCTCCAGAGCAACTGGCCGCGCAGCGTGTCGACACAGCCGACGTTCGCATAGTAGGCGCGCGCGCAGACGGTGTCGCCGACGCGGCTCACGCTGCCGGTCAGGTCGACCAGGCGCTCGACGTCATTGGTGCCGCGCGGCGCCGCGATGGGGGCCTCCCAGCGCGATGTGCCGTTGGCCGGATTGAGGCCGACCAGGCGGCCGCCGATGCCCGAGATCAACGTGTCGCCCACAGCGATCAGCACGCCCGACTTCCGCAGCACGAGGTTCTCGGCCGTGCGCTGCTGCAGCCACAGGCGCCGGCCGCTCTGGCCGTCCCAGGCGCTGATGCTGCGGTCGGCGGTCTGCACGAAGACGCGACGGCCGGCCACCAGCGGCGCAGTGAAGGCCTGCGCCGTGAGCCGCTGCTTCCACAGGACCTTGCCGCCCTCGAGCGCCACCAGTTCGTTGTTCTCCGTGACGACGGCAGCCAGCGATCCGTCGCTGCCGACGCCGGCGGCCAGCGGTGCGCCCGCATTGGCGCGCCAGGTCTCGCGGCCGGCACGGGCATCGATGGCGACCACGGTGCCGTCGCTGCCCGCGACGGTCACGGTGTCGCCGCTCACGTCGACGGCCAGCGGGAACTTCACGGCCGGGATGCGAACGCTCCAGGCCTGGCGCACGCCGAACAGCGAGGGATTCGGCGGCAGTTCGGCGGGCTTGGGTCTGCTGGTGCCCGAGCACGCAGCGAGCATGGCGACCAGAACGAGGGCGGAACCCGCGCGCAGTGCGCGCGACTCAGGCATGAAACGCTTGAAATTCATGGTGCGATCAGGAAGTTTGGGGGGCGGCGGGCGTGACCGTGATCACGGGCGCAAGGCTCTTCGGGTCCACGCCCGAGGCATTGAGCTTGAATTCGACGAGGCGCCGATAGTCCGATGTGGGGCCGAGGCCGGTCCAGGCCTTGCGGTATTCGGCTTGCGCCTGCTCGCGCTTGCCCTGGGCCATGTAGATGTCGCCCTTGCGGTCGGCCACGAGCGGCTCGAATTCCTTCGGCACTTCGCCATCGAGTTGCTTGAGCGCTTCGTCGTACGACTTGCTGTCGAGCAGTTCGGCCGCGAGCCGCAGCTTGGCGACCGCCTTGTAGCCCGGGTCGGCCGCGTTCTGCGCAACCCATTCGAGCGCGGCGCGCGATTCCTCGGGCTTGCCCTTCTCGTAGAAGGTCTTCGCCGCGAGCAGGCCGGCCTGCTGCGCGTACGCGGTGCGCGCGAAACGCTCCTTCATGTCGCCCAGCACGCGCTGGGTGCGCTCGACGTCGCCGGCCTGCGCGCCGCGTTCGAGTTCGTCGTAGAGCGCCGAGGCCTGCGCGGCCTGGCTGCGCTGGTAGTACTGCCAGCCGTTCCAGGCCACGAAGGCGCCGGCCAGGAGCAGCACGATCCAGGTGATCAGGGTGCCGTAGGTGCTCCAGAAATGCTTGAGCTGGTCAAGCTGTTCCTGTTCTTCGAGGTCGAGATGGGTTGCCATGCGCTTCAGGTGTTGGGAGCCGGGGATTGTAGGGTGGCGGCCCAGGCGGCCACGTCGGCGAGGGGCCGCGCCAGCTGTTCGCCATCGCCGCCGCGCAGGGATTTGACGGTGACCTCGCCGCGCGAGAGTTCGTCTTCGCCGAAGATCAGCGCATAGCGAGCGCCGCTCGCGTCGGCCTTCTTGAATTGCGCTTTCATGCTGCCGCCGCCCGCATGCTGAAGCACGCTCACGCCGGCGGCGCGCAACTGTTCGATCGCTGCCATCGCCTGCGGAAGCACGGCGGCCGAGGGCACGACCGCATAGGCCGCCGGTGACGCGGCCGGAACCGGCAGGCGCAGTTCCTGGATCAGCAGCAGCAGCCGCTCGATGCCCAGGCCGAAGCCCACGGCCGGCGCAGGCTTGCCGCCCATCTGGCCGATCAGCCCGTCGTAGCGGCCGCCGCCGCAGACGGTGCCCTGCGAACCGAGCTGGTCGGTGACCCACTCGAAGACCGTCAGGTTGTAGTAGTCCATGCCGCGCACCAGGCGCGGATTCACGCGGTAGGCCAGGCCGGCGGCATCGAGCACGCGGCAGACCGCGTCGAAGTGCGCGCGCGACTCCTCGCCGAGGAAATCCATCAGCTGCGGTGCGGCCTCGACCACGGCCTGCATCGCGGGGTTCTTGGTGTCGAGGATGCGCAGCGGGTTGCTGTGCAGCCGCCGCTGGGCATCGGCATCGAGCAGCTCCGCATGTGCCTCGAAATGGCGGATCAGCGCTTCGCGGTGCGCCTGCCGCTCGGGGGGCTGGCCCAGGCTGTTGATCTCCAGGCGCACGTGCTCGCCCTCGACAAGCCCGAGTTCGCGCCACAACGCGCGCACCATCAGGATCAGCTCGGCGTCCACGTCGGGGCCGGGAAAGCCCAGCGCTTCGACGTCGAGCTGGTGGAACTGCCGGTAGCGGCCCTTCTGCGGGCGCTCGTGGCGGAACATCGGCCCCATCGTCCAGAGGCGCAGCGGCCCGTTGTAGAGCGCGTTGTGCTCGACCATCGCGCGCACGATGCCGGCGGTGGCCTCGGGGCGCAGCGTGAGCTTGTCGCCGTTCATCGCGTCGGTGAACGAGTACATCTCTTTCTCGACGATGTCGGTGACCTCGCCGAGCCCGCGCACGAACAGCGCGGTCGGCTCGACCACGGGCGTCAGCATGTACTGGTAGCCGTAGCGCGACAGCAGCTGCCGCACGGTGTGCTCGAACCACGACCACAGGGCCGAATCGGGCAAGCGGTCGGTGCGCGGCACGCTCGCCGGCAATATGTCGTTCATGCCTTTGACGGCATTGATCTTGTCAGCCATGGGGAGAAGTGGTCAGGCGACGTCGGCAGCCTGGGGCTGGCCGAAGCGCTTTTCGATGTAGTTTTCGACGAGCTGGTGGAACTCGTTGGCGATATTGTCGCCGCGCAGCGTCAGGGCCTTCTCGCCGTCGATGAAGACCGGTGCGGCGGGGGCCTCGCCGGTGCCGGGCAGGCTGATGCCGATGTCGGCGTGCTTGCTCTCGCCGGGGCCGTTGACGATGCAACCCATCACGGCCACCTTCATCGCCTCGACGCCCGGGTACTTCTTGCGCCAGACCGGCATCTGCATGCGCAGGTAGTCGTCGATCTGCTTGGCGAGTTCCTGGAACGTGGTGCTGGTGGTTCGGCCGCAGCCCGGGCAGGCCGTGACGCTCGGCACGAAGACGCGCAGGCCGAGCGCCTGCAATATTTCGGAGGCGATCACCACCTCCTGCGTGCGCGACTCGCCCGGCTGCGGCGTGAGCGAGACGCGGATCGTGTCGCCGATGCCCTCCTGCAGCAGGATCGCAAGCGCCGCGGCCGACGCCACCGTGCCCTTGGTGCCCATGCCGGCCTCGGTGAGGCCCAGGTGCAGCGGATAGTCGCAGCGCTTGGCCAGTTCGCGGTACACCGAGATCAGGTCCTGCACGCCGCTCACCTTGCACGACAGGATGACCTGGTTGCCGGCCATGCCCATCGATTCGGCCAGCTTCGCGGACTCGATGGCCGAGGTGATCAGCGCCTCGTACATCACCTGCCGGGCTTCCCACGGCTCGGCACGCTGGCTGTTGGTGTCCATCAGGCTGGCGAGCAGTTCCTGGTCGAGGCTGCCCCAGTTCACGCCGATGCGCACCGGCTTGTTCCAGCGCATCGCGGCATCGATCATCTGGCCGAACTGCCGGTCCTTCTTGTCGCCCTTGCCCACGTTGCCGGGGTTGATGCGGTATTTGCTCAATGCCTCGGCGCAGGCCGGATAGTCGGTCAGCAGGCGGTGGCCGTTGTAGTGGAAGTCGCCGACCAGCGGCACGTCGATGCCCATGCGGTCGAGCTGCTCGCGGATGTAGGGCACCTGCGCCGCCGCCTCGGGCGTGTTGACGGTGATGCGGACCATCTCCGAGCCGGCCTGGGCCAGTTCCTTGACCTGGATGGCCGTGCCGATGGCGTCGACCGTGTCGGTGTTGGTCATCGACTGCACGCGCACCGGCGCGTCGCCGCCGACGGTGACGATGCGCGAGCCCCAGGCCACGCTGGCCTGGCGCGAACGGCGCGGCTTGGGCGCGGCGGCGGCGATGGGTTGCGGGCTGCAGTCGGTCATTGGGCTTTCACCTCGAAACGCGCCACGCCGCCGCCGCGCGTGAATGGCTTCAGGTCGAACGGCTCGCCGCGCACCTGCACATCGACGGCCGAGGCGCGCCCCACCACCACCGACAGCGGCAGCGCGCCCGAGAGCCCGACGGTCTCACCAGCCTGCAGGCTGCGGCGCAGCAGGACCCGGCCACCGGCCTCCGTGACCGTGATCCAGCATTCCTCGCGCGCGACGAAGACCAGCGGCTGGCCTGCACCGGCCGCAGCGGCGCTCGTCGACGCTGCCGCGACGGCGGCGGTGTTGGCGCCGGGCGTCGGCTGCGCGGCGGTTGGCAAAGCCGGTGCCGCCGCGGACGCGGGCAGCGCGGGCGATGCCGCCGCATCCTCGACCACCGCCGACGATCCGCCGGCGGCCGTTGCGCTGTCGGCGGACGGGCCCGGCGCGCCGGATGAGGTTTCGGCGCCGGCCTCGGTGGTCCAGCGCGAAACCGAAGCGCCGAGCTGGTCGAAGACCGACTGGGGCAGCCAGAACAACAGCGCCGCCCCCACGAGCAGCAGTCCCACCACCACCAGCAAGGCGCGAGAAGGAAGGCCGCTGTTGCGCCCGCCGTTCCATCGCGGCTTGCGCGAGACGACACTGCCGTTGAGCGTGCGGTCGGCGTCGGCCAGCGCCGCGCGCTGCGCACCCGGCAGCTTTGCGAGCACCGGCGCAGGATCGATCCGCAGGGCACGGCAGACGCTGCTGGCCAGCGCGCGCGCGAAGACCGGATCGGGCAGCGCGGCGATGTCGTCGGCCTCGAGCGCGATGAGCTTCTGCGGCGGCACCTTGAGCGCCGCGGCCACCATTTCGATGTGCAGTCCGTGCGCTTCGCGTGCTTCGCGCAGCAAGTCGCCGGCCGTCTTCTGCGTGATGTCGACCTCTTCCACGGGCAGTTCCGTGGAAGCGCCGAACTCCGAAACCCGTTCAGTCATTGAAATTCCCGCGCTCGTACGCGATGGCTTCCTTCGATTGCGGGAAGCGGCGTTGCAGCTGCCCTCCCAGTTGCGCCACTGCTTCACGGTTGTTGAGGCGCCGCTCGATCTTGATGCCGAGCCACAGCGTCTCGGCACTTGCCGAGGGACTGTTGTTGACGCGGCGGATGTAGAACTGCGCGCGCGACCATTCCTCGCGCTGCGCGAGCAGCGACGCCAGGTTGAACCCGACCACCGGGTTGCCCGCATCGAGCTCGTAGGCCTGCGTCAGGCTGCGCTCCGCCTCCGGGCGCTGGCCGGCCTGCAGTTGGCAGACACCCTGCGTCATGAGCGTCTTGGCGCGGTCGGTGTAGCCCGGCACCGCGAGCGCGCCGGCGAACTGCTGAACCGCGTCGCCATAGCGCTTCTGCTGGCACAGCAGCCAGCCGTAGTTGTGCCGCGCATCGGCGTCGCGCGGACTGATGGCGATGGCGCGGCGAAAGCTGTCTTCGGCCAGGCCGGGGTTCTCGAGCCGCATGTAGACGAGGCCGCGCAGGTTGTAGGCGTCGGCGTTGTTCGGCTCGATGGCGAGCGCCTGCTGGATCTCCTCGAGCGCGACGTTGTTCTGGCCTTGCTGGAAGTAGCCCGCGGCCAACTCCAGGCGCAGGCGCGCGCGGCGCTGCCGGTTGGCCTCGTCGGATTCGGCCGCCACCTGGTTGCCCGTGCTCGAGCTGTTGTCGGCAAGGCTGGTGGTGGTCGTTCGGGTGCTGACGCAGCCGCCGAGCAGGACCGCCACGGCGACGCCGGCAAGGCCGGCGGCTGCAAGCCGCGGCAGGTTCACGGTCGTCGTCGGAAGGGCCATGCTCATTGGGGTCAGTGCTCCTGGGGTGCAGTCTTGCGGGCCGGATGCAGGACGATGGTGCGTTCGGTGGCGCGGCGCTGCGCCATGCGCTCGGCCGCGCGCGTGCGGTCCTTGACGTCGCCCGCCAGTTGCCCGCAGGCGGCGTCGATGTCGTCGCCACGTGTCTTGCGCACCGTGGTCACGAGACCGGCCTCGCTCAGCGTCCTGGCGAATGCCAGCACGCGCGCCTGCGGCGAACGCACGAGGCCCGAGGCAGGAAACGGATTGAACGGGATCAGGTTGAACTTGCACGAGATGCCGTGCCTGCGGACCAACTCCACCAGCTGGCGTGCATGCTCGGGCTGGTCGTTGACGCCGTCGAGCATGCAGTACTCGAAGGTAATGAAGTCACGCGGCGCATGCGCGAGATAGCGTTGGCAGGCCTCGATCAGTTCGGCGATCGGGTACTTGCGGTTGAGCGGCACGAGATCGTCGCGCAGCGCATCGTTGGGCGCATGCAGCGAGACCGCGAGCGCCACCGGGCAATCGGCACCGAGACGGTCGATCATCGGCACCACGCCCGAGGTCGACACCGTGACCCGGCGGCGCGACAGGCCGTAGGCGTTGTCGTCGAGCATGGTGCGCAGCGCCGGCACGAGCGCCGTGTAGTTCTGCAGCGGCTCGCCCATGCCCATCATCACCACGTTGGAGATGATGCGTTCGTCGCGTTTCAGGTGCTTGCGCAGGAAGTGTTCGGCAAACCAGAGCTGGGCGACGATCTCGCCCGTGCCGAGGTTGCGGCTGAAGCCCTGGTGCCCCGTGGAGCAGAAGCGGCATCCGACCGCACAGCCGGCCTGGGACGACACGCACAGCGTGCCGCGGTCGTCCTCGGGAATGAAGACGGCTTCGACGGCATTGCCGCCGCCGACGTCGAACAGCCACTTGATCGTGCCGTCCTTGGATTCGTGCTGCGTGAGGACCTGCAGGGCCTCGACGCGCGCGGTGGTGGCGAGCTTCTCGCGCAGCGACTTTGCCAGATCGGTCATCTGGGCGAAGTCGCTCGCGCCACGCTGGTGGATCCAGCGGAACAGCTGCGTGGCGCGGAAGCGCTTCTCGCCGAGCTTTTCGCAGAACGCAGCCAGCCCCTCGAGATCGAATTCGAGCAGGTTGGCCGTGGTCATGAAATCAGCCGGAATACGGCTTCAGCGCGCGTAGACGTTGAGGCCGGCGAAGAAGAAAGAGACTTCGTTCGCTGCGGTTTCAGGCGCGTCGGAGCCGTGCACTGCGTTGGCGTCGATGCTGTCGGCGAAGTCGGCGCGAATGGTGCCGGCAGCGGCCTTCTTCGGGTCGGTGGCGCCCATGAGGTCGCGGTTCTTGGCGATCGCGTTCTCGCCTTCGAGCACTTGCACGAACACGGGGCCCGAGATCATGAAGTCGACCAGGTCCTTGAAGAAGGGACGCTCCTTGTGGACCGCGTAGAACTGCTCGGCTTCGTTGCGCGACAGATGCACGAGCTTGGCGGCAACGATCTTGAGGCCGGCAGCCTCGAAGCGGGAAACGATCTTGCCGATGACGTTCTTGGCGACGGCGTCGGGCTTGATGATGGAAAGGGTACGTTCGATGGCCATTGAAGTGCTTCCTGAGCTTTGATTTTGAAGTGGTTTGTCACAGCGGCAACAGACTTGTTGCGCATAAAGTCGACAAAGCCTCTGATTTTAACCGGCGCAACCCCCGGGGTTGGGGAAAACCCCGCGAAAGGCTGCGCTGGTCGGGCGGCTTTCAGCGCCCGCGTCGGCGGTTTCCGCCCGGGCTGCCGAAGCCGCCGCCGGAGCCTCCCCCGCCACCGCGGCGTCCAGGCCCCTGGCGCTGCTCCTTGCGCTGGCGCGAGAAGCTGTCGGCGCCGATGTAGCCGAGCGATGTCTTCATTGGATCGGGCTGGTTCGCACCGCCGGGTGCGCGGTCCTCGCCCTGCCGGTTGCCACGGCCATTGCCGCGGCGCCCCTGCGGCGCCGGGCCGGCGTTGCCGCGCCCGCCGCGCGGACCACGGCCGTCGCCGAGCGGGTTCGGGATCGCGTCGCGGCCCTCCTCGCGCTGGCCCTGTCCGCCCCCGTTGCGATTGCCGCGGCGCTTCTTGTTGCGCCCGTTGCGACCGCCGCCGCCCGGGCCTTCCTGGCCACGCTGCTGCGGGCGCGGCGCACCCCCGCCCGAGGCCTGGAACAGCGCATTGATGTCGCGCTCGTCGAGCTCCATCCAGGCGCCGCGCTTCAGTCCGCGCGGCAGCACCATCGCGCCGTAGCGGATGCGGATCAGGCGGCTGACCGCATGGCCGACCGATTCGAACAGGCGCCGCACCTCGCGGTTGCGGCCTTCGGAGATGGTGACGCGGTACCAGCAATTGGAGCCCTCGCCGCCGCCGTCCTCGATGGTGCCGAACTGGGCCATGCCGTCGTCGAGGCGCACGCCTTCGAGCAGGCGCTTCTTCTCGTCGGCGCTGAGCGCACCGAGCACACGCACGGCGTATTCGCGCTCGAGCCCGAAGCGCGGATGCATCAACTGGTTGGCGAGGTCGCCCGAGCTGCTGAACAGCAGCAGGCCCTCGGTGTTCAGGTCGAGGCGCCCCACCGACTGCCACTTGCCCTGCTGCAGGCGCGGCAGCTTGCGGAACACCGTCGGCCGGTTCTGCGGATCGTCGTGCGTGACGACCTCGCCCACCGGCTTGTGGTACGCGATGACGCGCGGCGGCGGCGGCGCGATGCGGTAGCGGATGGGCTTGCCGTTGACCTTGACCTGGTCGCCGTACTGGATGCGCTGGCCGATGTGGGCCGGCTCGTTGTTGACCGAGATGCGGCCCTGCAGGATCAGTTGCTCCATCTCGAGCCGCGAACCCAGGCCCGCCTGCGCGAGCACCTTGTGCAGCTTGGGCGAATCGGCCTCCGGCAGCAGCACGCGCTTGAGCGGCGGCACTTCGGGGCTTTCCTCGTCGGCATCGTACTGCCCCGAGATGACGTCTGCGAAGCGAATCGGCTCGGGCGGCGGCGCATTGCGCTGCGCGCGCTCGGCCGCGCGGCGGGCGCGGTCGAGGTCGTCTTCTTCCTCGTCGGGCTCCTCGTCCTCTTCGTCGTCCTCTTGATCAGCCTCGTCGTTCCGGTCGTCGTCGCGCGCGCGGACTTCCTGCTGCACCGACGCGGGCGCGGGCGCGGGCGCGGGCGCAGCTTCGGGTTCGGGCTTGGGCTCGGGCTCGGGCGACAGTGCCGCAGGCTCGATCTCGGGCAACGGCTGCGCCACCGGCTCGGCCGGGCGCGCCTCGTCGGCAGCGGAGACTGCCTCGCCCTCTGCGGCCGGCTCGACGGCCTTCTTGCGGCGCGGCGCACGCTTTTTCTTGGGCGCCTCGCTCTCGCCGGCCGCTGCGGCTGCGTCGGTCGATTCGGGCGGGACCGGCACGAAGGCCGCGTCGTCGGTGTCGGAAGGGCTCATGAGGTTTTTCCGGAGGGAACAGCGTGGGGGTCGGTCTCGTCGGACGACGCGACTTCGGATGGGAGGGAGTCGGAGGGCGGCGCGGCGTCGATCGCGGCTGCGGGCGCATCGGCGTCGGGTGCGGCGGCCGTGAATGCCGCCTCGGCGGCCGCGGGCGCCTCGGCGTCGCCGTCGCCCGGCGCATCCATCGGCAGCGCCGGCTGATGCCCCGAAGCCTGGTCGAGCGCGTCGACCAGCGCCGCCTGCTGCGCGGGCGTCTCGATCAGCGGCAGCTGGTCGAGCGATGCCAGGCCGAGGTCGTCGAGAAACTGGCGCGTGGTCGCATAGAGCGCAGGCCGGCCGACGGTTTCGCGGTGGCCGATCACCTCGACCCAGCCGCGGTCCTCGAGCTGCTTGAGGATCAGGGAGTTGATGGTGACGCCGCGGATGTCTTCCATGTCGCCGCGCGTGACCGGCTGGCGGTAGGCGATGATGGCGAGCGTCTCGAGGGCGGCGCGCGTGTAGCGCGGTGGTTTCTCGGGGTGCAGCCGGTCGAGGTGGTCGCGCATCTCGGGACGGCTCTGGAAACGCCAGCCGCTGCCCACGCTCACGAGTTCCAGGCCGCGCTGTGCCCAGTCTTCCTGCAGCTCGAGCAGCAATCCCTTGATGGTGTCCACGCCCAGTTCGTCGTCGAACAGCACGCGCAGGTCGCGCACCGGCAACGGCTGGCTCGAACAGATCAAGGCGGTTTCGAGAATGCGCTTGGCATCCGCCGTATTCATGTTTGCGTTATCCGGGAAAAGGCGTCGGGTGACGCTGGCTCACAAGGATGGAAGGAGGCGCTGCCGGCACGCGGCGAGTGCAACGCAAGGCCGGCATCGGATGGCCGGCGCGGCCCTCGGGCCGTCAGGCGCGATTGTAATCCAGCCCCCAGGCCTGCAGCGCGTGCACCAGGTCGGCGGGCGGCGCGGCCCGGAACTCGAGCGGCGCCTGTGTCATGGGGTGCACGAATGCGAGCCGGAATGCATGCAGCGCCTGGCGCGTCAGCCCCGCGGCGGGTGCGCCGCCATACAGGGTATCGGCCACGAGCGGATGGCCGAGCGAGGCCATGTGCACACGGATCTGGTGGGTGCGCCCGGTCTCGAGCGTGCAGCGCACGGCGCAGCCCTGGGCATTGCTGTCGAGGCGTTCGATGAAGGTGCGCGCGGTCTTGCCGGCATGGCGCTCGAGGTTGACCACCGCCATGCGCAGTCGGTTGCGCGGATCGCGGCCGATCGGCGCGTCGACCTGGCGCGAGGCCGCCCCGGTCCACGGCTTGTGGGCGAGCGCGAGGTACTGCCGCTTGACCTCGCGCGCCGCGATCAGCGCCACCAGCGCGTCCATGGCGGCACGCGTGCGCGCCACCACCATCAGGCCGCTGGTGTCGCGGTCGAGCCGGTGCACGATGCCCGCGCGCGGCAGCAGCGAGGCCCGCGCATCGAGCGCCAGCAATCCGTTGAGCAGCGTGCCGCTCCAATGGCCCGGGGCCGGATGCACGACCAGGCCGGCCGGCTTGTCGATGATGCGCAGGTGCTCGTCCTCGTGCAGCGTGACGATCTCCATGGCCTCGGGCCGAAAGGCCTGGCTCTGTGGCGTCGGGCGCAACTCGATGCGGCCCGTCTGGCCGGCGCGCACGGTGGCCGAAGCCTTCTGCAGCACGCGTCCCTGCATCTCGACGGCGCCGGCCTCGATCAGCTGTTGCAGATAGTTGCGCGAAAACTCCGGCACCAGCGCAGCCAGCGCCCGGTCGAGCCGCAGCCCGTGCTCCGCCGGCCTGACGGTGAAAGGGCGCAGTTCGCTGGCCTCGACCGGGTCGGCGCCCTCTTCCGCCTCGGCGGCATCAAGGGGAAGGTCCGAGGGGTCGGTCGATATAATTCGGGGCAACTGTTTCACGAAAGCCGTCTGTGATGTATCGCGCCAAATTATCGGTCCCCGCATGGATCGCCCTCAGCGCGGCCGCGCTGCTGGCCACCGGCTGCTCTTCCACCAAGGAAGACAAGACCGCCAGCTGGAGCCCCAACCGCATCTACTCGGAGGCCAAGGACGAAGCCAATTCGGGTGCCTACGACAAGGCCGTGCCGCTCTACGAGAAGCTCGAAGGCCGCGCCGCCGGCACGCCGCTCGCGCAGCAGGCCCAGCTCGAAAAAGCCTACGCGCAATACAAGGCCGGCGAGAAGGCCAGCGCGATCGCCACGATCGACCGCTTCATGAAGCTGCACCCGGCGAGCCCGGCGCTCGACTACGCGCTGTATCTCAAGGGCGTGATCAACTTCAACGACGACCTCGGCCTGTTCTCGTTCCTCACGCGCCAGGACCTCTCCGAACGCGACCAGAAGGCCGCCAAGGAATCCTTCGAGTCGTTCAAGGAACTGGTCACGCGCTTTCCCGAGTCGCGCTATGCGCCCGATTCACGCCAGCGCATGAACTACATCGTGAACTCGCTGGCCCAGTACGAAGTGCACGTGGCGCGCTACTACTACTCGCGCGGCGCCTACCTCGCGGCCATCAACCGCGCGCAGCTCGCATTGGCCGACTACCGCGAGGTGCCGGCACTCGAAGAGGCCCTGTACATCATCGTGCGCTCGTACGACGCGCTCGGCATGAAGGACCTGCGCGACGATGCGCAGCGCGTGCTGACCACCAACTACCCGCAGAGCCAGTACCTGGCGAACGGCTTCAAGGGCAAGGACGATCCCTGGTGGAAGGTCTGGTAAGCCGCAGCGAGACAGAGAAGGGCCCTGCGGGGCCTTTTCCTTTGGCTGCCGCCAGTTCGGATTTCAGTGCGAAAGTGCGCTCTTCAGCGCGCCGATGGCAGTGTCGAAATCGGCCTCGCTGTCGAGCCGGCGCATCGGCGGCAGCGCCGCCACCAGGCGCCGGCCATAGCCCATGGCCACGAGCCGCGTGTCGCAGATCGCCAGCACGCCGCAGTCCGTCTCGCGACGGATCAGGCGCCCTGCGCCCTGCTTCAGCGCCACGGCCGCCTCGGGCAGCGAATAGTCGTTGAACGCGCTGCGGCCCTGGGCCTCGAGGCGCTGCGAGCGCGCCTCGACGAGCGGATCGTTGGGCGGAGGGAACGGCAGCTTGTCGATCACCACCAGCTGCAGCGCGTCGCCCGGCGCATCGAAACCTTCCCAGAACGAAGCCGATGCGACCAGCACGCAGCCCGCGCGCCCCGCGTCCGAACCTTCGCGGAAGCGGTCCATCAGCACGCGCTTGGGCAGTTCGCCCTGCACCAGCACCTCGGGCCGCAGATGCGGCTCCATCGGCTCGAACTGCTTGCGCATCTCGTCGCCGATGGTGCGCAGGGCACGCAGCGTGGTGGTCAGCACCAGCGTGCGCCCGTGGAGCTCGGCCGCGCCGCGCGCGGCGAGCTGCGCCACGCGCAGGCTGTGGGAGGCGTCGTTGGGCTTGGGAAAGGTGCGGGGCACGTAGAGGCCGGCCTGCGCGGCATAGTCGAACGGGCTGCGCACCCGAAGCACCTCGGCGTCGCCAAGGCCGCAGGGCTCGGTGAACCAGCGCAATGTCGGTTCGTCGCCGAGCGTGGCCGAAGTGAAGACCCAGGCGCGGCGGCGCTCGGGCGGGGCCGCGCGGCCAACGCCCTCCTCGGCGTCGCCGCTTTCCTCACCTTGCGCGATCTTGAGCACGCGCGTGCGCATGGCGTCGGCGATGTCGAGCGGCGATTCGACGAGCCGCAATTGCGTGCCCACGTCGACCCAGCGCACCGAATCGACCTCGCAGGGCTGGGCAAAGCGCGCGGCCCGGCGGCCCAGTTGCAGCGCCCGTTCGTGCAGCCGCACGAAATCGGGCGATATCTCGCTGACCGTGTCGAGCCCCTCCGCGGCCATCTCGAAGGCATGCTGCAGCGCCTCGAGGGCGTCCTGCCAGGCCTGCGCATCGATACCCTCGGGCGAAGCTCCGACCCAGCGCAGCTTGGCGCCGGGCCACTGCTTGCCGACGGCAAGGCGCAGCTCGCGCGCCGCCCGCTCGACCCCGGCCACGAGCTGCTGCCAGTCGACCAGTCCGCGCGCATGCTGCAGGCCGGCGCCGAGCATGTCGCGCGCGAAATCGAGCGCCTGGCCGCTGCCGAGCTGCGCACCGAGGAACTGCACGCCGGTCTCGTTGAGCTGGTGCGCCTCGTCGAACACGACCACGCTCACCGTCGGCAGCAGCTCCGCCATGCCGGTCTCGCGCACCGCGAGATCGGCGAAGAACAGGTGATGGTTGATGACCACCACGTCGGCCGCGAGCGCCTCGCGCCGCGCGAGGTTCACGTGGCAGGGCTTGAACTGCGGGCATTGCGCGCCGAGGCAGTTCTCGCGCGTGGAGGTGATCAGCGGGATCAGCGGCGAACGCTCGTCGAGCCCCGGCAGCTCGGCGAGGTCGCCAGTGCGCGTGGCCTTGGACCACTGCTCGATCTTGGCCAGCGTCCGCAGGCTGCCGCGCTCGGGCAGCGAGGCGTCGTGGCGCGCCATGTCGAGCCGGTGCAGGCAGAGGTAGCTTCCGCGCCCCTTGAGCAGCGCGGTGCGCACGGGCAGCTCGAGCGCCTCTACCAGTCGCGGCAAGTCGCGGCCGAAGAGCTGGTCCTGCAGCGTCTTGGTGGCGGTGGAAAGCAGCACGCGCTCTCCGCTCAGCAGTGCCGGCACCAGGTACGAGAAGGTCTTGCCGACGCCCGTGCCGGCTTCGACCACGAGCATGCCGCCGTCCTCGATGGTGCGCGCGACGGCCAGCGCCATCTCGGTCTGGCCCGAGCGCTCGCGGAACTGCTCGGCGGCGTGCGACAGCACACCGCCCGGCGCGAAGGCCTCGCGCACCTGGTTCTCGAGTGTCTCGCTCACGCAGGCTCTCTCGGATCGAGCAGGTTCTCGAGCCGCGCGATCTGGTCGCGCAGCGCCAGCCGCCGCTTCTTCAGGCGCCGCAGCAGCAGTTCGTCGGGCGGCAATGCCTCGGCCATGTGGTCGATGGAGGCATCGAGGTCGGCATGTTCGATGCGCAGTTCGATCAATTGTCGGGAGAGGGAGTGGAGATTGGAGTCCAACGTCGGCGATGCGTGCGTATTCCGCGCGCGGCTCATGTTCACTCGATAATACGTCCTCGAACGAACTCACGCGAAGACGGACCGCGCGCCGTTGGCGCCTCGCTCATGCCCCAAGGCTTTCGACTTGCCGCCGCCACCGGCCTCCACAAGGGAGACCGTCCCTATCAGCAGGACCAGGTCTTGATGATGAGCCATCCGCGCGTGCCCGGCTGCATGCTCGGCGTGGTCGCCGACGGCATGGGCGGGCGCAGCGGCGGACGCAAGGCCTCCGACCAGGTGCTCATGACGGCGCGCCAGCTGTTCACGCGCTACCAGCCCGGGCGCGACAGCCCGGCTTCGGTGCTGCGCCAGCTGCTCGACGATGCGCACACGGTCATCAAGCTCACCGCGCTGTCGAGCGAACAGGAACCGCACAGCACGCTTGCGGCCTTCCTGATGGATCCGCGTGGCGACTGCGCCTGGATCCACGCCGGCGACTCGCGCATCTACCACTTCCGCGACGGCCGGCTCGTCACGCGCACGCGCGATCACTCGTACGTGCAGGTGCTGGTCGACCGCGGCGAGATCACCGAGTCGCAGGCCAACGTCCATCCCAAGGGCAACATCCTGCTCGGATGCCTGGGCATGACCACGACGCCCCCGCCGGTCGAGCCGCACCACATTCCGGCCATGCAGCCTGGCGACCTGCTGATGGCTTGCAGCGACGGGCTCTGGCACTACTTCAGCCAGGACGAGCTCGCGAGCGTGCTCCACGCCGAGGCGCCGCGCGATGCGGTGGAAATCCTGGTCGGCGAGGCGCGGCGCCGCGCGTGCGGCGCGGGCGACAACATCTCGATCGCGGTGCTGAAGCTCGAATCCCTGCCGGACGACTGACGCGCAGGCCTTCGCAAGGCCGTGCCCAGCGCGCGGGCGAAAGGGCTACGGGGCCGCAGGCGGCGGCGGCAACGGCGCGCCGCGCGGCTTGGTGCGCTCGGCGTTCTGCCGCTCGCGGTCGGCACGGTGCTCGGCGGCGCGGCGCTGCTTGGCCTCGAAGCGTTCGACCGCCGCGGGCGCCGCGGCGCGTTCGCGCGCGGCCTTCGCCCGCTCTTCGGCCTGGGCCCGCTGCTTGGCTTCGAAATCGCGCCGCCGCTCGTCGGCTTCGGCCGCGGTGGCGGCCCGGCTCGCCGCATGGTCGGCGGCGCGCTGCTCGCGGTCGCGCTGGGACTGGCGCGCCGCCTCCTGATTCTCTGGCGTGTCCTCGGGCCGGCGCGTCGCCGCCTTCTCGTCGAGCTTCTGGAGTTCGGCTGCACCGCGGCGCTGGCGCTCGATGTCGTTGATCGCGGATTCCTGGCGTTTGATATGGTCCGTCTCGGTGCGGCGGCGCTTGCGGCTGTCGCGCAGGCAGTCCTCGACCGCGAACTTCTGGTAGCAGACGGCGCGTTCCCGCTCGAAGCGCGCCTCGATGGCCGCGCGCTCGGCCGCGAGCCTGCTGCGCTCGGCCTCGAAGTCCGCGTTGCCAGTAGCCGCATTGGACTGCGCCCACAGCGGCAGGCTGCCCAACATCATCAGCGCGGCGAGAACGGTATGTTTCATGTCAGTCGGGTGTCGACGATGCGGCGTTCCAGGGACAGGAACTCGCTCGATTGCATTTCGGTGAGCCTGGAAACCGTGCGCGGAAATTCATGCGCCAGCGGTCCCTCGGTGTACAACGCCTCGGGCGCCACCTCGGCCGACATGATGAGCTTGCAGCGCCGGTCGTACAAGACGTCGACCAGCCAGGTGAAGCGCCGCGCCTCGGAAGCCATGCGCACGGGCATGTGCGGCACGTCGGACAGCAGCACGGTGTGGAACTGGCTCGCGATCTCGAGGTAGTCGTTCTGCGAGCGCGGGCCGCCGCACAGCGTCTTGAAGTCGAACCAGACCACGCCGCCGGCCTTGCGCCGGGCACGGATCTCGCGCTGCTCGATGTGCAGCACCGGGCTTTCATCGGCGGTCTCGGCCAGCTTCTCGAACGCCTTGCGCATCTCCTTCTCGGCCGCTGCATCGTTGGGCGTGAGGTACATGCGCAGTTGCTCGAGCGTGCGGCGCCGGTAGTCGGTGCCGTTGTCCACGCTGAGCACTTCGAGCTTCTCGTTCAGCAGCGCGATCGCGGGCAGGATCCGGTCGCGATGCAGCCCGCCGGGATAGAGGTCGTCGGGCTTGAAATTGGAGGTGGTGACGAAGCCCACGCCGTTCTCGAACAGCGACACCAGCAGCCGATGCAGGATCATCGCGTCGGTGATGTCGGCGACGTGGAACTCGTCGAAGCAGATCAGCTTGTAGCGCTTGGAGATCCGCAGCCCCAGTTCGTCGAGCGGATTCACCGTGCCTTGCAGGTCGCGCAATTCGCGGTGCACCTCGCGCATGAACTCGTGGAAATGCAACCGCGTCTTGCGGCGCAACGGCACGGCGTTGAAGAAGAGGTCCATCAGGAAACTCTTGCCGCGCCCCACGCCGCCATACATGTAGACGCCGCGCGGCAGCTCGGGCCGGTTGATCAGCTTCTTCAGCGCATTGGAACGCTGGGCCTTGTAGCCGGCCCATTCCTTCGCGCAGCGATCCAGCGCCTCCACGGCACGCAGTTGCGCGGGATCGCTTCGGAACCCGCGCGCGGCGAGTTCCTTCTCGTAGGCCTCTTTGACGCTGGTCAATGGATCAGCGCGTCAGAAGTTGAGCGTGCGCTTGTCCACCGCCAGCGCGGCTTCCTTGGTGGCTTCCGACAGCGACGGGTGCGCGTGGCAGATGCGCGCGATGTCCTCGGCGCTGGCCTTGAACTCCATCGCCACGACGGCCTCGGAAATCAGCTCGCTCGCCTGCGGGCCCACGATGTGGACGCCGAGGATCTCGTCCGTGGTCGCGTCGGCCAGGAACTTGACCATGCCGGTCGTGTCGCCCAGCGCGCGTGCGCGGCCGTTGGCCAGGAACGGGAAGGTACCGGCCTTGTAGGCGCGGCCCGCGGCCTTGAGCTGCTGCTCGGTCTGGCCGACCCACGCGATCTCGGGGCTGGTGTAGATGACCCACGGAATCGTGTTGAAGTTGACGTGGCCGTGCTGCCCCGCAATGCGCTCCGCGACGGCAACGCCCTCTTCCTCGGCCTTGTGCGCGAGCATCGGGCCGCGCACCACGTCGCCGATGGCCCAGACGTTCGGCAGGCTGGTCTTGCACTCGTCGTCCACGGCGATGGCGCCGCGTTCATCGAGCTTCAGGCCGACCGCTTCGGCATTGAGGCCGGTGGTGTTGGGCACGCGGCCGATCGAGACGATCAGCTTGTCGACCTCGAGCGTCTGGGCTTCGCCCTTGGCGTTGGTCCAGGCCACGCTCACGCCCTTCTTGGAGGTCTTGATCTCGCCGACCTTGACGCCGAGCTCGATCTTGAGCTTCTGCTTGTCGAAGGCCTTCTTGGCTTCCTTGGCGATCTGCTCGTCCACCGCACCGAGGAAGGTCGGCAGCGCTTCGAGCACCGTCACTTCGGCGCCCAGGCGGCGCCACACCGAGCCCATCTCGAGGCCGATGACGCCCGAGCCGATCAGGCCCAGCTTCTTGGGCACCGCGCCGATGCGCAGCGCGCCGTCGTTCGAGAGGATGTTCTCCTCGTCGAAGGGCGCACCCGGCAGCGCGCGGGCGTTGGAGCCCGTGGCCAGGACGATGTGCTTGCCGCTGATCGATTCCTCGGCGGCGCCCGTGACCTTGATCTCGTAGCCGGCGTCGTCCGCCTTCACGAACGAGCCGCGGCCATGGAAGAACGTGATCTTGTTCTTCTTGAACAGGTACAGGATGCCGTCGTTGTTCTGCTTCACGACCTGGTCCTTGCGGGCCAGCATCTTGTCGATGTCCAGACCGAGGCCCTCGACCTTGATGCCGTGGTCGGCGAAGTGGTGGCCGGCCTGCTCGTAGTGTTCCGACGACTGCAGCAGTGCCTTCGACGGAATGCAGCCGACGTTGGTGCAGGTGCCGCCCGGTGCGGGGCCGCCCTTGCCGTTCTTCCACTCGTCGATGCAGGCCACGTTGAAGCCCAGCTGGGCCGCGCGGATCGCGGCGATGTAGCCGCCGGGACCGCCGCCGATGACGATGACGTCGAATTGTTTGGACATGATTTCTTTCAGTGTTTCGCGTACCGTCTCCGCTCAAAGGCAAGCGAAGCGAGGCCCGTTCGGGAGCACCCGCGGAACCGGCTTTGCCGGGCCGCTGGGTGCGCCCCCTTGAGGGGGAAGGCGGCTACACGAAGTGAGCAAGCAACGGGGGTGGGACAGATTCGTTCAGATGTCGAACAGCAGGCGCGACGGGTCTTCCAGCGCTTCCTTCATGGCGACCAGGCCCAGCACGGCTTCGCGGCCGTCGATGATGCGGTGGTCGTAGCTCATGGCGAGGTAGTTCATCGGGCGCACGACGATCTGGCCGTTCTCGACCACCGCGCGGTCCTTGGTCGCGTGGACACCGAGGATGGCCGACTGCGGCGGGTTGATGATCGGGGTCGACAGCATCGAGCCGAAGGTGCCGCCGTTCGAGATCGAGAAGGTGCCGCCGGTCATCTCCTCGATGCCGAGCTTGCCTTCCTGGGCCTTCTTGCCGTACTCGGCAATCTTCTTCTCGATGTCGGCAAAGCTCATCTGGTCGGCGTTGCGCAGGATCGGCACCACCAGGCCGCGCGGCGAACCGACGGCAATGCCGATGTCGAAGTAGCCGTGGTAGAGGATGTCGTTGCCGTCGACCGACGCATTGAGCACCGGGTACTTCTTGAGCGCATGCACCGCGGCCTTCACGAAGAAGCTCATGAAGCCGAGCTTCACGCCGTGTTCCTTGGTGAAGGTGTCCTGGAAGCGCTTGCGCAGTTCCATGACCGGCGCCATGTTGACCTCGTTGAAGGTCGTGAGGATCGCGTTGGTCGACTGCGACTGCAGCAGGCGTTCGGCGATGCGCGCGCGCAGGCGGCTCATCGGTACGCGCTGCTCGGGGCGTTCGCCCAGGTCGGGTGCGCCGGCCGGAGCCGCCACCTGCGGCAGCGCGGGCTTGGCGGCCGGCGCGGGGATGGCCGCGGCCGCGGGCTTGGCGCCCGAAGCGACAGCGCCGAGCACGTCACCCTTGGTGACGCGGCCGTCCTTGCCGGTGCCGGCCACGTCGCTGGTCTTCAGGTTGTTGTCGGCCAGCAGCTTGGCTGCGGCCGGCATGGCCACGTCGGACTTCGCGCCGCCGGTGGCGGCTGCTGCGGCGGCGGGTGCCGGTGCGGCCGCAGCCGGTGCGGAAGCCGGAGCGGCTGCAGCGGCCGGTGCCGCGGCGCCGGCCTTGCCCTCGGTGTCGATCTTCGCGATCACCTGTTCGGCGACCACGGTGGCGCCGTCGGGCTGCACGATCTCGGCCAGCACGCCGGCCGACGGCGCGGGCACTTCGAGCACGACCTTGTCGGTCTCGATCTCGATCAGGATTTCATCGACGGCGACGGCTTCGCCGGCCTTCTTCTTCCAGGTCAGCATGGTGGCTTCGGCCACGGATTCGGAAAGCTGGGGGACTTTGACTTCTACGATGGACATTTGGAGTGAGCTCCGTGTTGTTCTTCAGGGTGTTCGTGTGAAAGAGGCGTTCTCGTCGTTACTTGGTCAGCACGAAGCCCTTGAGCTTGCCGAATGCGCCATCGACCAGCGCCTTCTGCTGTTCCTGGTGCAGGTGCGAGTAGCCCACCGCGGGCGAGGCCGAGGCCGCACGGCCGGAGTAGCCGAGCTTCTGGCCTTCCTGCATGTTCTCGTGGATGTAGTGCTGCACGAAGAACCAGGCGCCCTGGTTCTGCGGCTCGTCCTGGCACCAGACCACGTCGACCAGGTTCGGGTACTTCTTGATCTCGGCCGCGAAGGCCTTGTGAGGGAACGGATAGAGCTGCTCGACGCGCACGATCGCCACGTCTTCGTCGCCGCGCTCCTCGCGCTTCTTGGCGAGGTCATAGTAAACCTTGCCCGAGCAGGCGATCAGGCGCTTGACCTTCTCGGCCTTGAGCGCCTTGTTGTCCGGGATGACGGTCTGGAAGCCGCCCTTGGTGAACTCGGACAGCGGCGAGGTCGCATCCTTGTTGCGCAGCAGCGACTTCGGCGTGAGGATGATCAGCGGCTTGCGCAGGCTGCGCACCATCTGGCGGCGCAGCACGTGGAAGATCTGGCTCGCCGTGGTCGGCTGCACCACCTGCATGTTGATGTCGGCGCTCAGCTGCATGAAGCGCTCCAGGCGCGCGGAGCTGTGCTCCGGACCCTGGCCCTCGTAGCCGTGCGGCAGCATCATCGTGAGGCCGTTCACGCGGCCCCACTTCACCTCGCCCGAGGCGATGAACTGGTCGATCACCACCTGCGCGCCGTTCACGAAGTCGCCGAACTGGGCTTCCCAGATGACGAGCGTGTTGGGGTCGTTCGAGGCATAGCCGTACTCGAAGGCCAGCACCGCCTCTTCCGACAGGATGGAATCGATGACGACGAACGGCGCCTGGTTGTCGGCCACGTTCTGCAGCGGCACGTAGGTGCCCTCGTCGAACTTCTCGCGGTTCTGGTCGTGCAGCACCGCATGGCGGTGCGTGAACGTGCCGCGGCCCGAGTCCTCGCCCGACAGGCGCACCGGATAGCCGCTCGCCACCAGCGAGGCGAAGGCCATGTGCTCGCCCATGCCCCAGTCGACGTTCACCTCGCCGCGCCCCATGGCGGCGCGGTCATCGAGCACCTTCTTCACCAGCGGGTGCACCGTGAACCCTTCGGGCACGGTGGTGATCTTCTCGGCCAGCCGCTTCCACTCGGTGGACGGGATGGCGGTGTCGGCCGCGTCGGTCCACTTCTTGTTGAGGTACGGGCTCCAGTCGACGGCGTACTTGCTCTTGAAGTTGGTGAGCACCGGGTCGACCGTGTTGCGGCCTTCGTCGAAGGCGGCGCGCTGCGCCTTGACCATGTCGTCGCCGAGCGTGTCGCCCAGGCCCTGCGTCGCCAGCTTGTCGGCATACAGCTTGCGCGTGCCGGGATGCTGCGCGATCTTCTTGTACATCAGCGGCTGGGTGAGCGAAGGCGTGTCCTGCTCGTTGTGGCCCAGCTTGCGGAAGCAGATGATGTCGACCACCACGTCCTTCTGGAACTCCATGCGGAATTCGAGCGCGAGCTGGGTCGCGAGCACCACGGCTTCGGGGTCGTCGCCGTTCACGTGCAGCACCGGCGCCTCAATCATCTTGACGATGTCCGAGCAGTACAGCGTCGAGCGGCTGTCGCGCGGGTCGCTGGTGGTGAAGCCGATCTGGTTGTTGATGACGATGTGCACCGTGCCGCCGGTGAAGTAGCCGCGCGTCTCGGCGAGCGCCAGCGTTTCCATCACCACGCCCTGGCCCGCGAAGGCCGCGTCGCCGTGCACCAGCACCGGCAGCACCTGCTTGCCCTGCGGGTCGGCGCGGCGGTCCATGCGCGCGCGCACCGAGCCCTCGACCACCGGATTCACGATCTCGAGGTGCGAAGGGTTGAACGCGAGGCTCAGGTGCACCGGGCCGCCGGGGGTGGTCACGTCGGAGCTGAAGCCCTGGTGGTACTTCACGTCGCCGCTCGGCAGGTCTTCGGGCGCGGTGTGGTCGAACTCGGCGAACAGGTCGGCCGGCATCTTGCCGAGCGAATTGACCAGCACGTTGAGGCGGCCGCGGTGGGCCATGCCGATGACGATTTCCTGCACGCCGCGGATGCCGGCCTGGTTGATCAGTTCGTCCATCGAGACGATGAAGCTCTCGCCGCCTTCGAGCGAGAAGCGCTTCTGGCCCACATACTTGGTGTGCAGGAAGCGCTCGAGGCCTTCAGCGGCCGTCAGGCGGCTGAGCACGTGCTTCTTCTGCTCTGCCGTGAGCTGCGGGTTGGTGCGCGCGCTCTCGAGCTTCTGCTGCCACCAGCGCTTGTGGTTCTGGTCGGTGGTGTACATGTACTCGGCGCCCATCGTGCCGCAGTACGTTTCGCGCAAGGCATTGAGCAGGTCGCGCAGCGACATGGTCTCCTTGCCGAAGAAGGTGTTGCTGGTGTTGAACACCGTCTCGAGGTCGGCATCGGTGAAGCCGTAGAACGAGGGCTCGAGCTCGGGAATGGCCGGGCGCTCGGTGCGCTTGAGCGGATCCAGATCGGCCCAGCGGGCGCCGACATTGCGGTAGGCGGCGATCAGCTGCTGGACCGCGGTGCGCTTGCGGCCGAGCTCGGAGTCGGCGCCGCTTGCCTGGACGACCTTGGTCGTGCCCTGCTTGGCGCGTTCGGCAAAGGCGTTGATGACCGGCAGGTGCGGCACGTCGCGCGTATTCGAACCATCGACCGCGGGCACGTTCTGCAGCGCGTCGAAGTAGGTGCGCCAGTTGTCGGGCACGCTTCCGGGATTGGAAAGATAGTTCTCGTACATCTCTTCGACATACGGCGCGTTGCCGCCGAAGAGGTACGTGTTGCCCTGATACGCGGCATACGCCGAGGGCTTGGAGGAATCGCTCATGATCCGCTGACCTTCGCTTCCCTGCGGGAAGCATTAGCTGGTTGAGAAACCTTCCGCGACACGGCTGAACCGATTGGCGGATGCGACTGTGGCTGGGGAAGGGCCTGAGTACTTCGGCATTGTGCCACGTTCACCATCCGCCGGTATGCCGCAGTGACGCAAGGGCCACTTGCCGGCAGTCACGAAACTGAAAGCAAGCGCTGGATCTGCTGCAGCGTGGCGGGGTCGTCCATGGTGGTCAGGTCGCCGGGGTCCCGCTGCTCGCACACGGCCTGGATGGCGCGCCGCAGCAGCTTGCCGCTGCGGGTCTTGGGCAGCCCGCCCACGAAGCGCACCCGCGCGGGGCGCGCCAGCGCGCCGAGCTGGTCGGCGACCCGCTTCATGATCTCGCCCTCGAGCTTCAGCGCCGCGTCGGCATCGGCCAGTGCGGTGCCCTCGCGGGGCACGACGAAGGCCATCGCGACCTGGCCCTTGAGCGCGTCGGCCACACCCACCACCGCCACCTCGGCCACGCCTGGATGGCCGGAAATGCTCTCTTCGATCTCGCGCGTGCCCAGGCGGTGGCCGGCCACGTTGATCACGTCGTCGGTGCGCCCGAGGATGTAGAAATAGCCGTCCTCGTCGCGGATGCCCCAGTCGAAGGTCGAGTAGACCATCCTGCCCGGCACGCTCTTCCAGTAGGTGTCGACGAACCGCGCGTCATCCCGCCACACCGTCTGCATGAAGCCGGGCGGCGTCGGGCCTTCGATGACCACCACGCCCTTCTCGTTGGCACCGGTGAGTTCGGCGCCGGTCGCTTCGTGCAGGATCTTCACGTTGTAGCCGTACATCGGCACGCCGGGGCTGCCGAGCTTGCTCGGCTTGGCCGCCACGCCATTGGCGATCGTGATGATCGGCCAGCCCGATTCGGTCTGCCAATAGTTGTCGATGACCGGCACGCCGAGGCCCTCGCCGATCCAGCGGCCCGTGGGCTCGTCGAGCGGTTCGCCCGCGAGGAACAGCGCGCGCAGGCTCGACAGGTCGTAGGCCTTCAGCAGCGCCGGGTCCTGTCGCTTCAGCACGCGCACCGCGGTGGGCGCGCTGAACATCAGCGTTACCCGGTATTTCTCGACCAGCCGCCACCAGATGCCGCCGTCGGGCTGCCGATCAATGCCCTGCGTCGGCAGGCCTTCGTACATGAGGGTCGCCATGCCGGCGATCAGCGGGCCGTAGACGATGTAGCTGTGGCCCACCACCCAGCCGATGTCGCTGGTGCAGAAGTAGGTTTCGCCGGCGCGGCCGTCGAAGATGTGCTTCATGCTCGCCGCGAGCGCCACCGCATAGCCGCCCACGTCGCGCTGCACGCCCTTGGGCCGGCCGGTCGTTCCGCTGGTGTAGATGGTGTAGCTGATGTCGGTGGCGGCCAGCCATGCGCAGGGCACCTCGGCGTCGAGGTGCTTCTGCCGCAGTTCGCTCGCCAGATGGTCCCGGCCAGCGGTCAATGCCATAGGCGCCAGTCCGCGGTCGGTCAGCAGCACCGCGGAAGGCTTGTGCGCCGACAGGCGGATCGCCTCGTCGAGCAGCGGCTTGTACGCGATGACCTTCCCGCCGCGCGAGCCCGCGTCGGCACTGACGATCACCTTGGGTTCGGCATCCTCGATGCGCGAGGCGAGCGATCCGCTTGCGAAGCCACCGAAGACCACGCAATGGATGGCGCCGATCCGCGCGCAGGCCAGCATCGCGAACGCGGCCTCGGGGATCATCGGCATGTAGATCAGCACGCGGTCGCCCTTGCCGACGCCGAGTTCGACCAGGCTGGCGGCCGTGCGCTGCACCTCGGCATGCAGCTCGCTGAAGCTGTAGCTGCGCTCGGTGCCGGTTTCGGTCGAGACGAAGATCAATGCAGGCTGGTCGCCCTGCGCGGCCAGGTGGCGGTCGACGGCGTTGTGGCAGAGGTTCGTCGTGCCGCCGACGAACCAGCGCGCAAACGGCGGCTCGCTCGCGTCGAGGACCTGCTGCGCCGGCGTGTGCCAATCGATCAACCCGGCCTGCTCGGCCCAGAACGCTTCCGGCGCCTCGATGGACTGGCGATGGAACTCTTCATAGCGGCTCATCTGCATGTCTCCTGTGAATCTCGTGGCTTCGGTCTGTCCGCCGAAACTGAATTCATAATTATGGAGACCGATCTTGCGTCAAGCTGACAGCCGCCGCCATGCGTGCGGACCCTTGGCGGCGTCGCGAGCGGCTCAGCGAATCAGCGCGAGCAGTTCGGGAAAGGCCGGGTGCTCCGCAGTCCGCAGCCACTCGAAGCCGACCATCTCGGTGGTCACGAGTTCGGCGCCCGCCCCCGCGAGCCGATCGAACGCGGCATCGCGGTTGCGCTCGGTGCGCGAGCTGCAGGCATCGGTCACGACCCAGACCTCGAACTCGTCCTCGAGCAGGTCGAGCGCGGTCTGCAGCAGGCAGACGTGCGCCTCGCAGCCCGCAATCACGATGCTGTTGCGCTCTTCGGCCGCCGCGGCCGGTTTCTGCAAATGCTTGGGCAGGCTCCGCGCATTGCCCTGCGGCGCCTTGGCCGGCGCGCGCAGCCATTCGCCGAGCCCCTCTTCCACGCCGCTGAAATGCATCTTCGACAGCGTGCGCTGGCACAGCTGGCGCAGCGCCGGCAGGTTTTCGCCGAGCTTCGAGGGGTTGTGCTCCGTGCCGAACACGGGCACCCCGAGCAGCCGCGCCATCTTGCCGAGACGAACCGCGTTCTGCGCGACGGCATCGGCCTCGAAGATCGCCGGCATCAGTTGGGCCTGATAGTCGACCAGCACGAGTTGGGATTGCGAGGCATCGAGCAGCATGAAACGGGGGCTTTCAGAAAAAGAATGGCATTGGAGTGGCTTGACCGTACCACCGAAAAACAGCACACCCCTAGACTCTGGCGGATGCAGATTTTCGCGGCCCGCTGCCACCTTTCGATTCTCAGCCTTTGCGCGGCCTTCGTGCTGGCCGGTTGCGGCGGGCTGCGCCCGTCGAGCGTGCCGCTCGATGCCAAGCTAGAGAAGAGCCGTTGCACGGCCCGGGCCGATACGCTGATGGTGCTGCTGCCCGGCGCGTACTCGAACCCGGACGAATTCTTGCGCGAGGGCTTCGTCGAGGCCTTGAACGACAACCGGCTTGCGGTCGATGCGATTCGGGTCGACGCGCACATGGGCTACTACAACGACCGGAGCATTCTCGAGCGCCTCGAGAAAGACGTCATCGCGCCGGCGCGCGCGAGCGGCTACAAGGCGATCTGGATCGTCGGCATCTCGGTCGGCGGCTTCGGCGGCCTGCTGTACGCACAGACCCATCCGGGAGAACTCGCGGGCGTCGTGGCGATCGCGCCTTATCTCGGCGAACGCACACTCGCCGCGGACATCGCCAATGCCGGCGGACTGATGCGATGGACCGGCCCTCTTGGTGCCGCGCCCGGCAGCGATCCAAAGCGGCCGAACGAAAGCCAGCTGTGGCAGTGGCTGCGCGGCTACACCGGGCACAGCGCCACCTTCGGTGCCCGCCCGCCGCTCTACCTGGGCTACGGCACGGACGACCGCTTCGCCTTCAGCCACCGGCTGCTCGCCGCGGCGCTGCCGCCGGAGCGCGTGTTCACCACCGAGGGCGGCCACGACTGGCCCGAATGGATGCGGCTCTGGCGCCGCATGCTGCCGACCCTGCCGCTGCCCGGCTGCGCGGGCTGAGGCGCGCCGCTTCAGTTGAGCCGCAGCCGCAGCAGCTTGCCGTCGGATTCGTCGGTCAGCACATAGAGCCAGCCGTCGGGCCCCTGCTTCACGTCGCGGATGCGCGCTGCGCGGTCGGCCAGCAGCTTGTGCTCGGCCACGACCTTGCCGTCCTTGAGCTCGATGCGGTCGAGATAGCCGAACTTGAGCGAACCCACGAACAGGTCGCCCTTCCATGCGGCGCCGTAGCGGTCGCTGGTCAGGAACGCCATGCCCGAGGGCGCGATCGAGGGCACCCAGTAGTGCAGCGGCTGTCCCATCCCCTGCCGCGTCGTGATGCCCTCGCCGATCTTTCCGCCGCCATAGTTTTCGCCATAAGTGACGACCGGCCAGCCGTGGTTGCGACCAGCCTGCGGCACATTGATCTCGTCGCCGCCCTGCGGGCCGTGTTCCGTCATCCACAGGCGGCCGTCCGGCGCGAGCGCAGCGCCCTGGGCGTTGCGGTGCCCGTAACTCCAGATCTCGGGCAGCGCGCCGGAGCGGCCCACGAAGGGGTTGTCCTTCGGCGCGCTGCCGTCCTTGGCGATGCGCACGATCTTGCCGATGTGGTTGTCGAGCTTCTGCGCATCGTCCATGCGGCTGTAACGGTCGCCGAGCGTGAGGAACAGCGTGCCGTCGCGCGCCTCCACGATGCGGCAGCCGAAATGGCTGCGGCTCGCCACCTTGGGCTTCTGGCTGAAGAGGATACGCAGGTTCTCGAGCCGGGTGCCGTCTTCGGCCAGGCGCGCGCTGGCCAGTGCGGTGCTGTTGGCCGAGGTGCCCGGCTCCGGCTCGGAGAAGCAGAAGTACAGCGTGCGGTTGCGCTCGAAACCCGAATCGGCCAGCACGTCGAGCAGACCGCCCTGCCCGCCCGCCGCGATGGCCGGCAGGCCATTGACCGGAGGGCCGATCTTCCCGTCGGCGGCAATCAGCCGGAGCCGGCCCGGACGTTCGGTCACCAGAAAGCGGCCGTCGGGCAGGAACGCCAGCCCCCAGGGATTCTGCAGTCCGGTCGATATCGTTTCAGGACGTATCTGCGCCGTGGCGCCGAGGCAAATACCCACCGTCGCTGCCGCCGCGAGGCGCAAGGCCATGCGGCCGAGGGCACGATTTTGCAAGTTCATGTCTTTTCCCAACAATTGAGCCATCTTCCGACCAAATACCGCTTTGATCCAGCACGATGACCAATTCACGTGGGCTGCAAGGGTCTTTGGAAATGCAATCACTTATGGAGCATAAGCGTTCGCCGTTACAACTTTTCTTGAGCCCAGATCGAAATCTTCAAACAAATCAATGGTTTGTAGATACATTCGCGAATCGGGGTTAAGTTGACATAACCCGACGTCGTCCCTATCCTACGCGCCATGCGTTTTTTCGTCCTACCCGCTTCCCTCCTGTTTGCCGTTGCCGTCCAGGCCGCTCCCCAGCAGGATCGATCCGATGACGAACTGGCCCGGCTCCTGGCCGACAAGGGTCTGCTCGGTCAACTCCAGCAAGTCCGCCAGACCGTCGCCGAACGCACTTCCGACCTCGTGGTCACCGCGATCGGGTTTCTGGGCGTACCCTACCGCCGTGGTGGCAACACCGTCGAATCGGGCTTCGATTGCAGCGGTTTCGTCCGCGCGATGTACAACCAGACACTCGGCCATGTGCTGCCGCGCCGCGCCGAAGAGCAAGCCGCTGCCACCGAGAAGATCGACCGCAGCCAACTCAAGCCCGGCGACCTCGTGTTCTTCAACACCATGCGCCGCGCTTTCAGCCATGTCGGCATCTATGTCGGCGAAGGCAAGTTCATCCATTCGCCGCGCACGGGCGCCCAGGTGCGCGTGGAAGACATGAACGGCAGCTATTGGAGCCGACGCTTCGACGGTGCCCGCCGCGTCCTGGCCGGTGCCACGACGACCGACGAGATCAAGAGCACGGGCAACTGAGCCTCCTGGCCGCCAACAAATAAAAAACCCGCCGCGGCGGGTTTTTTTGTGCCCGCTTCGATCGCTCGAAGCGGTGATGCCGACGTTCTCAGGCCTTCTTGGCGGGCGGCAGGTCCGTGCAGGTACCGTGCGCCACCTCGGCCGCCATGCCGATGCTCTCGCCCAGGGTTGGATGCGGATGGATGGTCTTGCCGATGTCGATCTCGTCGGCACCCATCTCGATCGCGAGCGCGATCTCACCGATCATGTCGCCCGCGTGCGTGCCCACGATGCCGCCACCCACGATGCGGTGCGTCTCGGCATCGAACAGCAGCTTGGTGAAGCCTTCGTCGCGGCCGTTGGCGATCGCGCGGCCCGAGGCGTTCCACGGGAACAGGCCCTTCTTGACCTTCACGCCTTCGGCCTTGGCCTGGTCCTCGGTGAGGCCCACCCACGCCACTTCGGGGTCGGTGTAGGCCACGCTGGGGATCACGCGGGCGTTGAACGCAGCGCTCGCGAGTTCCTTGTCACCCTTCTGCTCGCCCGCGATGACTTCGGCCGCCACATGCGCCTCGTGCACGGCCTTGTGCGCAAGCATCGGCTGCCCCACGATGTCGCCGATCGCGAAGATGTGCGGCACGTTGGTGCGCATCTGGATGTCGACCGGGATGAAGCCGCGGTCGCCCACTGCGACGCCCGCCTTCTCGGCGCCGATCTTCTTGCCGTTGGGGCTGCGGCCCACGGCCTGCAACACCAGGTCGTAGACCTGCGGCTCCTTCGGCGCGTTCTCGCCCTCGAACGTCACCTTGATGCCGCCCTTGGTGGCCTCGGCACCGACCGTCTTGGTCTTGAGCATGATGTTGTCGAAGCGCGGTGCATTCATCTTCTGCCAGACCTTGACCAGGTCGCGGTCGGCGCCCTGCATCAGGCCGTCAAGCATCTCGACCACGTCGAGCCGCGCGCCCAGCGTGGAGTAGACCGTGCCCATCTCCAGGCCGATGATGCCGCCGCCGAGGATCAGCATGCGCTTGGGATCGGTGCCGAGTTCGAGCGCGCCGGTGGAGTCGACCACGCGCGGATCCTTGGGCATGAAGGGCAGGCTCACGGCTTGCGAGCCGGCCGCGATGATGGCGTTGCGGAACTTGACGGTCTGCTTCTTGCCCGTCGTTTCCCAGCTGGTGCCCGCGCTTTCCTCGACTTCGAGGTGGCACGGATCGACGAAGTTGCCGACGCCGCGCAGCACCGTCACCTTGCGCATCTTGGCCATGGCCGCGAGACCACCGGTGAGCTTGCCGACCACCTTGTTCTTGTGGCCGAGCAGCTTGGCGCGATCGACCGTGGGCGCGGCGAAGCTCACACCGAGGTCGGCGAAGTGCTTCACCTCGTCCATCACGGCCGCGACGTGCAGCAGTGCCTTCGACGGGATGCAGCCGACGTTCAGGCACACGCCGCCGAGCGTCGCATAGCGCTCGACCAGCACCACCTTGAGACCCAGGTCGGCCGCGCGGAAGGCGGCCGAATAGCCGCCGGGGCCGGCACCGAGCACGAGGACGTCGCACTCGACGTCGACCTTGCCGCCGTAGGCCGAAGCCGGCGCGGGCTTGCTCCCTCCCCCGCCGGGGGAGGGTTGGGATGGGGGCACGGCGGCGCTGGCAGGCGCTGCGGCCGCCGCTGCAGGCGCGGGTGCGGGAGCTGCCGATTCGGCTGCCGCGGCGCCTTCGGCCTCGAGCACCAGCACGACGGAGCCTTCCTTGACCTTGTCGCCCACCTTGACTGCGAGCGACTTCACGACGCCGGCCGCCGACGAGGGAATCTCCATCGAGGCCTTGTCCGACTCGACCGTGATGAGCGACTGCTCGGCCTTGACCGTGTCGCCGACCTTGACGAGCACCTCGATCACCGCGACTTCGTCGAAGTCGCCGATGTCGGGCACCTTGATTTGTTGTTCGCTCATTTGGACACTTTCAGTTTGAGTGTGAGAACGTCGACCGGTGGGGCCGAATTGCGATCGAATTCGCAGGCGGCGGCGATCCCCGCCTCCGCCACCTCGCGCGCGCTGCTGCGCGGCTTGGCGTCATAGGCAGCGTGCATGGCGCCGAGGGCAAAGCTGCGGCCCGAGCCGATGGCCCAGAACTGCTTGAACTCGAACACCTCGCGGTAGCTGTAGATGCCGTAGATGCCGCTCTGGTTGGCCATCAGCATCGTGAACTGGCTCGACTCGTAGGGCTCGTGGTCGTCTTCCTTGGTCTGCATGAAGAACGAATCCTTGAGCACCGGATGCAGCAGCGTGAAGGTGCGGAAGATCTCATGCTTGCTGCCGAACAGCAGCGCCTCGCGCGGCTGCGCGGCCAGCGCATGCTGCAGCACCAGAAAATGCGCCGCCGCGCCAGCCACTGCGAACAGGCTCTGCCCCGCGGCATCTTCGACAGTGAAGATCTTCTGGTTCGCCTCCGAGCGATGCGAGAGCCGCGTGTCGCCGAAGGTCACCAGGGAGTCCGCCGCCATCGCGACCTGGCCGCCCTTGCGCACGGCCACCACCGTTGTCATAGAAGAATGCGACGGTAGTCCGCGAGCACCTGGCCCAGATAGGCGTTGAAGCGCGCGGCCAGGGCCCCGTCGATCACGCGATGGTCGTACGACAGCGACAGCGGCAGCGTGAGCCGCGGCACGAACTGCTTGCCGTCCCACACCGGCTTCATCGCGCTCTTCGAGAGGCCGAGGATGGCCACTTCGGGCGCGTTGATGATCGGCGTGAAATGCGTGCCGCCGATGCCGCCGAGCGAGCTGATCGAGAAGCAGCCGCCCTGCATGTCGGCCGAGCCGAGCTTGCCGTCGCGCGCCTTCTTGGCGAGTTCGCCCATCTCCGCGCTGATCTGCAGGATGCCCTTCTTGTCGGCATCCTTGAGCACCGGCACCACGAGGCCATTGGGCGTGTCGGCCGCGAAGCCGATGTTGTAGTACTGCTTGTAGACCAGCTGGTCCCCGTCGAGGCTGGCATTGAAGTCGGGGAATTTCTTCAGGGCCGCGACCACGGCCTTGATCACGAAGGCCAGCATCGTGACCTTGACGCCCGACTTCTCGTTCTCCTTGTTGGTGGAGACGCGGAAGGCCTCGAGCTCGGTGATGTCGGCCTCGTCGTTGTTGGTGACGTGCGGGATCATCACCCAGTTGCGATGCAGGTTGGCGCCGCTGAGCTTCTTGATGCGCGACAGGTCCTTGCGCTCGACGGCGCCGAACTTCGCGAAGTCGACCTTCGGCCACGGGATGAGCCCGAGCGCCGCGCCGTCGGCTGAGCCGCCGGCGGGTGCCTTGGCCGATGCGGCCTTGGTGCTCGCCTGGCCGCTCATCACGGCCTTGGTGAAGCTCTGGACGTCTTCCTGCGTGATCCGGCCCTTCGGGCCCGAACCCTTGACCTCCTCGAGCGGCACGCCGAGCTCGCGCGCGAACTTGCGCACCGACGGCGAGGCGTGCGGCAGGTTGCCCTTGGGCGCGGTCGTGGGGTCGTGCGGCGCAGCGGCGGGGGCCGCTGCGGCAGGCGCCGAAGCAGCCGGCGCGCTGGCGCTCGCCGCGGCCGGTGCGGCGGCGGCCTGGGCCGGCGCGGGCGCTGGGGCTGCGGCACCCGAAGCGCCTTCCAGCACAGCGATCAGGTCGCCGATGTTGACGGTGTCGCCCACCTTGACCTTGAGTTCCTTGAGCACGCCGGCGGCCGACGACGGGATCTCCATCGAGGCCTTGTCCGACTCGACCGTGATCAGCGACTGGTCCGCGGCGATGGCATCGCCGGGCTTGACGAGAAGCTCGATGACCGAGACGTCCTTGAAATCGCCGATGTCGGGCACCTTGATCTCGACCGGGCCCGACGCCGCAGGTGCAGCAGCCGGCGCGGGTGCTGCGGCGGCTGGCGCCGGCGCCTGCGCGGGTGCTGCGGTTGCGGGCGCCGGAGCGGAGGCGGCTTCTGCCGCAGCGCCAGCGCCTTCGGCCTCGAGCACGAGGACCACCGAGCCCTCCTTGACCTTGGCGCCCACGTCGACCTTGATTTCCTTCACGACGCCGGCGCTCGACGACGGGATCTCCATCGAGGCCTTGTCCGATTCGACCGTGATGAGCGACTGCTCGGCCTTGACCGTGTCGCCCACCTTCACGAGCACCTCGATCACCGCGACTTCATCGAAATCGCCGATGTCCGGCACCTTGACTTCCACTGCTGCCATGTTGTGTGTCTCCCGCCGCGAAGGCGTTTCGTGGTTGTTGTTACGCGTAGAGCGGGTTGATCTTGTCGACGTTGATGCCGTACTTCTTGATCGCCTCGGCCACCTTGGCAACGGGCACGGTGCCATCCTCGGCCAGCGCCTTGAGCGCCGCCACCACGATGTAGTGGCGATTGATCTCGAAGTGCTCGCGCAGCTTGTTGCGGAAGTCGCTGCGGCCGAAGCCGTCGGTGCCCAGCACCTTGTAGGTGCGACCCTTGGGAACGAACGGGCGGATCTGCTCGGCGTAGGCCTTCATGTAGTCGGTCGATGCCACGACGGGGCCGGTGGTGGCCGAGAGCTGCTCGGCCACGAACGGCACGCGCGGCGTCTCGGTCGGGTGCAGCAGGTTCCAGCGGTCGGCGTCCTGGCCGTCGCGCGTCAGCTCGTTGAAGCTCGGGCAGCTCCACACCGAAGCCGAAACGCCCCAGTCCTTCTCGAGCAGTTCCTGCGCGAAGAAGCTCTCGCGCAGGATGCTGCCGCTGCCGAGCAACTGCACGGTGGGGGCCTTGGCCTTGAGTGCCGGCCCCTGCTTCGACAGGTACATGCCCTTGATGATCTGTTCCTCGGTGCCGGGCTGGAGGCCGGGCATGGGGTAGTTCTCGTTGAGCAGCGTCAGGTAATAGAACACGTTGTCCTGGCGCTCGACCATGCGCTTCAGGCCATGGTGCAGGATCACGCCCACTTCGTGCGAGAAGGTCGGGTCATAGCTCACGCAGTTCGGGATCGTGTTCGCGAGGATGTGGCTGTGGCCATCCTCGTGCTGCAGGCCCTCACCGTTGAGCGTGGTGCGCCCCGAGGTGCCGCCGAGCAGGAAGCCGCGCGCCTGCATGTCGCCCGCCGCCCAGGCCAGGTCGCCGATGCGCTGGAAGCCGAACATCGAGTAGTACACGTAGAACGGCACCATGATGCGGTTGTTGGTGCTGTACGAGGTGGCCGCGGCGATCCAGCTCGACATGCCGCCGGCTTCGTTGATGCCTTCCTGCAGGATCTGGCCGGCCTTGTCTTCCTTGTAGTACATGACCTGGTCCTTGTCGACCGGGGTGTACTGCTGGCCTGCGGGGTTGTAGATGCCGATCTGGCGGAACAGCCCTTCCATGCCGAAGGTGCGCGCCTCGTCGACCAGGATCGGCACCACGCGCGGACCGAGGGCCTTGTCGCGCAGCAGCTGCGTGAGAAAGCGCACATAGGCCTGCGTGGTCGAGATCTCGCGGCCTTCGGCCGTGGGCTCGATCACCGACTTGAAGGTTTCGAGCGAGGGCACCGTGAAGCTCTCGTCGGCCTTGGTGCGGCGGTGCGGCAGGTAGCCGCCGAGGGCCTTGCGGCGCTCGTGCAGGTACTTCATCTCGGGCGTGTCGTCGGCCGGCTTGTAGAACGGCAGGTCGGCAATCTTGCTGTCCGGGATCGGGATGTTGAAGCGGTCGCGGAAGGCCATGATGTCCTCCTCGCTGAGCTTCTTGGTCTGGTGGACGTTGTTCTTGCCCTCGCCGATCTTGCCCATGCCGAAGCCCTTGACCGTCTTGATCAGCAGCACCGTCGGCTGGCCCTTGTGCTTCACGGCGGCGTCGAAGGCGGCATAGACCTTCTGCGAATCATGGCCGCCGCGGCGCAGCTGCCAGATGTCGTCGTCGCTCATCTTCGAGACCATCTCGAGCGTGCGCGGATCGCGCCCGAAGAAGTGCTTGCGAACGTAGGCGCCGTCGTTGGCCTTGAAGGCCTGGTAGTCGCCGTCGTTGGTCTCCATCATGATCTTGCGCAGCGCACCGTCCTTGTCGCGCGCGAGCAGCGGATCCCAGTTGCTGCCCCAGATCAGCTTGATGACGTTCCAGCCCGAACCGCGGAATTCGCCCTCGAGCTCCTGGATGATCTTGCCGTTGCCGCGCACCGGGCCGTCGAGGCGCTGCAGGTTGCAGTTGATCACGAAGATCAGGTTGTCGAGCTTCTCGCGCGCCGCGAGGCCGATGGCCCCCATCGACTCGACCTCGTCCATCTCGCCGTCGCCGCAGAACACCCAGACCTTGCGGTTCTCGGTGTTGGCGATGCCGCGCGCATGCAGGTACTTGAGAAAGCGCGCCTGGTAGATCGCCATCAGCGGGCCCAGGCCCATCGACACGGTGGGGAACTGCCAGAACTCGGGCATCAGCTTGGGATGCGGATAGCTCGACAGGCCGTTGCCGTCGACTTCCTGGCGGAAATTGAGCAGCTGCTCTTCGGTCAGGCGACCTTCGAGGTAGGCGCGCGCATAGATGCCGGGCGAGACGTGACCCTGGATGTAGAGGCAGTCGCCGCCGTGGTTCTCGCTCTCGGCATGCCAGAAATGGTTGAAGCCGGCGCCGAACATGTTGGCCAGCGAAGCGAAAGAGCCGATGTGGCCGCCGAGGTCACCGCCTTCGGCCGGGTGGTGGCGGTTGGCCTTGACCACCATCGCCATGGCGTTCCAGCGCATGTAGGCGCGCAGGCGCTCCTCGATCTCGAGGTTGCCGGGGCAGCGCTCTTCCTGGTCGGGTTCCAGCGTGTTGACGTAGGCGGTGTTGGCCGAGAACGGCTTGTCGATGCTGTGCTGGCGCGCATGCTCCAGCAGTTGCTCCAGCAGGAAGTGCGCCCGCTCGGGGCCCTCGCTCTGGATCACGGAGGACAAGGCATCCATCCATTCACGGGTTTCCTGGGCGTCCGCGTCGTTCGCGGCCGAACCGAACAGGTTCTCGGGATTTGCCGACATGCTTGTCTCTCCTATTAGGGCTGTGGCTGTAATTTAGTGCGCTGGGGCAGTGAACGCGGCGGAGTTTCGCACAGAAATACTTCTATTTCAAATAGTGCATGAAGATTTCTTAATGTGATATTTGAACGGCAATCTGCAATGCTTGACGGTGCCGAAATCGCGCTTTGCAAGGGTCTGCTCCACACTGTTAACAGGCTCTAAACTCGGCAGATGCCCTTTTCCTCTCCGCTCGCGGCCGCACGCAGTGCCGTGAACGTGCCGATCCTGTCCTGGTGGCGGCGCTGGTGGCGGCGCCAGACGCCGGTGCTGCAGGACTCGGTCGCCATGCTCGCGCCGATCGCGGCGGTGCTGCTGTTCCTGGCGGCGATCGTGTCGGCGTTCTGGTATCTGCGCACGGAGGAGATCGAGCGCGAGCAGGAGTCGGTGCGGCGCGACGTCGAATATGCCCAGCAGCGCATGCGCCTGCGCCTGCTCGAGCGGCAGGAGCAACTGATGCGCCTGGCTCGCGACGCCTCCAACCGCGAGATCGATCCGGTCGAGTTCGCGAGCCGCGCCGAATCGCTGGTGAGCCAGTTTCCCGAACTGCAGTCCGTGGCCTGGATCGATGACCGGCGCCGCTTCAAGGCCGGCTATTCGGCGCCCAGTGTCCACCCCGCGCAGCAGCACCTGATCGGCGACGTGCTGCGCCCGGGCGAGATCGAAAGCAACTACGCGCTGGCCCGCGAGCTGCGCCAGCCGGTGTTCTCCCAGCCGATGGCGGGCGGCGACCCGACCGCGATGCTGCAGCTGCACATCCCGCTGTTCGACCAGGGACTCTTCGCAGGCGTGGTGCTCGGCGAGTTCTCGGTCGACGGCCTGCTGCGCTACGGCATGCCGTCGGAGGTGCAGGCGCGCTATGCGGTGTCGCTGCTCGATGCCAAGGGCAACGTGCTGGCCGGCAACACCGCGAACCTGCGCGAAGGCGGCACGCGGCTGCTGCCATGGCCCGAGCGGACCAACGAATACGAAGTGCCGGTGTCGCCCGTGGGCAATGCGCTGGTGCTGCGGGCCCAGGCCTACCGCACGTCGCAGGGCGTGGTCGGCAACGGCCTGTTCTGGCTGGTCTGCGCGCTCAGCGTGCTGACGAGCTGGATGCTGATCGGCACCTGGCGCCACACCCGCAGGCGCCAGCAGGCGCAGCAGCGGCTGGTGGCCGAGACCAATTTCCGCCGCGCGATGGAGAACTCGATGCTGACCGGCATGCGGGTGCTCGACCTGCAGGGACGCATCACCTGCGTGAATGCCGCCTTCTGCGCGATGACGGGCTGGAGCGAGGCCGAGCTGGTCGGCCAGTCGCCGCCCTTCCCCTACTGGCTCGAATCGGACCGCGAGGTGATGAACGAGCGGCTCGAGGAAGAACTGCACGGCCGCGCTCTGCCCGGCGGCTTCCAGGTGCGCGTGAAGCGCAAGAACGGCAGCGTTTTCAACGCCCGGCTCTACGTGTCGCCGCTGATCGACGCGCGTGGCCACCAGACGGGCTGGATGACCTCGATGACCGACATCACCGAGCCGACCCGCATCCGCGAACAGCTCTCGGCTTCGTACGAGCGCTTCACCACCGTGCTGGAAGCGCTCGACGCCGCCGTCTCGGTCGCGCCGATCGGCAGCGAGGAACTGCTGTTCGCCAACAAGCTGTACCGCCTCTGGTTCGGTTCGGACACCGTCGGCCATCTCGGCATGGTCGCGCAGGCCGGCGTGCCGGCATCGAATGCGCACGACGAGGGCCTCGACGACGTCGATCCCTACGCCGGCCTGCCGATCGATACGCTGACCGCGGCACAGACCGCCAACAACGAGATCTTCGTGCCGCACCTGGGCAAGTGGCTCGAGGTGCGCTCGCGCTACCTGACCTGGGTCGACGGCCGCCTGGCCCAGCTGGTGATCGCCACCGACATCACGCCGCGGCGCGACGCCGAGGAGCAGGCCGCGGCGCAGGCCGACCGCGCGCAGGCCGCAAGCCGGTTGATCACCATGGGCGAGATGGCCTCGAGCGTGGCGCACGAGCTCAACCAGCCGCTCACGGCCATCACCAACTACTGCAACGGCATGATGTCGCGCATCAAGGGGCAGGCGATCGACACCGAGGCACTGCTTGCGGCACTGGAGAAGACCTCCAAGCAGGCGCAGCGCGCCGGCCAGATCATCCAGCGCATCCGCTCGTTCGTGAAGCGCAGCGAACCCAACCGCACGCCCTCCGACGTGTCCACCATGGTCGGTGAAGCGGTCGAGCTTGCGGGCATCGAGCTGCGGCGGCGCAACGTGCGGCTCAACCATTACGTGGCGGCCCGGCTGCCGGTGGTGCAGGTCGACCCGATCCTGATCGAGCAGGTGCTGGTCAACCTGTTGAAGAACGCGGCCGAGTCGATCGACATCGCCGAGCGTCCGCTCGCGCGGCGCAGCGTGGAGCTGCGCGTGCTGCCCAAGATGATCGAGGGCCAGAACGCCATCGAGTTCTCGGTGCAGGACACGGGCAAGGGCCTCGCGCCCGAGGTGATGGAACGCCTCTACGAGGCCTTCTTCTCCACCAAGCCAGAGGGCATGGGCATCGGGCTGAATCTCTGCCGCACCATCGTCGAGTCGCACCGCGGCCGGATGCAGGCGGAGAACATCTACAATGGCCCGGATGTGATTGGATGCCGTTTTTCCTTCTGGATTCCGGTGTTGGACGCTACCAGTTCCGTAGCAAGCGACGAGGCAAAGGTACCTGCATGAGTTTGATTCCGAAGAAGGGCACTGTCTATGTCGTCGACGACGACGAGGCCGTACGAGATTCGCTGCAATGGCTTCTCGAAGGCAAGGACTACAGGGTGCGGTGTTTCGATTCCGCCGAGTCCTTCCTCTCGCGCTACGACCCGCGCGAAGTCGCCTGCCTGATCGTCGACATCCGCATGGCGGGCATGACGGGCCTCGAATTGCAAGACCGCCTGATCGAGCGCCGCTCGCCGCTGCCGATCGTGGTCATCACCGGCCACGGCGACGTGCCGATGGCGGTCGACAGCATGAAGAAGGGTGCGATGGATTTCATCCAGAAGCCCTTCAACGACGAAGAACTCGTCGGCCTGGTCGAGCGCATGCTCGAGCATGCACGCGGCGCGTTCACGCAGCACCAGCAGTCGGCCAGCCGCGATGCGCTGCTGTCCAAGCTCACCGGCCGCGAGGCGCAGGTGCTCGAGCGCATCGTCGCGGGCCGCCTCAACAAGCAGATTGCCGACGACCTGGGCATCAGCATCAAGACCGTCGAGGCGCACCGCGCCAACATCATGGAAAAGCTCAACGCGAACACTGTGGCCGATCTGCTCAAGATCGCGCTGGGGCAGGCGGCACCGGCAGCCAAGGCCTAGAAGCTATCCCGTCCATAGCCATCAATGATCCCCACGCCTGCGCAAGCGGGCGTTTTTACTTGGAAAATCGAAAACCGATGACCGCCCAACTGATCGACGGCAACGCCCTCGCCCAAACCATTCGCGCCGAAGTCGCCGGCCGCACCGCCGCGCTCAAGGCCCGGGGCGTGAACCCGGCCCTCTCCATCATCCTCGTGGGCGAAGACCCGGCGAGCCAGGTCTACACCAAGCACAAGGTCAACGACAGCACGCAGACGGGCCTCGCGGCCACGCTCGAGACCTACCCGGCCGACCTCAGCGAAGCCGACCTGCTGGCTCGCATCCGCGCCCTCAACGACGATCCCACGGTGCACGGCATCCTCGTGCAGCTGCCGCTTCCCAAGCACATGGACAGCCAGAAGGTCATCGAGACGATCTCGCCCGCCAAGGACGTCGACGGCTTCCATGTCGCAAGCGCCGGGGCACTCATGACCGGCGCACCGGGCTTCTGGCCCTGCACGCCCTACGGCTGCATGAAGATGCTCGAATCGATCGGCTTCGACCTGCGCGGCAAGCACGCCGTGGTGATCGGCCGCAGCAACATCGTCGGCAAGCCGATGGCGATGATGCTGCTCGCGAAGAGCGCCACCGTGACCATCTGCCACAGCGCCACGCAAGACCTCGGCGCCATCACGCGGCAGGCCGACGTAATCGTCGCTGCCGTGGGCAAGCGCAACCTGCTGACGGCCGACATGGTGAAGCCCGGCGCCGTCGTGATCGACGTTGGCATGAACCGCAAGGAAGACGGCAAGCTCTGCGGCGACGTCGATTTCGACGGGGTGAAGGAAGTGGCCGGCTGGATCACGCCCGTGCCCGGCGGCGTCGGCCCGATGACGCGCGCCATGCTGCTCGCCAACACCCTTGAAGCCGCCGAACGCGCCGCAAAGTAAGAACCACATGACGAATCCGCTTCTCGATTTCACCGACCTGCCGCTGTTCGATCGCATCCGCCCCGAGCATGTCGCGCCCGCCGTCGACGCGCTGCTGGCCGATGCCGAAAGCGCGCTGCAGACGGTCACCACCGCCGATTTCCCGGCCGACTGGAACGCCATCTCGCGTGTGCTCGATGTGGCGTCCGAACGCTTCAGCCGCGCCTGGGGCGCCGTGGGCCACCTCAATGCCGTGGCTGACACGCCCGAGCTGCGCGCCGCCTACAACGAGGCGATGCCGCGCGTCACCGCGTTCTGGACCCGGCTGGGTTCCGACGAACGCCTCTATGCCAAGTACAAGGCGATCGACCCCGCGACGCTCAACCCCGAGCAGCGCCAGGCCCATCGCAACGCGGTGCGCAATTTCGTGCTCGGCGGCGCCGAGCTGCAGGGCGAAGCCAAGAAGCGTTTCGCCGAGATCCAGGAGCGCCAGGCCGAGCTGAGCCAGAAGTTCAGCGAGAACGCGCTCGACGCGACCGATGCCTTCGCCTACTACGCCAAGCTCGGCGAGCTCGAAGGCGTGCCCGAAGACGTGGTGAGCGCGGCCCGCGCTGCCGCCGAGGCCGAAGGCAAGGACGGCTACAAGCTCACGCTCAAGATGCCCTGCTACCTGCCGGTGATGCAGTTCGCCAAGAGCAGTGCGCTGCGCGAGACGCTCTACCGCGCCTATGTCACGCGCGCGAGCGAACTCGGCGACCCGGCCTTCGACAACACCGCGCTCATCAGCGAGATCCTCCTGCTGCGCGAGGAAGAAGCACGCCTCCTCGGCTACCGCAACTTCGGCGAGCTCTCGGTCGTGCCGAAGATGGCCGATTCGCCGGAGCAGGTCATCAAGTTCCTGCGCGACCTGGCAGCCAAGGCCAGGCCCTATGGCGAGCGCGACCTGGCCGACCTGCGCGTCTTCGCGTCGGAGCAACTCGGCATCGCCGATCCGCAACCCTGGGACTGGACCTACATCGGCGAGAAGCTCAAGGAAGCGCGCTATGCCTTCAGCGAGCAGGAGGTCAAGCAGTACTTCCCGGCGCCGAAGGTGATAGCCGGCCTGTTCAAGATCGTCGAGACGCTGTTCGAAGTGGCGATCCGCCGCGACAGTGCGCCCACCTGGCATCCGAGCGTCGAGTTCTACCGCATCGAGCGCCAGACGCCCGAAGGCCCGCGCAAGGTCGGGCAGTTCTACCTCGACCCCTCGGCGCGCGCCGCCAAGCGCGGCGGCGCCTGGATGGACGACGTGCGTGCGCGATGGCTGCGCCCCGACAGCGGCGAACTGCAGACGCCGGTGGCACAGCTCGTGTGCAACTTCGCCAGCGGCGTCGACGGCAAGCCGCCGCTGCTCACGCACGACGACGTGACCACGCTGTTCCACGAATTCGGCCACGGTCTGCACCACATGCTCACGCAGGTGAACGAGCGCGACGTCTCGGGCATCAGTGGCGTCGAATGGGATGCGGTGGAACTGCCCAGCCAGTTCATGGAGAACTTCTGCTGGGAGTGGGACGTGCTCCGGCACATGACGGCGCACGTCGACACCGGCGAGCCGCTGCCGCGCGCGCTGTTCGACAAGATGACCGCGGCCAAGAACTTCCAGAGCGGGCTGCAGACGCTGCGCCAGATCGAGTTCTCGCTCTTCGACATGCTGCTGCACACCGAATACCAGGCGGGCACCGCGCCGGCGGGTGGCGTGCTCGCGCTGCTCGCCGCGGTGCGCGCCGAAGTCGCGGTCATGCCCTCGCCCGCGTTCAGCCGCACGCCCAACACCTTCAGCCATATCTTCTCGGGCGGCTATGCGGCCGGCTACTACAGCTACAAGTGGGCCGAGGTGCTGAGCGCCGACGCCTATGCCGCCTTCGAGGAGACCATGGGCGCCGATGGCCAGCCCGACATCGAGACCGGACGCCGCTACCGCGAAGCGATCCTCGAAGCCGGCGGCAGCCGCAGCGCCATGGATTCGTTCAAGGCCTTCCGCGGCCGCGAGCCCCAGCTCGACGCGCTGCTGCGACACCAGGGCATGGCGCAGGCCGAACCCGCTTGATGCGCAGCTGAAGCTTGAGATACTCGGGTGATGCCTGCGACCCACCCGAAAACCGCCTTGCCCCGCCTGTGCGCCCTCGCCCTTCTGCTGCTGGCCGGCGCCGGCGCGATGGCCCAGCCGATCTACCGCAACGTGGACAAGAACGGCAAGGTCACCTTCTCCGACCGCGCGCCCACCGCCAGCACGGCGCCCGCCGCCTCGCAGGCCTCCGACACGCCCGCTGCAGGTGCAGGCCTGCCCTATGAGCTCAGGCGCGTGGCGCAGCGCTACCCGGTCACGCTCTACAGCGGCGAGGAATGCGAACCCTGCAGCGCAGCCCGATCACTGCTCCTCACGCGCGGCGTTCCGTTCGAGGAACGCACCGTGAAGACGCGCCAGGACGTCGAGGCTCTGCAGCGCCTGAGCAGCCAGGCCTCGCTGCCGCTGCTGACCATCGGTTCGCAGCAGATCAAAGGCTTCTCCGACGCCGAATGGTCGCAGTACCTCGATGCCGCGGGCTACCCGAAGAGCAACGGCCTGCCCGCGGGCTACCGCCCGCCCGCGGCGCGGCCGCTGGTTGCGCAGCAGCCCGCGCCCGGCACCGCGCCAGCTCCCGCGGCACAGCAGCAGCCCACGCCGGCCCCGCTGCCGCCCGCACCACCGCCGAGCGGCCCGACGCCCGAGAATCCTGCGGGCATCCGTTTCTGAGCGAACGGCGCCCGCGCCTCGCGACTCAGTCGAACTGCATCGTCCGGACGCCCGAAGGCGTCCCGAGCAGGCACACATGGGCCTTCTGGTGCGCGAACACGCCCACCGTGACCACGCCGGGCCACTGGCTCACTTCCGATTCGAACGCGAGCGGATCGCTGATCTGCAGGCCCGTCACGTCGACGATGTGCTGGCCGTTGTCCGTCACCAGCGGCAGGCCGTCCTTCTCGCGCACCTGGGCGACGCCGCCCATGGCCTCGAACTGGCGCATCACGCGCCGCGCCGCCATCGGGATCACCTCCACGGGCAGCGGGAAGGCGCCGAGCGTGGCCACGAGCTTGGATTCGTCGGCAATACAGACGAAGCGCCGCGACTGCGCCGCGACGATCTTCTCGCGCGTGAGCGCCGCGCCGCCGCCCTTCACCATGAAGCCGCGGTGGTCGATCTCGTCGGCCCCGTCGATGTAGACGCCGAGTTCGTCGACCTCGTTGCTGTCGAACACCGGAATGCCCAGCGCACGCAGCCGCTCGGTCGACGCGACGGAGCTCGATACCGCCCCCCTGATCTGGTCCTTGATCGTGGCCAGCGCGTCGATGAACTTGTTCACCGTCGAGCCGGTGCCCACGCCGACGATCTCGCCGTTGGCCACGTAGGCGAGCGCGGCACGGCCGACCTGGGCCTTGAGTTCGTCCTGGGAGATGGAGCCGCCGGGGCCGGAAGCGGGCGCAGCGGGAGAAATGGGTGCGGTCATCGCGGAGAATCCTTGGCTCATTGAAGTCGAGAATTATCCGATGCCCCTGCTACCTTCCTCGCTCTACGGCCTGGCCCGGCCTTTCCTGTTCGGCCTCGACCCGGAGCACGCCCACGAACTCACGCTCGATGCACTGGCCCGCACCCAGAACACGCCGCTCGCCTGCGCCTACGCGGCATCGCGCATCGACGATCCGGTGACGCTGGCCGGACTCCGGTTTCCCAATCGCGTGGGCCTGGCCGCAGGGCTCGACAAGAACGCCCGCTGCATCGACGCCTTCGCCGCCATGGGCTTCGGCTTCGTCGAGGTCGGCACGGTCACGCCCAAGGCGCAGCCGGGCAATCCGAAGCCGCGCATGTTCCGCCTGCCCCAGCGCGACGCTCTGATCAACCGGCTCGGCTTCAACAACGAAGGGCTCGCGGCCTTCCTGGCCAATGTGCAGAAGTCGCGCTTCCGGCAGCAGGCGCGCAATGGCGCCGCACCGATGCTGCTCGGGCTCAACATCGGCAAGAACGCGAGCACCCCGATCGAACGCGCGATCGACGACTACCTCGCCTGTCTCGACGGCGTGTACGCGCATGCCGACTACGTCACGATCAACATCTCGAGTCCCAACACGGCCAACCTGCGCTCGCTGCAAAGCGACGAAGCCCTCGACCTGCTGCTGGGCGCGATCGCCGAACGGCGTGAGGCATTGGCCCTGCAAAGCGGACGGCGCGTGCCGCTGTTCGTCAAGATCGCACCGGACCTCGACGCTGCGCAGGTCGCCGTCATTGCGGCCACGCTGCGGCGCCACGCCATGGACGGTGTCATCGCCACCAACACCACGCTGGCGCGCGAGGCCGTGGCCGGCCTGCGGCATGCAGAGGAAGCGGGAGGACTCTCGGGCGCGCCGGTGCGCGAGGCCAGCAACCGCGTGGTCGCGCAGCTGCGCGCGGCGCTGGGTTCGGGTTTTCCGATCATCGGGGTGGGCGGCATCCTGAGCGCGGCCGATGCGAAGGCCAAGGTGGCCGCAGGTGCCGATGTGGTGCAGATCTACACCGGGCTCATCTACCGGGGCCCCGGGCTCGTGCGGGAAACGGCCCAGGCGCTGCTGCAAGGTCGCAGCGCCGCCTGAGCCTCTGGGCGCTTCTTCCTAGCGCATGCGCCAGAGCACTGGCGCAAGGAACGCGGTCCAGCGCAGCAGGCGCCGGGGCCGGATCACCACCATCGCGACGGCCGCAGCGGCCCCCACGGCGACCGGGTGCTCCCGCGCGATGCGCAGCGCCGCTTCTGTCGCCGATTCGTTGGCTGGCGGCTTCTTGGCCGCAGCCGCTGCCGCAGCGGAGGCATCGGTACGCGGCGCCTGGACCGTCGCGATGCGCTCGCGCTGGTGCGCGATGCGCGCGAGCAGTTCTTCGCGCGTGGCGGGTCGCCGGGGCGGCGGTGCCTCGTCGTCCTGCTCGGCGCTCTTGCCGAAACCGAAGCTGTCCTGGATCCAGGCCCAGTCGCGCTCGAGTTCACGGCGCGCAGGCTCGAAGCTGTTCGAGGCGCCGCGCAGCGACGACAACAGTCCGAGGACGGCCGCCAGCCAGAGCAGGCCCCAGGCCCCCGCAACCCACCAGGCAGCCGCCATGCGATGCGGCGTGTCCCAGAAATGAACCACTACGGCCATCGACAGCAGCGCCACGGCCACCGTGGTCAGTCCGCCCACTGCGACCACGAGCACGAGCGCGAGCTTGAGGCGCCGCTTCTCGTCCTCCCACCCCATGCGCAGGAGCTGCATGCGGTCCTCGGCCGCGAGCGCGCCTTCGGCGGCCGCAATCCGCAATCGCCGCAGACGGGCATCCAGTCCGAAGAGGGACAACAACTTCATGCGTCAGTTGCGACGGCCAAGCAGCAGACCCACCAGCACGCCGACGGCGAGCGCCGCGCCGGCGATCTGCCACGGCTCGTCGTGGGCATAGGCGTTGGCCGACGTTGCGGCGTCGCGCGCCTTCTTGGCGGCGAGCTTGCTTTTCTCCGCGGCGAGTTCGCGTGCGATCGCGAGCTTGGAATCGATGCGCTGGCGCAGCGCCTTGATGTGGGGAACCGAATCCAGGTCCTTGCTGGCCAGTACGCCGCGCACGTCGCTCGCGATGTCTTCGGCTGCTGCTTCGATGTTGTTGGATGCACTCATTGGAATCTGTCCTCCGTGATGACACCGGCAACGCGCCGGCGGCTCACGCCAGCAAATGGCGTGGCGTCATGTTACAGGCACAGAAGCCCCAAACAAATCACGGTTTCGTCGACTTCTGCACGTGATGGCCGTTCGGTAACATTTTCGTCACGAATCGGCGAGCATTCGCGCCACGTGCCGTCCGATCGCGAGGCTGCTCGTCAGCCCCGGCGACTCGATGCCGAACAGATTGACCAGCCCCCGCACGCCATGCGTGGCCGGCCCATCGATGACGAAATCGCTTGCAGGCTCGTGCGGACCCGAGATCTTCGGGCGCATACCCGCGTAGCCGGGAATCAGGCCACCGTCCGGCAGCGCAGGCCAGTACTTGCGAACTTCGGCGTAGAAGCCCTCGCCCCGCGCGGCGTCCACCACGAGGTCGTCCGCGCCGTCCACCCACTGCACGTCGGGCCCGAACTTGGCTTGGCCGCCCAGGTCGATCGTCAGGTGCACGCCCAGGCCACCGGGCTCCGGCACTGGATAGATGAGGCGGCCGAACGGGGCCCGGCCCGACAGGGTGAAATAACTGCCTTTGGCGAAATAGGATTGGGGCACCGCCGCCGCGGGCAGGCCATCGAAGCGCTTGGCGAGTGCGGGCGCCCCGAGGCCCGCGGCATTGACCACCGTGTTGCAGCGCACGGCCGTGCCGTCCTCGGCCACCAGCACGATGGCGTCGGGGCCGCATTCCGCGCGTGCCACCGGCGATTTGAGCGCCAGCATGCCGCCGGCATTCTCGAGGTCGCCGAGCAGGCTCAGCATGAGCGCGTGGCTGTCGACGATGCCGGTGCTCGGAGAATGCAGGGCCGCAAGGCAATGCAGTTGCGGCTCCATCGCCGCCGCCTGCTGCGCCGAGATCATCTGCAGGTCGTCGACGCCATTGGCCGCAGCCTTGGCGCGGATGGCTTCGAGCTGCCCGACCTGCTCGGTCGAGGTCGCGACGATGAGCTTGCCGCAGCGCCGGTGCGGCACGCCGCGCTCGAGCGCATAGTCGTACAGCGCCTGGCGCCCCTCGACGCAAAGCCTGGCCTTGAGCGAGCCCTTCGGGTAGTAGATGCCCGCGTGGATCACCTCGCTGTTGCGTGAACTCGTGCCGGTGCCGATCGCACCTTCAGCCTCGAGCACCACCACCTCCCGGCCTGCGAGCGCTAACGCGCGCGCCACGGCCAGACCCACCACACCGGCGCCGATGACGGCGCAATCGAATTCGTCCATGCCGCGAGCTTATCGCGGCACGTGCCTGCATCCGACCGCGTCCGCTCCGTTCAGGACGGCGCCGGCTCGGGTTCGGTCGGTTCGTCGCCCGGCGGAATGCTCGGCCCTTCGTCGGGCTCCACGGGCAGGTCGGGCGGAAGATCGGGATGGGTGGCCATGGTGTTTGCCTTCATGCGACCTGTGGTTCTAGCCGCCGCGGCGGGGCATCGCAGCCGGTCCGCACCAGCGATTCGCGTCGGACCATGTCGTACGCGACGGAGACGGAGACGGGGACAAAAAAAGCGACCCGGTGACCCTGGTCGCTTTCTGAAGAAATCATGGTGGGCGGTGGAGGCTTCGAACCTCCGACCCCAGCAGTGTGAATGCTGTGCTCTACCCCTGAGCTAACCGCCCTTTCCGCCTTGGCTGCGTTGTGCTGCCGTGGCGTGAATCGCGCTGTGCGAAGCCTTAGATTATGCCACAGGATTTACGTCTGTTTGGCGGAACAGCGTGCGTCCATTGCTCGATTTGTCGAGCTGGGACAACAGCGCCTCGTGCGCGGCAAGCTCCTGCTCCCCGGCCAGGATGACCGGCAGGTCGAACTGGCTCAGGTCGATGGCGACCACGGTGGTGCCCTGGGCTGGCTCCTCCGCGCCCACGTCGATCAGCAGTGCGTCCTGGCCGCGCGTCAGGTTGATGTAGACGTCGGCGAGCAGCTGCGCATCGAGCTTGGCGCCGTGGAAGGTGCGGTTCGAGCGGTCGACGCCGAAGCGGTCGCACAGCGCGTCGAGCGAATTGCGCTTGCCGGGATACACCTGCTTGGCCATCGCGAGCGTGTCGGTCACCTCGCCCACGAAGCTCTGCAGCGGCGGCAGCCCGGCGAGCTCGAATTCCTTGTTGAGGAAGCCGACGTCGAAGGCCGCGTTGTGGATGATCAGCTCGGCGCCGCGCAGGTATTCGACGATGTCGTTCGCGAGCGTGGCGAACTTCGGCTTGTCGCGCAGGAAGTCGGTCGTCAGCCCGTGCACCTTGAGCGCGTCTTCGTGGCTCTCGCGCTCGGGATTGAAGTAGATGTGCAGGTCGTTGCCGGTGAGCTTGCGCGCAAACAGCTCGACGCAGCCGAGTTCGATGATGCGGTCGCCGTTCTCGGCGGAAAGACCCGTGGTTTCGGTGTCGAGGACGATCTGGCGCGTCATGCGTGGCTCATCAGTGGTTTTCCTTGGCGTGGTTGATCGAGTACTTGGGAATCTCGATCGTGACATCTTCACGCGCCAGGATGGCCTGGCAGCTGAGCCGCGATTGTGGCTCCAGGCCCCAGGCGCGGTCGAGCAGATCTTCCTCGCCCTCCTCGGCCTCGTTGAGCGAGTTGAAGCCCTGCCGCACGATGACGTGGCAGGTGGTGCAGGCGCAACTCATCTCACACGCGTGCTCGATGTCGATGTGATTGTCGAGCAGCGCCTCGCAGATCGAGGTGCCAGCCGGGGCGGTGATTTCTGCACCGTCGGGGCAGTACTCGGGATGCGGAAATATCTTGATGGTGGGCATTTTGTTCTTAGAGGGATTCGACCTTGCGACCCGACAGCGCGCGCGCGATGCCCGCGTTCATGCGCTGCGCGGCGAAGGCCTCGGTGTCGTGCGCGAGCGCCTTGGTGGCGTTTTCGATGGCCGCTGCCTCGCTGCCGGCTGCAGCTTCGCGCAGCCTGTCCATCGATGCCTCGATGACGGCGCGCTCGTCGGGGGACAGCAGGTCGCCGTCGGCATCGATCGCGCTGCGGGTGGCGAGCAGCATGCGCTCGGCATCCACGCGCGCCTCGACCAGCGCGCGCGCCTGCATGTCCTGCTGCGCGGTGCTGAAGCTTTCCTGCAGCATGCCGGCGATCTGATCGTCCGAGAGGCCGTACGACGGCTTGACGGTGACGCTGGCCTCGACGCCGCTGGCCTGCTCCTTCGCGCTCACGCTGAGCAGGCCGTCGGCGTCGACCGTGAAGGTGACGCGGATGCGCGCCGCACCCGCGGCCATCGGCGGGATGCCACGCAGCGTGAAGCGCGCGAGGCTGCGGCAATCGGCCACGAGGTCGCGTTCGCCCTGCACCACGTGCAGCGCCAGCGCCGTCTGCCCGTCCTGGTAGGTCGTGAAGTCCTGTGCCATCGCGGTCGGGATGGTCTGGTTGCGCGGCACGATGCGCTCGACCAGCCCGCCCATGGTCTCGATGCCGAGCGACAGCGGGATGACGTCGAGCAGCAGCAGGTCGTCCGCGCCGCCGTTGCCCGCCAGCTGGTTGGCCTGGATCGCGGCGCCGAGCGCCACCACCTCGTCGGGGTTCAGGTTGACGAGCGGCTCGCGGCCGAAGAACTCGGCGACCGCGCGGCGCACCTGCGGCATGCGCGTGGCGCCGCCGACGAGCACGATGCCCTGCAGCTCCTGCGGCTTGAGCTTGGCGTCGCGCAGCGCCTTGCGCACCGCGGCGATGGTGCGGTCGGTGAGCGGCCGGGTCGCTGCGTCGAACTGCTCGCGCGAGAGATCGAATTCCACCGCGCCGCCTGCGAGATCGGCGCGGAAAGCCGTCGTTGCAGCGTCGGTCAGCGCCTCCTTCGCGGCGCGGGCCGCGACGAGCATCGCGGCCCGGTCGCTGTCGCTCGCGGTGCGGGTGCCGGTCTGCGCGAGCACGAAGTCCGCCAGCGCATGGTCGTAGTCGTCGCCGCCGAGCGCCGAATCGCCGCCGGTGGCGATCACTTCGAACACGCCCTGGGTGAGCCGCAGGATCGAGATGTCGAAGGTGCCGCCGCCGAGGTCGTAGACCGCATAGACGCCCTCGCTCGCGTTGTCGAGGCCATAGGCAATGGCCGCGGCCGTGGGCTCGCTGATCAGCCGCAGCACGTTGAGGCCGGCGAGCTGCGCGGCATCCTTCGTGGCCTGCCGCTGGCCCTCGTCGAAGTAGGCGGGCACGGTGATGACCGCGCCGTAGAGATCGTCGTTGAAGGTGTCCTCGGCACGGTAGCGCAGCGTGGCGAGGATCTCGGCGCTGATCTCCACCGGCGACTTCTCGCCCGCGAGCGTCTGCACCTTCACCATGCCGCCATCCTCGCTGGCGATACGGTACGACATCGACTCGCGGTTCGCGATGTCGGCCAGGCCCCGGCCCATGAGCCGCTTGACGGAGGTGATGGTGTTGCCCGGGTCCTCGCCGCGCGCCGCCACGGCATCGAAGCCAATCTGGCGGCGGTCGCCCTCGAGGTAGCGCACCACCGACGGCAGCAGCACGCGGCCCTGGTCGTCGGGCAGGCATTCGGCCACGCCATTGCGCACCGAGGCCACCAGCGAATGCGTGGTGCCGAGGTCGATGCCCACGGCGATGCGGCGCTGGTGCGGGTCGGGCGCCTGGCCCGGTTCGGAAATCTGTAGAAGAGCCATAACGTTCAGCGCCTATTGTCCCAATTGATCGAGCCTGGCCTCGACGTCGTGCGAGAAGCGCTCAATGAACATGAGGGCTCTCACCTGCTGCGCGGCCGCCGCGTGGTCGCCCTTCTCGTCGATCAGCCAGTCGAGCGACGAGAGTGCACGGGCGCGGCCGGCCTCGACCTCGGCCTGCAGCCGTTCGACCGCGGCGATGTCGCCAGCCTCGTCGAGCGCTTCGCGCCATTCCATCTGCTGCATCAGGAAATCGGGCGGCATCGCCGTATTGCTCTCCGCGTCGAGCGGCGCGCCGTGCAGTTCGCAGAGGTAGCTTGCGCGCCGGACCGGGTCCTTCAGGCGCTGGTAGGCCTCGTTGATGCGGACCGACCATTGCATCGCCACGCGCTGTGCGGCGGCGCCCTGCGCGGCGAAGCGGTCCGGATGCGCCTCGCGCTGCAGTTCCTTCCAGCGCGCGTCGAGCGCGGCGCGGTCCTGCGCGAAGGTCGCCGGTACGGCGAACAGTTCAAAGTCGGTGTCGTTCAGATTCATGGCAAGAAAAAACCGCCAGCACATGACATGGTGGCGGCCTTGGTCGCGGTCAGCGACGATGCATCAGATGCGAAAGCTCTCTCCGCAGCCGCAGCGGTCGCGTTCGTTCGGGTTGTTGAACTTGAAGCCCTCGTTGAGGCCCTCGCGCACGAAGTCGAGCTGCGTGCCATCGATGTAGGCCAGGCTCTTCGGATCGACCAGCACTTTCACGCCCTGGTCCTCGAACACCACGTCTTCAGGCGACAGCTCGTCCACGTACTCGAGCTTGTAGGCCAGGCCCGAGCAGCCGGTGGTCTTCACGCCCAGCCGCACGCCCACGCCCTTGCCCCGCTTGCCGAGGTAGCGGTTGACGTGCCGCGCAGCAGCTTCGGTCAAGGTAACGGCCATGTCAGTGGACGGCTTCCGCATCGGCGGCAGCGCCGCTCTTGGTGCCGTGCTTGGCCTTGTAGTCGCTCACCGCGGCCTTGATGGCGTCTTCGGCGAGGATCGAGCAGTGGATCTTCACCGGCGGCAGCGCCAGCTCTTCGGCGATCTGCGCGTTCTTCAGCGCCGCCGCTTCGTCGAGCGTCTTGCCCTTGACCCATTCGGTCACGAGCGAGGACGAGGCGATGGCGGAGCCGCAGCCGTAGGTCTTGAAGCGCGCGTCTTCGATCACGCCGGTTTCGGGGTTGACCTTGATCTGCAGCTTCATCACGTCGCCGCAGGCCGGTGCGCCGACCATGCCGGTGCCAACCGAGTCGTCGCCCTTTTCGAAGGAGCCGACGTTGCGCGGGTTTTCGTAGTGGTCGATGACCTTGGAAGAATATGCCATGGTGTACCTCTCAAACTTTGTTCAATCGTGGAGCCTGGTGCGGCCTGGATCCGGCGACCTCAGTGGGCCGACCACTGGATCGTGCTGATGTCGACGCCATCCTGGAACATCTCCCACAAGGGGCTCAGTTCGCGCAGCTTGGCCACGTTGTGCTTGATGGTCGAGATGGCGTAGTCGATTTCTTCTTCGGTCGTGAAGCGGCCGATGGTCATGCGCAGGCTGCTGTGGGCCAGCTCGTCGCTGCGGCCCAGGGCGCGCAGCACGTAGCTCGGCTCGAGGCTGGCCGAGGTGCAGGCCGAACCCGACGACACCGCGAGGCCCTTGATGCCCATGATCAGCGACTCGCCTTCGACGTAGTTGAAGCTCATGTTGAGGTTGTGCGGCACGCGGCGTTCGAGGTCGCCGTTGATGAACACCTGCTCCACATCCTTGAGCCCGTCGAGCAGCCGCTTCTGCAGGCGCGCCGCCTTGGCGAGGTCTTCGTTCATTTCGAGCTTGGCGATCCGGAAGGCTTCGCCCATGCCCACGATCTGGTGCGTCGGCAGGGTGCCCGAACGCATGCCGCGCTCGTGGCCGCCGCCGTGCATCTGTGCCTCGAGTCGCACGCGCGGCTTGCGGCGCACGTACAGAGCGCCGATGCCCTTGGGGCCATAGGTCTTGTGCGAGGCCAGGCTCATGAGGTCGATCGGCAGCTTGGCCACGTCGATCTCGACCTTGCCGGTGGCCTGGGCCGCGTCGACGTGGAAGATCACGCCCTTTTCGCGGCATGCGTTGCCGAGGGCCACCATGTCCTGGATCACGCCGATCTCGTTGTTCACGAACATCACGCTGGCCAGGATAGTGTCGGGACGGATCGCGGCCTTGAACTTCTCGAGGTCGAGCAGGCCGTTTTCCTCCACATCCATGTAGGTGACCTCGAAGCCCTGGCGCTCGAGTTCGCGCATGGTGTCGAGCACGGCCTTGTGCTCGGTCTTCACCGTGATGAGGTGCTTGCCCTTGCCCTTGTAGAAATGGGCCGCACCCTTGAGCGCCAGGTTGTTCGACTCGGTCGCGCCGGAGGTCCAGACGATCTCGCGCGGATCGGCGCCGATGAGTGCCGCCACGTCGCCGCGCGCCTTCTCGACCGCCTCTTCAGCCTCCCAGCCCCAGGCGTGGCTGCGCGATGCCGGGTTGCCGAAGTGGTCGCGCAACCAGGGAATCATGGCGTCGACCACACGCGGGTCGACCGGCGTGGTCGCGCCGTAGTCGAGATAGATCGGGAAATGAGGAGTTACGTCCATGGCTGGCTCGTGCTGGCGTGGGGTTGTTATGTGTCGGTGTCTGTCGAAAACTCTCGCCGCAGCGCCCGAAGGCGCCGCGGGCCTCAGGACTTCGCGAAGGCGTTGCCGAGTGCAAAGACCGAATTCGGCGCGTTCACGCGGATCGGCTTGACCACCGGCTGCGCCGAGATCGCGCGCTTGACGACCGGCTTGTTCTCGATCTGGACACCCTTGGCGATCTGGTCGTCGACCAGCTTCTGCAGCGTGACGGAATCGAGGAACTCGACCATGCGCTGGTTCAGTGAAGCCCAGAGTTCGTGCGTCATGCAACGGCCCTGTTCGCCGAGGCAGTTTTCCTTGCCGCCGCACTGCGTGGCATCGATGGGCTCATCGACGGAAACAATGATGTCTGCGACGGTGATATCTGCAGCCTTGCGGCCGAGGCTGTAGCCGCCGCCGGGGCCGCGGGTCGATTCGACCAGCTCGTGGCGGCGCAGTTTGCCGAACAGCTGTTCGAGGTACGACAACGAAATCTGCTGCCGCTGGCTGATCGCAGCCAGCGTGACCGGACCGGTGTTCTGGCGCAGTGCCAGATCGATCATTGCTGTGACCGCAAAACGGCCTTTGGTAGTGAGACGCATCGCAAGCTCCTTCAAGTGCTTACCGTTAGAACGACACCCCGGCCCTGGGCCGCGGTGACTTCGTCTCCGCCCTGCCCGACCCCTGGCGCTGGTGAACCAGCCAGTGGGATCGAACCTTCATCGCGAAGTTCTTTTTTGTTGTTGAGTATTTCGCTCAAGTATAGCAGATGTCCCCGAGTTCTGCTCGGGTAAACCCCATCGGGCCGCGATGCGGAGTAGACGGGCGCGCGCTCAGACCGGCAGAACGGCGATGTTGTCGCCGCCCGCCGCGCCGAATGCCTGCTCCCGTAGCAGTGCGAGCTGGTCGCGCACCCGGGCTGCCTTCTCGAATTCGAGGTTGCGGGCGTGTTCCATCATGAGTTTCTCGAGCCGCTTGATCTCGCGGGCGATGTCCTTTTCGCTCATGTCCTCGACCTTGGCGCGCTCGAGGTCGAGCTTGGCCGCTTCCTTGCCGCTCTTTTCGCTGTAGACGCCGTCGATCAGGTCGCGCACCTGCTTGTTGATGCTGCGCGGCGTGATGCCATGGGCCTCGTTGTAGGCCACCTGGCGCGCGCGGCGGCGCTCGGTCTCGCCGATGGCCTTTTTCATCGACTCGGTGACCCGGTCGGCGTAGAGGATCGCCTTGCCGTTCAGGTTGCGGGCGGCGCGCCCGATGGTCTGGATCAGCGAGCGCTCGGCGCGCAGGAAGCCTTCCTTGTCTGCGTCGAGGATCGCCACCAGCGACACCTCCGGAATGTCCAGCCCTTCGCGCAGCAGGTTGATGCCCACCAGCACGTCGAAGGTGCCCAGGCGCAGGTCGCGCAGGATCTCGACCCGCTCGACGGTGTCGATGTCGCTGTGCAGGTAGCGCACCTTCACGCCGTTGTCGCCCAGGTAGTCGGTCAGCTGCTCGGCCATGCGCTTGGTGAGGGTGGTGATCAGCACGCGCTCGTTCTTCTCGACCCGGATGCGGATCTCGCCCAGCACGTCGTCCACCTGGTGCGTGGCCGGGCGCACTTCCACCTCGGGGTCGATCAGGCCGGTGGGCCGCACCAGCTGCTCGACCACGTTGCCGGCATGCTGCTTCTCGTAGTCGGCCGGCGTCGCCGAGACGAAGACGCACTGGCGCACGCGGGCCTCGAACTCCTCCAGCTTCAGGGGCCGGTTGTCGAGCGCGCTCGGGAGCCGGAAGCCGTATTCGACCAGCGTGGTCTTGCGCGCCCGGTCGCCGTTGTACATGCCGCCGAGCTGGCCGACCATCTGGTGGCTCTCGTCGAGGAACATCAGCGAGTCCTTCGGCAGGTAGTCGGTGAGCGTGGCCGGCGGCTGGCCCGGCGCCGCGCCCGAGAGATGGCGCGTGTAGTTCTCGATGCCTTTGCAGTGGCCGATCTCGGCCAGCATCTCGAGGTCGAAGCGGGTGCGCTGCTCGAGCCGTTGCGCTTCGACCAGCTTGCCCTGCGAGACGAACTCCTTGAGCCGCTCGGCCAGCTCGAGCTTGATGGTTTCGACCGCGCCCAGCACCTTGTCGCGCGGGGTCACGTAGTGGCTCGACGGATAGACCGTGAAGCGCGGGATCTTCTGGCGGATGCGCCCCGTGAGCGGATCGAACAGCTGCAGCGTCTCGATCTCGTCGTCGAACAGCTCGATGCGGATCGCGAGCTCGCTGTGCTCGGCCGGAAACACGTCGATCGTGTCGCCGCGCACGCGGAAGGTGCCGCGCGAGAAGTCCTGCTCGTTACGCGTGTACTGCATGCGGATCAGCCGGCCGATCACGTCACGCTGGCCGATCTTGTCGCCCACGCGCATGATGAAGCGCATCTGGGTGTAGTCCTCGGGCGTGCCGATGCCGTAGATGGCGCTCACCGTGGCCACGATGACGGTGTCGCGCCGCTCGAGCACGCTCTTGGTGGCCGACAGCCGCATCTGCTCGATGTGCTCGTTGATCGACGAGTCCTTCTCGATGAACAGGTCGCGCTGCGGCACGTAGGCCTCGGGCTGGTAGTAGTCGTAATAGCTCACAAAGTACTCGACGGCGTTCTTCGGAAAGAACTCGCGGAACTCGCTGTAGAGCTGCGCTGCCAGCGTCTTGTTGGGCGCAAAGACGATCGCGGGGCGGCCCAGCTGTGCGATCACGTTGGCCATCGTGAAGGTCTTGCCTGAGCCCGTGACGCCCAGCAGCGTCTGGTAAACCTCGCCGTCGCGCACGCCCTGCACCAGCCCCTCGATCGCCTTCGGCTGGTCGCCGGCCGGCGGATACGGCTGGTACAGCTCGAACGGCGAATCCGGAAAGCGGACGAATTCGCCCTGCGGCGCCGGACCGATCGGGTCGAGCTTCTTCAGGTCTGCTACGGCTTCGTTGATCTCTGGCATGGCTGTTCCCGACAGATGGCGCAGGGCCGGTAAAATTCAAGGCAACCGGCAAGCTTAAACCGGCTCCGGTTTCAGCGCAGCTTTCACCCCAAAGGACCTTTCCATGTCTATGTTCACCGCGGTCGAGATGGCACCGCGCGACCCGATCCTCGGCCTCAACGAGCAATTCGCAGCCGACACCAACCCCCACAAGGTCAACCTCGGCGTCGGCGTCTACTACGACGACAACGGCAAGCTGCCCCTGCTGCAGTGCGTGCAGGCCGCCGAACAGGACATGATGAAGGCCCCCGCGGCCCGCGGCTACCTGCCGATCGACGGCATCGCGGCCTATGACAACGCGGTCAAGGGCCTGGTCTTCGGGCCCGACAGCGAACCCGTGCAGTCGGGCCGCGTCGCGACCATCCAGGCCATTGGCGGCACCGGCGGCCTGAAGGTCGGCGCCGACTTCCTCAAGAAGCTCAACCCCGCGGCCAAGGTGCTGATCAGCGACCCGAGCTGGGAAAACCACCGCGCGCTGTTCACCCAGGCCGGCTTCCAGGTCGAAAGCTATCCGTACTACGACGCGGCCAAGCGCGGCGTCGATTTCGACGGCATGCTGGCCGCGCTCCAGGCCGCACCGGCCCGCACCGTCGTTGTGCTGCACGCCTGCTGCCACAACCCGACCGGCTACGACATCACCCCAGCCCAGTGGGACCAGGTCGTCGCCGTGGTCAAGGCCAAGGGACTCGTGCCCTTCCTCGACATGGCCTACCAGGGCTTCGGCTACGGCTTGAAGGAAGACGGCGCCGCCGTGGCCAAGTTCGTCGCGGCCGGCCTGACCTTCTTCGTCTCGACCTCGTTCTCGAAGAGCTTCAGCCTCTACGGCGAGCGCGTCGGCGCGCTGTCGGTGCTGTGCGAAAGCAAGGAAGAAGCCGCCCGCGTGCTCTCGCAGCTCAAGATCGCGATCCGCACCAACTACAGCAACCCGCCGATCCACGGCGGCGCCGTCGTGGCCGCGGTGCTCGGCAACCCCGAACTGCGCGCGCTGTGGGAGAAGGAACTCGGCGAGATGCGCGTGCGCATCAAGGCGATGCGCCAGAAGCTGGTCGACGGCCTCAAGGCGGCCGGCGTGAAGGAAGACATGAGCTTCATCACCACGCAGATCGGCATGTTCAGCTACTCGGGCCTCAACAAGGACCAGATGGTGCGCCTGCGCAGCGAGTTCGGCGTCTATGGCACCGACACCGGCCGCATGTGCGTGGCGGCGCTCAACAGCAAGAACATCGACCACGTCTGCGCGTCGATCGCCAAAGTCATCTGAGCGACCAGACCGACCAGCGGGAGAACTTTGTTATTAATGTAAAGTTCTTCACACTTCTGCCCGGAACGACCCTCTCCCCAGGGTCGGCCTAGGGTTCGCCCCCTGCAGCGCTCGTTGTGGACTGATATATTGCACTGCAACATTTTCTTTCCGGGACCACGATGCTGTATCAAATCTACGAAGCCCAGCGCTCCCTGATGGAGCCGTTTGCCGATTTCGCGCAGGCGGCTTCCAAGCTCTACAGCCAGGGCGCCGTGTACGGCCAACTGCCCATGGCGCAACGCATGGCGGCCGGCTACGACCTGCTCTACCGCCTGGGCAAGGACTACGAGAAGCCCGAGTTCAACATCAAGAGCGTCAAGGTCGACGGCGAAGAGGTCGTGATCCAGGAAGCCGTCGAGCTCGACAAGCCCTTCTGCGAGCTGCGCCGGTTCAAGCGCTTCACCGACGAACCCCACATCCTCAAGACGCTCAAGAGCCAGCCCGTGGTGCTGATCGTGGCGCCGCTGTCGGGCCACTACGCCACGCTGCTGCGCGACACGGTGCGCACCATGCTGCAGGCGCACAAGGTCTACATCACCGACTGGAAGAACGCACGGCTGGTGCCGCTGTCCGAAGGCGAATTCCACCTCGACGACTACATCAACTACGTGCAGGAGTTCATCCGCCGGCTGCAGGCCGAATACGGCAACTGCCACGTGGTGAGCGTCTGCCAGCCGACGGTGCCGGTGCTCGCGGCGGTGTCGCTCATGGCCAGCCGCGGCGAGCCGCTGCCGCTCTCCATGACGATGATGGGCGGGCCCATCGACGCGCGCAAGTCGCCCACCGCGGTGAACAACCTCGCGATGAACAAGAGCTACGAGTGGTTCGAGAACAACGTGATCTACCGCGTGCCGCACGGCTTTCCGGGCGAGGGCCGCCGCGTGTACCCGGGCTTCCTGCAGCACACGGGTTTCGTCGCGATGAACCCCGACCGCCACGCCTCGAGCCACTACGACTATTTCAAGAACCTGATCAAGGGCGACGACGCGAGCACCGAGGCCCATCGCAAGTTCTATGACGAGTACAACGCGGTGCTCGACATGGACGCCGACTACTACCTCGAGACCATCCGCACCGTGTTCCAGGAGTTCGACCTGGTGAACGGCACCTGGGACGTGCGCAACCCCCAGGGCAAGCTCGAGCGCGTGCGGCCGCAGGACATCCGCTCGACCGCGCTGCTCACGGTCGAGGGCGAACTCGACGACATCTCGGGCTCGGGCCAGACCGAAGCCGCGCACAGCCTCTGTACCGGCATCGCCGATGCGAAGCGCGAGCACTACGAAGTCAAGGGCGCCGGCCACTACGGCATCTTCAGCGGCCGCCGCTGGCGCGACCAGGTCTACCCACGCATGGCGAGATTCATCGCGGCGCACGACGAGCCTCAGCGCCGCGCCGGTGCGCGCGAGAACCTGGCCGCCGAAGACCGCGTCAAGCCCGCCCGCAAGACCGCTGTCGCAGCCGCTGCCAAGAAAACCGTGACGGCCACCGCCGCCAGGAAGCCCGCGGCCCGCAAAAAGTGAACGGGCTGGCCGCACGCATCCACCAGGCACTGCCGCAGACGCAGTGCACACGTTGCGGCTACGCCGATTGCGCCGGCTATGCGGAGGCCGTGGCCGAGGGTGAAGCCGGCATCAACCAGTGCCCACCCGGCGGCGCCGAAGGCATCGAGCGGCTGGCACGGCTCACCGGCCGTGAAGCGCAGCCGCTCGATCCGCAGTTCGGTACCGAGGGCCCGCGTCGCTTGGCGGTCATCGACGAAGCCTGGTGCATCGGCTGCACGCTCTGCCTCGACGCCTGCCCGACCGACGCCATCCTCGGCATTCACAAGCGCATGCACACCGTGATCGAGCCGCACTGCACGGGGTGCGAACTCTGCGTGCCGGTCTGCCCTGTGGACTGCATTTCGCTCGAGGTGGAGACGCCCGGGCGCAGCGGCTGGGCCGCTTGGTCCGAGGCACAGGCCGAGGCGGCGCTGCAGCGCTACCAGCGGCATGGCACGCATCGCCGGCTCGCCAAGCGCATCGAGGAACCGTCGCCCGCCCCTGCCGAGCCGCAGGCGGCCGACGTGCGCAAGCGCTCCATCGTCGAGGCCGCGCTGGCACGCGCCCGCGCCGCGGCGCTGCAGCGCGCGTCCACGCCCAAGCCCTGAGCGACCTCTTCGGGTCGGGGTTCAGCGCTTCTTCGGGCGCTTGAACAGCAGCAGCAACACGCCCGCGAGCACCACGCCCACCGCGTACCACTCGAAGCGCGTGACCGTCTCATTGGCGATCCACACGCCTAGCAGCATCGCGATCACCGGCGTCACGAAGGTGTAGCTCGACGCCAGCGCCGCTGGCGCCCTCGCGAGCAGCACCATGTAGGCGTTGAAGGCGATCAGCGAGCCGAAGACCACCAGGTAGAGCCACGCGCCGACCGCGAGCGGATCGAACGGCCAGGCCAGGCGCTCGCCGGCCGCGGCCGCGAGCACCATCAGCACCACGCCGCCGCAGATCATTTCGCTTGCGAAGCCCATCGCGCCGGGCGCGAGCGGCAGGCTGCGCTGGCTCAGCACGCTGCCCATCGACCAGCACACGCAGGCGATCGAGATCGCGGCCAATCCCGCGGGCGACGACTGGAAGCCGCTGCCCTGCATCAGCATCAGCACGCCGACCAGCCCGAGTGCAATGCCGGCCGCTTCGAGCCGCGTCGGCCGGATGCCCCAGACCAGGTTCAGCAGCGCAATCAGCAGCGGCACCACCGCGATGAAGGCCGTCACCAGTCCCGAGCCAATCGACACCTCGGCCACGGCCGTGCCCCCCATGCCGCCGCCAAGCATCAGCGCGCCGACGACGAAGGCATTGCGCCACTGCGCTCGCGACGGCCAGGCCGCGCCGCGCCAGCGCATCCAGGCCAACAGCACCACGCCGGCGAACAGGAAGCGCGAGCCCATCTGGAGAAAGGGCGGGAAGCTGACCAGCGCGTACTTGATCGCGAGGTAGGTCGATCCCCAGACCAGCCAGGTGGCGGCGAGGCAGAGCCAAAGGAAGGGCGGCATGGCGGCGGCGGGCGCGGCTTGCGATGGGGAGGCGAGCATGGGCATGGGGACGATGGTTGTGGCGGCGAATGCGCCATGGTATGAAAGCGCTTTGCGTTCAACCATGGCAACTTCCTGGTTCTGGCGCCCTTCTCACCTGTGATTCAAAGGACTTTCATGGAATTCGCCTTGAACCCCAACCTGGACGCCCACGACACGCGCATCCTGGCCGAACTGCAGAAGGACGCGCGCCTCACGATGGCCGAACTCGGCCGCCGCGTGCACCTGAGCCAGCCGGCAGTGACCGAGCGCGTGAAGAAGCTCGAGGCCGGGGGCGTGATCAGCGGCTACCGCGCCACCGTGAATTTGTCGAAGCTCGGCTACGGCATCCGTGCGCTGATCCGCGTCGGCCGCGCCGAATACGACCGCGTGGTCCAGCTGATTCAGCAGACGCCCGAATGCATCAATGCCTACAACGTGACCGGCGACGACAGCTGGATCCTCGAGATCGCGGTCATCGACGTGAGCCACCTCGATGCGGTGGTCACCAAGTTCTGCATCCTCACCGAGACCGCAACCTCGATCATCCTGAACCCGGCGCGCGAGCACCAGCCGATGCTGCCGCCGCACCGATCCGACGTGAAGCCGCCGATCCGGAAGGTCGTCAACGCGTAGCCGCGAGCGCAGCGAACGCCGCCACCACCTCGGGCGGCGCCTGCACCATCTCGATCAGCACGCCCTCGCCTGCGATCGGGAATTCGTCGTTCGCCTTTGGGTGCAGGAAGCAGATGTCGAAGCCCGCCGCACCCTTGCGGATGCCGCCGGGCGCAAAACGCACGCCCTGCGCCGTGAGCCACTCGACGGCCTTCGGCAGGTCGTCGATCCACAGGCCCACATGGTTGAGCGGGGTGGCGTGCACCGCGGGCTTCTTCTCGGGGTCGAGCGGCTGCATCAGGTCGACCTCGACCTTGAACGGGCCGCTGCCCATCGCGCAGATGTCTTCGTCGACGTTCTCGCGCTCGCTTCGGAAGGTGCCCGTCACTTCGAGTCCGAGCATGTCGACCCAGAGCTTCTGCAGCCGCTGCTTGTCCGGCCCTCCGATCGCGATCTGCTGGATGCCGAGCACCTTGAACGGACGTTGCGTCGTGGTCATGCGTGCGGCTCCTGCGTGCGCGTGGCGTTGAGGCCGAGTTTCTTCAGCAGCACCGTGTCGGCCTCGACGTCGGGGTTGCCGGTCACCAGCAGCTTGTCGCCATAGAAGATCGAGTTCGCACCGGCCATGAAGCACAGCGCCTGCACCGCATCGCCGAGCTGCTGTCGGCCGGCCGACAGGCGCACGCGCGCGGTCGGCATGGTGATGCGCGCGACCGCGATCATGCGCACGAAGTCGAAGGGGTCGACCGGTTCCGAATCGGCCAGCGGCGTGCTGGGCACGCGCACCAGGCTGTTGATCGGCACCGACTCCGGATACGGATCGAGGTTGGCCAGCTGTGCGATCAGCCCCGCGCGGTGCACCGGCTGTTCGCCCATGCCGACGATGCCACCGCAGCACACGCTGATGCCCGCGCTGCGCACGTGCGCGAGCGTGTCGAGCCGGTCCTGGTAGGTGCGCGTGTCGACCACGTCGGTGTAGTACTCGGGCGCGGTGTCGAGGTTGTGGTTGTAGTAGTCGAGGCCCGCGGCCTTGAGCTGCTCGGCATGGTGCGGCTCGAGCATGCCGAGCGTGGCGCAGGTCTGCATGCCCAGGCCTTTCACGGCCTCGACCAGCACGGCCACCTTCTCCACGTCGCGGTCCTTGGGCGCGCGCCAGGCTGCGCCCATGCAGAAGCGCGTGGCGCCCGCGTCCTTGGCGGCCTGTGCGGCGCGCAGCACCTCGTCGACTTCCATCAGCTTCTGCGCCTTCACACCGGTGTCGAACTCGGCAGACTGCGGGCAGTAGCCGCAGTTCTCGGGACAGCCGCCGGTCTTGACCGAAAGCAGCGTCGCCAGCTCGATGTCGCCGGCGGGAAAATGCGCACGGTGCACCGTCTGCGCCTCGAACAGCAGGTCCATCAGCGGCCTGTCGAGCAGCGCCTGGATGGCCTCGACCGACCACGGGCCTTGCGGGGCGCTGGCCTTCGGCGCGGGCCGGTGCAGCGTCACGGGCTGCAGCAGATCGTTGGCACCCATCAGTTGAACTCCATGATGACCTGGTCGACCGCGAGCGACTCGCCCTTGGCGGCCGAGATCTTGCCGACCACGCCGTCCTGCGTGGCGAACAGCACGTTCTCCATCTTCATGGCCTCGATCACCGCGAGCTTCTCGCCCGCGCGCACCTGCTGGCCTGGCTGCACCGACACCTCGACCAGCAGCCCCGGCATCGGCGACATCAGGAACTTGCTCAGATCCGGCGGCGCCTTGTAGGGCATCAGCGCGAGCAGGCGTGCGCCGAGCGGCGACAGCACCATGGCCTCGATCTGCTTGCCGTCGTGCGCCACGCGCAGCGCGAGCGGGCTGCGGCCGGCGCCGCGCTCGACCTGCGCGGTAAAGGGCCGGTCGTTCACCGTGCCCTGCACCCGGATCGCGCCGAGCGCGGAGCTGCTGTCGATCTTGTAGGTCTTGCCGTCCACGGCCACCGCGCTGGCGCCGGTCTTGCCCTGGAAGTCGGTGACCGAGACCGGATGGTGCACATGCCGGCCTTCGGCACCGAGCTCGACCACCACGAACTGCTCGCCCACCTTCACGCCATGGCCTTCGAGCTGCCCGCTGATGCCCGAGGCGCGCGCGCGGTAACGGCGGTGCACATACGCCGCCAGCGCCACCAGGAACGACGGGTCGGCATGCGCCACGTCCTCGGCATGGAAGCCCTGGCCGTAGTGCTCGGCGATGAAGCCGGTGTTGAAATCGCCCGCCACGAACTTCGGGTGTGCAAGCAGCGCCGCCTGGAACGGGATGTTGCTGCTGATGCCGCGGATCACGAAGCCGTTGAGCGCCTCGCGCATGCGTGCGATCGCATGGTTGCGGTCCTTACCGTGCACGATGAGCTTGGCGATCATCGAGTCGTAGTACATCGGGATCTCGCCACCGTCGTACACGCCGGTGTCCACGCGCACGCCGTTCAGGCGTTCGGTGTCGGCCGCGAACATCGTCTCGGGCGGTGGCTGGAACTTCACGAGCCGGCCGGTCGAAGGCAGGAAGTTGCGGAACGGATCCTCGGCATTGATGCGGCACTCGATGGCCCAGCCATTGCGCTTGACGTCGTCCTGGCCGAGCGGCAGCTTCTCGCCGGCCGCCACGCGGATCATCAGCTCGACCAAGTCGAGCCCGGTGATGCATTCGGTCACCGGATGCTCCACCTGCAGGCGCGTGTTCATCTCCAGGAAGTAGAAGCTCTGGTCCTTGCCGACCACGAACTCCACCGTGCCCGCGCTCTGGTACTTCACCGCCTTGGCGAGCGCCACCGCCTGATCGCCCATCGCGCGGCGCGTGGCCTCGCTGATGAAGGGCGACGGCGCTTCCTCGATCACCTTCTGGTGGCGGCGCTGGATCGAGCACTCGCGCTCGTTCAGGTAGATCACGTTGCCATGCGCATCGCCGAGCACCTGGATCTCGATGTGGCGCGGCTCCTCGACGAATTTCTCGATGAACACGCGGTCGTCGCCGAAACTGTTGAGTGCCTCGTTGCGGCACGAGGTGAAGCCTTCGAAAGCCTCCTTGTCGTTCCACGCCACGCGCAGGCCCTTGCCGCCGCCGCCGGCCGAGGCCTTGATCATCACGGGATAGCCGATGTCCTTGGCGATCTCGACCGCGCGCTCGGCCGAGTCGATGGCGTCGTTCCACCCTGGGATGGTGTTGACCTTGGCTTCGTTCGCGAGCTTCTTCGAGGCGATCTTGTCGCCCATCGCTGCGATCGAATAGTGCTTGGGGCCGATGAAGGCGATGCCCTCTTCCTCGACCTTGCGCGCGAAGGCCTCGTTCTCCGACAGGAAGCCGTAGCCCGGATGCACCGCCTCGGCGCCCGTGGCCTTGCAGGCTGCAATGATGCGATCGGCCTGCAGGTACGACTCACGCGACGGTGCGGCGCCGATGTGCACGGCTTCGTCGGCCATCTCGACGTGGCGTGCCTCCTTGTCGGCGTCGGAATACACCGCGACGGTCAGGATGCCCATCTTCTTCGCGGTTTGAATAACGCGGCAGGCGATCTCCCCGCGGTTGGCAATCAGTATCTTCTTGAACATGTTCTTCTTCTCCGTCCCGCTCACAAAGGAATGTTCCCGTGCTTGCGCCACGGGTTCTCGAGCTTCTTCTCACGCAGCATCACTAGCGAGCGGCAGATGCGCTTGCGCGTCTCGTGCGGCAGGATCACGTCGTCGATGTAGCCGCGCGCACCCGCCACGTACGGGTTGGCGAAGCGCGCCTTGTACTCGGCCTCGCGCGCCGCGAGCTTCGCGGGATCGTTCTTGTCCTCGCGGAAGATGATCTCCACCGCGCCCTTGGCACCCATCACCGCGATCTCGGCGCGCGGCCAGGCCAGGTTGACGTCGCCGCGCAGGTGCTTCGATGCCATCACGTCGTAGGCGCCGCCATAGGCCTTGCGCGTGATGACGGTGATCTTGGGCACCGTGCACTCCGCGTAGGCGTACAGCAGCTTGGCACCGTGCTTGATGATGCCGCCGTACTCCTGCCCGGTGCCGGGCATGAAGCCGGGCACGTCGACGAAGGTGACCACCGGGATGTTGAAGGCATCGCAGAAGCGCACGAAGCGCGCGGCCTTGATGCTCGACTTGATGTCGAGGCAGCCGGCCAGCACCAGCGGCTGGTTGGCCACGATGCCCACGGTCTGGCCTTCCATGCGCGCGAAGCCGATCACGATGTTCTTCGCATAGTCGGGCTGCAGCTCGAAGAAGTCGCCGTCGTCGACCACCTTGTGGATCAGCTCCTTGATGTCGTACGGCTTGTTCGGGTTGTCGGGAACCAGCGTGTCGAGCGAATAGTCGGGTCGGTCGGCCGGGTCGCCCTGGCCGTTGTTGCCCAGGCGCACTGGCGGCTTCTCGCGGTTGTTGAGCGGCAGGTAGTTGTACAGGCGGCGCAGCATCATCAGCGCCTCGACGTCGTTCTCGAACGCCATGTCGGCCACGCCGCTGCGCGTGGTGTGGGTGATGGCGCCGCCGAGCTCCTCGGCCGTGACGCTCTCGTGCGTCACGGTCTTCACCACGTCGGGGCCGGTGACGAACATGTAGCTCGAGTCCTTCACCATGAAGATGAAGTCGGTCATGGCGGGCGAATAGACCGCGCCGCCCGCGCACGGGCCCATGATCATGCTGATCTGCGGCACCACGCCCGAGGCCATCACGTTGCGCTGGAACACGTCGGCATAGCCGCCGAGCGAGGCCACGCCTTCCTGGATGCGTGCGCCGCCCGAGTCGTTGAGGCCGATGACGGGTGCGCCCACCTTCATGGCCTGGTCCATCACCTTGCAGATCTTCTCGGCATGCGCTTCGCTGAGCGCGCCGCCAAAGACGGTGAAGTCCTGGCTGTAGACGAACACCAGCCGGCCGTTGATCATGCCGTAGCCCGTGACCACGCCGTCGCCCGGGATCTTCTGCTCGGCCATGCCGAAGTCGACCGAGCGGTGCTCCACGAACATGTCCCATTCTTCGAAGGTGCCGTCGTCGAGCAGCAGTTCGATGCGCTCGCGCGCGGTGAGCTTGCCCTTGGCGTGCTGCGCGTTGATGCGCTTCTGCCCGCCGCCGAGGCGCGCCTGGGCGCGGCGCTTTTCGAGTTGTTCGATCAGTTCTTGCATGTTGTGCTTCCGAAGCTGTGGTCCTGAATCTGTGGTTTGTGGCTTCACGCCTGGGCCGCGATGGCCGCCGCCGCGAGCAGCTGGCGCGCCGCGGTCGATGCGGGCAGCGCGCCCTCGGCCACCTGTTGCGTGAGCTGCGGCAGCAGCTCGCGCACTTGCGGGTGCTGCCTGAAGGCCTGCTTGAGCCCCGCGTCGATGCGCTCCCACATCCACGCGGTGGCCTGCTTCTCGCGGCGCCGGGCGAGCTTGCCGTTGGCGCTTTGCAGTGCCTTGAACTGCATCACGGCGTCCCAGAAGGCGTCGACGCCGGTGTTCGCGAGCGCGCTGAGCTGCAGCACGCGCGGCAGCCAGAAGCGCACCTCCGCGCCGCTGTGCGCGTCGTGCGCCGCATGCGCGTGATCGGGGTTGCCCTGGTGGCCGAAGAGCCGCAGCGCCGAGGTGATCTGCGCCTGCGCGCGCGTGGCGGCATCGCGGTCGAGGTCGGCCTTGTTGATGACGACGAGGTCGGCGAGCTCCATCACGCCCTTCTTGATCGCCTGCAGGTCGTCGCCCGCGTTGGGCAACTGCATCAGCACGAACATGTCCGTCATGCCGGCCACCGCCGTCTCGCTCTGGCCCACGCCCACGGTTTCGACGATGACGATGTCGTAGCCCGCGGCCTCGCACACCAGCATGGCCTCGCGCGTCTTCTCGGCCACGCCGCCCAAGGTGCCGCTCGACGGGCTGGGCCGGATGAACGCGCGCTCGTGCACCGACAGCCGCTCCATGCGCGTCTTGTCGCCGAGGATGGAGCCGCCCGAGACGGTGGACGACGGATCGATCGTGAGCACAGCCACACGGTGGCCCTTGTCGATCAGCAGCAGGCCGAGCGTCTCGATGAAGGTCGACTTGCCCACGCCCGGCACGCCCGAGATGCCGAGCCGGAACGACTCGCCGGTGCGCGGCAACAGCGCCGTCAACAGCGCGTCGGCCTCTGCGCGATGGTCCGCACGGGTCGACTCGAGCAGCGTGATGGCCTTGGCGATGGCACGGCGCTGCGCCATGCCCTGCGGTGCGGCCAGCGCCCGTTCGAGCGCCGCGGCCGAATTCAGCACGCCTCCCCCGGTGCCACGCGCCATCGGTAGTGCACGTCGACGCCCTCTTCGCCCTCGAGCACGAATCCGTGCCGCAGGTAGAAGCGGTTGGCATCGCTCTTCACGAGCGCAGTGAGCTTGATGTCGCGCTGCTGCGCACGCGCCTCGGACTTGGCCCATTCGAGCACCCATTCGCCGATGCCCAGGCTCTGGAAGCCGGTGCGCAGGTAGAGATGGTCGAGCCGCAGCGCGTCGGCGCCTTCGGGCTTGAGCGTGACGAAGCCGATGCGCTGGTCGGCGTCGAGCACGACGTGGTGCATGTACGGCACCACGAAGCCCGCGCTGAGCCGCTCGCGCGCGCGCTCGGGATCGAAGCGCCCGACGCGCTCCAGGCTCGGGCGCATCGCATCGATGCGCAATGCCAGCATGGCCTCGAAATCGCCGGAGTCCACGGGCTGCAGCGACAGCCGCGAGAGGAGATCTTTCACGTTGCTTCCCACACGCGCCTGATTCAGGAGGACACCGCTGCGCGGATCTGCTCGAGCACATCCTTCGCACTGGCGGGAATCGGCGTGCCCGGGCCATAGATGCCCTTGACGCCCGCTTCATACAAAAAGTCGTAGTCCTGCCGCGGGATCACGCCGCCGACGAACACGATGATGTCGTCGGCACCTTGCTTCTTGAGCTCCTCGATGATCGCGGGCACCAGCGTCTTGTGGCCGGCCGCGAGCGTGCTCACGCCCACCGCATGCACGTCGTTTTCAATGGCCTGGCGCGCGCACTCCTCGGGCGTCTGGAACAGCGGCCCCATGTCGACGTCGAAGCCCAGGTCGGCAAACGCGGTGGCCACGACCTTGGCGCCGCGGTCGTGGCCGTCCTGCCCGAGCTTGGAGATCATCACGCGCGGCCGGCGGCCCTGCGCCTCGGCAAAGGCGTTGATCTCGGTCTTGAGGTTTTCCCAGCCTTCGGCCGAGTCGTAGGCGGCCGCGTACACACCGGTCACCTTTTGCGTATCGGCGCGATGGCGGCCGAATGATTTTTCGAGCGCATCCGAGATCTCGCCCACCGTGGCGCGCAGGCGCACCGCCTCGATGCTGAGCGCGAGCAGGTTGCCCGTGCCGTTCTCGGCCGCGTCGGTCAGCGCGTCGAGCGCGGCCTGCACCTTGGTGGCGTCGCGCGAGGAACGGATTTTCTGCAGGCGTGCGACCTGCTGCTCGCGCACCTTCACGTTGTCGATCGAGAGGCTGTCGATCGCGTCTTCGGTCTTGAGCTTGTACTTGTTGACGCCGACGATCACGTCGCGGCCCGAGTCGATGCGTGCCTGCTTCTCGGCCGCCGCGGCCTCGATCTTGAGCTTGGCCCAGCCGCTGTCGACCGCCTTGGTCATGCCGCCCATGGCCTCGACCTCCTCAATGATGGCCCAGGCCGCATCGGCCATGTCCTGCGTGAGCTTCTCCATCATGTAGCTGCCGGCCCACGGGTCGATCACGTTCGTGATGTGCGTCTCTTCCTGGATGATGAGCTGCGTGTTGCGCGCAATGCGCGCGCTGAACTCGGTCGGCAGCGCGATGGCTTCGTCGAGCGCATTGGTGTGCAGGCTCTGCGTGCCGCCGAACACCGCGGCCATGGCCTCGATCGTCGTGCGCACCACGTTGTTGTAAGGGTCCTGCTCGGTCAGCGACCAGCCCGAGGTCTGGCAGTGCGTGCGCAGCATCAGGCTCTTCGGGTTCTTGGGATCGAACTCCTTCATGATGCGGCACCACAAGAGGCGCGCGGCGCGCATCTTGGCCACCTCGAGGTAGAAGTTCATGCCGATGGCCCAGAAGAACGACAGCCGGCCTGCGAAGCCGTCGACGTCGAGGCCCTTGGCGAGCGCAGTCTTCACGTACTCCTTGCCATCGGCCAGCGTGAAGGCCAGCTCCAGCGCCTGGTTCGCGCCGGCCTCCTGCATGTGGTAGCCGCTGATCGAGATCGAGTTGAACTTCGGCATCTTCTGGGCCGTGTACTCGATGATGTCGCCGATGATCCGCATGCTCGGCGCGGGCGGAAAGATGTAGGTGTTGCGGACCATGAACTCCTTGAGGATGTCGTTCTGGATGGTTCCGCTCAGCTGTTCCTGCGCCACGCCCTGCTCCTCGGCCGCCACCACGTAGCCCGCGAGCACCGGCAGCACCGCGCCGTTCATCGTCATGGAGACGCTCACCTTGTCGAGCGGGATCTGGTCGAACAGGATCTTCATGTCCTCGACCGAATCGATCGCCACGCCGGCCTTGCCGACGTCGCCGGTCACGCGCGGATGGTCGCTGTCGTAGCCGCGATGGGTGGCCAGGTCGAAGGCCACGCTCACGCCCTGGCCGCCCGCGGCGAGCGCCTTGCGGTAGAAGGCGTTCGATTCTTCGGCGGTCGAGAAGCCGGCGTACTGCCGGATCGTCCACGGGCGCACCGCATACATGGTGGCCTGCGGGCCGCGCAGGTAGGGCTCGAAGCCGGGCAGCGTGTCGGCGTACTTCAGCCCCTTCAGGTCGGCGGCCGTGTAGAGCGGCTTGACGGTGATGCCGTCGGGCGTGAGCCAGTTCAGCGCGCTCACGTCGCCGCCGGGCGCCGACTTGGCCGCGGCCTTGGCCCAATCGTCGAGGGTTGCGGGCTTGAAGGTGGGTTCGGGTGTGCTGCTCATGAAGGGGCCGTGGTGCAGTGTCTTCTTGCGGAATCGTCGCGTGCGCCCGCAACGGATTTGCAGGCCGGCCGCGAGTCTAACCGATCCGTAATTATTAATTCAAACCCATTTTTGAGGTACATTCGCGCCCATGTCCGCTGTCACCCTCACCCCGCGCGCCCTCTATGAAGAGGTGGCCGAGCTGCTGCGCCAGCGGATCTTCCGCCGCGAGCTCGAGCCCGGCAGCTGGATCGACGAGCTCAAGCTGGCCGACGAATACGGCATCAGCCGCACCCCATTGCGCGAGGCGCTGAAAGTGCTCGCGGCCGAGGGGCTGGTGACGATGAAGGTGCGGCGCGGCGCCTACGTGACCGAGGTGTCGGAGCAGGACCTGGCCGACGTCTACCACCTGCTGTCGCTGCTCGAGAGCGACGCGGCGGGCGTGGTGGCCGAGCGCGCCAGCGCCGAGCAACGGCAGGAACTCAAGGCGCTGCATGCCGAGCTCGAAGCCGCCGCGGCGCCGGGCAAGGTCGATCGCGAGCATTTCTTCGCGGTCAACGAGCGCTTCCACATGCGGCTGCTTGCCATCGCCAACAACAAGTGGCGCGACCAGATGGTGGCCGACCTGCGCAAGGTGATGAAGCTCAACCGCCACAACTCGCTGCTGAAGGCGGGGCGCATCGCCGAATCGCTGGCCGAGCACCGCGCGATCATGGCGGCGATCGAGGCACGCGATGCCACGGCGGCCATGGCGCGCATGCGCGAGCATTTCGCGAACGGGCTCGAAGCCGCGAACTGAATCCCGTGCGGCTCGCGGGCCGGCTACGCGGCTTGGGCGACGGGCTCGTGCGCAAGCGCCATCACTTCACGCGGCGGGCGCGTCTTGAGCTTGTGGTCGCTCCACACCTGCCGCCAGCGCCGTGCGCCGGGCAGGCCATTGCGCAGGCCCAGCATGTGGCGTGCGATGGAATACCAGAGCGTGCCGTGCTCGGCGGCCTCGCGCTCCATGTAGTCGCACATCAGCGATTCCACTTCTTCGCGCGTGAGCGGCTGCGCTTCGGCGCCGTAGAACTCGGCGTCCCATTCGGCCAGCCACCATGGGTTGTGGTACGCCTCGCGCCCGATCATCGCGCCGTCGAGCAGCCGCAGGTGCTCGTGCACCTGGGCGTTGGTCGTGAGTCCGCCGTTGACCGCAAAGTCGAGATCCGGAAACTCGTGCTTGAGCCGGTGCACGATCTCGTAGCGCAGCGGCGGGATCTCGCGGTTCTGCTTCGGGCTCAGGCCCTGCAGCCAGGCATTGCGCGCATGCACGATGAAGGTCTTGCAGCCGGCCTCGCTGACTGCGCCGACGAAGTCGCGCACGAATTCGTAGCGCTCGATCTTGTCGATGCCGATGCGGTGCTTGACCGTGACCGGCACGTCCACCACATCGACCATCGCCTTCACGCAGTCGGCCACCAGCTGCGGCTCGTTCATGAGGCAGGCGCCGAAGGCCCCGCGCTGCACACGCTCGCTCGGGCAGCCGCAGTTGAGGTTGATCTCGTCGTAGCCCCACTCTTCGCCGAGCTTCGCGCAATGCGCGAGGTCGGCCGGTTCGCTGCCGCCGAGCTGCAGCGCCACCGGATGCTCCGCGTCGTGAAAGCGCAGGTGCCGCGGCACGTCGCCATGGATGAGCGCGCCGGTGGTCACCATCTCGGTGTAGAGCAGCGCATGACGCGTCATGAGGCGGTGGAAGAACCGGCAATGGCGGTCGGTCCAATCCATCATGGGTGCGACGGAGATGGTTTTCTCTTTCAGATTCAAGGACTTGTCGTTCATACGCAGGCGCCGGCTCGGACCCGTAGTTTCTCACGCAGCGGTTTTCGCCACCGGCCACCCGGCCCGGCGCAGGCCCCTGGGGAGGCGTTGTCCGACTCCGGACCACGTGCGCACTCGCGACAATGGGCGAATTCGGCAACGCCGCCAGCGCCGCGCACAGGCGGCCTTCCCTCTCCAGGTTCCGCACCGATGACCCGCATCTACCTCATAGAAGACAACCCCCTGATCGCCACCACCCTGTCCGACGGGCTGCGGGAATTCTCCGGATGCAAGGTCGTCGCCACCGCCGCGAGCGCCGACGAGGCGATCGATTGGCTCGACGCGAACCCCGACGGTTGGGACGCCGCGGTGATCGACATGTTCCTCGCCCAGGGCAATGGGCTGACGGTGGCGAACCACCTCAAGGAACGCAAGTCGCCGGTGCAGCGCACCGTGGTATTCATGAACCATGCCACCTCCGAGCTGCGCGAAGACGCGCTGTCGGCGGGCGTCGACGCGGTGTTCGACAAGTCGCTGCAGCTCGAGGACTTCTACGAGTTCTGCCGCTCGCTGGGCATTCCGCGGCGCTGAGACGGCGATCGGGCGCAGTCAGTACACGACGTTCACCGTGACAGTGTCCTGATAGGCATCAGGCCGCACGTTCGGCAATCCGGGCACGCGCCCATAGACCGGTAGCGTTTGCTGCACCCCGGTGCCGGTACCGTCGACGTCATTGGACGGCTGGCTTCCCCAGAGCACCGACCGGCCGGCATTGCTGTACAGCCTGTAAGGCACCGTGTCCGAATTGCCGGCGGATTGGCCGAGCATGGCGCCGGCGCCGTTCGTGTTGTTGTTCGAGGGGATCAGCCGCACCGCGTAGGCGGTGGGCTGCGAGCAGGTGACCCGGATCGCTGTGGCGGCGTCGATGTTGGCGGACGAAGGAATGCCGTCGACGATGCCGAAGTCGAGCGGGTCGGCCGACACCAGGCAGCTCTTGACGACGTTGACGGAAACGTCGAAACCGAAGAAGCCGACCCGGGGTGCCCCGCGGCAATCAGCCGATGGCGGCGGGGCCGTGGTGGACACCCTGATCTTCAACGCGGTGTGGTTGCCGGCGAAACTGCTCGAATACGCCCCGGGGGGGACGGTGGATTGCCCCGAGAAAATTCGCCCGTGCATCGTATGGCTGCCGCTGACCGTGCCCGGCACGCTGCCGGACTGCGCCGGCAGCGTGAGCGCGACATCGTAGCTGTCGGGAACTGGCGAAGTGGAGCCTCCCGACCCCCAGACCAGGGACGCCGCATTCTGGTACGCCTGAAAATTCAACAGCGTGCCATCCGTGTTGCTCATCACCCGCGGGTCCCAATTGTCCCCAGGTGCGGCGAAACCGGCCGAACCGTCTCCAATGGCGAAGCACACCCGCATGTAGCGAACACCAGGCTGGTCGTTGGTACAGGTGTAGTTCAGCGTGGCGGTGGTCGAATGTGTGCCGCCACTGATCAAGTCGACGTTGCCGAAATTCAGCGCGGTCATCGTCGCAGAGCAGGTTGGCGCGGCCTCTGCCTGCTGCGGCAGCAAGCTTGCGGCCGCCGCGCACAGGACCAGGACGGACAACAGCCGCTTTTTTCGTCGCGGCAGGCGAGCGTTCATGGCGATTTCTCCTTGGCGCAGCGCAGCGGCCCGATCTCCGGGATGCCGTGCCCGCGCTTCACATGGTCGAACCGAACCGTGCAGCGTCCGGAAGGGGTCTGCACCTGCAGCGTATTGCTCTGCTCGAGCGTGTCGATGTAGGTCATGCCGTCGAAGCCCACCATCGCGACGCTTTCTTTTCCGTTGACGCCGACACGTGAGCCCAGGGGCAGGAAACCGCCCTTCTCGTCCACCAGGATCAGCGCCGCGGCACGCACCGGGGTGATGCCGAATTCGACCAGCGTGCCGGCACGGTCGGTGGGTGTGGCGACGGCCTTCACGCGGTCCACGCGCATGTCGGCCGGCAGTTGCAGCGGATCGATCGCCAGCCGGTTGCGCTGGTAGGCCTGCAGCGGCGTGACCAGCAGCATTCCGTTCTTGTCGGTGGCGCCGACAAGCCGGTTCTCGAGCTTGACCGGCACGCCGGGAACACCGCCGGTGGACACCACCGCGAAGCCGTCGTCGAGCGAGCGCGCGGCAAAGGCTTGCCCGCCCATGAAGACCAGCGAGCCCGTGGCGCCCGCGTAGCCGTAGCGGCTACGGCCCACGGCATGGACGCCGGCCGTCGCGCGGCCGCTGCGGCCCAGGTAGGCGAGCTCGGCCGAACCGCCCTCCGCATGGCGCTCGCCATGCTGCGCCGCGACACGCCAGCCGAACCCGCCTTCGGGCTGCGGCGAGCGCTGTGCGTTGGCCTGGTACAGCGTGCGGTCGCGCTCTCGCTGGACGCTCGTGCCCGCCGAAACGTTGCCGTCCAGCGCCCATGAGAGACCGAGCGACACGGTGCTGTGCCGACGCTCGACGAGGTTGTGGTTGATGCTCACGTTCACCGATCCACGCCGCCCCAGCGAGCGGGACCAGCTCGCGCTCACGTAGCGCGCGACCTGTTCGCCGGGGTAGCGCAGGTGGATATAGCTGAGCCCGAAACCGCCCAGTCGCTCGGTGCCGTAGCCGACCGAAATGCGCCCCGAACGGTCGGCCGGGCGCGCTCCACTGAGCGATGCAATGTCGCGGTACTTGCCCTGGGTGCGGGTGCCGTCGAGCGAGACGTTGAACCGCCGGTTGCGCCACGCGTAGCCGAAATTGAAGAGCGACCCCTCGTCGGCGCCGCGCCGGCTGCGCGCGGCTGCCGCCGTCGCCACGCCGCCCTGCTCGCCGATGCGGTAGACGACGCCGCCGCCGGCCGTCAGCAGGCCGCGCGAGGCTTCGGCATGCGTCTCGATCGTCAACCGCTTGGTCAGGCCGTAGCGCCAGGTTCCACTCGCCGCCGGATCTTTGCCATAGTCGAACGAACGCAGTCCGCGGTTCTGCCGTACGGCACCCACCTCGACCGACCAGTCCGACAAGCCCTTCTCGAGCATGCGCTGCTGCACGTCGTAGAGTGCGTAGTCGAGCGTCGTCGCGCGGCCGAAGGCATCGGTGAGCACCACCTGCGCGCTGCCGGCGCCGCTGATCCCGGGAACGGTGTCGAGCTGAAACGGACCGGAGGGCACGCGGCCGGTGTACTGTTTCACGCCGTTCACGAACACCTCGACCTGCGACGGCAGCGCGGCAGTGCCCAGAAAGGACGCGAGCGGCGTCGTGGTGCGGTAGGGCTGCAGTGCGAAATTGCGCGACAGCTGCACGCCGCCGATCAGGGTCGAGCGCGACCATGCCAGGCCGCTGGTGGTGGTGTCGCCGATGCGCAAGGTCAGCGCCTGGTCGGGAAACGAGCGGCTCCAGGTGGTGTCGAGCCGCGTCGAACGCTGCTGCCATCCGGCATTTGGCTCGCGCGAGCCGCGCGACAGGAATGTGCTGCTCAGCACCGACTGGCCATTGAAAACCCGTGCTTCCGCAAAGGCGTTGAGGCCGGTGCCGCCGTGCTCGCCGCGCGTGCCGTACAGGTCGTAGTTGAGCGCCAGGCCAGGCGATGCGCTGGCCTCGGGCACCGACACGTCGCGGGTGTCGATCACCGTGCGCGCATGCGGCACAGCCTCCGAGGTGGCGTCGATCGCCACCGACTGCTGGCGCACGTTGTAGACCGCCTGGACGCCAGGCAGCCCGTGCAACCGCACCGGGTCCGCGGTGAAGGACGGCAGTGCGAAGCCGAGCGATTTCAGCGTGTCCGCGCTGGCCCACAGTTCGCCGTCGCGCAGCGCAAAGTGCACCAGGCCGCGCGGGCGGCCATTGAGCGTCAGCTCCAGAACGAGGTCGATCCCGCGCGGGCCATCCGCTGGTTGCCCGCCTCCGCGCGCAAGAACGCGTTCGCCTGCCGAGACGAGTTCATCGGCTGCCGCCGCGCCTTGTGCGCCGGCAGTCAACAACAGCAGGGCTATCGCCCGATCAAGGTGCCGGCTCGACCGGCGAGAGGGCTTGCTGCCACGCACTCCCATTGATCAGCGCCCGCAGCGTTCCACCTTGGGAGAATGCGTCCGCCGGGGCCTTGAGCAGCCAGCGCCTCTGCGCGCCCCCCAAGACGTAGCCCAGCAGGCCGCGATGCACCTTGATGCTTTTGCCACTGTTGTCCACGAACTGAATCTCGGCAAGCTGCGCATGGATGTTCCCTGTGTTGTTGACTTCCAGTACTGCACGCTCTCCATCGGCGCGCATGTTCCAGTTCAGATGGGCCGACGCTTCTGCAGCGGCGCCTGCGTCGGGCGGCGCGAGAAACACCGGTACGGAATAGCGAAGCACGAAGCGGACGCCGCTGCCCGCTTCGGTGCCGGGTATCGGCAGTTCGTCGATGACCACGCGGTACGCGGCCTCGGTTTCTGCCGGGGCGGCGGTGCGGATCAGGCGGATCAGTTGGCGCTCGCCCTTGCCCAGTTCGATCATCGGTGGGCTCGCCAGCACCTCGCGCGACGGTATTTCCTTGTTCTCGCCGTTCTCCTGGATCCAGCGATAGACGCGCACCTGGGCCGTGACGGGGCCCTGGCCGATGTTGCTGAGCCACAGGCCCTCGGCGTTCTGGGTGGCGCTCAGCGTGACGGTGGTGGGCGAAACCTGCAGGCCGCTGCTGCTGGCATCGCCATGCAGCGATGCGCCCAGGACGAGCGCGGCGGGCAACAGGCTTCGCATGGCGCTGCGGCTTCTCACAGCCTTCTCAATAGCGAACCGTCACCGTCACGGTGTCCCTGTAGGCGTCGGGCGTGACGTTCGCGCTCGCCACCGTGCCATATACGGTATGCGACTGCGCGGCACCGTTGCCCGTGCCGGAGACGCCATTGCCTACCACCGTGCCGCTCGTATTGGTGTTGCCCCAGACGGCGCCGGTCGCACCGCTGGCGGAACGCAGCTGGTAGCCGACCGTGTCGGTATTGCCCGTGACGCTGCCGGCGTTTTGCGCAGCCATCTGCCCCGCGCCCGTGGTGCTGTTATTGCTCGGCGTCAAGCCGATCGTATAAGCAGTGCCTTTGGAGCAGGTCACGCTGATGTTGTTTTGCGCCGCCAGGTTGGTGGCCGAGGCGTCCTGCGAACCGAAGTCGATGTCAGAAGCACTCCCGGCCACCACGCTGCACGCCTTGACGACCGTCATTTTCACATTGAAGGTCGCGGTGGCCGGATTAGGAGCCGCAAAAGCGTTTGCTGCAGCAATACCAGCCACCGCAAGGAGAAGCCGAGAGTTTTTCATACGTTTTTCACCTTTGAATTGAATGCACTGAGCGCCAGTGCGACGTGAGGCGATTTAAAACTATCGACCTCATCCAATTCGTGGATGATTACCCTAATTTGTTAAAGAAGTGTGGTTCTTTTTTTCTGCAATTCGAAAACAATATTGTTTATTTGCAGATTCCTTCTTCTTCAATTACAAAGTTTAGGTATTGATTGGCGCGCGCCTGCGCGCAGACATGCGCGTGCTGTCTGGCGCTTGTGCGTATGAAAAGAAACCGGCAGCGCCGGGCTGCGAACTGCGCTTCAGTCCACCTTGACCCGGAACAGCACCCAGCCGGTGCCCCCCGGCTGAACCGTTCCCACGAACCGCCACTCGATCGGGCCCGTCCCACCCTCCGGCTGCGCGCTCGCGCAAGGCACGCCCGCCGCCGGCAGCGCATTGGCGGGCGTGTTCTTCGTGCAGCTCGTCAGCGACGCAGGCGTGCTGCCCGCACTCGCGCTCACAAAGCTGGTGTAGCCCGGCGTGGTGTCGTTCACCGTCATGCTGCTGATCGGCGCCGCGCTGTTGTTCGTGTAGGTGATGCGGTATTCGAGCGTCTCTCCAGGCTTGGCCTGGTTGCTGATGCCGAAGGTGGCTGCGCCCTGGGTGACGTTGCGCACCTCTTTCTTCAGGTCGAGTGCCTGGCTGCCCACGGTGGTGGTGTCTTCCAGCGTGTAGCTGGCAGCCAGCGCGGGGGTGGCGTTGGCGTAGTCGAAGTCGGCCCGCACGACGAGCTTGTTGCTCGCGCCCGTGGTGGCGGTGGCCGGAATGAATTGCCGCACGATGATGCAGACCTGCGCGCCGGTGGCCACGGCCGCACCGGTACCGGCCGCGGGCGGGTACAGCTGTGCGGCGCCGGGCTGCAGGCTGCCGGTGCAGCCGGTGTCGGCAAAGATCTGTGCGGTCCAGCCGGCGATGGTTGGCGTGGCGCTCTCGCTCGCGATGCTGAAGCGCACGGCCCCGGCGCTGCCGGCGGTGAAGGTGTGGCCGTAGCTGACGGTGGTGCCGGCCAGGCCGTTCTTGGCGCCGTTGGCGGCGAAGGTGCTCTGGGGCACGTCGCCGAAGTCGAGGCTGGTGTGGCCTGTGCCGTTCCAGGCGAAGGCGATGCGGTCGCCTGTTCCTGTGCCTGCGCCGGTGCGCGTGTAGGTGTAGCTGGTGCCGCCCACGGTGGTGGCGCTGCCCGAGGGCAGTGCGGTGTTGCTCGCGGAGGCGCCGGTGGACACGCGGCCGCTGGCGTTGACCTGTTCCACGCACAGGGCCGCGCCGCTGGCGGTGCCCGCGGGCGGCGCGAGGCTGTAGCCGCCGGCGGCATCGGTCACGGCGCTGGCGTAGACGGTGGCCGCGCAGTTGGTCAGGCGCAGGGTGATGCCGGCCTGGGGCGCTTCGCTGCCGTTCAGGAGGCCGTCGTTGGCGGTGCCGCCGCCCGCGCCGGTGTCCAGGAACACGCGACCGGTGATGGTGGGGGTGCCCGCGCTGTTGGTGATGACGCAGCGCAGGTTCGCGCCGGTGGCCGCGGTGACGGCCCGCCCGACCGCCGGGTTGAAGGGTTCGTTCGCCGGCAGCGAGGACGCGGGGGTCAGGCCTGTTGCGTCGGTGCAGGTGAGCGTGGCCTTGTAGTTGGCGAGGTTCGCTCCGCTGGTGCCGGTTTCAGTGAGCGTGTAGAGGGTGCCGGGGACGGTGTAGAAGTCGTCGGTGGTGCCGGTGCCGGCAGTGATGGTGGAGCCGCTGCCGGTGGTGGTGGCGGAGACGGGCGAGCTCACGATGGGGCCGGTGGGCCCACCCGTGCGGATGGCGACCGAGAACTGGTCGGCCGTGCCGACGCGGTTGCCCGAGAGCGCCTTGCTCAGGTGGATGACCGACGGGCGGTTGGTGAAGGTGCAGGTGGTGACCGTATCGCGCGGCACGTTGGCGACGGTGATCGAGTTGCCCGTGCGAACCGGGCTCAGGCCGGGGCAGTTCACGCTGTCGAGCACGAAGCCAGGAGCCGGTGTCTCGTTGATGGTGACGTTGGCGGTGGCGCCCGGGCTGGTGATGAGCAGCGGCTGGTTGTTGGCGCGCGTGGCGCTCGCGTCGTAGTAGCGCGTGGTGTTCACCGCTGCGGTGGTGATGCTCGCGGTGGTGCCGCCACCGCCCATGGTGGTGTCCACGCCCGTGGTCGTGTAGCTGAACGTGCCGGTGGTGCCCAGGCTGGTCTTGGCCAGGCAGATGCCGGTGTTCTGGATTGACACCGGCGTATGGACCCACACGTCGTCTGTTGCATCGCTCGCACTGGTGCCGTAGCTGGTGGCCTGGAACAACAATTCGCCGGTCGAGGCGATGCCTACTGGCAGTCGAAGCTGGATGGTGCGTTGCGTCAGCTGCGGCAGGTCGGCCGACCCACAGCCGCTGACGCAGGTCGCACCGTTGCTCGCGGCAGAGCTGCCGTTGCCGGTTCCAATCTGCGACGACCCGGTCCAATAAACCGTCCCGCCATAGCTCAGGCGCAGGTCGACGGGCCGGCTCAATCCACCGATGCCGTCACGGAAGCGCCAAGTGAAAGTGAGCAGCGCGCCGCGTGTGACGCCGCTGACGGCCTGACGCAAGGTGGCTGTCGCCATGTTCGCATTGAGGCCGACGGACGACGCCGTGACCCCGCCATCCCAGCCGGCTTTGGTCCAGGCGCCGTCGAGGAAGTTCGTGCCCGCAATGATTGGATCGGCGTTGCAGATTGGTGTCGGCCCGGGGTCCGGCCCCGGCCCGCCGCCAGGGTTCGTCGTCGGGTAGTTGGTGATGACGCAGCTGATGTTGTCGCCCGCCGCGGGCGTGATGCTGATCGGCAGCGTGGTCTTATCGCTCACGTTGGTCGGCCCGCCTGCGTTGCTGCACGACACGGCCTGCGTGTAGGCCGACAGTGCCGACGCACTGCCCGGTGCCATCGCTTCGTTGAGCGTGTAGGCGCTGCCCGCCGTGGCCGTGAAGCTGTAGGCGGGCGAGGTCACGGCGATGCCGCTGCCGGTAGTGGTCACGCCCGCGGGTGCGCCGGTGCCCGTGGCCGAGAGCACGAACTGGTCGCTCGCGCTCAGGCGGCCCGCGCCGCCCAGCGACTTCTGCAGTGCGATCTTCGGCCGGGGGCTGTTGGTGATGGTGCAGCGCAGGTCGGCGCCGAGCACTGGCGTGATGGCGCGGCCCGCCGCAGGGTCGAAGGCCTCGTTCGTCGGCAGTGTGCCGGCAGGCGTGGCGCCGGCCGCATCGCTACAGGTGAGCGTTGCCATGTAGTTCGACAGCAGCGCGCCGCCCGTGCCGGCCTCCGTCAAGGTGTAGGTGGTGCCCGCTGCGGCGGCGAAGCTGCCGGTGGTGCCCGTGCCTGCATCGATCGTCGCGCCGCTGCCGGTGGTGGTGGCCGCGGCGGTCGAACTCACCACCGGCCCGCCGACCCCGCCGGTGCGGATCGCGACCGAGAAGTTGTCGCCCGGATTGAAGCGGTTGGCCGACAAGGCCTTGTTCAGCGTGATGAGCGGCGTCCTGTTGATGATCGTGCAGGCGACCGTGGCATCGGCCTGGAGGCCCGCCGCCGGCAGCGTGACCGTGCGGTTGACGAGGTCAACCACGGGCGTCGCGCCGCCCGAGAGCCCGGTACAGGTCGCACCCGCAAACACGAAGCCCGCCGGCGGTGCCGCTTCGGTCAGCACGGTCTCGGTGTTGGCCGCGTCCAGCACCTTGACCGCGCCGGCGACGGTCGCACCCGCCGTGCTCACCGTGATCGTGTCGCTTCCGTAGCCGTTGGTGCCGCTGAAGTCGAAGGCGCCCGTGCCGCCGATCGCCTGCTTGCTGATCTGGATGGTGGGTACCCTGTACTGGATGACCACGAGGCCGTGGCCTGGCGCATTGGAGGAACTGTTGGCGTACCCGCCTCTGGCCACCCCGCTGACATACTGCACGTCCGACGTATTGGGGGCCGTTTGCGTGTTGCCGAGCAAAGTGGATGCGCTCGTGACGCCTCCGGTGTAGTTCGAGCCGCCCGCTCCGCTTCCTTCCTGGCAGGCGCCGAAAGCTACCTGCGCTGCACCACCGCCACCGCCGAAGTAGCCGCCCCCGCCGCCGCCGCCTGCGCCGGTATTGCCTGCGCTGGTGCTGCCGCCGGCGCCGCCCGCAGCAGCCGAGCCGTCGCTGCCCGAGGGGCCGGTCGTGGCATCGGGATAGGCGTAGTTCCCCCCGGCACCCCCCGTGGTGGCCGACCCCGCCGTGGCAGCCACGGCATGGCAACTGCTCCCAGATCCCCAACCTGCGTCCCTGCCGCCAGCGCCTGCTTGACTGCTTGCGTTCACAGTCGCACCGGCAGAGCCACCGCCGCCGGCCGCGGTGATGACCTCCGTCGCCAGCGTCGCACCCGTGCGCACTGCCGAACGTCCCCCGCCGCTTGCGCCATCGAAATTGCCACTGGTGCTGTCGTTGCCGCCTGCGCCGCCGCCGCCGTAGGTGGAGGCCGTGCTGCGGTAAGCGCCGTGGCTGCCGACGATCACCGTCAGCGCGGTGCCGGGCGTCACCGCTAGCGTGCCGGCCGCGAATGCGCCCGCGCCGCCCCAGCCGGTGTCGCTGGATCCGCCGCCCCCGCCTGCACCCCAAAGCTTCAGGCGCACCGACGTGACACCCGCGGGCACCGTGAAGTTCTGGTCCGCGTCGGCGTTGGTGAACCGGACGCACTTGTTGAAGCCGGGTTCGGGGGTGCAGGCTTGTTCCGCGGCATGCGCACCGCCGACCCACGTCATGAGTGCAAGCAGCACGCCGCCCAGGATGCGGCCATGTGCGATACCGGTGGATCCCTTGGTCATTTTTTCTTGAATCTTGAAATCATTGGGAGGTCCGACTGGTTACGGCGCCACGGTGTTTCCCGGTGTAGCCCCACCCGCCGAAGGGAACCCCAAGGTGGTCTCATCGAACTTGAACCGCAGCCGGATGTACGCGCCCTTGCTCGTGTACTCATTGGCCGTCAGGTCCCGGTCATGCAGCCCGATGAAGTTGTAGCCCACCGACACCCACGCGTTCTTGTAGATCTGGTAGCCCAGCTCCAGCCCGAAGGTCCTCTGCAGCCCACCGCCCTTGCCGATGAGCAAGCCGCCCTGCACCCCGATGTCCCAATCCTTGTTCAGGTCCTGCGTGTAGCGCAGCTGCAGCAGGTGCGCCCAGTAGCTGCTCGCGAGCAGGTCGTCGCGCGCGCGGCTGACCTTGCCCGCATAGCGGCCCATCAGGTAGCGCCCGCGCTCGGGGTTGTAGTTCACGTGCGCCGAGACGATGTCCGCGCTCGTGCGGCCCGGCAAGCTCGCGTTGCCGTTGCCCGCACCGAACACCGCCCCGCCCACCAGCGCACCGGCCGCGTTGCCCTCGCCCACCACCCGCTCGGCCCGGTGCTCGTAGCGCGCGAGCGCATTCCACCGGTCGTCGTCCACCGGCCGGTAGGCCACGCCGATCTGGTGGCGCTGCAGGTGGCGCTCGTTGCCCGCGTTGCTGCCCTGCCCTTCGCTGATGCTCACGATGCTGCGCGCGAGGAAGCTCCACGACGGATCGAACTTGTAGCCGAAGCCCGCACTGAAGAGCCGCGTGTTCGCGTCGTCGCCGTTCCTCGCCTCGAACACGCCGCTGGTCTTCAGCCGCTCGGTCATGTACTCCACGCCGCTCGTGATCGCCGTCGACTCGCCCAGCCCGCCCGCAAAGCCGGTGCCGGTGTTCACGCTGTTGCTGTAGCCGCTCAGGTCGCGCGCATGCTCGATGCCCCCCGTCACGCGCAGCCGCTCGGTGATGCTCACGGTGTTGCGCACGCCAATGGCCGACTGCACGCCGCGCCCCTCGGCACCGTCGGAGATGCGGTACTCGTTGTACACGCGCCCGCCGGCCATGTAGTTGCTCTCGATGCCGATGATGCCGACGTTGTTGCGCTGGCCGCCGTCGAGCTCGTAGGGTCCGTACAGCGAGGAGATGAGCTCGTAGCGCCCGTACACGCGGGTCTTGTCCGAGAGCGCGTAGTTGCCGCCGATGGCGAAGACGCGCCGGTCGCTGTCGTGGAGGTCCTGCTCGCCCTCGACGAAGACCTGCGCCCCGGGCACGGCCGCAAGCTGGGTCGACAGGCGCGCGCGAACGGTGGTGAGGCTGCGCGCATCGGCGCTGTCGGTGGCCGCGGCCGCGCCGAGGGTGGTGACGCTGTTGGCGCCGATGCTGCTGCCGAGCTGGCCGTTGTAGGTGGAGATCTGGCCGTAGTCGAAGCCGGAGTTGGTGCCGATGGCATCGTTGCTCTGGCCGTGGCGCAGGCCCACTTCGACGCTGGTGCGCTCGCTGAGCTTCTTCTGCGCGCTGACGGTGACGCCCTTGCGATCGCCCTCCTGCGAGGCGTCGCGGCTGTAGAGCGCCTCGGCGCGCACGGCCAGGGTGGGGTCGATGCGGTACTCGGCGCGCGTGGAGGCGGCGGTGCGCCCGGCCGAGAAGCTGGCGCCGGGGTTGTCGAAGCCTTCGCTGGTCTTGGCGGCCAGGCCGACGACGGCGAGCTTGTCGTCCTGGTAGCGCGCTTCCACGCGCGCGCCGTGGCCGCGGCCCTTGTCGTCGGAGCGGGTCTGCACCACCTCGCCCGCGACGCTGGCGTTCTCGCCCACGCGCGCCAGGCCGGTGAGCGCTTGCAGGCTGCGCTTGTTGGCGGGGTTGCGGTCGGTGCTGGCCACCGCACCGACCTGCAGCGATTCATTGACCTTGATCTGCACGTCGGTGCCCGCGACGGTGAACTCGGGCCCGCCACTGTCGACCTCGTAGGTGACGCGGATGGACTGGGGGTTCAGGTTGGGGTCGATGGAGGCGATCGGGCGCGTAAAAAGGATGCGCCGGGTCAAGGGCTCGACGGTGTAGTCGACGAAGCGGGTCACGGGGGTGCGCTGCAGCACGATGTCGGGCTGGTTGCGGTCGCGCACGACGATCTCGATCTGCTCGCTGTTCTCGACGAACTCGCCCCCGGCGGCGCTCAGGTAATAGGGCCCGGAGGTGCCGAGGGCGCGGAACTCCTCGATCTGCTGGGTCTGGGCGGTGCGCGAGGCGTAGCTGGTGGCGCGCACGCGCTCGCTCTCGTAGACGTGCTTGAGCCCGGTCAGGGTGCGGTTGCTCTGGCTGAGCTCGCGCACCTCGGTGCTGCTGGCGGTGGTGAAGTCGCCGTACAGCAGGTAGGAGCGGTTCTTGTCGATGCGCACGTAGAGCTTCTGGCTGCTCTGGGCGTCGAAGCCCTTGACGGCGGAGTCGCCGTAGATGGGATAGAACTCGTCGGGACGGATGTCGCGGAAGAGCCGGTCGCGCTCGGTCTTGTCGGAGTCGTAGGCGGCGGTGAGCAGGTACTCGCCCTTGATGGCGCCCTTGAAGAAGAAGGCGGCGCGGCCGGCGGCGCGGCGATTGTTGCCCTCGCTTTGCAGGCCGGTGAGTTCGCGCTCGAAGGCGGCGCCCGCGGGCATGGCGCCCAGGGGCAGGTTGCCGCGCTGGGTGAGGTCGATGACGCCTTCGACGATACCGACGCCGATCATGGGGCGCAGCTCGGGCAGGAAGACGAGGCGCGCTTCGCTCGCGAAGCTGGAGGCGCTCACGCGGATGCGCGCGTCTCCGGGCTCGCCGGGGGGCTGCAGGCTGAACTCGGCGGCGCCGCCTTCCATGAAGACCTGGGTACCGGGCTCGAGGGGGTTCAAGTCTTCGCTGAGCCAGCGGCCGCGGTCGGCCTCGAGGGTGAGCTGGGTGCGCGCGGTGACGGGCACGCCCGCGCCGTCGAGCAGGCGCACCTTGACGGGAACGGGGGTGCGCAGGTCGGCGCGCACGTTCTGGGGCAGGCCGAGCTCGATGGCGGCGAGGTTGTCGGGTGCGGTGAGGGTGATCTCCACGGGCGCGCCGCGCACGTTGCCGAAGCCGTCGAGGGCTTCCAGGCGCAGGGTGTTGGCGCCGGGGCGCAGCACGATGCCGATGTACTCCCAGGCGGCAATCTGCTTGGACGGCAGCCGCGCCTTCTTGCCGACGCGGCGCTCTTCGATCTCGGCGCCGTTGACGCTCAGGCGGAAGTGGCCATCGGCGCCCTTGACGCGCACGTTGAGGGTGCGGCTGGCGACGACGGCGCCGTCCTTCAGGTCGATGAAGCCGAGGGTGTTGTCGGTGAGCTCGGGCAGGAGCTTCTCGAGTTCGACTGCGGCGGGGGTGGCGGGCGTGGGTGCGGGTGCGGGTGCGGCCAGCGGGAGGCTGCCGAGGCGGCCTGCCGGGGTCGCGAAGAGGCTGCCCGCGGGCGCAGGTGCCGTCGCAGGCACGGCCTGGGTGCCGAGCGTTCCGAGCGGGGCCAAGCCGCCGCTGGTCTGCGCGCCGAGGGTGCCGCCGAGGGTGCCGCCGGTGGCGTTGACGAAGGTGCTGCCGTTGGCGGGACCGCTGGGCAGGCTGATCAGCGGGGCGCTGGTGGGCTGCACGCTGCCGGTGCTGCCGCCGGAGAGCACCTGGCCCGAGGCAGCCAGCGCGCGCACGTCGCCCACGGGCACCACCCTGCCCTCGGGGTCCAGGCGCAGGCGCACTTGCGCCTCGGCTTCGGTGTCGGGCACGGCGGCGATGGCGGCGCGCCGCGCGATGACGTCGTCCATGACGGCCTTGTCGCCGCAGTTGGCGATGATGAAGTTGGCCTTGTGCAGTTCGCCCTTCTTGAGGTCGACGAAGCGGCTCTCGGGGGCGCCGGCGTTGCGGTTGTCGAGCACGTCGAGCCGGGCGCCGGGCGGCAAGGTGGTCTGGTCCAGGCGCAGCACGTGGGTGATGGGCTTCAGGCCGTACAGGCTCCACTTGCCTTCGACGTCGGTGATGACGTGGGTGCCGTTCTCCAGGTAGAGCCGCACGCCGGGCACGCCGATCTCGTCGCTGCCGCTCTGGCGCCCGTCGCGCTTGCAGTCCATGTAGACCTTGCCGAAGAGGAAGGCTTCGTCGGAGAAGACGCCGCCGGTGACGCGCACGCTCCAGCTGGCGAGGTTGGAGGCGATGGGGCCAGAGTTGGCGCGCGCGCGGTTGATGGCGTCGCCTTCGGTGGGGGCGCCCACGCCGATGCGCACGCGGTAGCGCACCATGGCGCTTTGCTCGGGCGGCAGGCTGAGCTGGGGGTAGTGGAAGACGAGCGCGGGGCCGGCGCCGCCGGCGGGGTCGGGGGTGGCGCCGCCGTTGAGCCGGGCGCTGCCGCGCTGGTAGGCGAAGCCCGGCGGCAGGGTGTCGCTCAGGGTGAGGCCGGTGATGGGGAAGCCGGTCTTGTTGGTGACGGTGAGCGCGTAGTCGAGGAAGTCGCCGAACTCGGCCTGGCGCTTGCTGCCGTCCTTGCGCAGCACGAGGCCGAGCACGTTGCCGGGGTCGAGCGGCAGGTGGTTGTGCACGGCTTCGCACACGCTGCCGTCGGGGTTCACGCCCGCGCGCAGCTGGAAGTGGTGGGTGGTGGGGTCGCCACCAACGGGCGGCGCTGCGCTGGGCACGACGGCGCCGCAGCTGGCGCTGCCGGCGGTGGCAGGGATGAGCTGCGAGGGGGCGACGTAGCCGCTGCCCGCGGGCGGGGTGACTGCGAGGCCGTAGGTGCACAGCCCCGCAACGGGCGGCGACAGGAGGTGGAACTGGTAGCTGCCGTCGGCGCCGGTGGCCATGGAGACGCTGCCGTCGGCGTGGAAGGTGTACCCGCCAACGTCGGCCGCGAAGATCTCGGCCGCTGTGATGGGGCCGGCCGCGCCGGCGCTGCAGGACTGGCGCTTGAAGGTCACCACCGCGCCCGACACAGGCTCGCGCGTGACGGCGTTGTAGACCGTGCCTTGCGGGTCGACAAGCAGCGTCTGGGCCGTCGCCGCAGCCGCGGCGACGACCGACGCGCTGCCGGGGTTGTTCTGCTCGAAGGCCACGGCCCAGGCCTTGTTGTCGAGCATTGCGCGACGGCTCGCGGCGTCCGGCTTTTTCGTCACACGCACGGTGAAACGGACCTCTTCGCTCTGCCCCGGTGCGAGCGGACGCGTACCGTCCGTCAGGCTCAGCCCGATCTGCGCCGGGAAGCGATAGGGGTCGGCGCTCTCGAGCCCCTTGCGGTCGCATGTCGCCCGTCCGGTGAAGCCCGGAGTCACTACCAGGTGGCCGTTGATCGCCTTGGGCGGCCCGGCCAACGTCCACGACGCGATCTGGCCATCGCCCTTGTCCGTGTCGAAGGTGCAGTCGAGGTTGTCGATGAGCCGCACGTTCGGCGCGTCCATCGCGCCCGTGTTGGTGACCCTGAGCGTGTAGTCGAATTCGTGGACGCCCGGGGACAACTTTCGCGGCGCAGAGACCTGCTTGGTCAGCTCGAGTACAGGCATCGCAAACCGCACCGGCGTGGGCGACGTATCGTTGCCGGGGTCGCCGTCGCCATCGAGATCGGGATCTGACCCGTCGACCGAATCGTCGGAGATGGCGGACGGGCCACCGGCAAAGAGCGCGCCGGTTGCCTTGGCCGTGTTGTAGCGAATGCCGCTGTTGCCTGAGAAGTTGACAATCGCGTCGAACTCGATGATCAACAACCCACCTGGCGGCAGCACGGCGCCGCCGGCCAGCAGATTGCCCGCACCGGCGGTCCCCTTGAGGAACGGGTTGCCCTGAGCAATGACCCCTTGGCCGGAGGTCGAGACCACCTTCGCCGAGTTGGGAACGATCGTGTATTCGTTGGTACCCGGCTGCACGCTGGGGGAGTAGGTGCCGAACTTGTTGAGGCCCGTGCCCTCCATCAGGTCGGTCACCTGCACGCCGTGCAGCCACGTCGAGCCGTAGTTGCGCACGTTCAGGCGAAAGCGCACCGAGACCCGCCCGTTGGGCTTGCCGTTCGTGCCGTAGAGCATCTTCGAGGGCAAGGCGGTCTTGGAGATGCCGATGCTCGCGCCATTGGCAAGCACCACGGTGTTGGAATCAACCACCGTCGGGCGAATGCCATCGTGATAGTAGGTCTGCGCGGTGTTGCGGATGTCATCCTTCTGGTGCGCCGTGACCCGGGCCGCAAACTGCATCGCAACGGATGCATTGCGCGCTACCGGCGACGAAATGCCGATCGCCACCTCCACCACGGAGGCGTCGTCGGTCGTCCGATAGTTGAACGGTGGATCGCCAGGCAGGCGATACAGCTTGACCGCGTTCGCCGCGCTGGTCTGCAGCGTCCCGGCGATGTACTGCGTGCCGACGGGCACCAGATCACGAATGAGCACCAGTGCGGAAGGTGCACCATTGACTCGCAGCGGTGTGCCGGTGGGTGCGACAGTGTTTGCCGGCTGCGCATCCTGAGCACCGATATTGATTCCCCTGATCGAGAAATCAACGCGCGTGCCTTCCGGCACATCGGCGCCCTGCCGGCTTGCAGCCTTGGTCAACGTGAGCGCCGCCATGCTGCCCACGTTGACGACGTCGATGTTCCTGGCCTTGATGCGTTGCAGCGCCGTGGTGGCCGACAGCGCGACGCACGCAGACCCGGTCGCCACCGAGGGGACGGCGCCCTGCACCAGCAGGGCCGCCGTTTCGCCCGGACTCAAGCGCAGCACATTGGGGGTGTTGAGTGCAATTTCTGCTTCACCGGCATCTGCGATGCCGTTGCCATTGACGTCGCGAACCACGCGCAGCGATCCGAGATCGGCCGTGTCGGCGGCGCAACCGTCGCCGTTGTTCGCGAAGGCGATCGAGTAGCTCGATGGGGCGTTGCCGACATTGGCCAACAGATGGCTCAGCGTGACCACGCTCCCCGGAGGACGCGAAACCGTCTGATCCTGCGTCAGCGAAAGCGCCTCGACGGCCTGAACCGTGACGATCGCTGCGTTCGAGAAGATCGTTTCGGGCTGCATGAAGCCCGCAGGCACGTAGGTGCCGCTCGCGATGTTGCGGATGACAGTGCCTGCAGGCAAAGAAGCCGCGATTGCAGGAGCCATCCCGCCCAGCAGCCATTGCAGCACTAGGCACGCCAGCGCGGCGGTGAGACCGTGCCACGAGCGTGCGCAAAGGCCTCTGAATTTCTGCATGGGCGACATAGAGCAATGAGTCCCGGTCCTCGTGGGGCCGCGGGAATGGAGAAGGAGTCGAAAGGAGCGAACGAACGCGAAAAGGAGCGCTTTGCTTTGGGCTTTCGACCTCACAAAGCAGAGCGCCGCCGGAGTGGCACGACGCCGACAGGCTCAGGAGCCTGCCGGCGCCGCACACAAGGCTGCGGCTAGTTGTTGACCTTGACCGAGAAGATCATGGTCGCGGTACCGCTCGGGCTGACAGTGTTGGAGGTGCTACCGCAGCTCACAGTCGTCGTGCTGGTGCTGAAGTCTGCGCCCGTGAAGGCAGGCGTGACGCCGGCCGAGCTGCAACGCGTCGCCAACGCCGGCTGGGTGGCACCCGCCAGGCTGGTGTACGCAGGAACGGCATCGTTGATCGACAGGTTCGTCACGGGTGCCACACCTTCATTTGTGGCAACCACGCGGTACACCAGGCATTCGCCAGGCTTCGCAGTCAGCGGCGCCGACGATGCGGGGACTTCCGTGCCGTCGCAGTTGACGTCCAGTGCCTGTGTCTTCACCAGCCGGATCTGGCCAGTGATGACGGTGGTCACGTCGGTAGCCGAAGGCGTGCCGCACGACATCGCCCCGCTCGGGAAGGTCACTGTCACGGTGGCGGTGTCCACGCTGCCGGCCGTCGCACCGCCCGGCGCGAAGACCTTGAGCAACAGCTTCTGCGTTCCGCCCACGGGCAGCGGACCAGGAACCGACCCAGTGATCAACGTGTCGCCAGCGTCGATCTGGCCATCACCGTTCACGTCGATGTACAAGGACGTCGTCCAGCCTGCGCTCGTGTCAGCCGCCGGCAGCGAGGCCGCGACGCTGTACGGGCCCGCGCAGCTCTGGCCGCCGGTGTTGGTCAGCGTGTGGGCATAGACCACCGAGCCGCCCGGTGCGACCTGGCCGTTGTTGTTCGGCGTCAGCGTGGCCGAGTAGGTGTTGGCCGCCGTCACCGTGACCGCATCGGTCTTGGTGTCGGTTGCGATCACACCGCTCGAGGTGGTGATCGTCGAGCGCACCTGGAAGTAGATGCGCTGTTCAGCCGTCGGCACCTGAGACGCGGGTGGCGTCACGCAGGCGAGGAACGGCGTCTGTGCGCCCGCTGCCGCGTTCACCGTGGCGATGGCGGCCGAAGCGCAAGTGCCGCCAGCCGCCACGAACTTGACCGTCCAGCCCGCCGGCAGGCTGCCAGGGAAGCTGTTGGTCTGGCTCGCTGCCAGGCTGTAGGTGTTGTCGATCGAGTCGTTGTTCTTGACGAACAAGTCAAACAGCACGCCAGTGCCGGCACCCGTCGATTTCACGGTGGTCGGGTTCGGGCTCGGGCCGGTGCCCACGTCGCCGTTGCCGGTGTTGCCCGCCGTGCCGTTGCCGGGCGCGGTGTTGGTCAGGTCGACCAGCGTGCCCACCATGGCGGTCAGGGTGTCGCGCGTTGATTCGGACTTGGTGCTGTCGCCCACGGAAGTACCCGTCACGATGGCACTGAAGGGCCCGGTCGGCAGCGTGGCCGGCGACGGCAGCGTGGCGGCGAGCACGAAGGCAGCACTGCCACCCGCAGCGATCGGACCGGTGTCGACGACGCCGTCGGCGTTGTTGTCGATCAGCGGCGTCACGCCGTCGGCTGCAAAGAGCGTGAAGGTCGTGCCGGCCGGGAATGTGCCGATGGCCGTGCTCAGGTTCACGATATCAGAGGCATTGCCGGCGTTGAAGGCCAACTGGTCGAACTTGATCGTGCTTCCGGCAGTGGCGCTGGCCTTGGTCGTCGTGTCGGCCGCGGTGGTATTCGGATTGCCCGCGCCCGTATCCAGCGACGCGGTTACTGAGCCGCTGGCCGAGCCCAAGACGATGCCATAAGTGCCCAGCACATTGAAGGCCGCAGGGTTGGTCGGCGAACCCGTGGTGCCTGGCGAGGTGGAGGTCGCCGTCGGCGCATTGGCCGGGTTGTACTGCGCCGTGTTGGTCGTGGTCGAGGTGCCGACAACTGCATCGTTGTCGACCCGCACGACGAAGCTGACCGTCTGCGTGGCATTGACCGCCAGCGAACTCACGACGAAGGTCAGGGTGTTGCCGGTGGCAGCGAAGTCGATGCCGGCCGGATCACCCGCGGCGCCGTCGCCCAGTGCCGTACCAGGCGCGCTGCTCCAGACGGCCGATCCCGGGATGTAGGTGAAGCCACTCGGCAGGGTGTCGGTCAAAACGAATCTGCCGGCTGCACCGCCCGTGTTGTTGAAGCGCAGCGTGTACGTGGTGTACGTACAGCCGGACGCAGGCGCATCTGCACCAGCGACTGTGGCCACGCAGCTACTGAGCGAGGCCTTCCCACTCGTCGATGCTGTTGGCCAGGGGCCGCCATCGACCCAGTTGACCGCCGGCACGCTCAGGCTCTTGGTCGCGCTGAAGGCGGCGTCGGTCGTGAGGTTCACCTGGTCCACGTCGGACGCCGACTGATTGGTCGTCGCATACAGGGTCAGGGTGGTCGGAACCGCCTTGACGGTCCCCTGCTGTGACGCACCGAAGGCGCCAGTGCTGGTGGCGGTGCTCGGGATCGAGTACGCGACCACGAACGGGAACGTCGCATTGCCGCCCGCGACCGACGAGGTCGTGAAACCGCAATTGTTGGTGGCGCTCGGCACGATCGAACACAACGGGGTCGTGCCGTCCGGGAGGCCGTCGGCGTTGGCGTCAGGGAAGATCTCGATCTTCGAGAAGGCCGCCGACGTGTTCTTCACGCTGACCGCGAACGTGTCCGCGCCGTTACCGGTATTGGTCAAGACGTGGGGCGCGTACACCGTGGCGCCCGCGGCGCCGGTTTTGGTGTTGACCACCGTGGTGGTGTCGGTACTGAAGCCGTCCAATGTGAACGAGCCCACCTGCTGCACCGTGGTCTGCACCAGGTTCGAGGTAGCCAACTGGCTGGCGCCATTCGGATCGAGGTAGCTGGCCGAGGCCTGGTTGCCGATGACGGTGTTGGCGGGCGGCGCGGCAGCGAGTGCACCGGAGCTTCCGAACAGGAAGCTCAGGGTCAGGGCTGCGGCACCGGCCCAGGACGCGCGTGGCACGAGGCCGCGGCGGCGAGCTGGCAAGGTTGAGGTCACTGGATTTCTCCTTGGAGTTGTGATGGCAAAGGGCGTGGCGTTCCAGCGGGCAGAACGTCCGAAGTCGAAAGGAGTTGGTCGGTCAGCTGAACGCCGGGGCGTTCTCAAGGGCGCTGAGGCCCGTCCGGTCGCGCTGAAGGGGGATCACCCCGTCAGACGCTGCGTCTCGGACGTTTCACTTGGCCGCTTGGGGGGAAAGCGGCGAAGCCTTGGGGGGAGGTAGCGAGACCGTTTCCACTCGCGCTCGAGCGGCCACTTCGGCAGATCCGCTCGCCGGCAGTTGGCCCAGCGACCAGCGCACGGTCCGGTACTCGTTGTACGGGACCGGCTGAAGCTCGCCCTTCACGGTTCGCGTAAGCGGCTCGGCGGCAAACCGGCCGTCCTTGGTCGCCACCATGACCAGCTTGCCGCCGGGCTTGGCGCTGTTGGCCTGGTATTCGAGCCCTTCGGGAATCGGCAGATTGGCGAGCAGGCCCTTCACAGGCTTGCCCGACTTGTTGGTGTAGGTGGCGCGGTATTCAAGAACGTCCCCGGGACGTACGGTGTCGGCGGCAACGAGCTGTTCCTTGCCGTCGGTACCCTTGACCACCTTGGACTGCACCAGCACGACCTCGAGCGCGGCCTTTTGCTCGGGTTTGGAGACAGTCTCGGTCGACTGGGCTGCTGCATGTCCCGCAGCGCCCAGGACAACCCACGCGCACAAGCACGACCAGCGACGGCAGGTGCGCTCGAGCTTCGACAGGTTGGGACCTGCATGTTCCGCGACACCTGCAACGTCCGTCCAGATTTCAGCTATACGGCGATGTTGCATTTCCAGCCCTTTTTTAGTTACTTGCAAAGCGACGTTGCTTGTTTTTGGATCAACCCGCAGCACGCCTGATATATGCAAGCCGTCATTGAGACGGGTGTGCTTTTTCAGGCAACGCCCAGCTTGGAACGATCCGTCGGACTCAATTGCGACGTCTCGACCACAGAGCAACTGTGCACGTAACTGACGGTAAATGAAGCTAGCCTTTGGTATAACTACTTAGAACTTTTTCACAACAAACCATGCCCGCTAGGCATCGAACCGGTTGCAGCTTTTTTTTCGGGCTGAACCCCGAGCCGCGCAGCCATGTGCATGAGTTCCGCCGCGGTTCGCGCACCCATCCGCTCCATGATGCGGGCCCGGTGGTACTTGACGGTTTGCTCGACGATGTCGAGGGTTTCTGCGATCTGCTTGTTGAGCTTTCCCCCAGCCAGCGCTTCCAGCACTTCACGCTCCCGGGAGGAGAGCATCTCGAAGCGTCTCCGAAGTTCGACCAACTCCGCGTTCTCGCGCCGGCTCGATGCCTGCTCATGCAGCGCGCTGCGCACCGCCTGAACCAGGACATCGCTTGCGACCGGCTTGGTCAGGAAATCTGCGGCGCCCCGCTTCATGGCGCGCACGGACATCGGGATGTCGCCATGACCGGTCAGGAACACGATTGGCAGGAACAGGCCCTTGCTCGACAGATGCTCCTGCAGCTCTAGGCCGCTGAGTCCCGGCATCGAGACGTCCAGTACCACGCATGCGCTGGTGGCGGCGTCGGGCAGCTCGGCGAGAAGCGCTTCTCCCGACTCACAGGCACACACCTCGAATCCTTCTTCCTGCAGCATCCGGCCCAAGGCCCGGCGAATGCTCGCGTCGTCATCGACGACAAATACGATTGCCATGGAATCCTCCCAACGAATGTATGTGCCCCTGCGTGTACTTGCGTGGCTACGCAGGTTCCGAAACAGGCAATGAAATGGTGAATGCCGCGCCACCATCCGGCGCGCCGGATGCAGCGATGGTTCCGTGGTGAGCCTCGACGATCGCGCGGCTGATCGGCAGACCGACGCCGATGCCGTTTTCCTTCGTGGTCCAGAACGGGTCGAAGATGTGCTCGAGTTCTTCCTGCGCGATGCCTTTGCCGCGATCAGCCACCGATACAACCACCCCCTCGCCGTCCATTGCTGTACGCAGGGTCAGTACCCGGTCCTCGACGGAGGTTTCCGACATGGCCTGCATGCCGTTCAGCATCAGGTTGAGAAGCACCTGTTGAATCTGCACCCGGCTTCCCCGCACCAGCGGAAGATCTTCTTCCGGCTCGACGCGGACGGTGACATGGCGCCAGATGGCTTCTTCCCTCAGCAGCTGGACGGTTTCGAGAACCAGCTCGTTGATCTCGAAGCTCGCGGCCTCCACCGGCGCACGCCGGTAGAGCGCGGAGACATTCCGGATGATGTCGGCCGCCCGCTTGTTTTCTTCGTTGATGTCGTCGAGGATTTCCTTGAGCTCACCGGCCCCGAGCTCCAGCCGCTTGAGGATCTTTCGAGCCGTGTCGGTGTTGAAGCGGATTGCGGCGAGCGGCTGGTTCAGCTGATGCGCGATGCCGACCGACAGTTGGCCCACGGTCGAGATGCGGGACAGGTGCATCATCATTGCGCGGTCTTGCGCGGACTGCGCCTCGGCTTCCTTGCGCTCGGTGATGTCCATGGTGATGCCGGTGATGTGGCAGCCGTCCGACACCTGGCCGCGCACTTCGATCCACGAGGCAGCGCCCTCCTCCTCGACCAGCCGCAGTTCGATGTCCAGTTCCTCCTGTCCGTGGATGGCACGCTCGATGGCCGTGGCCAGCCTTTCACGATCGCTCGGGTGCACGCGTTCTGCGAAATCATCGACGTGCTTGATCGCGTCACCGTGCCAGCCTGAGTGCCTGCGCGGGTGCGCGCCGGCATCGGCCCCCGGGGCGCAGAGATCCCAGTTGAACGTGCCCAGCCGCGCGGCTTTGGTGGCGGCGCTGAGGTGGTTCTGACTTTCGGTGAGGGCCCGCGCCGTGCGCTGACGCCGCCTGCGCTCCACCAGGAGCGCGCTGATCAGGAGCGCCTGTGCGAGAAATACGAGTCCACCGGCCACGGCATGCGAGCGGTAGAGTTCCATGAACGTTTGCGGCCGAAAATGAAAAGTCGCGTCGTTGGGAACAAGGTCAAGATCCACCCCCCATCGCCGCAACTGCCGCCAATCAAAATCTGCAACCGAGTCCAGTTCGTGCCGGGCCGCATGCGCGACGCCGGGCTCACTGCCACTGAGCATGTTGCGCAGAAGGCGCCGTGTCTCGCGGCCCACGTCGATGAACCGCACCACCCTGCCCCCCACCGCACCGGCGCCGACGTGCGTCGCAACCGGGGAATAGATTGGCGCACTCGAGGCCGACGCCATGAGCGTGATGGAATCGCGCGGAATGAAGGCGCCACCGACGCCGTCCCGGTGGAAACCTTTGCTGTAGACGATGGTGTTCGGCGGAAGCGCCGCCAGGCGCGCCAGCAGATCACTCATGGGCAGGCCGGTCCAGTACTCGACCTCGACATTGAACTCACTCTTCGCCAGTTCCTCGACCACATCGCGCCGATGCAGTTCCGCCTCGGCGTCGGCGCCTGTCACGACGACGAGCCGGTGCGCGCGCGGATGCAGCCCGACCGCCAAAGCCAGCGTGCCCGTGATGTCGAAGTGGAAGGGGATTCCCTTCAAGTCCTTCGGGGCGCTCGGAAGCTCCGGCAGTCGGCGACGGTCCACCCCCATATACACGATGGGTACGCCCGGGAACATCTCGTCCCGGAACCGGAGCATGAAGCCCAGAGAGATGATGCCGCCCGCGAGAATTACCCGGGGCTTACGGCTGGCGTACTTCTCGCGCAAATAGCTGGCTGCCCGGCGCTCGTACTCGGCGCCCATGAAGTCGGGATAGTCCAGGAACTCGGTAAAAAAGCGCAGCCCGTCATCGAGCGATCTGTTTTCGACGGGACCATTCAAGCCGCGATCGGTCTCGATATTGGCGGGCAAAAGCCGGCTGTGCGAGTAGATGACCAGAACGTTGTTCACCGCCGCCCGCGCCATCCCCGGAATCGCCAGCGCGCAGGCGATCAACAGGATGTGGACATAACGCAGCAGCTGACGCTGGACGATTTGGATCTGCTTCTCCCTCGAAGTCGGTTCGGCTCTTTTCGCCACGCCGGAAGACGGGCCTTTTGCAACAACCGGATGCCCGTGGCGATTGCGCCCGCATTACATCAGCCTTCGAGAGTCGGAAACAATTGAGTACGCTAAATTTCCATCCATTTCCGTAATTTTTTACCAATAGATGAACGCGTAGTTTGTTAATTTTTTTGTATGTCCAAATAAAATTAACCTCTGGCGCGTTGCCTATTTCCGGTACCAGCGGGCGTTGCCGAGCATCAATTGATGGTGCCCTGACCCGGCCGGCATCATGGGAAAGCAATTTTCCTGCGGCGCGACGGCCACATCGAGGAAGAACGGCCCTCCGCTGGCGAGGCATTCGGCGAGCGCGGCGTCGAGCTCGGTCGGGTCGGAGACGCGGCGTGCGCCCCATCCGAAGGCACGCGCCAGCGCGACGAAGTCGGGCAACGCCTCGTTCCAGCTGTGGCTCAGCCGATTGCCGTGGTTCAGCTCCTGCCACTGCCGCACCATGCCCATGTAGCCGTTGTTGCACAGCACCAGCTTCACAGGCGCGCGGTGCTGCACCGCGGTCGAAAGCTCCTGGATGTTCATGAGCACCGAAGCGTCGCCGCTCACGCAGACCGCCAGCGCATCCGGATGCGCGACCTGCGCGCCGATCGCCGCAGGCAGGCCGTAGCCCATCGTGCCCGCACCGCCCGACGTGAGCCAGCGCCGCGGCCGTTCGAAACGCAGGTACTGCGCGGCCCACATCTGGTGCTGGCCCACGTCGGTCGAGACGATCGCATCGCGCCCGCCGATGGCGCGCTGCAGCGACGCCATCAGCTGCTGCGGCAGGATCGCATCGGCACGCGGCGTGAAACCGAGGCAGTTCTCCGCGCGCCAGCCTTCGATGCGCTGCCACCAGGGCGCAAGCCGCTCGGGTGCAAGGCCCTGCCCGGGCAGCAGCGCGAGCAGCGCCTCGACCACGGCGCCGCAGTCACCGACCATCGGCACGTCGACCCGCACCACCTTGTTGATGCTGGCGGGGTCGATGTCGATGTGGATCTTGCGCGCCTGGGGACAGAACTCGTCGAGCTTGCCGGTCACGCGGTCGTCGAAGCGCGCCCCGACGCACACCACGAGGTCGGCTTCGTGCATTGCGAGGTTGGCCTCGAGCGTGCCGTGCATGCCCAGCATGCCGAGGAATTTCGGATCCGACGCGGGGAACGCACCGAGCCCCATCAGCGTGAGCGTGCAGGGCGCGTGCAGGCGATGCACCAGCTGCGCGAAGGCCTCGCAGGCCGCCGGCCCCGAATTCACCAGGCCGCCGCCGCCGTAGATCACCGGGCGGCGCGCGGTCGACAACAGGTCGGCCGCGCGCTGCAGCATCGGCTTGGGCGGCAGCACCGACCTGCCCGTGCGCAACGGCCGCAGGGCGCGCACGACGCCCGGTGCCGGGTCGTGGCCCACGCGCGCGAGCTGGACATCCTTCGGCATGTCGAGCAGCACGGGGCCCGGCCGGCCCCCGGCTGCGATCTCGAGCGCGCGCCGCACCAGCGCGGGCACCTCGTCGGCCGTGCGCGCCTGCTGGTTCCACTTGGTCACGGGGCGCGACATGCCCAGCGCATCGCTCTCCTGGAACGCCTGCGTGCCGATCACCGCCGTGGCCACCTGGCCGCTGATGCACAGCAGGGGCACCGAGTCGCTGATCGCGTCGAGCAGCCCGCTGATGGTGTTGGCGATGCCGGGCCCCGAAGTGACCAGCACGACGCCCACGCGCCCCGTGCTGCGCGCATAGCCTTCGGCCGCATGGACGGCCGCCTGCTCGTGCCGCACCAGCACATGGCGCAGCCGCGGCTCGCCGTGCAGCGCGTCGTACAGCGGCAGCGCCGCGCCGCCGGGATAGCCGAAGAGCGTGTCGACACCGCACGCGACCAGCGTGTCGAGCAGGGCCTCGGCGCCATTGCGCACGCGGGGCGTCGAGGAAAGCGCGGGGGAAGAAGATGAAGGAAGGTCCAGGTCGAGCAGTCTCATGCCGTCCATTCTTCCGTGCTTCGTGCAGAATTTGCTTCTTTCTTTTGGCTCAATAGCCTCCACCCATGAAAGCCAATCGCAAAAACAAAGAAGACGACGAAGGATCTTTCGACAAGACCGATCTTGCGATCCTGCGCGTGCTGCTGCTCGACTCGCGCAAGACGCTGCAGGAGATCGGCAACGAGGTGGGCCTGTCGCCCACCAGTTGCTGGACGCGCATCAAGAAGCTCGAGGCCCAGGGCGTCATCAAGCGCTACACCGTCGACGTCGATCCCGCCAAGCTCGGCTATCACGATTCCGTGATCGTCCAGGTCACGCTCGAGAGCCACACCGACGAGACGCTCTACGAGTTCGGCCGCGTGCTCGCGACCATCCCCGAGGTCCAGGAGGCCTACCTCGTCTCGGGCGACTACGACTACTACATCCGCATCGCCGTGCGCGACACGCGCGACTACGAGCGGCTGCTGCGCGAGAAGCTCTACAAGATCCCAGGCATCCGGCACAGCAAATCGCACTTCGTGCTGCGCGTGCTGAAGGAGACCAGCGTGCCGGTGATCTGAGGTCCACCGGCGCAGTTGATACGACTATTGCAAGCGCCAACTACCCTGTTTTCATCCGCTCTGCAGAGTCGCCATGGCATCCTCGTCGCGCGCCGCCAACCCCTGGCGCGATCCCAAGCCAACTCGGAGCCTCCATGCAGACTGGACGACCGGCGCGACGATTCTTTTCAGCTTCAACCTGGGCACTCCTGCTCATGATGTTCCTCGCGGGCTGCGGCGGCGGTGGCGGTGGTGGCGGCGGCGCCAACATGGCGCCGATCGGATTGCTCCCGCCCGCGGCGCCGCCAGCAGCGCCCGAGCCTGCACCGCCCGAGCCGCCTCCTCCCGAACCCCCGCCGCCCGCGCCGGCGCCACCCCCTCCCGAGCCCCCGCCCCCCGAGCCCGAACCGCCGCCACCGGAACCCGAGCCCGAGCCCGAGCCCGAGCCTGCAAGCCGGGTCGAGTCCGAACGCATCGCCTCGGCCTTCACCGGCGCGGAATATCCGATCGAGATCTACCTGCCTGCGTCGTACGACGGCAATCCGGGCGCATACCCCGTCATCTATGCCATGGACGGCGACGGCATCTTCAACCCACCGGGCACGCGCTTCGAGAATTTCAAGGCCATTCTGGAATCGCGGCGCACGCAGGCCATCCTGGTCGGCATCGGCGGCACCGCACGCCGCGAGCAGGACTACATGCTGCCCGGCGCGCGCGCGTACCACGACTTCCTCACGCAGGAACTGGTGCCGCTCGTCGAAGCGAAGTACCGCGCCGATCCCGCGCGGCGCATGCTCACCGGCTTTTCTCTGAGCGGCAGCATGGCCGCGGTGGCACTGCTGCTCGAGGGCGCGAGCGGCAGGCTGACCTTCTCGCACTTCCTCGCATTCGAAGCGTCGTTCGATTCGCAGCCGGCCGAGAACGACGCCCTGGAGCAGCAAATGCGCGACGCCCGGGGCGACAGCCCCCTGCCCGTCACCCTCCTCCTCACGCGATGCGACAACCGCGACGAATGCAATTTCGACAACGTCGACCAGATGCACCGGCGCCTGCAATCGCGCGGCTATCCGGAACTGAGGCTTTCGGAGGTGACCTACCCGACCACGCACGTGGGCGCCGACACGGTGTCCTTCACCGACGCCGTGGCCGCGCTTTTTCCGTAGCGCGCCGTTCCATCACGGCAGGCGCGCCGCAATCCATTCGCGCAGCCACCGGTGCCCGGCATCGCGATGGCGCCGCTCGTGCCAGAGCATCGCCATCTCGTAGCCCGGAACTTCGAGCGGCGCCTCGACCACGCGAAGGCCCGGCACGCCGCGTGCGAGTCGCTCGGGCAGCATCGCGACCATGTCGGTGCCCGTCAGCACCGACATCATGAAGAGAAAGTGCGGCACCGACAGCACCACGCGCCGCGCCAGGCCCTGCCGCGCCAGCGCCTCGTCCGTCGGGCCCGCAAAGCCGCCGCCGCCGGGCGACACCACCACGTGCTCGAGCGCGCAGAACTGCGCCAGCGTCGGACGCCGCCGCAGCCGTGGGTGCCCGGCACGGCCGGCTAACACATAGCGCTCGTCGAACAGCACGCGCCGGTGCAGCCCGGGCGGCGCTCCCACGCTGGTGTGGAAGAACAGGTCGATCTCGCCCTGCTCCAGCTGCCGCGGCATGCGCGACGGCACGGCCTCCACCACCGCCAGTCGGGTGTGCGGCGCGGCGGCACGCAGGCCCGCGAGCATGGGCAGCAGGATGGCCGTCTCGGCATAGTCGGCCGCGGCCACGCGCCAGGTGGTGTTGGCCTCCGCCGGATCGAAGGGCCGGCTCGGCGCCACCGCGCGGCCCAGCGCCTCCAGCGCTTCGCGCAGCGGCGCGCGCAACTCGTCGGCCCGCGCGGTGGGCCGCATGCCGCGCTGCGCGGGCACCAGCAGCGGGTCGCCGAACACTTCGCGCAGCCTGCCGAGCTGCAGGCTCACCGCGGGCTGCGAGAGGCTCAGGCGCTCGGCGGCGCGGGTCACGCTGCGCTCTGCGAGCAGCGTGTCGAGCGTGAGCAGCAGGTTGAGGTCGAGCCGACTGAAATTGTCCACGGCAATTCCTTGGATTTGAACTATTCATTTCCAATATATCTCCCGCATGCCTAACCTGAAAGGACATCCTCACTCGCCCTACTCGAACAGATGAACATCCTCCTCGTCCTCGCCCATCCCGGACCCGCCTCGCTCAACGGCGCACTGCACCGCTTCATGCGCGAGCGCCTGCGCGATACCGGCCACTCGGTGCAGGTGTCCGATCTCTACGCCATGCGCTGGAAGCCTGCACTCGACGCCGACGATTTTCCCGCGCGCGGGCCGGCCGAACGCTTCAGCCCCGAACGCGATTCATTGCGCGCCTTCGAATCGGGCACGCAGGCCGGGGACATCGCTGCCGAGCAGCAGAAGCTGCTCTGGGCCGACGCGGTGATCCTGCAGTTCCCGCTCTGGTGGTATTCGATGCCGGCCATCCTCAAGGGCTGGGTCGAGCGCATCTACGCCTATGGCTTCGCGTACGGCGTCGGCGAGCATTCCGATACGCACTGGGGCGACCGCTTCGGCGAAGGCACGCTGGCCGGCAAGCGGGCGATGCTGGTCGTCACGACCGGCGGATGGGCTTCGCACTACGGCCCGCGCGGCATCAACGGCCCGATGGACGACCTGCTGTTTCCGATCCAGCACGGCATCCTCTACTACCCCGGCTTCGACGTGCTGCCCCCCTATGTGGTGCACCGCACCGGCCGCATCGACGAAGCCGCCTATGCGCGCCTCACGGCGGAGCTGGGCGAGCGGCTCGACACCCTATTCAGCACCGCGCCGATCCCGTTCCGCCGCCAGAACCATGGCGACTACGAGATTCCCGCGCTCACGCTGCGGCCCGACATCGCGCCGGGCCGCTCGGGGTTCGGCGTGCATGTCGCCGACCAGAGACTCATTCGGCCGTGATGCCCGCGGCCTTGACGATGCGGCCCCACTTCTGCGATTCGCTGGCCTGGAACTTCGCAAGTTCCTCGGGCGAGGTGGTGAACACCTCGGTGCCGGTGGGGCCGTAGAACGCCGTCTTGGCCGATTCGCTCTTGGCGGCCTTCACGAGCAGTTCGTTGAGCCGCTTGACCACGGCCGGCGGCGTGCTGGCGGGCGCATAGGCCGCGAACCAATAGCCCATCTCGTAGCCCTTCACACCGGCTTCGGCGATGGTCGGCACGTCGGGCGCGAGCGGCGAACGCGCGGCGCTCGACACGCCGAGCGCGCGCAGCTTGCCGGCCTTGACCTGCGGCAGTCCGGTGGCCGCGTCGGTGATCATCATGTGGATCTGGCCGCCGAGCAGGTCGGTGACCGCGAGCGTGTTGCTCTTGTAGGGCACGTGCAGCAGCTTGATGTCCGCCATCTGCTGGAGCAGCTCGCCGGCCATGCGGCTCGACGAACTGCCGCTGCCGAAGCTGTACTTGCCGGGCTCCTTCTTCGCGAGCGCGATGAACTCGGCCACGCTCTTCGCGGGGAATGTGGGGCCGACCACCATGATCTGTCCGCCCTTGCCGAGGCCCGACACGGGCGCGAAGTCCTTCACCGGGTCGTAGGGCAGCTTCTTGAACAGATGCTCGTTGGCGGCATGCGTGGTGTTGGTGGTGATCAGCACCGTGTAGCCGTCGGCCGGTGCCTTGGCGACCTGCTGCGACGCGATGAAACCGCTCGCGCCGGCCTTGTTGTCGATCACCACCGCCTGCTTGGTCTCGGCCGTGATGCTGTTGCCCAGCGCGCGTGCGATCTGGTCGGTCGCGGTGCCGGCCGCAAAGGGCACGACGAAGGTGATCGCCTTCTCGGGGAAAGCCTGCTGCGCATGGCCGAGCAGCGGTGCGAGTGCGAGTGCGGCGGCAGAAAGGGTCAGGGAACGTCTTTTCATTGGTGTTGTCTCCGGATGGATAGGTCGTTGAAAAATCGAAAAGAGAGAAGGTCTACGCGCCGGCAAGCAGCGGCTCGAGCGCGCGCGGCACCCGCACGGGCATGTCTAGCAATAGGAACGACAGCGCCTTGCCGTGCGCATCGAGGTTCAGCGCATCGTTGACGCCGCCGTCGAGCACCGTATCGAGCACGAAATTCATGGCGTGCAGCCGCGGCAGGAGAAAGCGCTGCACACGCGCCGGCGCGCGGTGCCTGAACTGCGCGGCCACGCGCTCGGGCGTGAGCTGCTCGGCCAGCACGGGATACAGCGCCGGATGCCAGGCGATCACGCTGATGTTGGAGCGGTCGCCCTTGTCGCCGGTGCGGCCGTGCGCGGCGCGGTAGAGCGGCACGTCGATGGTTCCGGTGTCGGTATTGGCGTTGGTGTTCATTCGAGCTCCTTCGCGCCGAGCAGCTCGAAGCGCACCGGCACCGCGTCGCGCGGTACCAGGCACGACAGGGTATTGAGCCGCGGCGTGAGCGCGGTGCGCACGCCGCCGCCGCCCGCGGGCCCGCAGGTGTAGAGCGCCGTGACCTCGCGCGCGAGGCGCTCGGCCTGCGCACGTTCGGCGTGCACGGCCGCCACGCGCAGGCGCACGTCGCGCAGTCCGGCATCGGGCGTGTCGGCCAGCATGCGGCCGGCGTCGTCGCCGAGGATGCTGAGCGCGCCGACCAGGTCGACGCGCAGCGCCAGACCCGCGAGCCGCGCGCGCAGCACCTCGGCCGCGAGGCGGGCCCGTGCTTCGGCGCGCGGGCCGGCATAGGAGATCTCGCCCTCGGCGAGCCAGCCGCCTTCGTGACAAACGTTGACCTTGTAGTGGCTCGGCCGCGCATGGCCGCGCACGCCCGAAAGCGCCACGCGCCCGGACGACAGCGGCGTCACTTCAGCCTCGGCAATGTCGGCCACCACGTCGGGGGTGAGGTAGGCGCTCGGGTCGTGCACTTCGTAGAGCAGCTGCTCCTTCACCGTGGCCTCGCTCACGAGCCCCCCGGTGGCGTCGGCCTTGCCGATGGTGCAATGGCCGTCGGCATCGATCTCGGCGATGGGGAAGCCCACGCGCGCGAGATCGGGCACCTCCTTGAAGCCCGGGTCGGCGAAGTAGCCGCCGCACACCTGCGCGCCGCATTCGAGCAGGTGGCCCGCCATGGTGGCGCGGCCGAGCCGGTCCCAATCGCCGGCGCGCCAGCCGAAATGCGACATCGCCGGCCCCACCGCGAGCGATGGATCGGCCACGCGGCCGCACACCACGATCTGCGCGCCGGCATCGAGCGCGGCGGCGATCGGCTCGGCGCCGATGTAGGCGTTGGCGCTGACGATGCGCAGCCCGTCGAGCTGCGCGCCGAGCGCGCCGTGCAGCAGCGCACGCCGGTCCGGCCCCGAGAGGTCGTCGCCCTCCACCACCGCGATGCGCGGCGTGTCGGCGCCGAGTTCCTGCGCCATGCGCGCGATCTGCCTGGCCGCGGCACGCGGGTTGGCCGCGCCGAAGTTGCTCACGATGCGGATGCCGTGCGCGAGGCAGCGCGCCAGCACGGGCCGAAGCATCGCGTCGAGCAGCGGCTCGTAGCCGGCCTCGGGGTCGTCGCGCCGGCGCAATTGCGCGAGCGCGAGCGTGCGCTCGGCCAGGGTCTCGAAGATCAGGAAGGCGCGCTGCTGCGCGGGGCCATCAGGGCAGTCACGCAGCCGCGCGATCAGCGTGTCCACCACCGGCCCCGCCGCGTCGGTGCGGTCGCCGGAAAAACCGGCCGCGCAGCCGATCAGCAGGGGCAGTGGTGCAGGAACATTCATCGAGGCCGACTGTAGGCAGCGGCGTTCGATTCGTGAAATCGAAAATACAGATCAATTGATCCGTATTCCAGATGAATGAAATCCCTCGGGGACGCGCCATGAAAAAAGCCCCGCTCTCGCGGGGCCTGTGCCAGGGCGGCGGGGCGCTTACAGCGGCAGCGCGTCGCCGTGCGCCGCGGCGCGGGCTTCGGCACGCACGCCGGCGGGATCGACCGCACCGGCGGCCACGTAGGTCATGCCGGCGGAGGCCGCTTCGGAGAAAGCGTCGGGATTGTGGGCGGCGGCCACGGCTTCGGCGCGGACTTCGTCGCGGCTGCGCTGCGAGACGGCCTGCGCCACGCGGGCATTGGCGCCTTCGGCATAGGGATCGGCGCTGTGTGCGGCGGCGACGGCCTGGCTGGCCACGTCGGCACGGCTTTCGGCGGCGGTCAGGCGGTGCACGCCTTCATAGGTTTCGGCATGGGCGGCACCGGTGGCGGCAACGAGGGCAACGGCGACGGCGGAGAGGAGCTTGGAGACGGTCATTTCGATTCCTTGGTTCAATGGTTTCACTTCGGGACGTGTCGAACCGGTCTTGGGTGGGAAGCCATCCGTTGGGCCGGATGGCCGCCGCGCTCGGGGGCCTTGTTCAGCCAGACCAGCTGTGGGCCGGTCCGTGGGATCAATTGTGCGCCGGCAACCCCCGTAGAAACCCTGTGCAAAAGGAACCACGGCGTTCACGCGGTGGAAACAATGGAACGCGCCGAACCGCCGCAAGCGGGGGCCTCAGGCGGCCAGTTCCTCCACCCGCAGCGTGCTCGGCGCGCCCACCACCGCCGGGTGCAGCGCGAGCGCATGCAAAACCAGGTCGAGCTCGCGCTGGGGCACCGGCTGCGTCAGCACCAGCAGCTGCGGCGCCTCGGCAAGCTCAGGGGTCGCAAGCCGGAGTTCGCGCACGGGCAACTGCCGTGCCGCCAGCCAGCCCGACAGCGCCTCGATCGCTTGCGCCTCGCGCAGCGGCACGCGCAGGTAGTGCGCCGTGCGCACCTCGGCACGCGGCAACACCGGCAGCGTGCGCATCGCATGGGCATGGAAGCCCAGGTGCGGCACGCGCTGCGCCGCCCGCGTGCCATCGAGCCGCGCCACGTCCACCAGGTCGGCGATCACGGCCGAAGCGGTCTGCTCCGAGCCCGCGCCGGCGCCGCAGTACAGGGTCGTGCCGGCCGCGTCGCCCTTCACCATCACGCCGTTCATCGAGCCGTTCACATGCGCCAATGGATGCGAGTCGGGCACCAGCGCGGGCTGCACGCGCAGTTCGAGCCCGGCCTCGCCGAGGCGCGCCAGCCCCAACAGCTTGATGCGGTAGCCCAGTTGCTCGGCGCAGGCCATGTCGATGCGCTGCAGCGCGGTGATGCCCTGTACTTCCACGTCCGCCAGGCGCACTTCCGCGCCGAAGGCATTGGCCGCGAGCAGCGTGAGCTTGTGCGCGGCGTCGATGCCCTCGATGTCGAAGGCCGGATCGGCTTCGGCATAGCCGAGCGCCTGGGCCTCGGCGAGCGCGGCCGCGAAATCGAGCCCCGCATCGCGCATCCGGCTCAGGATGAAGTTGGTGGTGCCGTTGACGATGCCCGCCACCCATTCGATGCGATTGGCCGCCAGGCCCTCGCGCAGTGCCTTGACGATCGGGATGCTTCCTGCCACCGCGCCTTCGTAGGCCACCGCCACGCCCTGGCGCCGGGCGGCGGCGAAGATCTCGGCGCCGTGCTCCGCGAGCAGTGCCTTGTTGGCCGTGACCACGTGCTTGCCGTGCGCGATGGCGGCCAGCACCCAGCCGCGCGCAGCGCCCGTGCCCCCGGCCACTTCGACCACCACGTCGACCTCCGGATGCGTCGCGACGCGCAGCGCATCGTCGGTGAGCGGCACTTCGCCTGCCACCGCAGCCGCACGCGCCAGGTTGCGCGCCGCCACCAGCACCAGCTCGATCGGCCGGCCCGCGCGCGCCGCGATCTCGGCGTGGTTGCGCTGCAGCACGCGCAGGGTGCCCGCGCCCACGGTGCCGATGCCGATCAACCCGACGCGCAGCGCACGAATGGCCGTGGCGCGGCCGGGCAAGGACTCGAGGGACTGGACTGGATCGCGGTACATGGAAATCTCCGGATGAAAAACGAAAAACCCAGCTGCCAGAGCTGGGTTTCATTCATTCGGGAGAGAAGAGCGATTCACCAGGTGGCTGCCGAAACGGCCACCTGCGCGTGCTCAGGTGGCCGCGGTGGTAATGGTGCGAATCATTCGTGCAGCAGCAATCCCTGCCGTGCCGGCCTGGACGAACGGCAGCGCACGCGCCGGGAAGGCGGTGCAGGCGTTGGCGGGGAAGAGATGGCACGGCATGAGCGCCGCAGTGTACAGCAGCCCGGTGCCGGGCCGCCGCGCGATGCCGCGCCCTGCCTGCGGCGATATGCGCAGCAGGCCTACAGCCCGCCGACACGGCGCGGCCTAACTTGACTGGCACAAGACAAACCGCACCCAGGAGGCCGCACCATGAAGAACTTCGTCCTAGAACCCAGCATGCGGGCAGCCATCGGCGGCGCCTTCTATCCGTCGGGCTATTCGATGGTCATGTTCCCGAACGCCGAAGACGCCAACCGCGTCGGCCACCGCCTGATCGAGAAAGGCATGAGCGGCGACGAGATCTACCTGCTTCCCGCCGAGACCGTGCTCGCGGAGATCACACCGACCGTCAAGGAATCGGACGACCCGCTGCCCTCGGCCGGCACCGATGCCGCGACCGTGCGCGCCTACACCAAGCTCGCGCGCGAAGGCCATACCGGCCTGCTCGTGAAGACAAAGAACGAAGAGGAAGCCAACCGCATGATGGAAGAAGTGCGCACCGTGCCCTACTCCATCGCGCAGCGCTACCGCACGCTGGTCATCGAAGACCTCTGAAGCGGCTCACGCCGCCTGCGGCTCGGCCGCGCGCTGCACCACGTCGCGCGCCATGGCCTGTGCGAGTTCGTGCTCGCCGAGGAACACCGTGGCGGACGTTTCCTGCGTGAGCAGCCGCGCCTCTTCCTCGTTGTGACTGCGCACGACGGTCTCGATGGCGGGGTTCAGCGTGCGCGCCGTCTCCATCATCTGGCGCACGTTCATCGCGTCGGCCACGGCCACCACGAGCACGCGCGCGCGGGCCACATGCGCCTGGATCAGCACCGCGGGATCGGCCGCGTCGCCCCAGACGGCCGCCACGCCGGCCTCGCGCAACTGGCCCACGAGCTCGCGGTTCTGCTCGGCCACCACGTAGGGAATGTCGTGCGCCGCGAGTTCGGCCGCAATGCGCCGGCCGACGCGGCCGTAGCCCACGAGCACGACCTGTCGCGAGAGGAACCGCGCCTCGGTGCTCATCGGCAGTTCGGCCAGCGGATGGTCGCGCGCCTCGAGCCCGCGCACCAGTGCAAAGCGCTTGTGCAGCCACTCCTGCAGCGGCGCGATCAAGGTGAACCAGAGCGGATTGGTGGCGATCGAGATCAGCGCGCCCGCCAGGATCAGGCTCTGCCCCTCGGTCGGCAACAGGCCGAGCGAGAAGCCCAGCCCCGCGAGGATGAACGAGAACTCGCCGATCTGCGCCAGGCTCGCGCTGACGGTGAGCGCGGTGCCGAGCGGATAGCGCATCGCGAGCACCAGGGCGCAGGCGGCGAGCGACTTGCCGATCACGATCACGCCCACCACCGCGAGCACCTGCAGCGGCCGCTCGAGGATCACCCACGGATCGAACAGCATGCCCACCGAGACGAAGAACAGCACCGCGAAGGCGTCGCGCAGCGGCAGCGATTCCTGCGCCGCGCGGTGGCTGAACTCGGATTCGCGCATCACCATGCCCGCAAAGAAGGCGCCGAGCGCGAACGACACGCCGAACAGCGCCGCCGAGGCGAACGCGATGCTGACCGCGGCGGCGATCACGCACAGCGTGAACAGCTCGCGCGAACCGGTGCGCGTGACCTGCCAGAGGATCCACGGGAACACCCGCCGCCCCACGACCAGCATCAGCGCGACGAAGCCGCCCACCTGCAGCAGCGTGAGGCCCAGCGTCTGCCAGAGCGGATCGGCCGGGCCGCCGCCGGCCTGGCCGCCCAGCACGCCCGCGAGCGGCGGCAGCAGCACCAGCACCAGCACCATGGCGAGGTCCTCGACCACGAGCCATCCCACCGCGATGCGGCCGGTGAACGAGTCGAGGATGCCCAGGCTCTCGAGCGCGCGCAGCAGCACGACCGTGCTCGCCACCGACAACGACAGTCCGAAGACCAGCGCCGCGCCCCACGACCAGCCCCACCAGAGCGCGAGCGCGCCGCCGAGCAGCGTGGCCACCGTGATCTGCGCCAGCGCGCCGGGCAGCGCGATGCGGCGCACCGCGAGCAGGTCGTCGAGAGAAAAATGAAGGCCCACGCCGAACATCAGCAGCATCACGCCGATCTCGGCCAGCTGTGCCGCGATGGCGCCGTCGGCCACGAAGCCCGGCGTGAAGGGGCCGATGATCACGCCCGCGAGCAGATAGCCCACGAGCGCCGGCAGGCGCAGCCGCGCCGCGATGAAACCCAGGACGAGCGCGAGCCCGAGGCCGGCGGAGATGGTGCTGATCAGGGAGACGCTGTGGGGCATCCGGCGATTGTGCACAGCGCGGGCCCCGCCCCGCGGCGTCGGGGCTTTCGCGCTATGGGGCGATGCGGCCGGCGTCCATCGGCTCGGGTGCCAAGGAGGCGATGCGGTCTCGCTGCAGTTCGGCCTCGAGCCGCTCGGTGTCGAGCTCGTTGGTCCAGCGCGCCACCACCAGCGTGGCAACGCCGTTGCCGATCAGGTTGGTCAGAGCGCGCGCTTCCGACATGAAGCGGTCGATGCCGAGGATCAGCGCCAGCCCCGCCACCGGCACGTCGCCCACCACCGACAGCGTCGCCGCGAGCACGATGAAGCCGCTGCCGGTCACGCCGGCCGCAGCCTTCGAGGTGACGAGCAGCACGGCCAGCAGCGTCATCTCCTGGCCGAGCGACAGCGGCGCGTTGGTGGCCTGCGCGATGAACACCGCCGCCATCGTCAGGTAGATCGAGGTGCCGTCGAGGTTGAACGAATAACCGGCCGGCAGCACGAGCCCCACCGAGGCCTTGCTGGCGCCGAGCTTCTCCATCTTGTTCACCATGCGCGGCAGCACCGTCTCGGACGACGAGGTGCCGAGCACGATCAGCAGCTCTTCGCGGATGTAGCGGATGAACTTCCAGATGCCGAAGCCGTGCAGCCGCGCGATCAGCCCCAGCACCACGAAGATGAACAGCAGGCAGGCCAGGTAGAAGGTGCCGATGAGCTTGCCGAGCGAGAACAGGCTGTCGGTGCCGTACTTGCCGATGGTGAAAGCCATGGCGCCGAAGACGCCGACCGGCGCGAGCTTCATGATGTAGTCGACGATGCCGAACAGCACCTGCGAGCCCTTCTCGATCACGTCGAACACCAGCGTGCCGCGGCCGCCGAAGCGGTGCAGCGCAAAGCCGAACAGCAGCGCGATCAGCAGCACCTGCAGGATCTCGCCCTTGGCGAAGGCATCGACCACCGTGGTCGGGATCACGTCGAGCAGGAAGTCGACCGGGCCCGTCATCCTCTCCGGTCCCGCCACCGAGGCGACCGCGGCGGCATCGAGCGTGGCCGGGTCGATGTTCATGCCCGTGCCCGGGCGCAGCAGGTCGGACATCAAGAGCCCGAACACCAGCGCGATGGTGCTCACAACCTCGAAGTACAGCAGCGCGAGCCCGCCGGTCCGCCCCACCTTCTTCATGTCCTCCATGCCCGCGATGCCGACCACCACGGTGCAGAAGATGATCGGCGCGATGATCATCTTGACGAGCTTGATGAAGCCGTCGCCCAGCGGTTTCATCGCCTCGCCGAGCGCCGGGAAGAAATGCCCGAGCAGCACGCCGATGATCACCGCGGCGATCACCTGGACGTAGAGCGAACGGTAGAGCGCGGGCTTGCGGCGCTGCGCAGGGGTCGTGTCAGCCATAAGTTCTTGCTGTCTCTGCGGGACTAACGAAAAAACCCGCCGAAGCGGGTTTTTGTGGCTTGATGCCAGCCGGCACCGTCAGTGCATGTGCAGGCCGCCGTTGACCGAGAAGTCGGCCCCCGTCGAATAGCCGCCTTCGTCGGTGGCGAGCCACGAGATGATGGAAGCGATCTCGCTCGGTTCGCCCAGGCGCTTGACGGGAATCGTCGCGACGATCTTGTCGAGCACTTCCTGGCGGATGGCCTTGACCATGTCGGTGCCGATGTAGCCCGGGCTCACGGTGTTGACGGTGACGCCCTTGCTCGCGAGTTCCTGCGCCAGCGCCATCGTGAAGCCGTGCATGCCGGCCTTGGCGGCCGAATAGTTGGTCTGGCCCGCTTGGCCCTTGGCGCCGTTGACCGAGCTGATGTTGATGATGCGGCCCCAGCCCTTCTCGACCATGTCGCCCACCACCTGCTTGGTGACGTTGAACATGCTGTTGAGGTTGGTTTCGATCACCGCGCTCCAGTCTTCGGGCGTCATCTTGAGGAACATGCGGTCGCGCGTGATGCCCGCGTTGTTGACCAGCACGTCGATCGGGCCGTGCGCGGCCTTGGCGGCCGAGAAGGCCTCGACCGTGGACTGCCAGTCGCCGACGTTGCCGACCGATGCATGGAACTCGAAGCCGAGCGCTTTCTGCTCGGCCAGCCACTTGGCGTGGTCGCGTGTGGGGCCGCAGCCTGCGACGACAGTGAAGCCGTCCTTGTGGAGCCGCTGGCAGATGGCTGTTCCGATGCCACCCATGCCTCCGGTGACATATGCAACTTTCTTGCTCATGAGATTTCCTTGTGTGTGCGAAGCAAAAGCCTGAACGGCCGCCTTCACTCTAGCGAGTTTCAAGCCACCCAACTCTGAGGAAAACACTGAGCCAGGCTTGCAACCAGCTGTCACGGCGCGCCGCGGCTGCAACGATATGGCATGACTGCTGCCGTTTCATGCATAACCCGCCGTGCGCACGGAAATCAGTCGGCCTGCACCCCCGCCGCGCGGATCACCTTGCCCCATTTCTCGGTCTCGGCCGCCAGGTGGGTGCGCAGGGATTCCGGCGTGACCTTGTCCATCGGCACGGCTTCGGTGCTGAGCTCGGCGAAGCGATGCCGGACCGTCTCGTCCTGCAGCGCAGCGCGCAGCGCCGTGTTGAGCTTTTCGATCACGGCCGGCGGCGTGCCCTTGGGCGCATAGACGCCGTGCCACACCTTCACGTCGAAGCCCTTCAGGCCCTGTTCGTCGAGCGTGGGAATGTTCGGCATGCTCGACAGGCGCTGCGGCGTGGTCACGCCGAACACCTTCACGCGCTGGCCGTCCTTGATGACCGGCGCGGTCTGCGTGGTCTGGTCGCACAGCAGGTCGACCTGTCCGCCCATCACGTCGTTGAGCGCCGGGCCCGCCCCCTTGTAGGGCACGGTGGTCAGCTGCACGCCGACCTGGTGCGCGAACAACATGCCGCACAGCTGCGAGACCGCACCGATGCCGGCATTGGCCAGCGTGACCTTGTCCTTGTTGGCCTTCACGTAGGCCAGCAGCTCCTGGAAGTTGCGGGCCGGGAAGTCCTTGCGCGACAGCAGCGTCATCGGCACGTCCATCACCTGGCCCACGTATTCGAAATCCTTCAGCGGGTCGTACGGGAGCTTCTTGTAGAGCGCGGGCGCGGTGGCCATGCCCATGTGGTGGATCAGGACGGTGTAGCCGTTGGGCGCGGCCTTGGCCACGCGCGCCGGCGCGATCGTGCCGCCGGCGCCGACCGTGTTCTCGACCACCACGGTCTGTCCGAGCGACTTGCCCATCGGGATCGCGAGCATGCGCGCCACCACGTCGGTCGGTCCGCCGGCCGAGTACGGCACGACCAGCGTGACGGGCTTCTCGGGCCAGGCGGGCTGGGCGAACGCGGGCGCCGCGGAAATGGCGAGCACGCAGGCGCTCGCCGAAGCGGCGATCACGGCCTTGAAGTTGCAGGTGGTTTTCATCGGGGTCATGGCGGGTTGTCTCCTTCTTTAGGATGGGGGGTGAGGGTTCAGGCGCGTGCCGTTGCAAGCAGCCGCTCGGCCAGGCGCAGCACCGGCGCGTCGACCATGCGGCCGTCGAGGCTGGCGACGCCGCCGCCCGCGGCACGCACGGCCTCGGTCACGCGGCGTGCCCAGGCCAGCTCGTCGGCGCGCGGGCCGAGCCCCGCATGCACCGGCGCGACCTGGTCGGGGTGGATGCAGAACTTGGCGCCGAAGCCGCCGCGCCGGGCGCGTGCGGTGTCCGCGGCCAGCCGTGCCGCGTCGCGCCAATCGGCCGTGACGCCGTCGATCGGCGCGGCCAGCCCGGCACGGCGCGAGGCCATCAGCAGCGCCAGCCGCACCGGCACGAGCTCGGCCTCGTCGGCCTCGCAGGCGAGGCCCAGGTCGGCCTGGAAATCGAGATGGCCGAAGGCCAGCCGCAGCACCTGCGGCGCGGCGGCGAGTGCGTCGGCCGCCGCGAGCCCCGCGGCCGATTCGACCAGCGGCACCAGCGCGCAGGCCGGACCGATCGCCTCGGCAATGTGTGCGAGATCGCCCGCATGCTCGGCCTTGGGCAGCACGACGCCCGCGATCAGCTCCTGTGCGGCCCACCCGGCCGCGGCCGTGCAATCGGCTTCATGCCACGGCGTGCCGGCCGCGTTGATGCGCACCAGCAGGCGCTGCCGGTGCGCACCGTCCAGCGCCGCGAACGACGCCGCGAGCGCCTCGCGTGCCGCGGCCTTTCGCGCGGGCGCGACCGCGTCCTCCAGGTCGACGATCACCGCGTCCGCACCCGTGGCCAGCGCGCGCGCATGGCGCTCGGGCCGGTCGGCCGGCACGAAGAGAAAGGTGCGCGCCAGTGCGAGCGGCGCCGTGTTCATGGTCACACCGCGCCCGCCTCGCGCAGCGCCGCGATCTCGGCCTCGCTGCGGCCCAGGCTGCGCAGGATCGAATCGGTGTGCTGGCCCACGGCCGGAATCGGGTCCATGCGGTAGTCGAAGGCGCTCTGCCGCCCCGCCGGCAACAGCGCCGGGATCTCGCCGGCCGGCGAGTCCACCTGCCGCCAGCGCTCGCGCGCCTGCAGCTGCGGATGGGCCCAGAGGCCGGCCATGTCGTTCATGCGCGCATTGGCGATCTGCGCGGCATCGAGCCGCTCCAGCACCTGCGCGGTGCCGAGCGCGCCGAACACCGCCACGATGATCGCGCGCAGCGCCTCGCGGTGCTCGTTGCGCCGCGCATTGCTGTCGAAGCGCGGGTCGGCCGCGAGCGCCGGCTGCAGCAGCACCTTCTCGCAGAACAGGCGCCACTCGCGCTCGTTCTGCAGCCCGAGCATCACCGTGCCGCCGTCGCCTGCGGGGAACGGGCCATACGGGTAGATGGTCGCGTGCGAGGCGGCGCTGCGCGGCGGCGGCGGCGCGCCTTCGTAGGCGTAGTACATCGGATAGCCCATCCACTCGGCCAGCGCCTCGAGCATCGACACGTCGATGTGCGAGCCCTCGCCGGTTTTGCCGCGCTGCAACAGCGCTGCGAGGATGCCCGTGTAGGCGTACATGCCCGCCGCAATATCGGCGATCGAATTGCCCGACTTGCACGGATCGTCGGGCGTGCCGGTGACCGAGAGAAAGCCCGCCTCGCTCTGGATCAGCAGGTCGTAGGCCTTCTTGTCGCGGTACGGCCCGTCGTCGCCATAGCCCGAAATGTCGCAGACGATGAGCCGCGGGTGGCGTGCGCGCAGCGCCTCTGCGCCCAGGCCCATGCGCGCGGCCGCGCCGGGCGCCAGGTTCTGCACCAGCACGTCGGCCCCGGCGACCAGTTCCTGCAGCACCGCCAGCGCGGCGGGCTGCTTGAGATCGAGCGTGACGCTCTCCTTCGAGCGGTTGACCCAGACGAAATGCGAGGCCTGGCCCGCCACGCGCGCGTCGTAGGCCCGCGCGAAGTCGCCGGCGCCCGGGCGCTCGACCTTGATGACGCGCGCGCCGAGGTCGGCGAGCTGGCGGGTGCAGAACGGCGCCGCGATGGCGTGCTCGAGCGAGACGACGGTGATGCCGTCGAGCGGTCTTGTCATGGGCTGGTTTCTCCGTGTTGTCATGCGAGCACCGCGGTGGCCTGCATCGTGAGCCAGCCGTCGGCGTCCTCGCCCCACAGCGCGAAGCGCTGCTTGCCGTCCGCCTGCGCCGTGTCCGGCCTGCCGTGCACACGGAACGGCGCGGTGTCGAAGGTCGGGCGCAGGGCGCGGAACTCGAAGCGCGCGATCTGCGCGCCCGGCTGGTTGCGGCGCAGCAGGTCGAGCAGCAGCGTCGCGATCAGCGGGCCGTGCACGACCAGGCCGGGATAGCCCTCCACTTCGGTCACGTAGCGGCGGTCGTAGTGGATGCGGTGGCCGTTGAAGGTGAGCGCCGAATAGCGGAACAGCAGCACGTCGTCGGGCACGATGCCGCGGCTGAAGGCGGCGTCCTGCGGCGCGGGCACGGGCGGCGGCGCCGGCTCGCCGGGCTGCGCGGCCGCGCGGTAGACGATATCGTGCTCCTCGGTCAGCGCCAGGCCGCGTGCGTTGTGCACCTCGTGGCGCACGAGCACGAACACCAGCGCCCCCGTGCGGCCCGCCTTGTGCGTGACCGAGACGATGCGCGAACGGCGCTCGGCCCGGTCGCCCACGCACAGCGGGTTGCCCGCCTCCCACGCCAGCCGCCCACCGGCCCACATGCGGCGCGGCAGCGGCACGGGGGGCAGGAAGCCGCCGCGCCGCGCATGGCCGTCGTCGCCGAGCTCCGACTGGCGATGGTGCGGGAGGAAATACAACCAGTGCCAGAGCGCGGGCAGCCGCGTGCCGGCCGCGGGCGGCGGATCGTCGCGGTCGAGCGTGGCGCCGAGCGCGCGAACGGGCGCGGCGGTGATCTCGTCGGCGAGCGTTTCGCTGCGGCCCTCCCAGGCCTGGAGCTTCGCGAGCGTCTCGGGGTCGATGGTGGAAAGGTAGTCGTCTAGGTTCGGATGTGGCGCCATGCCCGCATCGTGTGCGGCCCTCACGCCCGGCGCAATCTGCGATTTCGGAACCCAGCCTTCCAGGGTTTCGAAGGCTCGAGGACTACCATCGCGACATGCTCTTCGACTTGACCGACCTGCGCCTGTTCGTCGCCGCGGCCGAGCTCGGCAATCTCACGCGCGCCGCCGAGCGCCAGCACCTGTCGCTGGCGGCCGCGAGCGCGCGCATCAAGGCGCTCGAAACCCAGGCCGGCCTGCAACTGCTGCAGCGCGAGGCACGCGGCGTGCGCCTGCTGCCGCCGGGCGAAGCGTTCCTGCACCATGCGCGGCTGGTGCTGCACCAGACCGAGCAGCTGCGCGCCGACCTGCTCGAATACGGCGGCGGGCTGCGCGGCCACCTGCGCGTATTTGCCAACACCACGGCCGTGACCGATTTCCTGCCCGAGATCCTGCCCGGCTTCCTGTCGCGCAATCCGCGCATCAACATCGACCTTCAGGAAAAACCGAATGCTCAAATCCCGCGCGGCGTGCTCGACGGCCGCGCCGACATCGGCATCGTCGCGGGCCGCGTCGACACGCTCGGCCTCGAGGCGATCCACTTCAGCACCGACCGGCTGGTGCTCGCGACTTCGCGCAAGCACCGCTTCGCGAAGCGCCGCAGGATCTCGTTCGCCGAGACGCTCGACGAAGACGCGATCGGCATGCAGCAAGGCAGCACGCTGCAAGCGTTTCTTTCGCAGATCACCGACAACCTCGGCAAGCGGCAGAAGCTGCGCATCCAGCTCGGCAGCTTCGACGCGATGTGCCGGATGATCGGCAACGGCGTGGGCATCGGCGTGGTGCCGGAGTCGGCCGCGCGGCGCAACTGCGACAGCATGCAGCTCGCGCTGGTCGAGCTCAGCGATGCCTGGTGCGTGCGCGAGCGCTACCTGCTGGTGCGCGACCGGGCGGCGCTGCCGATCTATGCGCAGGCGCTGGTTGAAACGCTGTGCCGGCACTACGCCGGCGAGGTGCCCGTCACAGGCTGAGCACGGTACCTAGCCCCCGTAAAAACAGGCACTTGCATGCGACTTGTGCAGAAGTCGGTGCCGTCCCCATTTTCCGTGGACAACTTTGGGGATAAGTGATGTGCTTTCTTGTAAACGCAGTCTAAGTTGTTGTTTTACAAAGGAAATAATCAATTTGCTCAATTTTTGAGCGGTGCACAAGGTGGTTTTGGAGGCACTCGGGGTTCAGGGCGCGTGCCAAGGGTACGCTCGTGGTGCATCGCGGATCAACGACCGCTCTGCCCAACGATCCCGCCGATGGGGTGCCTTGCGCAGCGAAATAAAGGAGGAGGCCGCAGGCCGGGGGACATTCGCGGAGCAAGGTACCCCGTCGGCGGGATCGCGCCCTGAAAAGCAGCGGCCCACGCGCAAGGCCTCCTGCCCACAAGGCGCGCTGGAAACCCGATCAGCGCTCGATCGTCAGCGCCACGCCCATGCCGCCGCCGATGCACAGCGACGCAATGCCCTTCTTCGCGTTCTGGCGCTGCATCTCGTGCAGCAGCGTCACCAGGATGCGGCAGCCCGACGCGCCGATCGGATGGCCGATGGCGATGGCGCCACCGTTCACGTTGACCTTGCTCACGTCCCAGCCCATTTCCTTGTTCACCGCGCAGGCCTGCGCGGCGAAGGCTTCGTTGATCTCGAGCAGGTCGAGGTCGGCCGCCTTCCAGCCCGCGCGCTGCAGCGCCTTGGTCGAGGCGGGCACCGGGCCCATGCCCATGATGGCCGGGTCGAGGCCGGCGGTGGCGTAGCTCGCGATGCGGCCCAGCGGCTTGAGGCCGAGCGCGGCCGCCTTCTTGGCCGTCATCACCATCACGGCGGCAGCGCCGTCGTTCAGGCCCGACGCATTGCCCGCGGTCACGCCGCCGGCCTTGTCGAAGGCGGGGCGCAGGCCGGCCAGCCCTTCGGCGCTGGTCTTGCGGTTGATGAACTCGTCCTTGTCGAAGACGAGCGGATCACCCTTTCGCTGCGGAATGCTCACGGGCACGATCTCGTCCTTGAACTTGCCGGCATCCTGCGCGGCCGCGGCCTTGGTCTGGCTGCCGAGGGCCAGCTCGTCCTGCGCGGCGCGGTCGATGCTGTACTTCTTGGCCACGTTCTCGGCCGTGATGCCCATGTGGTACTGGTTGTACACGTCCCACAGCCCGTCGACGATCATCGTGTCGACCAGCTTCCAGTCGCCCATGCGCTGGCCGTTGCGTGAATTGGGCAGTACGTGCGGCGCCATGCTCATGTTCTCCTGGCCGCCGGCGATCACGATCTCGCTGTCGCCCGTGGCCACGGCCTGCGCCGCGAGCATCACGGCCTTCAGGCCCGAGCCGCAGACGGCGTTGATGGTGAGCGCCGGGGTCTCCTTGGCGCCGCCGCTCTTGAGCCACGCCTGGCGCGCCGGGTTCTGCCCTGCGCCTGCCGCCAGCACCTGGCCCATGATCGCCTCGCCGACCTGCTCGGGCGTGAGCTTGGCGCGCGCGATCACCTCCTTGATGACGATGGCGCCCAGCTCGGTGGCGGCGATGCCGGCCAGCGAGCCGCCGAACTTGCCGACCGGCGTGCGTGCGGCTGAAACGATGACGATGTCTTCCATTTTGGTTCTCTCCGTTGATGTGTGATTTGAAGGGTGCGGGCGATGCTCAGGCGCGAGCCTTGACGTAGCGCCCGGGCGCCGGCTCGATGGCTTTGTAGGCCTTGCCGTTGCCGTAGGCCTTGGGTGCAGGAACCTGCTTGCCGCCGTGGCCCTTGAGCCATTGTGCCCAGTCGGTCCACCAGCTTCCGGGCTGCTCGTCGGCGCCCGCGAGCCATTCGGCCTGGGTCTTGGGAAACTTGCCGTCCTCGCGGATCCAGTGGCTGCGCTTATTCTTGGCGGGCGGATTGATCACGCCCGCGATGTGGCCCGACGCGCCCATCACGAAGCGCTTCTTGCCCGGCAGCAGCTGCGTGGACGCATAGGCGCCGCCGATCGGCACGATGTGGTCCTCGCGCGAGCCGTAGATGTAGGCCGGGATGTCGATGTTGCCGAGATCGATCTTCTCGCCGCAGACCGTGAGCGCACCGGGCTTCGCGAGCTTGTTCTCGTGGTAGGTGTTGCGCAGGTACCAGGTGTAGAACGGGCCCGGCAGGTTGGTGGCGTCGCTGTTCCAGTAGAGCAGGTCGAACGGCGGCGGCGTCTCGCCCTTGAGGTAGTTGCCGACCACGTAGTTCCAGACCAAGTCGTTCGGCCGCAGGAAGCTGAAGGTCGAGGCCAGGTCCGAGCCGGGCAGCAGGCCGCCCTTGCCGAGCTGCATTTCGCGGTACTTGACCATCGGCTCGTCCACGAAGATGTCGAGGATGCCGGTGTCGCTGAAGTCGAGGAAGGTCGTCAGCAGCGTGAGCGATGCGGCCGGCTTCTCGCCGCGTGCCGCGAGCACCGCGAGCGCAGTGCTCAGGATGGTGCCGCCCACGCAGAAGCCGAGCGCATTGATCTGCCTGCTCCCACCGATCTCCTGCACCACGTGGATCGCCTTGATCGCCGCGTGCTCGATGTAGTCGTCCCAGGTGGCATGGGCGAGCGACTCGTCGGGGTTGCGCCAGCTCACCACGAACACGCGGTGGCCCTGCTCGTTGGCATAGCGGATCAGCGAGTTCTCGGGCTGCAGGTCGAGGATGTAGAACTTGTTGATGCACGGCGGCACCAGCAGGAACGGGCGCTCGTGCACCTTGGCCGTGAGCGGCTTGTATTCGAGCAGCTGGAACAGCTCGTTCTCGAACACCACCGCGCCCTCGGTGGTGGCGACGTTGCGGCCGACCTCGAAGGCGCTCTCGTCGGTCATGCTGAGGTGGCCCTGCTTCACGTCGTGCAGCAGGTTCTGGATGCCGCGCGCAATGCTTTCGCCGCGCGTGTCGATGGCCTTCTTCTGGGCTTCGGGGTTGAGCGCGAGCGAATTGCTCGGCGACGCCGCGGCCATCCATTGCTCGACCGCGAAGCGCAGCCGCGAACGGGTCTTCTCGTCGGCCTCGACCGCCTCGGCCATGCGCAGCAGGGCGCGGCCATTGAGCAGGTAGACGGCGGCCGAGAAAGACGCCATCGGATTGCGGCCCCAGGTCTCGTCGGCGAAGCGCCGGTCGCCCTCGGGCCGCGCCTCGAGGCCCTTGCGCCAGAGTTCGGTGGCCTCGGCGACGTACTCCTGCTGGATGGCCTGCAGCTTCTCGGGCGGCACGGAAAGGCGCGGCATTTGCGGCATGCCGGCCATGTCGGGCGCTGGCGGCAGCTGCCACAGCGGCTTGCCGTCAAAGGCAGCCGGGCCCTGCCCCGCGGCCTGCTGGAAGGCCTGCATGGCCTGCGTCCAGCCCTCTGTGAACGCCTTCTGGAGCGGTGCGAATGCCTCTGCCCCCGTTGCTTGTTGCTTTGTCATGTGTTCGGGTCCTCGCCTGAATCGGTACGGATGGCTTGCGCGTTTTGAGTATCCTGCATTTCCCTGGGCCGCCAAAGCGGCGGCCTTCCACTTACCTGCTGAAACCTGCTGTGTTCATCCACCTGATCGTGATCGGCTGGCTTTACGTCACCGTGATGATGGCCGTGGCCGAGGCCACCAACACCAATGGCACCGTGCTGGGTGCCATCTTCACATTTCTTTTGTACGGATTGGCGCCCGTGGCACTGGTGGTTTACCTGATGGGCGCACCCGCGCGGCGGCGTGCGATCAAACAGCGCGAGGCCGAGGCGCAGGAGGCCGCGCGGCGTGCTGCTGCCGCCGGCAAGGCCGCCGCGCCGGCCGATGCAGAGGCCTCAGCGCTTCCAGACCAGGGCGGCGAAGCGCCCGCTGACCCCGTCGCGCCGGTGCGAAAAGAACCGTGAGGGATTGCCCACGGTGCACCATGGGGCGCTGCCGTCGTTGCCATGCAGCTGCACCAGGCCCAGCGCGCGCAGCCGCTGGCGCGCCAGCGCCGGCAGGTCGGCGAGCCATTTGCCGGGCGCCGCCGCGGGTGCGAAGCAGCGTGCGGCCTCGGGTGCATGCGCCTCGAACGCGGCTTTGACCTCGGGCCCGACCTCGAAGGCCTCCGGGCCGATGCAGGGTCCCAGCCAAGCCATGACCTCGCTCGCGGGCGCCTCGAAACTGGCGACCGTGCGCTCCAGCACGCCCTCGGAAAGCCCGCGCCAGCCCGCATGCGCAGCCGCCACGCGCCGGCCGGCCTTGTCGGCGAACAGCACCGGCAAGCAGTCGGCCACCATGATCGTGCAGGCCACGCCGGCGGCGACGGTGGTGGCAGCGTCGGCCGCCACGGCGCCGGTCGCAGGCGGATGGGCGCCCTCGAGCGCGGCCACCGCCGTGCCGTGCACCTGCTGCAGGAACGCGGGCTGCGCGCCGTCCAGCGCCTCTGCCAGCCGCGCACGGTTGGCGGCCACGTCGGCCGGCGCATCGCCCACGTGGTCGCCGAGGTTGAGGCTCTCATAGCGCCCCGCCGAAACGCCGCCGTCGCGCGTGGTGCACAGCGCCCGCACATGCGGCGGCGCCGGCCAGTCGGGCACGAGCCACTCCGGCTTCGGTACGTTCAGCATGACCGGACCCTCCCAGTGCACCCGTGGAACCGGCTTTGCCGGGCCACCGGGTGCGCCCCCCAGTGGGAGGAGGCGCCGAAGGCGCTTCGGGGGGCGTTCACGCTTCGGCGTCGGGCGCTTGGGAAGGCTGCGCGCGCTGGAAGGCGTCGAGCGCCATGCAGGCGTCGAACGCGGCCATGGTGCGCGGCAGCCCGCTGAAGTCGCAGTCGAAGCGCCGGCCGTTGAAGATCTGGGGCACCAGGCAGCAGTCGGCCAGCGTCGGCGTCTGGCCGTAGCAGAAGGTGCTTTCGGGGTGCTGCGCGAGCTGCCGCTCGAACGCCAGCAAGCCTTCGCGCACCCAGTGGCGGTACCACGCGTTCTTGGCCGCGTCGTCGAGCTTCAGGTCTTTCACCAGGTACTTGAGCACGCGCAGGTTGTTGAGCGGATGGATCTCGCAGGCGATCGACTGCGCCAGCGCGCGCACATGGGCCCGCCCCACGGGGTCGCTCGGCAGCAGCGGTGGCTCGGGATGCGTCTCGTCGAGGTATTCGATGATCGCCATCGACTGCGTGAAGCGCTCGCCCTCGTCCTCGAGCAGCGGCACCAGCATGTCGGGCGAGATGGCCGAGAACGGGCCCGAGCGGTGGTCGCCGCGCGCGATGTGGACGGGGATGTACTCGAAGTCCAGGCCCTTGAGGTTCAGCGCGATGCGCACGCGGAACGATGCGGAGGAACGGAAGTAGTTGTGCAGCTTCATCATGCCGCGAGCATAGCGCCGGCGCGCTGGCGCGGCTTGCCTCTGGCACACTGCCGTTCTTCCAGATTTCGCTGAAAAGGACAGACGCAATGGCTTCCGAGTTTGTTTTCGCCCCGCCCGCGACGGTTTCGGTTCCGGTGGTCGGGCAGCCGGCCCGCTTTCCGGTGCACCGCATCTATTGCGTGGGCCGCAACTACGAGGACCACGCCAAGGAAATGGGCTTCACCGGCCGCGAGCCGCCCTTCTTCTTCATGAAGCCGGCCGACGCGGCGGTGGTGGTCGAGGAAGGCCAGACCGGCACCATCGCCTACCCCGCATTGACGAAGAACCTGCACCACGAGATCGAGCTCGTGGTGGCGATCGGCACGGGCGGGCGCAACATCAAGGCGGCCGACGCGCACAAGCACATCTACGGCTATGCCGTCGGCCTCGACATGACACGCCGCGACCTGCAGGGCGAGATGAAGAAGCAGGGCCGCCCCTGGGACATCGGCAAGGCCTTCGAGCAGAGCGCACCGATCGGCCCGATCGTGCCCGTGGCCCAGGCGGGCGACGCCGAGAAGGCCGAGATCTCGCTGCAGGTCAACGGCACCGACCGCCAGCGCAGCACGGTCGCCAAGCTGATCTGGAACGTGGCCGAGACCATCGAACACCTCTCGGCCGCCTGGGACCTGCAGCCCGGCGACCTGATCTTCACCGGCACACCCGAAGGCGTGGCGGCGGTGGTGGCGGGCGACACGCTGGTGGGCGAGGTGGCTGGCCTGCCCAAGCTCACGGTCAAGGTCGTCTGAACCGCACGGTCGGCCTCGCATGATCCTGCGCGTTCCCATCAAGCACTGCAAGAACTGCGGCACGGCGGTGGTCTACCGCGTTCCCGACGACGGCGACACCAAGGAGCGCGCCGTCTGTCCGGCCTGCAGCACGATCCATTACGAGAACCCGCTCAACGTGGTGGGCACCATTCCCGTGCTCGGCGACCGGGTGCTGCTGTGCAAGCGCAACATCGAGCCGCGCTGGGGCAAGTGGACCCTGCCCGCGGGCTTCATGGAGCTCGGCGAGACCACGGCCCAGGGCGCGGCGCGCGAGACCGACGAGGAGGCCGGCGCCCACTACGAGATGGAGGGCCTGTTCGCGGTGATCAGCGTGGTGCGCGTGGGGCAGGTGCACATGTTCTACCGTGCGCGCCTGCTCGACGACCGCTTCGATCCAGGCCACGAGACCATCGAGGCGAAGCTCTTCACCGAGGAAGAAATTCCCTGGGACGAGATCGCCTTCCGCACCGTGCGCGAGGCGCTCGAGCACTATTTCGAGGACCGGCGCCGCGGGAGTTTCGGCATGCACGAGCTCAGCATTGTGTAAGGGAGAAAGAAAAACCATGAAGAGAAGAACCGTTCGCGCCAGCGCCCTGCTGGCACTCCTGCTTGCGGCGGCCGCGGCCCGCGCCGAAGCCATCGGCGAGGTGGACACCGCCTTCAAGCTCATCGGCCCCGACCACAAGATCGTGGTCGAGGCCTACGACGACCCCAAGGTCAACGGCGTGACCTGCTACGTCTCGCGCGCCAAGACCGGCGGGCTCTCGGGCGCCTTCGGGCTGGCGGAGGACACCTCCGATGCCTCGATCGCCTGCCGCCAGGTCGGCCCGGTGAGCGTGCCGCAGCCGCTGCCCAAGCGCGAGGAAGTCTTCAGCGAGCGGCTGTCGATCCTGTTCAAGCGGCTGCGCGTGGTGCGCATGGTCGACCCGAAGCGCAACACGCTGGTCTACCTCACCTATTCCGAACTCCTGATCGACGGCTCGCCGAAGAACAGCATCACCGCGGTACCGATCGACCGCGGCACGCCGATTCCGGTCAAGTAGGCCTTCACGCCCGCATTTACAAGTTTGCTAGCATGGCGCGGTTGGCCCGCCTGGCGTGCCGCCCCTACGGAACCCTCCGCAACGAACCCGTTCCAAGAGAGCCATGGACTTCCAGACCCTTGTTTCCCGTACCGGCGCCGCAGTGCTCGTGGCCGCCGCCCTCGCCGCCTGTACCACGCCGCTGCCGCCGCCCCCGCCGCGGCCGGCCCCGACCGCCCCACCGCCGGTGCAGCAGCCGCAGGCGCTGTTCATCCGTCCCGCGAGCGGCGCCATCGTGGCGCGCTTCGACGGCGTGCGCAACAAGGGCCTCGACGTTGCGGGCAACCTCGGCGATCCGATCGTCGCCGCGCGCGACGGGCGCGTGGTCTACGTGGGCAACGAGCTGCGCGGCTACGGCAACATGGTGATCGTCAAGCACGACGAGACCTTCCTCACGGCCTACGCGCAGGTGCAGAACATCCTCGTGAAGGAGAACGCAGTCGTGCGCCAGGGCCAGAAGATCGCCGAGATGGGCAAGAGCGACAACGACCGCGTGAAGCTGCACTTCGAGATCCGCCGCAACGGCACCGCGGTCGACCCCGAGCCCTACCTGAACGGCCGCCTGCAGCAGTAGACAGCCTGCCGCGCTACAGCAGGCTCTCGGGCACCAGCGGCGCCAGCAGCTCCAGCTTCCAGCGCGACCAGAAGTCGGTTTCCGGCTCGACGTGCAGGATGGTGTCGGCGCCATCGCCCGACGCCGGGCTCACCCACTCGATGCCGCCTTCGGGCCCGAGCTGCAACTGGTAGGCGCCGTCCAGCCGCATGAAGCCGATCAGGCTGGTGAGCTGCTGCGCGAGCTGCGGGCTGAAGACGAAGATGCCGATCTCGGTGTTGTGCAGCATCGAGCGCGGATCGAAGTTCATCGACCCGATGAACACGAGGCTGCGGTCGACCACCGCCGACTTGCCGTGCAGCCGCCCGCTCGCCGAGCCGTAGATGCCGAAGCGCCGGGTCTCTTCCACCCGCTTGGGGCTCAGCTCGTAGAGCGCCACGCCGAGCTGCAGCATCTCGGGCCGGTAGCGCCGGTAGCCGATGTGCACCAGCGACTCGTCGGTCGCCGCCAGCGAGTTGGTGACGATGGTGTAGCTCACGCCCTTCTGCCGCACGAGGCGCATCGTCTCCATGCCGCCGCGCCCCGGAATCAGGTAAGGCGTGGTCTGCAGGATCTCGTGCTCCGCGGCGCGCAGGTAGCGCCGCACGTTGTAGAGCACGCTGTCGGTCGACTCGTCGGCCGGCAGCCCGCGCGTCTCGTCGCTGCGTCCGAGGGCCTTTGCGGGCGCGTCGGCATACGCTTCGGCGCGGCCCCAGACGAGCGCCAGCGCGCCCGCGTCGAGATCCTTCGCGAGCGCGTTGTTGCCGAGCAGGTCGGTCGAGGTGAGCGGCTCGGGGTGCAGCGTGTCGGGCCCGGCGGTCAGTTGCTCGAAGCGCTCGCGCCATTGCGCCGGCGTGGCCCCGCCCGTCGGCACCAGCGATTCGAGCGGGTAGACGTACGGACTGTTCCAGTACATGTCGAACAGCGACGAGAGCCGCGGCACCACCGCGCCGGCCACCAGCGTATCGACGTCGATGAAGTTCGAGCCGCCGTCGCGCAGGAAGTACTCGTTGGCGATGTTGCGCCCGCCCATCACGGCCATCGTGTTGTCCACCACGAAGAGCTTGTTGTGCATGCGGCGGTGCACCCGGTCGAAGTCGAGCAGCGACGCGGCCCAGCGCGTGCTCAGGCGGCCGCGGCCGGCCGGGAACGGATTGAACATCCGCACCTCGACATTGGCATGCGCGGCCAGGCCCGCGAACAGCGGATCGGCGCCCGCGGTGTAGAGGTCGTCCACCAGCAGCCGGACCCGCACGCCGCGTTCGGCCGCATCGCGCAGCGTGCGCAGCAGGTAGCGGCCGGTCTCGTCGTTCTGCACCAGGTAGTACTGCACGTCGATCGAGCGCTGCGCCCGGCGCGCCAGCTCGATGCGCGCATGCAGCGAATACTGCGGCATCGGCAGCAGCCGGAAGCCGCTGAGCCCGCCTTGCGGCGGCGCCGCCGCGGCCACCAGGCGCCCGAGCACGGTGTCGGCGCCATCGGCGATGGCCACCGAGGGCTTTCGCTCCACGCCCACGGGCAGCCCCGCGCAGCCGCCGAGCGCGATGAGCACCACGCCGCACAGCAGCAGCCACGTCCGGCGCGCGACATGCAGTGCGAAAGCGTGGTGTGGGTCCATGGTCGGAATGCGGCAGGGTGGCGGTTTCTACCATGCGCGCGCCGGAGCCGCTGCGCATGGAGTCCTCCTACAGCATCGGCAAAGCCGAGCTGACGCCGCGGCGCCCGAAGGCGGCCCACATTGGGCGCAGCGAGGTCAAACACCGATGGCGACGACGAAGAAGAACGAACGGTTCGCGCGCTTCGGCGGCAGGCTGACCCTGATCGGCTTCGGCTCGATCGGCCAGGCGCTGCTGCCGCTGCTGGTGCGCCATTTCGGGCTCGAGGCCGCAGACATCCGGATCGTGAAGCCCGGCGACGACCACAGCGGCCTCGCGAAAGAGATGGGCGTCGAACTGATCCCGGCGCGGCTCGAGGAAGGCAACTACGCCGCCGTGCTCGAGCCCCTGCTCGGCCCGGGCGACTTCCTGGTCAACCTGTCGGTCGACGTCTCGAGCCTGGCGCTCATCAAGCTCTGCCGCGAGCGCGGCGCGCTCTACCTCGACACCTGCAACGAACCCTGGGGCGGACGCTACGACGACCCTGCCCTGCCGCTGTCGCGCCGCTCGAACTACGGCTTGCGCGAGGAAGTGCTGGCCTGGCGGCTCGACAAGCGCGGCGGCCCGACCGCGGTGATCACCCAGGGCGCCAATCCGGGCCTGGTCTCGGCGCTGGTCAAGCAGGCCCTGCTGAACATCGCGGCCGATACGCACGCCCCGCCCGACGCCGAGCCCGCGAGCTACGAGGACTGGGCCGCGCTCGCGCAGCGGCTCGGCATCAAGGCCATCCACATCGCCGAGCGCGACAGCCAGGTCGCGCGGCCGCGCAAGCAGCGCGGCGAGTTCGTCAACACCTGGTCGGTGCACGGCTTCGTCGACGAGGGGCTGCAGCCGGCCGAACTGGGATGGGGCACGCACGAGAAGCACTGGCCTGCCGATGCGGCACGGCACGGCTTCGGCTGCGATGCGGCGATCTACCTCGAACGCCCCGGCATCGCCACGCGCGTGCGCAGCTGGACACCGCTCGAAGGCTCCTACCACGGCTTTCTCGTGACCCATGCCGAGTCGATCTCCATCGCCGACCACCTGACGCTGCGCAAGGACGGCGAGGTGCTGTATCGGCCGACCGTGCACTACGCCTACCACCCGTGCGACGACGCCGTGCTCTCGCTGCACGAGCTGGCCGGAAAGAACTGGCAGCTGCAGCACCGCCACCGCATCGTGCGAGACGAGATCACCGAAGGCATGGACGAACTCGGCGTGCTGCTGATGGGCAACGCCAAGGGGGCGTATTGGTACGGCTCGCGCCTCCGCATCGAGCAGGCGCGCGAGCTTGCCCCCGCCAACAGCGCCACCAGCCTGCAGGTGGTCGCCGGCATCCTCGGCGGCATGGCCTGGGCGCTCGCCCATCCCGACGCGGGGCTGGTGGAGCCCGACGACCTCGACCACCGCGTGGTGCTCGACGCCGCGCTGCCCTACCTCGGCGAAGTGGTGGGCGTCTACAGCGACTGGACGCCGCTCAAGGACCGCAGCCCGCTCTTCGACGAAGAGAAGGACCTGGACGACCCCTGGCAGTTCCTCAACATCAGGGTGGCCTGAGTGCTGCTGCAGAAGGAACTCGGCGTTGTCGAGAACTCCTACTACGAAGCCAGCGTGCGGCGTGCGGAACACTTCGAGCCCGCGCGCCCGCTCGAGGGCATCGCGACGGCCGATGTCTGCGTGGTCGGCGGCGGGCTCGCGGGCCTGTCGGCGGCGCTCGAACTCGGCGCGCGCGGCTATTCGGTGGTGCTGCTCGAGGCGCAGCGCGTGGGATGGGGTGCCTCGGGGCGCAACGGCGGCCAGGCGATCGTGGGCTTCGGGGCCGACGGCGAGCAGGCGATCGAAAAGCAGTTCGCGCCCGAGGACGTGCGCCGGGCCTGGGCCATTTCGGTCGAAGGGCTCGACCTGCTGCAGCAGCGCATGGCGCGCCATGCGATCGACTGCGACTGGCGGCCCGGCTACCTGAACCTGTCGGTCAAGCCCGCGAAGTCGCGCGCGCTGCGTCAGTGGATGGCACATGTGCGGCGGGTGCACGACTATCCGCTGCACTGGATCGGGCCCGGCGAGATCGCGCACTGGGTCGAGAGCACCCGCTTCGATGCCGGCACCTTCGATGCCCGCTCGGGCCACCTGCATCCGCTGAAGTACACACTCGGCATCGCGCGCGCAGCGCGCGGCGCGGGCGTGCAGCTGCACGAGAACTCCGCCGCGCAACGCATCGAGCGCGGCGCACGGCCGGTGGTCAAGACCGCGCAGGGCGAGGTGCGCTGCGACTTCGTGGTGCTTGCCGGCAATGTGTACCTGGCCGAGTACGGCGGCGACGTGGCACCCGAGGTGTCGTCGCGCATCATGCCCGTGGGCACCTACATGATCGCGACCGAGCCCATGGACCCGGCGCGCGCGGAGCGGCTGCTGCCCGCGCGGCCCGCCGCGTCGGACACCAATTTCGTGCTCGACTATTTCCGCCTCAGCGCCGACCACCGGCTGCTGTTCGGCTCGGGCGACAGCTACAGCGCCAGGACGCCGCGCAACCTGATCGAGAAGATCCGCGCCAGCATGCTCGCGGTGTTTCCGCAGCTGGCGGACCTCGGCATCGACCACGCCTGGGGCGGCTTCGTCGACATCACGATGAACAAGGCGCCCGACTTCGGCCGCATCGGCAGCAACATCTACTACCTGCAGGGCTTCTCGGGCCACGGCCTTGCCCTCACCGGCATGGCCGGCAAGCTCGCGGCCGAAGCCATCGCGGGCCAGGCCGAGCGCTTCGATCTGTTCGCGCGCATCGGCCACCACGCGTTCCCGGGCGGCACCCTGCTGCGCACGCCGGCGCTGGTGCTCGGCATGCTGTACTACCGCCTGCGCGACAAGCTGTAGTCAAGCTGCTGTAACGGGCGCGCCCAGTTCCCGCGCCGGATGGCGATGCTGCGCGAGCGCCGCAATGAACGCACCGAGCGTGGCCTCGAAGTTCCGGGCGTCGCCCTGCAGCACGCCCGGATCGGCATCGCCCGAGGGCAGCCGGTCGGGGATCTTCGCATCGGCCAGCAGCGCCGCCGAGGCGCCGAGCGCGAGCAGCGTCTTGCCGTGCTGGTACTGGTCCTTGATGAACTGCTCGGTGTGGACGTCCTTGGCAAGGATCGCCACCGCCTCGGCACCGTCGGGCAGCACCAGCGCATCGAACAGGAAACCGGGCTCGTTCTCCAGCGACGCATCGGCTTCCATCGTCTCGCCCTGCGCGGTGCGGAACGGTCCGATGCGCGGCCCCACCAGCCGGCCCACCGCGCCTTCGGCCAGCAGCGCGGCCTGGAGCGCCGCGACCTGCCCGCCTTCGACGCCATCGGCCACGAGCAGCGCCACCTTGCGCGTGCGCACCGAGCCATCGCCCGGGCGCGCCATCAGCGACAGCGCGGGCGAGCGCGTGACCTCGGGCCTCGGCGGCTCGGCGAGCGCGCGCGGCAGGGGCGGCGGCACGGCGATGCCGAGCCCGTCGGCCACCTGCTGCGCGAGCACCTGCGAGGCGTTGGCGAGGCTCGCCACCACGCGCTCGCGCACCGCCGGCACGGTGCATTTCGAGAGCTCGAAGCGGAATGCTGCCGCGATGTGCGCCTGCTCGGTGGGCGTCTGGCTTTCGAAGAAGAGCGTCGCCTGGGTGTAGTGGTCGGCAAACTTCTCGGGCTTGCCGCGCACCTTGTCCTGGTCGACGATGCGCTGCGGGAAGGTCATGAATCCGGCCGACGCACCGGCCTGGAACGGACAGCCGCCGCCCAGCGAATTGGGCTCGTAGGCGGCACGCCCGCGATGGATGGCCTGGCGGTGCATGCCGTCGCGCTGGTTGTTGTGCACCGGCGCGATCGGTGCATTGATCGGCAGCTCGTGGAAGTTGGGCCCGCCGAGTCGCGTGATCTGCGTGTCGACATACGAATGGATGCGCCCGGCCAGGAGCGGGTCGTTGGTGAAGTCGATGCCCGGCACCACGTGCGCGGCGCAGAAGGCCACCTGCTCGGTCTCGGCGAAGAAGTTGTCGGGATTGCGGTTCAGCACCAGGCGCCCGACGGGCGTGAGCGGCACCAGTTCCTCGGGCACGATCTTGGTGGCGTCGAGCACGTCGAAGCTGAACGCCTCGGCCTCTTCCTCGGTGAAGATCTGCAGGCCCAGCTCCCACTCGGGAAACTCGCCCGCCTCGATGGCCTCCCACAGGTCGCGCCGGTGGTAGTCGGGGTCGGCGCCCGAGATCTTCACCGCCTCGTCCCACACCAGCGAATGCGTGCCGAGCACCGGCGTCCAGTGGAACTTGCAGAACACCGAGTTGCCGGCCTCGTTCACGAGCCGGAAAGTGTGCACGCCGAAACCCTGCATCATGCGGTAGCTGCGCGGAATGGCGCGGTCCGACATCTGCCACATCAGCATGTGCGTCGACTCGGGCATCAGCCCGACGAAATCCCAGAAGGTGTCGTGCGCGCTCGCGGCCTGCGGCATCTGGTGGTGCGGCTCGGGCTTGACCGCGTGGACCAGGTCGGGAAACTTCATCGCGTCCTGGATGAAGAACACGGGCATGTTGTTGCCCACCAGGTCCCAGTTGCCCTCGTCGGTATAGAACTTGACCGCGAAGCCGCGCACGTCGCGCGCCGTGTCCTTGGAGCCGCGCTCGCCCGCCACGGTCGAGAAGCGCACGAACACCGGCGTGATCTTTCCGCCCTCGCGCAGCGGCGCCGCCTTGGTGAACTGCGGAATGCCTTCGTAGCATTCGAAGTAGCCGTGCGCGCCCGAGCCGCGGGCATGCACGATGCGCTCGGGAATGCGCTCATGGTCGAAGTGCGTGATCTTCTCGCGAAGGATGAAGTCTTCCAGCAGCGCGGGCCCGCGCAGCCCCGCTTTGAGCGAGTTCTGGTTGTCGGCGATCGGCACGCCCTGGTTCGTCGTGAGCCGCTGCCCGCCCGAATCCACGCGCACCCGGTCGAGCGACTCAATGGTGGCATTCAGCCCCGGCATGGCCATGCCGCCGGTCTTCTCGGAACCGACCTCCTCCGACAGCGTGCTGGCCGTGGCGGCAGGCGACAGCGGCTCTACAGACTGCCCCTGCGGCGGCCGCAGCGCATTGGCGTGCCCGTGCTCGAGCGGCTTGCCGACGTTGAACGGCATGCTCGCGGCCAGCGCCTGCGCATGCACTGCCTTCTGCGAAGGCGGATCGCGCGGCTCGGTGGCCGGCAGGTGGGCGGCGCCGCTGTCGGTGTTGCGGGCGGCTGCGGCTGCGCTGGTGGCGGCGCTGTCGGAGGTCGAGGGCTGCTTGGAACGTGGCATGAAGGCTCCGTGGATAGAAAAAGAAAAGCCCGCTGCGAGATGGCAGCGGGCATGCGCGCGGCGACCGGCCGCGGGGCGACCCGGGGCGCGGAAGAAAAGCGGCCGTTTTGCACGTCAGCGCGCAGAAGACCTGTCGCGCGGTAGCTTGCCCTCGTCGGCAAGCTGTAGAACGCCTTCGGCAAACTGCATGAGTTCGTCGGAAAGCGGTGCGCCCGGTGCAAGCACGCCCACGCGCTCGGCCAGGGCCTGAAAGGCGGCGCGCGGCGACTCGGGCTCGGCCGGCAACGGGATGTGGCTGTCCTGAGGCATGTCGGTCGCTCAGGCGCGTGCATGCCTGCGCAGGTGACCGCTGCGGCGCGCGAGCAGCAGCCCGGCGGCGGCCAGCCCGACCACCGCGATCGCCGCCGTATTGCCCGAGGCCGCGCGGCCCATGTCCACCGCGATCTCGCCCGAGCGCGGGCCGACGAGCTGCAGGCGGCGCTTGGTCATCTGGGCACCCAGGTCGCCGAGGCGGTCCGCCAGCAGCTTCTCGGCCGCGGGCAGCACCACGGTTTCCTCGTCGGCCACGTGGTGCATCACGTCGCGCATCAGCGAGGCCAGCGTGTCGTCGTAGTCGCGCGCTTCGGGCTCCATGGCGCGCAGCAGGGCGATGAGCCGGCGCATCTCGGCATGCTCTTCCATCGACTTGTTGATGCGCTCGTCGTCAGTGACCTTTCGCACCTCGGGATAGAAGATCTCTTCCTCGAGCTGCGCATGGATCTCGAGCGCGGTGCAGATCGTGTTGACCAGGCCCTTCTTCACCCGCGCCGAAGCACTCGGCTTGTACTGGTGGTAGGTGGACATCACGTGCGTGTGGTCCAGGCGAATCATGTTGGTCGCCGTGGGAAAGATCCGGGAAACGAGACTGGTCATGGGGATCTCCAAAAAGAAGGCCGGGGGCGCGCGCGGCACCCCCGAGGGGCGTCAGGCCGCTGCCGTGAGCTCATCCATGAGCTCTTCCTTGCGCGCAGCAAGCTGATCACGCATCGCGACCAGGTCGAGCCCGCGTGCTGCGCGTGCCTTGACGAAGATCTCGTTGCGCTCTTCCTTCACATGGTGGTCGATGTACTCGCCGAGCACGATGACCTTGGCGTCGAACATGTCGTCGACGTCGGCGGCGCCCTCGATCTGCGCGATCAGATCCTTGGCGCTCGCATGCTCGACCTCGGCCTCGTCGAGGAGATCGGTCTCGCTGAGCGCTTCGCGCAGCGCGGGATAGAAGATCTCTTCCTCGATCTGGGCATGGACCGTGAGCTCCATGCAGATCTGGTTGGCGAGTTCGCGCTTCTTCTGCTGCGCGCTGGCGGCGCGCGAATGGGTCAGTTCCTCATATTCCTTGAACATCTTCTTGACATTGCGGTGGTCGGTGTCGAGAAGGCTGCAGGCATCAGGCGTCGAGCGCTTGGTGGAAGTGGGCATCGTGGGCTCCGGTTTGGTTGAATGGGAGCTCCACGATGGAAGGACTGCGGGGCGCGCGGCGTAGGAAAGCTCCTTGAGTGAACGTACTCGCGGCTCTACGCGCTCCGGCGTCAGCGCCGCCCGCTGCCGCGCTGTGCCAGCAGGCAGCCGGCAGCCAAACCGATCGCGAACAGTCCGTAGACCACGCCCATCGAGGGTTTGGAAAGATGTCGCTCGAAGCCCGGCGTGAGGCGGCGCGGCGTGACGGTGTAGTCGATCGTGCAGGCCACCGCGGTGGCGGTGCCGGCGCCGGCCAGGGCCTGCGCCACGGTGCGCGGCGGATGGCGCTCTGCATGCAGCCAGGCATAGAGCAGCGCCCAGAAGACGGCGCTCGCATGGTGCGTGGCATAGCCGATGCCCGTATGCCTTAGCGTGGGCCGCCGCGCCGCAAAGGCTTCGTCGTCGCCCCAGAGCCAGTGGCTCGTGGCGTTGGTGGGCGCCACCAGGCTGCCGGCCTCGCGGCGGCCGCAGAGCATCAGCGCTGCGGTGGATGCGAGGCTGGCGCAGGTGCCCGCGATGAGGCCGGTGCGCAGCACCGGCAGCAGCCGGGGATGGTTGTCGATCGCGAAGGTCATGTCAGGCCTCATGCAGGGGTTTCGGAAACGCGCCTTGTCAGCGTGCCGGTCGCGCTCGCGCCGAGCGTCATCTCGGTCATCCACGACACCAGCAGCTGGCCGTAGGCCTGGCGATGCGACTGCTTCGACAGCGCATGGTCGGCGCCGGACAGCACGCGGTAGGTGGCCGAGCGCACGCGCTTGAAGGCGCCCAGGTAGTTCTCGATCACCGGGTGCGGCACGATCTGGTCGTGCTCCGACTCGACGATCAGCACGTCGCCCGTGAACGCCTCGCAGGCCGCGAGCGCACGGTTGTCGCGCGGGCCCACGAGCGTGCGCCGGTAGGCCACGAGGTCGGGCCTGCTGAGCTGGCCCTTCGGCGCGAGCCATTCGCGGTCGCGGTAGAGCGCGGGCGCCCGCAGCGCGAGCCAGCGCACCGGCCGCATCGCGCTGACCAGCGCCGCCAGGTAGCCGCCATAGCTGCTGCCGACGATCGCGATCGCTTGGGGGTCGACCGTCGGGTGGCTGATGAGCGTGTCGTAGGCTGCGAGCACGTCGCGCAGGTTGTCCTCGCGGGTGACCTCCTGGCGCAGCGAGGCATGGCGCGCATGGCCGCGCAGGTCGAAGGTCAGGCAGACGCAGCCGAGCGCGGCGATCTCGTGCGCACGCGCGATGTACTGCTCCTGGCTGCCGTCCCAGCCGTGGACCAGGAGCACGCCGGGCACCATGGTGGAAGCGGCGACCAGCGTTCCGGCGATGTGCTGGCCGTCCACGGAAATGTCGATGAAGTTATGTCGTGTCGCTGTCATGGGGTTGGAACAAGGCGTATTTGGTCAGCGGTCCGTTCTGCCGGTCGACGCCCTGGTAATGGACCGTGGCGCCCGCCGGTACGGCGGGCGCGCTGCCGTAGGCCTCGAAGCAGGAGACGCGCACCCGCTCGAGCAGCGGGTCGCGCCAGAAGCATTCGAGCGCGACCATCTCGGCGCCGGTGGCGCCGCCCACGCGCCACGACTGCTCGAGCACGCCCGACCGCCAGTGGCCGTCGGGGGTGGATCCCTGCGCCACGTCGTAGTTCACGCGCGACGCGAAGAAGCCCGGGTAGCAGTCGATCACCGCCTGGTGGTAGCGCCGCGCCTGGTCGATGGCGAGGCGCAGCGCAGGCGCCGGCGCGGTCATGGCGATCAGCGCGTCGAAATTGCCGCGCACCAGCGTCAGGTCGGAGCCGCCGTAGACCTGCTGGCCGGCGTTGTCGGTGGTCATGCGCTGGCGGCCGTAGTAGCTCACCACCGTCTGGTCGACCAGCACCTGGCCCACGCTGAAGGTCTCGGGCTGCGCGAGGTTCTGCTCGAGCACCACGCCGTGCAGCCCGATCTCGTTCTCGTCCATCCCCGCGAGGCATCGGTGGAGCGCATCGGCATCGGTGGCCACCGACTGGCCGCGGCCGCCGGTCGCGCAAACGGGCTTGACCCTCACCGCGCCGCGGTCGAGCAGCTGCCGCCCGGCCCAGCGCGCGTCTTCGAGCGTGAACGCCGAGAAGCCGTCGAGCACCGCATCGGCGACGGCGGGCGCGAAGCCGGGTGCCCAGCCCTCGGGGCAGGCCGCAGCCCGGCCCACCAGCGGATGCGTGATCGCCTTGGTGGCCACGAAGGGATACGGCACCACGCCGCCGAACAGGTCGTGCGGCGTCGAGATGCCGAGCGAGCGGGCCAGCTGCGTGCTCGAAATGGTGTCGCTCGGCACGAAGTAGAGCGGCGTGCCGGCCGGATGGGCGTGCGCGGCGTCGAACTCGCCCGTGAACCGGAACTGCTTGAGCGCCGCCAGCCGCTCGGCGAAATTGCTGCGCGTGGCGCGTTCGTGGTCGCTGGCGTAGGCCTGCGGATCGGCGCTCCACACCACCACGCTGCCACCGGTGCTTTGGAGGACCGTGTCCACGAGGGCAGCTCCCGGGCTGAAGAGGGTGTCCATGGCATGCGCCCGTTCTTCAGCGGTCCGCGGCCGTGCCGGGCTCCGCCATCCGGCGATGCTGCTTGGCCAGCAGCTCCGACGGCGTGATGTTGGCCATCGCCGCCTGGAGCTTGTTCTTCCAGCCCGCGACCACGTCGCCCTCGCCCTTCATCATGGCGTCGAAGCCGATCTTCGCCACCTTGGCCGGGTCGGCCTTCCTGTCGTCCTGGCCGACCTTGGTGTCGAGCATGTCGGCACGCTCGAAGAACTCGGTGTCGGTGGGTCCGGGCATCAGGCAGCTCACGGTCACGCCGCTGTCCTTGAGTTCTTCGCGCAACGCGAACGAGAACGAATCGAGGAAGGCCTTGGTGCCGTTGTAGACGGCCTGGAAGCTCCCGGGCATGAAGCCCGCAATGGAGCCGGTGATCAGGATGCGACCCTGGCCGCGTGCGCGCATCGCCCCGCCGACGCGGTGGATCAGGTAGAGCGTGCCGGTCACGTTGGTGTCGAGCACATGGCGTGCATCCATGAAGCTCTGGTCGAGGAACGCGTGGCCAAGGCCGCGGCCCGCGTTCGCGAGCAGGGCATTCACGGGCCGCTGCCCGGCCGCGGCGAGCAGGCGGTCCACGCCTTCGGTGGTGGAAAGGTCGGCCTGCACGGGCTGCACCTCCACGCCGCGCGTGCGCAGCTGCACGGCGGCATCCTCGATCTCGGGTTCGTCGGCGGCGATCAGCAGGTCGAAACCCTCGTCGGCGCAGCAGCGCGCAAGTTCGAGGCCGATGCCCGAGGAGGCGCCGGTGACGATCGCGAAAGGCCGGTTGAAAGCGGAAGTGTTCATCGGGATGGCTCCTTGCGAACAGGGGACGAAGAACAGGCGGTGGGGCTGGCTGGTTTCCGCGTCATGGTTGAGCAGCTTTGGCGGGCCCGAGGCGGGATATCGCGCGAGCTGGTGAAAGCGCCCTCCTACGCGGCTAAGGCGCGGGCGGCACGGCCGCAACTTGCGCGATGACGCGCAGCTTTCCTACGGGCGCGACACGGTGTGCTGGACATCGTGGGCCTGCGCCAACCCGACCGACGACGAAACCCCCGCCGCCAGCCATGGCTTCCGCCCCACCGCCCGCCCTCGCCTCCGAGCCTGCCGCCGGCCAGACCGCGCTGCTGATCATCGACATGATCAGCGTCTGGGACTTTCCCGACGCCGACAAGCTGCTGCCCGGCGCCCACGCCATCGCGCGCCCGATCGCGGCGCTCAAGGCACGCTGCAGCCGCGCCGGCGTGCCCACGATCTACGTCAACGACAACCGCGGGCGCTGGCGCTCGGACCTGCGCAGACTCGTCGACATGTCGCTCGAGGCGGGCGGCGCGGGCGCCGAGATCACCTCGGCGCTGCTGCCCGCCGAAAGCGACTACTTCGTGCTCAAGCCCAAGCAGTCCGCCTTCTTCGCGACGCCGCTCGAACTGCTGCTGTCCTACCTGAAGGTCCGGCGTCTCATCGTGACCGGCGTGGCGAGCGACCAGTGCATCTGGGCCACCGCGGCGGATGCGGGCATGCGCGACTTCGAGGCCGTGGTGCCGCGCGATTGCGTGGCGACGCAGTCGCGCGAGCGCAACGAGCGCTTCCTGCGCCAGTGCGCCGACGCGTTGTGTGTTCCGACCACGCCCGGCCCGCGCATCCGCCTGCCCGCTGCGCGCCGGGCACGCTGAGCAGCACAACGAATCGGGGAACTTGTCATCCATGTTCGCGCACATCCAGCTCGGGGTCCACGATCTGCACCGCATGACCGCCTTCTACGACGAGGTGCTGCGCCACTTCGGCATGGTGCGTTTCACCGACCTGGCGCGCATCGGTCCGGCCGGCGTGCTGTGGCGCCATCCGGGCACGCGCTGGCCGCAGTTCGTCATCCATCATCCGTTCAACGGCCTGCCGGCCACTGCCGGCAACGGTTCGCAGGTGAGCTTTCTCGCGCGTTCGCGTGAAGCGGTGGACGCGGCATGGCGCGGCGCCCTCTCGCGCGGCGCCACCGATGCGGGCGAGCCGGGGCTGCGGCCGCGCTATGCGGCCGATTTCTACGCGGCGTACTGCATCGACCCCGAGGGCCACAAGCTCTGCTTCGTGCACACGCCCTGACCGGCGCGCACGGCTTCAGGCGCTGCGGTGCTCTGCATTGCGCTTGCGCGTGGCGGCGGCTTTCTTGGCCGATGCCGAGCGTTCGGCCGCGGTGCGCGAAGCGGCGGCGGCGCCGCCCTTGTGCCCGCCCTTGCGCGAGGGCGCATGGTTCTCGGCCTTGCCGCGGCCGCTGCCGCTCTTCTTGCCGCCGCCGGATTCGGCGTTGACGGTGGCCCAGGCGCGGCGCTCGGCCTCGCCCTTGCCGACGCCGCGGTGTTCGTAGCTCTCTTCGATGTGCTCGGCCTTGCGTTTCTGCTTGTCCGTGTAGGCCGACTTGTCGCCTTGAGGCATGGCTCTCTCCTGTGCAGTGAAGAAGGCTTCATCGTGCGCGCCGCAGCCGCGCTTCGGGTCGGCGCACGCTGGGGACTGGCGTGGGAGCAGTCCGGCGTTGTGGGACTGCGCCGACGGTGCCTGGCGCCGGTTGCACGACAGCCGCGCGCCGGGCTCGGCCCGACGATGGCCTGCAAACAGGAGTGCCAATGACGAAGCAGACGGTCAGCGATTTCGTGGTCCAGCGGCTGCACGACTGGGGCGTGCGGCGCATCTACGGCTACCCCGGTGACGGCATCAACGGACTCATGGGCGCGCTCGACCGCGCCGACGGTGCGATCGAGTTCGTGCAGAGCCGGCATGAGGAGCTTTCGGCCTTCATGGCGTGTGCCCACGCCAAGTTCTCGGGCGAGGTAGGCGTCTGCCTCGCCACTTCGGGGCCGGGCGCGATCCACCTGCTCAACGGCCTCTACGACGCCAAGCTCGACCACCAGCCCGTGGTCGCCATCGTGGGCCAGCAGAAACGCAGCGCGCTCGGCGGCGACTACCAGCAGGAGGTGGACCTGGTCTCGCTGTTCAAGGACGTGGCGCACGAGTTCGTGCAGATGGCCACCAGCGCCGAGCAGGCGCGCCACCTCATCGACCGCGCGATGCGCATCGCGCGCGACCGCCGCGCCGTGACCTGCGTGATCTTTCCCAACGACGTGCAGGACCTGCCGGCCGTGCCCGTGCCACCGCGCGAGCACGGCACGGTGCACAGCGGCATCGGCAGCACCGCGCTCGCGCAGGTGCCGAACGCGGTGGCGCTCGGGCGCGCGGCGGAGATCATCAATGCGGGCCGGAAGGTCGCGATCCTCGCGGGCGCCGGCGCGCTGCATGCCACCGACGAGCTGGTCCAGCTCGCCGAGCACCTCGGGGCCGGCATCGCCAAGGCGCTGCTCGGCAAGGCCGCGGTGCCCGACGACCTGCCCTTCGTGACCGGTGCCATCGGTGTGCTCGGCACGCGGCCCAGCTCGCGCATGATGGAAGAGTGCGACACCCTGGTGATGGTCGGCTCGTCGTTTCCCTATGCCGAATTCCTGCCGCCCGAAGGGCAGGCGCGCTGCGTGCAGATCGACACCGACCCGCGCGCCATCGGCCTGCGCTATCCCACCGAACTCGGCCTGGTCGGCGACAGCCGCGCCACGCTCGCGGCACTGCTGCCTCTGCTCGATGCGAAACCGCACGATGCGTGGCGCAGCGGCATCGAGGCCGACGTGGCGAAATGGTGGCGCGTGCTCGAGGCGCGCGCACACGTCGCGGCCACGCCGCTGAATCCACAGCGGGTGTTCTGGGAACTGTCGCCGCGGCTGCCCGATCGCTGCATGCTCACCTGCGACAGCGGCTCGGCCGCCAACTGGTATGCGCGCGACGTCAAGCTGCGCCGCGGCATGAAGGCCAGCCTCTCGGGCGGCCTTGCCACCATGGGGCCGGCGCTGCCCTACGCCATCGCGGCCAAGATGGTGCACCCCGACCGCCCGGCGGTCGCGATGCTCGGCGACGGCGCGATGCAGATGAACGGCCTCAATGCACTCATCACGCTCGCGCGGGTCTGGCGCGACTGGTCCGATCCGAGGCTCGCGATCATGGTGCTCAACAACCGCGACCTCAACCTCGTGACCTGGGAGCAGCGCGTGCTCGGCGGCGACCCCAAGTTCGAAGCCTCGCAGCAGCTGCCCGACTTTCCCTACGCGCGCTTTGCCGAGATGCTCGGCCTGGCCGCGGTGCGCGTCGACACGCCGGAGGCCGTCGCCCCCGCGTGGGAGGCAGCCTTCTCGGCCGACCGCCCGATGCTGCTCGAGATGGTGACCGACGCGGCCGTGCCGCCGCTGCCGCCCGATGTCTCGCTGGCGCAGGCCAAGGCCTATTTCTCGGCGCTGTGGCAGGGCGACCCGGAAGCGATGCGCACCATCAAGGCCACCGTGCGGGAATACTGGGCGAGCCTCACGGCCTGAGCGACCGCCCGCGGCTCATTGCGGCCGCGGCCGGACACCCTGGCGGCGGGCCCGCTCCGCTTCGGAAGCGGCGCGCGACAGGCAAGCGTTGCGCTCGTCGCCTTCGTGTGCATCGCACTTCTCGCGTGCGATCTCGTGGTCCACGTCGGCCTTCGTGTCGGCCAGCCGGCGCTGGTTGGCCTCGCTCGGGTTTCGCTGGTGCGCCAGTTCGGCCAGCGCGATCTTCTCGCGGCCTTCGGCCTCCTTGCGGCACACCGCGCGCCGATCGGCAGCCTGCGAGGCGCATCGCTCGAGCGCCGCCTCGCGCTGGGCGGCGATGCGCTGGCGCGCGACACCGTCGTCGAGGGTGGCCGGGTCGATCTCGGCCGGACGCGGGTGCGCATCCTGCTGCGCCACCGCCGCGGACACCGCCGCGCCCAAGGCAATGCATGCGAGCAAATGAACCGGATGCTTCGTCATGGCGATCTCCTGTGCATTGGCCATGGTAGGACGGACGCACAAGCCCTCACGTCAGCATGTGCTTACGGCTGCTTCGACAGGCGTCCTACCGTGGCGGCGATGCCGACTTCTATATTGATTTCGACGGCGGATCCTCGCTTCAAGAACAAACCCCCGCCGCCAAGGAGATCACCATGAAGAAACTGCTGATGATTTGCACCGCGGCATCCTGCCTGGCGATGGTCCAGGCGCATGCCCAGGTGACCACCGGTCCGGCCGCGGCCACCGATCCTGCGATGGCCGAGTACAAGGCCGCGCGCGACAAGATCTCGGCCGACGCCAAGTCCGACAAGGCGGCCTGCGATGCCATGAAGGACAACGCCAAGGATGTCTGCATGGCGGAGGCCAAGGGCAAGGAGAAGGTCGCCAAGGCCGAGCTCGAGCAAAAGCAGAAGCCCAGCGACAGCAACGCCCGCAAGGTCGCCGAAGCCAAGGTCGAGGCCGCCTACGACGTCGCCAAGGAAAAGTGCGACGACCAGAAGGGCGATGCCAAGGACGCTTGCGTGAAGCAGGCCAAGGCCGAGCAGTCGAAGGGCAAGGCCGACATCAAGGCCATGAAGAAGTAAGCAGGTCCCCCTTGCAGTCGCTCGCCATTCCCGAAGCCCTCCGCGCGCAGCTTGCCGCGGACAATCTACTGGCCATCAACTCACATGGCCAGGAGGTGCTTCACGGGCTTGATTTCGCGGAGTCGCAGCTGCTCGTCGATTGCAGCGGCGAGCCGCCGGCCGATGCGGCAGTGCGCGAGCGCTGCGCCGAACTCGTGGTCAAGCACGAACGCGCGCGGCTGCGCATTGCCACCGTCGACGACGAGCGCACTGCAGGCAAGTATTGAACCCCCCGCCCTTCATCGCAGCGTACCCAGGTACGCTGCGATGTCGCGCGCGTCCTGTTCGCTCACGCCCATCTCGGGCATCGCCGATCGCGGGTCGATCTCGTGCGTATGGCGCAGCCAGCGCACCATGTTCTCGGGCGTGTTCGGCAGCTTTCCTGCGATCAGCAGGCGCTCAGCGATGCCTTCGAGCGGCGGTCCCACGTGAGGCGATGAGCTCGTGACACCGGGGATCGTGTGGCAGGCACTGCAGGCATATTGGTGCAGCGCCTGCGCCCCGCGCCGGACGTCGCCCGCGCGCGTCGCGGGTGCCTCCACCGCGGCACGCCCGCAGGCCGGCGGCGCCTTCGGTCCTTGCGCCACCACCGTGGGGGCCGCGTGCACCGCTTCGGCGTATTGGCGCGGCGACAGGTCGGGAAGCCGGCCGAGGAAAGCCACCACGGCCCAGAGTTCATCCTCCGTCAGCCGGTGCTCCCAGGCTGGCATGCCGCTCATCTTGATGCCATGTTTGGTGAGCCAGTACAGCTCGCGCGGCTGCCAGCGCCTGGCGGCATCCACCAGCGGCCCGGGCAGCGGCTGCATGCCCTTGCCGATGTCGTCTTGCGCCACGCCGGGGGCGCCATGGCATTGCACGCACTTGTCGCGGTAGCAGGCCGCGCCGTGCACGAGCAGGCGCTCGTCGTCGAGCTTCGGTGCGTCGATGCCGCGCGCACGCAACCGCACCGACTGGTGCATCGCGGTTTCGAGCAGCGTATAGACCGGTTGCGTGTGCTGCGAGGTGGCTGAGACGTCGTAGAGGCCGCCGAACACGACCAATGCGCCCGCCGCGGCGCCGGCAAGGCCCAGCGCGGCCAGGGTGAGGAGGACGGTCTTGGGTGCGCGCATCAGTCGCGGCATTGTCCGACGCGCACCGGCGCCGCCGTGTCGGCGCAAGCCGCGTTCCTTTTCGCACAATCGCCCCCATGGTGGCTGCCCCTTCCTGCCGCGCGGTCCGTGCCTGTGCCCTGCCGGTGCTGGTGCTGCTCGCCTGCGGCTGCGCGCTGGCCGCGGCATCCGCACAGCAGCTCGAACGCGGCAGGTCACTGCTCGCGCAATACCAGTGCGGCACCTGCCACGCCATTCCCGAGGTACCCGCGGCGCGCGGCCGCACGGGCCCGACGCTCGTCGCCTTCGGACGCCGCAGCTACATCGCGGGTGAGGTACCCAACCGCCCCGCCGCGCTCGCGCGCTGGATCGTCGCCCCCGCCGAGCTGGTGCCCGGCACCCTGATGCCCGCGATGGGCGTGTCGCCCGAGGATGCGCGCGACATGGCCGCCTACCTGCTGAGTCTCGAATGAGCGCCGCGCCGGGCCGCCCCAAGCAAGCTCGCTCCCGTTCGGCGGGAAGGCGCGCAGCGCCAAGGGTGCACCAATGAGCGCCGCGCCGGGCCAATCTGCGCTGCGCGCCGCCGGCCCGGTGGCCGACACGCTGCTGCAGGTGAGCGTGGTGCTGGCGGTCGGCGGCACGCTGATCTTCGCGGGGGTGATGCTGCTGCTGGCGCTCGCGGTGCGCCGCCGCGGCGGCGGCCACGTGAATGCGCGCTGGTGGATCGTGGGTGGCGGGCTGGTGTTTCCCACCAGCGTGCTCGTTGCGCTGTTCTTCTACAGCGAGTGGCACCGCCCGCCCTGGCGGCCGGTGCCGCCGGCCGATGCGCTGATCGTCGGCGTCACGGGCCACATGTGGTGGTGGGAGGTGCGCTACCGCGACCCCGCCAGCGGCGCCGAAGTGGTCACCGCCAACGAGATCCGCATCCCGGTCGGACGGCCGGTGTACTTCGGCCTCGGCAGCGCCGACGTGATCCACAGCTTCTGGGTACCGTCGCTCGGCGGCAAGATGGACATGCTGCCCGGTCGCATCCAGCATCTGCTGCTGCAGGCCGACCGGCCCGGTATCTGGCGCGGCCAGTGCGCCGAATACTGCGGCGAGCAGCATGCGCGCATGGCGCTGCACGTGGTGGCCGAAGCGCCCGAGGCCTTCGACGCATGGCTCGCGGCGCAGGCACGGCCGGCCGCCCCGTCGGCGCAGGTCGCGCGCGGACGCGAGGCCTTTCTCGCGCACCGCTGCAACGCCTGCCACACCGTGCGCGGCGTGAGCGAGGAACGCGGCCTCGGCCCCGACCTCACGCACGTCGGCAGCCGCCTCCACCTGGGCGCCGGCACGGTCGCCAACACGCCGGGCGAACTCGCGCGCTGGGTCGCGCACACACAGCAGCTCAAGCCCGGTGCGCAGATGCCATCGTCCGGCGAGCGCATCGGCGACGCCGACCTCCACGCCATCGCAGCCTGGCTGGCCCAACTCCAATGACGAACGACGCCGCACCCGCCGCAGCACCCGCAGCCGACCCTTCGAACCCGCCGCCGCGCCCCGCGGGCGAGCGTGAGGCGCTCGAGCGCGCCTGGGCACCGCCGCACGGGTGGCGCCGCCTCTCGGCGGTCAACAACACGCACATCGGCGTCTTCTACATCGCCACGGCCATGCTCTTCTTCGTGCTGGCCGGCATCCTGGCGCTGCTGATGCGCACGCAGCTCGCGGTGCCCGACAACGACCTGATCGACGCGCGCACCTACAACCAGCTCTTCACGATGCACGGCACCGTGATGATGTTCCTGTTCGCGGTGCCGATCGTCGAGGCCGTCGCCATCTACCTGCTGCCGGGCATGCTCGGCGCGCGCGACCTGCCCTTTCCGCTGCTGTCGGCCTATGCGTTCTGGGCCTATGCGATCGGCGGCATCGCGTTCTTCTGCACCCTCTTCTTCGGGCAGTCGCCCGATGGCGGCTGGTTCATGTACCCGCCGCTCACGGGCAAGGAGTTCTCGCCGGGCCGCGGCGCCGACTGGTGGCTGCTGGGCATCGGCTTCATCGAGATCTCGGCCATCGCAGGCGCCATAGAGCTGATCATCGGCATTCTCTTCACGCGCGCGCCGGGCATGACGCTGATGCGCATGCCGATCTTCGCCTGGGCCATGCTCGTGAGCGCGCTGATGATCGTCATCGCGTTTCCGGCCGTGATCGCGGCCACCATGCTGCTCGAACTCGAGCGCGCATTCGACTGGCCCTTCTTCATTCCCGCGCGCGGCGGCGATCCGCTGCTGTGGCAGCACCTGTTCTGGTTCTTCGGCCACCCCGAGGTCTACATCATCTTCCTGCCGGCGGCGGGCATGGTCTCGATGATGGCGGCCACGCTCGCGGGCACGCCGCTCGTGGGGCACCGCGCCGTGGTGCTGGCGCTGATCGGCGTGGGCGTGGTCAGCTTCGCGCTGTGGGCGCACCACATGTTCACCGCCGGGCTCGGCGAGCTGTCGCTGCTGGTGGTGTCGGCCGCGAGCTTCATCGTCGCCATCCCGAGCGGGGTGCAGGTGTTCGCCTGGATCGCCACCTTCTGGCGCGGCCGCGTCACGCTCAATGCGCCGACGCTGTTCCTGCTCGGCTTCCACTTCATCTTCGTGCTGGGCGGCCTCACGGGGGTGATGGTGGCGGTGCTGCCCTTCGACTGGCAGGCACACGACAGCTACTTCATCGTGGCGCACCTGCACTACGTGCTGATCGGCGGCATGGTGTTTCCGGTGTTCGCGGGCTTCTACTACTGGGCCCCGCTCTTCAACGGCCACCGCCTTTCGGAGCGCTGGGGCCGCTGGGTGTTCGGGCTCATGTTCGGCGGCTTCAACCTGACCTTCTTCCCGATGCACTTCGCGGGCCTGCTCGGCATGCCGCGCCGCGTGTACACCTACGACGCGGGCCTGGGCTGGAATGCGCTCAACATGCTCTCGACCATCGGCGCCTACACGCTGGCGGCCGGCGTGCTGCTGTTCTTCGTCGACGTGGTCCGCACGCTGCGGCGGCCCGAGCAGGAACACGGCGACCCGTGGCGCGCCGGCACGCTCGAATGGCTGCCGCCACGCGAATACGGCGTGCGCAGCATTCCGCCCGTGGATTCGCGCTATCCGCTGTGGCAGCGGCCGACGCTGCCGCAAGAGGCCGAAGCCGGCCGCTTCTGGCTGCCTGGCACGGTGTTCGGCGGGCGCGAGACCCTGGTGACGAGCCTGCTCGCGGCGCGCCCGATGCACCTGCTGCGGCTGCCGACCGACAGCTGGTGGCCGCTCGCCGCCGCCGCCGGAACGGCCGGCTTCTTCCTTCTGCTCACGGTGTCGCAGGCGCTGCCTGCATTCGCCTGCGGCGTGCTCGCGGTGGTGTGCATCCTGCGCTGGCTCTGGGACTCCGACCAGCCGCCGCCGGTCGCCACGGTCGACGTGGGCCATGGCGTGCACCTTCCCGTGGGCGCCAGCGGCACGGCCTCGCATTCGTGGTGGGCCATGGTGGTGTTGATCGCGGTCGACATGACGATCTTCGCCTCGCTGCTCTACACCCACATCCACCTTGCGATGGCGAGCGACGTGTGTCCGCCGGCAGGCGCCGCGCTGCCGGCCTCACGCTGGCCGGCCGGTGCCGCGTTGCTGCTCGCCGCGAGCTCGATCGCGATGCATGCGGCCACGCGCTCGCTCGGCACCGGGCAGGCGCGCAGCCAGCGCTGGCTCAGGCTTCTGGTCGCGCTGGCGATGGGCTGCGTGGTGGGCGCGTCGCTGCTCGACATCGGCGGCCACCTCCAGGCCGGGCTCGATCCGCGCGCGCAGGGCTGGAGCGCCTCGGTCGGCATGCTGCTCGGCTACCAGGCTTTCCATGTCGCGCTGCTGGTGCTGATGGGCGGCTACGTGCTCGCACGTTCATGGACGGGCCGGCTGCAGCCCTCGGCGCGCGCCACGCTCGACAACACCGGCCTCATGTGGCACTGCGTGACGGCGCAGGGCCTCATCGGCGCGCTCGCGGTGCAGGCGGTGCCTGTGCTGGCCGGCTGACCCGCGCAGCCAGCGCGCCGGGCCGCTTCAGTAGATCTCGTCGATCGCCACTGCCATGCCTTGGAACGCGCAGCTTTCCCCCTCCTGCACGTCCCGCAACGCCGCATAGATCGGGGCCGAGGTCGAGATGCCGATGAACTCGCGGCCGTCGCAGCGAAACGGGCGGGTCGACACGGCAATGACGAAGTGCCTGTCGCCGCTGCGGACCACCGCGCCGGCGTCCACCTCGGTCTTGGGCGAGAAGTCGATCGCGCGAAGCAGGGCGAGCTTCTCGTGGTGGTCGTGGAAGCGGTCGTCGAAGGCAGCGGCAAGGTCGGCCGCGGTCCGGGCCTGCGCGAGGTCGTCGCTGTCGACCGGCTCGGTGCGCGTGGTGCGGGCGGCCGCGAGGAAGCGTTCGTACTCGCCCTCTGCCTGCGCGAGCTCCTGCTCGGTGAGCGCCAGCATGGTCGACCGGAGATGCTGCTTGTTCAGCGGGATGGCTTGCGTGGTCATGATGATTCTTCCCTTGGGTCCGTGTGGTTGAAAAAACTCTTCTGGAGCGAAGGCGCGTTCGCAGACACCTCCTACATGCCGACGCTCCGTCAGCCGATGCGCAGGAATTTCCGCGCAACGAGAGTGGAACGCCTGGGCATTGCAATCGACGCCGGCATTTCCCAGGCATGCTGGCCGGAGACTTCCTTCCATGACAAGCGCCAATCCAGTCATCTCGTCAGAGCGGGTCGAAGGCACCGCGGTCTACAACGCCTCGGGCGACAAGCTCGGCACCATCGACGAACTCATGATCGACAAGATCTCGGGCCAGGTCTGCTACGCCGTGATGGAGTTCGGCGGCTTCCTCGGCATCGGCACCGACCGCTATCCGATCCCGTGGTCGATGCTGAAGTACGACACCGCGCAGGACGGCTATGTGGTTCCCCTGGACAAGTCGCAGATCGAGGGTGCGCCGCGCTATGCGAACGACCGCGTGCCCGAGTACGACGACACGTACAAGGGCACGGTCGACAAGTACTACGGGCTGTAGAACACCGCCCAGGGCATGCGCCCGAACGCCACGTCGAGCGCAAGCGCGCTGCCGTTCAACGCCAGCGTCTCCCCGGTCAGCACGTTGCTCACCTCCGGCTTGTCGAAGCCTTCGGGCAGCAGCACCCGCGAGCCGCGCCAAGCCGCGGCGGCGGGCAGCACCGGCACCGCGCCGGCGGTGGCCGGGCGTGCGACGCCGGTGAACAGCCGCCCCGCCAGCACGATCAGCGTGCGGCCCTCATGCCGGCGCGCGAACGCCACCACATGCCGTGCGAGCGGCCCTTCGACGCCGAGGCCTTCATAGCCCCCGAGCTTAAAGAGCTCCGGATCGTCCCGGCGCAGCGAGAGCATGCGCCAGATGAACCACAGCTTGGCGCGGCCATCGTGCGGCAGGTCCGCCAGCGCCTGGAGCTGCGACGCCGCATCGGGCTTCGCGGCCGTGGCGACCATCGCCTCCAGGTGGCCGCGGCGCAAGTCGTAGTCGACCGGACGGCGATTGTCGGGGTCGACGAGGCTCAGGTCGACGAGTTCGCTGCCCTGGTAGAGATCGGGCACGCCGGGCGAGCCGTACTTCAGCAGCGCGAGCGTCAGCCCGTTCCAGGCGCCGTACCACGACAGCCGGTCGGCCAGCCGCTGGATGTCGGCCAGGCACCCCTCCTCGGACAGGTCCGAAAGGATCTTGCGGACCAGGCCTTCGAGCGCCTTTTCATAGGCTTCGTCAGGCTGGGTCCACGACGTGTGCTGCTTGGCCTCGCGCGCCGCCTTCTGCATGTACCGGCAGATGCGGTCGGTGAACGCGGGCGCGGTCTCGGCATCGAGGCCGCCGAAAGGCAGTGCGCCGAGCAGCGTCTGGTAGAGCAGGTACTCGTGGGCGCGCGACGGTGAATCGGGCCCCTCCCCGCACAGCGCATGCCAGCGCGCGATCGACTCGCGCCATTCGCGCGGGATCTCCGACAGCACGTCGATGCGGTTGCGCACGCCTTCGGAGCGCTTGTTGTCGTGCGTCGACGTGGCCAGCATCGTGTGCGGCCAGCGCAGCGCGCGGTCGGCGCTCAAGGCATGGAACTCGGGCACGTCGAAGCCGAACTGGTCGGGCTCGCCGCCCACTTCGTTGAGCGCGCTGAGCGGGTAGTAGCGATAGAACGCCGTGTCCTCGACGCCCTTGGCCGTCACCGGCGCGCTGAACTGCTGGAAGCGCACCGCGAAACGGCGCACCCGCTCGGCCAGCGCCGGCGATGCGCCGGCCACGGCCTCGCCGCGCAGCGAGCGGCGCACGAAGGCGAACACCGACCGGTCGGCATCGCGGCTCTGAAGCTCGGCTTCGCGCGTGGCCACGTCGATGAAGTGCGCATCCTGCTCGGAGGGCGCGTCCACGATGTAGGTGCGATAGACCGGCATGCATTCGGCCACGGCCGCGATGGCACGGCGCAACGCATTGAGCGTGTAGTCGCGCGTGCTGCGGTCGGCGCGCGCGATGCGCAGCAGCTCGGTCGAGAGCGCATTGAGCTCGGACGACAGCGCACCGCGCATCACCTCGTGCTTGCCTGCGCGCGCGAGTGAATGGAAATCGTCCGTTTCGCGCGTGAAGTCATGCCAGGTCTTGCGCAGTGCATCGGCCGCGGCGGTGTCCACCAGCACGCCGTTGGCCACGTTCGCGAAGCGGTAGCCGGTGGTGCCGTGCACATGCCATGTGAGCGGCACCTCTTCCTCGGCGGCGGCGATCTTCTCGGCGACGACGTAGAGCGGGCGCGGCGGGCGGCCGTCGGGCCCGTTGGCGGGCAGCGCGAAACCGGCGCGGCGCGCATGCCCCTCCTGCAGTTGCAGGAAGTAGCGCGCCGGGTCGTAGAGGCCGTCGGGGTGGTCGATGCGCAGGCCGTCGACGATGCCGGCGGCCGTGAGTTCGAGCGCGAACGACTGGGTTGCCTCGAAGACCTCGTCGCGCTCCATGCGCACGGCCGCGAGGTCGTTGATGTCGAAGAAGCGCCGGTAGTTGATCTCGTCCGACGCGACCCGCCAGTAGGCGAGCCGGTAGGCCTGCCGGTCGATCAGCCGGTGCAGCGCGTCGCGCGCCTCGTCCGTGGCCATGTTGAGCTCGGCCACCGCGGCCAGCACGGCGCGCGCGACCGGCGGATGCGCCTCGGCCAGTGCCGCGAGCCGCGACTTGAAGAGATCGCTGTCGCGCGTGCGCTCGGCGCGCTCGGCAGGCCCCGGCGCGTCGTGGCCGGGCAGGTGTCCGAACGCGGTCGACAGGCTGGCGAGCTCGGCCGCGAGCGCCGCATCCGGCAGGTGCGGCACCGCCCGCGCGAGCACGGCGGGATAGGTCTCGGGCGCCAGCGGGAAGCGGTGGTCGTAGTAGCGCAGCGCCAGCGTGCCTTCGGCCACCTCGAAGTGCACCACCAGTTCGCCGTTTTCGAGAATCTCGCCATAGTGGCCGCCGAGCACCGGCAGCAGCACCTTGCCCGCGAGTTCGGGGTTGAGCGGCTGCCAGTCGATGTCGAAGTGCTGGGCGAAGCGTGAGGCCGAGCCGTTCTCGAGCACGTCCATCCACCAGGCGTTGTCGGCGCCGAGCACACCCATGTGGTTGGGCACCAGGTCGAGCAGCTGGCCCAGGCCGTTGGCTTTGAGCGCCGCGACAAAGCGCTCGAAGCCCTCGGCACCGCCGAGCTCGGGATTGACCTCGGCATGCGCCACCACGTCGTAGCCGTGCGTGCTGCCGGCGCGCGCGCGCTGGATCGGCGAGCAGTAGACATGGCTCACGCCGAGCTGCGCCAGGTACGGCAGCACCTCGATCGCATGGTCGAAGGTGAAGTCCTTGTGGAACTGCAGCCGGTAGGTCGCGCGGGGCACGCGCGCCTCGGGCAGCGGCGGGGGCTCGCTCGACACCGTGCTGCGCCGCGGCCGCGCGGCGCGCAGGCATTCGGCCAGCCCCTGCATCGCATCGCTGGCCGCGAGCGCCTGCACGCTCGACGGCAGCTTGCGCCGCCAGTTGGGATGGGTGTCGATGGTGCCGGGCAGGTTGGCCTGGTCGATCTCGCCCACCACGTCCTCGAGCTGGAACACCATCAGCGCCGAAGGCGCCTTGGCGAGGAAGGCGTGCACGGCCTGCATCACACGGGCCGACGGCGTGGGCTGCGAGAGCGCCTGCGCCGCTTCGTCGGCCGTCAGGAGCCCTGCCTCGCGCACCGCGAGCATGAGGCGGATGCGCTCCTGGGCGCGATCGAGCAGCTGCGCATCGAACAGCGCCTGGTCGGGGAACAGGTCGAGCGACAGCCGCAGCCGCAGGTCGTGCCCGACCCACCAGCCCGCGAGCGTGGCGAGGTCGTGGGTGCTCACGGCCACGAGCGCGGCCGGAAGGTAGTCTTCGGGCGGCGTGAAGCCGCCGTCCGGCTGCTTCTCGAAGTACATCAGCCGGTAGGAGAGCACGTCGGCCCGCGCGAGCGCCTCGCGCATCGCGTCTTCGACCGTGCCGAGGTCTTCGCCCACCACCATGCAGCCGTGCCGATGGCTTTCGACCGCCACGATGGCGAGCATCTCCTCGACCTGATAGCGCACGTAGGCGCCTTCGCGCGGCGAGCGGCCGGGCGGGATCCAGAACAGCCGCATCAGGCCCATGGCATGGTCGATGCGCAGCGCGCCCGCATGGCGCATGTTCGCGCGCAGCATCTGGACGAAGGGTGCGTAGTGGTTCTCGCGCAGGCGGTCGGGCCGCATCGGCGGCAGGCCCCAGTTCTGCCCCGCGGGGTTGAACTCGTCGGGTGGCGCCCCGATGCTGGCGCCGGCCGCGAAGCAGTGCTGCGCCGTCCAGACGTCCGAGCCGCCGCGGTCGGCCGACACGGCCAGGTCGAGGTAGAGCCCGATGCCCATGCCGAGCGCCTCGCAGCGCTGGCTCGCCCGCGCCAGCTGGCTGTCGGCGACCCATTGCAGGTACTGGTGGTACTGCACGCGCTTGGCGTTCTGCGTCGCGAAGGCCTGCACCTCGGGCGCGTCGGCGTCGCGGTAGGCCTCGGGCCAGACCGGCCAGCCCCAGCAGCCGGGGTCGGCCGCGGCGAAGTGCGCCTGCAGCGCCTCGAAGATCGCATGCCGGCGCAGCGCCTGGCCATGCGCGGCCACGAACGCGAGGAAGGACTCGCCGCGCGCGTCCACCGCGCCGCCCGCCGTGAGATGCTGCGCGCGGAAATGCTCGAACAGCATCTCCAGCACCTCGGACTTGGCCTCGGCCACGCCGGCGTGGTCGACCAGCGGCTCGGCGCGCAACGCCGCCAGGCGCGCCTGGAACACCGGCGACGCGACGTGCTCGCGCGCGACCTCGCAGCCGGCGAACTCCTCGACCGCCTCGACGTCGATGTACATGACGTTGATCCACTGCCGCGACGAAGGGCTGTAGGGGCTCGCGCGCCGCGGATCGGTCGGGAACAGCGCATGCAGCGGATTGAGCCCGACCACGTCGGCCCCCTGCTCCGCCATGCCGGCGATCAGCGCCTCGAGGTCGCCGAAGTCGCCCATGCCCCAGTTGCGCGGCGAGCGCAGCGCGTAGAGCTGGATGGCAGGGCCCCAGACGCGGCCGCCGTCCTGCACCGCGGGCGGGCGGTAGCAGCGTCCCGGCGACGCGACGACGAGCATCTCGCCCTCGAGCCCGTCGACCTGCAGCCAGTGGTAGCCCGTGGCGAGCGCAGGCGCCAGTTGCAGCACGCGGCCACCGCCGGGCGCCGGCTGGGGCCTGGCGTCGCCTTCCTGCGTGCGGCCCGCCTCGTCGCGCAGCCGCCAGTGCAGCGGCCCTTCGGCCTGCGCACCGGCGCCCGGCAGCGCCACGCGCCAGTCGGGCATGTCCGCCGGGACCACCTGCACGGGGGGAATGGCAGTGCCCTCCGCCAGGGCTTCGACAGACGCGGCATCGGCCGGCACGTCGAGCTCCGCCAGCAGCGCGGCGAGGCTTTCAGGCGTGGCGTACTGTTCGATCTTGAATGCGTCGATGTAGCTGGGGTCGATGCCGTAGCGCCGGCACAGTCGTTCGAGCGCAGCACCTGCCGCGCCTTGGTTCAGTTCATCCACCAGCCATGTCCTCCAGCGAGGCGTAGACGCCTCCGCGTTCAAGCTTCAGTCGGCCGGCGGCCTCGGCCGCGGCGCTCGATTTGTAGACCACCGCACCGGGCGGCACGGCCGTTTCCTTCGACGGTTCGGCGCCCAGGTGGGCGACGAGGTGCAGGCGCTTCGCGGACGCGCGCGCCGCGCCGCCGGTGCCGGCGAAGTCCCATCGGACCTGCACCAGGCCGTCGTCGCAGCTGTAGCTGCCGGCGCCCTGGGAGCCCGCGAAATGCGGCACCAGCAGGCGGTGGCGCGCCGCGAGCAGTTGCTGCATCTCGCTCAGCCGCGCAAAGTGCGGCTGCGTGCCACGCTCGCGCCAGCGCAGCTTCGACGCCAGGAAGGTCTGCTCGGCATTGGGGTCCGGAATCTTGGCCCGCGCCGCTTCGTCGGCAAAGGCCGCGAAACCGCCGAACTCGGCGCGCCGGCCCGCCGACACGGCCGCCGCCAGCTCGGGCCCGAAGTCGCAGAAGTACAGGAACGGGGTGGACGCAGCGAACTCGTCGCCCATGAACAGCATCGGCACATGGGGCGAGAGCAGCAGGCAGGCGAAGGCGCCGCGCAGCAGCACCGGATCGCCGAAGGCATGGATGCGGTCGCCGAAGGCGCGGTTGCCGACCTGGTCGTGCGTCTGCAGGTACGAGACGAAGGCGGTCGAGGGCAGCGCGGTGCTCGGCTCGCCGCGCAGCTCGCCGTCGCGGAACGGCGATGGCTGACCCTGGTAGATGAAGCCTTCGGCCAGCGAGCGCGCGAAGTCGCGCGCGGGCGCATCGGCGTAGTCGACGTAGTAGCCGTCGCGCTCGCCGGTGGTCAGCACGTGCGCCGCATGGTGCAGGTCGTCGTTCCATTGGGCGGTGCCGGCCAGCGGATGCCCGCCCTTGCCGCGCGCCAGCAGGCGGGCCTGGTTGGCATCGTTCTCGAGCACCAGGTGCACCTGGCGCTCGCGCGCGGGACCGGCGTCGAGCGCTTCGCGGATCTCCTGCACGATGTGCTTGGGCGAGCCGTCGCGGATGGCGTGGATCGCGTCCATGCGCAGGCCGTCGAAATGGAATTCCTCGATCCAGTAGAGCACGTTGTGCACGAAGAAGTCGCGCACGGTGCGCGAGCCCGGCCCGTCGAAGTTGATCGCCGCGCCCCAGGGCGTGCGCTCGGCGTCGTTGAAGAACTCGGGGCAGCTTCCATGGAGGTAGTTGCCCTCCGGGCCGAAGTGGTTGTAGACCACGTCCAGCAGCACCATGATGCCGAGCGCATGCGCGGCGGCGACGAGCGCCTTGAGGTCGTCGGGCGTGCCGTAGCTCGCGTCGGGCGCGAACTGCAGCACACCGTCGTAGCCCCAGTTGCGGCGGCCGGGGAAGTCGGCGAGCGGCATCAGCTCGATCGCGGTGACGCCGAGCTCGGCCAGCTCCGCCAGCCGCTCGCGCGCGGCCCGGAAGGTGCCCTCGTCGGTGAAGGTGCCGATGTGGAGCTCGTACACCACGGCCTCGTGCCAGGGCCGGCCGCGCCATGCGGCGTCGGGCCAGTCGAAGGCGGCCGGGTCGACCACGCGGCTCGGGCCGTGCACGTCCTCGGGGTTGAAGCGCGAGGCCGGGTCGGGCATGGTGGTGCCGTCGGCCAGCCGCCAGGCATAGCTGTCGCCGGCACGGGCCTCGGCGAGCGTGGTGCGGTACCAGCCATCGGCATCGCGCGAGAGCGTGTGCGTGGCCGCGGCGCCGCCGGCGGGCCTGTGTACCAGAGAGACGCCCTCGGCCGAGGGCGCCCAGAAGGCGAAATCGACACCCGCGGCCTGGACCGTGGCGCCAAAGGGCATGCGGTGAATACGCTTCATGGTCGGACGTCCGGACGGCTCAGCACCACGAGCGAGCGGCACTGCAGGGGATAGGCAGGTTCGGACCAGGCCGGCGCATGCGCCGCCACGTCCTCGGTGGCCAGCGGCGGCGTGCTGCTGGCGGTGTCCACCAGCAACCGCCAGGCGCCGTGGCGCGACGCGGGCAGCGTGAAGGGGATCTCGTCATGGTGGGCATTGAAGAGCACCAGGAAGTCGTCGTCATGCTGCGTCTCGCCGCGCGGCCCGCGGTCGACGAGGCCGCCGCCGGGGATGTACATCGCGATGCAGCGCGCATTGCCGTCGTTCCAGTCGTCGGGGCTCATCTCGGCGCCGTCGGGCCGCAGCCAGACCACGTCGGTCACGCTGTCGGCCTCCCGCGGCTTGCCCGCGAAGAAGCTGCGCCGGCGGAACGAGGGATGCGCGCGCCTGAACGCGATGAGCCGCTCCACGAAGGTGACGAGCGCCTGGCGCTCGGGCGTGGGCGTCCAGTCGATCCAGCCGATCTCGTTGTCCTGGCAATAGACGTTGTTGTTGCCGTTCTGCGTGTTGCCGCGCTCGTCGCCGGCCAGCAGCATCGGCACGCCCTGGGAGAGCAGCAGCGTGGCGAGCAGGTTGCGCTTCTGGCGCTCGCGCAGCGCCAGGATCTCCGGGTCGGAGGTCTCGCCCTCGGCGCCGCAGTTCCACGAGATGTTGTGGCTGTTGCCGTCGCGGTTGTCCTCGCCGTTGGCCTCGTTGTGCTTGTCGTTGTAGGAGACGAGGTCGTGGAGCGTGAAGCCGTCGTGCGCGGTGATGAAGTTGATGCTCGCGGTCGGCCGCTTGCCGGACCAGCCATAGAGGTCTTCGGAGCCGGTGAGCCGCTTGCCCACGTCGCCGATCAGTCCGCCGTCGCCCTTCCAGAAGCCGCGCATGCCGTCGCGGTACTGGTCGTTCCATTCGGCCCAGCCGGCCGGGAAGTTGCCCACCTGGTAGCCGCCGTGGCCCAGGTCCCAGGGCTCGGCGATCAGCTTGACGCGGTTGAGCGTCGGGTCCTGCCGAATGGCGTCGAAGAAGCCACCGAGGTTCTCGACCTTGCCGGCCTCGCGCGCCAGCGCCGAGGCGAGGTCGAAGCGGAAGCCGTCGACGTGCATTTCCTCGACCCAGTAGCGCAGCGAGTCCATCACGAGCTGCAGCGCGCGCGGATTCTCCAGGTTGACGGTGTTGCCGCAACCGGTGAAGTCGTCGTAGTAGCGCCGGTTCTCGGCGTTGATCATGTAGTAGGAAGCGTTGTCCACGCCGCGCATCGACAGCGTCGGCCCGAGCTGGTTGCCTTCGCAGGTGTGGTTGTAGACCACGTCGAGGATCACCTCGATGCCGGCGGAGTGCAGGGTCTTGACCATGGTCTTGAACTCCTTCACCTTGCCCGACGCGCTGTAGCGTGTCTCCGGCGCGAAGTACGCGAGCGAGTTGTAGCCCCAGTAGTTCTGCAGCCCCTTCTCGGCGAGGTGCCGGTCGTTGAGAAAGCTGTGCACCGGCAGCAGCTCGACGGTGGTGACGCCCAGGCGCTTGAGGTAGTCGACAACGGGGGCGCTGCACATCCCCGCATAGGTGCCGCGCAGTTCGGGCGGCACCTCGGGATGGCCCATGGTGAAGCCGCGCACGTGCATCTCGTAGATCACCATGTCCTGCCACGGCACCGACGGACGGCGGTCGTCGCCCCAGGTGAAGGCCGTCTCGAGCACACGGCCCTTGGGCATCAACGGCGCGCTGTCGCGGCGGTCGAACGACAGGTCCTCGCGCTTGCTGCCCACGGTGTAGCCGTAAAGGGCATCGCCCCAGCGCAGCTCGCCCACGAGGTCCTTGGCGTAGGGATCGACGAGCAGCTTGTGCGGGTTGAACCGATGGCCCTCCTCGGGCTTGTAGGGGCCGTGCACGCGATAGCCATAGGCCTGGCCCGGACGGGCCTCGGGCAGGTAGCAGTGCCACACGCCGTCGGTGCGCTCACGCAGCGGAATGCGCTGGATTTCATGGCGGCCCTTCTCATCGAAGAGGCACAGCTCCACGCCTTCGGCGTGCTGCGAGAAGATGGCGAAGTTGACGCCCTCCCCGTCCCAGTTGGCACCGCGGGGATAGGGACGCCCCGGCCAGACGGCCGTGATCGAGGTATTTTTGCTGCGAGTCATCGAATGGATTGCACGAAGAAGTGGGACGAAGAAGATGGACCGGGAAGGAACAAGGCGAAGTGGCTCCCGGCTCAGCGCGGAGGACGGTCACCCACCGACTGCGGCGGCACGGGCGGGCCCGGGCGGCGAACGCCGGTGGTGGTGGTGGTGCCGGGTACGGCCCTCGCGTCGCCCTTGGGCTCGCGCGGCCACCAGCGCTCGATCTGCGTGGCGGCCCAGTCCTTGCCCGCGAGGCCGAAGGCCAGCGCCAGTGCGAACACCACGCCCGCGAGCACCACGAGGAAGCTCTCGCGCACGATGTCGCCGCCGACCTTGACCTGGTCGAGCGCGATCAGGATCACGAACGCCATCACCGCGTAGCGCGCGATGCGCCCGAGCAGCGCGGCATCGCGCATCTGCACGCCGCGCAGGTAGCTCGCCACCGCCTCGCCCACGAAGCGCGCGAAGTAGGAGCCGAACGCCAGCACGAGCAGCGCGACGAACAGGTTGGGCACGAACCACACCACGCGGCCGAGCAGGTCGGCGATGTAGCTCAGGCCCATGCCGTTGAAGGCCAGCAGCAGCGAGGCGAAGATCACCATCCAGTAGGCCAGTACCCCGAAGAGGCTGCTGGTGTCGCCGTTCCAGCCGCCCTGGCGCAGGAAGTTGTCCAGCCCGGCGCGCTCGGTGAGCACATTGAAGTTGATGGCGCGCAGGGCCTTGGTGACGGCGAAGCGCACCGTCTTGGCAACGAGCCAGCCAGCGAGGACGACCACGATGGCGATGGCGAGGCGGGGCACGAAGGCCCCGACCTGGTAGAGCATCGCGTTCAGTGGTTCGAGTTGAATGCCGAATCGGTCCATGTATTTCTCCCGTGCGTGATGGCGGTGGTGGGCGGATATGAAAATCGAAGCAGTTGCCGCAGATGCGGCGCGTGCTTCGGGGTGGAGGGGTTATGGGTCAGGCAGCAGGCGGTGGTTCGAGCATGGCGAGCACGCCGTTCAACGGGACTTGCGCCCAGTCGACCCGGTTGTTGAGTTCGTAACGCATCTCATACAGCGCCTTCTCGAGTTCGAACAGCGCAAGCAGTTCGGAATCGAGCGCTGCGACCTTTCCGTCGGGCGTGGCGAGCGAGCCCGTGTAGCCAGACAGGAAGGCTTCGCGCGCTGCCTGTTCCCAGGCGGCGGCCGGTGCCGCGAGCATGGCGGCTTCCTCAGCGCTCTGCGCTACGCGCCGCAGGGCCGACCAGCGCGCGTAGTTGAACGACCGAAGCATGCCCGCCACGTCGCGCAGCGGCGATCCCTTGGTGCGGCGCTCGTCGAAACTCCGCGCCGGCTCGCCTTCGAAATCGATGATCAGGAAGTCGTTGTCGCGCAGCAGGACCTGCCCCAGGTGGTAGTCGCCGTGATAGCGGCTCTTGAGGGCGCCCTCGGTCTTCGGACGGCGCGCAGCGATCGAGGCGTACAGCGTCTCCTCCATGTCGAGCAGCGCCTGCGCATCTTGCTGTGCCACCGCCGGCAGCTGGCCGATCCGCTCGCGCAGCAGCGCGAAGGTCGTGCCGACGTCGGCGTTGGCGCTGGCCGTGTAGCGTTCGATGTCCTCGGCCTGCAGCGGCTCCGGCTCGAAGGCCGCCGCGCCCGTGCGCATGGCGAGCGCGTTGTGCAGTTCGGCGGTGCGCTGCCCCAGCGTGGTCATGAGCGCGAGGAAACCGCCATGTTCGATCAGCGGATCGGGCACGCTGCCGTCGGTCGTGGCGAAGTCGCGCAGGTAGCGCTCGAGATAGCCGAGCGTGTGATCCCAGCCGTCGCCCTGGTTCGCGACGAAGGACTGCACCATCGCGAGCGTCATCGTGCGGCCGTCGTTGCCGATGTACTCGAGCGCGCCGAGCACCGGCACGCACGACGGGTATTGCGCATCCTCGGTGAGGAAGCGGCCCATTTCGAGCTCCGGGTTCAACCCCTCGCGCACGTTGCGGTAGCCCTTGAGGAACAGCGTCTCGTCCATCGTGAGCACGGTGTTGCTGCTCACGCCGCTCGGCCGGCCCACCGGCATGCTGGCGATGTCGGCGTCGATGGACGCGAAGGCCGCCGTGGCCTTGAAGCGCAGCCGGCCGTTCGCGGTCGGCAGTTCCATGCCGTCGCGGATCGCCTGCACCAGTGCGCGGCAGAAGGCCTCGTCGTAGAAGGCATCGCCCATCAGGCCCACCTGCGCCTGTTGGCGGATCTTGGCCAAAGCCGCCTGGCTGAGGCCGTTCATGCGTTCTTCATCGCGCTCTTCCCATGCCAATGCGAGCGGCATGAAGTAGGTGGCGCCGCCCGGCGGGCCGTCGAGCTCGAGCGTCGGCAAGAGCCAGCTCTGCCCGTCGGCTTCCCACACCGCATAGTCGGCCAGCCGCGCCTGCGCGATCGGGGTTCCCTTGGAGGCGTACCAGCGCTGGATCTCGATGTGCCGCGGCAGGATGTCGAGCTCGAACTGGTTGCGCATGCGCTCGGACATGCCCATGCGCCACGGCATCACGCGGTCGCGGAAGAAGCTGTTCCAGCCGTCGAACAGCACCAGCGTGGGCCAGTCCTGCAGCGCCACGCCTTCCTGGTGCCAGCTCGGCATCTCGGCGTTGGATTCGAGCTTGAACCAGTAGAAGCCGTACGAGGCCAGCGTCAGCAGGTAAGGCAGTTCACCGATCGGCGGGAACGGCACGCGGCCGAGCATCTCGACCGGCACATGGCCCTTGAAGGCCGACAGGTCGAGCTCGACCGGCTGCGCGGCGCGCGAAAGATTGAACACCGTGAGGATGGTGTCGTCACCGTACTCGCTCAGGTAGGCCAGGATCTTGCGGTTGCCCGGCTTCAGGAAGCGCCGCTTGCCGCGGCCGAAGGCATGGCTGGTCTTGCGCACGGCGAGCATGCGCTTGGTCCAGTTGAGCAGGGAGCTGGCGTCGCGGGCCTGGGCTTCGACGTTGAGCGCTTCGTAGCCGAAGGTCGGGTCCATGATCGGCTGCAGGTAGAGCCGCTGCGGGTCGGCGCGCGAGAAGCCGGCGTTGCGGTCGGGGCTCCACTGCATCGGGGTGCGCACGCCATTGCGGTCGCCGACGAACACGTTGTCGCCCATGCCGATCTCGTCGCCGTAGTAGATGATCGGCGAGCCGGGCATCGACAGCAGCATGCCGTTCATGAGCTTGACGCGGTCGACGTCGTTCTCCATCAGCGGCGCGAGACGGCGGCGGATGCCGAGGTTGATGCGCGCGCGCGTGTCGGCCGCGTACATGTTGTACATGTAGTCGCGCTCCTTGCTCGTCACCATCTCGAGCGTAAGCTCGTCGTGGTTGCGCAGGAAGATGGCCCACTGGCAGCCTTCGGGGATGTCGGGCGTCTGCTGCATGATCTCGACGATCGGATGCCGGTCTTCCTGGGCGATGGCCATGTACATCCGCGGCATGAGCGGGAAGTGATAGGCCATGTGGCACTCGTCGCCGTCGCCGAAGTACTCGCGCACGTCCTCGGGCCACATGTTGGCTTCGGCCAGCAGGAAGCGGTTCTTGTACTCGGCGTCGATCGCGGCGCGCAGCTTCTTGATGACGTCGTGCGTCTCGGGCAGGTTCTCGTTGCTGGTGCCGTCGCGCTCCACGAGGTAGGGAATCGCGTCGAGCCGGAAGCCGTCCACGCCCATGTCCAGCCAGAAGCGCATCACCTTGAAGATCGCCTCCAACACCGCCGGGTTGTCGAAGTTCAGGTCGGGCTGGTGGCTGAAGAAGCGGTGCCAGTAGTAGGCCTTGGCCACCGGGTCCCAGGCCCAGTTCGAGGTCTCGGTATCGGTGAAGATGATCCGGGTGCCCTGGTAGATTTGGTCGGTGTCGCTCCAGACGTAGAAGTCGCGCTCGGGCGAGCCGGGCGGTGCGTTGCGCGCCGCCTGGAACCAGGGGTGGTCGATCGAGGTGTGGTTGATGACCAACTCCGTGATCACGCGCAGGCCCCGCTTGTGGGCCTCGTCCATCATCTCGCGGAAGTCTTCGATCGTGCCGTACTGCGGATTCACGTCCTCGTAGGCCGAGATGTCGTAGCCGTCGTCGCGCAGCGGCGACGGATAGAACGGCATCAGCCAGATGGTGTTGACGCCGAGCTCCTTGACGTAGTCGAGCTTGGCCGTCACGCCCTTGAAGTCGCCGAAGCCATCATTGTTGGTGTCGAAGAAGGCCTTGACGTTGAGCTGGTAGATCACCGCGTCGCGGTACCAAAGCGGATCGTCGCTCGTGTCGATCTCGACCGTCTCAAGCGCAATATGGGATACAGGTGCGTTCATCTTGCGCCCTCACAGGAAGTAATCGAAATCGCGGCCATCGGCATCCCGGCGCCGCACGGCGAAGATGTGCGCCGGCACGCGGTGCGGGTCGAGCTGCACGTAGTGCCAGTCGCCCTGCCACATGAAGCGCTGGCCGCTCAGCAGGTCGTGCATCTGGAACGCCTCGTGCGCCTCGATGCCCAGGCTCTTGGGCGCGAGGTTGACCCAGCCCGACTGCACGTTGTGCGGATCGAGGTTGACCACCGTGACGAGCACGTTGCGGCCGTCTTCCGACGCCTTGGCATAGGCCAGCAGCTGGTCGTTCTCGATCGGCAGGAATTGCAGCGTGCGGTCCCATTGCAGCGCGGGGTTCTCGCGCCGGATGCGGTTCACGCGCGCGATGAACGGCGCGAGGCTTTCCGGGTCGTCGTGGTTCCAGTGGCGCAGCTGGTACTTCTCGGAATCGCGGTACTCCTCGCTGCCGGGCTCGCGCGGCTTGTGGTCGCGCAGTTCGTAGGCCGGGCCGTAGATGCCGTAGTTGGCCGCGAGCGTTGCCGCCAGCACCAGCCGGGTCTGGTAGACCGAGACCTCGCCGCCCTGCAACTGCTCGTGCAGGATGTCGGGCGTGTTGGGCCACACGTTCGGGCGGAAATAGTCGATGCCCGGCGCGGTGGACAGCTCGGTGAAATACTCGATGAGCTCGGCCTTGGTGTTGCGCCAGGTGAAGTAGGTGTACGACTGCGAGAAGCCGCCCTTCGCGAGCCGGTGCATGACCTTGGGCCGCGTGAAGGCTTCGGCCAGGAAGATCACTTCGGGGTACTGGCGCCGGATCTCGCCGATGCACCACTCCCAGAAGGGGAAGGCCTTGGTGTGCGGGTTGTCGACGCGGAAGATGCGCACGCCCTCCCCGATCCAGTGCTCGATCACGCTGCGCAGCTCGGACCACAGGCCACGCCAGTCTTCGCTCTCGAAGTTGAACGGATAGATGTCCTGGTACTTCTTGGGCGGGTTCTCCGCGTACTGCACGGTGCCATCGGGACGCCAGCGGAACCACTCGGGGTGATCCTTCACGTACGGATGGTCGGGCGCGCACTGGAATGCGATGTCGAGCGCGAGCTCGATGCCGTGCTTCTCGGCCTCTTCGCGCAAATGGCGGAAATCCTCGGGCGTGCCGAGCGCCGGCAGGATCGACTTGTGGCCGCCCTCTTCGGCGCCGATGGCCCAGGGGCTGCCCACGTCGTCGGGACCATGGGTCAACGCGTTGTTCGGCCCCTTGCGCTGAATCCGCCCGATCGGGTGGATCGGCGGGAAATAAAGCACGTCGAAGCCCATGGCGGCAATCGCCGGCAGCCGGCGCTCGACGTCCTTGAAGGTGCCGTGCACGCCCGGCGTGGCGCTGGTGGAGCGCGGAAAGAGCTCGTACCAGGTGCTGAAGCGCGCGCGCTCGCGTTCGGCATCGAGCGGCAGTTCGATCGCGAAGCGCACCTCGTGGCGCCGGTCGGGGTAGCGGCGGGCCAGCGCCGTCCGCTCCTCGTCGAGTGCCAGCGCCTTGAGCGCCGGAACCTGCGCGCTGGCGTCGCGGGCCAGTGCGTCGAGTTCCTTGGCCCAGGCCGCGAGCGCCTTGCGGTCGGCACCGTCAGCGCGCTCTGCGGCCGCGGTGATCTCTTGCGCACCCACCTGCAGCGCGATGCGCACATCCTCCGCGTCGACACGGCGTGTCAGCTCATGGCGCCACGATTCGAACGGATCGACCCATGCGACCACGGTGTAGCCGTAGCGGCCGAGCGACGGCGGCGTGATGAAGGCTTCCCACACGTCGTTGACGAGCGGCGTCATCGGCACCTCGCGGAACTCGGCCTGCCCTTCGGCGCGCCAGCAGAGGTTGGCGCGCAGGACGTCGTGGCCGTCGGTGAAGCAGTGCGCGGTCACGCGCAGCTTTTCGCCGGCGACGCACTTGACCGGAAAGCGGCCGTGGTCCACCGACGGCAGCACGGCGTCGATCACGGCGCGGCGTGCGCCATCGGTGATGTCGGGTGCGACGGTGTTGGCGACGGTCTGGGAGATGGTGGCGGCGGTAGCGGAAACTTTTTTCTTGCTCATGATGGGCTGTGCTCGAGGATCAATGTGGAAAGCGGGGGCAGCGTCAGGCTCACGGCCTGCATGCGACCGTGCGACCGCACGGGAGCGGCTTCGACGCCGCCCAGGTTGCCCCACCCGGAACCGCCGAATTCGACGGCGTCGGTGTTCAGGATTTCCCGCCACATTCCACCGAGCGGCACGCCCAGCAGGTAGTTGGTGCGCGGCACCGGCGTCATGTTGCTCACCACCAGAAGCGGCGGTGCGCCGTCGCGGGCCTTGCGCAGGAATGCGAACACGCTGGTGTCGGTTTCATCGGCCGCGATCCATTCGAAGCCCGCGGGCGAGAAGTCCTGCTGGTAGAGCGCGGGCGCAGCGCGGTACACGCGGTTGAGCTGCGCCACCAGGCGCTGCAGGCCCGAGTGGCCTTCGAGGCCGCAGACCCACCATTCGAGTTCGCCGTCGTGCGTCCATTCGCGGCGCTGGCCGAACTCGCCCCCCATGAACAACAGCTTCTTGCCCGGGTGCGTCCACATGTAGCCGAACAGCGCGCGCAGGTTCGCGAACTGCTGCCACGGATCGCCGGGCATCTTGTTGATCAGCGACCCCTTGCCATGCACCACCTCGTCGTGCGAGAGCGGCAGCACGAAGTTCTCGTGGAAGGCATACACCAGCGAGAACGTCATCTTGTGATGGTGGTACTTGCGGTAGATCGGCTCTTCCTTCATGTAGTCGAGCACGTCGTGCATCCACCCCATGTTCCATTTCTCGCCGAAGCCCAGGCCGTCCATGTCGGTCGGCCGCGACACGCGCGGGTACGAGGTCGACTCCTCTGCCACGGTGACCGTGTCGGGATGCTCGCGGTAGACGGCGCGGTTCAGTGTCTGCAGGAACTCGATGGCTTCGAGGTTCTCGCGCCCGCCGTGGCGGTTGGGAATCCATTCGCCGTGCTTGCGCGCATAGTCGAGATAGAGCATCGAGGCGACCGCGTCCACGCGCAAGCCGTCGAGGTGATACTTCTCGAGCCAGAACAGGCCCGACGACACCAGGAAGCTGCGCACTTCGTTGCGCCCGTAGTTGAAGATGCTCGAGTTCCACTCGGGATGAAAGCCCTGGCGCGGATCGGCGTGCTCGTAGAGGTGCGTGCCGTCGAAGAACGAAAGGCCGTGCTCGTCGGTCGGAAAGTGCGACGGCACCCAGTCGAGCAGCACGCCGATGCCGTGCTGGTGCAGGTGGTCGACCAGGTACATGAAGTCTTGCGGCGAACCGAAGCGCGCCGTGGGCGCGAAGTAACCCGTGGTCTGGTAGCCCCACGAACCGTAGAACGGATGCTCGGTCACGGGCATGAGCTCCACGTGCGTGAAGCCCATGTGCTTGACGTAGTCCGCAAGCTCATGTGCCATCTCGCGATAGCCCAGGAACTGGCCGTCACGGCGGCGCCACGAGCCGAGGTGCACCTCGTAGACCGACATCGGCGCATCGAGCGCATTGTGCGCGGCACGGGTCGCCATCCACTCGACATCGTTCCATTGATAGGAAAGATCGCAGATGCGCGAGCCGGTCGCGGGCGCCAGCTCCGAGCCGAAGGCGCAAGGATCGGCCTTGTCGACCACGTACCCGCCCACGCGCGAACGGATGCGGTACTTGTAGGTTTGCCCCACGGCGGCGTGCGGCACGTGGCCGTGCCAGACGCCGGTGCCGCCGGGATCGGGCGACAGCGGGTCGGCATCGCCGGACCAATGGTTCCATTCGCCAACGACCGAGACGGACTCCGCATTCGGCGCCCACACGGCAAAGCGGGCGCCCCCTTGTGCGTCGAGATGACAACCCAGGCGGTCGTATAGGCGGGCGTGTGTTCCTTCGCGGAACAGATATGCATCGTGCGGTTCGAGCCCGATGGACGGCTGAGTCAATGGCACCAGCATTCCTCCCTGAAAATAGGATTGCGAGCCGGCGTACAAAAAGCACGCAGACGCTTCACAAAACCTGAACAGAATTTACAGAACCCACACCATACGGCCCAGGAGGCGGGGCCTTCTCTGCATGTCGGAAAGATGCTCGCACCGCACGCCATGCATCGTGATTTACATCACGTTGTGACTAATTCTTGATGTATCGAAACCACGGGTGACGCCGCGTCGGCGCTGCGCAGGGAGAAATCGCGCACCGTCAGGACGATGGCCTGGTGCGGGTTGGCGCGGTAGCGCCGTTTCGCGGCGCCGCCGATCGCGTCGAAGTGCGTCCTGCACGTCTCGATCAGGCGGTCGCCCAGGTCGCGGGTGCCGAACACGTCGTGCAGCGTCTCCTCCGAGATCTGGGCGATGATCCGCGCGCCCTCGGGCCCGTCCGGGTAGATCGCGAAGCGGACGGTGGCGGTGTCAAAGCAGTAGATGCCCTCGAAATCCATGTCTGTCTCCTGTTGATGCGCGACTGGATTCAGCGCGGGATGGACCTCGGCAGGCGATGGATTTCCGCGCGAGTTGAGGAAGGATGCCGCCTACATCCGCTGCGATTGGTGCGAATCGTGGCCGGAAACCGGCAAGACTTGCCGCAATTTCCGGCTGAAGCGTGCGCCCGCGAGCAGATCCTTCCAGCCCGCCCGGTGCGAAGGACCGCGCGGCAGCTCGCCGGGGTAGTGGATCCGCGCGAGTTCCTCGCGCCCTTTCTCGGTGATGGCGAGGACCTGGGCGGCAGGCTCTGCGCCCGAGAGCGTCAGCGGATCGGCGGGTGCCGGCACGAAGGCGATCACGAGCCCGGCCTGGCGAAGTATCCGGACCTCGTCGATCTCCTTCGGCGTGCGAAACGACATCGGAAGCCGGGATACGGCGATCTGCTTGAGCAGTTCCATCGGCATGGCAAATCTCCTTGGGGTTTGGAATGACGATTGACGGTTCGACGAGCATCGAAATAGGTCTTCCAGCCAAGCCTTCAAGAGGATCTGCAGATTGGATTTTTCTGCCGCGCTGCACGGCGCCATAGCATGCACGCGAACGGCTGCAAACGGCAACAACAAACCCTCTTGAAAAGAAGGTCGCGGCGCCTATTTCGCAAGACGGAAGCGCCGGAGCGGGCCTCCGGCGCAACGTCCAACCCTTGTTTCGAATGGAGGTTTCGCCATGTACCGATCCCTGTTTCCGCGCGACATGTTCGCCGAGATGGATCGCCTGCAGCGCGAGATGCAGCAGGCCTTCGATCTGTCCCCCACCATCCGCGGCTTCGCCCGCAACGGCTTTCCGGCGCTGAATGTCGGCGGCACGCCGCAGACCATCGAGATCTACGCGTTCGCGCCGGGCGTCGAGCCGTCCAGCCTCGAGGTCCACCTCGAGCGCGGGCTGCTCTCGATCGCGGGCCAGCGCGCACCCGCGCTGCCCGAAGCCGACGCCAAGGCCGCGGTCCACATCAACGAGCGCTTCGAAGGCAGCTTCCGCCGGGTGCTGACCCTGCCCGACGATGCCGACCCCGACGCCGTCAGCGCCAGGTACCGCGACGGCGTGCTGCACATCACCGTGCAGCGCCGCGCCTCGTCGCAGCCGCGGCGCATTACCGTTCAATGACAAGGCAGGCTGAACCAGGCCAGAAAGGAGAACGACCATGAACGACACCACCCCTTCGAATCGCGTGGCCGAGCAGCAGCACCAGCAACCATCGGCCTCGAAGGAGATCGCCCGCGGCAACGACGCCCGCTACAGCGATGCGGCGCTGACCCCGCCCGTGGACGTGATCGAGGACAGCGGCGGCATCACGCTGTACGCCGACCTGCCGGGCGTCTCGCGCGACAAGCTGGGCCTGCACGTCGCGTCGGACACGCTGACCATCGACGCCGAGTCCGACATCTCGGTGCCCGAGGGCCTGTCGTCGAGCCACACCGAAGTGGGCCTGGCGCGCTTCCGCCGCGTCTTCACGCTCAGCAAGGAGCTCGACACGGCCGCGATCACGGCCGAGCTGTCGCAGGGCGTGCTCAAGCTGCGCATTCCGAAAGCACAGCACGCGCAGCCGCGCCGCATCGAGATCCAGGCGGCCTGAAAAGCCGTGAACCTGCCGGCAGGCGCCCGTGGCAGCGGGCGCCTACGCCGATGTGCGCCTCGCCCTACACCGGCGGCCCGGCGGCGGGATAAGGTGGTCCGACGAACAAGCCCATTTGATGGGGGACGCCGGACATGGCCTTCGAATGCTTCCGTGACCGCAGGGACGCCGGCCGCAGGCTGGCAGAAGAACTGGGCGGCTACGCCGGGCAAGCCGGCGTGGTCGTGCTGGCGCTGCCGCGCGGCGGCACACCGGTCGCGCATGAAGTGGCCCGGGCACTCGAAGCCCCGCTTGACGTGTTCATGGTCCGCAAGCTCGGTATTCCCTGGAACGAGGAGTACGCCATGGGCGCCATCGCCAGCGGTGGCGAGCAGTGGCTCGATGCGCGGGTCGTGCACGAACTCGGCATCTCCCGCAGCGACATTGAAAACGTTGTAGCCCGCGAGCAGCGCGAGCTCGCGCGGCGCGAACGCACCTACCGCCGCGGCCGCCCGCCCCCCGCGCTGCACGGGCGCACCGTCATCCTGGTTGACGACGGCCTCGCGACCGGCTCGACCATGCTCGCTGCAGTGCGCGCAGTGCGCCGCCAGCAGCCCGCGCGGACCGTGGTGGCGGTGCCGGTCGCATCGGCGGAAGCTTGCGAACTGCTGCGCCGCGAAGCCGACGAGGTGGTCTGCGCGCAGGTGCCGGAATCGTTCCTGGGCGTCGGACGCTGGTACGTCGATTTCTCGCAGACCACCGACGAGGAAGTCTGCGCACTGCTCGATGACGCGGCCCACCACCGCCACGGCGCGCTCTCGCCCTGAGAAACCGCGAACGCAGGAGCGCCATCCATGGACCCGTCGAAGAAGATGCAGCAGGATGCCGAGGCGGTGCGCGCCGCCGCGCACCCCATGGACGGCTCGGCGCACGACCACGACGCCCTGCTCCAGCGCATCGGCGATGCCCACTACGTGCTGCTCGGCGAAGCCTCGCACGGCACGCACGAGTTCTATGCCGAGCGCGCCGCCATCACCCGGCGCCTGTTCACCGAGAAAGGCTTCAGCGCCGTGGCGGTCGAAGGCGACTGGCCCGACGCCTGGCGCGTGAACCGCTACGTGCGCGGCCTCGGCGATGACGCGAGCGCGGACGAAGCACTTGCCGGCTTCACGCGCTTTCCCACCTGGATGTGGCGCAACCGGGAGGTGGCGCGCTTCGTCGAATGGCAGCGCGCGTTCAACGAGGCCGGGCCGCCGCAGGGCAAGACCGGTTTCTACGGCCTCGACCTCTACAGCCTGCACGGTTCCATCGAAGCGGTGCTCGGTTATTTCGACCGCACCGATCCCGAAGACGCGCGGCTGGCGCGCGAACGCTACGGCTGCTTCGACCGCGTGGGCGACGGCGGCCAGGTCTACGGCCTCATGGCCGGGCTCGGCAACACGCCGTCGTGCCAGAAGGAAGTGGTCGAGATGCTCGTGCGCCTGCGCAGCGCCGCCGCGGAAGCGGCGCACCACGGCGACCCGGCCGCCGGCGAAGACGCCTTCGACGCCGAGCAGAACGCGCGGCTCATCCGCAACGCCGAGGCCTACTACCGCACCATGTACCAGAGCGACGTGTCCTCATGGAACCTGCGCGACCGGCACATGGTGGAGACCCTCGGCGAGATCGAGCGCCACCTCTGGCGCGGCCGCGAACGGCCGAAGATCGTGGTCTGGGCCCACAACTCGCACCTCGGCGACGCGCGCGCCACCGAAATGGGCGAGCAGCGCGGCGAGCTCAACGTGGGCCAGCTGGTGCGCGAACGCCAGGGCCGCGACGCGGTGCTGGTCGGCTTCACCACCCACACCGGCACGGTGATGGCCGCCTCCGACTGGGGCGGGCCGGCCGAACGCAAGCAGGTCGTTCCGGCGCGGGCCGACAGCTACGAAGGCCTGATGCACGAGACCGGCCTCGCACGCTTCATGCTGCCGCTCGGCCGCGAAGGAAGCCACTTTTTCGCCTTGCGCGAGCCGAGGCTCGAGCGCGCCATCGGCGTCATCTACCGCCCCGAGACCGAACGCCAGAGCCACTATTTCTTCGCGCGGCTCCCGGTGCAGTTCGATGCGCTGGTGCACATCGACCGCACGCGCGCGGTCGATCCGCTCGCGCGCGAGGCGGAACCGCAGGATGGCGAGGTGCCCGAGACCTGGCCGTCGGGCCAGTAGCGGCCCTTCCCACCCTGCCCTATTGCGCGACCACCACGCCCTCGAGCGGCTGCAGCACCAGTTCGCCCTGCACCGCACCCGAGCGGCCGGCCAGGGTCGAGGCCAGCACCACCACCTCGGTGGGGAGCAGGTCGGCATGGACCGTCATCTCGGTCTCGGCAAAGTTCAGCAGCACCACCAGCCGGCGCGTGCCCGCGCTGCGCGCATAGGCCAGCACGTCGGGGCCCGCATCGAGCTGCTCGTGGCGGCCCTCGTGCAGCGCGGGCTCGTTGCGGCGCAGCGCGATCAGGCGCTGGTAGAGCGAGAGCATCGAGTCCGGGTCGCCGCGCTGCAGCTCGACGTTGCGCGTGGCCCAGTCGTCCGCCAGCCGCAGCCAGGGCTTGCCTTGGGTGAAGCCGGCGGCGGGCGCCCGGCTCCACTGCATGGGCGTGCGCTGCGGGTCGCGCCCGAGCCCCAGGCCGGGCGCGTTCTTCTCGAACGGGTCCTGCACTTCGGCCGGCGGGATCGGCACGTCGGCCATGCCGATCTCGTCGCCGTAATAAAGCGTGGGCGTGCCGCGCAGCGTGAGCAGCAGCATCGCGGCGAGCCGCGCACGCTGCTGGCCCACGCGGCTCGCGATGCGCGGCTTGTCGTGGTTGCCGAGCACCCAGTTGGGCGCCGCCCCGTGCGGCAGCGCGGCCTCGTAGTCGCGCACGATGCGGTCGATCTCGGCCGCGTGCCAGGGCGCCGCGATGAGCTGGAAGTTGAACGGCAGCTGCACGCCCTCCAGCATCCCCTCGGGCGTGCGCCCGTAGTAGGCCATGAGCCGCTCGAGCGGCAGGTGCAGTTCGCCGATCAGCACGCGCGCCGAATCCTCGCTGCTGAAGGCGTCGACCACGCGCCGCATCTCGACCACGATGTCCTGCATTTCGGGCCGGTCGGTGGTGTAGAGCGGCAGCAGCCGGTGCGACGGGTCCTGCCCCGGCTTGAAGGCGGGGTTCGGCGGGTTGTTGCGGAACAGCCTGTCCTTGACCAGGTGGTAGAGCACGTCGACGCGAAATCCGTCCACGCCGCGCCGCAGCCAGAAGCGCAGCACCTCGTACATCGCCTCGCGTACCTCGGGGTTGCGCCAGTTGAGGTCGGGCTGCTCCTTCAGGAAGGAATGCGCGTAGTACTGGCCGGTCGCTTCGTCGAAGGTCCATGCCGGCCCGCCGAAATTGCTGATCCAGTTGGTGGGCGGGCCGCCGTCGGGCGCCGGGTCGCGCCAGAGGTACCAGTCGCGCTTCGGGTTCTCACGCGAGGCGCGGCTCTGCAGGAACCAGGGGTGCTGATCCGACGTGTGGTTGGGCACGAAGTCGAGCACCAGCTTCAGGCCCCGGGCCCGGCATTCCGCTGCGAGCGCATCGAAGTCGTCCAGCGTGCCGAAGCGCGGGTCGATGTCGCAGTAGTCGGAAATGTCGTACCCGAAGTCGGCCATTGGTGAGGGGTAGATCGGCGATATCCAGACGGCGTCGACGCCGAGCTCGACCAAATAATCGAGCCGCTTCTGGATGCCTCGCAAATCGCCGATGCCGTCCCCGTCGCTGTCCTGGAACGAACGCGGATAGACCTGATAGACGATTCCGTTCTTCCACCATGCATCGGCAGACATCGAAGAGTTCCTTTCGTAAGTGGCGAGGCCTCCTTTCCATGGAGACGGCATCGCATGATCAACGACCTTTGGTACAAGAACGCCGTGGTGTACTGCCTGTCCGTCGGGACCTTCATGGACTCGAACGGCGACGGCTGCGGCGACTTCGAGGGCCTCACGCGGCGCCTGGAGTACCTGCACGGCCTGGGCGTCACCACGCTGTGGCTGATGCCCTTCCATCCCTCGCCGCGGCGGGACGACGGCTACGACGTCTCGGACTTCTACAACGTCGATCCGCGCTACGGCACGCTCGGCGATTTCGTGGAGTTCACCCACTCCGCCAAGCAGCTCGGCATGCGCGTGCTGATGGACCTGGTGGTGAACCACACCTCGGAGCAGCACCCCTGGTTCCAGCAGGCGCGCAAGAGCCGTGAATCAAAATACCACGACTGGTACGTGTGGTCCGACAGGAAGCCGGCCCGCTACACCGACGGCGTGGTCTTTGCCGGCGTGCAGAAATCGACCTGGAGCTTCGACAAGCTCGCGCGGCGCTGGTACTTCCACCGCTTCTACGATTTCCAGCCCGACCTGAACACGGCCAACCCCGCCGTGCAGGCCGAGATCCTCAAGATCATGGGCTTCTGGACCCAGCTCGGCGTCTCGGGTTTCCGCATGGACGCGGTGCCCTTCGTGATCGGCGCGAAGGGGCCGAAGGTGATCCGCCCGACCGAGAAGTTCGACCTGCTGCGCCAGTTCCGCGAACTGCTGCAGTGGCGCCAGGGCGACGCGATCATCCTCGCCGAGGCGAACGTGCTGCCGCGCGCCAACATGGACTACTTCGGCGAGGAAGGCGAGCGGCTGCACATGATGTTCAACTTCCAGGTCAACCAGCACCTGTTCTATGCGCTGGCCACGGGCCGCGCCCGGCCGCTCGCGAAGGCGCTCGAAGCGACGCGCGCGCGCCCGCCCACTTCGCAATGGGGCATCTTCCTGCGCAACCACGACGAGCTCGACCTCGGCCGGCTGCGGCCCGCGCAGCGCCAGCGCGTGTTCGAGGCCTTCGGCCCCGACAAGGACATGCAGCTCTACGACCGCGGCATCCGCCGGCGACTGGCGCCGATGTTGGGCGGCAACCGGCGCCGGCTGGAGCTGGCCTACAGCCTGATGCTCACGCTGCCCGGCACGCCGGTGATCCGCTACGGCGACGAGATCGGCATGGGCGACGACCTGAGCCTGCCCGAGCGCAACTGCGCCCGCACCCCGATGCAGTGGTCCACCGAGCGCCAGGGCGGCTTCACCACCTCGGCCAGGCCGGTGGTGCCGGTGATCTCGGGCGGGGCCTACGGCTTCGAGCACGTGAACGTTGCGGCGCAGCGGCGCGATCCCGATTCGCTGCTCAACTGGATGGAGCGGGCCTTCCGCGCGCGCAAGGAAGTCCCGGAAATAGGCTGGGGCGACTACGAGGTGATTCCCAACGCCGAGCCCGCGGTGCTGGTGATGCGCTATTCATGGCGCGGCAACGCGGTGGTGTTCGTGCACAACCTCGAGGCCAACCCGCTCGAGGTCAAGATCGAGGCCCGGTCGCTGGGCGCCCACGGGGAGCAACTCGTCAACCTGCTGTCGAACGCGCACAGCCATGCGGACGCCAAGGGCAGGCACTGCATGGTGCTCGAGCCGTACGGCTACCGCTGGTTCCGGGTCGGCCCGCTCGACTACCTGCTCCAGCGCGATGAAATGTGAATCCAATTGTGTTAATAAATTCGCATTTCTTGAGACAGTAGAAACATTTGCAAATCAGCTTCTGACACACTACATGCGCGGCGCGGATCACGCGATGCATGTCGATCGCCCATGAACTCACCTGGTCCAAGAAACATCCGCTTCAGCCTGAACATGCGCCTGAGCCTGGGCGCGGCGCTGGTGGTCCTGCTGGCGACGATCGCGATTGCGACGGTGGCGCTGAAGCTGATGCGCACCAGCGTGAAGGCCTCGATCGAGAGCGAGGAACTGGCGCGGCTGTCGGCGATCGCGGACACGATCGACCAGAAGTTCGTGGGCTGGCGCACGCTGCTGCAGACCTTCGCCTCGGGCGTCGAGGCGGCCGGCTTCGCCGATCCGACGCCGCTTGCGGCCTACCTCGAGCGGCACGGATCGCTGCGCCGGGCCTTCGGCAACGTTGCCATCTTCACGGCCGAGGGCGACCGGATCGCCAGCCTGGACGGCGCACGGCCCGAGGCTGCGGTCAACATCCTCGACCGGCCGTACTTCCGCGAGACCCTGGCGGCGAAGGCCGGCGTGCTTTCCGAGCCCTACCTCCACCGGCTGAGCGGCCGGCCGCAGATCGCCCTCACCCAGCCGGTGTTCGACGAGGCGGGCGCCGTGCGCTTCGTGATCTCGGCCGCCATCGACCTGGGCGGGCGCAACATCCTCGGCGAAATGGCCGGCACCCGCTTCGGCGAGACCGGCTACCTGTTCATCGTCGACACCGAGGGCGTGGTCATCGACCACCCTCGCACCGAGTTCATTGCCAACCCGGCGGCGCTCAAGGCCACCGGCAGCCTCGAGATCGAGCGCCCGGTCCAGCAGTACGAAGGCATTGCCGAAGGCCTCAACCATGCCGGCGTGCACGGCATGTACGCCTTCAAGCGCATCCCGCAGACCAACTGGGTGATCGGCGCGATGTACCCGACCGCCGAGGCTTTTGCGCACTTCGAATCGATCGAGCGCACGGCCTGGATCGGCGCGGTGCTGCTCGCGGCGATGGCGGGGGCGCTCGCGCTGGCCGTGGTGCACCGCCAGCTCGATCCGCTGCGGCACCTGCACCGCCACATGCTGGACGCGGAGAACCTCGCGACCGAGCCCGCCGTGCAGCCGGACTATGCGCGCGACGAGATCGGCGACCTCCGGCGCACCTTCGACACGCTGATGCTGCAGCGCCGCGCGAGCGAGAAGTTCCTGCGCGACATCACCGACAACCTGCCGGCGATGATCTCGCACGTCGACGCCGGGGGCCGCTACACCTTCGCCAACGCGCAGGTCCGCATGCTCTACGGCGGCAAGGAAATGGTCGGACGCCCGATGGCGGAGATCCGCGGCCCCGGGGAATACGCCAGGGTGGCCCCCGCCTACGCCCGCGCGCTGGCGGGCCACGCGGCGGTGCTCGAGAAGAACGGCGACCCGAAGCTCGGCCTCGGCGACCGCACCTTCAAGGCCCACTACATGCCCGACATCGACGCCAACGGCACGGTCCAGGGCGTGTTCTCGATGACCTTCGACATCACCGACGAGGTGAACATCCGCCGCGCCCTGACCGAGCAGCAGAAGCGCCTGCGCGACGTGACGGACAACATCCCCGCGCTGGTGGGCTACTTCGACAACGACGAGAACTGCCTGTTCGGCAACGTGCGCGCGCGCCAGATGGCCGGCCTGGGCAGCGGCCCGCTCGACGGCGTGACGCTGCGCTCGGCAGTGGGCCACGCGGTGTACACGCAGCTGCAGCCCTACCTGCCGATGGTGCGCGAAGGCAAGGCGGTGCGCTTTCCGGTGCGCGCGCCGCTGCACGGCAAGACCGGCTACTTCCAGGTCAACCTGATCCCCGACCGCAACCTGGACGCCGAGGTGACCGGCTTCTACCTCATGACCTTCAACATCACGGCGCTCAAGCGCGCCGAGCTGCGCCAGGCCGAGAGCGAACGGCGGCTGCGCACCATCACCGACAACCTGCCCGCGCTCATCACCTACATCGACCGCGACGAGAAGATCACCTTCGCCAACGCCACCTACCGCGACTGGCTCGGGGTCGAGCCGACGGCCATCCTGGGACGCCATGTGCGCGACGTGGCGGGCCCCGAGCTCTACCTCTCGCGCAAGGCCATGATCGCGCGCGCGCTGGCCGGCGAGCGCCTGGAGTTCGAGGCCCGCACCCGCACCGCGGACGCCGACCGGGTGACCCGCGTGAGCTACGTGCCCGACGTCGGCCCCGACGGCGGCGTGCGCGGCATCTTCTCGCTGAGCCTGGACATCAGCGCGCTGAAGGACGTGGAGCGCAAGCTCACGGAACTGGCGCGCGTCGACACGCTCACCGGGCTCGCCAACCGCCTCGCCTTCAACGAACTGCTGCCGGGCGCGGTCGCGCGGGCGCAGCGCACGGGCCTGGCGCTGGCCGTGATGTTCCTCGACATCGACCACTTCAAGCGCATCAACGACACGCTCGGCCACGCCACCGGCGATGCCGTGCTGGTGGAATACGCGAAACGGCTGAAGGCCGGCGTGCGCAGCACCGACACCGTGGCGCGCCTGGCCGGCGACGAGTTCGTGGTGGTGCTCGAGAACCTGCACATGCGCGAAGACGCGGTGGCCACCGCGCGCAAGATCGTCCAGCAGGTGGGCAGCGCGCCGTTCCAGCTCGAAGGCCGCAGCCTGCACGTCACCACCAGCATCGGCGTGGCCTTCCACCGGGGCGCCGACGCGGCCGTCGAGCCCAGCGTGCTGCTGGCGCGCGCCGACGCGGCGCTGTACCGCGCGAAGTCGGCGGGGCGCAACACCTTCGGCTTCTCCGATGGCTGAAGCGCAAACTTTCGTACCCGTGCCCGGCACGGCCTCCACCGCGCCGGCCCGTGCGGGCTGACAAGCCACGCCGCCGCCGCCAGAATCGCTCACCCAGGAGAACCCATCCATGTCCCCCCACGAAGTCGTCACGCCCGAGCAGTTGCTGCAGGCCCTCGAAGCCCAGAGCCGCATGCCGATCCTGCGCATCGGTCAGGCGCTGATCGCGACCGGTGCGATCACCGAGGCGCAGTTGCGCGCCGGCCTCGAACAGCAGCAGCTCGACCGCAGCGTGCCGCTCGGCGAAACGCTGGTGCGCATGGGCCTCGTCACGCGCGACCAGCTGCAGACCGCGCTGGTGCGCAAGATGGGCTATCCGCTCGTGAACCTGCATGTGTTCCCGGCCGCCGTGGAGGCGCTGCGCAGCGTCGGCCTCGCCATCGCCCGGCGCCTGCAGGTCATGCCGCTGATGGTGCACCAGGGCCGGCTCGTGCTGGCGCTCGACGACCCCGCAGGCCGGCACGCGGCCATCGACGAGGTGGAGTTCGTCTCGCAAATGAAGGTGATCCCGGTCGTCGGCCAGTGCCTGGCGCTCGACCCGCTGCTGTTCAAGGCCTATTCAAAGGTGGGCTCGGAAATCCTCGATCCCACGCTCGCGCACCAGCCCAGCGTGCCGGCCGATCCGTCGCGGCCGCTCGAGTTCGACCTGGGCGTCGGCACCAGCGAACTGCTCGTCACGCTCGAGAAGGAGCGCCCCTCCGCACCGGCCGCCGAGGAAGAAGCCGTCGAGCAGTCGGACAACTCGCTGGTGCGCATGATCAACAGCATGATCATCGACGCGCACCGCGAGGGCGTCTCCGACATCCACATCGAGAGCTACCCGGGCAAGGAAAAGACGCGCATCCGCTTTCGCCGCGACGGACGCCTGCGCACGCACCTCGAACTGCCGGCGAGCTACCGCAGCGCGGTCGTCGCGCGCGTGAAGATCATGTGCGACCTCGACATCAGCGAGAAGCGCAAGCCCCAGGACGGCAAGATCAACTTCTCGCGCTATTCGCCCCAGCACCGCATCGAGCTGCGCGTGGCCACCATTCCGACCAGCAACGGCCTCGAAGACGTGGTGATGCGGATCCTGGCCTCGGCCACGCCGATCCCGCTCGACCAGCTCGGCCTCTCGCCGCGCAACCTCGCCGAGCTGACCAAGGCCGTCGAGCGGCCCTACGGCATGGTGCTGTGCGTGGGCCCCACGGGCTCGGGCAAGACCACCACGCTGCATTCGGCGCTCATGCACATCAACACGCCCGAGCGCAAGATCTGGACCGCCGAGGACCCGATCGAAATCACCCAGCCGGGCCTGCGCCAGGTGCAGGTCAACCCGCGCATCGAATGGACCTTCGCCAAGGCGCTGCGCGCCTTCGTGCGCGCCGATCCCGACGTGATCATGGTGGGCGAGATCCGCGACGAGGAAACCGCCCGGACCGCGATCGAGGCCTCGCTGACGGGGCACCTCGTGCTGTCGACCTTGCACACCAACAGTGCGCCCGAGACGGTCACGCGGCTGCTCGACATGGGCATGGACCCGTTCAACTTCGCCGACTCGCTGCTCGCCGTGCTGGCGCAGCGACTGGTGCGCCGGCTCTGCACCCATTGCCTGCAGCGCCGGCCGCTGAGCGCGGAGGAAACCGAGGAACTGCTCGCCGACTACATGCACGCGTTCGGCAGCAGCCACGACACGCCGGCCGAGCGCGAGGCGGTGCGCGCCGGCTGGCTCGGCCGCCATGCCCACGATGGCCAGCTCCAGCGCTATTCGAGCAAGGGCTGCCCGCACTGCGACAACACCGGCTTCAGGGGCCGCGTCGGCATCCACGAGCTGATGGTCATTTCCCGGACGCTGCGCCGCATGGTGCAGAGCGGCGCCCGCGCCGAGGAACTGCAGCAGGCCGCGCTCGCCGAGGGCATGCGCACGCTGCGCCAGGACGGCATCGACAAGGTGCTCGCCGGGCAGACCACCATCGAGGAAGTGCGCGCGACCAGCAACGTGTAGCGCGCCGCAGCCATCGATCCGGCGTACCAGCCGCGGGAAATTTCATGATGAACGCCAGGTGGGTGTAACGCACGGCCGCGTTCACTCGAACTCGTGCTGTCTGAAATCAGAAACACGAGGACCCTGACATGCGCAAGCTCTCTGCCACCTTGTTGGCCACCTCTCTGGCCGCCGGCACCTTCATGGCCGTTCTCGCCGTCACGGCGGGGCACGCCACGCCCACCGCCACTGCGGAGGCGGCCGTCGCCATTCCGGCGCCGGCGGAGGATCTCGCCGCGGCGCCGGGCGCGGCGACGGAAACCGCCGTGATCGCGGGCGGCTGCTTCTGGGGCGTGCAGGGCGTGTTCCAGCACGTCAAGGGCGTGACGAGCGCCGTGTCGGGCTATGCGGGCGGCGATGCGGCCGCGGCCAGCTATTCGGCCATCGGCTCGGGCCGGACCGGCCATGCCGAGTCGGTTCGCATCACCTACGATCCGCGCCAGATCAGCTACGGACAGCTGCTGCAGATCTACTTCTCGGTCGCGCACAACCCGACCGAACTGAACCGCCAGGGCCCCGACCGGGGCACCCAATACCGCTCGGCGATCTTCCCCGCCAATGACGAACAGGCGCGCGTGGCCAAGGCCTACATCGCACAGCTGGACAAGGAGAAGGTGTTCGGCCAGCCGATCGCCACCACCGTCGAGCCCGCCAAGGCGTTCTACCCGGCCGAGGCGTATCACCAGGACTACATGACGCGCCACCCGCGCCAGCCCTACATCGTGATCAACGACCTGCCCAAGGTGGAGAACCTGCAGCGCGTGTTCCCCACGCGCTACCGCACCGAACCGGTGCTGGTGGGCAGCGCCGGCTCCCTGTAGGGCGAACAGACATGAAGAAGATCCTTCTCCTCATCGCTTCGCACGGGATCGTGGCGGGCCTGGGCTTTGGCGCAGGCATCTATGCGCTGCCCATCCTGACGGCACCGCCCGCGCCCACGCCGGCCGAGGTTTCCGCGCTGGCCTCCCAGGCGCAGTTCACCGGCCAGTTCAAGCGCGACCTGACCGACAGCGATGCCTTGCACTGGGGTGAAGGCACGGTCACCGTGAGCCGCAGCGCCGTGTCGCTGCAGGGCAAGGTTGCGCCGGGGCCCGACTACAAGCTCTATCTCGCGCCGGCGTTCGTTCAGACCAAGGCCGACTTCCTGCGGCTGAAGTCGAAGATGCTGCGCATCGGCGACGTGAAGACCTTCGAGAACTTCATCGTGCCGATGCCGGAATCAGCCGATCCGGCGGCCTACGACACGGTCGTCGTCTGGTGCGAATCGTTCAGCCAGTTCATCAGCGCGGCGCGCTACCGCTGATGCGCCCTTCTTGCCGCACCGCCCCGGCTATCGCGGCAGGTCGAGCTCGATCCACACCGGCGCATGGTCGCTCGCACCCGGGCGCCCGCGCACTTCGCGGTCCACGTTGGCATCAACGAGGAAAGGCGCCAGCTCCGCGTTGAGCAGCAGGTGGTCGATGCGCAGGCCCGCATTGCGCGGCCAGCGGTTGCGCCAGTAGTCCCAATAGGTGTAGATCGCCTCGGTCGGATGGCGCGCGCGGATCGCGTCGGTCCAGCCCTGCGCGAGCAGGCGCTCGAAGGCGGCGCGACTCTCGGGCTGCAGCAGCGCGTCGTTGCGCCACGAGGCCGGGTTGTAGATGTCGGCGTCGGTCGGCACCACGTTGAAATCGCCGGCCAGCACCACCGGCAGGCCGCAATCGAACAGGCGGCGCGCATGGGCATGGAGCCGCCCGAACCATTCGAGCTTGTAGTCGAACTTGGGACCGGGCTGCGGATTGCCGTTGGGCAGGTAGAGGCAGCCGACGATCACCCCGTCGACCACCGCCTCGAGGTAGCGGCTCTGTTCGTCGTCGGGATTGCCGTCGAGGCCGCGCCCGGTCTCGATCGGCTCGCGCCCACGCGCCAGGATGGCCACGCCGTTCCACGACCGCTGGCCGTGGAACAGCACGCCGTAGCCGGCCTCGCGGATCGCTGCCGCGGGAAAGTTGGCGTCGGGCGACTTGAGTTCCTGCAGGCAGGCCACGTCGGGGCGGGATTCGGCCAGCCATTCCAGCAGGCGCGCCAGCCGGCCGTTGACGCCGTTGACATTGAAGGTCGCGATCTTCATGCGCCACGATCATCGCGGCAACGCCGGCGCGGGCGTGTCGGAGAACATGCCCTCGCGGCTCAGGCCGCCTTCACGCCCCGCGCGTACCAGCCCTCGGTCCGGTTCACCACCGCCACCACCAGCAGCATCACCGGCACTTCGATCAGCACGCCCACCACGGTGGCGAGCGCCGCGCCCGACTGGAAGCCGAACAGGCTGATCGCCGTGGCCACCGCGAGTTCGAAGAAGTTGCTCGCGCCGATCAGCGCCGACGGGCCCGCCACGCAATGCGCCACGCCGAGCCGGCGGTTCAGCACATAGGCCAGGCCCGAGTTCAGGAACACCTGGATCAGGATCGGCACCGCAAGCAGCGCGATCACGAGCGGCTGTCCGAGGATGGCCTCGCCCTGGAACGCGAACAGCAGCACCAGCGTGAGCAGCAGCGCCGCGATCGACCACGGCCCGAGGCGCGCGGCCACGGCCTGGAAATGCGCCGCGCCCTTTCGGAGCAGGCGTTTGCGCAGGCACTGCGCGATGATCACCGGCACCACGATGTACAGGCCCACCGACGCGAGCAGCGTGTCCCACGGCACCGTGATCGACGACAGCCCGAGCAGCAGCGCCACCACCGGCGCGAAGGCCACCACCATGATCGCGTCGTTGAGCGCCACCTGCGACAGCGTGAAATACGGGTCGCCGCGGCACAGCTGGCTCCACACGAACACCATCGCGGTGCACGGCGCCGCCGCCAGCAGGATCAGCCCGGCGATGTAGCTGTCGATCTGGTCCGGCGGCAGGAGCGGCGCGAACACGTGGCGGATGAAGATCCAGCCGAGCAGCGCCATCGAGAACGGCTTGACCGCCCAGTTGATGAAGAGCGTCACGCCGATGCCGCGCCAGTGCGCCCTGACCTGCCCGAGCGCCGCGAAGTCGATCTTCAGCAGCATCGGGATGATCATCACCCAGATCAGCACGCCGACGGGCACGTTGACCCGCGCCACCTCGAGCGCGGCCACGCCCTTGAAGAGCCCCGGCAGCCACCGGCCCAGCGCAATGCCCACCACGATGCACAGCGCCACCCAGACCGTGAGATAGCGCTCGAAGAAGCCGATGGCGGGTGATGGCTTCAGCATGGGCAGGCCACCGCATCGGTGGCGCACGGCTCGCCCTGGCAGCAGTTCTCGGTAAGGTAGGCGATCAGCGCGTTCATCTGCCCGAAGGCCGCGCGGTAGATCAGGTGCCGGCCGCTGCGCTCCTGCGTCACCAGGCCGGAATTCGCGAGCTCCTTGAGGTGGAACGACAGGCCCGTGGCCGGCACGTCGAGCGTCTCGACCAGCGCGCCGGGCGTGAGCCCCTCGGTGCCGGCCACCACCAGCGCGCGGAACACGCGCAGGCGCACCGGCTGGGCCAGCGCGGCCAGCGATCGGACGATGTCTTGTTCTTCCATATTTCAATAATAGTTGCATAATTGAAGCCATGCAAGCCAACATCACCGCGCCGATCACCATCTTCCACAACCCCGCCTGCGGCACCTCGCGCAACACGCTCGCGCTGATCCGCAACAGCGGCGACGAGCCCCGCATCGTCGAATACCTGCAGGCGCCGCCCGACCGCGACACGCTGCGCGGCCTGCTCGCCGCCATGGGCATGGCGCCGCGCGCGCTGCTGCGCCGCAAGGGCACGCCCTACGATGCGCTCGGGCTCGACGACCCGAAGTGGACCGACGACCAGCTCATCGACTTCATGGTCGCGCACCCGATCCTGATCGAGCGTCCGATCGTGGTCACGCCGCTCGGCACGCGACTGTGCCGCCCCTCGGAGGCGGTGCTCGACATCCTGCCCTCGCCGCAGCAGGGGCCGTTCACCAAGGAAGACGGCGAAGCGGTCATCGATGCGGAGGGCCGCCGTGTCGTCCGCGCCGGCTGAGCTGCCGAACATCGATGCGGCGCTGTTCGAGCGCCCTTCGCTCGAACGCCTGCGCAGCGACAGCGAACCGGTGCACCATGCGCCGCGCTTCCTGCTGCTGTACGGCTCGCTGCGCGAGCGCTCGTACAGCCGGCTTCTCACCGAAGAGGCCGCCCGCCTGCTGCAGGCGATGGGCGGCGAGGCGCGCATCTTCGATCCGCACGGCCTGCCGCTGCCCGACAGCGCCCCCGACGACCATCCCAAGGTGCAGGAACTGCGCGCGCTCGCGCAATGGGCCGAAGGCATGGTGTGGTGCTCGCCCGAGCGCCACGGCGCGATGACCGGCATCATGAAGGCACAGGTCGACTGGATCCCGCTGAGCCTCGGCGCGGTGCGCCCGACCCAGGGCAAGACGCTCGCGGTGATGCAGGTGTCGGGCGGATCGCAGTCGTTCAATGCGGTCAACCAGCTGCGCGTGCTCGGCCGCTGGATGCGCATGCTGACCATTCCCAACCAGTCGTCGGTGGCCAAGGCCTTCCTCGAATTCGACGAGGCCGGGCGCATGAAGCCCTCGCCCTACTACGAGCGCGTGGTCGACGTGATGGAAGAACTGGTGAAGTTCACGCTGCTCACGCGCGACGCGGCGGGCTACCTCGTCGACCGCTATAGCGAACGCCGCGAGAACGCCGCGCAGCTCTCGGCGCGCGTGAACCAGCGCGCGATCTGACGGCGTCCTACGCGGTTATGCAGGCCGTCCGACACAGCCGGGCCGGGGCGGCGCTACGGTGTATCGGCAACGACCGGAGAAACGCTTCATGAACCGCATGACCTCGCCCGCATCGAAGCCGACGCAGCCGCGCCCGCCGCGCACCGTACAGCCTGCCAACCGCAAGCCCGAAGGCCCCGTCGCCACGCCCAAGGTGCGCGAAGGCGCATCGCTCGGGCGGTCCGCCAACTCGACCGCCGGTGGCGCCGCCGGCCAGCTGACCCCCAAGGACTGAGCCGCCCCAAGCGCCCGGGCCGCGATGGCCCGACAATCGGCGCCCATGAATTCCTCTTCCCCGGTGGTCCCGGCGGTCCCGGTGGTCCCGGCGGCTACCGCGCGCCCCATCCGCCACGCGGCCACCCTGATCCTGCTGCGCGACGGCCCGGCCGGCATGGAAGTGCTGTTGCTGCGCCGCGCCGAAAAGGCCGACGACCAGAACAGCGGCGCCAGCGTGTTTCCCGGCGGCGTGCTCGATGCCCACGACCGCGGCCTGCACCTGCATTGCCAGGGCCTCGACGACCGCGCCGCGAGCGAGCGCCTCGGCGTGGCCGAGGGCGGGCTCGACTACTACGCCGCCGCGGTGCGCGAATGCTTCGAGGAGGCGGGCGTGCTGTTCGCCTGCGATGCCGAGGACCGGCTGGTCGAGCTCGACGGGTTTGCGCCCGGCCGGCTCGAGGCGATGCGCGACGCCGCCGAGCAAGGCACCGGCGCGCTGCTCGCGATGTGCGATGCGCACGGCTGGCGGCTCGCGGTCGACCGGCTCGCCTACTTCAGCCACTGGCTCACGCCGCCCGGCATGCCGCGGCGCTTCGACACGCGCTTCTTCATCGCGCAGATGCCGGCGGGCCAGCGCGTGGTTCCCGACGGCCGCGAGACCGTCGCGCACATGTGGCTGCGGCCGGCCGAGGCGGTGGACGCGCGCCGCGGGCTCAAGCTCATGAACGTGACGCGGCGCACGCTCGAGTCGCTGGCGGGCTTCGCCAGCGCCGCCGAATGCATGGCGCATGCGCGCGGGCTGACGCGCCTGCCGCTCAACATGCCGCGCCTGGCCGACGGCCCCGGCGGACGCCGCGCGGTCAACATCGACGAAGCCGCCTACGCGGAGATCGGCCTCGTCGATCCCGACGGCGCAGGGCGCGGCGGGCCCGGGCGCTATGCGCTCCTGCCGGGCGACACGACGCAGCTCACGCCGCGCATCCGCCGCGTGGCGGGCGTTGGCGGCGATGCGGGCCCGCACAGCTTCTTCATCGGTCCCGCCGACGGCCCGTTCGCGCTGATCGACCCGATGCCCGGTGCCGGCGCCGCCGCGGCGCCCGGGCCCGTGCGCTGGCTGCTGTCGACCGCGCCGCGCACGCCCACGTCGGAAGCCGCACTCGCGCAGCTTGCCGCCACGTGGCCCGGCGCCTCGGCGCACTGGCCCGCACCCGGCGAGCGCCTGGCCCTCGGCGGCGACACCACGCTGCGGGCGATGCCCACTGCGCTGGACAGCAACAGCACCGCGCTGCAGTTCCTGCTCGCCGAAGAGCGCGTGCTGTTCACGGGCGCCGCGGCGGCGCCTTCCGCCAGCGCGGCGGCCGAAGCCGAATGGATCGCGCCCGCCAGCGGCTTCCTCGTCAGAGCTTCCCGATCGCAGCCTTGAGCTCTTCGATGGACGCAGGCTTCGGCAGGTGCGCGCTGAAACCGGCCTCGAGCGCGCGGCGGGCATCGGAGCGGCGGCCGAAGCCGCTCATCGCGATGGCGCGCAGGTCGCGCGTGGCCGGCCGGCGGCGCACTTCGGCGATGAATTCGTAGCCGTCCATCTCGGGCATGCCGAGGTCGGACACCAGCAGGTCGTAGCGGTTCGCCTCGAGCAGCTCGAGCCCTCGCCTGGCGCTCTGCGCCACGTCGACCGTCGCGCCTTCGAGCCGCAGCACCTCGGCGAACGGCGCCAGGGCGTCGGCATAGTCGTCCACCGCGAGCACGCGCCAGCCGTGCAGGTCGACTTCGGCCGTGGGCGGCTCCGCGGGCGCCGGGATCGAGGCCCCCATGCGCGGCAGCCACACGCTGAACTCGGCGCCCTGCCCCACGCCCGGCGAGCGCACCTCGACCCGGCCGCCGTGGGCGCGCGCAAGCTCCTGCACCAGCGCCAGCCCGATGCCCAGTCCGCCGTTCGAAGGCCCGGTGTCGCTGTCGGCCTGGTTGAACATGCCGAACACATGCGGCAAGAACTCGGCCGCGATGCCGCAGCCCGTGTCGCTCACCGTGAGGCGGCCGAAGCCGTCCTCGGTCGATACGCGCGCCGAAATGCGTCCGCCCTCGGGCGTGAACTTGACCGCGTTGCTCAGCAGGTTCCAGGCGATCTGCTCGATGCGCACGCGGTCGCCGTCGCACACCACGCCGTCCTCGCAGTCGACCTGCAGCGCGATGCGCTTGCCGCCGGCGCTGCTCAGCGCCGCCTGCGCGGCGGACTGCACCAGCTCGCCGAGGTTGACCGCCACGCGGTTGAGCCGCAGCTTGCCGGTGCGGATGCGCGACAGGTCGAGCAGGTCGTTGATGATGCGGGTCTGGCTCGCCACCGCGCGCTTGATGGTGTCGCCGACGCGCTGCACCGCCGGGTCGGTGGCGGCCGCGGGCAGGTGCACCAGCAGCTCGGCGCTCATCTGGATCAGGTTCAGCGGCTGCTTGAGCTCGTGCGACATCACGGCGAGGAAGCGGTCTTTCAGCTCGTTGGCCATCTGCGCACTGAGGCTGGCCTTCTTCTCCTTGAGCAGGCGGTGCTCCTGCGCGAGCTCGTGCTGCTTGGTGCCCGTCATGTCGCGCGCGATCTTGGCGAAGCCGCGTCCCGTGGACAGGTCGAGCGGCGTCGTCACGCCGCTGCAGAAGAAGCGGCTGCCGTCCTTGCGCAGGTGCCAGCGCTCGTCCTCCGCGCGGCCGAGTTCGAGCGCGCGGCGCATCTCGCCTTCGGGTATGCCGCGCGCGCGGTCTTCGGCGGTGAAGATCGTCGCCATGGGCTGGCGCAGCATCTCGTCTTCCGCGTAGCCGAAGATGCGCTGGGCGCCCGCGTTCCAGGTGGTGATCAGGCCTTCCTCGTCGGTGGTGATGATCGCGAAGTCGCGCGTGGTGGCCGCCACCAGCCGCAGCCGCTCCTCGCCCGCGCGCAGCCGCTCCTCGGCGGAATGCAGGTCGGTGATGTCGAAGAAATTGAGGATCGCGCCCTCGATCTTGTCCTCGGCCGTGCGGTACGGAAGGATGCGCGCGAGGAAGTGCCGGCCGTCCACGCTCGTGACGTGCCGCTCGGTGGTGCGCAGGTCCTTGAAGGCCGAGGCGGTGTCGCTCGCGAGCTCCGGGTAGTCGAGCCGGCTCGTGATGTCGAACAGCGAGCGGCCGATGTCGGACGGAATCAGGTTGAACAGGCTGCTCGCATGCGGCGTGTAGCGCTTGATGTGCATGCCGCGCGTCACGAACACGGTGGCGATCTCCGACGAGGCGATCAGGTTCTGCAGGTCGTCGTTGATGTGGCCGCGCTCCTCGACCTTCATCTTGAGCTCGTAGTTGACGGTGACGAGTTCCTCGTTCATCGACTGCAGCTCTTCCTTGCTGGTCTCGAGCTCTTCGGTGGCCGAGCGCAGCTCTTCGTTGATCGCCTGCAGTTCCTCGTTGGAGGCCTTGAGTTCCTCGTTCGAGGTCTCGGAACTCTCGATGGTCTCCTGCAGGTGCATCTTGAGCTGGCGCACCTCGTCCTCCATCTGCCCGATCAGCAGCTCGCGCGCTGCGTGCGCCGGCTCGCCGCCTTCGGGGCGCATGCTCTCCTCGACCTCGTCGAACACCACGAGCGTGAGCTGCGGTGCGCCCTCCTCGTCCTGCTGCAGCGGCCGCACCGTGATGTTGAGGAACACCTGGCGCCCGTCGTCGCGCTTCTGCACCAGCCGCGTCTCCACGCTGCGGGCGGTCTGGCCGGCCTTGAAGAGCGCGGTGCGCAGCTCGAGCCGCAGGTCGGGCCGCACGTTGTTCAACAGGTTGTTCGAGGGCTCGCCGCCGGCGCGCTCGAGGAAGCGGCCGACGCCGCTCGACAGATGCAGCACCTCGTGCTCGGCATTGATGAGCACGCTCGGCGGCGAGAACTGCTCGAGCGCGCGCTGGTGCAGTTCGGAAAAGCTCGGCCGCTCGGGGCGCTTGCGCGCGCGCAGCGCCTGGATCGCGCCGGCACTGCCAAGCTGCGGCGGCGCATCGCTGATGAGCGGCAACTGGCGGCCGACCGCCGGCCCCGCGTTGGCGCGGTAGATGCGGCTCTTCTTGTCGACGGCCGTGAACATGCTGCCGACCGCATCGATCGATTCGGAGGTGCCGAGAAACAGGTAGCCGCCGGGCTTGAGCGCGATGCGGAACATCTCGAGCACATGCGCCTGCGCCGCGCGGTCGAGATAGATCAGCAGGTTGCGGCAGCAGATCAGGTCGAGCCGCGAGAACGGCGGGTCGCGCAGCAGGTTGTGCAGCGCAAAAAGCACCGGCTCGCGCACCGCGGTGGCCACCCGGTACTGGTCCTGATCGGCCACGAAGTACTGCCGCAGCCGCGAGGGCGAGATGTCTTCCGCAATGCCCTGCGCATAGAGGCCCTTGCGCGCCGCGGCGATGGCGCGCTCGTCGATGTCGGTGGCGAAGATCTGGATGTCGAGCGGCTTCGGCTGCCCGTCGATCTGCTCGCGCAACAGCATGCTCAGCGAATAGGCCTCCTCGCCCGTGGCGCAGCCCGCGACCCACGCGCGCACCTGGTCGCCCGGCTGCAGGCCCTCGACGAGCGTGGGCAGCGCCTCGCGCGCGAGCGCCTCGAAGGCATCCGGGTCGCGGAAGAAGTTGGTCACGCTGATGAGCATGTCCTGCAGCAGCGGGGTGGCTTCCTCGGGATGTTCCTTCAGGAAGTCGCGGTACGCCGGCAGATCGGCCACGCGGTTCACCTGCAGCCGGCGCTCGATGCGGCGCAGCACCGTGGCGCGCTTGTAGTGGCGAAAGTCGTGCCGGGTGTAGGTGCGCAGCAGCGCCATGATCTCCTGCAGCGCCTCTTCGGCCAGCGCCGCTGCGGCCTGCCCGCCGGGCTCCTGGCCGGCCGCCGCGGGCTCGTTCGCGCCCGGCAGCCGGATGCGCTTCGCATTGCGCCAGTGCTCGACGAGGCGCTGGCCCATTTCCGCGGCCGGCAGCACGATGTCGACCATGCCGGTGCCGATCGCCGCGCGCGGCATGCCGTCATGCACCGCATCCTCGGGCAGCTGCGCCACGGCCAGTCCGCCGTTCTCCTTCACGCGGGTGAGGCCGACCGCCCCGTCGCTGCCGGTGCCCGACATCACGACGCAGATGGCGCGCCGGTCGTGCACCTCGGCCATGGTGCGGAAGAACACGTCCACCGCCACGTGCCGGCCCTTGTTGCGCTCGCTGGCGACGGGCTGCAGGTGGCCGTCGTTCATCATCAGCTCGACGCCGGGCGGGATCACGTAGACATGGTCGGCCCGGATGGGCAGCACCTGCGTGACCTGCGTCACCGGCATCGACGTGGCGCGCTGCAGGATCTCCGCGGCATTGCTCTGGTGCTCGGGCGACAAGTGCAGGATCACCGCGAAAGCCATGCCGGGTTCGGGCGGCATGCCCTCGAAGAAGCGGATCAGTGCCTCGAGCCCGCCCGCAGAGGCACCGATGCCGACCACGGGCATATCGAGCGTGCTCGGCACGAGCGCGGTTTCGTTGGAAGAAGACGGCGGGGGCGTGGTCGGTTTTGGCATGAAGGTGTCATTGCGCAGCCTTGGCCCGTTGGCCTGCCTGCGTGTGGCGTTCCAGGCTCGATTCTGCCCCCTGGCGCGGCCCGTTGCGCGAGCCTGCGATGCGCGCTGCCGGATTCGCACTGTTCCTACAGCCGCTCGCGACAGCCGCTTGCCGAGGCGGCATGGGCGCGGCGCATGGTCGCGGGTCATGCCCATCCGCTTCTCGAGGTCTTCGGCCATGCGCCCATCCATTCCAGCAGTCCTTGCCATCACCCTTGCCACGGCCGCGCTGCTCGCGGGCTGCGGCGGCAGCAACACCGCATCGAACGTCGAAGCGCCCGGCGCCGGCACGGGCGCGAAGACGGCCGCGCTCGACAAGGGGGCCGCGATGCTGCAGGACAGGCCGCCGATCGAGGCGCTCAATGCCTACCTCGACGGCTTCCACTTCTACAGCGGCAAGCTGCAGGCCCAGATGGAGGCGCACCACTACTGCGCCGTGCTCAACGAGGAACTCATCCAGTGCGTGATCTACGACGGCAACACGCGCACCGCGAAGATCATGGGCGTCGAGTACATCGTGAGCGAGCGCCTGTTCCAGTCGCTGCCGCCGCAGGAAAAAGCGCTCTGGCACAGCCATGTGCACGAGGTCAAGTCGGGGCAGCTCATCGCGCCGGGCATTCCGCAGGCGGCCGAACACGAACTCATGAAGAAGCTCGTCGGCACCTACGGCAAGACCTTCCACACCTGGCACACCGACCTGCAGAAGGAACTGCCGATCGGCGTTCCGCAGCTCATGATGGGTTTCACGGCCGAAGGCCAGGTCGACGCGGCGATGGTGGCCGAGCGCGACAAGCGCTTCGGCGTCGATTCGACGGAGAAGAGGAAGCAGCGCGAGGACATTGCATCGCCGCCCATCGCCGAAGGCGCCGACAGCTGGCAGAAAGGCACGCCGGTGCAGATTGCCGATCCCACCGGCACCGAGCACCAGCACCCGAAGGGTGCGCAGGCGGGCCGCTAGGAAGCACGGCATGGCGCATTCCTCTCTCCCCGCCACGGCAGCCGCGGTGCACCCCGCGAAGATCGGCGTGCTCACCTTCCACCGCTGCATCAACTACGGCTCGTACTGGCAGGCGCGCTGCCTGGTCGAGGCGCTGCGCGGCATGGGCCATCGCGCGGTGCTGCTCGACCACCGCTCGGCGCGCGTCGACCGCGCCGAGTGGCGCTGCGCGCTGCGGCCGGTGCTGCCCACGCCGGTGCCGCCCGCCGACCGCCGGCCGTACGCGCAGAAGACCCGCAAGTTTCTCGAAGCGTTCGAGGCGCTGCCGTGCTCGCGCCCCTTCCGGCTCGACGATCCTTCGGAGATGGAAGGCTTCGACACCGTCGTCGTGGGCAGCGACGAGGTCTGGAACCTGGTGCATCCCTGGTATGGCGGCAACCCGCTCTTCTTCGGCGAGGGCCTGCGCGCGCGGCGGCTCGTGGCGTATGCGGCGAGCTTCGGCAACTACCCCGCCAGCCACGGCCTGCCACCGCACTGGGCCGGCCTGCTGCGCCGCTTTCACCACCTCTCGGTGCGCGATGCCAACGCCTGCGCGCTGCTGCGCCAGGCGCTGGGCCATGCGCCCGCGCTGGTGCTCGACCCCTGCCTGCAGTTCGCGCCGCCGCCCGAGGACGCCGGCACTTCCCGCAGCGGGCGCGGCGGCCATGTCGCTGTCTACGGCCACAACTTCAGCCCCTGGTTTTCGGCCCGGCTGCGCGACTGGGCGCGCCGGCGACGCAAGCGCCTCGTGAGCATCGGCTACCGCAACGACTGGGCCGACACCCAGTGGCTCACCGCCGGGCCCGAGGATTTCGCGCGCTTCATGGCCGATGCCGATGCGGTGGCGACCAATTTCTTCCATGGCTGCGTCTTCGCGCTGCGCCACCGCAGGCCCTTCGTCTGCGAACACTCGCCCTACCGCGCCATCAAGATCCAGGACCTGCTCGGCCTGCTCGGCGCGCAGCACCGGACCGCCGACGAAGGCACGCCCATGGCACTGTTCGACGCGAACCTGTCGGAGCCGCCCTCGGCCGCAATCGAAGCGCGCATCGCGGCGCTGCGCGCGTCATCGTCGGCCTACCTGCAGCAGGCGCTGCAGGAGGCGCCCGAGGTGCATGGCCAGGAGCCGGTGCATGCCTGAGGTGCGCCCGGTCCCGGTCGAGGTGGTGCGCTCGGGGCTGTGCATCGGCTGCGGCAGTTGCGTGGCGCAGTCACGTGGCGAAGGCGCCGTGCGCCCGCGGCACGATGCACCGCGCATGCGGCTCGACCGCCATGGCGAACTGTTGCCCGCCGGTAGCGCCACTTGGCTGCGCCAGGGCTCCGAGGCCTTTGCGCGCACCTGCCCGTTCTCGCCCGAGGCCCGCAACGAGACCGAACTGGCCGAGGCGCTGTTCCCGGCGGCCGCGCAGGCCGACGCACGGGTGGGCCGCTTCGAGAGCGCCTGGGTCGGCCATGCCGAGGAAGGCGACTTCCGCGCCAACGGCAGCTCGGGTGGCATGGTCAGCTGGACCGCCAGCGAGCTGCTGCGCAACGGGCTGGTCGATGCGGTGGCGCACGTGGCGCCGTCGCACGACGGTGACCGCTTCTTTCGCTACCGGCTGTCGCGCACGCCCGCGGAGCTGCACGCTGGCGCCAAGTCGCGCTACTACCCGGTCGAGATGTCCGAGGTGCTCGAGGCGATGCGCGCCGCGCCCGGACGCTATGCCGTGGTCGGCGTGCCCTGCTTCATCAAGGCGGTGCAGCTGTTGCGCCGCGAAGACCCGCTGCTGCGCGAGCGCATCGCCTTCACGCTCGGGCTGTTCTGCGGCCACATGAAGAGCGCGCGCATGGTCGACAGCTTTGCGCACCAGATGGGCGTGGCACCAGGGGACGTGCGCGAGGTCGAATACCGGCAGAAGGACGCGCGGCGCCCCGCCAACTGGTACACCGCCAGCTTCGTGCTGCGCGATGGGCGCCGCGTGCAGCGCGACTGGTTCCACCTCGCCGAGGGCGACTGGGGCGCGGGCTTCTTCCAGAACGATGCCTGCAACTTCTGCGACGACGTGGTCGCCGAGACCGCGGACATCTCGTTCGGCGACGCCTGGGTCGAGCCCTACTCGTCGGACGGACGCGGCACCAACGTGGTGATCGTGCGCTCGCCGCTGCTGCATGCGATGGTGAGCGAGGCGGTGCGCGCGCAGCGGCTGGCACTCGCGCCGGTCGATGCCGACTTCCTGGCCGAGACGCAGGCGGCCGGCTTCCGCCAGCGCCGCGAGGGCCTGGGCTACCGGCTCAGCTGGCGGCGCCGCGGCTTGCAGCCGCGAAAGCGCGTGGCGCCGACGCGCGCCCTGCCCTGGCGCCGCAAGCTCATCTACCGCATGCGCGCGGCCATCACGCGCTGGAGCCGGCGCCTGTTCGGATGGGCCCGCGCCACCGGCACCGAGGCCATCTACGTGCGCTGGGCGCGCGGCGCGCTCGCGCTCTACCACGCGCTCGCCTATTCGCGCGGCCGGCTCGGCGCCTGGGTGGCGCGGCTCGTCCCCGATCGCGGCGGCTGATCAGCCGCCGCCCACGCCGACGTTGACCTTGCCGGTGCCGCCGCACTCCGTGCAGCGCTCGCCGCCGTCGGTGCGCCCGCTGCCGCCGCAGCGCCGGCAGATGGCTTCGCCGGTGCCGGGCACGCCGCGCGGCGCCTCGTCGCCCGGCTGGCCCGCGGGGGGCTGCACCAGGTCGATGGATGCGCCGGGGTCTTCCTCGCCGGCCACCGACTCGGCGAATGCGCCGGGCCGGATCTGCTTGACCGAGTCCTTGTTCATGCGTCTGCCTCCAGGAACGAGTGGAACAACATCGCCCGAGCATCGGCGCCGCGCGCGCGCCGCACGCCGGCAGAGGCCCACTGCGGCCGTCGGAAAAGCACGCAGCTCGTCGCCCCCCGGCACAGGCACCGCGATTGCCGCGCAGGCCGGCCATGCCAGCCCGCACCGCAGCACCGAGCCCCGCCGACGAGAAGCTCGCGCAGCTGCGCGAGGCGCACCGCCGCGGCAAGGTGGTGCTGTTCGTCGGCGCCGGCATCTCGATGGGCCTGGGCCTGCCGCCGTGGTCGGCGCTCATCGACCACATGGCGCGCGAGCTCGGCATCGACGCGCGCTCCTTCGGAGACAAGGGTGGCTATCTCACGCTGGCCGAGTACTTCCGGCTGCGACACGGCAGCATCGGCCCACTGCGCAGCTGGATGGACCGCGAATGGCACCGTGCCGACGTGCGCGTGGAGCACTCGCGCATCCACGAGCTGCTGGCCAAGGGCCGCTTCCCGATCATCTACACCACCAATTACGACCGCTGGCTGGAGACGGCGTTCGAACACCACAAGGTCAAGTACACCAAGATCGTGAGCGTGGCCGATCTCGCCAAGCTGCGGCCCGGCGTGACGCAGATCATCAAGTTCCACGGCGACCTCGAGGACGACGCCTCGATCGTGCTCGACGAAAGCAGCTACTTCGCAAGGCTCGACTTCGAATCGCCGCTCGACATCAAGCTGCGCGCCGACGTGCTCGGGCGCTCGGTGGTGTTCGTCGGCTACAGCCTCGCCGACGTGAACATCCGCTACCTGTTCTACAAGCTCTCGCGGCTGTGGAAGCAGTCGGTGCCCGACGTGGCGCAGCCGGTGTCGTACCTGTTCTCGCCCTCGGCCAACGAAGTGCAGCAGGCGGTGCTGGCGCAGTGGGGCATCGAGATGATCCCGCTCGCGCGGCACGATCCGACCAAGGCGCTGGCCGAGTTCCTCGAAGCCGTGGTCGGGCGCTGAAGCGCCGGGCCGGTGCGCGTCAGGCGTCGCCCTCGTCGCGCACCTCGTCGTTGGCGCCGCCTTGGCGCGGCGCGTCGGTGGGCGGCGGCTTCTCGCCGACCTGCATGCTCTGGGCGGCATTGGTGCCGATGTCGCGCGAGCCGGGGTAGCCCTCGCGTTTGTTCGCCTCGCGACCGATGTGGCTGCCCTCGGCGGGGCTGTCCTGCCCGACCGCGCGGTTCTGGTCGATGTTCACGGGCGACTGTTCGGGGGGGCGGGTCATTCATCCTCCTGGCGTGTGGTGGGTGCGCAAAACTTGCCGCAAATTGCGGACCGCCCGAAGCGCCCGCGCCGGAGGCCCGGCGCGGGCCCGACGGTCACTCCGGCTGCGGCTGCTGCTGCGGCTCGGGCGGAACGCCCGCAGCCATGGCACGCGCGGCAAGGCTCTTCGCGCGCGCACTGCGTGCTTCCTCGGGGGTGAACTCGTGAGCCAGCCCCAGGCGGTGCGCGGCCCGTCCACCCTGGCGCGCGATCTCGCGCTGGCGCTTGGGGTCCATCCGGGCAAAGCCGCGCGGGGCGCGCGTGCGCTCTTGTTGGTCGTCCATTGAAGTGCTTTCCTTCGATCCGCGAAACAGTGCGGGCCTGGGCGCGCAACCCTTGCGCGCCGACCCTTTCACTGGCAAGCGGCGTGCCCGCCCGGCGCTCAGCCTTCGGCAGCGTCGGCTTCCTGCACCGCCTGCGCCTCGGCCAGCGCGCCGAGCTTGCTGTCGGTGGCGGTCTCCTCGGCCAGCGAGGCTTCGAGCAGCGCGATCGCGTCGGTGTGGCCCAACTGCTTGGCGAGCGTGCACAGCGAGTGGTAGCCGGCGATCTCGTAATGCTCTACCTTGCGCGCCGCGCCGATCAGCGCGGCGTCGAGCACCGGACCCTTCGCGATCTGGTCGATCAGCGAATCGCCCTCCTCGACCAGGCCGGCCATGCCTTCGCACTTGATGCGTTTGAGCTTGACCTGCAGCAGCTCGGCGATCTGCTCGATGCGCTCGACCTGGCCGCGCGTTTCCTCCAGGTGGGTCTCGAAGGCCGACGCGAGGCCTTCGTCGGTGGCGGCGCGCGCGAGCTTCGGCAGCGACCGCGTCATCTGCTTCTCGGCGCTGTAGGTGTCGGAAAGCGCGTGGACGAAGAAATCGGAAAGGTTCTTGACGGGCATGGTGGCTCCTTCGGGAATGGTGGGATGGATGGATGGAACACGGGGAACACGCGGGGCATGTTTGGGACGGCGATGCGAGCGCCAAGCAAGGCCGCATCGCGTCGGCTTGTCAGCCGCCGCCGCACGGCCGAGGGCACGCCGCTTGCCCGCAGAAAGCTGCGGCCACGCACGCCCAGCGCGCAGCCGTTCGATCGACACCAAGACCCATCCCCACACAAAGGAGTAGTTTTCATGTTCTCTCACAACAAGCGATTGCAGTACACGGTCCGCGTCAGCGAGTCCAACCCCGGCCTTGCCAACCTCATGCTCGAGCAGTTCGGCGGCCCGCAGGGCGAGCTCGCCGCGGCCTGCCGCTACTTCACCCAGGCGCTCGGCGAAGACGACCCCGGGCGCAAGGACATGCTGTTCGACATCTCGACCGAGGAGCTGAGCCACCTCGAGATCATCGGCACCATCGTCGGCATGCTCAACAAGGGCGCCAAGGGCCGGCTCGCCGAAGGCGTGGAGGAAGAAGGCGAGATGTACCGCACCATCACCGGCGCGGGCAACGACAGCCACATCACGCAGGTGCTCTACGGTGGCGGCCCGCCCCTGGTCAATTCGGCCGGCGTGCCGTGGACCGCGGCGTACATCGACACCATCGGCGAACCCACGGCCGACCTGCGCTCGAACATCGCGGCCGAGGCGCGCGCCAAGATCGTCTACGAGCGCCTCATCAACCTCACCGACGATCCCGGCGTGAAGGATGCGCTGACCTTCCTGATGACGCGCGAGATCGCGCACCAGAAGTCGTTCGAGAAGGCGCTCTACGCGATCGAGCCGAACTTCCCGCCGGGCAAGCTGCCGGGCGATCCGCGCTTCACCAGCGTGTACTTCCGCATGTCGAAGGGCGAGGCCGACCTGCGCGGGCCGTGGAACCAGGGCGAGCGCTGGGACTTCGTGCCCGTCAGCCAGGACTCGGCGCCCGTGGATGGCGGCGACGGGCTCGCGACCGTCGAGCTCGCCGACGCCGATGCGGCCACGCTGCAGCAGATGGCCGAGCGCACGCAGTCGCGGCCCGACGGCGACCCGCTCACCGGCGCCGAGCTCGGCATGGGCGAAGGCCCTTCGTCCGGCCCGGCCGACAACGGCCCGGCTGCCGGCACGAAGAAGAAGTAGGCCGTCGGCGAAGGAAAGAAGGCGCCGCGCTCAGCGCACGGCGAAGCCCGACGGGCTCGGCGCCTTCAGCGTCAGCTTGCGCAGCGCGGCGCTCACGGCCGCGAGGTCGTCGGCCTCGCGCAGGCTGCCCTCGGGATCGCCGGTGCCGTCGTCGCGCTGCATGGCGGCCAGCCGGCGCAGGATCGACTCCTTCTCCTGCAGCGTGCGCAGGCTGGTCCAGAGCGCGCCGTCGGTCACTTCTTCCTGCGTGGCCGCCAGGCTGCGCAGGCTGAACGCATGGCCTGTGTGGCAGCGGTAGCGCACCGGGTGCTTGTCGTTGAGTTCGAAGAGCACGCCGCCGCAGTCGGGGCATGTGAACATCGATGGCTCGGCGATCGCTTTGAGCTTTTCCACGGTGGATTCTCCAAAGGCGATTTCATACTCTTCGCGCAGCGCCGGCGGCACTGCCGCATCCGCCACGCCGTCGCGCCGCCACGCCAGCTGCATCAAGAGCGTCGGCAGTTCCGCGAGCTTCACCACGTGGTCCACCTGCACCGCGACCATCGCCGCGCGCGGCATGCTGGGCTCGTGCGCTTCGGCCGGGTCCTGCACCACCGCGATGCCGCCACAGTCCTTGATGGCGCGCAGCCCGGCGCTGCCGTCGTCGAGCATGCCGGTGAGCACCACGCCGGCGGCGCGTGCCCCGTACGCGAGCGCGGCGGAACGGAACAGCGGATCGATGGCGGGGCGGGCATGATGTTCCTTCGGGCCGCGGCTCAGGCGAATCACGCCGCCGTCGAGCAGCATGTGGTGGTCGGAAGGCGCCACGTAGATCGTGCCCGCGGCGGGCACCTCGCCCGACCGCCCCTCCACCGCGCGGTTGGGACCGCGCGCATCCAGCAGCGAAGCAAGCTGGCTGCGGTGCGCCCCGATGTGCTGCACCACGAAGATCGGCACCGGAAAACCGGCCGGCAGCGCGGCGACAAACTCGAGCATTGCACTCACACCGCCCGAGGAGGCGCCGATGCAGATCGCTTGCAGGGAAACGGAAGGCTGGGGCATTCCTTGCGTGCAGGCAATCGGCATGCCCGCAGGCGGTCAGCCGGAGACGCGCCAGTTCCGCAGCAGTCGCTGCACGTCGCCCAGCGCCACGGGCTTGACGAGGTGCTCGTCGAAGCCGGCCGCCAGCGCCATCTGCTTGTCTTCGGGCTGGCTCCATCCGGTGGCCGCCACCAGCAGCATCCCGCGGCCCCAGGGATGCGAGCGGATTCGCCGTGCCACCTCGTGGCCGTCGAGCCCCGGCATGTCGACGTCGAGCACCGCGGCGTCGGGGCGGAATGCCTCGGCGATCCGCAGCGCATCGATGCCGTTGCCGGCGGTCTCCACGTCGAAGCCCGCGATCGACAGCACCCGCGCCATGCCCCAGAGCGCATCCGCGTTGTCGTCGGCCAGCAGCACGCGCAAGGCGCGCTGCGGCGCGGGCGGCTGACCGGGGCCAGCCGGCGGCAGGTTCGCCACGCGCTCGGCCCCGGCCGCCTGCACCTCGCTGCGCGCGAGCGGAATGCGCACCGTGAAGCGGCTGCCGTGCCCGGAGCCCGCGCTTTCACCCATGACACTGCCGCCGTGCAGCTCGACGATGCTGCGCACCAGCGCCAGGCCGATGCCGAGCCCTCCGGCGGCGCGGTCGTGCGAGCGCACGCTCTGCGTGAACATCTCGAACATCGCCTGCACGGTGTCGGGCTCCATGCCGATGCCGTTGTCGGTCACGGTGAACACCGCTTCGCCCGCCGCCGCGTCCGCGCGCACCGACAGCAGGATCACGCCGCGGTCGGGCGTGTACTTGGCAGAGTTCGAGAGCAGGTTCGAGAGCACCTGCGTGAGGCGCATCGGATCGGCGTCGAGCCAGACTTCGTCTTCGCAGAGATCCAGTTCGAAAGTGTGGCGCCCGAGTTCCATCAGCGGTCGCGTGGCCTCGACCGCGGCTTCCACGATGGCCTGCGCGGTCACGCGTTCGCGCCGCAGCGCGAGCCGGCCCATGCGCAGGCTGGAGACGTCCAGCAGGTCGCCAAGCAGCACTTTCATGGCCGAAGCCTGGCGCTGAATCACGCGCGCGGCGCGCGCCTGGTCGGGCGTGGGCAGGCTTTCGGGCGCCAGCAGCTGCGCCGCGCCGCTGATCGATGCGAGCGGGTTGCGCAGCTCGTGCGAGAGCACCGCGAGAAAGCGGTCCTTGGCGGCGTCGGCCACTTCGAGCGCCTTGCGCGCGGCCTCGTTGGCGCGCAGCGCGTCCAGCAGTTCGGCCCGGCTCAGTTCGAGCGCCTGCTGCGCCGCGCGCTGCTCGCTCTGGTCGCGCAGCACCTTCACCATGCCGATCACGGCCCCATGGCCGTTGTGCATCGGCATGAGCGCGCCGCTGGCCCAGAAGCGCGAGCCGTCCTTGCGCTGGTGCTGGCGATCGTCGGCCGCGCGCCCGTCGGCCAGCGCGGTGCGCGCTTCTTCCTCTGGCGCACCGGCCGCGCGGTCTTCCTCGGTGAAGATGATGTCGGCCGAGCGGCCGAAAATCTCGGCCTCGGTGTAGCCGAGCAGCCGCTGGGCGCCGGTGTTCCAGCTTGTGACGCGGCGCGCCATGTCGACCGAGAAGATGGCGTAGTCGACCGCGTTCTCCAGCATCAGCCGCAGGCGTTCTTCGCTCTCGCGCAGCGCGGCCTCGGCGGCCTTGCGCTCGGTGATGTCGACGAAGCTCAGCACCACGCCCGCAATGCGGTCCTCGATGGTCCGGTAGGGCCGCAGACGCGCGAGGTACCAGGTGCCCTGGTCGTCGCCGACCTCGCGCTCGCAGGGCAGCAGCGTCTCGAGCACGCGGTGCGCGTCTTCGGGCAGTTGCGGATAGTCGAGCGAGGTGGCCAGGTCGGACAGCGGCCGGCCCACGTCGGCCGCGATCAGCTTGAAGACCGCCGCCGCGCTGGGCGTGAAGCGCGTGACGCGGAACGTACGGTCGAGGAACACGGTGGCGATGGCGGTCGCGTCCATCAGGTTCAGCATGTCGCTGTTGGCTTGGCCGAGGTCGTCCACGCGGCTCTTGAGTTCCTGGTTGACGGTGGTGATCTCCTCGTTGATCGACTGCAGTTCCTCGCGGCTGGTCTCGAGCTCCTCGGTGGCCGACTGCAGCTCCTCGTTCATCGCATGCAGTTCCTCGTTGCTGGCCTTGAGTTCCTCGGTCGAGGTCTCGTACTGCTCGACCGTCTCGCGCAGCTGGCGCTTCAGGCGATCCACCTCGCGCTCGAGGTGCCCGGCGACGGCGGCGGGATCGACGCGCGGCACCACGACCACATCGCTCGGCGCCGAAGCGGTATCGCTGGCGCGCAGCAGCACCAGCAGCGCGCCGCCGAGTTCGTCCACCGGCACGAGCTGCAGCGCCACTTCGAGCTCGCGCCCGCCGATCCGCACCCGCACCGGCGCCACGTCGATCGGCTGCCGCCGCTCATGGACCTGGTAGAGCGCGGTCTGAAGCTCGACCCTGAGCTCGGGCACGATGGCCCGCAGCACGTTGCGCGACGGCTCTCCGCCGCTGAAATGCAGGAAGGCCGTGGCCCCGGGCGAGATGTGCAGCATCTCGTGGTCGGCATCGAGCAGGATCGACGGCGGCCCGACGCGGTCGAGCAGCTTCAGGTGCAGCTCGGCCCAGCTCATCGCCCGCGGCCCGACAAGGGTGGGGAGCGCGATGCGCGGTAGCGGCGCCGCGGCGTCGCCGCCCAACTGCGGTGCCGATGCCAGCCGGCGTCCGGTCTCCTGGAGTGCCGGCAGCGCGGGCCGGGGTACGTCCTGATGCACGTAGATGCGGTGCGGCTCGTCGGCGGCCAAGAACAGCGCGCGCTGGTCCTCCGCCGATTCCTGCGGACCGAGGAAGAGCAGCCCGCCCGGCTGCAGCGCAAAGTGCAGCCTCGCGAGCACCTTGGCCTGCGCCGGGCGGTCGAGGTAGATCAGCAGGTTGCGGCAGCACGCGAGGTCGATGCGCGCGAATGGCGAGTCCTTGAGCACGTCGTGCACCGCGAACAGCACCATCTCGCGCAGCTCGCGCCGTATGCGCCAGCCACGCGGCTCGCGCACGAAGAAGCGGCGCAGCCGGTCGGCCGGCACGTCGGCTTCGGCGGCGGTCGAATAGATGCCCTCCCGCGCGGCGCGGATTGCTTCCTCGTTCAGGTCGGTGGCGAACACCTGCACGGCGGGCGGGCTCGCGAGCGTTTGCGCATGCTCGCTGAGCAGCATGGCCACCGAATACGCCTCTTCGCCGGTGGCGCACGCCGCGACCCAGACCCGCAGCGTGTCGCTCGCGGTCTTGCCCGCGAACAGCGCTGGCAGCCGCGCCTCGAGCGCCGCGAAGCAGTCGCCGTCGCGGAAAAAATTGGTCACGCTCACGAGCATGTCCTGCTGCAGCGCGCCGGCCTCGCCGGGGCGTGTGCGCAGGCAGTCGAGGTAGGCCGGGAGGTTGCTGACGCCGTTCACCTGCATGCGCCGCGCAATGCGCCGCAGCACGGTGGCGCGCTTGTAGTGGCCGAAATCCCGCCCGGTGCGGTGCCGCACGAAGGCCATCACTTCCCTGAAGGCAGATTCCTCGTCGCCCGCGGCCGACGACGGCATGCCGGCGCCGCTCTCGGCTGCCGGCTGTTCGGCCGGCAGCCTGAGCTGCGACTCGATGCGGCGGTAGGCCTGGATGCGCCCGGCGATCTCGCCGACGGGCAGGATCCAGTCGATCATTCCGGTGGCGATGCACGCCTGCACCATCGCGGCATGGCGCGCTTCCTGCGGCTCCTGGGCGATGGTGAGGCCGCCGCGCTCCTTGATGCGCTTGATGCCGATCGCTGCATCCTCGTGCCGGCCCGACAGCACCACCGCCATCGCGCTCGGGCCGTGCGTGTCGGCCAGCGCCCGGAAGAACATGTCGATCGCGGTGTGGGCGCCGCGCGCCGATGGCAGCGCTAGCGGCTCGATGCGCTCGCCAGCCACGCGCAGCGTGCTGCCTGGCGCCACCACATGCACCGTGTCGGGCCGCAGGCGTTCGCGGCGCTCGACCGGCACCACCGGCATGCGGGTGGCGGTTCGCAGCACGTCGAGCACCGCTGTGCTTTCCTGCGCGGCGCAGGGATGCAGCACCACCACGAAGGCCATGCCAGTGTCGGACGCGGCGGCCTCGAAGAAGGCGCGCAGCGCCTCGAGGCTGCCGGCGCAGCCGCCCAGGCCCACCACGGGCAGCCGGCGCCCGCGGCGCGGCGGGGCCGCGTCGTCGGCAGGATCCGCGTTCAACTCAGCCAATGCGCTTTCTCCTGGTTGCAAGCCGCCATCCACCGTCCTTGGCCGCGGGGCGGCACGCAGTTTGCCGGGTGCCGGGCAGGCCATGCACGAGAACCCGAAGAGAACGCCTCGTGGGCCTGGAGGTTTGCATGAACGAACTCAGCCGTTACTTCGTCCACCATCCGCTCGAGAATCCAGCGAACTACCTGGGAACCGACTTCGACCCCGCCGGCGCCACGGCCTACAGGCTGCGGCTGCGCGCCTGGCAGGAGAACTACCGCGCCCGGCTGCACGCCGGGCAGGAACGGCCGCTTTCGGGTGCAGCATCACCGCAAGGCCGGCCGCACGGGCCGATGCACACCGCTTCGCCGCCTCATTCCCGGTACTCCTTCAACCTGTTGTAGAGCGTCTTCATGCTGATGCCGAGCACCGCAGCGGTACGCTCCTTGTGCCGCCCGCAGTGCTCGTAGGTCGCGAGGATCACCCGCCGCTCGATGTCGGCGAGCTGCGTGCCCACCTCGACCACCAGCCGGTTCTTTCCCGCGTCGAAGCCATTGACGCCCGCGTCGGGTGCGGCGGCCGGCAACGCGTCGGACGGCTCGGCCGACGCGTCCGCCGCGGGCAGCCATTCTTCGTCGATGGCATCGCCCGAGGCCATCACCCAGGCCCGCTGCACCACGTTGCGAAGCTCGCGCACGTTGCCCGGCCAGGCATGGGCCTGCAGCCGTGCCAGCGCCTGCGGCGTGAACTGCCTGGCCCCGCCTTCCTGGCGCGCGAGATCCTGCAGGAAGCTGTCGGCGATCAGCAGCACGTCGTCGCCGCGCTCGCGCAGCGGCGGCAGCGAGATCGGGAATACGTTGAGGCGGTAGAGCAAGTCTTCGCGGATCGCACCCTGGGCCAGCGCCTTCGCGGTGTCGCGGTTGGTGGCCGCGATGATGCGCACGTCGGTCTGCTGTACCTGGGTCGAGCCCACGCGCATGAAGGTGCCGCTCTCGAGCACCCGCAGCAGTTTCACCTGCAGCTCGGGCGGCATCTCGGTCACCTCGTCGAGGAACAGGGTGCCGCCGTGCGCGCGCTCGAAGAAGCCCTGGTGCTGGCGCTCGGCGCCGGTGAAGCTGCCGCGCTCGTGGCCGAAGATCTCGCTTTCGACCAGGTGCGGCGACAGCGCGCCGCAGTTCACCGCCAGGAACGGCTGCTCGCGCCGGCGGCTCAGGTCGTGCACGGCGCGCGCCACCAACTCCTTGCCGGTGCCGCTTTCGCCGTGGATGAACACCGACACCGCCGTGCCCGCCACGCGCGAGATCTGGCGGTAGACCCGCTGCATGGGTTGCGAGCGCCCGATCAGGTGCCCGAAGTGCCCGGTCTCGCGCCAGAGCTCCTGCACCTCGTCGAGCTCGGCGCGCAATTGCGAGGGCGCGATCAGGCGCGAGAGCAGCCCCTTGAGGTGCTGCGGATTGATCGGCTTGACGAGGTAGTCGGCTGCGCCGAGGCGCAGCGCCCGGATCGAGGTCTCCAGGCTCGCCTGGCCCGTCATCAGCACCAGCACCGTGTCCTTCACGGCGCCGGGATCGTCCAGCAGGTCGAAGCCATTGCCGTCGGGCAGGTGCAGATCGAGCAGCAGCAGATCGGCCCGCTGCATCGCAAGCATGCGGCGCGCGGCGGCGATCGAGTGGGCGGTCATCACGGTGTGCCCCTCGCGCGCGATCAGCGCGCCGATCATCCGCGCCGAATCTTCGTCGTCTTCAACAATGAGTGCGTGGCCCAATTTGGTTCGTCCCCGGCTGCCTGCCTGCCTTGCGCTTTCGCGCTTGCCGCCCGCGCGCTGCTGCGCCTGTTGTGGTGTTTCGCTGCACTCCCTGCCGCGCCATATTGCCCTGCAGCGATGTGCGCCGCGGACGGCTCAATCGGCCATGCCTTGTGCGAATTCGTGCACTCGCTCTGTCAGCGAGGTCATACGCGCCACCTGCCGCTCGAGCACCGCGAGCGCCTCGCTGCGCGTGGCCTCGTCGTCCGCACTGCGCAGCAGCTCCAGCGCCACGGCCATGGCGCCGACGGGGCTGCGCAGGTCGTGCTCGAGCCGCCGCGCCCACTGCGCGCGCGCCGCCTGCCGCAGCGCGTGCTCTGCCAGCGCCCGGCGTGCAGCGCTGGCCGCACGCGCCTGGCGCGTGCACGTGAGCCCGAGGCCGAGCAGCACCACGCCCGCGCCAGCCAGCATCGCCCACACACCCTCGTTCTCGCTCGTTGAAATTTTCATGGGCCGGAGTGTGGGGCAAGCGCAGGCGGCTGTCTCTACCCTCCCGGCAGGCAAGTTTTGCAGCAAGGCTTTCTGCTGCCGGTGGCGCGTGGGCTGATTTTTACGAACTTTCGAGGTACTGATCAAGCCCATTCCTGCTTCCAACGCGCTGGCACGACCGTTGCGCAGGACCGTCTCCCCCGGGCACTGCGCCGACGGGGCCAACCACCACGGAGAACCATGAACACCTCGATGGCGATGCAGGCGCGCCAGGTCCAGGCGCCCGTTTTCTCGCGCCGGCTGCAGCAGGCAGTGCGGCTGCTCCAGATGTCATCGCTCGACTATGCGCAGGCGCTGCGCGATGCGGCCGAACTCAATCCCTTCCTCGAGGTCGATGCGGCGGCCCAGGACGGCAGCGAGGCCGACACCGCCGTTGCGGCCGACGACGCCGCGCCGGCGCTCGCGGAGAACGACATCGACGCCGCTGCCTTCGACCGCCTCACCGCCGCGCCCGCGGCGGGCGAACGCCACCTGTCGCACGACGAGAGCTTCGACCTGATGCAGCGCGTGCCGCTGCCGGATTCGCTGCGCGCCCACCTGCATGCGCAGCTCGGCGTGCTGCGGCTTTCCGAGCGCGAAGCCGCCTTCGCGCAGGCGCTGATCGAGGCGCTCGACGAAGACGGCTACCTGCGCGTGCCGCTCGACGAGATCGGCGCCGCGTTCGGCGAATGCGATGCCGGCGCCGAGCAGGAGCTGCGCACCGCGCTGCGCCGCGTGCAGGCGCTCGATCCGGCGGGTGTGGCGGCGCGCGACCTCGCCGAATGCCTGTGCCTGCAGCTCGATGCGATCGCCGACGCAGGCACGCGCCGGCTCGCGCGCCGGATCCTCGAACAGCACATCGACCTGCTTGCCACGCGCGACACCGGCCGTCTCGCGCGCGCGCTCGACGCCTCCGCGCAGCAGGCGCAGGCCGCGGCCGACGCGATCCGGCGACTGAACCCGCGCCCGGGCTGGCAGTTCGGCGAGACCGGCGCGCGCTTCGTGGTGCCCGACGTCACGGTGAGGAAAGTGGCCGGCGCGTGGCGCACCACCCTCAACCCCGGCGCGGTGCCGCGTGCCCGCGTGAATGCCGAATACGCCCGGCTGTTCGAGAAGCACGGCGACAACAACCGCTCGCCCGCGATGAAGGAATGCCTCGAGCAGGCGCGCTGGATGGCCGGCAACGTGTCGCAGCGCGCCGCCACCATCCTTGGCGTGGCGCGTGCCATCGTGGCGCGGCAGCAGCTGTTCCTCGAACACGGCCCGCTCGCCATGAAGCCGCTCGGGCTGCGCGAGATCGCGGACGAGGTCGGTGTGCATCCCTCCACCGTGTCGCGCACCGTGCACAACAAGTACCTCGCCACGCCGGTCGGCGTGTTCGAGCTGCAGTACTTCTTCTCGCGCGGGCTCGCGCATGCCGCCGGCGGCGCGAGCGCGCCCGTGGCGCTGCAGGGCCTGATCCGCGAACTCATCGCGGTGGAGAAGCCCGTGGCACCGCTCAGCGACGCCGCGCTCGCGCGCCAGCTCGCGCAACAGGGATTCCGCATCGCGCGGCGCACCGTCACCAAGTACCGCCAGAGCATGAACATCGACCCGTTCGAACGCCGCCGCGTGCAACCGGGTTCGCAGGGCGCATCGGCCTGATGCGGTCGCACCTGCACCCAATCCATGAAAGGAAGGAGACGACCATGTCCATCGACCCCGAAAAGCCCTACCGCTACCTCGCGCGGCTTGCGCAGGCGCGCATGCCGGCCTTCGTGACGCGGCCGTCCAAGGTGCGCGTGCTGCGCCGGCTTGCCGCCGCCGGGCAGGTGGAAGTACGCTTCTACCCGCCCGAAGCCTGCGCGGAGCAGTTCGGCGAGGTGCGCGGATTGACGCCTGCCGGATGGAAGGCCGTCCGACGCGAGGACAGTCCGATGACGATGGAGCAAACGCAATGAACGCACGCGATGATGCCGCAACACGAGGCGGCGCCCCGGACGCCGGCGAATGCCACGACTTCGACTACCGCGGCTGGCGCTTCATCTACAGCGCACGCCGGATGGCCTCGGGCGTGTACCGCCCCGTCGTGGTCTGCCTGGGCCAGGGCCCCGGCCACCGCGAACAGGCACTGCCCGACGACACCGACGAGATCGGCTACGCCACCGAGGCCGAGGCGCTGCGCCATGCCCAGCAGCAGGCGATGCGCTGGGTGCACGACCGCACGGGCGACGGCCAAGGACAGTTCTAGAGGAACAGGACGCCCCCCGAAGCGGCTCACTTCGTGTAGCCGCCTCCCCCCACTGGGGGGCGCACCCAGTGGCCGGGCAAAGCCCGTTCCACGGGTGCCCTGGCCTGGACCCGGGGTTGGTTTACCGGCGGGCGGGTGGCGTTGCGGCGCCGTGCAGCGCGCAGGCGGCGCGGCCCTCGGCGGTGATGGCGGTCACGATCGCGCGCGCGATGCGGCGCTCGCCGGTGCGCAGCACCACGGTGGGTTCGGTCTGCGCCTGCAGCAGCATGGCGCTGCGCAGCGCGAGGATCTTGTCGATGTCGTCGGGTTCCGAGCACACCACCGGCAGCTGCCGGCGCAAGAGGTGTTCGAGCAGTTCGTAGCACTCGTTGGCGCGGCCTGCGCGCCGCCGCGGTCTTTTCATGGCAGTCATCCAGCGTCGATGAAGAAGAAAGGGGTCGGTGCCGAAGCGGCAATCGGCATGCCCGATTTCCACGCGTCCGGGCATGCACGTTGCCACGCAGCAAGTGGGTACCTCGCTCGCCGAGCGGGGCCGCACGACAACCCGCTATCCAAGGAGCAAACCCATGACCTTCCAGAGCACCGCCTTCCGACTCGGCACCGTCGCCGCCATTGCTGCAGCCATCTTCACCGCCATGCCGGCCGCGGCGCAGAGCGCCGCCTCGCGCGGCGAACAGGCCACGGCCGCGGAGAGCCGCAACTCGCCCGGCGCCAAGATCGCCAAGGCCGACGAGCGCATGATGAAGAACCTCGCGCAGGCCAACATCGCCGAGATCGAAACCGGCAAGCTGGCGCAGGAAAAAGCCGCGAAGGACGAGGTCAAGAAGTTCGGCCAGACCATGGTCGACGACCACACCAAGTCGCTCGGCGAACTCAAGGAACTGGCCGCCAAGAAAGGCGTCGAGCTGCCGACCGAGCCCGACACCAAGCACAAGGCCACCGCCACCGCGCTGAAGGCGCTCGACGGCGACAACTTCGACAAGCAGTACATGTCGATGGCCGGCCTGTCCGACCACAAGAAGACGCATGAAATGCTGCAGAAAGTGCAGCGCGAGGCAAAGGACCCGGACCTGAAGGCTTATGCGGGCAAGACGATTCCCGTGGTGCATGGGCACCTGACCACCGCGCAGCAGATCACCGGCAAGAAGTAAACCGCAGCCCAGGGCGCATCGGGGTAACTCTTTTCAACACGCGCTTGACCTTGACATCGTGGCAAGGCTCAAAGTCGGGGCATCCACACCAGCCCTGCGACGCCGACTTTCAAGAGTTTCTCGATGCCTATCCGCTCATCCTCAACCTGGGCGGGCCGATCCCAGCCCGCCTCGCCCCCGGTCCGAACCGGCTTGCCGCTGCTCGTCATAGCGACCGCCCAGCTGATGCTGGTGCTGGACGACTCGATCGCCAACATCGCGCTGCCCAGCATCCAGAACGCCCTGGATATTTCGGCCGCGGACCTGCCCTGGGTCATCAATGCCTACATTCTTTCGTTCGGCGGACTGCTGCTGTTCGGCGGGCGAATTGGCGACCTGTTTGGCCGTCGCCGGATGCTGCAGGTGGGCATGGCGCTCTTCACCGCGGCGTCGCTGCTGGCCGGCTTTGCCGGCAGCGGCGCGCTCCTGATCGCGGCGCGCGCGCTTCAGGGCATCGGCGCGGCGCTGAGCGCGCCCAACGCCCTGGCGCTGATCACGACGACTTTCCCTGAAGGCAAGCCTCGCAACAGCGCGATGGCGGTCTATGGGGCGATGTCCGGTCTGGGCATCGTCGCAGGACTGCTGCTGGGCGGGGTGCTGGCCGGCACGCTGGGCTGGCGCTGGATTTTCTTCATCAACGTGCCCATCGGGCTGTTCGTGCTTGCCGGGTCACGTACGCTGGTGGAAGCGGAATTGCATGACGGGCGGCTCGATCTCGCCGGCACCTTCACCAGCATGGGCGGCATGGCGGCGCTGGTGTATGCCATCACGCGCGGTGGCGAGCATGGCTGGACCGACAGGCTCACACTGATCGCCTTCGCAGCTGCCGCCGTGCTGCTGCCGTTGTTCCTGCGGGTCCAGGCGCGCAGCAGCAACCCGTTGGTGCCGCTCTCGCTATTCAAGAACCGCAGCCGTTCCGGGTCCTACCTGGCGATGTTGCTGCTGGCCTTCGGCCCCATGGGGGCGTTCTACCTGCTGACGCTCTACATGCAGCACATCCTCGCGTACAGCCCGCTCCACACGGGGCTTGCATGGCTGCCCTTCGGGGTCGGGATCGTTGTCGCGGCCGGATTGGCCACCAGGGCGGTGGCGCGGCTGTCGCCCCGGGCGCTGGCCGTGACCGGCATGCTGATCTGCGCGGCCGCCGTCTTCTGGCTTTCCACCATCGGGGCCGCCGCGAACTATGCGACGCACGTCATGCCGGCCATTTTTGCCACCGCGTTCGGATTTGCCATGGGCTTCGTTCCGCTGACACTGACGGCCGTGCAAGGCGTGCACGCGCAGGAGTCCGGCATCGCTTCGGCGCTGCTCAATGCCTCGCAGCAGATCGGCGTTGCCTTTGGACTGGCCATCCTTTCGACGATTGCTGTTTCCACGACGGACAACCGATTGCCTGATGCACTCAAGCGCCTGTATCAGGGCCGCTCGACCGGGGACGCGTCCATGGTGGCATCGGCCAGCGATGCGCTCATACACGGCTACGGCACCGCGCTGGCCGCCGGGGCGCTGGCGATCACGCTTGCCGCCGCGATCGCGGTCGTTCTCATCGATGCAAAGGGTGTGGAGCGCTCCGGCGACACAGGGCGTCAGTGAGCTTGAATTTTTCTTGCTCATCGATCCGGCCTGTCCGCCGCTCGCGTGGCCTCAGTTCTCGCCCTCCTCCCGCCGCTCGATCCGGTCGAGCACCCGGTCGGGCGAGACGTTCTCTCGCAGCTCGTCGAGCTCGGGATCGTGCGCCGCCGGAATGTCCATGCGCTTGGCGATCTCGGCCACCAAGGTCACGAGCTTGGTGATCTCATGCTCGCCGAGCAGGCTGATCTGGAGGTCGAGGTCGGCGCGGCGGTCGGCCATCGCGGCCATGCGGTTCTGGCTGATCATCACGAAGGTCGAGATGAAGATCGCCTCGACCGAGGCCACCATGGCCAGCACGACGAAAGTCGGGTCGAAGGGCCGCACCACGGGCACCCAGCCGAGGTTGACCAAGATCCAGCCGCCGTAGATCAGCAGGTGCAGGTAGACGAAGCGCATGCTGCCCGCAAAGCGCGTGATGGCGTCGGCGATGCGGTCCTGCAGGCCGCCCGAGACCTTCTGCTGCTGGCGCCTGCGCACCAGCGCCGCGATGTTGCGGTCGACCACACCGGCGACGGCAGGCGCCTCGGCGCCCGGTGCGGGCTCAGCTGCCGCCGCGGGCGGCGCCGGTGGCGGAGTCGTACTGCGAGGCATAGATGGTTCGCGCCTTCGCGGCCTGCGCATCGGGCACGCAGAGATAGACCTCGTGCCCCGGCCTGGCTTCGATGCGCAGGCCGCTCGAGCGCAGCATGGCCTCTACGCCCGCATGGTTCGGCGCCCACCAGTTGGTCGGGTCGCCCGCGAGCCGGTGCTCGATGAAGGCCATGCGCGGCCAGCCGCTTTCGAGCAGCGGTGTGCGGTCGTCGATGCCGCAGTCGGCGGTGCCGGCATACACCGAGTCGCCGGGCATGGTGAGGGTCTGGAACATCATCATGCGGCCGGTGCGCGCGGCCAGCAGGTCGAGCGCGAGCAGCGGATAGCGCAGGTGATAGAAGACGCCCATGAACCAGACCAGGTCGAAGCTCTCGCTGCTGCGCGCGAGGTCGTAGACCTCCATCTGGCGGAACTCGACCTTCGATTCGAGCCCGAGCCGGCCCGCCGCCCACCGCGCCTGCGCGAGGTAGTGCGCATCGACGTCGATGCCCAGCACCGAGGCACCGCGCCGCGCGAGTTCGAAGCTGTAGAAGCCCGCGTTGCAGCCGACGTCGAGCACGCGCCAGCCGCTCAGGTCCTCGGGCACGAAGGGCTTGATCTCCTGCCACTTGAAGTTCGGGAAGTCGCCGCCGAGAAAGTGCTTGGGCAAGGTCTGCACGCCGCCGGGCAGGTGCAGGTTGTGGAACCAGGGGCCGAGGGCTTCGATCTGTTCGCGCACGGCGTCCGTGGCAGTGTCGGCAGTGTTTCCGGGCTTCGTTGGCTGCGGGTGGTGCACGCGTTCTCCTTGGGTTTTCTTCACGCTGGCTCGCGCGCGGGCAACAGGGCGCGGGCATGGGCTTCGAGTTCGGCCGCGCGGTGGGCCGCGGTGTGCTCGGCAAGAATGCGCTGCCGCGCGCGCTCGCCCACGGCGCGGCGCTCTTCGTCGGGAAGGTCGCGCAAGAGCCGCAGCACTTCGGCGGGCGAGTCGGCCAGAAAGATTTCCCGGCCCGGCACCAGCAGCGTCTCGATGCCGTTCCAGCGGTCGCTGACGATCGGCGTGCCGCAGGCGGCCGCCTCGAAGATGCGCACGCTCGGCGACCAGCCGGCCTGGATCATGTCGGCGCGCGTGACGTTGAGCGTGAAGCGCTGCCGGCTGTAGAAGGCGCGGTGCTCGGCCGGCGGCAGGTGCGCCGTGTAGCGCACGTTGCGCGGCCATTCGATGTGCTCGGGATACTGCGCCCCGGCCACCTCGAAGCGCCCTTCGGCCCAGGCGCGGGCGGGCGCGAGCAGCAGCGCCTCGAGCGTGGGCTGGCGGTCGTCGCTGTAGGTGCCCATGTAGCCGAGGTCGCAGTCCTGCGCCACCGGCTCGGGGTAGTACAGGTCGGGGTCGACCGAGCAATAGAGCACGCGCGCGGCCGGCGAGCCGAACTCGCGTTCGAGCCGCGCGAGCGTCGGCCCGCCGGTGAACGACAGGTACATGCCGTAGCCCGCGATCTGGCGCGCGGCCAGGTAGCTGGTGCCGCCGCGCGCGAGCGCGGCCAAGGTCACGGGCGTGTCGATGTCGTAGAACGCGGTGCAGCCCTGCGCCTGCGATTGCACCCAGTCGCCCACCGCCACGCCGTCGGGCACGAAGGAGCCGACGATCACGAGGTCGGCCTCGGCCACGTCGGCCGCGTGGACGCGCTGCAGGCTCGGCAGGTCGGCATAGAGCGCGGTGCGGCCGAACGGTGGCTTCGGCAGGTCGCGGTGCCCGGCGTACCAGGGCACGTCGCGCTCGAGGAACAGCACGTCGTGGCCGCGCCGCACCAGCTCGCGCACCAGGCCGCGGTAGGTGGTGGCATGGCCGTTGCCCCAGGACGAGGTGATCGAGAGCCCGAGGATCACGATCCGGAGCGGCGTGGGCGTTGGAGCGCTCATGGGCTCACCTCCAGCGCCTCGGCCGTGTCGGCGCCCTCGAGCAGCGCCTCGAGCTGCGCCGCGCGGTGCGCGTAGGTGTGCTCGGCGAGCACGCGCCGCAAGGCGGCCTCGCCGACGCGGCGCGCGGTCGTCTCGTCGAGCGCCTCGACGTGGGCCGCGACCTCGTCGCCGCCCTGCGCCACCAGCACCTCGCTGCCCGGTTCGAGGAAGCGTTCGATGCCTTCCCAGGCGTCGGTGATCAGGCAGGCCGCAGAGCCCGCGGCTTCGAACACGCGCGTGGCGGGCGAGAAGCCGTAGCGCGCCATGCTGTCGCGGCTCACGTTGAGCACCGCCATCGGCGTGCGGTTGAAGGCGTTGTGGTCGGCCGTGTAGACATGGCCCACGTGGCGCACGTTCGAAGGCATGGCCTTGTCGCCCCAGCCGCTGCCGCCGAGCAGGAAGCGCCGGTCGGGCAGCAGGCTCGCGGCGCGCAGGAAGAACGCGTCGACCCGCGCCTCGCGGTCGGGCAGCCGGTTGCCCAGGAAGCCCAGGTCGGCCTCGAAGCGCGGGTCGGGCCCGACCGGATGGTGGGTCGACGGATCGAGCGCGTTGTAGATCGGCACGCACTCGCGCGCGCCGATGCGGCGATAGGCCTGCACCACGGGCTCGCCACCGCCATAGGTCAGCACCATGTCGTAGCGCGGCACCAGCGCATGGAAGGGATCGCCCGCATCGGCCTGCAGGCGGTCGAGCGTGGCGGGCGCATCGACGTCCCAGAACACCACGCGCGTGCCGGGGCCCTGCAGGTCGAGCACCGCTTTTTCGAGCAGCGCATCGAACACGCCGACGCCGCTGGCCTTCACCACCAGGTCGGCGCCGCGCGCCTGCTCGACCATGCGCAGCGCGTTCTCGTCGCCCTCGCCCGGGTAGACGATCACCTCCGCCCAGTCGGGGTCGTCCATGTCGCGGTGCTGCTGGCGGCCGAAGGCGTCGGGCTCGAAGAAGCGCACCCGGTGGCCGCGCTCGGCCAGGGCGCGGACGATGCCGCGGTAGTAGGTGGCGGCGCCGTTCCAGTAGGCCGACACCAGGCTCGAGGCGAAGAAGGCGATGTCCATTTTTTTTGCTTGCGGTTTCTTCATGCGGCAATGCTCCGGGGTTCGTTGTTCGGTTCGAGTTCGGCGTGGATGGCCAGCAGCTCATCCACCCGGTGGGCACAGGTGTGGCGCGCGCGAACGGTCTCGAGTCCCTGCTCGCGCAGCGCGCGCGCCAGCGCCTTGTCGTGCAGCACGTCGCGCAGGTGGCGCCGCATGGCGGCGCCGTTCTCGGCCACGAGAAAGTCGCGGCCCGGCGTGAACAGGCCTTCGGCGTCGTGCCACGGCGCCGACACCAGCGGGATGCCGCAGGCCAGCGCCTCGAACACGCGGATCGTCGGAATGCCGGGCAGCGCTTCCACATAGGGCCGGCGCGGCACGTGCACCGTGACGCGGTGCTGCGCGAACACGCGCGGCGCGCGGTGGTTCGGCAACCAGCCCGCATAGCGGATGCCGGCCGCGCGCAGCCGTTCGAGCGCGCGGTCGGGGTAGCGCACGCCATGCACGCGCGCGCGCAGGCGCAGCGCCTGCACCGGGTCGAGCAGGAACTCGCCGAGCTCGGCCTCGCGCTCGTCGTCGCCCCAGTTACCGATCCACACCAGGTCGCCCTCTTCCACCTCGTCGGCGAGCGGATGGAAGTGCCGGATGTCGGCGGCCTCGTGCCAGGTCCAGGCGCGGCGCGCCCAGCCCTTCTGTTCGTAGAGTTCGCGGATCACCTCGCCGAACGCGAGCACGCCGTCGTAATGCGCGAGGTCGTAGCCGGCCATGCTCTTCTCGTCGGTCACGCTGCGGTGGTGCGTGTCGTGGAAGAAGAGCCGGTAGCGCCCGCCGTCGCGCCGGTGCCTGCCAATGCGGGCGACCAGCGCATGGTCGTTCCATTCATGCACCAGCACCACGTCGGCACCGGCCAGCGCCTCGTCGAGGTCGAGCGTGGCGGGCTCGTACGTGATGCTGTGCAGCGCGGGGTAGACGCGCGCGAACTCCTCGATGGGCGCGTGCCCGTGCTCGGCCTCGAGGTTCACGCGGCTCCAGGCATCGTGCGGCTCGTACACGGCCAATTCGTGGCCGCGCGCGAGCAGCTCGCTGCAGATGCCGCGCAGGAAATGGGCATTGCCGTGGTTCCAGTCGGACACCAGCGAATGGCAGAACATCACGAAGCGCATGCAGCCTCCCGGGTGGTCTTTCGCACGCGCCTTCTGGGGGCGGCGGGGTGCGGCGGCGCCGCCAGCAGGCGCGCATAGGCGGCCAGGTAGGCATCGACCATGCGCTGCGGCGTGAACGCGCGCGCGCGTGCCAGCGCCTTCTGCGCCATCGCATCGCGCAGCGTGTCATCGCCGATCAGCCGCGCGAGTGCGGCCTGCAGCGCGGCGTGGTCGTCAGGCGGCACGTAGAGCGCGGCATCGCCCCAGACCTCGCGCAGGCTCGGTATGTCGCCGAGCACGAGCGCGCAGCCGGACAGGCCCGCTTCCAGTGCGCTGAGGCCGAAGGGCTCGTAGCGTGCGGGCAAGGCATAGATCGCGGCCTGTGCCATTTGGGCCGCCAGCGCCTCGGGCGCGAGCTCGCCAAGCCAGTCGACGGCCTTGGATTCCACCGCCGATGCCGGCGCATCGGGCGCTGCCGCGGCGCCGGCCACGCGCACGGGCCACGCGAGCGCCGGCGCCACGGCCTCCAGCGCCGCGAGGTTCTTGGCCGCGTCCCAGAGCCGGCCCGCCGACAGCACGAACGGCGCCTTCTGCGCGGGTGCGAACTTCGCAGGGTCGCGGCCATTTGGCAGCACGATGCCGCCGCGGATGTAGCGGTAGTCGAGCGCGAGCGATGCGAGCATCGCCTCGGTCGGGGCCGCGACGAGGTGCGCGCCTTCGAGCCCGTCGCGCACCACCTGGCGGTAGGCGTCCCACCGGGGCGGCGCCAGGCTGCGGTGCACCGCGCGCCACCATGAGGCCACGCACGAATGCGCCACCACGAGCTTGGGCGCCGCGAACGGCAGCGCGCCGAAGGCGAACTGGTTCAGGTGCACCACGTCGGGCCGCAGCGCGGCCGCGAGCCCGAGCAGCCACTCGCCAGCGCGCTCGACGTCGTGCCAGGGCGACTCCATCCATTCGAGCCGCCAGTTGCTCTCGTGCAGCGAGAAGCCGCTGCCGCCGCGCTCGAGCGCCGCGGCCTGGGCGCGCTGCGACGGCGTGAGCGGCGCGCCCATGGTGGCCAGCGACACGCGCACGCCGCGCGCGCCCAGCGCTGCGGCGAGTTCGACCGACTGGCTCCAGACACCGCCCACGGTGTCGGCCGTCATCAGCACGTGGCGGGGCACGGCCGCCTGCATCGTGTCAGCGCCCATAGATCGCATCCAGCACCGCCGCGACCTCCACAAGCCGCTCGATCGACGGGTCGTAGCGCCCGCCGTTGTTCGCGAGCGCGCGTGCCCAGTGCACGGCCGCGCGGCCGCCCCAGTCGTCGGGCGGCGACGCGAGCGGCTCGGCGCGCGTGCCCTCGAAGCGCTCTGCCGTGAAGTCGTAGAACGAGCCGCCCACGTTGCGCAAGGCCGCACCGCCGCGCGTGCCATGGAAGCTCGCCTCGATGACCGCATCGCGCCCGGCCGGCAGGTTCCAGGAACAGGCGAGCCGCACCACGCAGCCGCCCGCGACGTCGATCTGCGCGACCGCATGGTCCTCGACCACCGACGAGGTCGGCAGCGCGATGCGCCGCCCGCCCGCATGCAGCCGGCTCGACACGGCCTCCACTTGCGGAAAGCCCAGCGTCCAGAGCGCGAGATCGACCATGTGAATGCCGAGGTCGATGACGCAGCCGCCGCCCGAAAGCACCGGGTCGCGGAACCACGGCTTGTCGGGGCCGTAGGCGTTGTGGAACACCAAGTCGACCGCGTAGACCTCGCCGATGCCGCCGCCCGACACCAGCTCGCGGATGCGCTGCATGCCTTGGGTGCGCCGGTACGAGAGATCGACGTCGAGCAGCCGGTCGGCTCGCCGCGCCGCGGCGATCACGCCGCGCGTCTCGGCCGCGGTGCGCGCGAGCGGCTTCTGGCAGAACACGGCCATGCCGCGCGCGAGCGCCGCCTCGGCCTGCTCGGCATGCAGCGCGCTGGGCGTCGCGATGACGAGGCCGTCGAGGCCGCTGTCGAGCAGCGCATCGAGGCCGTCGAGCGCCGCAGCGCCGGGCGCCATCGCGCAGGCCGCATCGCGTGCCTCGGGCTCCGCATCGGCGATGGCCGCGATCTCGGCCGCGCCGTCGCGCGCGATGGCTTCCATGCGGTGGCGCCCGATCCAGCCGACACCGAGGAAGCCGAGGCGCGGCTTGCGCAGCGGTGCCGCGGCCGGCGCTTCGCGCGTGCCGAGGATGCCGTCGTCGGTCCTCACGTCGTCACCACCGCTTTCATGAAGCCGTCGGGCCGCGTGCGCGTGAGCTCCAGCGCCTCGCCGAGCCGGTCGAGCGGCAGGCGGTGAGTGAAAAGCGGCTCGGCGTCGAGCCGGCCCGCGGCCATCAGCTCGACCGCCTCGCGGATGCCCTGCACGTACATGCGCGGATCGCGCTCGTGCGCGTTGATCACGTCGATGCCGCGCCAGTTCCACATCTGCATGTTGACCTGGCGCGTGCCGTCCTGGTGGTAGCCCGCGACCACGAGCCGGCCGCGCTCGCCGGTGAGCTCGCCGGCGAGGTCGAGTGGCCACTGAAGGCCGACCGCCTCGATGACGCGCTCGCACATCTTCTCGCCCGTGAGGCGTTTCACCTCGTCGAGGATGCGCCAGTGGTCGTCCATCGCGATGGTGTGGGCAGCCCCCGCCTCGCGCGCCACCTCGAGCGCGAAGGGCCGGCGCGAGATCGCGATCACGCGCGCGCCCGCCTGCGCCGCGAGCCGCGTGAGGATCGCACCGAGAAACCCGATGCCCACGATCGCCACGGTCTGCCCCGCGCGAATCTCGCTGCGGCGAAAGATGTTGACCGCGCAGCCCAGCGGCTCGCCCGGCATCCCAACCGACGCCAGCGAGGCCGGCAGCGGCACCACCGCCGCGGCGTCGGCCACGTCGTATTCGGCATGCGCGCGGTAGGTGAGCGCGGCCACGCGGTCGCCGATGGCGAGGCCTTCGACGCCTTCGCCGAGCGCCGCCACGCGGCCCCAGCCCTCATGGCCCGGCGCGCCCGCGGGCTGCGGATATTCGAACCAGGAACGCCCTTCCCACAGCGGCAGGCTCGATGCACAGACGCCCGAGCCTTCGAGCTGCAGCAGCACCTGGCCCGCCGCGGGCTCGGGCTTGTCGACACGCTGGAGGATCGCCTGTCCGGGCGACGCAATGACGCTCGCCAGCATGCTCAACTCCCCCCCACCGCGAGCAGCGCGCGGCGCCGTGCGGTGCCCTGGGCCGCCTGCGGCTCGTTGCGCATCTGCTGCAGCCAGCGGTAGAGCCGCTCGACGCCTTCGCGCGCACCGATCGCGGGGCGCCAGCCCGTGGCCGCCTCGAAGCGGCGCGTGTCCGACACGTAGTAGCGCTGGTCACCGGTGCGCCAGTCTTCATGCGCGGTCGCGGGGCGCTGGCTGTCGAGCCGCTCGATCGCGTCGAGCAGGTCGAGCAGGCTGATGACGTTGCGCGGCCCGCCGCCGATGTTGAAGGCGCCGCCCGCGAGCTTGCCCATGTGGCGCTGCGCCAGCACGAAAGCATCGACGAGGTCGTCGATGAACAGGATGTCGCGCACCTGCTTGCCGTCGCCGAACAGCGTGATCGGCTCGCGGTCGAGCGCGCGCAGCAGGAAGTGCGCGACCCAGCCCTGGTCCTCGGTGCCGAACTGGCGCTGGCCGTAGATGCAGCTCATGCGGAACACCACCGTCTGCATGCCGTAGCTGCGCGCATAGTCGTGCACGTACTGGTCGGCCGTGCCTTTCGAGCAGCCGTAGGGGCTGTGAAAGTCGAGCGGCCGCGCCTCGGAGATGCCGTGGCCGGCAATCTCCGCCGCGACCGGGCGGTAGCGCTGATCCTCGAGCTCGAGCGCCACGTCCTCCAGCCCGCCGTAGACCTTGTTGGTCGAGGTGACGAGCACCGACGGCGGCACCCGCTGCGCACGCGCGGCCTCGAGCACGTTGAGCGTGCCGAGCGCGTTGATCGCGAAGTCCTCGCGCGGATCGGCCAGGCTCGTCGTCACCGCCACCTGCGCGGCGAAGTGGAACACATGGCCGGCCTTGGCCACGGCGCGCTCCACGGCGACGGCATCGCGGATGTCGGCCACCATCACCTCGAGCCCGCTCGCATGGTTCTGTTCGAGCCATTCGAGGTTGCGCTCCACGCCGGGCCGCGAAAGGTTGTCGAACACCAGCACGCGCTGGCCCTGCGACAGCAGCCGGTGCGCGAGGTTCGCGCCAACGAAGCCCGCACCGCCGGTGATGAGGGTGACGCGGTCCTTGCCGTTGAGCGCGCGCCGGGGAGTGAGTACGGCGTCGCGGCTGTTCATATGGCCAACCCGCGTGCCGAGAGTTCCGCGCTCGCCTGTGCGACGCGGTCTACCGCTGCCTGTCCTTCGAGCCACGCCGCGAGTTCGGCCAGGCCGTCCTCAAGCGTCACGCGCGGCGTGTAGCCGAGCACGCGGCGCGCCTTGGCGATGTCGGCATAGCAGTGGCGGATATCGCCGACGCGGTACTTGCCGGTGATCTCGGGGAGCAGGTCCTGCTTGCCCACGGCCTCGGCCACGCGCTCGGCGATGGCGCGCACGCTGTGGGCCTCGCCGCTGCCGATGTTGAAGACCTCGCCCGCGGCGGCGGGCATCTCGAGCGCGAGCCGCGAGGCGCGCGCGATGTCGTACACGCTCACGAAGTCGCGCTGCTGGTGGCCGTCCTCGAAGATCTTCGGCGGGCTGCCGTTGAGCAGCCGCGACGCGAAGATCGCGAGCACGCCGGTGTAGGGGTTGGACAGCGCCTGGCGCGGACCGTAGGCATTGAAGAAGCGCAGCGCCACGGTCGGGATGTTGTAGGCGCGGCCGATCATCAGGCACATGCGCTCCTGGTCGAACTTCGAGAGCGCATACACCGAGGCCAGCGCGGGCGGTTTCTCCTCGGGCGTGGGCGCGGGCACCAGCGCGATGCCGTCCTCGTCGCGCCATTCCCAGTCGCCGCGCCGCAGCTGCTCGAGCGTGCGCTCCTGCACGCTGCGCAGCTCGCCGCCTGCGGTGCGGTAGAGGCCTTCGCCGTAGAGGCTCATGCTCGAGGCCATGATCAGCCGCTTGACCGGCTTCTCGATCAGCGCCTCGAGCAGCACCGCGGTGCCGAGGTTGTTGACGCGCGTGTAGTGCGCCACCTCGTACATGCTCTGCCCCACGCCCACCGCCGACGCGTAGTGGTAGACCGCGTCGATGCCCTTGAGTGCGTTGCGCACCGCGGCCGGGTCGCACACGTCGCCGACCACCAGCTCCACATCGGATTCGAGGTAGTCGGGCCGTCGGGCCGCATCGCCGTGCACCTGGGGCGCGAGGTTGTCGAGGACGCGGACGCGATAGCCATGCGAAAGAAGCTCGTCCGCAAGATGCGAGCCGATGAAGCCGGCGCCGCCGGTGATGAGAATGTGCTGAGACATGAAACCCCTTCTTGTTTGATTCCGCCGCGGGCTCCGCGATGGGAAGACGGCGTGCGTCCAACGCCCTGGCGAAGCATCAAATTCGACGAAAGAACGCCGCGTCGATGTGCGAAGGTACTTACCTGAATGTAGGCAAGATGCCCTGTTACGCCACTGCAGAGTTGGCTCTGTGCATTGCGCGCATTTCACGTGCGCGAAGCGCTTCAAACCGGCGTAGATTGCAAGCAACAAAGCCGCACGGCTTTGCCGGTTCCACGTTCGCCGCGAGCGCATCGCGGCGGCACTCGCAAAGGTTTCCAACATGAGCAAGATACGTGTCGCAATCGTCGGTGTGGGCAACTGCGCCTCTTCGCTGGTGCAGGGTGTGCACTTCTATGGCAACGCCCGGGGCACCGACTTCATTCCGGGCTTGATGCATCCCGATCTCGCGGGCTACCTGCCCTCGGACATCGAGTTCAGCGCCGCCTTCGACGTGCATGCGAAGAAGGTCGGCCGCGACCTCGGCGAAGCCATCTACGAAGAACCCAACAACACGATCCGTTTCGCCGACGTGCCGAAGCTCGGCGTGCCGGTGCATCGCGGCCCCACGCACGACGGCATCGGTACCTATCTGAAGGATGTGGTGCCACTCTCTACCTCGCGCGCGCAGAACGTGGCGAAGATCCTCAAGGAGACGAAGACCGACGTGGTGGTCTCGTACCTGCCCGTGGGCTCCGAGAAGGCCACGCAGTGGTATGCCGAGCAGGTGCTCGAGGCCGGCTGCGCCTTCGTCAATTGCGTGCCGGTGTTCATCGCCTCGCGGCCCGAGTGGGAGCGGCGCTTCGCCGAGCGCGGGCTGCCGGTGATCGGCGACGACATCAAGTCGCAGGTCGGCGCCACCATCGTGCACCGCATCCTGACCGACCTGTTCAGGAAGCGCGGTGTGCGGCTCGACCACACCTACCAGCTCAACTTCGGCGGCAACACCGACTTCCTCAACATGCTCGAGCGCGAGCGGCTGCAGTCGAAGAAGATCTCGAAGACGCAGGCCGTGACGAGCCAGCTCGGCCATCCGATGAAGGTGGCCGACGTGCACGTGGGCCCGAGCGACCACGTGCCGTGGCTGGCCGACCGCAAGTGGTGCTACATCCGCATGGAGGGAACGACCTTCGGCAACGTGCCGCTGCAGTGCGAGGTGAAGCTCGAGGTCTGGGACTCGCCCAACTCCGCGGGCGTGGTGATCGACGCGGTGCGCTGCGCCAAGCTCGCGCTCGACCGCGGCGTGGGCGGCGCGGTGCTCGCACCGTCGAGCTACTTCATGAAGTCGCCGCCGCAGCAGTTCACCGACGACGAGGCACGCGAGCTCGTCGAAGCCTTCATCCGCGGCGATGCCGAAGCCTCTGCACCGCCCGAGCGCAAGACGCGCAGCACGCAGAACAAGCCCGCCATGCGCCATGCCGCCGCAAGGAGCAAGCTCGCATGATCGAAGCCGTCAAGTTTTGGAACGAACCCAACAACAAGTCGCACTGGGACCTCGAACTCGACCCCGACTGGTCGGCCTACGCGCAGATGGTGAAGCTGGCCTCGGCCGCGGTGCGCGCCGAGAACGCCGAACTCACCCAGGTGCTCGGCGGCATCTCGCCGATCGACGCGCACTTCATGGCGGGGCTGCGCGACCGCGGCGTGCTCGACGGACTCGACGCGGTGGCGGTGCATGGCTTTCCGCTCGACTGGAACAACTGGCTGATCCACGAATGGCCCGCGCGCATCGCCGAGATCGAGGCCGTCACGCACCTGCCGGTGTGGGTGACCGAGGTCGGCGTCTCGACCTTCGGCGCCGAGGAGGTGCAGGAGTTCGGGCTGCGCCGCACGGCCGAGCTGCTGGTCGGCCGCGTGCCGCGCATCTTCTGGTATTCGCTCTACGACCTGCCGCAGGCCTGGCCCGCCACCACGCGGCACCGCGAGGCCGAGGGGTCGAGCTACTACCGGCACTTCCACATGGGGCTGCTGCGCGAGGACGGCACGCCCAAGCTGGCCTGCGAGCAGTTCGCGGCCTACACGCCCGCGATGGGCATCTGCCAGTGGTTCCACTTCGAGGACCACCGGCTCGACGATGCGGTGCGCTGGCTCCAGCGCCTGGGCGTGCGCCAGTTGCGCACCGGCCTTAGCTGGGCCGACAGCTTCCGGCCCGATGCCGATGCCTGGTTCGACCGCCAGATGCGCGCGCTCGAACCGTTCGACGTGACGCTGACCTTCTGCTTCACGCCCGAGCACCGCGGCATCGCGCCGCATCACACGAGCCCGCCGCAGCAGCCCGAAGAGTTTGCCGAGTTCTGCGCGCGCATGGTGCGGCGCTATGCGCCGGCGAGCGGCTATGCGTCGAACCGCGCGTGCAGCGTGATGCCCTTCGCCGACACCGGCACCGCGGCCCCTTCGCGCGCGCTGGCGCGCTGAACCGGCGACAGCTCGCCGGCCGACAGCAGGCCATCGAAGTACTCGATGGTCCTGCGCAGGCCCTCCTCGATCTGCACGCTGGGCTCCCAGCCGAACATCTGCCGCGCGAGCCGCACGTCGGGGCGGCGCTGCATCGGATCGTCCGACGGCAGCGGTGCGAAAGTGAGCTTCGACGATGAGCCCGTGAGCCGGATCACCATCGTGGCGAGGTCGCGCACGGTGAACTCCACCGGGTTGCCGATGTTTACCGGCCCCGGCGCGCCGGGCTCGGCTTCCATGAAGCGGTGCAGCCCCTCGACGAGGTCGTCGACGAAGCAGAAGCTGCGCGTCTGCAGCCCCTCGCCATAGACCGTGATCGGGTCGCCGCGCAGCGCCTGCACGATGAAGTTCGACACCACGCGGCCGTCGCGCGGATGCATGCGCGGGCCGTAGGTGTTGAAGATGCGCGCCACGCGGATGTCGACGCCGTGCTGGCGGTGGTAGTCGAAGAACAGCGTCTCGGCGCAGCGCTTGCCCTCGTCGTAGCAGCTGCGCACGCCGATCGGATTGACCTTGCCCCAATAGCTCTCGGGCTGCGGATGCACGTCGGGGTCGCCGTAGACCTCGCTGGTCGAGGCCTGCAGGATGCGCGCATGCACGCGCTTGGCGAGCCCCAGCATGTTGATCGCGCCGTGCACGCTGGTCTTGGTGGTCTGCACCGGGTCGTGCTGGTAGTGCACCGGCGAAGCCGGGCAGGCCAGGTTGTAGACCTGGTCGACCTCCACGTAGAGCGGCAAGGTCACGTCGTGTCGCATCAGCTCGAAATGCGGATTGCCCAGCAGGTGCTCGACGTTGCGGCGGGTGCCGGTGAAGAAGTTGTCGACGCACAGCACGTCGTGCCCCTGCGCGAGCAGGCGCTCGCAGAGATGGCTGCCGAGGAAGCCGGCGCCGCCGGTCACGAGGATGCGGCGTTGGGTGTTGTAGATACGCATGTTGTTTTCCTTTTTTGTTTCTTCAGTGAACCGGAAGGCGGCGTTGCTCCCTCCCCCTCCGGGGGAGGGTTGGGGTGGGGGCCAGCGGCGCTACAACTGCCAGCGCCCTGCCTGCCCCCATCCCAGCCTTCCCCCAAAGGGGGAAGGAGCCTGGCGCGCTGCACGCCACCTGCAGCCGATGCAACAAAGGGCGGAATTGCTCCCTCCCCCTCTGGGGGAGGGTTGGGGTGGGGGCCTGCGGCCTTACAACTGCCAGCGCCCTGCCTGCCCCCATCCCCGCCTTCCCCCGGAGGGGGAAGGAGCCTGACGCGCTGAAGTTGATGCCCGATTCCATTTCAGCGACCGATCGCCAGGTAGTCGAAGCCCTGCGAGCGGATCTCCGGGTCGTAGAGGTTGCGGCCGTCGAAGATCAACGGCTGCTTCAGCACGGACTTCAGCGCGCTGAAGTTCGGGCTCTTGAAGGCCTTCCAGTCGGTGAGCACCACCAGCGCATCGGCGTTCTCGGCCGCCTGCATCGGGCTGTCGACATAGCGCAGCCGCGCGACGAGCTCGGGCATGCCGTCGAGGTCGGCCGCGATCACCTTGCGCGCCTCGGCCATCGCGACCGGGTCGTGCGCCACCACCTCGGCACCGCGCACCAGCAGCGCCTTGACGACGATGCGGCTCGGCGCCTCGCGCATGTCGTCGGTGTCGGGCTTGAAGGCCAGGCCCCAGACGCCGAAGCGGCGCCCGCGCAGGTCTTCGCCGAAGCGGCGCACGATCTTCTCGACCAGCACCTGCTTCTGCGCGTCGTTGACGGCGCGCACGGCCTCCAGCACCTGCAGGCGCTGGCCGTGCGTGGCGGCCGTGTGCACCAGCGCCTGCACGTCCTTCGGGAAGCAGCTGCCGCCATAACCAAGGCCTGCATACAGGAAGCTGTAGCCGATGCGCGGATCGGAGCCGATGCCGCGGCGCACCTGCTCGATGTCGACCCCGACCTTCTCCGCCAGGTTGGCGAGCTCGTTCATGAAGCTGATGCGGGTGGCCAGCATCGCGTTGGCCGCGTACTTGGTGAACTCGGCCGCCTTCACGTCCATGTGGATCATGCGGTCGCGCTGTCGATTGAAGGGTGCATAGAGCCGCGTCATCACCTCGCGCGCGGTGCGCCCGGCTTCGCCCGCTTCGGTGCCGATCACGATGCGGTCGGGCCGCATGAAATCGTCGACGGCCGCGCCCTCCTTCAGGAACTCGGGGTTCGAGACGATCGCGAGCGGAATGCCCTGCAGGCTGCTGCCGGCCGCGGGGTCGCCACTGGCACGGCGCTGCGACAGCTCTTCCTCGATGGCCGCGCGCAGCCTGCTCGCGGTGCCGACCGGCACGGTCGACTTCTCGACCACGACCTTGAAGCCCTGCATGTGGCGCCCGATGCTGCGCCCCGCGGCCAGCACGTACTGCAGGTCGGCGCTGCCGTCCTCGCCGGGCGGCGTGCCGGCCGCGATGAAGACCAGGTCGCCGTGGTGGACCGCGCGCGCCACGTCGGTGGTGAAGTCGAGCCGCCCGGTGCGCACGTTGCGCTCGATGAGCTGCGGCAGTCCCTCTTCATGGATCGGCACGCCGCCCGAGCGGAGGATGTCGACCTTGCGTTCGTCGACGTCGAAGCAGATGACTTCATTGCCGATTTCCGCGAGGCAGCTGCCCGTGACGAGGCCGACGTAGCCGGTACCGAGGACTGAGATTTTCATGAGTGGGATGAACGGGTTGAGCGCGTGGCGTGGCGAGTTGCGTGTGATGTAAGCCTGTTGAAAAAAACCTAGCAGAAATCTTTTGGAGAAGGAACAGGACAGCACCGTGGCGCGCGATGGACTGCATTGATGAGCGGGAACGGCGCCACACTGGATGCAATGTCGAACTGGACACCCAACTTCAACTGGATCACGCAGCAGCTCGCCGTGGGCGGCAGCTTTCCGTCGGAGCAGGCCGAGGCGCTTGCAAGCGCGCACGGCATCCGTGCGGTGGTCGACCTGCGCGAAGAGGCCAAGGATGACGAGGCGCTGCTGCAGCGCCATGGCATCACGCTGCTGCACCTGCCGACCGAGGACATGTGCGGCGTCGATGCGCCGCAGCTCGACGCGGGCGTGGCCTTTGCCAACGAACGGCTCGATCGCGGCGACCGACTGTTGATCCATTGCGAGCACGGCATCGGCCGCTCGGCCACGCTCGCGCTCTGCGTGATGGTCTCGCGCGGCGCGGCGCCGCTCGCCGCGCTCGAACGCATGAAGGACCGGCGCGCGCTGGTGTCGCCATCGCCCGCGCAGTTCGCATGCTGGAGCGAATGGCTCGCGCGCCATCGCACGCTGCGGCGCGCACCCTGGGAGGTGCCCGACTTCGACGCCTTCCAGGCCATTGCCTACCGCCACCTGCAGCACGGCTGATGCGGGTCTTCGGCGACGCCGTGCGACGCGAGCCCGTGGCGCTCAAGCTCACAAGGCTGCGCACCCAGCTCGCCGCTGCGCGCGCCTCCCCGACCGGCATGGCGCGGCACGGCCTGCTGGTCGACGCGCTGATCGAGGCCGGCGAGCTCGCGCAGGGCATCGCCGACGCGCGCTTCGCGGCGGCCGGCCGGCGCGATGCGCACTGGCCCGATGCCGCGGCAGCGATGGCGCTGGCCATGGCGATGGCGCGGCTGTGCGCGCGCTCATGGCAGAGCGGGTTCGTCCAGGGGCCCGGCGATGCGCAGGCCGAAGAAGCGCGGGTCGCCGCCTGCGAGGCCGCCCTGCCCTCGACCGAGCTCGAGGTGAAGCAGCCCGAGGGCTTCGCCTTCTACGCGCTCTACCCCGAGGCCTTCCTGGCCGCGGCCGCACCGCTTGGCGAGCGGCCGTGGCGCGTCATCGGCCTGCGCAGCATCGGCACCACGCTGGCGGCGATGGTGGCGAGCGCGCTCGGCGACGACGCGCCGCTGACGCTGCGGCCCGTCGGCCATCCGTTCGACCGGCGCGTCGCGTGGGATGGCGGCGCGCTGGCGATGCCCGGCGCGCACCACGCGGTGGTCGACGAAGGACCGGGCCTCTCGGGCTCGTCGGTCGCCGGGGTGCTGCGGCAGTTGCGCGCCGAGGGCGTGCCGCCCGATCGCATCCATCTGTTCCCCGGGCACGGCAATGGACCGGGCGCGCAGGCCAGCGCCGAGACGCGCGCGCTCTGGGCCGCCACGCCGACGCATGTGGCCGGCTTCGACGAACTGATCCTGCACGCGGCGGAACCGGCGCATCGGCTGCAGCGTTGGGTCGAGGCGGTCGTCGGGCCGCTGGCTTCGCCGCTCGAAGAGACCACGGGCGGCGGCTGGCGCGGCGCGCTTGGCGTGGCGGCCGGCGTGCAGATGCCGGCCCATCCATGGCAGGAGCGCCGCAAGTTCCTGGCGCGCACCGTCGACGGCCGCACATGGCTCGTGAAGTTTGCCGGCCTCGGCCATGCGGCGCGCGAGCGCTTCGCCTGCGCGGGGCAACTGGCGGCCGCGGGCTTCTCGCCCGCGGTGGCGGGGCTGTGCCATGGCTTCCTCGTAGAGCGGTGGCATGCGGAGATGACGCCGCTCGGGCCCGACCGGCTCGCCGATTCGGCGCTGTGCGCGCGGCTCGTCGAACGCGTGGCGGACTACATCGCCTTTCGCGCGCGCAGCTTCTCGGCGCCCGGCGAAGGCGGCGCCTCGCTGCAGGCGCTGCACGACGCGGCCCGGCACAACGGCCTCGAGGCGCTCGGCAACCGGGGCGCGGCCGCGTGGGACCACCATGGCCGCGAGGCGGCGCGGCTGCAATCGCGCGTGCGCCCGGTGCGCACCGACAACCGCATGCATGCGTGGGAATGGCTCGCCGACGGCAACCGGCTGCTCAAGACCGATGCGGTCGACCACCATGCGGGTCACGACCTCGTCGGCTGCCAGGATCCGGCCTGGGATGTGGCGGGCGCGATCGCCGAGTTCGGCCTGGGCGGCGCCGAAAGCCGCCGGCTGGCGGAAGGCTTGGCGCGGCGCGGCTGCGCGATCGACGCGGCGCTGCTGCGCTTCTGCGTGCCGGCGTACCTTGGGTTCCAGCTCGGGCACTTCCATCTCGCGGCACAGGACGCCACGGCCGGCCCCGAAAGAACATGCCTTGCGCTGCACGCCGACCGCTATGCGCAGATGCTGCAGCACCGCCTCGCCGACGGCTGAGCGAACCAAAGCGTTCAGTGCCTCGCCGCATGTAGTCTGCATTTGCAGCCCACACGAGAAACGCTCCTACGTACCACGGCAGTCGCCGCACCGAATCTGCAGCCAGGGTGAAACGACACCGGCTCGACAACCTTTTTTGTTTTCTCTCGTGGGTGCGAGTTGGGCGGCGGCCTTGACGGTCGCCGCTCCTTTTTTTGCGGACACCTTTCTTCTCGTTCCAAGATGACGACCCTCGAACTGCTGTTCGCACGCGCCAACCGGCGGCGGTCCTGGCGCCGGTTGCTCGGCCTTTGCATCGTTGCGGCCGGCCTGGTCTTTCTTGCGCTCGAAGCGTTCGAGGCGGTGGCATTGGGCGATGCCCGCGTCCGAGGCGCGCTGCTCGGCGGTTCGCTCGCCGCGCTGGCCACGGCGCTCGGCACGCTGCCGGTGCTGCTGTCGCACCAGTTCTCGCAGCGCAGCTTCGACACCATGCTCGGCTTCGGCGCCGGCGTGATGCTCGCGGCCACCTCGTTCTCGCTCGTCATCCCCGCGCTCGAGGCGGCCGGTGCGCAGGGCTTCGGTTCCTGGGGCGCGGGCGGCATCGTGGGCGGCGGCGTGCTGCTGGGCGCGGCGCTGCTGCTGGCGATCGACCGCGTCGTGCCGCACGAGCATTTCATCAAGGGCGTCGAAGGGCCGCCGGCCATCAAGCTCAAGCGCGTCTGGCTCTTCGTGCTGGCGATCGCGCTGCACAACCTGCCCGAGGGGCTGGCGATCGGCGTGGCCTTCGCGGGCTCCGACCCGGTGGCCGCCACCGCGCTCGCGACCGGCATCTCGATCCAGGACGTGCCCGAGGGCATGGTCGTCGCGCTCGCGCTGCGCGGCGTGGGCTACGGCCGGCTCGCATCGGCGAGCCTGGGCGTGGCGTCGGGGCTGGTGGAGCCGGTGATGGCGGTGCTCGGCGCCACGCTGGTGACGCTGACCGCGAGCCTTTTGCCCTGGGGCCTGGCGCTCGCGGCCGGCGCGATGCTGTTCGTCATCAGCCACGAGATCATTCCCGAGTCGCACCGCCAGGGCCACGAAGCCTTCGCCACCGGCGGGCTGATGCTCGGCTTCGTCGTGATGATGGTGCTCGACACCGCGCTCGGATGAAGAGGCGGGCCATGACCGCGCTCGACCTGCTCAACCTCGATGTGCTGCTCGCGCGCAGCGTGCTGCTGCGCACCGACTACATGCAGGCGCAGGACCGCGTGCGCCAGGCGCTGGCCCGGCGCCACGGCGAGGCCGGCCAGCACGGCGCGTCGGAGGAAGACTTCGACGACCTCGTGGTGGCCATGACCCGCTCGCTCGCGGCCGACGCGCGCTACCTGTGCACGCTGGCGGTGACGGTGCGCTGCATCATCGAGCGGGCCAAGACCTCCGTTTAGCTTCCGAGTGCAGGCTTGGCGATCATCAGCCAGAACAGCGCCAGGAACAGGAAGAACGCCGGCACGCCGAGCGCCACCCACCACTTGAAGAGCAGCCAGTAGCGCGGCGGCAGCGGCCTGCCCTCGCGCGCGGCCTCGGCGGCCAGGTCGCGCAGGCGCATCTGCAGCCAGACCACGGGCAGCCAGCAGGCGATCGCGAGCGCGTAGCAGACGATCGACGCCTTGAGCCACGGCGTGGAGAGTGGCAGGCCCATGCGCTGCACGAGCATGAAGCCGGTGACCGGCTGCAGCACCGCGGTGGTCGCGGTGAAGAGCCAGTCGGCGCGCACCACCATGCGCGCCACCACCGCCACCGCGCGCACGTCGCGCGACAAGGTGGTCGCAAGCAGGTAGAAGGCCGAGCCGATGCCCGTGCCGAACAGCAGCGTGGACGAGATCACGTGGACGTATTTCAGGACGAAGTATTCCATGGCGGCTTGTTCTCCTTCTGCTTCGGTCGGCGGGGCGGCTCCATCGCCCAGAGCAGCGCGATGGCGGCGGCCATCGGCACGTTCTTCGACAGCGGGCCGAAGGGGTGGAGCCAGAACTCGGGCATGGCCCAGGTGATGGCGGCCGTGTAGAAGGCCATCAATGCGAGCTGCAGCGGCCACAGCAGGCGCGCGCGCCAGGCGGCCGACAGCGCCACCGTGCCGACGCCGAGCGCCAGGTCGAACAGCGCCGCGCCGTTGAGCAGCCATTCGGCCAGCGCGCCGTGCGCGCCCACGCGCGCGAGCAGCGCCAGGCTCTGGTCGCGCGGATAAAGGCCGATCGACACCACGAAGGTCCAGATCCACACGGCCGCCACCGACCAGCGCAAGAGCGGCAGCATCCACTGCAGCCACGCAGTGCGCCGCAGCGCCTCGGCAGCTTGCGCCGGCACGAAGCCGCGGTGCGAGCGCGGCGGCCGCCCGAGCCACAGCGCGAACTCGTCGGCCGGCGCCGCATTGCCCTGGAGCAGCATGCCCGCGGTGTCGGCATCGAGGAAGCTGCCCCGCCAGTGCCCCGCGAGCCGCGCGCCGAAGCGGAACAGGCCTTCGGGCAGCGGCAGCACCCAGGCGCCGCGCGCATGGCCGAGTTGGCGGCGCAGGTCGGCCAGGTAGTCGCCGAAGCGCACCGGCTCGGGCCCGACGAAGGCGATGGTGCGGCTGCGCACGGGGCGCGCCTCGGCCAGCGCGACCACGCCCGCGACCACGTCGTGCAGATGCACCGGCTGCACCTGCTGGCGCCCGCCGCCGGGCAGCGCCAGCAGCGGCATCACGGCCAGCGCGGCGAACAGGCGGGCACTCGCGCCCTCGTCGCCCCAGACCAGCGACGGCTGCACGATGGCCGAGGCCACGCGGCACTCGCGCAGGTGCCGGTCGGCGGCGCCCTTGCTGCGGTGGTAGGCACTCTCGGCGCTCACCGCGGCGCCGAGCGCCGAAACCTGGATGACGAGCGCGGCGCCCACGGCGGCGCAGGCGTCGAAGAGCTGCACCGGCGCAAGGTGATGGATCGCGTCGAACTCGCCCTGGCTGCGCTCGCGCAGCACGCCCGCCGCATTGATGACCACGTCGCCGGCGCGCAGGTGGGCGGCCCAGAACGATGCGGGCGGCACCTGCATCAGGTCGGCGCCGAGCCACTGCGTGTGCGACTGCGGCCAGGTGGCTTCGGCACGCGCCCGCTCGGGCTCGCGCGCGGTGCACAGCAGATCGGCGCCGCGCGCCGCGAAGGCGGCGGCGAATGCGCGGCCCAGAAAGCCCGAGGCACCGACGATCACCACGCGCATGGCCGGCCTTTCGTCACCATGCGGCGGCCATCTTCAAGGCCGCGGCGGGCGGTTGGCCACCGCGCAGCCGAGCGCCAGGCCGACCGCAAAGCTCGCATAGACCGTGGCCATGGCCGTGCGGGACAGGTGGTGCTCGAACCCGGGCGTCAGCCGGCGCGGCGTCGCGAGATAGTCGACGGCGCAGGCCGTGGCCGCCGCGACGCCGGCACCCGACAGCGCCGCAGGCACCGACTGCGCGGGCCTGCGGTTGGCGTGGAGCCAGGCGTAGAGCACCGCCCAGAAGGTGGCCGAGCCGTGGTGGATGGCGTAGCCGATCAGCGTGTGGCGCAGCGACGGCGACTTGCGCAGCAGCGCGGTGCGGTCCCATATCCAGTGGCTGGTCGCGTTGGTCGGCGCGCTGGCGCTGGCGACCTGCCGGCGCCCACACACCGACAGCGTGATCGTCGAGGCCACGCTGGCAAAGGCGCCCGCGATCAGGCCGGTGCGCAGCGCCGAGCGGCGCGGCGGCGAGGCGCCCGCGCCGGTGGCGGACGAAGGCAGTTGCGGATGGTCTGGCTGCGGCATGCGCGGAGCATCGCCGCAGCGCCGGCGCACGCGCGTGCGATGCGGAGCACGCCCGCGTAGGCAGGCATCGCCAGGGAGCCGAGCCGCTGTCCGACACCCCGCCCGCGCCCCCGGGGGCAGCGTGGTGGCACTGTATTGAAGGGGTGAACCGAGAATGATGAAGACCCAACAAGCCAAGAGCGACGAGCGCGACAACAAGCGCGTGTTCCGCTGGGGCATCGGCGCGGCGATCACGGTGCTGCTGCTGGCGCTGCTCTACAACCTGCTGATCCAGACGCGCGAGGAAGGCCCGGTCAAGCCCGAGACGCCGACGCAGCCCGCGCCGCAGGTACAGACCACGCCCGGCACGGGCAGCGCACCGGCCGCGCCGGGCAGTCCGACACGTCCTTAGCCGGGCTCCAAGCGGCTACCGCGGCGGCTTCGCCTTGGCGGCACGCCGCAGGCATTCGATGAGCTGCTGCGTGCTCGGCGTGCGCCTGCGGCCGCGCAGCGTGATGAGGCCGACCGGCGGCAGATCGATCGGCACCGCGACCGGCAGCACCTTGAGCATGCCCTGCCGCTCGAAATGGCGCGCGACCGATCGCGCCATGAAGGCCACCGCATCGCGCTGCTGCACGAAGCTGACCTGCGCCAGGAACGAGGCCGATTCGATGATGTCGGCTGGCGGATGCACGCCGTCGCGGAAGAACATCTGGTCGAGCTTGACGCGCAGCGAGGCCCAGGGCGGCGGCATCACGCAAGGCTCCTTGGCGAGCCCGGCGAAGTCGAGGCGGCGCTTCGACGCGAGCGCATGTCCGGGCCGCACCACCACCGCCATCGGCTCGGCATGCAGCGCCTCGGTCTCGAGGTCGGGCGCGGCATAGCCGGGCTCGAGCCGGCCGACGAAGAGGTCGAGCTCGCCGAGGCGCAGCTTCGGCAGCAGGCGCGTGAGATCGCCCTCCTCGACCAGCACCGTGGTCTGCGCCGAGCGCGCCTTGAGCATCTCGACCGCACGCGCGAGCAGCACCGGCGTGGCGACCACCATCGCGCCCACGCTGGTGCGGCCCGCGGCACCGCTCGCGACCGCGGCGATCTCGTCGCGCGTGCGGTCGTAGTCGGCCAGCACCGAGCGCGCAAAGCGCACCACGCTGTCGCCGTAGGGCGTGGGTTCGGTGCCGCGCGTGGAGCGCTCGAACAGCGCCAGTCCGAACATGCGTTCGATCTCGGCGAGCGATTTGGACACCGCGGGCTGCGTGACCGACAAGAACTCCGCGGCCCGGCCCAGGTGCCTGAACTGGTCGAGCGCCACGAGCATCTGCAGGTGGCGCAGCTTGAGGTTGGAACGAAGGACGCGGTCGATCTGGCTCATAGGGTGCTTTCGGCGGCGACATAACCGACAGGCTATGAAGCGAGTCCGCTATTTCATTGGATTGCAATGATTGTCTGCTGAAGAATGCGCCTGGCCTTTCGAACCCGACAACGGAGACAACAAATGAGCATCCACCGCACCCTTCCCCGCCGCCAGCTCGTCCTTGGCGGCCTCGGCGCCGCCGCGCTGGCCGCCACCACCGGGCGCGCCTTCGCGGCCGACTACCCCGAGCGCCCGATCACCTTCATCTGCCCCTGGCCGGCCGGCGGCACCGCCGACCGCTCGATGCGCGCGATCTGCCTGGTGGCGGCGCGCGAACTGGGGCAGCCGATCGCGCTCGAGAACCGCGCCGGCGCCTCCGGGATGATCGGCACCATGGCGCTGGCCTCGGCCCGCCCCGACGGCTACACCATCGGGCAGATCCCGATCTCGGTCACGCGCTTCTCGCAGCTCGGCACGGTGCAGTTCGATCCGCTCAAGGATTTCACCTTTCTCGCGCGCACCTCGGGCCAGACCTTCGGCATCGCGGTGCATGCGAATTCACGCTTCAAGTCGCTGGCCGACCTGGTGGCGCAGGCCAAGGCCAAGCCCGGCGCGATCAGCTATGCGCATGCGGGCGTCGGCGGTGCCACGCACGTGGGCATGGAGCAGTTCGCGCTGGCGGCCGGCGTGCAGTTGAACGCCATCGCCTACAAGGGCGGCTCGGCCGCGCTGCAGGGCGTGCTCGGCGAGCAGGTCGACGTGCTGGCCGACAGCAGCTCGTGGGCGCCGCACGTGGAAGGCGGCAAGCTGCGCCTGCTCGCCACCTGGGGCGAGGCGCGCACGCCGCGCTTCAAGGACACGCCCACGCTCAAGGAGCTGGGCTACGACGTGGTGGTCGAGGCGCCCAACGGCATCGGCGCGCCGCGCGGCCTGCCGCCCGCGGTGGAGAAGAAGCTGCGCGACGCCTTCCGCGCGGCGGTGAACAGCGACGAGTTCAAGAAGGTGGCCGAGAGCATCGACGCCCCCGTGATGTACCAGGACGGCCCCGACTACCGCAAGTTCGTGGAGGCCGTGTACCGGCAGGAGACCGAGCTGATCCGAAAGCTCAACCTCAAGGAGCTGATGGCCAAGGGCTGAACGACATGAAAGACGCCCGCCTGCTGCGCCTGCACCCGAACGACAACGTGCTGGTGGCCAAGAGCCCGATCGCACTCGGCGAGACGATCGCCGGCTTCGGCGTGCGCGCGCGCGCCCAGATTCCCGCGGGCCACAAGATCGCCGCGCGCGCCATCGCGGCCGGCGAGCAGGTGAAGAAGTACGACACCGTGATCGGCGTCGCGTCGCGCAGCCTGGAGGCCGGCGACTACGTGCACAGCCACAACCTGACGCTGGTCGACACGTACCGCGACCCGGGCTTCTGCCAGGACGTGCGGCCGGTCGACTACGTGCCCGAAGCGGAACGCGCGGGCTTCATGGGCTTCGTGCGCGCCGACGGGCGCGTGGGCACGCGCAACTTCATCGGCATCCTGTCGTCGGTCAACTGCTCGGCCACGGTCATCAAGCGCATCGCGGCCCACTTCACGCCCGAGCGGCTCGCGGCCTTTCCGAACGTGGACGGCGTGGCGGCCTTCGCGCAGACCAGCGGCTGCGGCATGTCGTCGCCGAGCGAACATTTCGACGTGCTACGCCGCACGCTCGCGGGCTATGCGCGCCATCCCAACCTGGCCGGCGTGCTGATCGTCGGCCTGGGCTGCGAGCGCAACCAGGTCGATGCGCTGGTCGATTCGCAAGGGCTCGAACAGGGCCGGCTGCTGCGCACGCTGGTGATGCAGGAAGTGGGCGGCACGCGCCAAACCATCGAGGCCGGCATCCGCGCGGTGGAAGAGATGCTGCCCGAGGCCAATGCCGCGGTGCGCACCCGCGTGGGCGCGCAGCACCTGAAGGTCGGGCTGGAATGCGGCGGCTCGGACGGCTTCTCGGGCATCACCGCGAACCCCGCGCTCGGCGCCGCGATGGACCTGCTGGTGCGCCACGGCGGCACGGCCATCTTGAGCGAGACACCCGAGATCCACGGCGTGGAGTTCATGCTCACGCGGCGCGCCGCCACGCCCGAGGTCGGGCAGAAGCTGCTCGACCGGCTGGCCTGGTGGGAGCGCTATGCGGCGGGGCAGAACGCGCAGTTCAACGGCGTGGTGGGCCATGGCAACCAGGCCGGCGGGCTCGCGAACATCTTCGAGAAGTCGCTCGGCTCGGCGATGAAGGGCGGCACCACGCCGCTGCAGGCGGTGTACGAATATGCGGAGCCTATCGACAAGGCCGGCTTCGTCTTCATGGATTCGCCGGGCTACGACCCGGTGGCCGTGACCGGCCAGATCGCGAGCGGCGCGCAGCTGATCTGCTTCACGACCGGGCGCGGCTCGATGTTCGGCAGCAAGCCGGCGCCGACGATCAAGCTCGCGAGCAACACGCCGATGTTCCGCCGCCTCGAAGAAGACATGGACATCAACTGCGGCGTGGTGCTCGACGGCGAGCTCAGCGTGCCGCAGCTCGGCGAGCGCATCTTCGAACAGATCCTGCGCCATGCCTCGGGCGAGCGCACGCGCAGCGAGGCGCTCGGGCTGGGCGACCATGAGTTCGTGCCCTGGCACCTCGGCATCGTGAGCTGAGCCCCTTATTTTCAGAACCACAGACATGCTCACCCTCTCCCGCCCCGACCTTCAGCGCAGCGCGAACTTCATTGCCGGCGAATGGCAGCGCCCGGCCGGCCGCCTGCTCGACGTGACCGACCCGGCGACCGGCGCGTCCATTGCGCAAGTGCCCGATTCCGATGCCGCTGTCGCCCGCGCCGCGGTCGATGCGGCGCATGCCGCGTTTCCGGGCTGGCGCCGCACGCCGGCCAAGCAGCGCGCACAGATCCTCAAGCGCTGGAACGACCTCGTGCTCGCCCATCAGGACGACCTGGGCCGCCTGATCTCGCGCGAGCAGGGCAAGCCGCTGGCCGAGGGCATCGGCGAGGTCGCCTATGCGGCGAGCTACATCGAGTGGTTCGCCGAAGAGGCGACGCGGGCCAACGGCGAGGTGATCCCCGCGCCGGTGCCCGGCCGCCGCATGTTCGCGCTGCGCGAGCCCGTGGGCGTGGTGGCCGCGATCACGCCCTGGAACTTTCCGGCCGCGATGATCGCGCGCAAGATCGCGCCGGCGCTCGCGGCCGGCTGCACCGTGGTCTGCAAACCGGCCGAAGACACGCCGCTGACCTCGCTTGCTTTGGTGGCGCTGGCGGCCGAAGCCGGCGTGCCCGCGGGCGTGCTCAACATCGTGACGGCCTCGCGCGAGCGCACGCCGGAGGTGGTCGATGCCTGGCTCGACGACGCGCGCGTGCGCAAGATCACCTTCACCGGCTCGACGCCCGTGGGCAAGCACCTGGCGCGGCGCTCGGCCGACACGCTCAAAAAGCTCTCGCTCGAACTCGGCGGCAACGCGCCTTTCATCGTGTTCGACGATGCCGACCTCGAGGCCGCGGTCGACGGCCTGATGGCGGCCAAGTTCCGCAACGGCGGCCAGACCTGCGTCTGCCCCAACCGCGTGTTCGTGCACGAGGCCGTGCACGAGCGCTTTGCCGCACTGCTCGTCGCCCGCGTGGCCGCGCTGCACGTGGGACCCGCCTCGAACGAGGCTTCGCAGATCGGCCCGATGATCAACGCGCGCGCGGTCGAGAAGATCGAGCGCCACGTGCACGACGCCACCGCGCGCGGCGCGCGCGTGCTCACCGGCGGCACCCGGCTGCCCGCGCTCGGGCCCAACTACTTCGCGCCGACCGTGCTGGCCGATGCCGACGCGACGATGGCCTGCGCCTGCGAAGAGACCTTCGGCCCCGTGGTGCCGCTGACGCGCTTCGCGGACGAAGCCGAGGTGATCGCCCAGGCCAACGACACGCCCTTCGGGCTGGCCGCGTACTTCTATTCGCGCGACGTGCGCCGCATCTGGCGCGTGGCCGATGCGCTCGAGGCCGGCATCGTCGGTATCAACGAGGGCGCGCTGGCCGCCGAGGCGGCGCCCTTCGGCGGCGTGAAGGATTCGGGCTACGGCCGCGAAGGCTCGGTCCATGGGCTCGACGACTACCTGCATACCAAATACGTCTGCCAGGGCCAGCTGGACTGACGAGCCTCATTCACCTAAAGGACCATGCCTCCATGCCCGCTCTCAACAACTTCAAATCTGCGCTGGCCGCCAAAAAGCCGCAGGTCGGCCTCTGGCTGTCGATGGCCGATCCGTACCTGGCGGAGGTCAGCGCCACCGCGGGCTTCGACTGGCTGCTCGTCGACGGCGAGCACGCGCCCAACGACCTGCGCTCCACCCTCGCCACGCTGCAGGCGGTCGCGCCCCACCCGGCCGAGCCCGTGGTGCGCGCCGTTCAGGGCGACACCGCGCTGATCAAGCAGCTGCTCGACATCGGCGCGAAGAACCTTCTGGTGCCGATGGTCGACACGGCCGAACAGGCCCGCGCGCTGGTCGCGGCCACGCGCTATCCGCCGCGGGGCATCCGCGGCGTGGGCAGCGCTGTGGGCCGGGCTTCGCAGTGGAGCGCGCGCACCGACTACCTCGATGTCGCCGACGACGAGGTCTGCCTGCTGGTGCAGGCCGAAACCGTCACGGCGCTGTCGAACCTTGGCGAAATCTGCGCCGTGGACGGCGTCGACGGCGTCTTCATCGGCCCGGCCGACCTGGCGGCGTCGATGGGTTACCGGGGCCGGCCCGGGCATCCGCAGGTCCAGGCCGCGATCGAGGCCGCCATGCGCACCATCGTCGCCTCGGGCAAGGCGGCAGGCACGTTGACCTCCGACCCGAAGCTTGCACGGCGCTATCTCGAACTCGGCTGCACCTTCGTTGCGGTCGGTGTCGACCTCCTGCTGTTCGCGAGCGCCGCACGGCGGCTGGCGGCCGATTTCAAGGGCACGCCGGCGCCCGCCGATGCGGGGTCAAGCGCCGCCTACTGATATCTGTGAAACCATTTGCAACAAAAGTGGCATTCCGAGCGAAAAGCGGTCTTCATCCACACTTTCGGGGCTGTCCCGGGTAGCTTCCGCCCCTCTGAAAGTGGTACTATCCGCCCAGCGACTCGTAACAATGCATCAGTGCAAGTAACGCGATTCGCACCCCGATCCACCTCAAGTTTCATCTGAACAGGGAAACCATGAAGCACACTCACCTGATCGCCGCAATGGCCTTTGCAGCCCTGGCTTCCGCACCCGCTCTGGCCCAGCAGCCTGCGCAAGCAGCCCAGCCTGCACAAGCAGCCCAGCCGGCCAATGCATCCGAAGCCCGCCAAGCAGCTTCGGGTGGTGCCCTGACGCGTGAACAAATGATCGGCATCGGCGCCGTGTCGGCCGTGGTCGTTGCAGCAACCGCTGGTGGCGGTGGTGGCGGCGGCGGCGGCTTCTACATTCCCCAGCCTGGCGGCCCGGGCGGCACGACCGGTACCACCGGCACCAGGTAATGGCCGGAACCCTCCGCAAGGGGGGGTTCTTTGCGAGAGTCCGACGCACCACTGGCGCGGTCCGAAAACTAGGATGTTGCGTTCTCGCATCATCCTTTTTTTTGGGCGGATGCTCCTCGGGCTCTTCGGCAATGCTTGCCACCGCCCGGCATCTCTATAGCGCCTCGCCCTCGGACTCCCCGGTATTCCGCCCGGAATTCAGCTATCTCCGCGCCTCCTTCGAAGGCCGCACCGTTTTTCTCGTGCTCGGATACGTCGACCCACACCCTGATGGTCCCACCGAGGTCTGGTACAGCGCCTCGGGCGAAGCAGTGCGCCTGCGCCACGGACGCATCGTTTCCACGGCCGGGCTCACGACCGACTGGCGCGCAGTGCGCCTTTCGAATGTGCCCGAGTGGACCCGGGCCGCCAAGGGCGGACAGCCGGCGCTGCGGTTCGAGCGCGAGCGCGACCTCATGCCCGGCTATCGCGCGGGCATCCGCGACGAGGTCGAGCAGCGCCCGATCGATCCTCCCGGCGACACGATGCTCGCGGGCCGGCCCGCGGCGTCGCTGCGCTGGTTCGAGGAACGCAGCAGCACGCACCCAGGCTCGGCCTCGCTGCCACCGGCACGCTTCGGCCTTGCGCCGGTGGGCGACCGGCTCGAGGTGGTGTATTCGGAACAGTGCCTCTCCCGCGACCTGTGCCTGAGCTTCGAGCGATGGAACCCGCCTGCCCCGGCCAACATTGCCTCGACAAGCGCTGGTTCATGAGTTCGGCACTGCTCGGCAAGCTCAACCTCCCGTTCCGCCTCAGCCTGCTGGCCACAGCGATCGTGTTGACGGTTCATTCAGCCCACGCCGCCACCAACGATCGCATGGCTGCGAGCGCCGGGCTGGTGCGCCCGGGCGAGCGGCTCAGCGACTGGCTGCTGCGCCAGCCCGAGCAGGTGTCGAACCCCGGCCTGGCCTGGCAGGTACCGCAAGAGCTGCTCGCGCAGCAACTGCTGAAGGAAACGCTGTTGGTCAGCGTCGAAGCGGCCTTGCGGTCGGCGTCGCCCGATGAGCGGCCCGCGCGCGAGCGGCTGCTGGCCATGCTGAACAGCCTGCCCGCCACCGGCCGCGTGGCGCTCGGCATCGTCGATGCGCGCTGGCTGCAGGCCAACCCCGAACACGACCCCGTGCTCGGCGAAGGCCAGCGGCTCGTGGCACCCCCACCTGCCCTGCACTGGGTGACGGTGGTGCAGCCCGACGGCAGCTTCTGCCGCGTGCGGCACGAAGCAGGCCGCACGGTGCTCGACTACCTGGCCGGCTGCGCACCCGAAGGCGGCGCCGACTGGGCCTGGATCGCCCAGCCCGACGGCCGCACCACGCGCGCCGGCATTGCCGCCTGGAACGCCGAGCCCACCGACGAGCCCGCGCCCGGCGCCTGGATCTGGGCGCCGCCGCGCCGCCTGCCCGCGCTCGCAGCGCTGTCGGAAGGCATGATCAAGTTCCTGGCGGTCCAGGGGCCGTCGCCGCAGCAATCGACCGATGCGAATGCGGCAACCCCGATGGCGGCGAAGGCCGCCACTGCAGCCGCCGCGCCCACGTACGCCGTCCCCACGTCGAGCGCCACCCTGCCCGACACCGTCGCCGCGCAGCCGCGCCCTCTCGACCTCAGCGGCAACGACTGGGGCGAGATCGGCCTGCTGCAGACACCCTCGGCGCGCATGGGAATGGCCGGCGACGGCCGCATGTCGCTCACGTCGATCTGGCCCTACACACGGCTGAATTTCATGCTCCAGCCGTTCGACTGGATGGAGGCGGGTTTTCGCTACACCTCCATTTCGAACCGCGCGTACGAGGCCAGCAACACCGGCCAGTCGAACAAGGACAAGAGCATCGACATCAAGCTGCGGCTGCTGAAGGAAAGCGCTCGCATGCCCGAAGTGGCACTGGGCTTTCGAGACATCGGCGGCACGGGCCTCTTCTCGGGCGAGTACCTGGTCGCCAGCAAGCGCTGGAACGACTTCGATTTCAACCTGGGCATCGGCTGGGGCTACCTGGGCGCGAGCGGCAACATCAGCAACCCGTTCAAGCTGCTCGGCAACCGATTCGACACGCGCAGCAACTCGCGCGACAACACGGGCCGGTTCGGCTCTTTCTTCCGCGGACCGGCCGCGCTGTTCGGCGGCGTGCAGTGGCGCACCCCGTGGGACCCGCTCACGCTCAAGCTCGAATACGACGGCAACAACTACCAGAACGAGCCGCAGGCCAACAACCAGCGCCAGCGCTCGCCCTTCAACATCGGCCTGACGTACCGCGTCTCGCCGACGATCACGCTGTCGACCGGCTTCGAGCGCGGCGACAAGTTCATGGTCGGCATCACGCTGGCGGGGAACATGGCCAACGCCCAGGCCCCCAAGGCGCTCGACCGCCCGCTGCCGAGCTTCAGGCCGGAGGCCGCCGAGCGCTCGCCGGGCTGGGCCGCCACCGCAGCCGAGATCGAGGCCCAGACCGAATGGACCGTCGAGCGCATCGCGCCCAAATACGACGTGCTGCATGTGTGGGTGACCGACAGCAACACCGTCTATCGCACCGCCCGCACCGAGAAGGCCATTGCGGTGCTGCACCACGACGCGCCGGACGCCTTCAAGAGCTTCGTCTTCCATTACTCGGAGCGCGGGCTTGCGGTGCATGCGCAAGTGATCGATCGCACCGAATGGGTGGCCAAGCGCATCAAGGCGCTGCCGCCGCACGAGGCCCGCACCGTGTCGACGCGCGACTACGAACCCGCGCTACCACGCCGCGGGGAAAGGCCGCAGATTGCCGCCACGCCCGAGCTGTCGGCGCCGCTCCCGCCCGCCGACCGCAGCGCGGCCAACGGCAACGCGCCAGCCGCGCCCACCCTGGGGCCATGGGAAAAGAAGCGCGACAAGTTCAGCTTCGGCATTGCGCCGAGCTACGGGCAGATCATCGGCGGCCCCGACGCGTTCATCCTCTACCAGTTGGGCGTGCAGGCCACCGCCGAATACCGCTTCACGCCGCGCACCTGGCTCAGCGGCGCCGTCAACCTGCGGTTGGCCGACAACTACGACAAGTTCACCTACACCGCGCCCAGCGAGCTGCCGCGCGTGCGCACCTTCCAGCGCGAGTACGTGACCTCGCGGCGGTTCACCATTCCGTCGCTGCAGCTCACGCACGTGGGCCAGTGGTCGACCAACCACTACTACAGCGTTTATGGCGGCCTGCTCGAATCGATGTTCGCGGGCATCGGCGCCGAGTGGCTGTATCGGCCGGCGCGCTCGCCCATTGCCTTTGGCGTCGACATCAACCGCGTGCGGCAGCGCGACTTCGAGCAAGACTTCGGCCTGCGCGACTACAAGGTCACCACCGGCCACGCGAGCCTCTATTGGGACACCGGCTGGAACGGCGTGCTGGCCAAGGTCAGCGCCGGCCAATACCTGGCGGGCGACCGCGGCGTGACGCTCGAAGTGATCCGCCGCTTCGACAACGGGCTGGTGCTCGGCGCCTACGCCACCAAGACCAACGTCTCGTCGCGGCAGTTCGGCGAAGGCGATTTCGACAAGGGCATCTACCTGTCGATTCCGCTCGATGCCCTGCTGCCCCGCTCGAGCAAGTTCTCGCTGGGCTTTGCATGGTCGCCGCTCACGCGCGACGGCGGCGCGCGTCTGGGCCGTGCCCACACCTTGTACGAACAGACCTCGGTGCGCGACCGCGGCGCCTTCGACTTCGCGCCGCCGCCCAACAAGGGACCTCGTGCGGGAGACAACATCCTGAACTTCGACAGCAGCAGCAATAGCCAATAGCCAAGAGCAGCCAATGAGTGTTTGCATGACAACCCACCTCTCACGCGATCAAGAAGGAAGGAGCGCACGATGAAGTCCATTCTCGTGGTCTGCATCGGCAACATCTGCCGCAGCCCGATGGCGCACATCCTGTTGGCCAATGCCCTTCCGCAGCTCACCGTGACATCGGCCGGCACGGGGGCCCTGATCGGCCATCCGGCAGACCCGATCGCCTGCGAGCTGATGGCCGCGCGCGGGCTCGACCTGAGCCAGCATCGTGCGCGCCAGATCACCCAGTCGATGTGCGCCCCGGTCGACCTGATCCTCACCATGGACGAGGGCCAGCGCCGCCACATCGAAAACAACTACCCGTTGACGCGCGGCAAGGTCTTTCGCCTTGCCGAAACGGCCAAACTGAACATTCCCGACCCGTACAAGATGGGCCAGGGCGCTTTCGAGCACGCACTCCAACTCATCGACGCCGGCGTCGAGACATGGGCCGAACGCATTCGGCGATTCAAATGAACACTCCTGCTGTCACCAATTCGAATACTGCGCGTGCTGGGCAGGGAGCTGCGCCTTCGGCTGCGGCGACCGATGACGATATCCATTTGTCGGAATTCGTCGACATCTTTCTCGACCACAAGTGGCTGGTCGCCGCGATCACTGCCTTCGCTTTCGCCATCGGGGTGGCCTACATCGTGCTGGCCACGCCCATCTACCAGTCGAACCTGCTGGTTCAGGTCGAAGACTCGGCCGCCGACGCGAAGGGCTTTTTAGGTGAGGCCGCGAGCCTCTTCGACGTGAAGACGCCTGCCACCGGCGAGATTCAGGTGATTCGGTCACGCATGGTAGTGGGTGCAGCGGTGGACCAGACTCGCTTCTATATCGACGCGACGCCCCGCTACCTGCCTGTCGTTGGCACATGGATGGCCCAGCGCGCCGATGGGCTCTCGAATCCCGGTTTTCTCGGCATCGGCGGATACGTAAGCGGCAAAGAACGCATCACTGTCTCGCGCTTCGACGTGCCACCGGCACTCGAAGACGGCGAGCCCTTCATGCTCACCGCACAAGGGGACGGTGCGTACACCGTGAACCATCCGGCGCTGGACCAACCGCTCACGGGCAAGGTTGGGCAACCACTGCATCATGTGTTCGACGAAGGCTCCATCGATTTGCTCATCGAAAGACTCGACGGCAAACCTGGGGCGGAATTCACCATCTCTCGCGCCTCACGACTGAGCACCATCGAGGACTTGCAAAAGCGCCTGCAGCTCGGCGAGCAGGGTCGGCAGTCGAATGTGATCAGCGTCTCGCTCGAAGACAGTGACCGCGATCGGCTCTCGAGCATCCTCAATGCCATTGGAGAGCAGTATGTGCAGCAGAACGTTGACCGCAAATCGGCCGAAGCGCAGAAGACGCTGCAATTCCTCGACGAGCAACTCCCTGAATTCCGGCGTCAGCTCGAAGCCTCGGAAGACGCCTATACGCGCTTTCGGAACAAGAACGGCACCGTGGCTTTCGATGAAGAAGCCAAGGGAGTTCTGGCTCAAACCATCGAGTTGCAGACCAAGCTGCTCGAAGCCCAACAGCGGCGACGCGAGGTGGCTGCTCGCTTCACGGATGCCAACTCCCGCGTAAGGATCATCGACGGGCAGATTGCCGCGATCGAAAAGGAAATCGGCGGACTTAACGCGCGCGTGAGCCGCATGCCGACGATGCAGCAAGACGCCCTTCGCCTGGAGCGCGACGTGCGTGTGAACAGCGCCCTCTATCAATCGCTGCAGAACAACGCGCTGCAACTTCGCCTGGTGAAGGAAGGCAAGACGGGCAATGTTCGACTGCTGGACAAGGCGGTCAAGCCGAAGGTGCCAGTCAAACCGCAGAAGCCGCTGATCCTCGCGCTGTCGCTCGTGCTCGGCCTGATGGCCAGTGTTGCGGTGCTCGCCATCCTGCGAAGCCGTTTCTTCGCGGGGATCAGAGACCCGCAGGAAATCGAGGCCCATACCGGCCTGGCGGTCTACTCCGTCGTTCCGTTCACGGCCGAACAGACCATGCTCGACCAGCGCGTTGCCGCAGGCGCCAAGGGCATTCAGTTGCTCGCGGCCACCCATCCGGACAGCCCACCTATCGAGGCACTGCGCAGCCTGCGCATCGCGCTGCAGTTCACCACGCTCGAAGCCGGCAACAACCGGGTGCTCATCACCGGCGCGACGCCGGGCATCGGCAAGAGCTTCGTTTCGGGCAACTTCGCCGCGATCATGGCGCATGCCGGCAAGCGGGTGCTGCTGATCGACGCCGACATGCGCAAGGGTCACCTGAACAAACAGTTCGGGTTGCCGCGCGAGGGCGGCCTCTCGGAGTTGTTGGCCGGCGAACTGTCGGCCGAGCAGGCGATCCGCAGGCAGGTGCTGTCCAACCTCGACGTGTTGACCACCGGCAAGCTGCCGACGAATCCTGCGGACATGCTGATGTCGGAGAGCTTCTTGCGCGTACTCGAGATGGCCTCAGAACAGTACGAACTGGTCGTCATCGACACACCACCCGTGTTGGTGGCTGCCGACACGGCCGGTGTGGCGCCGTACATGGGTGCGGTGCTGCTGGTGGCCCGTGCCGACCAGACGCAACTCGGCGAGCTCAACGAGAGCGCCAAGCGCCTCTCGCACGCCGGCAAGGGCGTGACCGGCGTGATCTTCAACGGCATCGACCTGACGCGCCGCCACTACGGCAGCCACGGCTATCGCTACGGCGGCTACCGGTACACCGAGTACAAGTACAACGAGTGATTTGTGAGACCGGGATTGCGGCGCCGCGCAATCCCCGGCCTTCGCAAAGCCGATCAGACGGTCAGATCGGTGCGAGTCCTGGTCCCGCCACAGATGCTTCTTCAGTAGCGCCAGCCACAGCAGCCGGCAGCCCCGAGGTCCGGCGCTGTCGCTCCAAATAGACCCAATCCACCACCTCGGCGTGCGGCCGGTAGCCCCCGAGCAGCAGTTCCAGCTTGCTCTTGATCGCCGGCACGTCGTTGCGCTCCAGCAGCACGCCAAGCTCTTCAATTTGCTGCGCCAGCTCTGCCCAGGGTGGGCAGGCCTCATGCGCCTTCATCACGCGCGGATGCGCGGTGGGCATCGCGTTGTCGCCGATCAAGAGCTCTTCGTACAGCTTTTCGCCAGGCCGCAGGCCGGTGATGCGCAGTTCGATGTCGCCTTCGGGATTCTGTTCGTCGCAGACCGTGCGGCCGGAGAGTTCGACCATGCGGCGGGCAAGGTCGACAATGCGCACCGGCTCGCCCATCTCGAGCACGAACACGTCGCCGCCCTCGGCCATGGCGCCCGCCTGGATCACCAGTTGCGCCGCCTCGGGAATCGTCATGAAGTAGCGCGTGATGTCTTCGTGCGTGAGCGTGATCGGCCCGCCCGCCTCGATTTGCTGGCGAAACAGCGGCACCACTGATCCGCTGGAGCCCAGCACATTGCCGAAGCGCACCATCGAAAAACAGGTGTGCGGCTTCTGCTGCGCCAGGCCCTGCAGCGTCATCTCGGCCAGCCGCTTGCTGGCCCCCATGATGTTGGTCGGCCGCACTGCTTTATCGGTGCTGACCAGCACGAACTGCGCCACGCCATGGTCGCGTGCGGCAAGGGCCGTGGTGAGCGTGCCCAGCGTGTTGTTGATCAGCCCTTCGACCGGGTTGTGCTCGACCAGCGGCACATGCTTGTAGGCCGCGGCGTGGTAGACCGTGTCGGGCCGCCACACGCCCATGATCTGGCGCATGCGCGCGCCGTCGCTGACTGACGCCAGCAGCGGCACCACGTTGACGGCAGGCGCGGCCTGCTCCAGCTCGCGGTGAATGGCATAGAGCGCAAACTCGCTCCACTCGACCAGCAGCAGCGTCGAGGGAGACAGCTGCCCGATCTGGCGGCACAGCTCGCTCCCGATGGAGCCGCCCGCCCCGGTCACCAGCACCACCTTGCCGCGCACGTGGCGGTGCAGCAGGTCGTCGACGGGCGCCACCGGGTCGCGTCCCAGCAGGTCTTCGATGTCGACCTCCATCAGGTCCTTGACCTGCACCCTGCCCTGCGCCAGATCGGCCATGCCGGGCAACGTGCGCACATGCAGTTGGAGCGACAGCAACTCGTTCAGAATCTCCGCTCTGCGGCTGTGCGAAGCCGAGGGAATCGCCAGCAGCACGTCGGTGATGCCGTGCGCTGCAGCATTGGCCTTGAGCCACGATGGCGGGTGAATCGGCAAGCCGTTCAGCGTGCGGCCCTGCAGCTGTGCCGAATCGTCGACGAACCTGCGAACCACCATCTCGGGGCTGTGCGCCAGTGCTGCCGCCAGTTGTCGTCCGGCCTTGCCCGCGCCGTAGATCACCACCTGTGGCAGCGATTTGCTGCGCAGCACCTGCATGTACAGGCCGCCCAACCAGTAGCGCGCGACCATGCGCGACGCACCGACCGCCAGGAACAGCAACACAGGCATCAACAAGCCCACGGTTCGCGGAATGCCGGGAACACCGATGACTGTGAACATCATGAAATAGGCGATACCAAACATCAGGCAGGCACGCACGATCGCCATGAACGCCGCGCTGCCGGCATAGCGGAAGATGGCGCGATAGAGACCCGTGAAGATGAACACCGGCAGCGCTACCAGAATTGCAGCCGCAACTGCCAGCCAATGCACTCCCTTCAGCTCTACCCATGCTTCGTACCGAAGGCTAAGCGCCAGCCACACGCATAGCACGCAAAGGGCCGCGTCCATGGTCAACGCCAGCGATCGCTTCACTGAGCGCGGCAATGCCAGCAACGGCTGGGCCATCCGATCGATCATGACAATTCCCTCGGCAAGCTTTTCTTGTTTGTGCCGTCAGTGCGGCGGATTTCGGCCATCATGGACTCCGGCCTCCGAAGCGCCATCGCTCCGACAGGAACGCCATTCCGGCACCCAGCAACAAGCCGACGCCGTCAGCCAGCAAGTCCCCGTATTCGGCAAGCCGGTCGGGCGTGAACGATTGCAGCAGTTCAATCAGTGCGCCATAGCCCAGCAACACTGGCAGGACGATCACCATGCGCCCAGGCCAGCTCCACCGCCCCAGCCAGCCCAGGATCGCAAATCCCAATGCGTGATTGCCCTTGTCCCAACCCGTGCTTGGCAGGCTGCTCGACAGAGGCGCCAGACTCAGCACCAGCAGCGCGAGCATCGCCAGCCCCAGCAGCCACCGCCAGACAGCGGCGCCGGGACGCGGCCAGCGGCTGAGCACGGCTTGGAGGCTCATGCCGCGCTCGCGTCCTCGAGCACGCGCGCGATCGCCGCGCAGGTCGCGTCCATCTCTGCAGCCGTCAGCGTCGGGTGCACCAGGAACATGATGCTGGCCTCACCCAACTCGCGAGCCACCGGCAAGCGCTCGGCCGGCCGCCAGCCCGTGCCGTCGAAGGCCTTCTCGAGGTACACCTCGGAGCACGAGCCCTGGTAGCACGGAACGCCCATGGCCTGGATCGAACTCACGATGCGGTCGCGGGTCCAGCCTGGGGCCAGGCGCGATGGCTCCACGTAAACATAGCATTTGTAGTGCGCATGAACGCTGCCTTCGGGCAGCGTGGGCACGCGCACCGCCGCATGTGGCCGGCAGGCAGCCCAGATCGCTTCGGCATGCCGTGTGCGCTGCGCCGTCCAATCGGCCATGCGGCGCAACTGGATGCGGCCGATGACGGCCTGCATTTCGAGCATGCGCCAGTTGGTGCCAAAGCTCTCGTGCAGCCAGCGGAACCCGGGCGGGTGTTCGCGCTTGAACACCGCGTCGTGGCTCTTGCCGTGGTCCTTGAACTCCCACATCGCGCGCCACAGCGACTCGTCGTTGGTGGTGACCATGCCGCCCTCGCCGCCCGTGGTCATGATCTTGTCCTGGCAGAACGACCATGCGCCCACATGGCCGATGGCACCGACCGCGCGCCCCTTGTACCTGGCGCCATGCGCCTGCGCGCAGTCTTCAATCACCTTGAAGCCATGCTGCTCGGCCAACGCCATGATCGGATCCATGTCGCAGGGCCAACCGCCCAGATGCACGCAGATCACCGCGCGCGTGCGTGGCGTGAGCACACGGGCAATGGTCGCCGCCGAGAGGTTGCCGCTGTCGGCCTCCACATCGGCAAACACCGGCGTCGCACCGGCATTGACCACGCACGACACACTGGCAATGAACGTGCGCGGGGTGACCACCACTTCGTCGCCCGGGCCGATGCCCAGCGCCTTGAGTGCCACGTCGAGCGCGAGCGTGCCGTTGGCCAGCGACACCGCGTGCGCGGTGCCGGCCCAGGTGGCGAACTCGTTTTCGAACTCGCGGCATTCCTGCCCGGTCCAGTAGTTGACCTTGTTCGACAGCAGCACGCGCTGCACGGCCTCGGCTTCTTCGGTAGTGAAGCTGGGCCAGGGGGAGAAAGAGGTATTCAGCACAAATCAGCCTTTGGGAGAGAAGAGACGGGCCGGGTTGCCCACGACCGTGACGCCAGCCGGTACGTCGCGCGTGACCACGGCGCCCATGCCAACAACGGCACCGCGCCCGATGACCAAGGGCTTGCCCGGTCGCCCCTGCTTGATGACCGCACCCGAACCGATGTATGCGTGGTCTTCGATGACTACATTGCCGTTGCACTTGGCGCCCGGCGCGAAGGTCACGAAATCGCCGACCACGCAATCGTGCTCGACATAGCTGTAGAGGTTGGCGTGGAAATGCCGTCCGATGCGAATGTTGGAAGTGATGGTGACGAAAGGACTGAGCGCCGCGCCTTCACCCAGTTCGACCTCATCCATCTGCACCACGTTGTCTGCGGCCACGGTCCATGGGCGCACGCCATCGGCTGCACACCGCACAGCCAACTGCTCACGCACCTTGCCGTTGGCAATGGCCAGCACCGCATGGCGCTCGCTCGCAGTTTCCTGCAGAAACTCGGCGTAGCGGATCACCCGCTGGCCATTGATCACAGGTGCGCCGGGATCGTCGTCGACAAAGACCAGCCGCGTTGATGCAACGCCCTGCCGCGCCAACTGCATGCGCGCCAAGGGCATGATGCCGCGACCGCAACCGCTGGCGCCGTACACCGCGAACAAGGGACTGGTCACGAATCGCCTCCCCCGTGCCGGGCTGGCGCTGCACCCGTGAAGCGCGGCATTGTTGCCTCGCCTTGGGCAGAAATCCCCTCGCGCACCAGCACTTTGCGAACGGTGAGCCAAAGGATCTTGATATCCAGCCACATCGTGCGGTTGTCGACGTACCAGACATCGAGCTTGAATTTTTCATCCCAGCTCAGTGCGTTGCGACCGTTGACCTGTGCCCACCCGGTAATTCCCGGGCGGACCTCATGGCGGCGGGCCTGTTCGGCGGAGTACAGCGGCAGGTATTCCAAGAGCAATGGGCGCGGGCCGACCAAGCTCATTTCCCCCTTGAGCACATTCCAAAGCTCGGGCAGTTCGTCCATGCTGCTGGCACGCAGAAAGCGACCGAAGGGCGTGAGGCGCTCTGCATCGGAGAGCAGATTTCCATCCGAGCCGCGCCCGTCCGTCATGGTGCGGAACTTGATCACCTCGAACGGCTGCCCACCCAAACCCGGGCGCCGCTGACGAAAGAACACCGGACTGCCGAGCCTCGCCCGTACCAGCGCAACCACCAGCAGCAGCGGAACACACAGAAGCACCAGCGCGACGAAGGAAACGGCAAGATCGAACGCGCGCTTCATTTCGGCTCCATGCCCTTACTTTCATCACCCGGGAGCCGGCCCAGACCCACTGAGCGAGACGAAGCGCCTACAACCCATTCGGCCCACCTCGCCGCAAGCTTCGAGCGGTCGAACTCCCGCTCTGCCAACGCACGACCACGCAGTCCCATCGCTTTCAATGCGCTGCGGTCCTCGGCGGCCTTCTCGAGCGCGTCGGCGAATGCAGCGGGATCGTCCGGTGATACAGCAAAGCCACACTTGTTTTCCACGATCTGCTCGGCCAGCCAGCCCGGATAGTTGTTCAACACCGGCAGCCCTGCGGCGATGTAGTCGAAGAACTTGTTGGGCGAGGTACCGTAATAGAAAGCGGGAACGTTGGCCAGAATCTGTAGCCCGACATCGGTGCGCGCCATCAGTCCCGCGAGCCGAGCCTTACCAACGGGGTCATGGAACACGACGTTGTCGAGACCTTCCCGCGCGGCACGCTGCTTTAGCTTGTCTTTCAGCTTGCCTTGTCCGATCAACAGAAGCTTGATGTCGTGGCGTTCGCGGCGCTTCAACTCGCCAGCGGCATCGAGCACCGCATCGAGGCCGTTGGCCATACCGTGCGTGCCGGCGAAAACTGCCAGTAGATCGTTCTCAGCGATACCTGCAGGCCGCCAAGGCTCGGACGAATGGCCGAAGATTCGCAAGTCGCAACCGTTGGGCACAAGTGCAATGCGCTCGGGCGGCACACCGCGGCGCGCTATCCCTTCGACGATTCCCGGCGACAGGCCGACCAGCCGGTAGGCCGATCGATAGCTCGCCCATTCGAGCAGCGACATGGCGCCCAACACCAGCGGATTGCGGATCACCCCCATCGCCTTGGGCAGTTCCGGCCAGAGATCCCGCACTTCGAACACGAAGGGTTTGCGGCGAAGCCAACGCGCGAAGATGCCGGGAATGCCAGCCGTCAAGGGCGTGGTGGTGGCGAACACCACATCGCAAGGCTCGGTCAGCGCGAGCCCGACACTGCGGGAGGCGAACTTCAGGAACAACATCGCGCGCTTGAGAAGCCCGTCGCTGTTGGAGTAGGCCAGTTCGAATTCAACGATATCGATGCCATCGACGCGCCCGCGCCGGCGACCTCGTGCAAATGGCATCGTCAGCCCGGTTTCGCCGCCGTTGTAGCTGCCGCACACCATCGTGACCTGATGGCCAAGCGCCACAAGGTATCGGGCCATTTCGTAGGAGCGAATTCCCGCCGCGCCTTTTGGCGTCGAGAAATGCTGGTGAAAATAAAGAACCTTCATACATTCCATCGCAAGCAGGTGACTAGCTTGCAGGGCTTTTGGACCTCCGCCTCGAGAACCGGAAGCGGCGTCTTTTCCATGTAGTGGCGCGACTCGAAGCCTTCTTCGAGGGCGAACCGGGCAATCTCTTCAGTCGCTTCCACGCTCACGGTGAACTTGCCATCGCTCGCCTGCATGTCGTCGAGGCGCCACGGCCCGGGCGCCAGACGCCAGCGCAGCACAGCCTTGCCGCGAAAGCCGCTCACCTCGTCCTCGATGCGCAGGCACCCGGCTTCGAGATGGATGCGCCGCCGGTGCAGCACGCCTTGCCCGTCGCAATAGCCCGCAGCCACCGTCCAGCCCGACTCGTCTTGCGACAGTGGTTCGTGGAAGGATGTCTTCAGCCAGTCGCCCAGCAGAAAGCGCCCCAGCCGAGGCATCTGGTCTCGGTCGTCGAACTGAACCGTGTTGTGACTGGCCGTGCCCCCGAAGTACTGCAGCCAGCCCGGGTCGGTGTTGTAGCTGAAGGTGCCGCCATCGCGCAACAAGTTGAGGCCATCGACCCACAAGTCGACGTGCAATGCGTCCGCCTGGCTGGGGCGGAAGCGGAAGCGTGGGTAGCGCAGCAATGCGAAGGCCGCCCCGTTGCGCAGCATTGCGAAGCCTCCGTCGTCCGCCATCATGCTGGCCGGTGCCTCGGCGGCCACAGCGGGCAGGTCGACATCGAGCCAAAGCAGCGCGTCGTTCCACGGCCCATCTTGCGCGTAGGCACGGCGTTGCTCGAACAAGGCCGTCGCCAGTTGAACCGTTGGGCGGTGATCGCGATAGACGGTATCGGCCAGTTGCAGCAGCCTAGCGCCGTCGTTCGCACCGACGTTCGGGGCGTCACCATCGCCCGGGTTGACCATCGAATACAGCCACCGGCTGGCAGCGGCAGCGCGTTGATACCAACGATCCGAAAAAGCCGGCTCCGACATCTGCCTGCGCCAGACCTCCACCATGGAGAACGTGTCAAGCATCACGCGGTGATAGTTCAGCGAGTATTGGCTGAACGTGCCTTGCGCTCCGATGAGCCGGGCGGCACGGTCTTCTAGCCAGCGCACCCCTTGGCGCCGCCACTCTTCCCCCTCGCTGTACCCATGCGCCACCAGCCAGCTACCACCGATGAACAGTGCGGCGGCCTCCGATGTGCCGTGGTTGTTGTCTTGGGCCATCGCGTACTGGACTGTGGGTGCAATGCGCTGAAGGTGCATGTGCACCAGATCGCAGAGCGCCGACGTGGTGCTGCGCGGCTGCCCCAGCATCACTGCGGCCATTGCCAGGTGCATGACTCGCAGCGATGCCTCCTGCCCGCACTTCCAGTTCGGACCTTGGTAGGGAGGATTGACCGCGCACCAGTCGTTCAACCAATAGTTGAGGCGGTCAAGATCCGCCTGTTCGCCTTGGCGGGCTAGCTGCGCAAAAGCCAGAACCCAGTCCATGCGAGACAACTCCCAGAGGAGCTTGATATCGCCGACGGCCGGATCGAAATCGGGTATTTCCCACCACGGTCTCTGCGGCGCAGGCATGCGCTTACCAGTCAAAGGATTGGCAAGCCAATCGGGCGGATTCGCGGAAACCTCGAAGGGCCAGAAGCTCAGCAGCTTGGCTGTGCGCTGCCACGACGACACCGGTGTGGCCGACACCGGTCGCAGTTGGCTCGGCGTAAAGAATGGTCCGCGGACCACATCCGCCCGCAAGCGACGCACTCGACTCCATCGCAGGCGAGTTTCGAGGCGGTAGACCGCCACCCTGCGCAGGTTGGGCAGGCCGAGCGCGAGCGCCGTTCGGGCCTTGACGGCAAGAGCGCTCATTGACTGCGCAACTGATCTGTCACGTCCAGCGTGACACGCGCCACTTCGAAGATCTCATCCGGCGGTATGACTGCAACGCCGGACTGCACAGCCTGCAAAAAGGCCGCTGCGCAAGCGCTCTGTCCCTTGTCCTGCTTCCACAGGTTGAGCTTGGCGAAACCCGGCCAGCCGAAGCCCCTGAGCTTGCGGAAGTTATCGAGCTGGAGCACTCGCCCAGCCGCAAAAACTTCCACCCGCTCCTTCGGAAAACTCGCAGAGCCATTGGCCAAGTACAGGATGGTGCCGAAAGAACCATCTTCGAAGCCAAGGGTGATCGATGCCTTGTCTTCCGTCACCAGCTCGCCCGGAGCATCGCCCATGCGACGTGACTGAACGGAAACCACCGGACTGCCCGCCAGGAAACGCATCAGATCCACGAAATGGCACGCTTCGCCGATGATTCGACCACCGCCCACGGCGCTGTCCTGCGTCCAGTGATTGGCCGGTATGGCGCCAGCATTCATCGTCATGATGAAAGACTTCGGTGCCTTGACGGCGCTCAACAGCACCTTCATTTTCTGCACTTGCGGCGAAAAGCGCCGATTGAAACCCACCATCAACTGCGGGCCTGTTCCGGCTTGATGGGCCTGCTCGTACGCGGCCCTGACTTCGTCGAGCCCCGCCCGGTCGATGGCGAGCGGCTTTTCGACAAACACGTGCTTGCCCGCCCGCAGCGCCTGCGACACGAATCCCGCATGAGAATCATGCCGAGTGACAATGGCGACGGTGTTGATGTCAGCGCTCGCCAGCATCGCCTCTACGTCGGTGGATGCCGCTGCAAAGCCGGCCTTCTCGCCGTGAATGACACCGTTGATGCCGCCAGAAGTGACGATGGTGTGGAACTGTGCGCCGGCGGCCTTGAAGGCCGGGATCAGCATGCGCGAAGCGTAGTTACCGGCACCGATAAAACCGAGCACGGGCTTCTGCGCATCGAACTTGGCTTCCGATCCCAATTCCACGCGCCGCACCATGCGCTCTTCGACCGGCGAGGAGTAGCGCAGCAGGATGCCAAGCGCCCCCTTGTCTTGCGTCAGCGCGTCGTAGGCTTGGGGCGCATCTTCGAATGCAAAGCGGTGCGTGATCAGCGGCTTCACATCGAGCTGGCCGCTGGCCATCATGTCGAGCACGGCTTCGAAATTCCGCTGCTCCGTCCAGCGGACGAATCCGAACGGATAGTCTTGTCCCTGCTCCTCATAGGCCGGGTCATACCGGCCGGGCCCATAGGAGCAAGAAACCTGAAAGCTCAGTTCCTTTTCATAGAAGTCTGCGCGATTGAGTTCGAGGCCCGTGACGCCCACGAGCACGATCCGGCCACGCTTGCGGCTCATACGAGCCGCCTGCGTCACAGGGTCGCTGGACTTTGTCGACGCGGTGATGATCACGCCGTCGACCCCTTTCCCTCGACTGAATGCCAGGCCAGCCGCCACCGGGTCCTCGCCTGAACCGGGGTTGCAGACAGATGCGCCGAATTGCTGAGCTAGTTCTAGCTTTGAGTCGTCGAAGTCGATTGCGAGCACACGGCAGCCATGTGCACACAGCAACTGGACGGTGAGCAATCCGATCAGCCCGACTCCAGTGACAACGAAGGTTTCGCCGAGAGTGGGCTGTGCGAGGCGAATACCTTGAAGACCAATGCTTGCAACGACTGTGAACGCCGCGGATTCGTCATCAACCGACTCGGGGATGCGTGCGCAGAGATTGCGTGAAACTTTGACAATGTCTGCATGAGGTCCGTTCGAAATCACCCGATCTCCCCGCTCAAACCCGTATGCAGCAGCCCCCACGCCAATAACCGTTCCCACATTGCAATACCCTAGTGGCAACGGCTGCGCCAGCTTTGAGCGCACGGCTTCGATCGTCGTAAGAAGGCCATCTGTTCGCGCTTTTTCGAGCACCATTTGGACTTTCTCAGGTTGCTGCCGAACCTTCTCCAGCAAAGAGGCCTTACCGAAATTGACGAGCATCCGCTCGGTCCCCGCCGAGACGAGAGAGATAGCACTGCCGATCAATAAGGAATTTCTTCCAAGCTGCGGTGCTGGGGCACCCACCAAGTTTGTCCCACCTTTAGCCATGTCTTGCAAAATCTGGCGCATTTTAATCTCTTGGTTTGATTACTTTTGCGGGCACGCCGCCGACAAAGGTGAATGGCGGTACATTCTTAGTCACAACACTGCCCGCCGCGACCACGGCCCCCTCACCAATTTCAACGCCCGGCAAAATAACACAATTAGCCCCTATCCAAACATCATTCGAGATTTTCACCTCCTTTTTTACATGCCCTGCCTCAAATATCTTTCTTGGCAACGGCGGCACGCGGTGATTGGATGAGAGAATTTGAGTTCGGTAGCCGATAAGAACTCGATCTCCTATCGAAACTCCGCCATCGGTTGTAACGAGAACATCTTTGGCGAAATCAACATCACTTCCAACAACTAATTTTCGCCCAGTGAATATCCAAACTCCAGAATAAAACACGACTCGATGACCAATTTTTGCGCTCCAGACAACTCGCAGGTAATAGCTTTTTATAAGATTAAATAGACGAAATCGCGGAAGCAGAAAAATACATTGCGACAGGGTTTCAGCAGCAACAATTAAGAAATATTTAATCATCGCTCAAAAGTTCGAAGATCTTTGCGGCACGCTGGTTCTCTGAGGGCAATTTTGCCAATCGCTTCTTACCCTCATTTAACATGTCCGAAACACTCGTTAAAGATAGCGAGATTGCTTCTGTTATGGTAGCGGCTGTTCCAACAGGGTCGTGAGGTTCGAAATACAAGGCGCTTGTCCCACATATACTTCTGGAAAAATCTCTATCGGAGCAAAGTAGAACCACGGCCGCCTTCCAAGCCTCCATATAATTGTTGGAGAAACTCTCAAGATCTGACAGATTGATCAGCATCTGGCAGCCTCGGTAGATTGTGTCAATTTGGTCTGGCGCCACCGTTCCGTGAAACTCGAAGAAATTTCTGACTAGCCAATCAGTGTCCTCGCAGTCTTCCGCCGCCACACTACGTTTGAATGCTTTTTCGGAAAAACTGCAGATGAATTTAACGCCTACATTGTTATTACGGAGGATCTTTGCCACGCCCCAAAGTCGCCAATTATTCTTATGATGCGCCAGTCCACCTAATACAAGAATGCGAAAATTGACGCCCCACTCCTTCAGCCGATCTTCGCAAGTTATTTCATTCAAAAATTCAGTGGGTGCTGGGGGCAGCACTACGACCTTTGATGTAACTCCGCAGACTTCTTGAAGACGCCGCGCCATTACTTCAGTTTCACAAATAACGACATCGGCCTGCTTAATCCGCGCAACCCGCGCCGCATTAAGCAGTTTCTTACCTACCTTGTCTCGCAATGGAAGGTAACGCCAGTACTTGCTCTCTGGGTAGCAAATGATTGGGTATGCAACATTTACGACTGATTTGACGCCGGGAATCTTTGGCAACCCCGGCCCGAAAAATGTATACACACCGCCGACAGATCTATTTTTTACTATTCGCGGAAAAGTAAAATACTCAAAAACAAGTCTGCGCAAAGGTGCACCAGGAACGAATGCAGCAACATCCCAACCATTTGTAGCCAAACTCGGCAGGTTGCTAGAAACCAAGATACACACATTCATGCGTGCAGCCTTGTCTTTTCCGAAGATTCTTAGAAAATTTGACGCTAACTGGAGCCCTCCTCCAGCTTTTATAGCTCCAAAGTCAAAAATATAATTCATAAATACAAGATCCCCACAACTCAAGCATAGCCATCGCCGAATTTAATAATATTTTCCAAAAAGCCCCAGCCTTGCGCGAGAAAATATATGCAGAGCGCTAGATTTATTAGATTTGCACCGCGACGCACACTCAATGAATAATGAAAAAATAAAAAGAAGGCAAAAATATTTACCCTCGAATCCCCAATCAAATATGCAACGACTATTATTGGAAAAAACGAAACGACACACTCCCACTTTCGTGGCGCAAAGTACAATGCGAGCACCATAAAAGCAGCAGATTTATATATTTCTGAAAATCCCTCCCCCTCGTAACGTCCCAACTTATCAAGAATGTGGGAAGACAAAAAAATCGAAAGGCCCAAGCCAACAATCAGTGCCAAAAAGGCAATGGCAATTTCTCTTTTATTTAGAGTGCCATGCCAAATCGCATCCCAAACCCTGCCTCCTACCTCTTTCACCCCGCCGACAAAATATAAGATAAGAATCTGCGCATGCGCCAATGGAGCAATAACAAAACCTAAAAATCTCAAGGAACTGGCTGAATTCAAAAAAAACAGAAAAAAGACCAAGGACAGCTTCAGCCGTTCTGCAGAAAAAAAGAGAACATACGAGTAGTAGTTGCCAAAAATGATCAAAAGGACCATCCACCAAACCACATTTAGTCGCCTGAGATAAAGTGCGATCTGATACGCAAGCAAGAAATTGAGCCCTGCGGAGAAAACATCTTTATCGACGTGCGGAGAAAATAATTTTGCAAGCAACCCATAAAGAGGCTCTATCGAGCCAATGACAGATAACTGAAAATCCATCAGATCTTTATAAGGCAGGCCGGCCGCGCCTTCATAAAAACGGCGGTAAAAATATTGATCGCCTTCAGTCCCGTAGGGCAAGAGTTGCAACGAAAATATTAGAACACCAAGGCCGACAAAAAAAGAAAACACTCGACTCCGCGAAAGAGTCAAGGTTTTCAATGACAAAGAGAGATTAGCGATCAAAGTCATTGATCACCTCAAGATGCAACGAAAGCATCTTTTTTCCAGAAAAATAAAAGAGCGATAGGCTGTGCGACAGCCAAGAAAATATAAGCAGAAAGAAAAGCGCGAGACAACGCAAGACCATCTTGGCTTGTGGAAAAAAATACCGTGGATAACAAAATTGTCGCCCAACAAATCTGCATCCAAAAAACCATCCACCCTTTACCGACAGCTGGCCAAAAACCTATGAATGCAGCACTTGCGCCATAAAAAATGACGCATAGCGCCAATTTATCGAATATTGGAGTCGCCGCGAGCGCATACGCTTCACCTGCCATGGTGAGCAATTGTCCGCGGAAGAAGAGCATGCCTGCGGCCACTAAACAAGAGAAAACAAAATTGAAGATATAGCTCACGAAGAAGGATCGCAAACGACCTCCTTCGGCTCTGGAGAGTCTCGATAAAAAAAAGTGCGATAACGTACTTGGAACAAATATTGCAACCAAGTAGATTTGGTAAGGCCAAGAAAACAGTCCTATCTCTCGTTGGCCGCCCTGCGTTCCGATGACAATATTCATTCCGACGGCAATAATTGGCCCCGCCATCAATCCCGCCATCGCGATAGGGAGGCTCAAGCTGTATAAGATCTTCCAGATATCCGTACGAACAAGCATCATTTGCCTTCGAAATTTTCGAAATCTCAGATATCCGAGAACCTGCATGGAGCCCACGTTCCCCGCGGCAAACAATGCTCGGAAGATAAGAATTGAAGAAATACCGCCCAATAGTCCGAAGTTTTTTATGAGGAAGTAGGCTGCGGGAACCGAGATCGCAAAGATTATTATTGAATTTCTAAGGATTATCGCATAGGCACCCGCGCCGTATAAGGCACCCTCCCCGATACCCGCAACACATATTAGCCAAATCAATGTCGCCACAAGTAACCAAGCGATCCATTCGCCCCCCACTGCGCCCGACACTGACTCAGTTTTGAAAAAAGGGTAGCAAATGATCGATACCAGCGCAACCAACAATGTAGAGAAAGTAAAGCAAGAGGCGACTACACCGGCGGCGTACTCTTGATTTGTTTTCCCAAATTTCGAAACATAGTTGTTGCACGTAACTCCGAACCCAAATGCAGCGACAGTGGATAGGCTGGCAACGATGTTCAGAAAAAATCCGAACGTACCATACTCATGCACCGACAAGCCCCGAGCGGCAAAGAGATTAATAAGAAGGAGGCCAGCGCGCGAGAAAACGCCATGAGCGACTGACCGTATTGCATTTTTCATCGAATCCACTTAGCACGTCAAATTCGCTTCGTGGGCTTGGACCAAACTCCTCTAGTGTCTACAACTTCAATAGCAAGAGGATCAAGTTCCAGAAATTCTCGATGGTCAACAAGCAGGACGGCGACGTCTGCAATCTCTAGAGCTTGATTCGATCCAACCAACTCGATACGTTGTTGCAGTGGAGAAGGAAGGGAATCGACATTGGGCTCTACCACAACAATCTTCCCCATGTGCTTGCGCGACAGCTCGTTGACGACATGCATCGCAGGGCTTTCACGGAGGTCATCAATATTCGGCTTAAACGCCAGTCCAAAACAAGCCACCACAACTTCTGCCGGTTCCTTTTTCTTCACTGCGGCCGCTCTTATGATCGCCTGCTCAATTTTCGTCTGCACCCAAGCTGGTTTTTCGTCATTTACTGCGCGAGCTGTTTTAATGATCTTTGCTTTTTCCGGCGATCTGCTAACAATAAACCAAGGATCGATTGCAATGCAATGCCCACCGACACCGGGCCCTGGTTGCAGCAAATTCACTCTTGGATGGCGATTTGCCAAACCTATTAGCTCCCAAACATTTACGTCAATTTCATCGCAGATCATTGATAGCTCGTTTACGAGTGCAATATTGACGTCGCGAAAACTATTTTCAGTTAGCTTACACATTTCAGCAGTACGCGCATTCGTGACAATGCATTCGCCTTTAACGAATAGTTTGTACAGATTTATCGCAATGGCCGAACATGCCGAAGTCATCCCCCCGATAACTCGATCGTTTTGCACTAACTCGCGTAGCACCTGTCCTGGCAGAACTCGCTCCGGGCAGTAGGCGACTCTGATATCGGATCCTTCTCTGTGTGTCTGTGGAAAGCTGAGGTCCGGTCGAGCTTCGGCAAGCCAAGCGGCCATTTGCTCGGTTGCCCCTACGGGTGAGGTAGATTCAAGAATGACCAGATCACCTTTCTTGAGCACCGGAGCGATTGAGCGACTTGCCGCTTCGATATAGCTCAAATCTGGCTCATGATCACCGGTCGGTCCGCTCTTGAATGGAGTCGGAACTGCGATGAGGAAGGCATCTGCCGGCTCCGCGCGCGTGGTTGCGCGCAGGTAACCCTCGGTCACTGCCGCATGGACCACGATATCGAGGTCAGGCTCGACGATATGAATCTGCCCACTGTTGATCGTATCGACAGCCCGTTGATTGACGTCTACACCAATGACCCTGACCTTGCGCGACGCAAGAACGGCAGCAGTTGGCAAGCCGATGTACCCGAGGCCGATAACGGAAATGGTCTTGAAAGTCATGCGATCGCAGTTTGAGAAAGGGACAGATTGGTCTTGGCGAGCAGCAATGCCTTGCTGATGCGTTGGCATGCTTGACCGTCGCCATAGGGGTTGTGTGCGTGAGCCATGGCTTGGTACGCAGCGGAGTCCGTCAGTAGCGCATGGGTCTGAGCCACGATTCGCTCGGCGTCGGTGCCAACGAGTTTCACGGTGCCTGCCGCCACGGCCTCTGGGCGCTCCGTGGTGTCTCGCATCACCAGCACGGGTTTACCGAGGGAGGGGGCTTCCTCCTGGATGCCTCCCGAGTCCGTCAAGATGAGTGCGCTACGGTCCATCAAATAGACGAACGGCAAATAATCCAGAGGCTGGATCAAGTGCACGTTGCCGAAATTGCCCAGCAGGCGTCGCACCGGTTCCTGTACTTGCGGGTTCAGGTGTACCGGATACACCACCTGTACATTAGCATGATGCGTTGCTATACGAGCGAGCGCTTCACAGATTCGTTCGAAACCGCCCCCGAAGTTTTCGCGTCGGTGGCCGGTCACGAGCACCAGGCGTTTGGCCGGATCGATGAAGCGGAATTGCTCGGCGAAGCTTTGCTGCCTCGCCGAGTCGCGCCGTATCCGATCTCGTACCTGCAGTAGTGCATCAATGACCGTATTTCCGGTTACGTGCACGTTGTCCGGATCAACGCCCTCTGTCAGCAGGTTGTCGCGCGAGGCGTTCGTCGGCGCGAAATGCCAATGCGCCAGAACACTGGTGAGCTTTCGGTTGGCCTCTTCCGGCCATGGTGAATAAAGATTCCCCGTGCGAAGTCCGGCCTCGACATGACCGACTGGAATGCGCTGATAGAAGGCGGCAAGCGTTGCAGCTAACGTGGTCGAGGTGTCGCCATGGACCAGCACAGCGTCGGGCCGCCACCTGCCCAAGGTCTCCTTCAATCCCTGCAGCACACCGGCTGTGATATCGGTCAGGTCCTGACCGGGTTTCATCAGGTTGAGATCGAAATCCGGCGTGATCTCGAAGAGATTGAGCACTTGGTCCAGCATTTCGCGATGCTGGGCAGTCACACATACACGGGTTTCGAAGGCCGGAAGTGTCTGCAAATGTTTGACCAGCGGCGCCATCTTGATGGCCTCTGGCCGGGTACCGAACACGAGGAGTATCTTCATAGATGCACGCGTTAGGAGGCACTCGATCGAATGGAGCGCCAATGAGCGGTTGGAAGAGGGCCCGCTGCTTATGCCCAAGGAACCAATGCAGCCAGTTCTGCCCGGATCAGCGGAACCGATCCGCCGACTCACTACCCAGATTCACCACCTGAGCCGCAGGCAAGATCAAGCTGATTACCCGGTTCCACTTCACGAGCGGCACCGGATCGACATACACCACGTCTTGCGGCTCGAGCCTGAACTGCCTGGCCAGCACCAGTGCCGCCGGGTTCTTCGCATCGAGGTGGAAGATCGCGGGCAGCCCTGTGGCGCCCTGGCGAATCACGAAGATCTGACCGGGGTTGGACGTGGTCAGGATCGGCCCGCCCGCTTCGCCCAGCGCTTCGTTCAGGTTCAGGCGGCCGTTGCTGCGCATCGTCAGCGCCGAGGGGCGCAAGATTTCGCCCATCACGTACACCTTGGCGTCTTCGCGGTGCGCAATGCGGACGGTGTCGCCGCTTTTCAGCGGAATGTCGTTGCCGTCGCGGCCGGCTTCGCGCAGGCGTGTCAGGTCGATGTCGATCGAGTTGCCGTCGCGCACCAGGGTCACCGCGGCGCGGTTGCCGTTGGCCGTGATGCCGCCTGCACGGTTGATGGCCTCGCTCAGCGTCATCGGCACGTCGGTCACGATCTGCGAGCCGGGGGAGCGGACCTCGCCTTCCACGTACACGCGGCGGCTTCTGAACGACTGGATGCGCACGGTCACCTCGGGCTCGCGCACCTGGGTGACGATCAGCTTGGAGATCAGCTCGCCGGCCTCGGCTTCGGTGAGCCCGGCAACGCGGACACGGCCGACGTACGGAAAGGCGATCTCGCCCGAGGAATCGACGATGAAGCCGGGTGCCACACTCACGCCCGTGGGGTCGGCCTGCTGCGAGATCACGGCGCCCGCGTTGGGCAGCAGCTCGGGGTGGTCATACACGATGACGCCGACCACGTCGCCCGGGCCGATGGTGTAGCGCTGCGGTTTGCCGAACAGTGCTGTCACTTCCGGCGGCAAGGCCGTGGGCGCGGTCTTGGCGAAAGTGCGCACCAGCGCGGGGGTGATGGGGGTGATGCGGTCTTCGGGCGCCGCGTCGGGAAGGTACTGAAACTTGGGGGGCAGGTCTTCGGCGGTCTGTAAGGGCTCGGCGGTACCCATGCCGGGGACCACGGCGCATCCTTGCAACACAGCCAGCACCAACCCTGCAGCAGCTATCGCAGCCGTCTTTGCTTCACGATTCAAGAGAGACCTCTACGTTGTGTTTCTTTTTGAGCAACATGCTCACAGAGGACCCGCGACTGCTGAAGCCTCCTTCTTAGTCGGATTTTATCTTTCGTTGCAAAACGTTTGCGTGCAGAAACGTCAGTTGCACGACACGAATGACATTCAACTCACGACTATTACCTTTTGCTACTCGATACTTCGGGAATATGACAGCGAATCGTTGTAATTAGGCCGGAGCTCGATCACGCGGCGCGCCGCGCGGGCGCGCAACTGGCCGCAACCGCCCTCCACATCCTGCCCCGCCGAGTCGCGCAGCTTGGTGAGGATGCCGCGCTGGTGCAGCGTGCGCACGATCTGCTGGCAGCGCGCCCACGCGGGTCGCGTAAAGGCCGTGCCATCGACGGCGTTGAACGGAATGATGTTGAGCACGCCGTACTTGCCGGACAGCAGCGCGACGATGCCTTCGATCTCGTCGTCTCCGTCGTTGACACCCTCGAGCAGCGTCCACTGGTACTGAATGGGGTAGCCGGTGCTGAGCGCATAGCGCTCGCCTGCCTCGACGAGTTCTTCGGGCGTCATGGCGGGCGCGCGCGGCAGGAGGCGCTTGCGCAGCTCGGCCTTGGTGGTGTGCAGCGACAGGGCGAGCGCGGGCTTCACGCGTTCATGGGGCAGCCGCTCGAACACGCGCGGATCGCCGACGGTGGAGAACACGAGGTTCTTGTGGCCGATGTTGCCGACGGTGCCGAGCAGTTCGATGGCTTCGAGCACGTTGTCGAGGTTGTGCGCGGGCTCGCCCATGCCCATGAAGACGACCTTGCGCACGGGGCGCCGCATGCGCGCAAGGGCGACCTGGGCGACGATCTCGGCGCTGCCCACTTGGCGGATCAGGCCGTCGCGGCCGGTCATGCAGAACTGGCAGCCGACGGCGCAGCCCACCTGTGAGGAAACGCAAAGCCCATCGCGCGGCAGCAACACGCTCTCGACAGTCTGGCCGTCGGCCAGTGCGACGAGCAGGCGCTCGGCGCCGTCGGCACCAGGATGAACGGCCTGGATGCGGGCGAGTCCGGCCAGCTCGGCCTCGATCGCCGGCAGCGCGGCGAACAGCGGCGCAGGGAAGAAGGTTTCGGGCAGGCGCCGGCCGCTGTGGCGTGGCAGTGCGTGCGACCACAGCCGAAGAATGCGCTGCTCATGGCTCGGTCCGGCGCCGGCATCGCGCAGGCGGCGTTTCAGTTCGTGGATGCGCATGGGCGGCGATTGTGCATGGGCGTGGTCGCCGTAGCCATCTGCGCAGGAGGGAAATGCATTGGCGTGATCGCGGCGCTCATAATGCCCGGCGACCAAGCCAGGGGCCGCCCGGGCTACTCCCTTCCTGGCATTCACGGGACGACACCATGAGCGCACTGCACATGTTTCTACCGGCCTCGGAACCCGCGCGCAGCGAAGCGCTCGCGCAGTTGCTGAAGACACACCACGTACCCCGCCACCTGGTCAGGGGCACCGCGCCGAGGAAGCAGGCCGAGCACGATGCAGTGCTGCTGGCAGGCGCGGCACAGCAGCAAGAACAGTCGACGCCCGCGCCGGAGATCGCTGAAGCAGGCATGCAGCGGACGTGAAAAAGCCCGCGCTGAAATCAGGCGGGCTCGTTCGGAATTTGGCCGTGAACTCTTACGCGGTCCACGCTACGGCAAATATTCTTTTGCGGAAGTCATTGTTGTTTTTCTCGTCGTAGTGACTTCGACGCGCTGGTGTGAGATTCAGCTTGCCTGGCCAGGCAACGCTCAGCAGGTGTGAGCGAGGGTGGATTGTAGCAGACGGTGCTGTCGGGGTGCCGCGGTCACCGTCCAGGCGGCCTGGGCGCCAGATAGCCGACGTTCGGCCGCACGCTGTCGTCGGTGTAGCAAGCGCCGGTGGGCGCGTAGCGAATGACCTTGCCACCCTGGATGTAGAAGATGTTGTTGCAGACAGTGCGGCTCTCGGAGCAACTGGTGAACGCGCTGTGGCTCACATACTTGCCGTCACCGCGGCGAGCGCCAAGGTTGGTGAAGCATCGCTCCGTTTCCTCGCTGTTGACGTAGTTGCGCGTCTCCACGCCGCTGGCGGTCTGCGCCCGATACATCGGCATCGTGAGAAAGAGCGGGTGCGCATCCAGGGCCTCTACCGGAGCGCCTGCCCATGCGTCGAGATCCTGCTGTCGCACACTGGCGCAGCCGCTGACGAAACCGATGACGAGTGCGGCGCTTGTGATGGATCTGAGCAAAGGCATTCTTTGGGTCTTTCTGAACGGTGTACGCGTTGCGACGCGGGGATCGTCATCCACGGGAAAGCTGCCAGGCAGCGACGCCCGCCGCAATCGCCGGAACCAGGAAGTTGAGCAGCAGGATGGGAGATTCGTCCTTCACACTGTAGCCCGCATGTGTGACGCCGACCCACATGTTGACCACGGCCACGACGAGCCAGAAAGGAACGAAGAGCTTCGCAGCCAACGCCATCGCAGCGGCGCCGTTGCCCCACAGCCATCCGAACAGGATGAAGATCCCCAACTGAAGGATCCCTCCGGCCATCACGAGCAAGATGTGCATGATCGGTTCTTTCTTCTCAGCGCGTGGTGTAGCCACCATTGGCGAAGATCGTCTGCCCGGTGATCCACCAGCCTTCGGTCACGAGAAAGCGGATCAGCGGCGCGATGTCTTCGATGTCGGTCAGCCCGGTTCGCGAATACTTGCCCAAGGCGGCACCGGCCTTGTTGTAGGTGATGGAATCCGGCGTCTCCTGGCCGTAGAAGAAAGGTGTGTCCATGGGGCCCGGGCCCACCGCGTTGACCGAGATGCCGCGCTCGCCGAACTCCTTGGAGGCCGCGCGCGTGTAGTGCTCGACGGGGGCTTTGCTGCCCGGATAGATGCTGTAGAAAGGCGTGTAGGCCGCCAGCAGCGAACTCACGATGGTGACGATGCTGCCGCGCTCTTCGAGCACGCGGCCGGCTTGCTGCAGGAAGAAGAACGCAGCCTTCGAATTGGCGTCGAAGCTCTTGTCGTAGTCCTCTTCGGTCACATCCTGGATCGGCTTCTTGATGACGATGCCAGCGGTGTTGATGCCGACGTGAACCGCGCCGAAGTGCGACTTCGCCAAGTCGAACAGCTTGGCGTTGTTGTCGACGACCGAAAGGTCCCCCTGGAAGGTGACCACGTCAGCGCTCTTCTCTTTGAGCGACGCCGCGGTCTTCTCGGTTTCGCCCTTGGACGACTCGCTGTTGTAGTGCAGGACGAAGCCGCTCGCTCCGGCACGCTGGAATTCATGCGCGATGAGCGCGCCGAGATTCTTGCCGCCGCCGGCGATCACTGCGACTTTTCCGCTGAGGTCTTTTGCCATGGAGAGCTCCTGGGTTGAACGAATGAACACCCAGTCTATTTGTCGATAGATTCGGGATAAAGCTCCTTCTAGAATCACGACTGCTCAATAAAACTGATCAATCCAGCGATGGACCGTGTCCACCATCTGCGCGTTTTCATGAGGGTGGCTGCCTCTGGCAGCTTCTCCCAGGCGGCCGACCAGCTCGGGATGTCGCGCGGTGGCGTGTCCGCCGCAGTGCAGCAGCTCGAAGCGTGGCTCGGAACGCGGCTCATGCATCGAACGACGCGCCGGGTCACGTTGACGCAAGACGGCGAGGCGCTGCTGGACCGTGCGGCATCGCTGATCTCCGACATGGATGATCTGCAACAGCAGTTCCGCCCCGGTCTGCAAGGCATCACGGGCCGCATTCGCGTCGACATGCCCACCCGGATCGCGAGGCGCTTCGTCGCACCGGCGCTTCCGGATCTGTTCGCCAAGTTTCCCGGCATCGAGGTGGAGCTCGGGGCCACGGATCGCGCGATCGATCTGGCGCTGGCGGGCGTCGATTGCGCGCTGCGCGTCGGACCGCTCAGCAGCACCAACCTGGTCGCTTCGCCGCTGGGCGGCTTCGAGTTGATCAACTGCGCCAGCCCTGCGTATGCCGCACCCCGCGGTCTCCCGTGTTCCCCGCGCGATCTCGAACGCCACACCTGCGTCGGCTACATCTCGCAGTCATCCGGACGCGCGGCGCCCTGGGAATGGGAGGAGGAAGGAAAGCCGATGACACGAACGCTGCCCAGCACGGCCAGCGCGAACAACGCAGAGATCTACATCGCCTGCGCGCTGGCAGGACTGGGCATGATCCAGATCCCTCGGTTCGACGTGCAAGACCATCTCGACCGCGGCGAGTTGATCGAGTTCTTGCCGCAGGCACGGCCATCGCCGCTGCCCGTGCATCTGGTCTATCCAAGCCGGCACCAGCTGACGCGGCGCGTGAAGGCGTTCACGGGGTGGCTCGATGGGCTGCTGGACGCGCATTTGATTCGCACCTGAGCCAAGGACGACAGCCCAATGAAAAAGGGCGTCCGGTCGATGAAACCGGACGCCCTTGGACGTTTTGTTGGTCTGTGAAACCGATCGAAAGATGGGCTGCATACCGCATGAATACTTGCTTCGTCGAGATTCGAAAAAGCTTTTGTACCCCCGTTTGTACCCCCACCCAGAGGCTCGCCCTTTGGCGTTGCTCCTACACATCACTTCTGGAGCCGCCTCAAATGACCCGCGAGCTTGAAGTTCGGAAACCCATGTCCGGCATGACAGAGATTGCCGAAGGTCCCGCGCTGCTGAAACAACTTCTGCCATGGCCCGCCGCCGATGCTTTGGCGTTGGCCCCAGCGTCCCTTGGACCGCTTGGAGGCCGGCCGCGCGGCCTGCTTGGACCGCTTGGACCCTCCAGCTCAATGGACGTACGCCTGCCTGATGCTCACCATCTCAGTACGGAATCTGGTTCCTCGCAGGTAATCAAGCGTGCTACTGGAGGGGATCGCCGCAAGAGCCCTGAACGTCAAGCGGGCGCAGGGGCCTACTGAATGATGTCCCGGAACCCCCGTCCTATGACAATTGGAAGACCGAACTCCACCCCAAGCTCGTTCCCCGGTCTTCATCAGGCAATAGCCCGCAGCCCCTGTCCAGGGCGCTTGCCCGCCCTTGCCTCCTAAGCGCTCCGCGATCGCACCACGAAGGCTTCGCTTGGCGAATGCAGTCCATATTGTTGCAAAATGTTTGGACAACCTAAATTGGACGGGTTCGGAGGGGCAATCAATGGCGAGACGGCGCAAGTCCAGCACAGCCGAGGACCTCATGGATCTGGTGGCCTTGCTGCCCTGGTGGGCGGGCGTGGTATTGGCGCTCGCCAGCTACTGGGTGCTGCACGCCATTGCCACGCGTCCCCTGGCTACGGCGCATTCCGCCCAGCAAATCGGGCAGTTGGCCACGACGGCCATTTGGCAGGGCCTGGCCACGGGAGGTCAGTATCTGCTGCCGCTGATCTGTCTTTTCGGTGCCGTCATGTCGGCGGTGCGTCGTCGGCAGCGGCGCACCTTGTTCGAAACAACCTCCGCGAGCAGCAGTGCCGATGCGTTGCAGGATATGTCCTGGCAGCAGTTCGAATTGCTGGTCGGCGAAGGATTCCGGCGACGCGGGTATGCGGTCAAGGAGGTCGGTGGTGGCGGAGCCGATGGTGGTGTGGACCTGATGCTCACCACGGCCGGCGAAAAGTTCTTGGTGCAATGCAAGCAATGGAAAGCCTTCAAGGTCAGCGTCTCCACGGTGCGGGAGCTCTATGGCGTGATGGCCGCGCACGGCGCAGCGGGCGGCTTCGTCGTGACCTCCGGGCGCTTCACGCGGGAGGCCACCGCATTCGCCAGCGGCCGCAACATCCGACTGATCGATGGGCCCGAACTCATGCAGCTCTTGCGCGAAGCGCGCGGCAAGGCTGAAGCAAGTTCATCACTTTCCAAGGCCGCGGTGCCGCATGTAACGGCATCGTCCGCAAGGTCTGCTGAATCGGCTGGCGTTGCACAGACGATAGAGCCGACCCTGTCCGCCTATCCCCTCTGCCCACGGTGTGACAGACCGATGGTACGGCGGGTGGCGAAGCGGGGCATCGCGGCCGGCAAGGCATTCTGGGGATGCTCGGACTTTTCTTCGGGCTGCCGGGGCACGCGCGAGATTCCGGGCGCCTGATGCCGACACCAATTACAAGAAGGAGGAGCTATGGGGCGAAGAAGCGGTTTTGAGGGATTCCTGCGTGCCACGGCGCGGGCAGTGGCTGCGGCAGAGCGTGAGCGCCAGCGCGGCATTCGCGCGCAGTTGACCCAGGCACGGCAGATCGAGCGCCACCAGCGAATGGCTCTGGCACAGCAGAACCGCGATGATCGTGCAGCACAGAAACTGGCCAAGGCGCAGTACCTGGCTGACCGGCAGGCCGAAGCCGATGACCTGAACGCCGAGTTGCAGGATCGGCTGGAAGAACTGGAGGGCATCCTGGCGCATACGCTATCGCTGGATGATCGAATCGACTTCGACGCGCTGCGGCCCGCGGCGAATTTCGAAGACTTCAAGCCGCCAATAGAACTCGAACCCGGCCGCGCCCCGCGCGCGCCACAGGTGCATCCACCTTCCGGCCTGCGCAAGCTGATTCCGGGAGCTGCCAAGAAGCATGCTGCCGCACTGGCCAAGGCGGCCAGCGACCATCAGTCGGAAGTCGCTCGCTTCAACCAGGCCGAGACTACCAAGCGCGAGCGGTTTGCCAAGCTCAAGGCGGACTATGACCAGCGCAAGAGCCAATTCGAGATGGAGGTCCAGCGCCGCAATGCCGAGGTCGACGAGTTCCAGATGGCCTACCGCGCCAAGGAGCCGGATGCCGTGGTGGCCTACAACGAGATGGTACTGGCACGGTCCGAGTACCCCACGGAGGGGTTCCCGCAAAAGTTTCGCATCGCCTACAGCCCCGACTCGTCGGAACTGATCGTGGAATACGACCTGCCGGAAGTACACGCGATCCCAAAGGAGGCGGAATACCGCTACGTCAAGACCAAGGACGCCATCGAGTCCAAGGTCAGGAAACCGGTGGAGGTCAAGCAGCTCTACCAGGACATCGTCGCCTCGATCGCGCTGCGCACCTTGCATGAACTGTTCGAGGCCGATCAGGCGGATGCGCTCGCGCTGGCCACCTTCAATGGCATGGTGGACACGCACGATCCAGCCAGCGGGCGCGAGGTACGGGTGCCGGTCGTGTCGGTGCGGGCGCCGAAGATGGAATTCTCGGGCCTGCGACTGGAGAAGGTTGATAAGGTGGCCTGCCTGCGAAACCTTGGCGCCCAGGTGTCCAATCGCCCCGACGAGTTACAAGCGGTCAAGCCGATTGTTGAATTCGACATGGTTGACAAACGTTTCATCGAGCAAGGGGATGCTCTTTCGGGGCTCGAAGCGCGCCCGAACCTGATGGACCTGACGCCGGCGGCCTTCGAGGTGCTTGTCTCCAATCTCTTCAGCAAGATGGGGCTGGACACCAAGCTCACGCGCAGCTCTCGGGACGGAGGCGTGGATGCGGTCGCCTTCGACACCCGCCCGGTACTCGGCGGTAAGGTGGTGATTCAGGCCAAACGCTATCGCGACACCGTGGGAGTGAGCGCGGTTCGAGATCTATACGGGACCATGCTCAACGAAGGTGCCAACAAGGGCATCCTGGTCTGCACAAGCGGCTATGGGCCGGATGCGTATAACTTTTCCAAAGACAAGCCGATTGAGCTGATTGACGGCGGCGGGTTGCTTTATCTCTTGCGCGAGCATGCGGGGACTACAGCTCGGATTGCCGTGTGACCTCTTCACAATCAAGAAAGCAGCAGTATTAGTGAAGCGGTCATCCCCGAAGGGCGACCAGCCAGCGGCTACGGTCGGAAGTCGGCAGCCAGCGTACTCATGGGCTTGCAAATTACAGCATTGCACCGGCGCTTTGCCCGTTATATCGAACGTTAAGGTTTGCGCATGCAGTTCCTGCATTTGACCTGCTGCTGAAAGAAGTTGGTTGTGGCTGTGCATCAACTTTGCACGCCTAACCGCAGTTTTAACTCAACCTCCACTTGTGCTGTTGCTGCACCTCGCCGGAGCAATCGCAAATCCGATCGGGAGTCAAAAAACTGGCAACTTCCTGCCCGGAAGAAAGTTGCTGGCTTCCTCTGTAGCGAACCCCTACCATTGAAACATGAAGAATAACGCGATGGCCAAAAGCGAGAGTACAGAGCAAGCACAACCACCTGGAGTTTGGCCCTCCAAATTCATGCGTGAGTTTCGGCCGGAGATCTACTCTGACACCAAGGACAGAGAGACACATGTTCTAAGTGCTCCAGTTTTTGAATACCATCTGGACTCCATAACCTCCCGCAATCAGACGCATGATTTTGAAGTGTTCTGCCGGAAGCTCTGCGAGAGAGCCATCTGCCCAAATCTGCGCCCCCAAACCGGCCCGGATGGCGGAGGCGACAGCAAAGCCGATACGGAGACCTATCCGGTTGCCGAAGAGATCTCCGGCCTAACTTATGTAGGCGTTGCAAACGGCTCGGAAAAATGGGCCTTCGCCTTCAGCGCCAAATCGACCTGGGCAGACAAGGTGCGCAAGGATGTGCAGGGACTCATCGACACAGGCAGGACGTACCACAAAATAATTTGTGTCACAAGCCGCTTTGCCAAATCCAAAACTCGTGCAGCGCTTGAGCACGAGCTTTCCGAGAAATACGGTGTGCCAGTGACGATCCATGACCGCACATGGATCGTCAAGGAGATCATCGAAAATTCCCGTATCGACCTTGCCGTCAACTATCTGAAAGTCGGCGAAACCATTAAAGCGCCATCGAAGCTTGGGCCACTCGATTACTCGCGCGCCCAGCAACTTGAAGACGTGGAGCGAGAGATTGAAAACCCCGAAGCTTTTCGCGGCATGGAGCAACAACGCGCCATGGAGGCCCTTGTAGCCGCCAAGCTTTCCAGGGGCCTGGAGCGGCCACGCGTCGAAACGGAAGGCCGATTCAGTCGTGCCATCCGTCTTGCAGAAGCTCATGGCAGCTTCAGGCAAAAGCTTGAGGCCGAGTACGAAAAAATCTGGACCGATTTCTGGTGGTTCGATGATTTCCAATCGGTGAACGCTGCTTACGATCACTTTCAGGATCGCGCGGTTCAATCCGAACACGCCAAGAATTTAGAGTTCTTGTGCAACCTCAATCAACTGCTTGTGAATGCTCTCGTTCACAAACACCTGACGCCTGCGGAGTGCCGCTTCAACGAGCGAACAGCCAAGTTGGAGCAAGCGCTGACGTTGATCGCCGATGATCCGGATCGGCCAAACAACAGTCTGGAGGCGCAGACCGCACTCCTGCGCATCGAGCTCAACAAAGTCATGCTGGCTCACAAACTCGATGAGCTGCCGACCATATGGAGGGGCCTCACAGCGATTCTGGAGAAGGCCGCAGGCCTTGGAGAGTTTGATACCGATAGCTTGGTCTCTTTCATCGAGGCTGTCGGCAATGTCGGTGGAAACGATCCCGCATACAGCGCGCTCGTCGAGAAGCTCGCCGAATTTATCGGCGCTCGAAAAGGGGAAGGGGAAGGCGCGCTCCTTCTTCTCAAGCGTGCCCAGAAACTCGATTTTTCTGCCCGTTTTGACATGATTCGCTGGGCGGGCAAGGCTGCATTCGGCCTGTCAAAGCGGGAATACGCGGAGTCTCTCGTCGATGCCATGCATCTTCTCACTCTTGGCTACCGCAGCGCTGGCCTGCTTTGGGCGACGCGAGCAAGCTGTGTTTTTGCAGCTGCCTCCTTGGTTATTCAGGGTGAGGAAGAGCATCAGCTGCCGCCAGTCTTCGCGGTCACGATGAAGGTCTGGGCCTGGACTGCACTGGAGCTTCGCCACTTACCCGACTGCCTCCAAGCGATTCAGTTGATGAACGGCTGCGTTGTTTCGATGCCCTTGGCCGAAGAAACAAAAGCGAAAGTAAAGAGCGAGATTCAAGAATTGGATATCGCCTTGGGCAGCTACTTTCTTAATCTCCAAGAAGACGATCTCCGCAAGCTGGAAGCAGTCCCCGGCGTCCTGGAAGCACTGGGCCTGTTCACGGCCCGGGCCGGACTCCTTTTTGCGCTTGGCTATACGGATCTTCTTCGTGAAGATGGGAGTCTGCCGAAGGAAGAATCAGACGAAGGCGTGAAGCAGACCCTCTCGATGCTGAAGAGCCAAACTCTTGTTGAACGCCTCGGCGGCCCGCTGATCGTGAACAGTAACGGCCCTCAGACTTTCGCAACCACGATTCTCGGGATGAAAGTCGAGGTCCTGGTTGACGGCAGCGAATCCATCGCCGTCGCGGAGCTGGTGCTCGGTTCGCTGGAGGCCTTCTTTGCGACCATCATCGAGCAGCGCGTGGTGCCTCACACCGAGCTATTCCGGATCACTATCGCTCAGAGCGATGGCATCCAGGAGCCCGTTGTCGAAGCAAACGCGCTCGATATGACGTGCACGATCACGTGGCCGCGCGGGTTTCCAGTCGCACAGCTGGAACGCCAGCACGACGTGCGGAAATTCTTTATGTCTGTTTGCGGTCACGTACTCAGCACGGCTTGCGTTGTCGAAGACATGGCGGCGTTGCTCGAAGACCTGTTTAGCGATGCAGCCGCCCAGCAGCGCATGATCATGATCGCCACGGCGCAGAACAGCTATCGCCGCTTGACCTCTCGCGGCTTCACACGACTGGACGACTGGAGCAACCTTGTCCGGCGCTCCTATCCATTTCGCGGGCAACAGATGGAACTGCCGCGTATTGAACGTCCTGCGAGAAGAGAAACGTCGACGAAGCCGGATTCCGGGATGCCTGAGTTCAAAGATCACAAAGAGGTGGCCGTCAGCTCTGTGATCAACGTCCACGCATGGGATCAAGCGAAATGGCGCGGCTGCGGCTATCTTCAGTTCGGAAATCAACATCCCCCTGTGATGGCGGTGCTTTTTGAGAACGAGGCTGCTGCGCGAAAGATCTTCGAGCACTGGCGCGATCGCTTCGGGTCTATCGATGCGAATGAAGAACTTGCCGTGTCGATCATCCGTAATCTGCCGCAGGCCAGTCCCCATCACTACTGCATTCAGTTTTCGTCCAGCCTTTCTGAAGCTGGCATGAAATCGCCGCGTCCTGCGTTCATGGCCACACGCTCCATGACCATGGAGCCGGGGGATGGTGTCAACCTTGAAAATTTCCTGAGCTCATACCGACAATTCAATATCTACAACCTGGTGCCCGCTGTGCTCGCGTCGTCTCCTCGATTCCTCTTCGAGCTTGGAATTCTCAAGAAGGATCTGACGATCAAATCGGCATCGGAAGTTCGTGAGCACGACATCGAGTCGGTAGCGCTCAGTATTCGGGGCCACAAGATAGTCTGAGTGAGCTTCTCAAATTTACACCGCCGTCTGAGTCGATGTTTAGATAGCATGAACCAAGTCACTGCGAAGTCCCCCGCCCATTGCGATGCCGATGAGGTTCGCGATTTCGTTTCTCTGGTTCTCCAAGGCGGCGAAGTGTCTCCGCACGGTCTCTCCCAACGTGTGGCCGACGCAAAAATCCTCAGTTTTCTGCGTCGCGAAGGTTCTCTTGTAGGCGTGGCCGGACTCAAAAGGCCTGAAGCTAGCTATCGCCGCCGCATTTCTTTCAGCGCGAAGTTCGAACTCTCGCAAGAGTTGCTTCCGCTTGAACTTGGTTGGGTCTTTTTGCTGATCAGTGCGCGTGGTGCAAAGCTTTCGTTGCCCCTCTGTGAGCCTCTGGTTCAAGCGGCAAGCAGCGCCGGCATCTTCGCGACGTCGCGCGCCTCAAATGTCGGTATGCACGCGACGCTCGCCAAGCTCGGCTTTCGGCGTACAGGGGAAGAGTGGTTTTCCAAGCAGACCGCACAAAAACTCTGCCTCTTCGTGAGAGATGCCGCCTAAGCCGTCGGTCGAGCAGATATCCTCGCGGCGGGCTGCGGTTTCTGCCCTACCTGCCGTAAGTTCGGCACGTATAGCCTCGGCCCCACCCGTTATCTGTATTCCCAATGGCAGAGTTATTTTCGCGCGATGAGATCGAACTCAGGCTAGCTGAGCTGCAATCGCGTATCGGTTCTGCGCTGGCGCCATACGAAGCAAGCTCGGCTGCACGGGATCTGCTGGGGCTGCTGCGTGCCGTCGAGGAACTCATCAACCTGGGCACGATTGATTGGGACGATGACGTCTTTGAGGAGAAGCTGTACGGATTTCCGGTTTTCCAGAGTGGCCAGCATTTGCTCCAGCTTGCGCATGTCCGCAAACGCCTTGCGGCACGATTTGACAGTGCGCTCGTCGCCCGGCTCTCGTTGCTGATCCTTCAGGGGTCTGACATTGGCGTGGCCTTCGCACGCCATGGAGCACTTGAGGCAGCAAGCGGCTTTCGATCGGTGGCCGCGATGATGGGCTATCTCCAATCGCGGCGTCGCCATCTCGTGGGCCTGCTGCATTTCGTCCCGACCGCATGCCGCGGCTCTCAGCTCCTCAAGCAGCATGAGGCGCTCAACGTCTTCTTGCCCATTGTGGAGTTTAGCGCTGCGCCGATGATGGGTGCGCAGTACGCCTTGATGGTGAAGCTTGCGCAAGAGCGCCTGGGCATTCCGGAGGATCCAGCCGCGGAGGTAGCGATGTTGGACAGCCTTTACCTTGAGCCGGAGCGTGCCTCCATCTTGGAGATGCATGAGTCGACAGATGGGCTGCAGTTGCTTGAGGCCAAGGAGCCACTTCGACCCGACCGGCTATTTTCGGCCGCGGAGTTGAGGAACGATATCCTGCACACCGAAGCGCTGTACGCCGAATTCAACCTATGCGACACTGAGTTCGCCGTCGCGGCGGCACTGGTGCGAAGCCTGTCCAAGGACTTCGTTGACGACGACTATTGGATTCGAATTTCCCCCGCAGAACTGGCGACACTGACTGCTGAGGCGGGTGCATCGCCTGCTCTCATGGCGGCGCTGACATGCGAGGCCACCACATACATGGAGTGCCTTTCGACCTATGCGCCATTCGTTCTGGTTGACGGCTGCTACCTGTCTACGGTTTCGCTGCTGAGCCGCTTTATCTATTCCTGGCGGGCGCAGGTCCTCGAGCGCAAGAAGCGCTTCCAGATCCGGGCGGGCTTCATCTTCGAAGACTCGGTCAGGGCTGCACTGGAAAAGCAAGGGTTTGTCGTGCAGGACATTGTTCGCATCAACCGGCAGGAATTCGATGTCGTGGCGCTGCGGGACAACGTTATCTGGAACGTCCAATGCAAGAACAACTTTATCGGGCTGTCTCGCGTCGACTCCGATGCCGTCGCCTTTGCCCGATACAACCGACGCCTTGTGATGTCCTACGAGCGGGCGCTGGTGAAGGAGCGGAACCGCGAGCACCTGTTAAAGATGAAGCTGGCCAGCGATGCAGTGCAGCACATAGTCGTGTCCCGCTTCCCGGTGGTGACGAACAATCCCCGCATCGTCGTCTTCAACCACATCGCGCATTTCGCGACGCGGGCCGACGCTGTACTGGCGGCCGAAAGGCCTGCGATCAATGACTGAGAACATCAAGAACACGGCGATCACCAGTGCCGGCTACCTCTATCAGAATCGACACGGCCTCAGGGCCCTGTGCGATTGGTTGGACGCACCGACCCGCTTCACTCGAGTGAAGTTCGAGTGCGACGACGAGGCCGAGGCACCGACGGGGTTGGACGATATCGTCATCGAGCGCAGCGATGGCCGCCAGGACCTGCAGCAGATCAAGTTCACGCCGAACCCCGACGTGCATCTGCTTTCCTGGGACTGGCTGTTCGGGAAGACGGGCAAGACCGAGCGAGCACGATCGATGGTGCGCAAATGGTTCGATGCCTTCAAGGAGGTGGATGTGGCGCGAAGGGGCGAGCTCTCGCTCAAGACGAATCGCCGACCCGACGCCGAGATCGAGGCGTGTCTGGGAGGGGGCAAGATCGTGTTCGCCAAGGTGCCAGAGCCCAGGCGCTCGGCACTTATCGCCGAGCTCGGCAGCGAGCCGGACTGCGAAGAGTTTTTCGGCCAGCTACAGATCCGGCACAGCGACAAAGGCTTTGAAACGCTGGAGCAGGAGGTCGATGCCCGCCTCCGACCTCATGGCACTCCGGAGGGCATTGCGGTCTTGAAGAACCGCGCGTTGAACTGGGCGACGCAGAAGAAGCTGCCGTTGCCCGATGGCTGGATTACGCTCGCCGAGGTGCGCGCGATCTTGCAAGCGACCCCGCCAGCGCCGCTGCCCGAAGACTTTGCGGTGCCCAAGGGATACGAGGTTCCGGACGTGGGCTTCCATCAGGCGTTCGTCAACGACATTCTGGTGGCTGCCGGCAAGGCGTTGGTTCTCACCGGCCCGCCCGGGCGGGGGAAGAGCACCTACCTGAGCGCGCTGTGCGATACGCTCGCCGATCGAGGCGTTCCGACGGTCCGCCACCACTATTTCCTATCCACGACGGAGCGCGGACGTGACCGCGTGCACAGCCATGTCGTCGAGGAATCCATCAGATCGCAAATCGAGCGATTCCATCGGGATGTTCCGAACCCGGGCGGCGGGCTGCGCGCGCGGCTGGAGGCGTGTGCGGCGCATTACAAAACCCTCAACAAGCCCTTCGTTCTGATCCTCGATGGTCTTGATCACGTCTGGAGGACCAACGCCGAGGACAAGCGACCACTGGATGACCTCTTCGCCCAGGTCGTGCCCTGCCCCGACAACATGGTGCTGCTCGTGGGCACACAGCCGGTCGCTGACGCCCAACTCCCGACAGACCTGCTGGTCGCCGCTCCGAAGTCGGCATGGCGAACGCTGCCCGCAATGTCCGGCGATGCCGTGCTGTCCTATCTGCGCAAGGCGGTCAGCGAAGGCCGGCTCGACACCGGGTTTGAACAGGAAGAGTCCGCAGAGCAGGAACTGCAGGGGGTCGCCGCCGCGCTTCGCGCAAGGACCAATGGCCATCCCCTGCATGTCATCTATGCCAGTGCCGAGCTCGAGCACGCGGGCGGCCGACTCACGACCTGGGCCGTATCGCAGCTCAGCGGCGAGCTGGGCGAGGACGCGAAGTCCTACTACGCGTCCCTCTGGGAGCGGCTCACTCCGAGCTTGAAGGACACCCTGCGACTGGTCTGTGCCTTCCCGTTCTTCTGGCCGAGGACGGCGTTCGGCCAGATCGCCGATGCGGTCAGGCTGGCCGTGCCGGAGGTGCAGAAGGTCGAACATCTCCTGCACTCGTCAGCAGCCGGCCTCAAAGTCTTCCACGAAAGCCTGGCGGTGTACGTGCGATCCACTGACGGGTATGGCGAACGGATCGCCGAGCTGATGCCCGAGGTTGCGCGCTGGCTCGAGACATTGGCGCCTCCTGCACTGCGCGTGAACTGGCTCTGGACGGTGCAGGCCAAGCTGGGCGATCCCACGAACTTGATCGCGGGCCTGACGCGCGACTGGGTCATGCTTCGGCTGGAGGAGGGGTATCCCGAATCCCTGTTCGAGACACTGCTCACCGATGCGATGGTCGCCGCGCTTGACACATCACGGTTCGCGGACGCGTTCCGGCTGCAGCATCTCAAGGCGCGAATGGTCGACGGCAGCCAGTTTCAGATGCAGGAGGACGACATGGCCAGGCTGGTCTCGTTCACGCTGGCGCTGGCGACAGACGCCAGCGTCGTCCGTGAGGCCGTCTCCTCCAGACACGAGACCGACATCCTGCGGGTTGCGGCGCTGGGCCTGGCCCTGCGCGGCCGGGGAGAACATCTCGTCGCCAGAGTTTGTGGTGACGAGGCACTGCGCCGTTTCCAGGGGGCCAGCCGCTTCTCAAGCGAGTACCGGTCGAGCAATGGCCGGGACTCCTTCAGATTTCTCGCTGATGCGTTCGTGCGGCTGGGCGCCGTCGGAAGCACGGCCGAGGAGCGCACCCGGCTGGTCTCGAAGAACCATCCCGACATATGGCTGCCGCTGATTCGGCTGTTAGTCGAAGAGGGGGAACTAGACGAGTTGATGGCGCTGGCCGCGTCGCTGTCCGACGGCAAGCGCAAGAACATCGTGAGCGACGCCTGTATCCGCGCCGCGGCACGCGCCGGAGCGAGTGTCGTCGAACGGGGAGATTTCGCCTGCCTGGCCCACACGCCCCTCGTTGCAGCGGTAGAGGCAGCGCGTACGCGGGCCTCCAAACCGCTGAACGCAGCGATCCCGATCAATTGGCTGAGTAGCGACTACGACCAGCGCAAGCGCGATCTGGCCACACTGATGCACCACTGGTTCTTCAGCGCCGTACACATGGGCTTGTGCATGGCCGCGGAGGGCCAGTCTGAGTTCCGCTACGTGCGCGCCCCAATCTACGACGACCGGGAAAACATCACCGATTTCCTCGACGCGCTGACTGGCGTCGCGAGCCAGGTTGCTCATCATTGGTGGCGTGGCGAGTTCGTGGACTTCCACGAGCTTTACGAGTTGCTGGATCCGGTCGAGTTCCGGCCATTCCGGCAAAACTATGACCGCCAGTGGGCGGCCGACGAATTCAGGGCTGCGCTGCATCAGATTGCCTGCGATATCCGCCTTTGCAGCGTGCTGCTGGACGGCCGCGAAGATCCTGACTTGAGCGAGGAAACAATGGCGGCGGCTGGAACCTTCGAATGGTTCGACAGCGCGTCGTTCCGCGAGCAGTACGTAGGTGCCCGGCTCACGAGGATGTCCGATGACGCGGCTGTGGCTTTCGTGCAGGGCCAGCGCGTGCAGTTTCATGCCGAGGTCCGACAGGAAACCAGCGTGTATCTGCAGACGCCCTTGCAGCTCTGCGGAATCGCGGTCGCCCATGGTCTGACAGCGCCGGCGCGCGAACTCTGCCGGCAGACCTGGGAGCTGGTGACCGGTTACTCGCACCGCAAGGATCCGACTCTGGGCAATACGGTCGATGCGATCTCCTATCTGGTGGACGCAGCACCAGCGGAGGCTCGACGGTTGCTGGCGCGGCTAGGTCCTCAAATCCATGCCATCATGGAGTACACCGACGGCAAGGGGACCCGCCATGTGCTGGCCGAGACCGACGCACTGCTGGCGCGGCTCAAGCCTTCGGCCTTGGTGGGGAAGTACGAGGAACACACGGACGCGGGCCACTGGTCCCACGCAGAAAACAGCTTGCGCGCTTATGTCGAACAGGGAGTGAGGGAAGGCTGGCCGATGGATGCGCTGATGCGCACCGGCCTTCATCCCGAGATCGGTGACATGCTCGAGCAGCTCGCCCGCGACGGGGTTGCAGGTGCGACTGAGCGCATGCGACTCCTGACAGATCATGCAGGATGGGATGTCGGCCGGCTGCGGCGAAAAGATCGCAACACCAATAGCGAGAGGTCGAGCAGCAAGCCATTCGATGGGGATGTCGCGGCGTTCGAGCCCGAGCAGCTCGGCGAGCTGCTGGAGAAGATGGCGTCCGGTTACGACGAGCGCGAGACCGTGCTGCGGGCCTGGTATCAGTATTGGGCAGACAAGGGTGAGGGCCAGCGACTGCTCGATGCGCTCGACCCCTCGCTGCTGTCGGAGGAAAGCCGCACGCGCGATCTACTGGTCCTGTCCGATCTGGCCTTTCATACGCGGCGCAAACTGAGCGGACTGAAGGCGGCCTGGAAGTACCTCGTGCAAGCGCAGATCAACGGCGGCGGTTGGACCGAATTTATGGAGAGTGCTCAGAAAACGTGCGCCAGGCTCGATCTAGTGGCTCAGTTCTATCCGAAGCGCTGTGACGAGTTCGTGATTGCGACGAGCTACGGCCCGTTCCCAGACCCCGAGCGCCCCCGCGTGGCGCCCGAAGAGACGATGGTGTACTTCTACGTCAGGCAAGGGCGCATTGCCGATGCGGTCCACTTCGCTGAGACCATGGTCGACTGCGTGATCGACGACACGCGCACGTTGCCGCTCGTGACGCCGCGCTGGGCCGTCGAGCTCGCCTCTCCTGCCGGCGGGCCGGTCTGATGGACGAGCTTCGCATCCTCATCGCGCGACTTGGATGGCCGGCCACGTCTGCCCGCTGGTGGACCATGCAGGCGCTGGCGGCGCGCCTCGGCACCCCCGGGACAGGCACAGCGACCGAGCACGCGCTGCTGACGTACCTGCGAGGGCGTCGGCTCGAGGCCGAGGTGATCGAAGCGCTTTGCATCTTCTGGACGGCCGCGCGACAGCACGGTTACGCGCCGATCGCGAAGTTGTCGAGCAGCATCCCGAAACCGTCGCTGCTGTCCAACCTGTTCTTGTCCGACCTCGGGTTGCCCGCATGCGCCATTGACGCCGATCTGCGCGAGGTGCCGCTGGACTTCGAGATGCCCGGCGATTTCCAGGGCGTTCAGGGCGTAGACCTTCCCCTGATCTTTAAGACGACGCTCGGCAGTCTTGAGGCTCAGACTGGTCGCCCGTTCGTGCGTCAGATGGCCTTTGAGTGGGCGCAGAACCGTTCGGCCTATCCGGACGCGCCGTTGCAAGGCGATGCCGGATATTTCATTCGCCCCCTCGGCGAGGGCTTCCGTGCCCACCTCTCCGCGCGCGCTGCGCAGCGCGCAATCTCAGCCTACCTGCGCACGCTGGCTGTGGCAGAGCACGTGTGGCGCCAACCACAGGAGCTCTTGCGGGAAAAGGCGCTCTTGGCGCTGCCCATCCATCCCACGCTCGCCTTCCTCAAACCGGAGCGACCGGCATGGACGCCGGTGCGCGGCGAACTCCTTGGCGAGGCGGCGTCCGTCGAAGCCGAGCTCCGTCGCCTCGTCGAGCGCGTCGCACTCGCGCGGCCGGGCGATGAACTGATCGCGTTCAAATCACCGATCGAGATGACCATGGGGCGGTGCGTGGAGCTGTCCTTGGTGCGATGGCTACAGGCCCCAGGGGGCCAGGTTGCTGACGGCGAGTTGGCCACCTATCTCGAAGGATTCTGGGACCGTGGCCTGGCGCTTCGGAGCCTGAGCACGGATCCGCTCGCCTTGACGACCCCGGTCGGTCCTGTTCCGTTGGCGCGCCTGCTGGATGGCAAGTCGAAGGCTTTGCCGCTGGCCGGAACAATGGACTTCGCACGCGTGGGCTACCTGCAGCACGACCTGTATCCGTCGCATCTTCTGCTTCCGACATTGGCAGGAGCCGCACACTTCGATGTCGCTCCCTCTGCCGCTCGGCTCGAAATCCGGTCGGCCGAGAAGCTCCTGGCCGACTGTGTCTATTGGAATGCGGGCTGGGGACCGGCATATCCGAAGCACCTGAGTGGCAACTGCGGCGCGGCGCTCGTGTCGCGCGGCACGGGCTATCGCGAGTTTCAGAGCGGAGAGAGCGAGGCTGTCCGATCGTTCTACCTTTGGCGGGTGCGTACGCTCCACCGCAGCAGCACGTACGATGCGTTCAGAGAGACCACGAGGTCGGGGGTGTCCTTCGTCTAGTGGTGCGTTTCGGTTCCCCGGCCTAGACCCGGACCACTGCAGCCAACGCCATCAAAAACCATGATGAACGACAACCCGGCAGGCCGCGCCACGCCGACGCGCCCTGACCCCGCAATAGTCGCGGCATCCATCGATGCCCACCGAGCCTCTCCCGGGGTGGACCTCAAGCGCCACGCCCGCAACAGGCAGATCGAATTGGCGACGAGCCTGCAGGAGCGGCGCGCCATTTATCTGGACCTCAAGTTCTGGATCGGGCTGAGAAACGCCGAGGCCGCTGGCCGTGTACCTCACCCATACAGCGACCTCCTGATCGCACTCCGGCAGGCCGTTTCCAGTGGCCAGGTGTTCTGCCCGATCTCGGATAGCTGCTTTCTGGAGGTCTTCAAGCAATCCGACCCAACGACGCGCAAGAAAACGGCCGAACTGATCGATGAACTAAGCCTCGGCATCACCATCATCCCGTTCAATCTGCGAATTGGCACCGAGATCGCCCATCTGCTGCACGCCGCGCTCGCGCCGGAGCAGGTCTTCCCGCTGGATCAACTCGTCTGGACCAAGCTCAGCTATGTCCTGGGCCACTATAGCCCGCCGGTCGGCATGTTCGACGAGCACACCAGCCGCGCGATCGAAAAAGCCTTCTTCGACCACATGTGGACCATCCCCCTGGTCGAGATGGAGCAGCTTATCGGGGGAGGCCTGTCCAGCAGGGACCAGGATCACCACGAGCGGCTGGCGCGCACTCTGACGGAGGGCATCGAAGAGCACGCGGCAACCCTTAAGAGCTTCGACCAAGCCTACGAGCACGAACTCGTCGGCGTGCTGGACCTTTACGCCGGCCGTGCCGCCGACATTCTGTGCGACATGGCCCCGCCGTCCATGGGACCACGACCGGCAAGAGACACCGCCGAATACGGGAGCATCGAACGGCACTGTCTCGGATTGCTAGTCGCGGCCATGAAAACAGAGCGCGGCAAGGCGACTCTACGCACGCTCCACATCGAGACCTGCATGCATGCCGCCGTGCGCTGGAACAAAGGGCAGAAGTTCAAGGCAAACGACTTCTTCGACTACCAGCACGCAGCCGCAGCTGTCGGTTACTGCGACGCCTTCTTCACCGAACGCTCGCTCTGCAGCGTACTGACTCGCAGCGACCTAGCCTTGGACAAGCGGTATGGCTGCACCGTTGTTTCCACATCCGAAGCCGCCTTGCGATACGTTCGTTCAGCTATCAAAGAGGCGGAGAACTTTCGCCGCCGGAAAGTCGCGATCACTGACAACCCTACCGCGCCAGGCGTACCAGCCCGCGATCCATCGCAATGAGCGCAGCAGCCTTACGCGCCGAATTGAACGCATGAGCAGTTCTTGCTTGAACAAGACACCAGACTGAAGTCATTCATTGTGAGTTGCGCGTGCCGGATGGCCAGCATCGTGGTCGAACCACTGGTAGACACTGCTATCGAAAAAAGCGCTAGGTCTGCCGACCGCCGTGACGTCATCGACCAGCGGATGGAGCACGATTTGATTGTTTGCTTCGCCAGCCACCTCACAATCCGCCATGCGGTTTCCGCGAAATTCAACGCTCATCGATGCAGATCCGAAAACAAGCCCTTCGCAAACCGTCTTTCACTCGAAAACGCAAGAACAACTGGTGGTCCTTGGAGCAACCAAGACGCATATTGCCCATTCTTGCAATGGCAATCCCGCCCGTTGGAGGACTGCTCATTTTGCTTTTCTTCGTGTCGATCAAGCATTTCCCCGAACTTGATCTGTCTGGCTCCATAGCCCTTCTTTGGGCAGTTGCCGTGGTGGGAGGTTTCATCGTTCTCGGTGTTGGACTAGGCGCGATGCTGCCATCGCTCATGGAACTGGCCTGTGAACGCCCGGAGGCAGCACGTGATCGTCACGCCTTCCAACAATTGTGGTGCGCGCTTCCTGGTTGGGTGATCTTGTTGCTCTTCTTGCTTCAAACGAGCGGCTGGGCTCACAGCAGCGTGATGGATTGGAGTACAGATCGCGTGACGTTCCTCCTCGTCTGTATGAGCGTCATCGTGGGTGGAGTGATGGCCAGGCGAACGCCTGCAAGTGGTATTTCCTCCCGCTCAACCAAGCCAACAACAGGTTGGCTGCATGGCGCGGCGACCGGCCTCTACCTGGCGTGGGCCTGTTGGGTTTGGGCTGCCACGTTGGGATTCGCGACCATCTTTCTGTTGTTAATAGGAAACAGCGAAGCCATTTCTCCAGTTCGCCTCGTCTCCGCCGCAATGGCGTGGCTCGTCTTCGTTATGGGCATGAATGCGCTGGCGATTCGCACGGGCACGACGAGAGCATTCCTGAGGGGCGTGGCAGTAGCAATCGTTGCATTCCTCGGCCTGCTCCTGATGCTGGGAAACCTGAGTGGCCTTGCCGTGGGAGTACTTAGGACCCTCCAGCAAACGGATCTACCGGTTCGGCTCATCGTCACTGAAGAAGGATGCGAACTCGCCAACAAAGCAGTGCGCAACCGCATCGTCTGCAAATTGCAAAACGGCGAGAAACTTGCCATCGTATGCCCAGTGATTTTGCAATCGAGGATCGGCTCCCCTTTCCTCGTAGAGTTCGCGCCATTAGCCTCTGATGGACATTGGCCTGCAAAGGAGGGGCGTCAGCCAGTGCCAATTCCACGCGACATGGTCCGTTCTTGGCCTCGTCTTGATTTGAATCAAGCCAGCACAGCCGGCCTAGTTGATTCAAGGGCAACTGCGCCCACTGTTCTGAGCTGGATCGCCGCCTCCAACAGCACGGAACAAGTATGGCTGGAAAGGGTCTGCGGAACTCCATAGTACGTCCGCCTAACGGGGATGCTTGGACGCAAGCCCGGAGACACGACTCAACAGCGCACCAAGATTGCAGAGCTGTGACGCCAAATGGGCGCGTTGACCAACGAGCTCCAGCCGCTCGGGAAAGCCTCGCCGTCCCGCGCGACGTAAACCAATCTGTCCGCTTCGGATGATTCGAACAGTGGCAGGCGTCGGCGCTTCAGTGCTGTGCCACTCGCCTCGCCAGCCATCGCACAAAACTGGGTCTATCAGCAGCAGTTCATGCCAGCTAGTCGGCGTATCAGCTCAAACGATCCACCACTGGGAGCAAGGTAAAACCAGACCGCGACCGGCTCAATTGAAAGCCCTTGGGGCAGTGCGCAGCATTGGCAAGAGAGAGGCAGAGCGCCTTATTCCCTTATTGAAGCAACATGACGTACTCAGAGCCACGGTCAGCGGAGTTTGATTCCTTGAAGAGCAGTACACGGCTGCTAGTTCTTCCGCCCTTCACGTCGAAACCCTCGATCCCTTCCCATAAATGCCTCCAGCATGTGCGGGATCAGCGCCACAGCATCCACCGCTTCCCCATAGGTCTGCGCATGCAGCGCCGCATATCGGTCCAACTCCATCTTGAGGTTGGCCGGACAAGCGAAGGTAAGCTTGACACTCTCTTTTTTGGGCAATGGACCCAACCGGAGCTTGCGCGTCGTGCTCATCGGTTTTCACCTCGCACGAAGAACAGCGGTTGATACGGCCGCAGGATGAGGTCCTTGTTCACCATCACCCGCATCGGATACCCGGGCCGTATCGTCAGCGTCGGCTGAATGCTCGCACTGCGCTTGGTGATCTCCTGCCCGACCTGGTTCACCGTGTCCTGCGCCCCCTCGCGCACGGCGATCACGAGGCGATTGCCATCTTGGTCCGTCCGGCTCCGCGGCGCCGCCAACTCGGCCCCCACGCCGAGCAGCGTCGACAACGCCGCGCCCGCGAGGAGCTGATCCCAGTGCCAGTCGACGCCGTCCTCCAGCCCGGCGTAGCCGGCCGGATCGATCCCCGGCAACCGGTCCAGCGCCACCGACGACGTGTCCGGCAGGATCAGTCGCATCCACACAAGCAGCACGCGCCGCTGCCCGAACGCCACCTGGCTGTCGTAGCGCCCCATCAGCCGCGAGCCCTGCGGAATTAGCAGATGACGCCCAGTGGCCGTGTCATAGACCGCCTCGGTCACATTGGCGATCACCTGCCCCGGCAGGTCCGAGTTGATCCCCGTCACCAGCGCTGCCGGGATGATGGTTCCCGCCATCACCTGATACGGCGAAGCCGGCAACTGCAGGCTACCGGGATTGCGCGTCGCGCCATCGCCCGCCTTCGCCAGGAACGTTTCCTTCGCATCCTGCCGGTTCTGCACTGCGGCTGGATCGGCCGCCACGGATTGCGGCGATGCCGCCATCGGGTTGAAGGGCTGATTCCCCGGTGCCAGGGCCGACGTATCGGCCGAGGCCTTCGCCGCCGTCGCCGGCTTGCCTCCACCACCGTTGCCACTGCTCCTGAAGAACACCGGCGACCGCGCCGCCTCTTCGGCCGCCAGCCGCTCGGCCTGCTCCAGATCGATGCCACCACCTGGCGGGCGCATCTCCATCGGCTGCTGCGACTTCACGATGGCCGGCCCCAGGTCGCCGGGCAGCGGCTCGCCCAGCACCGGCGGAGCCGCCTTCGGCGCCGGCGCCAGCCCCGCATAGTCCTTCGGCAACCGCTCCAGGTCCTCGGCCCGCGCGATGCGGTCCACGTTGAACAGCTCGGTGCCGGCATTGCGGTCCCGGCGGCTCGGACTCAAGGACCACAGCGTGGCCCCGAGGACTGCGGCGCTGAGCCCACCCACGAGCACCGCCAGCACGCGGCGGTTCAGACGCGTGACGGGCCGCGGTGCAGCGCGCAAGGCCATGGCCTGCGGATCCGCCTTCGGCGCAGGCGGAGACGCACCTTTCGGCATATCGGTCGTGCCCATGCTCAGTTCCTCCGCGCCGCGCTCACGCCATCCGTGCGCTCGATGCGCACCACCTGGGCCTTGTCACCGCCCAGCCGCAGCTCGGCTGCACCGAAGAGGCGGTCCACCACGTAGTACGGCGCGCGGAAACGGTAGTTCACGAGCTGCCCATCGCCCTGCGGCCCGATCACGAACAACGGCGGCAATTCGCCCTGCGCGATGCCACCCGGGAACTGGATGTAGACCTTCTCGCCATCGTCGAAGGCACGCAGCGGCTTCCAGGGCGGGGAATCGCCACTGACCGCGTAGCGGAAGCGGATCTGCTCCAGCGTCATGCCCGTTTCCACCGGCGCGCCGGCCTGTGCCTCGCGGGCCTGCTTCTGCAGCGCCAGCATGCGGTCCTTCGGATAGTCCCAGGACACCGACGCCATCCAGGCCTGCGGCGTCGAGGACAGCTCCAGCAGATAGGTCCGGCGGTTGGTCGTGATGACGAGATTCGTCTTCAGCCCCACGCGCGTGGGTTTCACGAGGACGTTCACGCGCAGGTCCGCGCCCGACCCGCTGGCCGTGTCGCCCACGATCCAGCGCACCGTGTCCCCGGCCGAGACCGTCACCAGTTCCTCGCCGGGCTGCAGCGCGATGACCGTGACGCGCCCCGGGCTCGCATAGACCTGGTACAGCGCGCCATCGGCATAGGGCCAGAACTGGATGGCATTGACATAGCCCTCGCGCGTCGGCGCGATGCGCGCCTCCTCGTTGGCGCGCGACACGCGCAGCTTCTCATCGGCGGGTTCGGGCGCAGGCTTCACGTCCACCTCGCGTCCCATCGGCTTCAGTTGCCCGGGCAAGGCCAGTGGTTGAGGCACAGCCACGGGCTCCACGGGCGTGGGCGATTCCGGCAGCAGCTGCGCCGCCCTCTCCTGCTTCGGCTCGTCGAGCGAGATCACGGGTGGTGGCCTTCCCTGCGTCGCGCAGCCCGCGAGCAACGCGGCCAGCAGGACCACCGGCAGTACGTAAATACGGCTTTGCGTTTTCATGGCTTCTTCACTCCTTCGGAGGTTTCGAGTTCACGGCTCCACGACAGGCCGTTGACGTAGATGCCCAATGGGTTCTTGCGCAGGCGTTCCTCGCTGCGCGGCGCCTGCAGCACGATCGACAACACGGCCGTCCAGCGGTCCAGCCCGGCGGCCTCGCCGTTGACGTAGCGACGCTCGGTCCAGCGCACCTGGAACGAGGCATCGCTGGCCCGCACCACGCTGTTGACCTGCACGGCCACCGACTGCTGGCCGATGCGCGAGAACGGATCGTTCGTGCGCGCGTAGTCGTTCAGGACCGCCGCGCCCTTGTCGGTGGTGTAGTCGTAGGCCTCGAGCCAGTTCTGCCGCACGACGATCGGGTCGATCGACAGCGAGCGCACGTCGGTGATGAAGCGCGCCAGGTGGAAGGCGATCTGTGCATCGGACGGCTTGTAGGGCGTGGCCGCTTCGCCGACGACGCGCACCTGACCGGCCTGGTCCACCTCGATGACATAGGGCGTCACGATGGACTGCGCCGAGCGCCAGACCAGGCCACCGGCCATCAGCAACGCCAGCGACAGAGAGCCGAAGGCCATCAGTCGCCAGTTCCTGGCCTGCACACGCGCGCTGCCGATGCGCTGGTCCCAGACCTGCCCGGCGGCTTGGTAGGGCGTGATCGGCTCGGGCGTCTCCGAGTACCGCACCCGGGGTCGTTTGAATCGCATGGATGTTCTCCTCAAGAATTCGGGTCAAGGATTCGAGTTGTCATGCAGGCTCGGACTGGCGCCACTGCCCCCATGGTCGCCCGAGCGCAGCGCATGCGCGGCCGTGGTGGCCGCGTGCGTGGCCTGCTGCCGGCGCCGCATGCGCTGGGCCCAGGCGGGTTCGGACGCGGGCACGGTTGACGCACCAGCATCCAACGTGGAGTCGCCCGTGGAAGCCGCCGGTGCGGCCGCCTCGCTGACGAAGTTCGCCACGCGGTCCTTGACCGCCTTGGCGCCGGAGGCGACTCGTTGGCCCACAGCGTGGGCACCGGTCTTCGCGACATGGCCCAGGCCGGCGCCGGCCGCACGCACACCGCTGGCGCCTGAAGCGGCCGCCCCGGCCTGGTAGGCCGACTTCGCCCCGCTGGCCAGGGCACTGGCCGAGCGCGCGGCGGAAGCGCCGCCGCCGATGGCCGCCTTCGCCGCACCGGGCGCCATGCGCGTACCCGCGGCCACCGCCGAGCCCGCACCCGCCACGGCCGCACCGCCGGCCACGGCCAGGCCGGCGGCACCAATCGCGGTGCCCACAGCCGCCCCAGCCCCAAGCTGCGGCGCCCCCGACACCAGCCCTGTCGCGATGCCCGGCCCGAAGATTCCCAGTCCCAGCATCGCGAGCGCCGCCAGCATGACCACCAGCGCATGGTCGATGCTCGGATCGGCGCCCGGTGGCGTGCGGAACTCGGCGAACAACCCCGAGCCGATCCCCACGATCACCGCGAGCACTAGCACCTTGATGCCCGACGACACCACGTTGCCCAGCACCTTCTCGGCGAGGAACGATGTCTTGTTCCACAAGGCGAAGGGAACGAGCACGAAGCCCGCGAGCGTGGTGAGCTTGAACTCCAGCAGCGTCACGAACAGCTGCACGGCCAGCACGAAGAAGCTCACGATTAACACCAGCCAGGCCAGGAACAGCACCGTGATGGTGTCGAGGTGGGCGAACACCTCCGGGAAGCCCGTCATGCCACTGATCTGCTCCATGATCGGCCGGCCGGCATCGATGCCGACCTGCGCCAGGCGGCCCGGCTGCAGCAGCTGGCCGCGCGTCAATGCGGAGCCAGAGGCCGTGAGGCCCAGGCCCGCGAAGGAATTGAAGACGATCCCGGCCAGCCGGTTGAAGTTGCCCAGGAGGTAGGCGAAGGCGCCCACATAGAGCACCTTCTTGATCAGGCGCGCCATCACGTCGTCGCCCTGCCCCGCCGCATGGCCCATGGCCCAGAAGAGGCCCGCCAGCGTCATGTCGATGGCCACCAGCGTGGCCGTGAGAAAAGCGATCTCGCCCTGAAGCAGCCCGAAGCCCGAGTCGATGTAGCGCGAGAAGACGTCCAGAAAGCGGTCGATGACCGCCACGTCGTTCATGGCGGCCCATCTTTGGCCGCGGGCTGCGATGCCGGCGGCGGAGACTGCACCGGATCGTTCGCATATGGCGAAGGCGTGGTCCGCATGAAGCGCTGGCGCGTCGCCTCGGCCACCGCGTTGCATTGGGCGTCGCCGACCTTCGCGTGGTCGGCCTTGCACTGCGCGCGCAGTTCCTTCAGTCGATCGGGGTTCGCCACCAGCGATTCGACCGGTTCGATGGGCGCGGGCTTGCCGCAGGCGGACACCAGCAATGCGAAGACAGCGATCAGGAGGTACTTCATGACCGCTCCTTCATTGCCCATAGAAGTTCACGGGGGTCGGCGTGTACGGCGTCCCGCTGCCCATGAAGCGCCGCCGCACCTCGCGCGCGCGCTCCTGCACCGCCACCTGCCGCGCCTGCTCCAGCGCCACAGCCCGGTCCTGGGTGATCTGCAGCTGCTGCGCCTGCATGGCCTGGCGCGACTGCAGGGCCAGCAGCTGGTTCGTCGCCTGCATCGCCTGCAGGGCGCCCACGGCCGACTGGCTGCGGTTCACGAGGTCCGTCAGCGTGCGCTCGTCGGCTGCGAAGTTCTGCACCGCCTGCGACTGCACCTGGGTCGCCGTGCGCAGCGCTTCCAGCGACTGCTTCCAGCGCGCCCGGGCATCGGTCGCCATCTGCGTGCCCGAGATGGCTGCGGTGTACGACTCGGGATAGAGGCGCTTGAACTCGCCTTCCATCCGCTGCACGTTGAAGGCCAGCCCCTGGGCCTGCTGGATCAGTTGGTTCGTCGCCGACATCGCCGCCTTCAGCTCCGACAGCGCGCTGAAGTCCAGGCTGGTGAGATTCCGCGCCTGGTTCCTCAGCATTTGCGCGTCGTTCTGCAGCTGCTCGACCTGGTTGTTGATCTGCTCCAGCGCGCGGGCCGCCGTCAGCATGTTCTGGACGAAGTTGGACGCATCAAACACGGTGTCGCCGACGCCGAACAGGGCATGGGCCGGCGGTGCAACGCCAAGAGCAAAGGCTCCGGCCGCCACGAGCGCGACGAGGCGGGGTTTGAACGAAGACTTCGGATGCATGGATCTCTCCTTCAGGTAGTTGGGAGTCAAGGAAACGTAGGAAACGAGGGGATCAGGTCAGCGGCCCAGTCGATGCCGCCGCGGCGCAGCCACGCCGCCGCGAAGTCGGCTGGCGGGACGGAAGCCGACACCGCGTCGATGTCGCGCTGGTGCTCTGGCGAACTGGCTCCCGCAAAGGCGAGTGCCACGGGCCCGAGCCCGAGGTCGAAGACCCGGTTGCCCAGCCGCGACTGGTAGTAGTAATCGCGCTTGGGCTGCGCCTGCGCGACGATCTCGATCTGCCGCCCGTTGAGCCCGAAACCCTCGTAGATCACGCGGATCTGCGGCTCGGTCGCCTGCGGGTTGGGCAGGAAGATGCGGCTCGCGCAGCTCTCCACGATCGCCGGGGCGATGCTCGAGTCCTGGATGTCGGCCAGCGACTGCGTCGCGAAGATCACCGAGACGTTCTTCTTGCGCAGCGTCTTGAGCCACTGGCGGATGCGCGTGGCGAACACCGGGTCGTCCAGGAACAGCCAGGCCTCGTCGAGAATCAGGAGCGTGGGTGCACCATCGAAGCGCTCGTCGAAGCGCGCGAAGAGATACGACAGCACGGCCATGGTCGCGGCCTTGCTGTGCATGAGCTCCTCCATCTCAAAGCACTGGACAGACGAGGAACCCAGGCGGTCCGCATCGGCATCGAGCAGCTTGCCGTGCGCGCCGCCCAGCACATAGGGCTGCAGCGCCTGGCGCAGCGCGTTCGACTGCAGCAGCACGGACAGGCCGGTCAGGGTCCGCTGCTCCACAGGCGCGCTGGCCAGGCTGTTTAGGGCGGACCACACGGCATCCTTCTCGGCCGGTCCCACGGCCACGCCTTCCTGCATCAGCCGGCCTTCGATCCATTCGGAAGCCCAGGCGCGGTAGCCCTCCTGGTCGATGCGTGCCAGCGGCTGGAAGGCAATCGCGCCCTCCAGCCCCAGGTCGTAGTGCTCGCCACTAAGTCCGAGGACGGTGGCGCGCATCGAGCGCCCCATGTCGAAGGCCAGGATGCGCGAGTTCGGGTAGCGCCGGAACTGCAGCGCCAGGGTTGCCAGCAGCACCGATTTGCCCATGCCCGTGGGGCCGACCACCAGCGTGTGGCCCACGTCGCCGATGTGCGTGACCAGCCGGAACGGCGTCGCGCCGTCGGTGCGCGTCACGATCAGCGGCGGCCCGTCGAGGTGCCGGTTGCGCTCCTGCCCTGCCCAGACGGCGGACACCGGCATCATGTGCGCCAGGTTCAGGGTCGAGACGATCGGCTGGCGCACATTGGCATAGGCATTCCCCGGAATCGACGACAGCCAGGCATCGACAGCGTTCAGCGTCTCCGGAATCGTCACGAAGCCACGGCCCTGGATCGTCCGCTCCACCGCACGCAGCTTCTCGTCAGCGGCGGTCGCATCGACATCGAGCACGGTCACCGTCGCGGTGACATAGCCGAAGGCCACCTGGTCGCTGCCCAGGTCCTGCAGGGCCGCATCGGCGTCCGCTGCCTTGTTCGACGCGTCCGAGTCCACCAGCGGACTCTCCTGCTGGAAGATAGTCTCGCGCAGCAGCGCCACGATGTTCTTGCGCTTGGCGAACCACTGGCGACGAAGGCGGGCGAGTTCCTTCTCGGCCTCGGCCTTGTCCAGGCAGAGAAACCGCGTGCACCAGCGGTAGGCAAAGCCCAGGCGGTTCAGGTCATCGAGCACACCCGGCCAGGTCGATGTCGGAAATCCCCGCACCGACAACACGCGCAGGTGCCGGTTCCCCAGCATCGGCGCCAGTCCGCCTACCAGCGGTTCGTCGGCGAGCAACGCATCGAGGTGCATCGGCACCTCGGGCACCTCGACCGGATGCCGGCGCGTGGACACGCAGTCGTGCAGGTAGGTCAAGGTCTGCGCGTCGTCGAGCCACCCGATCTCCGGCATCACGCCGTCGAGCAGGTCGAGGAAGCGCGCCGACTCGGACACGAAGGCGTCGAGTCTCTCGCGCCAATCCACGCCTTCGGCCTTGCCGTTCTCGTAGAGCAGCTTCGCGGCGCGTGCCCGGCCCTCCTCGGGCGGCAGGTAGATCAGCGTGAGGTGGTAGTGGCTTTCGAAGTGGCTCGCGTCCTCCTCGAAGGCCGCGCGGCGCTCCTCGTCGACCAGCCAGGACAGCGGCTCGGGAAACAGGGACAGCGGATAGTCGGCCGCCTCGCGGCGCTCGGCTTCAACGAACAGCGCCCAGCCCGAGCCCAGCCGCCGCAACGCATTGTTCAACCGCGCCGAGGTGGAGATCAGCTCCCCCTGCGTCGCGCTGTCCAGGTCCGGACCGCGGAAGCGTGCCGTGCGCTGGAACGCACCGTCCTTGTTGAGCACGACACCCGGCGCGACCAGCCCGGCCCAGGGCAGCCAGTCGGACAGCAGCGCGGGCCGCCTGCGGTATTCGGCGAGGTTCAGCATGGGATGTTCTCCATCACGGTCCTCACACGTCCAGCAGCACACGGTGCTTGATGTGCCGTGCGAACACCGCCATGAACTGCGGGTCCATGCGCGCACCCCACACAGCCAGCGAATGCCCCACGATCCAGAGCATCAGGCCGGGAATCCACAGCTGCAGCCCCAGGCCCACGGCCGCCGCCAGCGTGCCGTTGGCGATCGCCACGGTGCGCGGCGCACCGCCCATCAGGATGGGTTCGGTCAGAGAGCGATGCAGCGGAACTTCGAACCCGCTGGCGAAGCCGCTCGCGGAATCAGTGACAGGACCGCCGCTCATGCCAGCACCGCCCCACCGGTGAAGCTGAAGAAGCTCAGGAAGAACGAGGACGCCGCGAACGCGATCGACAGCCCGAAGACGATCTGCACCAGTTTGCGGAAACCGCCCGAGGTATCGCCGAAGGCGAGCGTGAGCCCGGTCGCGATGATGATGATCACCGCCACGATGCGCGCTACCGGTCCCTGAATGGATTCGAGGATGGACTGCAGCGGCGCCTCCCACGGCATGTTGGAGCCGGCGGCGTGCGCGGGCACGGCGATAGCGAGCAGTAGCGCCGCCGTGGCGGCAGCGTGCAGGTATGGTTTGACGAAAAGAGGTGGACACGTCATGACGGATCTCCAGGGGTTGAGGAAGGTGAAGAGGAAATCGAAGGAAACGCCGACCCCAGCGATGCGTCGAGCAGGTAGCCGTCGCTTTCCAGTCCGATGACGCGGGCGATCTCGCGGACGCGGCGCGCGCGGCCCCGGCCGGCGATGAAGACGATCACGTTCACCGCCTCGGCGATCAGGGCGCGCGGCACGGTGACGGAGATCTCCTGCACCAGTTGCTCCAGACGCGTGAGCGCACCCTGTGCGGAACCGGCATGCACCGTGGCGATACCACCCGGGTGGCCCGTCCCCCAGGCCTTGAGCAGATCCAGCGCCTCGGCGCCGCGCACTTCGCCCACGACGATGCGGTCCGGGCGCAGGCGCAAGGTGGCGCGCACAAGGTCGCCCATGGTGGTCACGCCCGGTTCGCTGCGCATGCCGACGTGGTCGTCCGAGCGGCACTGCAGTTCCACCGTGTCCTCAAGGATCAGCACCCGGTCCCGGGTCTGCGCGATCTCGTCGAGCAGCGCGTTGGCGAGCGTGGTCTTGCCTGTGCTGGTGCCACCGGCCACCACGATGTTCAGGCGCTCGCGCACGGCGGAGCGCAGGAAGGTTGCTTGCGCCTCGGACATCACGCCATCGGCCACATAATCCGCGAGAGTGAGGATGCGCAGCGCGCGCTTGCGGATCGCGAACGACGGGGCGCGCACCACGGGCGGCAGCACGCCCAGGAAGCGCTCGCCCGTCTCGGGCAGTTCGGCCGAGAGGATCGGCAAGCCCGCATGCACCTCCGCACGCACGTGCGCCGCCACGAGCCGGATGATGCGTTCGGCCACGGGCGCCGGCAGTGCGGCGCCCGTGGGTTCGCGGCCCGTTCCCAGTCGGTCCACCCATAGCGAACCGTCCGGGTTCAACATGACTTCGACAACCTCCGGGTCATCGAGTGCAGCGGCGATCTCAGGGCCAAGGGCCGTGCGCAGCATGCGGATGCGCCGATCCAGCGAGACGGCTACATTGCCGGGACCATCGCTGCCCGGGTCGTGGTCATGCCTGCGCGTCATGGGCGCTCCCTGGTTCCTGTTCGGTGTGGGCGGCCTGCGGCGGATATCCGGGTGCGGCCGCCCGCCCGGTTGCCTCCGGCTCGATCTCTTCATGGACTTCCCGCACCAGACTGCGGCCGCGCTGGATGTGGCGGGCGAGCTGCTCGATGAACTGCGCGTAGCGGGCCCGGCCCTGGGCGCGCGCAGCGTCCTGGTGCCCCTCGGGCACGGGCAGCGAGACGGTGAGGAAGTAGCGAACGAAGAGCGCCAGCGTCTCGATCAGGATGGCCTGGTCGCGCTCCAGCCGGTCGAACTGGCGCGAGAGACGATCCAGGCGCTTGGCCATGGCCGCTTCGCGCCGGTCGCCGCCATCGGGCGAGAGGAACGAGGCCAGCGCTGCCGCGATCACGGACGACTTCGAAACGCCGCGGCGCGCAGCCAGGTCCTCGAGCCGCTTCGCATGCTCCGGCTCAATGAAGATGTTCAGACGGGCCCGACTCACAGTGCGATCCCGTCGTCAGGATCCAGCGCCGCCAGCCGTGCGGTGCGCATCAGCTGCCGGTCCAGGTCCTGCGGACGCAGTGGCACATCGTCCTCGTCGTCGAGCACCAGCAGGTTGCTGGCACTCGGCTCGTCGACCTCGACGGGGGCAATATCCAACTCGGGCTTGAGCTGGTGTCCACCTTCGTCGGCGAATCCACCCTCCTCGCCCGCTTGCGTTGCGCCTGGCGCTGGCAGCGGCACCAGCCCGCTCCAGTCATCCGCCCGCATCGCGGGCCGGTCCGCGTACACCCCCAAATCCAGCACCGGCGCCTTCAGCACACGCCGCGTGAAGTTCCGGTCCAGGTAATAGCGCAGCTTCCTGGCCTTGATCGGCGGATGGCCGGACACCATCACCACTTCATCCTCTGGCGGCAGTTGCATGACTTCGCCGGGCGTAAGCAGCGGCCGTGCCGTCTCCTGGCGCGAGACCATCAGGTGACCGAGCCAAGGCGAGAGCCGGTGGCCCGCGTAGTTGCGCTGGACGCGCAACTCGGTCGCGGTGCCCAGGGCTTCCGAGATCCGCTTGGCCGTGCGTTCATCGTTGGTCGCGAAGGCAATGCGGACGTGGCAGTTGTCGAGGATCGAATGGTTGGGGCCGTAAGCCTTGTCGATCTGGTTGAGCGACTGCGCAATCAGGAAGGCGCGCAGGCCATAGCCGGCCATGAAGGCCAGTGCCGACTCGAAGAAGTCCAGCCTGCCCAGGGCCGGAAACTCATCGAGCATCAGGAGCAGCTTGTGGCGACGCTCGATGCCGTCCGATCCGTCCAGCGACTCGGTGAGGCGCCGGCCGATCTGGTTGAGGATCAGCCGGATCAATGGCTTGGTGCGGCTGATGTCCGACGGCGGGACCACCAGGTACAGCGACACCGGATGCTCGGCCGAGATCAGGTCGACTATGCGCCAGTCGCAGCGCGATGTGACTTCTGCCACCGTCGGGTCGCGGTACAGGCCGAGGAAGCTCATGGCCGTGGACAGCACCCCCGAGCGTTCGTTCTCGCTCTTGTTGAGGACTTCGCGCGCAGCCGAGGCAACCACCGGATGGACCTCATCCGCGAGATGCCTTGTGGTCATCATGCGGTGCAGCGTGACTTCGAAGGGGCACGCCGGGTCCGAGAGGAAGTTGGCGACGCCACGCAGCGTCTTGTCTTCGCCCGCGTAGAGCACATGCAGGATTCCGCCGACCAGCAGCGCGTGGCTGGTCTTCTCCCAATGATTGCGGCGCTCCAGCGCGCCCTCTGGGTCCACCAGGATGTCGGCGATGTTCTGCACGTCGCGCACCTCATGCTCACCGCGGCGGACTTCGAGCAGTGGGTTGTAAGCGGCCGACTTCGCATCGGTCGGGTTGAACAGCAGGCAGTGCGAGAAGCGCCCGCGCCAGCCCGCCGTGAGGTTCCAGTTCTCGCCTTTGATGTCGTGAATTACGGTGGAGCCGGGCCAGGAGAGCAGCGTGGGCACTACGAGGCCCACGCCCTTGCCCGAACGCGTCGGCGCAAAGGCCATCACGTGCTCCGGGCCTTCGTGGCGAAGGTAGGCGCCGTCCTTGCCGGCGGTCTTGCCGAGGAACACCCCTGCGGGGTTCGTCAGGCCGGCCTTGGTGATCTCGTCGTGTCCGGCCCAGCGGGCGGAGCCATAGGTCGTGACCTGCTTGGCCAGCCGTGCGCGCCACACCGCCATCGCGATGGCCGCGCCCGTGGCGAGCATGCCGCTGGAGGCGGCGATGAGACCGCCGCGCTCGAACACTTGCGGCGCGTAGGCATCGAAGAAGTACCACCACTCGAACAGTTTCCAGGGCTCGTAGACCGGTATGCCAGAAACATCGAACCACTTGGGGCCGAGCCTTGCTTGGTAGCCCAGTGCATGCGCCGTCCACTGCGTGGCCGCCCACACGCCGCCCAGAGCCACGCCGAGCACCACGGTGATCTGTCCGAACAGGATGCCTGTGGCTGACGTCGGCATGGGCCATCTCCTCTGCGTAAAAGTTGATTCAGCGCGTGCGCACCGTATCGGCACGCATGCAGGAGTCTGGAATCAAGCCGCCGCGCGGCACACCCATTAGGGCGTGCTGCGGCGTACGCTGGCGGGATGGCTGGCTTAGGGCTTCTGACGCTGAAGGCGCAAGCCTGCAGCTCACGCGAGGGAGTTTTGCGCTGGAGAACCGCAATGTCCAAGGCCGTTGACGCGATGCATTGCGCGCCGCGTGCCAGACACGTAACGATCAATACAAGGTTGTGGCGTGCGTGAGAAATCGTTGCAGCGATTCGGACAGACCGCTGCGCTGGTGCTTGTGCAGCAAGTAGGTGGTGATGTGGATCTGCTCGGCGAGCGGCACGACCACGATGTCTTTTCTCTGTAGCGCCCGCATGTGATCTACATCGGCCAAGCCGACACCCTGCCCCGCGGCCACTCGGGTCAGGTAGCCGCTCAACGACCGTGCTTCACCAGCAATCGTCGGAGACAGCTCCAGTTGCTGCAGAATTGCCGTCATCTGCTGGTAGAGCCCCGGGTGATAGGTCTCCGTGCAGGCAATCGCGGGAAAAGAGAGTAGTTCGGACAACGACACTACCTCGCGGCCTGCGAGTTCATGCTCCGGAGAGAGGATCGCCACCAGACGGCTGACCCATACGGATTGCCGCGCTATGGCGTCGTCATCCGGCAGACCGAAGGAAAAACCAGCATCGACCCCCTCGCTACGCAGGGCTGCGAGCAACTCCACCGCGTCCATCTCAGTGAGTTCCACGGGAATATCGGGAGCCATCAACCTCCAGCGAGACAGGCAATCGGCCAGCATGGGCTGCACCGTGGCTTCATCGACCCCGATGCGCAGAGGCTCCCGATGGCGAATATCGGTGGCCCGCACTGCCCGCTTGGTCCGCTCCAAGCGGACAAGGAGCTTGCGGGCGTGATTGAGTAGCGCGACTCCGGCCGGTGTGAGTTGGAGGTTGCGCGGTGCCCGCACAAAGAGGGTCACGCCCCACCGCTCCTCCAGATCACGGATGGTGCGTGACAGCGGTGTCTGGTCGATGTGGATGCGTTCGGCAGCGCGGCGGAAGTTCAGTTCCTCGGCAACCGCGATGAAGTAGCGGAGATGGCGCAGTTCAATCAGGGACTGCGTAGCCATATCGTGTGATCACGAGCCCGCTCATTGCCGCGTCCTCAGGCCATGCAGCATCGTACATGCGCTATTACCCCTGCAGTCTTCCCGGCACCAAGCACCAGGTTCGCCGTATCAGGACGGGCGGTAAATGAGCCGCCAGGGTTTCCAACGGCTGCGCGCGCCCCACCACCATCCTAAAAAGGTGCTCAAGGAGCAGTCCGGGTTCAGCAATCGCGGTCATGCTACTGGCCGCACCACGTTGACGGGCTCACCACGGACAAACGCCTCGACGTTGTCGACGAGTTGGTCTGCGAGGCCCTGGATGGCCTCCAGGGATGCCCACGCAACGTGGGGGGTCAGGATGAAGTTCGGCAGGTCCAGAAGCGCCATGAAGGGGTGATCAGCCGCAGGCGGCTCGGTCGAGACAACGTCAAATCCTGCCCCGCTAATCTGCCCACTGCGCAAGGCCGTGGCGAGCGCTGCTTCGTCAACCAGGCCGCCTCGGGCCGTGTTGATGATGAGGGGCTTGCGCGCCATCTTGGCGAACTCTTCGAAACCCAGCATGTTGCGGCTGTGGGCGTTCAACGGGCAGTGCAGCGTGATGATATCGGCGCGGGCCAACACTTCATCGAAGGGTGTGTAAAGGCTGCCCTGGCCGGAGCGACCTTTGAATGCCGAGAACAGCACATTCATGCCGAGCGCACGCCCGATGGTCGCGACCGCATTGCCAAGCACGCCGTCGCCGATGATGCCGAGCGTGGAGCCCGCCAGGTCGCGAACTGGGTAGTCGAAAAAGCAGAACTGCCCCGACTGTTGCCAACGGCCGGCTTTCACGGATTCACGGTAGGAACAGATGCTCCGGCGAAGCGCGAACATCAATGCGAAGGTGTGCTCTGGGACCGTGTTGCCCGCGTAGTTGCGGACGTTGCTTACGGTGATGCCACGCTGGGCGCATGCCTTCAGGTCGATATTGTCAGTGCCTGTGGCTGCGACGGCCACCAGCTTCAGCTTGGAAGCATGCTGCAGGGCCTCGGCGCTCAGTTTCACCTTGTTGGTGATGACGATGTCGGCGTCTGCGATTCGCTGCGCCACCTCGTTGGGCTGCGTGTTTTCGTAGCTCAAGAGTTCATGCTCGAACGAAGGTGCACGCAGAGAGGTGTCGGGGGACAGCGTGGAGCGGTCGAGGAATGCAATCTTCATATCGGTCTTGGCAGTAGCCAGCTAAGTGATTGAGGCGAATAGGAACTGTGGAAACGTAAAATCAGCTGCCCTCTGAATGTGAGGACAGCTGACGCGAGGGTTCACGGAAAGAGGCCGAGGTCTAGTCAACGACGGCCCCCGAAGCCTTGACGATGGGTGACCATCGGGCAATGTCTTCCTGCAGAAGCTGCGCAAGGCGCGTCGCCCCTCCGGTGAGCGGCTCGACGCCGGCGACCTTGAATCGTTCCAGGACATCAGGGGCCGCGACTGCAGCGGTGACCCATTGGGTAAGCTTGGTCACCACAGGTGCAGGTGTGCCGCGCCCTGCAAACAGGCCTACCCAGAGGTCCCCGACGTAGCCGGGGACCACCTCACTGATGGATGGCACATCGGGGAGCGCGGGGGACCGCTTGGCCGAACTCACGCCCAGGGCGCGCAACTTGCCGCTTTTGATGAACTCGATGCATGACGGCAGGCTAGCGAATGCCACAGGCACCTGACCGCCCATGACGTCGGTCAGAGCGGGTGCCACGCCACGATACGGAACATGCTGCAACGGCACACCCGTACTTGTGGAAAGCATGGCTCCCAGCAAATGGTTCAGCGAGCCATTGCCGGCGGAGGCGTACTGAATCTCTTCCTTGCTGGAGCGTGCTACCTTGATGAAGTCCGCCAAGTTGTTGGCGGGAAAGGAAGCATTCACCACCAGCACGTTGGGAACGACGCCCACGGGTGCGATGGGCTCGAAGTCCTTAACCGGATCGAATGGTACCTTCTTGTAGAGAGCAGGGTTGATGGCCTGCGTGCTGCTGATGGTCAACAACAAGGTGTATCCATCCTTTGGTGCACGCGCTGCGAAGTCGGTGCCGATGTTGCCGCCGGCGCCGGGGCGGTTGTCCACGATGACACGCTGATTGCTCAGCTCGCCCAGCTTCTGCGCCAGGATGCGGCCTACCGTGTCGTTGGTACCACCGGGTGCCTGGGGAACGACGATGGTCACGGGTTTGGACGGATAGGCATCGGCAAAGGCGTTCAAGCCGATCAAGCTAGTTGCTGCCAGGACGCTGAACTCGCGACGTGTTGTGTTCATGTTTGTCTCCTGTATTTGTGATGAAAGGACGGAGTTCCTAGAGCTGGGCGAGCAGCTCCAGGGCGCGACGATAGACGGGCTTGTCGACCATGGCTCCGTCGAGCTTGATGGCACCTTCTCCCCGGGCAAAAGCCTCGTCAAAGGCGTCCACCACGCGCTGGGCATGCTGGACTTCCTCGTCGGTCGGCGTGTAGCACTCGTTGACCACATCGACGAACTTCGGGTGCACGACCACTGCACCTCGGAATCCCAGTGTTCGGGCACGCAGTACTACCGCACTGAATTCCTCGGGGGAGCCGAGCTCGGCAATCGATGCAATGAAGCCGATGGGCTGGATCCGGGCTGCGCGAGCCGCGGTGAGAACAGCCATGCTGGGATAGAGCAATGCGTCGGCCGTCGGCAGACCTCCACAATCGAGTGAGTAGTCCTCGCTGCCAAGCATCATTCCCATTACGCGGGGCGAAGACGCCGCGATGTCGCAGAGACGTGGCAAAGCCGTCGCGCTTTCAATCTGGAGGAGAAAGCGCACATGCCCCGCCGGAACCAAAGCTGCAGCTTCCAAGTCCGCGACTATCTGAGTGATGATCTGCACATCACGTGCATGCTCTACCTTTGGAAGCACGAGGATGTCCAAGCCTGGCAACACTGCCGCTTTCAGATCCACGACAGCGGTGAGCCAATCGCCATTGATGCGCACTGCGGCCAGCTTGTTCACCGCTTTCAGACGGCCAATCGAATCCGCGAGTCGCTCACGGGCAATTGGTCGTTTGGATGGGTGGGTTCCATCCTCCAGGTCGAGGATGACAGCGTCGCTGGACTTGGTAATGGAGCTTTGCAGCAGCTTCTCGTTGGCTGCGGGCACGAAGAGGAATGAGCGAACGGTTTTCATAGGGATCAGGTCGGTTGTGCCGCGACAGCAGGGCGTGGGCTGGCAGACGGCTGGGGTGCGCCAAACCAGACGGCGTTGTCCTGGCCGAGCGTGGGCGCGCTGCGTCGGATAGTGGGACGTTGTCCATTGATGCGATATGGGGCAGCGTGGACCGAGACCGTCCGGCCGTCCGGCGCGACCTGGTCGACCAGCAGCTTGCTCTCAGCGATGTAGGGGTGCTCCAGCAAGTCCGCGATGTCGCAGACGGGGCCCGCGGTGATGTCCCGCGTCGCGAAGAACTCCAGGGCCTCTTCCAAGGTGAGTTTGGTGATGTGCCCCTGGATGAGCGCATCGAGTGCGTCGATGTTCTTCAGTCGAGCTTCATGGTTTGCGAAGCGCGGGTCCTGAAGGCCTTCCGGGTAGCCAATGCCTTCGAACAGTCGGGCAAGTGTGCCCTCCATCCCCGCCGACAGGGCCACCCACTTCTCATCGCTAGTCTTGTAGACGTTGCGAGGGGCGTGGGTTGGCGAGCGGCTGCCCGAGCGCGGCGTCGACTTGCCGGTGAGCTGGTACTCCGCTGCCTGAGGCCCCAGGATGGAGAAAAGCGGTTCAAAGAGCGAGAGGTCAATCTCCTGAACCGAGGCGTCGGGGTTGCCGCGTTGGCCGTGAAGTGCTGCAAGGGCCAGCGCGGCGCCGTAGATGCCTGCCACGGAATCGGCCATGGCGAAAGGAGGGAGAACTGGCGGCAAGTCCGCGAAGCCGTTCATGGCTGCAAAGCCGCTCATGGCTTCAATCAAGGAGCCGAAGCCGCCCTTGCTCGCAAACTGCCCACTCTGGCCCCAGCCGGAAATCCGGACGACGACCAGCTTCGCGTTCAATGCGTTGAGCCGCTCCATGCCGAGGTCCATGCGCTCCAGGGTGCCGGGTCTGAAGTTCTCCACCAGGATGTCCGCATCGGCGAGCAGACCGGCCAGCCTGGCCATGTCATCTTTGGTACGCAGGTTCAGTTCGACACTGTCTTTGTTCCTGCTATAGGCGAGCCAGTACGTGCTCATCCCCTCGCGCCGCCATGCACGCAGCTCGTCGCCCTTGCGTGGAGGTTCCACCTTGACGACAGTCGCGCCAAGGTCTGCCAGCACGTGGGTCAGCATATTTCCCGAGACCAGCCGCGAGAGGTCGATGACCTTGACACCCGCAAGTGGCTGCGTGCTGTCGCCGACCGAAGAGAGATTTTTGGGGTTCATCAGTAGCTCCTGCAGCAAGTCTCGGTTTTTGGTGGGTATCTGTAAAATACATTCGATGTCTGGCGGCTATCGTGATAATCAATACCAATGGAACTGCGTCAACTCCGGTATCTGATTGGGGTCTGTGAAGCGGGGGGCGTGCTGGCTGCATCGAAGACGCTGCATGTCGCGCAGCCTGCGCTCAGCCAAAGCATTGCGTCGCTGGAGAGCGAGTTGGGGGTCCAACTGTTCGTGCGGACCAATCGGGGAATGAGCCTTACCGATGCGGGGCGGACGATGCTGGCGCACGCACGTGTGGTCCTTGCCGACATCGAGCGGGCGCGCAGTGCGGTCCGGCATTCGACACTGGACATTCGGGGAGAAGTGGTCATCGGCCTGCCGACGACCGTGGCCCTCGTGGCAACACTGCCTATCCTGCGCGCTACGAGAGCGCAGTACCCGAAGCTCAAGCTCAAGATCATCGAGAGCCACAGTGGGTTCTTGACCGAGTGGTTGCGCGCCGGCCGGCTTGACCTCTCTGTCCTTTTCGTTTCGGGCAACGAATCGGCGTTCGAATACCGGTTGCTTCTGGAAGAGAGGCTCGCGCTCGTGACGATGCCTCAGAACACGCCCGCAACCAAAGAGGTCTCGCTGCGTTCGCTGGCAGCACGTCCGCTCGTCCTTCCCGCCCAGGAACACGGACTGCGCAGGATCATCGACAAGGTGTGCGCAGAGCATGGATTGGAGTTGGAGGTGATTGCGGAGATTGATTCGCTGCCGAACATCAAGAGAGCCGTGCAGGAGGGCATGGCCAGCACCATCCTGTCGCCTGGTGCTGTCGCAGATGAAGTGCAGGCCGGTCATTTGGCGGTCACGACCATCACCAGGCCGCACATCTCGCGGCAAGTCGCGTGCGCTACATCGATGACCCGTCCGATCACTCCGGCCACAGCGGCCATGATTTCTCTGGTAACCGAGCAGATGCAGGAGCTGGTTGAACAGCGGCTGTGGCCCGCGGCGTGGATAGGGGATATGGCGGCCTAGGAAGCGGCTAGGACGCCCTCGCCGCTATCGCATCAGCGCCGTGCCATGCTGAAGTGATCGCGCACGAAGTCAATGCCCTTGCCTGTGTAGCCCGTGCGCAGGACCGGTCTGCTGCCGAAGTCCATGTAGGCTTGCTCCTCTGGGCTATAGGGCTTCCAGACAGGGAGACCATGGCCGTTCGGATCACCCGTCTTCGCGAACTGCACCCAAGCGTCTGCCATCGACTTGGCAGTCGCGGAATCTGCCGCATTGAAGGGGCGGTTCTTTCCCCGGTGCGGCGATTTCAGGTTGTCGAACACGAACTGCAACTCGTCGCCGTGGATTGGCATGGCAGGCGCTTCATTGCGGCGCCGGGTGAAGACATAGCGGTAGCTCTTCAATCCGTGCTCCTGGTAGCGAGCCAGCATCTCGCGTGTACCGAACAGGAACTCCGTGTCGCTGTACAGGTCGGCCAGGGCCTGCGTCACCTTGTCGTCGCTGGTCACCGCGTAGGCCGCCCACGCTGCCTGCTCGTTGCCCTTGAAGGACCGTTGGACAAAGCCCTGGAAGTCCGCCACGGTCTTGATGGGCCAGTTGCGGGTCGCGCCGCCTCCTTCATTCTCGTTGTTTCCGACCAGGATTGGCACCTTGGCGAACTTTCCGACGGCGTATGCTTGGTAGTCAGGCAGCTTCACGACATAGCCATCATTGATGATGCTCACGGGTCTGCCGGTGGCCAGCGAGCGGCCTGAGGGTTGCTTCTTCAGCAACTCCACGAAGTCCGTGGCAGGGAGCTGGCGCAGCGCGCGCAGATCGCTGCCGAAGCGCAGGCCATACTGCTCTGCGTCCTTCAGCGAGGTCGTCGGGCGCATCACGCCAACGCTTTGCAGGATGGCCTTCTGAAAGGTGCCCTGGGCCATGTCCGTGGTCATGAGTGTGCTGATGGCATGCGCGCCAGCCGATTGGCCCATTACGGTTACCTTGCCTGGGTCACCACCAAACGCGGCGATGTTCCGCTGCACCCACTTGAGCGCCGCTGTCTGGTCCATCAGGCCATAGTTTCCCGAAGCCCGTTGGGGTGACTCGGCCGTGAGCTGCGGGTGGGCCATAAAGCCCAGCAGGCCAAGGCGGTAGTTCAGCGTGACCACCACCACGCCTCGGCGTGCCAGCGCTTCGCCATCGTAGGAGGGGTGAGAGCCAGAACCATAAGCGAATCCACCTCCATGGACCCAGACGATGACCGCGAGGCGTTCATCCTTGCGCTTCGCTGGAGTCCATACATTGAGGTTCAGGCAGTCCTCGCTCATGCCGCCGCGCTGCTCCGGGTATTCCTGCGGCTGGATGCAGTAGTCACCAAAGGCGGTGCTGTCTCGCACGCCGGTCCATTGCGCGGCCGGCTGGGGTGGCTTCCAGCGCAGGTCCCCCACTGGCGCCGCAGCGTAGGGAATGCCGTAGAACTTCTTCACCTCTGCGCCTTGGCCTTGGACCACGCCGGACTCGGTCTTTGCCATGGTGAGGTCGAAATCGGTGCTGCCTCCCGGGGCCGCACAGGAAATCAAAAGGCCTGTCGACAGGCTCATCATCAGTACACGCGGTGCAATTTTCACGTTCTTTTCTCCTCACTCAGCCTTGATGCCGCCTTCGCGAATCACCCTCGCCCAAGCGGCTGTCTCCTGGTCTACGAACTTTCCGAGTTCAGCCGGTCCCATGTAGGTAGCGAATGCACCCTGGTCTTCAATCTTCTTCTTGTAGGTTTCGCTCTCGACAACGGTCTTGATGGCGGCAGCAAGGCGCGTGATGATGGCTGGAGGCGTCTTGGCCGGGGCGAACACAGCGAACCAACTCTCGACTTCGTAACCTGGCAGACCTGCTTCGGCCGCAGTTGGCACATTCGCTAGAGAGGGATGGCGTTTCGGGCCTGCATAGGCCAAGGCCTTCAGCTTACCGGCCTGCACTTGGCCGATGACGGAAGGCGGCGTTGTGATGAACACGTCGACCTGCCCGCTGATGAGGTCGGTGATGACTGGACCAGCGCCCTTGTAGGGCACATGGGTCACAGAAACCTTGGCCTGTTTGCCGAACACCTCGCCTGCGATGTGCTGAATCGAGCCATTGCCCGAAGACGCGTAGAACAGGCCCTTCGCGTTCTTCTGGCCGTATGCGATGAACTCTTTAAGGTTGTTGACCGGAAGGGTGGCGCTGACTGCCACGACGTGCGGGGCACGCATCACCAGTGCGACGGGCGCGAAGTCACTGGTCTTCCACCGAATTTGTGGAAAGAGAGCCGGATTTCCCACGTGGTAACCCGAGTACTGGACGAGCAGCGTGTGCCCATCGGCGGGCGCGCGGGCGGCGAACTCTGTGCCGATGTTCCCGCTGCCGCCGGGACGGTTGTCGACGACGACGGCCTGCCCCAGAGCCGTCTGCAGTTGCTCGCCAATCAGGCGGGCCACAATGTCGGTTGAGCCCGCTGGGGCGCTCGGCACCACGAGTGTGATGGGTTTGGACGGATAGGTCTCGGCGTGCGCTGCCGCGAGGGCCGTGCACATTGCGATACTCAGCAATACGTTTCTACGAATCATGTCTGTCTCCTTTTTTTGTGGCAAAAGCATCCCCATCCCGGGTGACGTCAGTTCATCCGGGCTGAGAGGATTAGGGGGCAGCTGCTAGGTCGCGGGCGCCAACTCGGAAATCTCGATGAGATTCAGGTCAGGGTCACGCAGGTAAACAGAGCGAATCTTGGAGGTGGCGCCGGTGCGCACGACGGGGCCCTCCGCGATAGGGACTGAGAGCCTTTGCAGCTGCTCGATAACTTGGTCAAGCGGGACCGAGGCCAGGAAGCACAGGTCGAGCGCGCCGGGTACGGGCGTATGGGCCTTGGGTTCGAACTCCCGCCCCTTCACGTGCAGGTTGATTTTCTGGTTGCCGAACTTGAAGGCCTTGCGCTCCACAGGGGGCGTGCCGCCGATGAACGACTCCAGCTTCATCCCGAGTACTTCGGTGTAGAAGCGGACGCACTCTGCTTCGTTGGCAGTGGTAAGTACCAAGTGGTCGAGGTGGCTAATCATGGTGTGGACTACTTTGCGGGTGCCGTGTCGCGAGCGATGGCACGCTCGCGGATTTCATCAAAGCCCGCTGGAGGTGCATGGCGCTTCAGGCGCTCGCCGGAACGACTCACCTGAGCGGGGAGTTCGTGACCAATCAAGCGCTCCAGCTCGTGCGCAGCCTGGATCAGGCCGGGAACGTCGACACCGGTGTCGTAGCCCATCCACTGCAGCATATGGACCACGTCCTCCGTGGCAACATTGCCGGACGCACCTGGGGCATAGGGACAGCCGCCGAGACCGCCCAGAGACATATCGAACTGACGGATGCCTGCTTCGACCGCCGCAAGCGTGTTGACCAGGCCCATCCCCCGCGTGTTGTGGAAGTGGCCGGTGATGTTCAACTCGGGATAAGCTTTGGCGACTGACTCGCAAATGCCATAGACCTGGGTGGGGTATGCCATCCCCGTCGTGTCACACAGGGTGACGCCTGTAGCACCCAAATCAGCGAACTTGCCCACCAGGTCCAGCACGGTGGCCTCCGGCACCTCTCCCTCCATGGGACAACCGAACACGCAGGACAGCGAAATGTTCACAGGTACTTTGGCCGACAAGGCAAGGGCAGCCACAGCACCCAGTTGGCGCATCGACTGTGGACGGGTCATCCTTAGGTTGGCCAGGTTGTGGGTTTCGCTGGCCGACATCACGAGGTTGAACTCGTCGACCCGGCATTCCAGGGCGCGTTCGCCGCCGCGGACATTGGGGATCAACGCTGTGTACACGACACCGGGTTCGCGCCGAATTCGGTGCATGACGGCCTCAGCATCCTTGAGCGCAGGGATTGCGCTCGGCGAGGTGAACGACGTCACTTCGATTTTGGCGTACCCCAATCCGCTCAGATGGTCCACCAACTGAACTTTGTCGTCGGTCTCTACGAACGCGGCCTCGTTCTGAAGGCCGTCTCGGGTGCCTACCTCATTGATCTTGAGCTTGATCGCCTTGCCCTCAAACATGTTGGGCCTCCTTTTCGCTGCGTGCTGGCCATCCTGAGGTCTCCGACAAGGCTTGCGTGTGTTCTCCCAGCAAAGGAGCTGGATATGAAATACGTCCGGGTGTGGCGCTGAGCTTGGGGACGATGCCCGGTACTTTCACTCGCGTTCCGTCGGCGGTTTTCTGCTCGACAATCATTTCCCGAGCGATGTACTGGGGGTCGTGCACGATGTCCTCCACCGTATAGACCTTGCCTGCAGGCACCTTCGCCAGGTCGAGCACATTGAGCACTTCGTCCAGGGACTTGGTGAGCGTCCATGCCTCGATGGCGGCGTCGATTTCCTGAACCCGTGCGACACGGCCATCGTTCTGGGCAAGTGCAGGGTCTTGCTCCAAGTCTTGCCGGCCTATGGCCACCATGAGTCGCTTGAAAATGCTGTCGCCATTGCCTGCAATCAGCGCATAGCCGCCATCAGAGCACCGATAGGCATTGGTCGGCGCGATTCCTGGCAGCGCGCTGCCCGAGCGCTCGCGTACGGCACCGAAGGCGTCGTATTCGGGCACGAGGCTCTCCATCATGTTGAAGACACTCTCATAGAGAGCAACGTCAATCACCTGGCCTTCGCCGCCTCCGACATCGCGGTGATAGAGAGCCAGCATGACACCGAGGGCTCCGTGCATGGCAGACAGACTGTCCCCAATGGAGATACCGCAGCGCACGGGTACCCGCCCAGGCTCGCCCGTCAGGTGGCGTAGGCCGCCCATGGCCTCGCCGAGCACGCCGAAGCCGGGTTTTTGCCGGTAAGGTCCCGTCTGCCCATATCCGGAGATGCGCAGCATGATGAGCTTGGGATTGAGCGCGTGCAGTGCCTCCCAACCCAGACCCCAGGCCTCCATGGTCCCAGGCTTGAAATTCTCGATGACCACGTCTGCTTCCTTGAGCAGCGCACGGGCTGCCTGCTGGCCTTCTGGCGTGCGAAGGTCCAGGGCGACCGACCTCTTGTTGCGGGATTGGACCTCCCACCAGACCGATGTGCCATCCCGGAGCATGCGCCATTTTCGCAGCGGGTCGCCAACTCCTGGTGGCTCTACCTTGATGACATCTGCACCGAAGTCAGCCAGTGTCTTGCCTGCAAACGGACCCGCAATCAGCTGCCCGAGTTCCAGTACCTTGATTCCGTGAAGTGCTTGCACGTTCGCCCTATCCGTTGTCTGTGGAACGACTGTAGGAGGATAGTTGCTATCGTGGAATTGCTCATTCATGGTCTGGTGTTCGCGTTTTGCGAAACCTCTCTAGAATTTTCTTCATGCCCACACTCATCAATCCCGCTCGCATTGACTTCGTAACTCTCAGACTCTTCTGCGCAGTCGCGCAAGCGGGCAGCGTTACACGCGGAGCCGAAGCCTGCAGTCTCGCGGTATCGGCAGCGAGTCGGCGACTGTCAGACTTTGAGAACGCTTCAGGAACAAGGCTCTTCGATAGAACGGCCCGTGGCGTCCAGCTTACGCCGGCAGGTCACTTGGCAATGCAGCATGCGCTTCGGCTTTTCCAGGGGTTCGAACAGTTCAGCAGCGAGATTCGGGACTACACCAAAGGGATACGCGGCCATGTCCGGCTGTGGGCAAACATGTCTGCACTGACGGAGTTCCTGCCCGGCTGCTTGTCCACGTTCATGGCCGAGTACCCCGACATCCACGTGGAACTCGAAGAGCAACTCAGCGGTGACATCGTTCGCGCGGTGGTCGAGGGGGTCGCAGACATCGGCATATTCGCCGAGAACACTGCGGTCGGCGATTTGAGCGTGGAGCTCTTCCAGCAAGACTTACTTGTGGCTGTTTGCGCGCACAACCATCCATTGGGAAAGCGGAAGCGGGTCAACTTCAAGGAATGCCTGAAGTACGATTTTGTCGGCCTGAATCGCGGCAGCTCATTGCTTGAGTTGACCTCTCGCGCCGCAGAGCAGTACGGCGAGGTGATGCACGTTCGCGTACAGGTCCGCAGCTTCGACGCGATGTGCCAGATGATTAAGGCGAACCTCGGGATTGGAGTTTTACCAGTTGCTGTTCTGAGAAATACGCAACCTCATCCACTCAAGGTCATCCATTTGAATGAGCAGTGGGCAAAGCGCAACCTGCTCCTCGGGGTGTCGCAGTCCTGTTCATCCGCAGCGGGCCTTTTGCGAGATCACTTGAGGCTTTCCGCTTCGAAGACATGGTGACCGCCGCCCAACTGTCCCTGCAAGCCTCGCAACAAGGAACTCGCAAGAGTTGCCACAGTCCGCCGAAGCATGGAAATTGGCATGCAACCCGTGCAAATCACTCTCGCATAGGGCTTTCAGTCGCTCACGAGCTGCCACGAACAAGAAGCTGCGGGCTTCGCGAGTCAAGCGTGGGCTCGTTGAGAAGAGATGGACACCGTCAGCCCTCCAAGGGGCGGCATACACGCTGCGCAAGCCGTGCCCCATCAAACTTCAGCGGGTTGCTTATCAACTTCAGTTGTGGATCATCGAGATGCGGCACCGCCTGGATCATGTCGATCTCTTCAAGAAACGGGTTGTCGAGAGCCTGTTTGACGTTCAGAACGGGAGAGATCGGCAGGACACCGGTCAGTGCATTCAACCAGTGCTCCGAGGATCTTTCTCGGAAGACTACGTCGAGCATAGCGGTGAGCTCCGAGCGATTCTCGGCACGCAGCTTCTGCGTCTTGAAGCGCGGATCGTCCACATTGCTTTCAGCATTGTCAACGCCGCACCTCTTTCCGGCACGGCCGCGACCTGTTTAGCCTCCCGCCCGTACTCAGCCACGCTGATGATCGAGGCCTCGGGTACTTTTTGATCGCCACGATCACCTTGGATTTCTTCATGACCGCCGGGTGCCGAATCGCACTCGCGATGTCCGCCTTAAATAAGAAGGCATCAATCGGCGAACTGGCCCGCAGCCTTGATCACCGGCGCATAGCGCTGAGTTTCCTGGTTCAGCCATGTCTGCAGGCCGGCGGGGGATAGCTTGTCGTCGCCCGGCACGATCGCGCCCAAATCGGCCAGGCGCTGGGCCACCGCCGGATCCTTGAGGGCCGCCTTGAGCGCGGCGCCGAACTTGTTGATGGCCTCCTTGGGCGTGCCCTTGGGCGCATAGATGCCGTGCCACACCACCACCTGGAAGCCTGTCAGACCCTGCTCCGCGAGCGTAGGCGCATCGGGCAGCGTCTTCAGCCGCGCCGACGTGGTCACGCCGTATAGCTTGACCGAGCTAGCCTTGATGTACGGCGTGGTCGACGTGGTCTGGTCGCACAGAAGATCGACCTGCCCGCCCAGCAGGGCGTTCATGGCCGGCCCCGTCCCCTGAAAGGGAACCGTCGTCATTTCCACGCCCATGGCCTGCCGCAACAGCATGCCGCAAAGGTGGGAGACGGCGCCCAGGCTCGCGTGCGCCAGATTGATCTTGTCGCCCTGTGCCTTTGCGTAAGCCATCAGGTCCTTGAAGTCCTTGGCCGGCAAGTCCTTGCGACCGACCAGCGTCATGGGCACGTCGACGGCCTGGCTCACGTACTCGAAGTCGGCCAGCGGCTTGTAGCCCAACTTGCGGTACAACGCCGGTGCCGTCGCCATGCCGTTGTGGTGGATGAGAAAGGTATAGCCGTCGGGCATGGCACGGGCCGTGTACGCCGCGGCGAGGGTGCCTCCGGCGCCGGTTTTGTTTTCGACCAGCACCGTCTGTCCGAGCGACTTGGTCATGGCGGCCCCCAGAAGGCGCGCCACCACGTCGGTGGGACCCCCGGCAGAGAACGGCACCACCAGCGTGATGGGCTTGGTCGGGTAACCCTGCGCAAAGGCAGGCCCGGTGATGGCCAAGGCGGCCAGGGTCGCGCCAACAGCGCCCAGGACGAGTTTTTTCGACGATTGCATAACTGTTGTCTCCTTTATTTCCATGGCGTTCAGATGGCAGTCTCATGGCGCATCGCGGCGATGGAGTCTGCGGGCCAGCCGAGTTCGGCCAGGATCGCCTCGGTGTGTTCCCCCAGAGCCGGCACGGCGTCCATTCGCGCCGCAAAGGCATCGGTCTTTCCGGGCGGGAGCAACGCCGGGACTTCACCGCCCGACGTACTCACCTGGGTCCAGCGGCCGCGGGCTTGCAATTGCGGATGCGTCCAGACTTCGTGCATGTTGTTGACGCGCGCATTGGCAATCTGCGCTTCTTCGAGGCGGTGCAGCAACTGTTCGGCCGTCAGGGCAGAGAACGCAACAGTGATGACCGCGCGCAAAGCGTCGCGGTTGGCGACCCGGCGCGAGTTGGATGAAAAGCGCTCGTCCGTCGCCAGGTCCGGTCGTTGCAGAACCGTCTTGCAGAACGCACCCCACTCCCGTTCGTTCTGCAGCCCGAGCATCACGGTGCGGCCGTCGCCGGCGGGAAACGGACCGTAGGGATAGATGGTGGCATGTGCCGCACCGGCGCGCGGCGGCGGGGCCGCGCCTTCGAAGGCGTAGTACAGCGGATAGCCCATCCACTCCACCATGCTCTCGAGCATGGAGACGTCGATGTGGCAGCCCTTCCCCGTCTTGTCGCGCTGCATGAGCGCCGCCAGGATGTTGGTGTACGCGTACATACCCGCGGCAATGTCAGCGATCGAGCACCCCGCCTTGGCCGGTTCGGCGTGCGAACCCGTCACCGAAAGAAAACCCGACTCGCTCTGGATCAGCAGGTCGTACGCCTTCTTGTCGCGGTAGGGGCCGTCGTTGCCATAGCCTGAGATGTCACACACGATCAGGGCGGGGTGCGTCTCGTGCAGCGCCTCGAAGGAGAGGCCCAGCCGCGCTGCCGCGCCGGGCGCGAGGTTCTGCACCAGCACGTCGGCCCCTTCCAGCAGCTTAGCCAGTACCTTGCCCGCCTCGGGATGCTTGACGTCCAGCGTGAGGCTTTCCTTCGAGCGGTTGGCCCACACGAAGTGGGACGCCAAGCCGTTCACGCGCTCGTCGTAGGCTCTGGCGAAGTCGCCTGTGCCGGGACGCTCGATCTTGATGACGCGTGCACCCAGATCCGCCAGTTGGCGGGTGCAGAAAGGCGCGGCAATTGCATGCTCCAGGGTGACGACTGTCACGCCATCGAGAGGGCGGGTCATGGGCGTGCTCCCTCAGAACGACCGCGGCAGGCCGAGGATGTGCTCGGCAACGTAGGCGTAGATGAGGTTTGTAGAGATAGGCGCCACCTGATAGAGGCGCGTCTCGCGGAATTTGCGCTCGATGTCGTATTCGTTCGCAAAGCCAAAACCACCATGTGTCTGCATGCAGACGTTGGCCGCTTCCCATGAGGCCTTGGCCGCCAGGTACTTGGCCATGTTGGCCTGGGCGCCACAGGCCTGGTGCGCGTCAAAGCGCCGCGCGGCCTCGAAGCGCATCAGGTTGGCCGCCTCGACCTCGATGAAGGCATCGGCAATGGGGAACTGCACGCCCTGGTTCTTGCCGATGGGTCGGTCGAACACGACGCGGTCGTTGGCGTACTTGCGCGCGCGTTCGATGAACCAGTAGCCATCGCCGATGCATTCGGCGGCGATCAGCGTGCGCTCGGCGTTTAGGCCATCGAGGATGTACTTGAAGCCCTTGCCCTCCTCGCCGATGAGGTTCTCCTCCGGAATCTCCAGGTCCTCGAAGAACAGTTCGTTGGTCTCGTGATTGACGAGGTTGGGAATGGGCCGCACCGTCAAGCCGTTGCCGATCGCCTGGTGCAGGTCGACGATGAAGATCGACATGCCCTCGGACTTCTTCTTCACCTCGGCCAGCGGCGTGGTGCGCGCCAGCAGGATCATCAGGTCCGAATGCTGCACGCGCGAGATCCAGACCTTCTGGCCGTTGACCACGTAGCGGCCGTCCTTCTTGACGGCGGTGGTCTTGATCTTGGTGGTGTCAGTGCCGGTCGTGGGTTCGGTCACGGCCATCGACTGGATGCGCAGCTTGCCGGCGGCGATGCCGGGCAGGTACGTCTCCTTCTGCACCTTGCTGCCGTTGCGCAGCAGCGTGCCCATGTTGTACATCTGGCCATGCACCGCGCCGGCGTTGCCGCCCGAGCGGTTGATCTCCTCAATGATCACCGTGGCTGCGGTCAGGCCCAAGCCGGTGCCGCCGTATTCCTCGGGGATCATCGCGGCCAGCCAGCCGGCCTCCATCAGCGCATCGACGAACTTCTCGGGATAGGCCTTCTGCTCATCGATCTTGCGGAAGTACTCGTCGGGGAACTGCCGGCACAGTTGGCGAACGGCGTCGCGGATTTCTTGATAGTCGTCGGTTTCGTTGAACATTGTCGGGACTTCACTCTCAATAAAGAATCGCGGTGGCATCCATGTTCAGATGGCCATCGGGTGTCTGCGCCCACAACTTCACGGTGTGTGAATGCTCCTGTCGTCCGCAAACGATGAAGGGCGCTACATCGAATAGCGGCTTGAAGGCACGAAAGGAGAAGGTTCGGACCTGCGCGTCGGGCAATTGCCGGCGCAGCAAGTCCAGCAGCAACGTGGCAATCAGCGGTCCATGCACGATCAGTCCCGGATAGCCCTCGACCTCGGTGACATAGCGGCGGTCGTAGTGAATGCGATGGCCATTGAAGGTGAGGGCCGAGTAGCGAAACAGGAGTACGTCGTCCGGCTCGATAATGCGCGACCAATGCGCACCCTCGGGCGCCGGCGTGCCTGCCGGAGTAGGCTCGCCAGGTTGGGGCATCTCGCGGTAGACGATGTCGTGACGCTCGCTGATCGCGAGCTGGCTACCAGCGCGGATCTCGTGGTCCACGTTGACGAAGACCAGCGGGCCGGTTCTGCCCTCCTTCAGACGAACGTCCGCGATGCGAGAGGTTCGCTCGATCTCCTGCCCCACGCGCAGCGGAGCATGGAACTGCAGTTGGCTGCCCGCCCACATGCGGCGTGGCAGCGGCACGGGGGGCACAAAGCCTCCACGTCGCGCATGCCCGTCGGGGCCGATTTCCGACTGGCGGTGCGCAGGCAAAAAGTAGAGCCAGTGCCACAGCGGCGGGATCGCATCGCCCGGCCGATCGGGCGCATTCGCATCGTCTCGGTCCAACGTGGCGGTGAGTGCACGCACGGGCGCGGGGGCTACCAAGTCGGTGAGCGTTTCCGTGCGGCCGATCCAGCCGCGCAAGGTATCGATATCGAGGGTCATGGGCTTGTCTCCGGGCCAGCGTTCCGCTTGTAGGCCTGCGCGCAAAGTGCAGGAATTTCGTCGAGCCGTCCGGGATTGTGATGGCGCCATCGCTATCTGTGAAATACTTGTTTTGCCTATCCGCTATATGCAAAACAGCTAACACAAGGAAGCCCCCATGGAACTCCGGCAACTCCGCTATTTCGTCGGCGTCAGCGAGGCGGGCAGCCTGCTCAAGGCTTCCGGCCGGCTACACATCGCCCAGCCGGCGCTCGGCCAACAGATCGCGGCACTGGAACAGGAGGTCGGCGCTCGCTTGTTCGAGCGCTCGAGCCGGGGAGTGACGCTCACTGAAGCAGGCAAGGTGTTTCTGGAACACGCCAGGCTGGTGCTCACCGATGCGGAACGGGCCCGCCAGGCGGTGCGGGACATCGCCGCCGTCCCGCGCGGCGAAGTCGCGCTGGGCCTGCCAACAACGGTGGCGCTGGTGGCGACCATGCCCATCCTGAGCGCGTGCCGCGCGCAGTTGCCCCAGGTGCGGCTCAAGGTGGTCGAGGCCTACAGCGGATTCCTGCAGGAATGGCTGCTGGCGGGCCGCCTCGACCTTGCCCTGTTCTTCGGAGGCTCACCCGAACCGGGACTGGCAAAGCGTCCCTTGCTGGACGAGCGGGTGGTATTTGTGACCGGCACATCCGGCCGCCGGCTGCCGAAGAAGCTGCCGCTCGCCGCATTGACGGACCAGCCGCTGGTGCTGCCGGGCCGGGAACATGGCCTGCGCCGCATCATCGAGGAGGCCTGCGCCCCGCTCAAGCTGAGCTTGAACGTGGTTGCAGAGATCGAATCGCTCGGCAGCGTGAAGCGGGCTGCGGAGGCCGGTATCGGCAGCACCATCCTGCCGCTCTCGTCCGTGACCGAAGAAGTGGCGTCGGGGCGGCTGCGCACCGCTGCGATCGACAGCCCGCACATGTCGCGGCGCGTGATCTGCGCCACCAACGTCACGCGCCCCGCCTCTATCGCAAGCGCGGCCGTCAACGCGCTGGTGCTGTGCGTCATCCGGGACATGGTGTCCAGCGGTGCCTGGCCTGCGAGGTGGGTGGACAAGACACCCCTCGAGGGTTAACCGTTCCGGGCCGCATCAGGATGCCTGCGCCTCGGCGACGTGTGCGGCAATCGCGTCCCACATGGCAACCGGATTCGAGTACATCGGAAAATGCCCGCACTGCGCGATCTCAGCAAGGCGAACGCCTTGTCGTTCGATGCGCTTCAGGTATGTCAAGTGGGCGTTCTGCTCGCCATACATGAACATCTTCGGAAAAGGCAGTGCCAGGAATTTTTCCATCAGCGCGCCATGATCTGAAAGCTCCACCATGGAGCGGAAGATCCCCGCCACGGCACCTGCGCGGACCTTATGGCGCAGACTGGCCGCGTACAAGGCGCTCGCGTAGGCAGGGGCATGGCGCGTGCGTTCGATGAACCGCTCGAAGAAGGCCGCCGCATCGGCATGCGGATGTTCGTCGATCTGTCGACTCAGGAAGCAGTCCTCCGGCGCGATATTGCCTTCGATATTGACGAAACTGAGCACGCGCTCAGGGTGGGAATGAGCGAGCATGAGCGAGGCCAGCCCACCCATTGAATGACCGACGAGATGGAAGCGGTTGACCGCTGCTTTTTCGAGCACGCCCTGAGCCACTCGCACCTGGAATGGAATCGAGATTTTCGACGGGTCAGCGCAGCGGGACTCCCCGCATCCGGGGGCATCGTAGGCAAGGAACGGACGTCCATCAAAGGCCGGGTGGCGCACGATGTCCGCGTAGTCTTCCTTGGTCGAGCCAAAGCCGTGGAAGAACACGATGGGGTCGAGCGTTCCCGCACGATGGATGGCCTCGATCTCGACCGCAGTGCCATCGATCGACAGTTCAAACTGGGACCTGGTGAATTCCTGTGTCATGGGGCAATACCTCGATGAAGGTTGAAACGAAAGAGCCGCGTCCGAACTCCATAGGCGTAAACGGTTACTTACGCACGCCACACGATCAAAAGATCCTTGGCCTGGGGCATGACGGGGTAGCCGATGCCTGCGGCCAGCTTCCTGCATTCGTCCAGACCCAGCGGCAAGGGCGGCGTGGCCGACATCACCGGTACGCCGACGGCCAGATCGCCACGGTGCGCATGTTCATCTCCGAGACGGCGCGCATCACGCGGATCGCGATCTCGGAGCGGTTGGCGATCAGCACGAATCTGCCAGAGAGACAGGGCTCCGATTGACTGTATGGTTGCTTCAGCGCCTGGCCGGCCGCCGGGACTCGCCTTGATTCTGGTTCTGGTCACGGCGGAGTCAATCAGCGGCCAACGAGCGCCGAGCAGAATCCGTGGATCTTTTCGCACGCCTTGCCAAGTGACGCGTCATCCAGCGCATAGGCAATGCGGAAGTACGGCCCCAGGCCAAACGCGCTACCGTGCACGGTGGCTACATTGGCTTCGTCCAGCAAGGCGTTGACCACGTCCTCGTCCGTGTTCAGCCGCGTGCCCGCAGGCGTCGCCTTGCCAATCAGTTCCTCGCACGACGCGAAAGCGTAGAACGCACCCTGCGGCACCTCGCAGCGCAAGCCGGGCGCCTGGTTCAATCTCTGGACCACCATGTCGCGCCGCCGCTGGAAGACGCTGCGCGATTCCTGGATGAAGTCTTGCGGCCCCGTCAACGCCGCCAGCGCCGCGTGCTGCGAGATCGTGCAGGCTCCCGAGGTTTGCTGGCCTTGCAGTTTCTCCATCGCCTCGGTCAGCCACAGCGGCCCGGTACCGAAGCCGATCCGCCAGCCGGTCATGGCATACGCCTTGGAGACGCCATTCATGGTCAGGACGCGCTCGCGCAGCCGCGGCTCCACCTGAGCGATCGTGAAGAACCCGATGCCGTCGAAGATCAGGTGCTCGTAGATGTCGTCCGACAGCACCAGCACCCGGGGATGCGCCAGCAGCACCTCGGCCAGTGCCTGCAGCTCTGCGCGGCTGTAGACCGCACCGGTCGGATTGGAGGGCGAGTTCAGGATGATCCACCGGGTGCGCGGAGTGATGGCCGCTTGCAGCGCATCGGGCGTGAGCTTGAAGCCATTGCCTGCGCCGCAGGGAACGACCACCGGCTGCGCGCCGCACAGCTGCACTATCTCGGGATAGCTCACCCAGTACGGCGCGGGCACGATGACCTCGTCTCCTTCGTTGAGCGTGGCGGCCAGCGCGTTGAAGATGACCTGCTTGCCGCCGCTGCATACCAGGGTGCTGCGCCAGTCCACCTCCAGGCCGTTTTCGCGCTGGAACTTGGCGGCGATCGCCTCGCGCAGGGCGCGCAGACCGGCCACCTGCGTGTAGCGCGTGTGCCCGGTGCGGATGGCGGCGATGCCCGCCTCGCACACGTGCGCCGGTGTATCGAAGTCCGGCTCGCCCGCGCTCAGGGAGATGACCTGCGCGCCACTGGCGCGCCGGCTCGCCACGCGATCCATAACCTTATAGGTCGCCGAGGGCTTGGCGGTGGCCAGAAAGCGGTTGAGGGTTTGCGTGGTCACTGCCCGTCCCTCCAGCTTGTCAGACCCATCAGTTCCAGCGTGGATTGGCCTTGTGTCAGAGCCTGCATCATCCTGGTCTCTTTGTCCGCACGCGTCTGGCCCTGGGCCAGTGTGTGTTCCACATGGGCGGCAGGAATGATCAGGACGCCGTCATCGTCTGCCACCACCAGATCGCCCACTGCCACGGGTGTGCCTGTGAAGCTGATCGGCTGACCGACCGAAGGTGCGCTGGCCTTGATCGTGCCGCGCATGGAGATGCCCCGGGTGAACACCGGAAAGCGCCGCGCCGTGAGCGCCGCGATGTCGCGCACGCCGCCGTCGATCACCAGCCCGACCACGCCGGCCGCCTCGGCGGCCACTGTCAGCACCTCGCCCCAGTAACCAGAGACGAAGCCGCCCGTCGAGATGACCAGCACACTGCCGCGCGGCACCTTTTCCATGGCGATGTGAATGGCCAGGTTGTCGCCGGGCGAGCATTCGAGCGGATAGGCGGGACCCGCGACAGAAGCGCCCGGCCACACGGTGCGGATCGCCGGATCGACAGCGCTCGTGGACAGGCCCGAGGCCTCGAACAGCGTGGAAGTCCCCAGCTTGCAGGCTTGCGCCAGCAGAACGCCGTCGTAGCGTTGAGCAATGGTGGTCATGGTTTTCATTCCTTGGTTTGCAGCTTGTGGTAGCCCAGCGCCGCGCGTGCTTCGCCCAAGGTCTTGCCCTGCGCGATCTGTTCGCGGATGCGCGATTCGACTTCTTCGATCTTTCGGGCCGTCGCGGCCACCTCGCGGGCATGCCCGCGCGGCACGAGGACGACGCCGTTGGCATCCGCCACCACGATATCGCGCGCAGCCACTCGCACGGTGCCGATGGCCACAGGGGTATTCACCGACTCGACCTGCACGCGATCCTTACCGGTGCGCATGAAGCGGCCGGCGCTGAACATCGGGTAGTCGTCGCCCAACGCCTTGGCAACGTCGCGGCAGACGCCATCGATCACAGTCCCCGCGATGCCGCGCAAGCCCGCGTACTGCGTCATGATGTCGCCCCAGACGGTGCAGTCGGTGCGGCCGTCGTTGTCGATCACCACCACGTCGCCCGGCGTCACGTCGTCGATGAAGTCGCCCACGGTGCCGGGCGGGGTGCTGGCCGGCACGTACTTGACGGTGAACGCGGGCCCCACCACGGCCTTGGCGTAGTTGGCCAGCGGCATGATGCCCAGCGCCTGGCCGTGCAGGCCCAGCTTATCCATGGCGTCGGAGACGCCGGGGGTGTCCAGCCCTTCAAAGAGGCTCACGAGTTCTCGATCTTCTGCGTTCATTGCATCGCTCCTGGATAGATATCAATCGACCTTGGCGCCCGTCTGCTTGACAAGCGCCTCCCAGTACGGCGCTTCCTTCTTCACGCGCTCCTGGTATTGCTGCGCGCTGTAGTCGGCGTTCTGCGAGTCCATCTTGGAAAGCGCCTCGACCAATTCGGTCGACTTCGTGGTTTCGCGCACGCCGACATTGAGCTGGTTCACCAGGTTCGCGGGCGTGCCCTTGGGCACGAATACCCCGTACCAGTTGGTCACCACGAAATTCGGGTAGCCCAGTTCTTTCATCGTGGGCACGTTCGGCAACCCTGCAGAGCGCCGCTCGCCCGTGGTGGCCAGCGCGCGAATCTTTTCGCCGGCAAGGTGCGGGACGATGGCGCTAGTGCCTTCGAAGGCGAACGACACATGGCCCGCCAGAACATCCTGGATGGCCGGGCCCGAGCCGCGGTACGGCACGTGCGTGGATGCCACGCCGAAGTCCAGCTTGAGCTGTTCGCCCAACAGGTGGTGGGGGGTGCCACTCCCCGGCGAGGCGAAGGAATGTTTGCCGGGGTTGGCCTTCAGAAGGTGGACCAGCTGTTTCACGTCCTTCACAGGAAGTTGCGCGTGTGCATACAGCACCATCGGCACGGCGGCCACTTCGGCGACCGGTTGCAGGGCCTCCAGCGGGTCGGCGGCGAGCTTGTAGAGGTTGCGGCTGATCACCACGTTGGTGGCATTGCCCAGCAGCCACGTGCAGCCATCACCCGTGGAGGTGGCGACCTGCGCCGTGCCGATGTTGCCAGCCGCCCCGGTCTTGTTCTCCACCACGATGGTGGTCGAGAGCCGCCGCGTCAGCCCCGGCACCAGCAGGCGTGCCAGCAGATCGCTGGCGCCGCCCGGCGGATACGGAACGATGAATTTGACGACTTTGCAGGGATAGGCCGCTGGGGCCTGCGCCAAAGACGCGCCGCTCGCGGCAACGACTAACAATGCGCAGGCAAGCTGGCGGAATCTGGGTGTCATGTTGTCTCCTGGTGTTGTTGCTTGGGCTGGCCCGGCGCCGCGGGCGAACAAGGCCGCGCAGCGAGGCTCTCGCGCTGTTCAGTTCTTGACCGCGATGGCCTCGAATTCCTTGTCGTGCATGACCTCGGCCACCGAACGGCCAGCGCGCACGGCGGCCACCATGCCGTCCTGCCGCTTGGCGATGCGCTCACCCAGATCGAGCACTTCCTCGATGCGCGCGGCGGGTACGAAAACGGTGCCGCAGCGGTCGGCGATCACGTAGTCGTCCTCATGCACGGTGACGCCCGCCATCTGCACGGGCTTGCCCGAGTCGATCTGAATCACCCGGTTGCGCGCGCTGATCATGGTCACGCCACGCCCGTAAACCGGGTAGCCCACGGACTCGCTGCCCTCAATGTCGCGGCTCAGGCCGTCGATGACAGAGCCGCGCACTTTCTTGGCGACGGCGGCGTTGGCCAGGATGTCGCCCCAGCACGAGATGCCCTCTGCGCCGCCGGCGATCACCAGCACGCGGTCATCCGTGGTCACCGCGTCGATGACCGGCGAGATCAGATGTACCGTGGGCTTGGCTTCCCGCTTGGGGCCGAGCTGGATGGTGGATGCGCGCCCCACGATCTTGAGGCAGTCCCACAACGGGCCCAGCCCGCAAGTGGCGCCCGGCAGACCGAGGAAGTCGAGGGCGTCGGACACAGTGTTCGTGTCCAGCGAGGCGAGGCGATCGAGTAGCAAGGGTCGGGTCATTGCGCTGTGTCTCCTGAAAGCACCCGGTCATCATCTGGCTGACTCTCTGATATGTAAATTCCGAACTCGATATCTATGTGATCCGATAATCAGATCAGTGGAAGATGGGTGGGGCTGCGCGTGGAGGCGGGTTGCCCATTCACACTATTCGAGGTCTGCTTGCTCGACGCCGCTTCTCATGGAGTTCCAAAATGAACAACACAATCGACTTCCGGCTGATACGCCAGCTGTGGATGTTCCTGGCCGTAGCCGAGGAGCAGCACTTTGGTCGTGCAGCCCGTCGGCTGAACATGTCACAGCCTCCTTTGACGGAGCAGATCAAGGTGCTGGAGCAGTCACTCAAGATGCAATTGTTCGAACGCTCCCGGCGCGGAACTCAGCTCAGCCCCGCAGGGGCAGCGATCCTGCCCGCTGTGCGCCAGTTCGCCGGTCAAGTCGAACGCTTGGAGCGAGTGGTCCGCGAGGTCGCCTCCGGCCAGTCCGGCGTGCTGCACGTTGGGGCCATTACCTCTGCGATGCTCGAAACGGTTCCCCCGCTGCTAGATGCTCTCAAGCGAGCGCATCCTAATCTGACGGTGTTCGTGAAGGAAATCGACAGTGTGGAAGCCATTCCAGCACTGGAGGCCGGGGAACTGGATCTGGCGTTCGCGCGACTCGATGGCGAAATTGGCAACGACATCTCGACGATCCCGCTGCAGGAAGACCGGCTGGCGGTTGCGATTGGAAGGAACCATGCGCTGGCGGCCCAACCCCGCATCCGGCTGAAGTCCCTCGGTACCGAGCAACTCGTTATGTCCTCGCGGCAGGTCAGCCCGGTGTATTTCGACATGCTCACGAGCATCTGCCGCACCCACGGGTTTACCCCGCGTGTGTTGCACGAGGTACGCTCGGTGACTTCGCAAATTGCCTACGTCAGTTGCGGCCAGGGCGTGGCGCTGGTGCCCTCCTCCGTGCGCAGGTTGGCTCCCGAGAATGTGGTGATACGGCCGCTGAAGGAAAAGGTCATGGTCGTGACCGCTGCGGCCGCCTGGAACGCGAGTCGCCACCATCCGATGGTGGCTGAGGCGGTGGCATGGCTGCGCATGCACAGCCGTTCCTCCCGCACGTCGACACCATAGAAATCGCGTATCACAGTATTTCGAAGAACGGAATTTACGGCAGCGAACCGAACGCGGACAGTTGGCCTGCCTCCTCTCCGAGCACGCCCCAGGAGGAGAATTCACAGCCCAACATGCAGCCTGTCCACAAGCCATGGAGACAATGCCATGAAGAAACACCTCGCACTCAGCCTGCTTGTAACGCTCGGCGCCTTGCACGCGACAGGACATGCACAGACCCTGGAAAAGATCAAATCTTCGGGTTCGGTCACGATGGGCATCCGCGACAGTTCAGTTCCGCTGTCCTATACCGGAGCCGATGGCACACCCATCGGGTTCAACGTCGATATCTGCCGCAAGGTACTGTCAGACATTCAAGCCAAACTCGGCCTCACCAAGCTGGAGACCAAATACCAGTTGGTCACCTCGCAAAATCGTGGCCCACTTGTGGCCAATGGCACGGTTGACATCGAATGCGGCTCCACCACGAACACGCAGGCGCGACAAAAAGATGTTGCCTTCTCGTTGACAACGTACGTTGAAGAGGTTCGCATGGCCGTGCGCTCCAACTCAGGCATCAAATCAGTGCGAGACCTGGCCGGCAAAACCGTAGCCACCACTACAGGCACAACGTCTGTGCAGCATCTGCGCCGTAAGGCGCGCGAAATGGACCTGGAGATCAAGGAGGTCCTTGGCAAGGATCACGCCGACAGCTTTCTCCTGTTGGAGACCGGCCGGGTGGAAGCATGGGTGCTGGACCAAGGCGTGCTGCGCGCCTCCATTGCCAGTTCTCGTAATCCCGCCACCTTCAAAGTGGTCGGCGAGGTGCTCAACGCCGAGCCCATCGCCATCATGGTCCGCAAGGATGATCCAGACTTCAAGCGTGTCGTCGACGGAGCCATACGCAAGCTGCTGGCCAGTGGCGAGATGAAGGCGCTCTGGAAAAAGTGGTTCCAGGAACCGATTCCGCCCCGCGGCACGGCATTGAATATGGAGCCGCCAGAGTCGCTGCAACTCCTATGGGGACAACCCAGCGATCTCCCCATGGAAACGTTTTTGCAGAAGTAGCGGCACTCCCGCAAGGAAGCGAAGATGAGCAACCACGCCAACGTTGAGAAGAATCTTGCCCGGCTCGAGGCGCTGGACTCGAACACTGTGTCCGATGCCTTGGATTTCCTCGGGCTCCCTGGAGCAACCTATGGAATCAGACCCTTGTGGCACTGTCCCAAGATCGTGGGCCGAGCTTCCACTCTGCAGTTCGCCCCCAAAACCAGTGGTGGAGCAACGGTGCATCCGATCACGCCGGTCATCGCCGCCAGCCAAGGTACCGACCGCATTCTCGTCATTGCCGGAGGGCTGAAGGGCATCTCGTGCTGGGGCGACATCGTGGCGAACGCGGCCAAGGCCAAATGCATCCGTGGCACGGTGATCGATGGCTGCAGCCGGGACATCGAGGGCAGCGAAGCCATCGGCTATCCCGTCTATGGGCGCGGCATCACCATGATCAGTGCACGCAACCGGGCCATTCAAATCTCTTCCGGAGAGCCGGTCATGATCGCTGGCGTGCAGGTGGCGCAAGACGACTACATCATCGCGGACCGTTGCGGCACGGTCTTCGTGCCTGCCGCACGCATTGAAGAAGTACTGGATCTGGGCGAGCGCATCGCCAAACGCCAAGACGGCATGGTGGCCGCCGTGCGCGCGGGCCGTTCAGTGGCCGAGGTCATGCACGACAAGGAATTCGAGGCCATCGTGGTCAAGAACTGACGGGGGCCGAGAGGCCGCATTGCCTTGCCTGCAGGTGAGAGGCAAATCCGCATCGAACACACACAGACAAGACGAGCTTCAAGCTGCGCAAACTTGCCTGCGCATTGCTGTTCAATACCGCGCGGCGTGACTTCCTCACAGGCCCCAACGACCTCTCGGGAGGTTAGGCCGGCGCACTTCTGCGTGCTGAAGATGGTTTGACGAAGCCGGGCATCGCGGAGACCTCAAGACGAGCTTCAAAGCGGGCAACAACGGCACGTCGCCCCTGAAGGGCTGCGCTGATCAAGAGGGATTGTTCTCAGGCGCCACAATCAAATCCATCAACAGCGGTCGAAAGCGCTCGTCTTGGTAGTAGCCACCGTATTCCGTGTAGCGCAAAAAAGGCGCACCACAGCGATTGCAGCGCCATAGCGTGCAGCGGTTGTACGGGTGCCACCCGAGGGCAATAGGCGCATCGGGCGACCAGAGGTGCGTTCCTTGGGGGTGAAACTCATCCAGCCGGCCCCAGGTTGCTTCCGTGCATAGGGCGCCAATGGACTTCAGGTGCGAGATCTTCGTCGCACCCGTCAGCGACTCCCACCCGGGACGCCATAGCACGGCGCAATCCGCACAACGCTGCCGCGCGACAGCCTGGGCCGCGCACGCCCGCAGCTCAGGTTCAGAAATGGAGTTCGGGGTAGTCATGGAGCCATGTCTCAATGTCCGCGGATTCTCCATCGGAATCCCGGCGCACCTTCCGCAAGCGCTCATACGAACAACGTATCAGGCAGATTCCATGAGCGGAATTCCCAAGTTTCGCGCCGTCGCTCATAGTCGTTGCCGTGCCAATCGGAGCGACAAATCCCGCCGCCACCAGACCTACAACCAGAGGAGCCCACCATGTCCGAAAACTCAGCCGCGCCGCTGCGCTTTTGCCTTCCCCGGTCCGTGCCAGCGACGCCGTGCGACGCTGCGTGGATAGGCGCGACGCCAAATGCTACGAGATCGGCGCGAGCGCTTCAGATTCAGAAGAGTGCTGATCGGTGGTACCCCGTTTATTCCGAAGCCCTATGAACGACGAACTCGGCGGACTGCTGGAGAACAACAAGTGCTGGGCTGCTGCGATCAATGCGCGCGAGCCGGGCTTCTTCACGCGGCTCGCGAAGCAGCAGAACCCGAAGTACATGTGGATCGGCTGCGCCGATAGCCGCGTGCCAGCCAACGAACTCACCGGGCTGGACCCCGGCGAGGTGTTCGTACACCGCAACGTCGCCAATCTGGTGGTGCACTCGGACCTCAATGCGCTCTCGACGATTCAGTTCGCGGTGGAGCACCTACAGGTCGAGCACATCATTGTCGTGGGCCACTACGGCTGCGCAGGCGTACGCGCGGCGCTGCGCGGCACGCGCGTTGGCCTCGCCGACAACTGGCTGCGCCATGTGCAGGACGTGCGCCTGCGCCACCGCAAGCGCTTGGAGCACCTGCCGCTTGAGACGCAGGAAGACACGCTGTGCGAGATGAACGTGATCGAGCAGGTGGCCAACGTGGCGCTTTCCACCGTGCTGCAGGATGCCTGGGCGCGCGGCCAGACGGTCGCCGTGCACGGCTGGGTCTATCGACTGAAGGATGGCTTGCTCAAGGACCTGCAGGTCACGATAGACCGACCCAAGTCCGCAGTGCAGGTGTTCGCCGACGCGATCAAGCGCTATCCACGCGCCCCCGGTGGCGCGTCGTAATACCTTCGCCGGCATCTTCGAGCGCCGGCGCCGCAATGGCCGGCGTGCAACGTGGGCCGCGTGCGCTCACAGGTCCAACTCATCCAATCGGTTTGGGGCGCATAGCAGTAGTGATATCGACCCGGCTGTTTTCTGCTGATTCTTTGACGACGGTCCGCAAGCGCTCATACGAATACGGTATCACTCAGTTCCTGAGAACGGAATTTCCAGATCTCTCGCTGCGATGGATAGTTGTCGCTGTGCCCGCGGGATGGCGGCACATTCCACAGCCACCAAACCTACAACCACTGGAGACAACCATGCATCGACGCGCTTTTGTCCGCGCCTTGTCCGCCTCTGCACTGCTTCCCTTGGGGGCAGCCCAGGCGGCCGAATTTCCAGCCAAACCGATCAAGATTCTGGTGCCGTTCGCGCCGGGCGGCTCCGTTGATGTGATCTCGCGCCTCGTCGGGCAGAAGCTCTCCGCACAACTCGGTCAGCCGGTCATCATCGAAAACCGGCCGGGGGCCAGTGAGCAAGTGGCCATTGCTGCGCTGACCAGTTCCCCGGCGGATGGCTATACGCTGGTGATGACGTCCATGCTGGGGATGTCGATCAATCAATCGCTCTACGGCAAAGCACTGCGCTATGACCCGGTCAAGGACCTGGCGCCGATCGTTCACGTGAGCACGATTCCCAGTGTCGTCGTGGTTCATCCCAGCGTGCCGGTGCGCACAATGGCCGAGTTCAAGGCCTACCTCCAGGCCAATCCCGGGAAGGTCAGCTACGGCTCCGCGAGTGTCGGCACCCCCAGCCACCTGGGTATGGAACGCTACAAGCGCATGACCGGAGTGGAAGCGGTGCATGTGCCATACAAGGGCGGTGCCCCAGCGTTGCAGGCCCTCATGGCGGGTGAGATCCAAGTAATGATGGCGCTCGCCCCCGAAGCCATGCCGCTGGTGCAGGCCGGCAAGCTCAAGGCCATTGCCCTGGTCGCGCCCAGCCGCTCCGCACTTTACCCCGAATTGCCGACAACTGTAGAACAGGGCCTCTCCTCCGAGTTCATGCTGGACTGGTGGAATACGCTGGCGGCGCGCGCAGGCACGCCTGCGGCGATCATCGAGCGGCTCAATGCCGAAGTGAATGCCGCCGTGAAAGACAAGGCGGTTGCAACGCAACTGGCCGAGCGGGGCATTCAGTTGGTGGGAGGCAGCGCGGGCAAAGCCGTTGAACTGGCACGCCGCGATGCCGCCATCTTCAAGGACGTCGTCGAAGCAGCAGGCATCAAGCCGGAGTAAGCCATGCGCGAGAAAACCATCTTGAGCGTGGACATCAACTCCGACATGGGTGAGGGATTCGGCGACTGGCGCATGGGCGATGACGCGGCGCTGCTGGACATTGTGTCCTCCGCCAACGTCGCCTGCGGCTTTCATGCGGGCGATCCACAGATTATGTCCCGCACCTTCGCGCTGGCCGCAGAGAAGAAGGTCAACGTGGGCGCGCACCCTGGTTTCCCTGATCTGTGGGGCTTTGGCCGCCGCGTGCTGCCATTCACCCCCGCTGAGATCGAGCGCCTCGTGGCCTATCAGATCGGGGCCGCGCAAGCACTATCGGCGCACGCGGGCAATCCGATCCGCTATGTCAAGCCCCACGGAGCCCTGGGCAACCTCACGCCCACACACCCGGAAATCACCCGGGCCATCTGCCGCGCCATCAAGGCGGTGGATGCCTCTTTGTGGTTCATGACCTTCGCCAACAGCAAAGCCGCGGACATCGCGCAGGACATGGACATCCGCACCTGCCATGAAATCTTCGCAGACCGGGCCTATGCGGACGACGGGCAACTGGTACCACGCGGCCAGCCCGGAGCCGTCATCAAGGATCCCCAACAGGCCGCGGAACGCGCGCTGCGCATGGTCACGCAGGGCGCCATCGAATGTCAATCGGGCAAGCGCCTGGAGGGCTTGCGCATCGAAACGATCTGCATCCACGGAGATACGCCCACAGCACTGGCAATGGCACGACAGGTGCGCCAGACGCTGGAGGCGGCGGGCGTGGTCATCCGCAGTTTTGTATGACCAGCGCCGCGCAGACGCTGGAAGAGCAGCCGCGCATCTCCCATGCGGGCTCGAGCGCCCTGCTCCTTGACGTCGGCGGCCGGCGGTTCTGCCTGCCCACTCAGCAGCGCCTGTGGTCCCTGGTGATGCCCGACAGTCCACTGCGTGCACTGCCGTGGGTGCGGGAATGTGTGCTGGGGGTTAACAACCTGTTGCTCCTCTACGACCCGTCGGCAGTGGAACATCCTGAGGTCCGGACGCAACTGCAGCGACTCTGGCAAGCCGCAGAGCCCGCGGCGGAAGCCGGCGCAACACACGAGGTTCCCGTGGATTACGACGTATCCGATGGCAGCGACCTGGCGGCCATCGCGGCCCGGGCCGGGATGGCCACGCGAGAGGTGGTTCAGTTGCACAGTTCCGCGGAATACCGTGTCGCCTGCGTGGGATCGATGCCGGGATTCGCCTACCTAGTGGGCCTGCCCGAACGCCTTGCCACGCCGCGCCGCGCCAGCCCGCGTCCGGCCATGCCCAAGGGAGCCGTCATCATTGGAGGAGCGCAAGCGGGCGTCATGCCCTGCATGGCTCCCTCAGGCTGGCACGCGTTGGGCGCCACGGATGCGAGCGTGTTCGACCCGCAGCGTCCCAATCCATCCCTGTTCGCCCCTGGCGATCGCGTCGTGTTCAAGATTCGCGGGGTGTCGCCATGACGGACGCGAGTCTGGAGATACGCAGCAATGGCGCACCCAACGTGGTCCAGGACCTGGGCCGCCAGGGCTGGCTGGCGCATGGCGTCAGCAATGCGGGTGCCATGGACATGGATGCGCTACGCATCGCCAACGCGTTGGCGGGCAACGAAGCGAGTTGCGCGGCCATCGAAATCAGCGTGTTCCCTTTTCGGGTCCAAGTTCTCGCCGACACCACGCTGGCCTGGACAGGTGCGGACAGCGCGGTGACCATCGACGACGCGGTGCGTCCCCCGTGGTGGAGCACCCGCGTTCGCGCCGGGCAGACGATCACAATTGCGCCGCCACGCCGGGGTACCCGCGTCTACCTGGCCTGTGGCGGCGGTATCGGGGTGCCGCAGGTACTAGGCTCGCGCTCCACGGATCTCAAGGGCGGCTTCGGCGGTTTGGAAGGGCGCGGACTGAGGCGCGGCGACCTGCTGCCAACCGCAGGTGCGAGCATCAGCGATCACCGTGCCTTCGGTGTGCTTCCTCAGGTGCGCCGAAGCCTGTTTGAGGAGCTGGATAGCGGCGTTGTGACGCTCAGAGCCATCGCAGCCGCCGAGTACGGCGCGTTCACCGCTGAGGCGAAGACCGCTTTCGAGCAGAGTCTCTACACCATCACCAGCGAGGCCAATCGCACGGGCTATCGGCTGGATGGTGCGCCGCTTGCGTTGCGCCAGCGGCTGGAGCTGCTCTCGCACGGCATCGTGCCTGGCACGGTCCAGGTACCGCCCAACGGACAACCCATCATCCAACTCGCCGATGCCAACACCTGCGGCGGCTACCCCAAGATCGCCACTGTCATTGACACGGATCTTTGGCGGGTGGCTCAGGCCCCGGTCGGCACACGGCTTCGGTTCATGGTGGTCAGCGCCGATGTCGCAACACAAGCGCTGCGCACCCATGAGCACGAACACCTGCACCTGATCAGCAGTATCGCGCGCTGGCGACGCGCCCCATGAATCACCACCGCATTGCACCGCAATGGACCTGAACCTCTTAGAACAACTAGCGGGCGTGATGGCCCGCACCGCCATCAACGAGCTGGAATACAGCAAGGCTGGCGTTCGCATACGGCTGATGCGCGACGCCACCGGCGCGCGGGCCCCGGGAGAGAGCCGACACGATGGCAGAAGTCCCAGTGATTCCACAGCTGCCCCCCCATCGACATCGACATCGACATCGACATCGCCCGCGCCGTCAACGCCCCCTCCTCTGCACTCCGTGGTGGCGGGCATGAGTGGAACCTTCTACGGTGCCTCCGCGCCGGGCGAAGGGCCCTTTGTCAAAGTGGGCGACACCGTGCAGGAAGGACAGGTACTCGCCGTGGTCGAAGCCATGAAGATGCTCAACCAGATCCACGCCGATATCAATGGCCGAATCGTTCGGATCGCCCTGGAAGAAGGCGCGACAGTGACGCCCGCCACCGTTCTTTTCGACATCGAACCGCAAGGAGGCGTCCATGATTGATACCGTGCTCATCGCCAATCGCGGCGAGATCGCGTTGCGCATACTGCGCGCCTGCCGCTCGCTGGGCCTGAAAACCGTGGCCGCGCATTCCGAAGCGGATGCGGACCTGCGGCATGTGCAGTTGGCCGACCACGCCATCTGCATCGGCCCCGCCACGGCCGCATACAGCTATTTGGATGCGGAGCGGTTGATTCTTGCCGCCGAACTCACTGGTGCTCAGGCGATCCACCCCGGATACGGCTTTCTCTCGGAAAGCGCGGCGTTCGCGCATGCCATCGAGCAGGCCGGACTGGTCTTCATCGGCCCCCCGTCCGCCACCATCGCACTCATGGGGGACAAAGTCAATGCCAAGCGGGCCATGCTGGATGCCGGCGTGCCCTGCGTGCCGGGAACGCCCGAGCAAGTGCCGCCCGAATTGGACAAGGCATTGGCCATCGCCAGCGAAATAGGCTTTCCCCTCATCGTCAAGGCCGTTGGCGGCGGCGGAGGACGCGGCATGCGCGTCGTCCATGGTCAGGCCGACCTCGCGCAGGCCGTCCAGCTCACGCGCGAAGAAGCACAGCGCTACTTCGGCAATGCCGGGGTCTACCTGGAGCGCTATCTTGAACATCCGCGGCATATCGAGATTCAGGTGCTGGCCGACGCGCACGGCAACGCGCTATGGCTGGGCGAGCGCGATTGTTCGGTGCAGCGCCGTAACCAGAAACTCATCGAGGAATCACCCGCACCTGGCATTGCCCGGGCAGCGGTCGCCGACCTCGGCCAGCGCTGCGCAAATGCCTGCCTGAACATTGGTTACCGGGGCGCGGGCACCTTCGAGTTTCTGTACGAAGACGGCCAGTTCTACTTCATCGAAATGAACACCCGCGTGCAGGTCGAGCATCCGGTGACCGAACTCGTGACGGGAATCGACATCGTCGCGGAGCAACTGCGCGTGGCCATGGGCATGCCTCTATCGGTGACCCAGGACGACATCCGGATCAACGGCCATGCCATTGAATGCCGCCTCAACGCGGAGCACCCGTGGAAGTTCACCCCGTCCCCCGGTGTGGTGCGGTCCTGGACACCGCCGGGCGGGCCGGGCATCCGGGTCGAATCGCACCTGTACGCCGGCTACGAAGTGCCCCCGCACTACGACTCGCTCGTCGCCAAGCTGCTGGCCCATGGCAGCAGCCGTGAACAAGCACTGGCCCGCATCGGCACGGCGCTGGCTGAAATCGATGTGACGGGCATCGACACCAACGTACCCTTGCATGCCGCGTTGATGAAAGAGCCCGGCTTTTGCGCCGGCGGGGTTGACATCCACTTTCTCGAACGCCGCCTGGCAGAAGGACTCGGTCCGCGGAAGGAGAGCGCAGCATGACGCCCAACGACATCGAAGCCCTTGCAAACGCGCTGCAGAAGCAGGGCATTGCCATGTGCGAGATCCACGACGACAACCAAGGGGTTTCAATCAGATTGCGGCTTCGCGCAGAGGCTCCGGTCGCGCTGCCGTACAGCCACTCACCAACGGCTGCGGCAGCCACGGACAACATCTCCAACCTGCTGCGATCGCCCGGAATGGGCCACTTTGCGGCTTGTCACCCACTGATGAGCAACCCCGCGGCGGCGTCCGGACAGGCGGTAGAAGCCGGTCAGACGGTGGGCTACCTGCTGGCTGGTTCGCGGATTGGAGAAATCATCGCCTCCAAGGCGGCAGTGTTGGGGCGGCTGCTCGTGCAGGAGGGTGAACTGGTGGGCTACGGTGACGCCATTTTCGAACTGTCTTGAACCTCACCGCTCTTGGCTCATCGCTGGTGGTTTGATGCATCCGCTCGAAGAATCTTTCCCGGATTCATCAGGTTCAGGGGGTCGAACGCCGCCTTGACCGTCCGCATCATCTGCAGATCGATGGCGGGCTTGAATCGCTCCAGGCGCTCGACGTGCATCCTGCCGATGCCATGCTCGGCGCTGATGCTGCCGCCCAGTTCGACGCTCGCCTCGTGCACGATCTGGTTCACCAGCGCCGCCGCTGCTTCGCACTGCGCCTGCGTGCCATGGATCGAACGCGACAGCACCGCGATGACGTGGATGTTGCCATCGCCGATGTGTCCGGCATGGCACACCATGGCGCCTTCCACCTGCTGCTCAATGCGCTCGGTCACGAGGTCGATGAACTGCGGCAGCTTCGAGACCGGCACGGACGTGTCGTTCGAGACGGTGAAACCCGCGCGCTTGTTGGCCTCGGAGATGTTGTGCCGCAACGCCCAGATGCGCTCCGCTTTGGCGACGTCGGTGGCAACCACCGCGTTGGCCACCAGCTCGCGTTCGAAGGCGGATTCGAGTGTCTTTTCCAATTCGGCAACAGCATTCCAGTGTGGCGAACTGTCCGCGATCTCCATCAGAACGTACCATGGGAAATTCAGCGCGATCGGCGACTGAAGGCCGTGCCCGTGTTGAAGCACCACCTCGATCTGTCGCAGGGACATGATCTCGAAAGCCTCGATCCGATTGCCCACCTGCTCCTGCATGAACCGCAGCAGGTCAACGGCCTGCTGCACGCCGGTCAGCGCCATCATGGCCGTGGCGGAGACGCTGAGGCGGGGAAAGAGCTTCAACACCGCAGCTGTCACTACCCCCAGCGTGCCTTCGGCGCCAATGAACAGCTGCTTCAGGTCGTAGCCGGAGTTGTCCTTTCGCAGGGCGCGCAAGCCATCCCACACGCGGCCATCGGGCAAGACCACTTCCAGGCCGAGCACCAGCTCGCGCATGTTGCCGTAGCGCAGAACGCCGGTGCCCCCGGCATTGGTCGACACCAGGCCGCCGATCTCGCAACTGCCGACGCTGCCCAGCAGCAGCGGAAACTGGCGCTGGCTGGCTTCGGCGGTCTCGCGCACGTTCGCCAGGATGCAGCCGGCTTCGGCGACCAGCGAGTTGTTGCTGGCATCGATCTCGCGGATGCGATTCATGCGCGAGAGGTTCAGAAGCACGGAGGGCCGCTCGTCGCCCGGCGTCACACCGGCCACCGCTCCGCCCGTCAGGCCGGTGTTGCCGCCCTGCGGCACGATGGTCACATTCAGGCGGGCGCAGGTTTTGACAAGGGAAGCCACTTCTTCGGTGCTGCCTGGCATCAGCACGGCCAGGGCCGAGCTTCGGTAGCGGCCGCGCCAGTCATGCTGGAAGGGCTGCGTGTCGCGCGGGTCGGTCAGTACGCGCGAGAGACCGATGACTTGAGCAAACTGTTCAAGCAGTGCGACACTGGAGCGCTGCTGCATACGGTTCAATCCCTCTTGAGCCCGCCCATGGACTGAATGATCGGACCCCACTTGGCCAGTTCCGACTTCACCAGCGTCGCCAGCGCCTCGGGCGTGGAACCGACCGGCGTGGCGCTCAGTTCTTTAAGCTTGCCCTGCACCTCCGGCAGTTCCACCACAGCCTGGAGTTCGCGGCTGAGGGCTTCCGCCATGGGGCGCGGCAGGCCCGCCGGGCCGAAGACGGCGTTCCAGGTGTAGGTTTCGTAGCCGGACACGCCCGCCTCGGCGACGGTGGGAATGTTGGGAAAGGACGCCACGCGCTGGCTGGTGGTCACGGCAAGCGCGCGCGCCGAGCCCGCGCGGATGTGCGAGGCCGCACCTGTTAAGACATCGAACAGCACAGGAATCTGGCCGCCCATCAGATCCACCATGGCCGGGCCACCGCCCTTGTAGGGCACATGGGCCATGTCCACGCCGACCATGGCTTTGAACAGTTCGCCCGACAGGTGCGGCGGGGTGCCCACGCCAGAGGAGCCATAGTTGAACTGGCCCGGCTGTGCCTTGAGCAGCGCGATCAACTCGCCCACGCTGTTCGCTTTGACGGAGTTGCTCACCAGCAGCACATTGGGCACCGTGGCCAACAGCGATATGGGTGTGAAGTCGCGCTGCGCGTCATAGGGTACGGGCTTGGCGGACAGGGGCTGAATGGCGTGCGTGGCCACCGTGCCCATGAGCAGCGTGTTGCCATCGGGCGTTGCCCGCCTGACCTTCCCTGCGCCGATGGTGCCGCCACCGCCGCTGACGTTCTCCACCACCACCGCCCGGCCGATTCGCTCCGCCAGCTTCTGCGACACCAGGCGCGAAACCACGTCCGTCGCCCCGCCTGCCGCAAAGGGAACGACCAGCGTGATGGGGCCTTTGGGCAGTTCTGCCTGTTGTGCCCAGGCGGCGGAAAGAGGAACCAGGCCCAGCGTGGCAGCGGCCAGGGCAGCGTGGACCAGCCGGCGTCGCAGAATATGTCTCATATCGTGTCTCCCTATGGGTATGTTCGCTGTCACCGGGAACGCAGCTTTCATCGACTGATGCACAGCCCCCAGGGTCCATCGGCTCAGAAGTTCATCAGCGCATCACGAACGGGTTGCCCGTGATCGCGCCGCTGTTGATCCAGACCGACTTGGTCTGCAGGTATTCGCGGACCGCATCAATGCCGTTCTCTCGGCCCAGGCCCGAGTCCTTGTAGCCGCCGAAGGGCGCCATGAAGCTGACCGCGCGGTAGGTGTTGATCCAGACTGTGCCGGCCTGCAAACGCTCGGACATGCGAATCGCGCGGCCGATGTCCTTGGTCCACACGGCTGCGGCCAGGCCAAAGCGTACGTCGTTGGCGATGCGCAGCGCATCGGCCTCGTCCTTGAAGCGGATGATGGACAGCACAGGGCCGAACACCTCTTCCTGCGCGATGCGCATGTCGTTGCGCACGCCGGTGAAGATGGTGGGCTGCACGAACCAGCCCTTGCCGCACTCCGGCGCCGTGCCCTTCTCTCCACCCAGCACCGCCGTCGCACCCTCGCTGCGCGCGATGTCGATGTACTCCAGCACCTTCTGGTACTGCGGCGGCGTGGTGACGGGGCCGACCTGAGTGTCCGGGCTCATGGGGTCACCTATGCGCGCGGTGCGCGCCACGGCCAGCAGCTGTTCGACCACCGCATCGTGAACGCTGTCCTGCACCAGCAGGCGCGAACCTGCGATACAGGTCTGGCCCGAGGCAGCGAAGATGCCGGAGATGGCGCCGAACGCGGCTTGCTCCAAGTCGGCATCTTCGAACACGATGTTGGGCGACTTGCCGCCCAGCTCCATGGCCGTGTGCTTGAGCAGCTTGCCGGCCTTCTCGTTGATCAGCTTGCCGGTCGCGTCCGAACCCGTGAAGCTGATCTTGGAAACCAACGGGTGCTCGACCAATGGCGTGCCGACTTCGTGGCCGAAGCCGGTCACGACGTTGAACACACCGGGCGGAAAGCCCGCCTCGTCGAACAGCGCGGCGAACTCCAGCGTCGACGCCGACGTGAACTCCGACGGCTTGACGACGACGGTGCAGCCCGCGGCCAGCGCAGGCGCCAGCTTCCAGGCCAGCAGCAGCAGCGGCGAGTTCCATGGGGTGATGGCGGCCACCACGCCCACGGGCTCGTGCCGCGTGAACGCAAAGTAGCCCTTCTTGTCCAGAGGCAGCGTGCTGCCCTGCACCTTGTCGGCCAGGCCGCCGTAGTAGTAGAACCACTGCGGGATGTAGTTCAGCTGGCCCTGCATCTCGGCCAACAGCTTGCCGTTGTCGCGCACCTCGGTTGTTGCCAGCTTGGTGGCGTCGCGCGCGATCAGGTCGCCCAGCTTGCGCATCAGCGCACCGCGCTGGGTGGGAGTCATCTCGGCCCAGGGGCCGCTGGTCAGTGCCTGGTGCGCGGCCCGCACAGCCAGATCGACGTCACGCGCATCGCCGCGCGGAATCTCCGCCCAGGTCTCGCCGGTGTAAGGGTTCTGTGTCTCGAACCAGGCGCCGCCTTGCGGCTCGCGCGCCTGCCCGGCGATGCGGAGTTGATAGCGTTTCATCCGGATCAGAACGGCTTCAAGTCCAAGGCGGCCCGGAAGCGGTTCTTGATAAATGGGCCATCACGCGGCGGCAGCGCACGCGGGGGCTCGTTTGCCTCGATGAAAATCTGCACGAACATCGTTCGCTGGCGTTCGTTGATACCTTGGGCGATGTCTTCGCAAGCTTCGATGCTGGCCGTGGAGAAAGCGTCGGCAATGCCGAAGCCCTTCGCCACCGCGACCAGATCCGTGCCCAAGCTGGAGTGGCTGCGCTGCATGCCCGTCTCACCGAAGTGGCCGTTGTCCAGGACGATGACCGTGAGGTTCTTGGGCTGCTTCGCTGCGATCGTCGCGAGGCTGCCGATGCCCATAAGCTGCTCGCCGTCGCCGGTGATCACGACCACCGGCTTGTCCGACTGCGCCAGCGCCAGTCCGAGGCCAATGGAGGCCGCGCCGCCCATGGCACCCCACAGGTAGTAGTTGTGGTCGCGGTCACCCGCGGCATACACGTCGTAGGTCGCGGACCCCAGCCCCGTCACCACCAGGGCATCGGGAAGGCTGGCAAGCAGCCGGGCCACAAATACGCGCCGGTCGGCGCGCTGTTTCAATGCACTCTGGCTCATCAGTTGCGCTCCCATTTCTTCCGACCGATTAGGTTCTGCCCCAGCAGCACGGCCACCTTCCCGCCCCCCTCGAAGGCGGCATCGAATCCGGCACTCACGATTTCTTCGATTTCATCCGGATGGGAAACCCGCAGCACATGAATGCCCATCAGTTCCAGCGCAGACTGGGTGGCCCTGCCCATCGGGCCCTGCCAGGGGTTGAACTCGGCGTATTCCCCGCGCATGGTCACCAGCGTGAAGAAGGGGAAGTCGGCCGCCTGGAGCAGCGAGAACATGTTCACGCAGTTGCCCACGCCGCTGCTTTGCATCAGCAGCACGGCACGCTGCCCTCCGAGCCAGGCGCCGCTGACAAGCGCCACGCCCTCCTCCTCCGAGGTGAGCACGACGTCCTCGATGTCGGGGTCGGCGATGGCGCTGCGTATCACGTGCGAGTGGCCGGCATCGGGCACGTAGGCGATCTGCTTGGCGCCGCCTTCCTTGAGGACTTTGAAGACGGCCTGCTGCCAGTCAGGCGGCGCGCTGGTTGTCTGGTTCATCGGATTCGGTTGGTGAGTTGCATGGTTTTCAAATCATAAAATCTGATACCCCTGAACCTGAAATAGAATTTTTGCATCCCACAATCACGATTCGTCATAGGGCCCCGAGCACATGGACTTGAAGCAACTGCGCGCCTTTCTGACGGTAGCCGAGACCGGCAACGTGACGCGCGCAGCCGACGTGCTGCACCTGGTGCAGCCTGCCGTGTCGCGGCAGATTCGCCTTTTGGAAGAAGACATCGGAACGCCACTTTTCGAGCGGGAGCGTCATGGGATGGTCCTGACCGAGGCGGGCCAGGCTCTCGTTGGCTACGCCCGCCGCGCCCTGCTGGAACTGGACCGCGCTCGTGTAGAGATCGGAGCAGCCGACAACGGCATTGGCGGGCTGGTGACGCTGGGCCTGCTGCCGAGCACCATCGACATGCTCTCCAGTGCGCTGGTGGCGGCCTTGGCGGCCGAATACCCGGGCATCCGCGTGCGCATCGCCATGGGCTATGCAGGAACGCTGCTGCGCTGGCTGGAGTCTGGCGAGGTCGACGCTGCGCTTCTCTACGGTGCCGAGCGTTCGACCAACATCCAGACCACGCCACTGATCGAAGAGCCGCTCTGGGTAATCGGCCCGCGGAACAGCAAGCTGCGACCGGACCAGCCCGTGGCACTGAGCGAACTTGCCAACCACAAGCTGGTGCTCCCCAGTGCACCTCACGGCATCCGGACACTGGTCGAGCACGGGTGTGCAGTGGCGAGAGTCACTCTGGACCTGTCGGCTGAAACGAACGCCCTGAGCGTTCAGAGAAGTTTGGTGCTGGGCGGGCACGGTTTGACCATTCTTCCGCCCATTGCCGTTGCAGAGGACCTCCGCAGTCGGAAGCTCAAAGGCGCACCGCTCGCAGACCCGGGCATCCATCGAACCATCGTGCTGGCCTTGCCCGCCCATCGGCCAACCGCTCGGCACGTGCGCTGCGCAATCGACCTGCTCGTGCGGGAAGCCCGGCACGCAATCGACGTCGGCGCATGGCCTGAGGGACGATGGCTGGGCAATTGATACACTCAGCCGCCGCCGGTCATACCGCTCTGCTGCGCGGCACGGTGAAGCAGTCGGGCGTCCGCCTGGACTGATGCACGGTGGCCGTATTGCCGCTTCGCTGCGCGGCCCCCTCACTCGCTCATTGCTGAGGAATGTTGAGATCCTTTATCAGCTTGGCATACACCGCCGACTCGGCGCGGATAAATGCACCAAACTCTGCCGCAGAGCCTCCCGCGGGGGAAAGACTGATCTCGCTCAACTGCTTCTGCGCGTCAGGTGTCGTCAGAATCTTCTGCACCGCGGCGTTGAGCTTCTGGACAATGGGCGAAGGCGTCTTGCCGGGCGCCAGCAGGCCCATCCAATAGACTGCCTTGTAGTCGCGGACTCCAGCTTCCGCGACCGTCGGGACTTCAGGAAGCGTCGGCAGCCGTTTGTCGCTGGTGACGGCCAGCGCCTTGAGCTTTCCGCTCATGACGTAGGGCACGGCGGTCGGCGAGGTCTCGAACATCAGGTCGATGTGCCCACCAAGAAGATCGGCCAAGGCCGGCGCTCCCCCCTTGTACGCAACGTTGACCATGTCGGTGCCAGTCGCGACCATGAAGGTACGCGCCGAGAGGTCCTGTGGGTTTCCGATTCCAGACGTACCGAAGCTGAGCTTGCCAGGGTTGGCCTTGAGATGAGCCACCAGCTCCGCCACCGTCTTAGCCTTGACCTTGTCGGAATTGACGACCAGCACGTTCGGTTGGTCAGCCACCCGGATGATGGGCGCCAGATCGTTGAGCGGATCGAACGACAGTTTCTGAAACAGATGAGCGTTGGTTGCCACGCTGAATGGAGCCATCACAACCGTGTAGCCATCGGCGGGCGACTTCGCCACCAGATCCATGCCGATGTTGCCACTGGCGCCTGGTCGGTTGTCGACGATGACTGGCTGGCGCAGCTCCTCGGACAGCTTTTGGCCGATCATGCGCGACACCATGTCGATGCTACCACCAGGCGGGAATGGCACCACGATGCGGATCGGCTTCGAGGGATATTCATCGACGGCTTGGGCTGAAGAAGTGGCCAATGAGAGCACTCCAAGCAGGGACACCGCGAACGCGCGAATCAATAGTGTGTTCATGATCGACAGGGTGTGAAGGTGGGTTAAGGGCATAAATCAACGAATACTTTGCCAATCATCCGAGCCACTGGCGTGCATGCCATGTGGTGCAGGCCTGGTAGCTCCTGGCCACACCCAGCACCCGCGCGTCGGCATGGGTTGGCCCTGCAATTTGCAAGCCGACGGGCAAACCGTTGTCGTCTTCGCCCATTTGCACCGAGATGCCGCAAAGATCCAGAAGGTTTCCAATACGTGCGTATCGCACGGGCGGATTGCCATGATCAACGCCGGCGAGCGGACGCGCGGTCCATTGCGAGGTGGGAGTGAGAAACACATCCAGGTCGCCGAAGGAGTCGGCGAAAGCGTCCTTGAGCGCCTCGCGGCGCCGGCACGCATCCACGTACCGGACCGCACTGAACTTCGCTCCAGCAAGGATCCGCGGCCGCACGGAGGGGTCCATTTGAAGCGCGTCGTTCGCGGCCAGGTGCCCCCAGCTCGCCGCCGCCTCGGAGAGCATGATTGTGCTCTGCACGTCGGCAAATTCATCGAAGGGGGCCGGCAGGATCAAGGTCCGCAGTCGGGCGCCTTGCTCCCGGAAGGTGCCGATTGCCCGATGGTAGGCACTGAGGATCTCTGGTTGCAAGCCTTCGAGATCAGGCTCGGCGAGTACGCCGACGCGCAGGCCATCGAGCGCCGGCTGCGCGCCGCTTTCCAATTCCGCCGATGGAAATGACTCGTCATCGCCGGTGAGCGCAGCGAACATGAGCGACGCATCTTCCGCGGAGTGTGCAAGCACGCCAACGCTGTCGAGCGTTGTGCTCAAGGGCACCACGCCCTGGCTGGACAAACGACCGATCGTCGGCTTGAACCCGGTGACGCCGCACAGGGCAGCCGGCACGCGCACCGAAGCACCGGTGTCGGTCCCGATGGCCAGCGGCACCATGCCCGACGCCACAGCCACCGCAGAGCCACTGCTGGATCCACCCGGCGAGAGATGTTCGGAAACGCCCCATGGATTGCGCGGCGCTCCCATGTACTCGTTGGCGCCCCATGCGCCGAGGGCAAATTCCACCATGTGTGTTTTTCCGATGATCACGGCGCCGCATTCAAGCAGGCGTGAGGTGATCCAAGCGTCGCTCGTGGCGATTGCCTTGGCGCGCAGCGAAGAGCCGGCAGTGCTGGCCCTTCCCCGGACATCGATGTTGTCCTTCAGCGCGACCGGAATGCCATGCAGGGGACCAAGCCAATGGCCGGCTTGCAGCAGCCGATCCGCGGCTTGGGCGGCGTGCAGCGCCTCCTGGGCATACACCTCGACGAACGCATGCATGCGCTCGTCCAGATCGCGGATCCGCTGCAGCGCGTATTCGGTGAGGTCCACCGACGTGCAGACGCCGCTGCGCAGCATTTCCCCCATGGAGATGAGGCTTGGGAATCCCCCGGACAAGACCTGATCAGCGAGCTTCATGCCAGCAACTCCATGGCCTTGGCGATCAGCGCTGAGGTGCCGACGATGTCGGGATATTTTTCTCCGCCATCGATGCGCCGAAGCGTGAGCTTCTCGTCGCTCATCATCTTGAGGGCGCGGCGGGCGCTGGCCTCGATGTCCGCAACGGGCAGCACGAGGATCCCGTTCTCGTCGGCGAGGATGGCATCACCTGGATTCACCGCGACGCAGCCGCAGGTCACCGGGACGCAGAATTCGCCGCCTAAACCCAAGCTCTTCACGGTCACGGCCGAAGTGCCTTTGGACCACACAGGCACATCGTATTGGCGCAGCTCGCCAAGGTCGGTAACCAGGCCGTCGACAATGATGCCGGCCACGCCGGCTTTCCTGGCCGCGTAGGCGACTGCACCGCCGAGGGTGGCGATGGTTTCATCGCCGCAGCGGTCGAGGACCAGGATATCGCCCGGACGCGCCTTGCCGATCGCGTAGTGAACCATCGAGCCGTCCATGCCGGGGACGCGCACAGTCACCGCGGTTCCTGCAATCCGCCGGTCCTGAAAGTGAGCTCGAATGGCCGGCGACATGAAGCCCGTGTGACGAAAGTGACCGATGACGGCGGGCTCGGCCGTCACGAGCAGGTCGATCAGCGCGGCAGGGACTTGGGGGGGAAGCGCATTCAGGACAAACACATGAATCCTCGTGAGCAGTTGGAATGGAATGCACTCTAGAACTCGCTTTCCCAGCCGAAAAGACACAAATACGGACCCCTGGCTATAAACTAAATTGATGTTGCGCATCACGTTCCGACAGCTCGAAGCCTTTTACTGGGCGGCCACGCTCGGCACGGTGGCCGCGGCAGCCAAGCACCTGTTCGTGAGTCAGCCGGCGATCACCGCCCGCGTGAAGGAGCTCGAGGACATCCTGGGTCTCGCCCTTCTTTCGAGGAGCCAACAAGGGGTGCAGTTGACGCCGGCAGGCCGCAAGCTGCTTCAGCACGCCCAGCACATGCTTCAGTTGGGCGAGGGGTTGGAACGCGGCGGACGGCATGAGATCCCACCGCTGGACGGCGTACTGCGCATCGGCGCCGACGAATCATCGGCTGCCGTAGGCGTTTCCGAACTCGTCCGCCAGTTGCGCGTGCGCTACCCATCGATGCGCGTGGAACTGAGCATCGAGCGCAGCAAAGTGCTCAACGAAAAGCTCAATCGCCGAGAACTCGACGTCGCCTTACAGACCAGCCCAGCAGCGCGTCCACACGTGGTCGATACCTTTCTCGGCCGAGTGCAGGTGGCGTGGGTTGCGAGCGCCGCAATGGAACTGACGCATCTGCCGTTCGCTCCCGGTGACGCTACTTCGATTCCGGTGATGATGAATCCGCAATCCTCCGTCCTTCACAGTGTGGCCAGCGACTGGCTTAGCATGGCTGGATCAGACCTTCATCACCTGAATACTTGCAACTCGCTGGCGACGATCATGAAGATGGCGCAGGAGGGGCATGCCATCGCGGCGTTGCCCGTGCCCGTTGTACTCGAGCAGTTGAAACTGGGCACGCTGAAGCTGATCGAAGCCGATCCGCCGCTGCCTGCGATCGCATACTACGTTTCATACCTGCTCGAGAAGCAAGCAGCTGGTGTTGGCACGATCGTCGAACTGGCCCGCGAAGTTCTGAACGCGGCGCAGTTCTTCGTGTCACGCGGCGACGACTGAACTGCTTCTAACCAGACCCAACCCAGTTCAGCCTCCTCGGTTGTTCGGATCCTACGCGTCCCTGACGGGCTGTGGGCCAGCCTCGGCCTGCTTGATGAAGCCGATGCTCTGCTCCTCGGTGCATCTGCTCTTTCTCATGTCCGTCATTCTCCAAGTTGACGGACTTCACTGCCACTGCGCTGGTACGGCACGAAGGGGCAGGTCAGCTGATGCTCCTTTCAATCAAGCAACGCATCACAGCATGATCAGTGGACTTGTTCAGACCCTTCCCTTAAGCACCAGACCGCCGAAAACGCATACTCGAAGACACCAGCCGAGCATTGGACGATTTCGTCGCCGTGCACCGTGGAAGACCAAGGAGGCCGTGGAGTTCTCAACGCTCGAACGGGTGCCTGGTTCACATCTTCGCCTGCTCGAACCAAACTGGCTATGTTCCCCCTGCAGAGGCTGAGGCAAACCACCACCGGCAATTTGCCAGTCAAGCCACTGCTGATCCCGACTTCGCGGCGACCGGTTCGCCGGTTTTCGCGTCGAAGGTCCGCCAGACGGGGGGCAGACTACTTGACAGGCGCGGCTCGCCCAAGCCGTGCCCAACTGATGCTTCCACGAGTGACAAGGAGAATGACCACAATGGAGACAAGGCCGGCAGCAGCGATAATCTGAAGTCCCCCAGCGAAGCTCCCTGTGGCATCCTTTATTGCTCCGACGGCGAACGGCCACGTGAATCCGGAGAGATTCCCAAGCGAGTTAATGATTGCGATTCCAGCAGCCGCCGCCGTTGCGGGTAGCACCGAGACTGGCAACGTCCACCAGATCGGCAAGGCCGAGAACGTGCCCACAGCTGCACCCGTAAGAAATATCAGTTTCATCAACGGCGAAGCCGCGAACGTTGAACCAAACAAACCAATCACCGCAAGACACAGCGGAAGCACCATGTGCATGCGTCGCTCACCCGTTCTGTCGGAGTGCCGCCCCCACCAGATCATGGCGGCAGAAGCGAAAACAAACGGAGTCGCCGCGACAAAGCCGGTCTGGACGATCGAAAGGCCAAACTGTTTAACGATCTGCGGGAGAAAAAAGCTCAATCCGTAGTTGAATCCTACCAATCCGAAGTAGGCCAAGCCAAGCCCCAAGACGAGAGGATTGAGGAGCAGCGCGCCAACACCAGCATGGCTGGCAGAAGGTCGCTGCGACATTTCGGACGCTAGTTTCACCACAATCCAACCGCGCTCCTCCTCAGTGAGAAAATCTGCGTCAGAAGGACGATCACGGAGCACCCTGAGAACAACTGGAGTCAGTACGAGCGCCGGTAAAGCTTCTATCAGAAACATCCATTGCCAACCCCGCAATCCGGCCGTGCCGTCCAACTGCATCAACAGACTGGAGACTGGTGCCCCAATCACGCTTGCTACTGGCATGGCTGCCATGAAAAGCGCAACGAGCTTGGCACGATGGGCCGCCGGTACCCAGATCGAAAGGAAAAAAATGATGCCTGGGAAGAACCCTGCCTCTGCCGCCCCGAGCAGTAGGCGCAGTGCATAGAAGGAGTACTCACCTTGCACGAACGCCATCGCACCCGACAGGATCCCCCAGGTGAACATGATCCGAGCGATCCACCGACGTGCGCCAAAGCGCTCAAGTGCCAAGTTGGACGGTACCTCGAACGCGAAGTACGTGAGGAAGAAGACGCCCGCGCCCAGCCCGAATGCCGTGGCCGACAGCCCCAGGTCTCTATTCATGGTCAGGGCAGCAAAACCCACATTGACTCGGTCCAAAAACGAGATAACAAAGCAGATGAACAGGAGAGGAATAAATCTCCGCGAAATCTTGCTAAGAGCTGCGCGCCCTACTTCGCTTTCATTCATATTTTCTCCGATCGTTTTACTTATATTGCCGGCTCTGCTATGTCACGGCGCAAGCCGACGATGCCAGTGGCTTGTGTTTGCCCCGCATATCGGAAGCTGGAACGATCTGATTCGATCGTCGAGCAGGCAGCCAAGGAACACAGTACGACGTTCCGGCCCGCCGAATGCCAGGCTTGAGATATTTCCCAGCGAGGAAGTACCGGCGGTCTGCATGTCCGCATGGGACAGCGTGTGATTTCGCACACCGTTTTCCACCCGCGCCGCATGCGCGGGGTCTGTGTCACTCAAAATGACCTGGAGCGCGCCGTCAGGACGTATCAAGAGAAGCCGGTTGCTTCCAATGCAGCTGACCCAAGCCCCACCAAGTTCATCGAAGCAGATTCCGTCTGGTAGGTCCGCCCCGGTGAACTGCGCGACTACCTCACCGGCGCCTAGCGCAGGTCCAGGCAGCAGTGGGAACCTCTTCACCCGTTGGGCGTACGTCTCATTGACGTAAACCCATCGGCGATCAGGAGAAAAAGCGATTTCGTTCGTGTATCCCAGCCCGTCCGCAAGAATGCGCACACCGCGTGCATCCTGCACGGCTATATACCCGTCGGCCACCGTCGGCGTCCAAGCCACGCTTCTTGGGTATTGGCGCGTGCTGACAGTGAACCAAATCGTTTCGTCCTCATCGACTACTACGAAGTTGCTTGGCGGGATGGGCCGACCTTCTACTTCGGTTATGAGAGGAGAGATTTTTCCCTCTGGCTCGATGGCAAAGATCCCGCCGTAGTCGGCGCCAAGATCGGCGAAAAGGACCCGCCCATCAGGCGCCAGCGCAATCCCGTTCGGGACGTACTCCCTGCCAGCCTCCCCTTGGCCGAGCACATGGCGCGTACAACCGGACGGTGCCAGAACCGAATAGCCTCCCCCGCCATGAGAGGTGATTACCTCGCCGCTTGAAAGTGCAAGTACGCATTCAGGACGCTGGAAGCCGCGCGCGGCCACGCTCAGCTCATCCAGATCAATCCGAAAATCTATGGGAAGGGGATATCTCATGACGATGCAAACATTCCGGTTCATAGGAACACTCGAGTCGTGCAATGCACTCATGTCTGCGTCTCTTCGTGTTCAATCAACGGGAGAATTTAGGCGTCTGCGCATGAACGCGGAATTGCCATGTGGGCATGTATCCTTCGCAATGAGCGAAGCCCGTGGAAACCCGAATGAAGAACGCAATCAATCCCGCTCGTATCGACTTTGTGACCCTCCGGCTTTTCTGCGCTGTGGTGCAGAGCGGCAGCATCACGAGGGGCGCCGCTCAATGTCATTTAGCGCTGTCCGCCGCAAGCAGACGCCTGAGCGACTTCGAATCGGCTGCTGGAACCAAACTTCTAGAGCGAAGCATTCATGGCGTCACTGTGACCCCAGCCGGACACGTTGCTGCACAACATGCCGTCAGGCTCTTCCAAGGCTTCGAGCTCTTCAGCTCTGAGCTGGGCGATTTTTCCGAAGGATATCGAGGACACGTGCGACTTTGGGCAAACATGTCCGCTTTGACTGAGTTCCTTCCCACGTCCTTAGCGCACTTCATGGAGAGCCAGCCTGGAATCCGTGTCGACATCGAGGAACAGCTTAGCGGGGACATTGTGCGGGCCTTGCTCGATGGCCTCGCTGATATCGGCGTCTTCGCCGGCGGGACGCCCTCTGCAGGGCTGACGCTGGTTCCATTCCGCAGAGATGAACTCGTGTTGCTCTGCGCTACTAGCCATCCGCTTGCAAGCCGAAAGCGGATCGCATTTGCCGAGTGCCTCAACTATGACTTCGTCGGACTGAACAGAGGAAGTTCTCTACTTGAGTTGACTTCGCGCGCGGCTGCGGACGCTGCACAGCGTCTACGCTTACGCGTTCAGGTTCGCAGCTTTGACGCCATGTCGCAGATGATCTCTGCCAAGCTAGGCATCGGCGTTCTTCCGTTGGCGGCTTGTCAAGAAGTACTGGGGCCGCGTGGGCTTAGGGCCATTCGCCTAACCGATTTGTGGGCACGCCGTGAGCTCGTCCTAGGCTACGCTGCAGAGCGGCCTTTGTCTGCGGCCGCGAGGATAATGGTGGACCACCTTCGGCTTCCTGCGGCCGCCAAGTAGTGCGTTGGCAATTCCGCATCCGTTCATTAGCAGCCTAGTTTTCGGCGTGCCCCGCACGGCTCTCGGTATGAGGCGCTAAAGGATTAGCAGCGCACGAAAGTCATTGACGTTCGTGTACGTCGGCCCGGTGACCAACAAGTCGGCGATGGCGCCGAAGTAGCCATAGGCGTCGTTACGGTCAAGGTGATCAACCAGTTTGCGGCCGTGCGCGGATGCGCGCGCCAGCGTGTCGGGTGTGACGAAGGCGCCGGCATTGTCTTCCACGCCGTCGATGCCGTCGGTGTCGGCCGCCAGCGCCCAGACCCTGGGCTGGCCGTCCAGCGCACCGGCCAGGCCCAGACAGAATTCGCCTGCACGGCCGCCGCGGCCCTTCGCCTGGCCGCGCTGGCGCGGACGGATCGTCACCGTCGTCTCGCCGCCAGACAGGATCACGCAGGGCGTCGCGAAGGGTGCGCCGCGCAGCGCGACGGCGCGGGCCAGCGCGCCGTGCACCCTGCCGACCTCGCGCGATTCGCCTTCCATTTCGTCGCTCAGAATGTACGCATCAATGCCCGCCGCGCGCGCGGCCGCAGCCGCCGCTTCGAGCGATTGCTGCGGCGTGGCGATCAGCTGCGCAATGTGGCCCTTGAACATGCCGTCAGATGGCTTCGGCGTCTCGAGCGCGCCGCTTTCCAAGCGCGCACGCACCGGTGCCGGCACGGCAATGCGGTAGCGGTCGAGGATCGCGATCGCATCGGCGCAAGTCGTCACATCCGGTACCGTCGGCCCGCTGGCAACGACGGCCGGATCGTCGCCCGGCACGTCGCTGATGATGAGCGTCAGCACCTGCGCCGGCGAACAGGCCGCAGCTAGCCGACCGCCCTTGATGCGCGACAGATGCTTGCGCACGCAGTTCATCTCGCCGATGTGGGCACCGCTTTCGAGCAACTGCTTGTTGATGCGCTGCTTGTCTGCGAGCGTCAGCCCCTCGGCCGGCAGCGTCAGTAGCGCCGAGCCACCGCCGGAGATCAGGCACAGCACGAGGTCGTCCGCCGTGAGCCCTCCGGTCAGCGCAAGGATGCGTTCGGCTGCTCTCAGTCCGGCCACGTCGGGTACGGGGTGCGCCGCCTCCACGATCTCTATGCGAGACGCGAGCCCGTCAGGCCGCCGCGGGATGTGGCCGTAGCGCGTGACAACCAGGCCCGACAGGGGCGCGTCCGCCGGCCATAGCGCTTCGAGGGCTTGTGCCATCGAGCCGCCGGCCTTGCCCGCACCCAGTACCACGGTGCGACCCCGCGGCGGCGACGGAAGGCACAGGGCCATGCTCTCCAGCGGCAGTGCGCGCTCCACTGCTACGCGGTACAAATTTCGCAAGAGTTCCTTTGGACAAACCCCACCGACATGCTCGTCAACTTTCGCAGTAGCCATGATGACTTTATTCCTGGCGTCCTAAGACAGATACCTAAAAAACACAATTTAGGTGTGCGCTATCGCACTGTAGACACTCTAGAACGCCTTTTCCCCCATCTCATTGCTTGCTTCACAAGTGTCCTTCTCAAAGTAAGAAGGAGGACAGCGCCGCTGGTCACGATAATTCGCCGCGCATTCAAGAGGCACCGAAACACGGCATCCCAAAGTTAAGAAACGCGACTAGGAAAAAATGTCACACAGAGAAAGAAGCAACGCAGCCCCGCCGAGGCGAATACGCAGCGAAGACCAAGCGCTCATCGATGACATCCGGCTGCTCGGCCGGATCCTGGGCGACGTGATCCGCGAGCAAGAAGGCAAGGACACCTACGAACTGGTCGAGAAGGTGCGCACCCTATCGGTCGCCTTCCGTCGCGATGCCGACCATGCCGCCGACCGGGCGCTGAAGAACCTGCTCAAGGGGCTCAGCGCCGTCGAGACGGTACGGGTCATCCGAGCATTCACCTACTTCAGCCACCTGGCCAATCTGGCGGAGGACCGCCACCAAATCCGCCGGCACGCCGAGCAGGCGCGCGCCGGGGAGAGCAGCGACGGCAGTCTGGAGACCGCCCTTGCGCGCATCCGCAAAGGCGGCGTGTCGCTCGCAGCGGTGGTCGAATCGCTGGCGCACAGCTATGTGTCGCCGGTACTCACCGCACACCCGACCGAGGTGCAGCGCAAGAGCATCCTGGACGCCGAGCGCGCCATCGCGCAGTTGCTCACGGCACGCGACGAGATCGGCTGGCGCCGCCACGCCTTTGCCGGCAAGAAGGATGCGCTCACGCCGCGGGAGTACGCCGAGAACGAGAGCCAGATCCGCATCCGCGTCACGCAGCTCTGGCAGACCCGCCTGCTGCGCTTCTCCAAGCTCACCGTGGCCGATGAGGTCGAGAATGCGCTTAGCTACTACGAAGCGACCTTCCTGCGCGAGATCCCGCGCGTCTACGCCGAACTCGAACGGGCGCTCGGACACAAAGGCATCGCGCCATTCCTGCGCATGGGCCAGTGGATCGGTGGCGACCGCGACGGCAACCCGAACGTGACGGCAGAGACGCTGGAATACGCGCTGCGCCGCCAGGCCGAGTTGGTGCTGCGCCACTACCTCACCGAAGTGCACTACCTCGGCGGTGAGCTGTCGCTGTCGGCCACGCTGGTCGACGTGTCGGTCGAGATGCAGGCGCTGGCCGAGCGCTCGCCCGATCACAGCGAGCACCGCGTCGACGAGCCCTACCGCCGCGCGCTGACCGGCGTGTATTCGCGCCTGGCCGCGACGCTGCGCGCGCTGACTGGCGGCGAGGCGGCTCGCCACGCGGTGGCACCGCAGAACCCGTATCCGAACGCCGAAGCGTTTTTGGCCGACCTGCGCACGATCGCCGAGTCGCTCACCGACAAGCACGGCGCCGCGCTAATCGCACAGCGCCTGGGCCCGCTGATCCGCGCGGTCGAGGTGTTCGGCTTCCACCTGGCCACCGTCGACCTGCGCCAGAGCTCGGACAAGCATGAGGCGGTGGTCGCCGAGCTGCTGGCCAGGGCGCGCATCGAGCCCGACTACGCGGCGCTGGCCGAAGACGCCAGGCAGACGCTGCTGCTGCGCCTGCTCGACGAGGCGCGCCCGCTGCGCGTGCCGGATGTGGAGTACGCCCCGCTCACCCAGAGCGAGCTCGCCATCTTCGCGGCCGCGCGCACGGCGCGCGCACGCTACGGTGCGGCCGCCATCCGCCACTACATCATCAGCCACACCGAAACGGTGAGCGATCTGCTCGAGGCGTTGCTGCTGCAGAAGGAAGTCGGCCTGCTGCGCGGCACGCTGGACGGCAACGCGACCGCCGACCTCATCGTGGTCCCGCTGTTCGAGACCGTCGAAGACCTGCGCAATGCCGCGCCGATCATGCGGGCCTTCTACGCCCTGCCCGGCATCAAGGCGCTGATCCAGCGTTCGGGTGCGCTGCAGGACGTGATGCTCGGCTACAGCGACAGCAACAAGGACGGCGGCATCTTCACCAGCAACTGGGAGCTCTATGGCACCGGCCTCGCACTGGTGGCGCTGTTCGACGAACTGAATGGCGCGGGCGAGACGAGCGGAGGCAAGAAGAAGGGCAAGCCGCCGGGGCCGCCAATTCGCCTGCGCATGTTCCACGGGCGCGGCGGCACCGTCGGACGTGGTGGTGGCCCCAGCTACCAAGCGATCCTGGCGCAGCCGCCCGGTACGGTGCGCGGCCAGATCCGCCTCACCGAGCAGGGCGAGGTGATCGGCTCGAAGTACGCAAACCCGGAGATCGGCCGGCACAACCTCGAAACGCTGGTCGCAGCCACGCTCGAGGCCACGCTGCTGCCGATGGCCAAGGCTGCACCCGCAGCCTTCTTGTCCGCGGCGGCCGAACTCTCCACCGCTAGCATGGCCGCCTATCGCCACTTGGTGTACGAGACGCCCGGCTTCGGCGACTACTTCTTCAGCGCCACGCCGATTCGCGAGATCGCCGAACTCAACATCGGCTCGCGCCCGGCGTCGCGCACTCCGAGCCACAGCATCGAGGACCTGCGCGCCGTGCCCTGGAGCTTCAGCTGGGGCCAGTGCCGACTGACGCTGCCGGGCTGGTACGGCTTCGGCTCGGCCATCGACCGCTTCGTCGCCGATGGCGCCAACCCCGCTGCCAAAAAAGAGCGCCAGGCTCTGCTGCAGCGCATGTATGCGCAATGGCCCTTCTTCCGGACCCTGCTGTCGAACATGGACATGGTCCTGGCCAAGAGCGACCTGGCGCTGGCGTCGCGTTACGCCGAGCTGGTGGCTGACCGCAAGCTGCGGCAGAAGGTGTTCGGCCTGATCGAGACCGAATGGCACCGCACGTCGGATGCGCTGACGCTCATCACCGGCAGCCGCCAGCGCCTCGAAGGCAACGCCGAACTGCAGCGCTCGGTGCGCCATCGCTTCCCCTACATCGACCCGCTGCATCATCTACAAGTCGAACTGATGCGGCGCTACCGGGACGGCGAAGGGGGCGAGCGACTGCAGCGCGGCATCCACATCTCGATCAACGGAGTGGCCGCTGGCCTGCGTAATACCGGCTGACACAGCATGCTTTGCTCTCACGCAAAGGGCTAGACCGGCGGTAGGCAGGCCCGCGAGGGCGGAGGCGAGCGCAGGCTCTCAGGACGGTGCAAAGGAGGGGCAAACAATCACCGGAAGTCGCCTCATATCGTTGGCGGGACTCGGACGCAGAGTAGGGTTGCGGTGCAACGTGCAACAAATGCCAAGTACTCACGACGTTGTGCAGGCCCGGAAGGCAAGAAGCGCCAGTACGGCAGATGCGCCGCTCACGATGGCCGGCACACCGGCCCGGTGCGCAGCCTGCCCTATCACCACGTCGCCGCAGTAGCCCATGGGCTCCAGAACGTAACTTCCTGCTTTCCGCTCTCGGCCGTCTCGGACCGCGCGACCATGATGGCTGCGCCGGCCGCCCCGGGGCGCTGGGTAGCATCTACGCGGACTTAGGCCGGATGCCCTCGAAGGCGCTCTGCAGGAGCTGCCTGATGTCGCGGCGCTGTGCTGCACCGGCCTCTCGCGGGTTCCAATACGGATTGCCCACGACGATATCTGCCGCGCGGCCGAGATCATCCTCTTTGCCGCACGGGGAGATCGCCGAAACCCTTGAAACCGGGGCCATTCACTTGGCGCTCGGATTCCTGTCCTCGGCCAGCGGAACCGAGCACATCGAGCTGCTGCGCGACCGCTATGCAGTCGTCGTGTGGGCGGGACGCCCCATCGTCACGACCACGAAAAAGGCGCACGACGATTCAGGATCTGCGGCGCCTCGAATACGCGACTGTCCGTTCGCATTCGGAGACCCTCCGAATCCTGCAACAGATCGGCCTCGACGGCAGGCTGGTCCTGACTTCTGCGCACTTTCTGGCGCTGCCGGCCATCATTGCCAGCACGGATCTGGCCGTGGTGATGCCGCAGGCGATCGCGCGCAGGTTCATCGACGCGAAGCGCTACGCGGTGCTTTCGGCGGAGCTTCCCCGCAGCACGCTCACTGTGTCGATCCACTGGAGCCGCCGCTTCGAGTCGGACCCGGCGCACCAATGGATCGAAATCTCTTCGCCGCCAGTTTCAAGGACAAGGGGCGTTGACGGCCAGGTGAACCGCAGATCTCGAACCTCGCGGGCGAGGCGAAAACCATCTAACCGACTGATAGCTTCTGCTGCTTCCCGAAGGTCCAAGAAGCACCTTTCCCACAGATGGTTGCCGTCAGGTGTTGCCCCAATCGCGGTTCGATCTCGGGCTTCCAAGGCACCAAGTGAAACCCGATGCCGTCATCTAGCATCGCGAAGCGCCCACTCGCGAGCTGGATGGCGCGACAATAGACACCGCTAGCCCGGTCGCCGTCTTGCAATGCGCGATAGGCCTTTCCGACTTCGCTCTCCAGCGCCTTACCCGTCAAGGCCACCTCCCTGTCGCGCAGGGTCTGCAGCAAATTTCGCTTCAGGGCTAAGACGCCACCCCGACGCTGAACCAGTCCTTGTTCCACAAGAAAGTCCGTACGCTTCCGCATGGCTTCGCGCGCGCTCGCGCCAAATCCCGCGCCCGCCAGGCCCTGGCCACGATGGATGAGTTGCTCGTCCAGCCACGTCGCGCCCAGGATGCGTGCCTGTTGGTCGAGGGACAGATGCGAGCGCAGCACCACCGTCCGATTGTGACGCTGCTGGTCATACTGCCGAGCCCGCTCCACCAGGTCGCGAGGGACGCACCAGACTCCGTCCCCCTGTCGGCCAACGATGCCTGCTCGGCGCAGCGCCTCCAGCCGACGCACATGGACATCGACTGTGGATTGCGGATCGACGGCCCGGGCGAGCCGCAGGTGTGCCAGATGGTCCGCTGTGCGGTACACGCCGTCCTGGGACAGCGCGGCAACTGTCCTATCTACCGCCTTGGGCTTGCCCCGGGCCTTCACTTCCACGATGCCGCCCATTGGCAATCCTTGCAGGTCGGCCAGATCGGCCCCCTTGGGCAGCTTGACGTAGTGCGCCCGCCCATCGACGCCGTCGACCACCAGGTAGCCCTGGTCGTGCAGTTCATCGGTAAGCCCCTTGGCAGCGATGCGGCCGATGACCGGGACAGTGGGCCCGGTATCCATCACCAGTTCGCGCTGCTCGCCTTTCATCGCCTTGTGCATTGCGCGCAATATGTCTCCTCGTTCGCCCAGAGCGTTCAGGGTCTGCTGCATGCCGGGTGCCAACCGCCAGCGACTGGCATCGATCCGTTCGGCCAAGGCCATGGCCTCAAGTCGCTGCAACCGCGCGCGCAGCGCCGTCTGGCGCGGCCCCTTGGCCGGCGCCTTCCCTGACGTCTCAGTCAGGTTCACCACATCCACTTCCATCTGCCGCAACAGCGCCCGGTCGAGGCGGGTGAAGCGTTCCTGATCGACTTCACGCATCAGGCCTTGCCTCATCTCCAACTCGGTACGCGGTCCTAGCCATTCGGTCGCCAGTTCGCTCGCGCGTTTGCGCATGCCATGGGCCATGTAGTCCGGGGCGATCACCAAGTCCCTCGCGCCCCTGCCCTGCCCCACCTTTCCCCGCAGCACGACGTGCGTATGCGGGTTGTCGGTATCCCAGTGGTCCACAGCCACCCAGTCCAGGCGAATCTCCAGGTCCACCTCCATGCGCGCCATCAGCTCGCGCGTGTAGCCACGCAGGTCCTCGAGCTCCGATGCGTCCTCCACCGAAACGATGAAGCGGAATTGGTGCCGGTCGCCCCGGCCACGCTCCTCGAACGCCTGCAGGTCGGCGGCATCGGCGTCCGCTCCGTAGGCTTGGCCGCGCTGCCCGTCACGGGTCGTGCCGTCGCGCTCGATGTAGCGTAGGTGCGTGGCGGCCGATCGGGTACCAGCCTTCTTGAGTACCACGAAGCGGGACTTGATGACGACGCGTCGGGCGTTTGCTCCCAGTTGGCCGCCGGCCATGCCGGCCGCGACACGGCCTCGGCCGAAGGTGGATGCAGGCCGCGCACCATTGCCATCTAGAGCCTGTGCACCCGCCTTGGAAACTGCTCTCAGCACCCTCGAGACAAAGCGCGTCGACTCCGGCCCGGAACGCGCTCTCGGCGCCGCCGGCCGGACGCTGAAGCGATCCCCGTCTTGTGCCCCCTTACGCGAAGCCATGGCAGTAGCTCTGGCGCAGCGTGGCGAAGTGGGTCAACAACAGCACGCGCCTGACACAAGCGCCGCACGGCACTGCGGGCCTGCGAGGCACCGGGGGCCACGGGCATGGTGCCTCCTCTAACCCACGTGCAGACTGGCTTGGCAGGCTAAGGCGTGCTGCCTCTTTTATCTTGCCCTCCGTCTCCGCCTTCCGCATGCGCTCCCGGCTCCGACCTACCGCCAGCCGCGCACGACGTGCGCAACGCTGCCCGTGGGGCAGCGGCGGCGCAGCAGGTGCTGCACGCTGGCGGCGGGCTCCCTGCACGAAGGGATGCAGCACGGACGTACGTCCGGCTGCAGTTCGGCCGCATGCTCGGTCGCGAGATATCGCGAAGTTCATGGCGCACTCCATGTCCACAAAGGCCGCGCGACGCCGAGCACGGCCGACACGGCAATGGGTCCGAAATACCGGCTATCGAACGACACCGGGTTCGTGTCGCCGAGCAGGAACAGCTCGCCCACCGCGAGGGGACGGCACTGAGACCATGCTTGCAGCGGGCGATGCGCGCCGTCATGCGTGCGCGCGTTCGCCACCACGACGCCATCGATGCGCACAACCTGCTCCCGAACGCACACCGATTGCGGCGTGAGCGCGCCGATGCGCTTGAGGATCGGCACGCCACTGGGCAGGTAGCCGCGCTGCGCTGCGAACGCGGCCACGCCGGCGGGAAGCCGAGCCAGCACGATGCTGCCTACGTGCAGCGATGCTAGGCTTTCCATGCGGCTGATGCGGTACCAACCGCGCGGTACGCTGTCGCTCGGGTTGTAGACGACGAGCACGCGGTCGCGTGTCGCCACGGGCATGACGGCGGGCGCGCACAGCGCAGCCAAGCCGATGCCCATGCAGGCGAAGAACAGGCGCAGCCTCATCGCAGCGCCCCGCGCGCCAGATGTGCCGCATGCCGTTCGGCGGTGTAGGCTGGGAGCGGCAGGCGTGCAGCCAGCCGGTTGCCGACCGTACGCCAGTACGTGATTGCTACCGCGCACGGGTCGATGCCCGAGGCCTCTGTGGCGTCAACCACCGCGAGCACGGCCTTGACCTGCACCTCGCCATCGGCGCGCAGCAGAATGCGCGCGCCAGGATGCACGCCGGCAACGCGCTGCGCGTCGTCGAACGACATCGGGGCTTGCAACACCATCAGCTGCCAGAGCGCCGTGCCATAGTCGTTGCCGATCCACTTGACGCGGCAGCAGACCGCGCCCGGCCCAAAATTCGCGACACGTCGCCAACGGTCAAGGATGGTCTCGCGCACCGGCCGGCCGAAGCGCAGCCAGACGTTCACGCGATGTTCGACGAACGCAAGCGACACCCGCATGTGCGCCGGCCGCTGCGGCTGCGCGCCCTGCGGCGAGATCGGCATGACGGCCGGCGTCGAATGCGAACACAGCGCCGTCATGACTCGCCTCCGCCGTACTCGCGCTCCAGCAGCTCGCGGAGCATCTCGGCCGCAGTCACTCCGCGCTTGAACGCGACCACCTTGATGTGTCCGCGCAGCGCGGGCGTCACGTCGATGGTCAGGCGTGCGGTATAGATCGACGCCTTGCCCGCAGGCGCCGGTTCGTCGGCGCGCCGCACCCAGGCGGATGCTGGATCGGCCGCCGGTTTGCGGCCGATCGGTGCCCGCTTCTGCGTTGCGGATGACGTCTGCGCCGTCATCGCAGCATCTCTCGTACGGCCTGCGCCAGCGCGGCGATCTCGCGCGCCGCAGCGCACTTCGGCGTCGCTTCGCCGGCGAGCCGCCCCGCGGCGACACTGTCGGCGAACACGATGCGCTGCGAGATTTCTGCGTACAGCGCAGAGAACGGCTGGTCGGCCAGCGCCGCGCGCGCCTCGCGCCCGATCACCGTTCCGACCACGCGCCGGTTAATCACGAAGGCCGCGCGCAATGCGGGGCGGAACACCCTCGCCTCGGCAACGAGCTGCACCATCTCGTGGCTTGCCCACACGTCGTAGGCACTGGGCTGCACCGGAATCAGCACCAAATCGGCAGCCAGCAACGCGGAGCGCGCGAGGGCTGCGACACGGGGCGGTCCATCGATCACCACGAAGTCGGCCTGCAAAGCGATCTGCGGCGCCTCCTGGTGCAGCGAGTCCCTCGCCAGTCCGAAGACGCCGTACAGCCGCTCCTGGCCGCTCTGAAGCCGCCGCTGCGCCCAGTCGAGGGCCGAGCCCTGCGGATCGGCATCAAGCAGCGTGACGCGGCTTCCCCGCCTTGCCAGCTCGCCGGCCAGGTGCGTGGCGAGTGTCGTCTTGCCTGCCCCGCCCTTCTGGTTAAGCAGCGCGATCACTTTGCCGGGGCGGCTGTCCTCTCTTCCTGGCGAGCTGGTTTCGGATGCTGGGTCTGCCTGATTTGCAGTCGCCGAACCATTGCCCATTTTTTGGGCAGCATCTGCTCGCGCGCGCGTGACTTCCATTTATGTATCCCTTTAGATGTTTAGGGAGGCCCGAAACCGTTGCTGGGCGCGGCTTGCGGGCTGTTTGGCGCCGGTGATCCACCGATAGATGCGCCGGTGATCCACCGAGTCGCGCGCCGGTGATCCACCGAGTCCGTCCCCAAGTCATCCACAGGTTCTTCAACAGAAGTTGTGGGCAAGTCGCTTGGGGAGGGCTCGGCTGGGCTTGGGCGGAATGCCAGCCATTCGATGCCGCCGCTGCGCTCGATGAAGAGGCGGTAACCCGGCAGCGCCTGTCGCACGGACAGACCGCGCACGTGCGCGGCGAAGTCGCGGTAGCGCTGGAGCGCCCCCGACTTCAGGTACAGGTGGCGCATGTCGAAGCGCCAGCCGCCGGGCTGCCGTCCACCGTGCTTGCGCACGAGCCGGTAGAGCCAGCGTTCGATGCCACCTGAAAGCCGGAAATACGTGGGATCGAGCGTGAGCACAAGCGCTTCCTCCATCACGCCCGTGAAGAACCAGTCGGCCAGGATCAGCTCGATGCCGTCGGCGCGTCCGTCGGGGCGCATGTACTCCTTCCACTCGTTGATCCAGGAGAAGCGGTGCACGCGCATCGCGCCATTCGGACGCTCCCGCTGGCGCAGCGTCGTGGCGACGGTGGTGGACTGCAGCCGGTCCAGCGCGGCGCGCAGCGCCAAGTAGTCGCTGCGGCCGGTGCCGCGCTGCGCGAAGCGCAGGATCTCGTAGGGCGTGGCCACCATCAGGCGCGAAGGCGCGATGCCTTCCTTCTTGGCCTGGACGATCTGGCTCGCGGCCCAGATCAGCACGTCGGCATCCCAGATCGTGGCGATGCCGTGCTCGGGCACACCTTCAACGGTGAGCGAGACGCCTCCGGCGCCAAAGCGGATCGGCACGGTGCGCGGCGACTTGGCCAGCGAGAAGAACGGATAGGCCATCAGGTCCTGCGCATCGCGCAGCGCCATGTCAGCGCCCGGCAGCGCGCGGAACAGCGACAGCTGTTCGCGTTCGCTCGGACGCTTCGACATGGGTGACGCTCCCTGCCCTGCTTGCTGGTCAGCGGACGGAGTCGCGCTGCACGTAGCCAGGATCGGAGGTCATGCCGTAGGCGCGGCTGTTCGCCCAGGCACGCAGGTCCTCGACCGCATAGACCACGCGCGCACCGAACTTCCGAAAGCGCGGGCCACCGCCCAGCACGCGCTGCTTCTCCAGCGTGCGCGGCGACAGGCGCAGGAAGGCGCCGGCCTCGTCGGTGGTCAGGAACTCGGGGCTGGCCGGTGCGGCGGGCACCGCAAGGGGCCGCAGCGCAGCCGCTGCAGCGCGGACGGGGAACTGGGAACTGGCACTTGCCATGAGGGCCTCCATCGTTGTCACGGGGCCGCGAACCATTCGCAGCCCAATGGAGGCAGTCTCGGGAGTAAGGCCCTTCTTGCGCAGGGAGATATTCAGCGCATCGGTTCGTCTCCGGGGGGCTCGGCTGCGGTGCGCCGTATGCCCGCGAGGCTCAGATAGCCACCGCCCATGTACGCCTCGGCGCGCCGCAGCAGGTGCCGAACCTGGGCGCGCAGCTCGCCATCGGCGTGCCAGCGCACCACGACTTCGAGCCCGAACAGGGTTTGAGCAATGTCGCGGTGCGACGCGCCGGCCTGTGCGCCGTCGAGCGCCTGCAAGGCGCGAAGATGCAGCAGCGCGGCCCGGGTGACAGCCCGCGTGGAATCCTGGACTGGCGCATGGCCCTGAAGAACCTGCGCCTGCGCGTTGAACGCATTCAACTGGCCGCGCAGGCGGGGACCGAGCGGGACGGTGCAGGCGTAGGCCGCACCGTGGGAGAGATCATCGGCCAGTGACATGCGCAGGCGCTTTGCGGATACGTCGATCAGCAACGCCAGGCCCGAGTCGCCGAGCGCCAGGTGCTTGCGGCCAGGCACGCGCCAGAGATCGAAGGCCGGTCGGGCCGACGCACCGTGCGCGCGCGAAGCACGCACATGCAGCAACTCGTCAGTCGCCGTGATCCAGAACGGCCGCGCTTCGCGCGCATCGAGACGAGGATCTTCAGCGCTGTCGCAACCCCCACCGATCAAGCGATGCGCCGCGCCGTGCCCAATCCGCTTGGTACTGCGGATGGCGGCGCAGGTACTCCCACGCGAGCGCCGGGTTGTCGAGATCGAGCGTGTAAAGGTAGGCGGCCGACACGCGCCAGGGCGCGCGCGGGAGGCCTTCGGCCTTGCGGTCGGTCATGGCAGGACTCACTCCTTCTTGCTTGCGCGAAGACTGCCACACACCCCGGCGGCATTGCTGGCTTTTGCGGCGATGCGCTGTCGCGCGAGCGGCGACGATTCCGTGCGTCTTCTCGCCAATGAAGTTCAGTCGTTGATTGATCCGTCGCGCTGCGCGTCCGCCACGTAGCCGGACAGCGGCTGGCGCGCCCTGAAATGCGGATCGGCCACGATGCGCAGGCCGGTAGGGCCGCGCACGCCCTCAAGCGCCGCCAGGCTCACATGCCCGAGTTCGGGGAAGCCGGTGCCGGCATCGGTCAGCCCATAGGCGCGATCGCCATCGGCATCGAGCTCGGTGAGCAGCCAGCAGGCAGGGGCGTCCAGCGTGAACAGCTTGACGACGGGATGGGGATCGATGGCTTGGCCACGGGCGCGCGCTGCGCCGTTGGCCAGCATCTGGGTGCGCTGCTGCTCGGTGAGAAAAGTCATGGGGTCCTCGGAGGAGGTGACGGAATGCTAACGGCCCAAGGGCAGGTGCAGAAGGATTTCGACGCGCCAGCAGATTCCGGAGATAGCACATGAGTTAAAGATAACGTGGTTTAAATTGTGCTGAACCGGGACGCTTCTGTCCATGCAGAAGCGAGCCATTCAGCGGGGACGCCCTACCGGCGCGACGACCTTTGAGGTCGCGCCGGCGCTGGCGTTCGGCGCCGTGGTGCGCGCACTGAGAACCGAGGACGGCATTGCCCAGGAAACTCTGGCGCACCTCGCCGGCATTGAGCGCTCCCACATGGGCAAGATCGAGCGCGGCGAGCACATGCCCACGCTGGTCCTGGTGCTCAGGATCGCCCGAGCGCTGGGCCGCAGCGCCGGCGAATTGATGCTCGAGACAGAGGCCAAATTGCCGAGGGAATGGCATCAACCGGCCATCGACGGCTGATGCCTGCGGCGCTACGCCACAATGCGGCCTGCCAGCCGCGCTTCATGTGCGTAGCCGCTCAGCCGCTTGTCCGCGACGAAGTAAAGATCGCGCTCGATGGGCACCCCCCACTTCCCGCGCAAGGCCTCCAACTCCGCCAGGCTTACATAGCCCAGCTCGGGAAAACCTTGCCCGAGATCGCAAAGTCCAAATGCGACTTCTTCTGAATCCAGTCCGGTGAGCAGCCAGGTCGCGCCCACACTGGGCGTGAACAGCTTGACGACCGGCCGCGGATCGAAGTCGGGGTTCTCGGCCGACTCCCGGCCATTGGCCAGCAGCTGCGCGCGTTGTTCGTCGGTGATGAGCGTCGTCATGGTCTTTCTCCTTGGAAGGATGCCGGGCGGAATTGCCCGAGACCGGAAGCGGCACGGCGCAGCGCAGCCGTCAGGGTTCGAAGACGGCCGCCAGGACGCCAGCGTGCAAGGCACGCGCAGACCTTGACGGCCAGACCGGCGTGCGACGATGAAGGGAACAGCAAGCCAGCCCTCCCCCTGCATGCACCCGCATCGCAAGCGGCTGCGCGCAGCACCGCAGGTGCGAAGGCGTCAGGGATGGAAGCCCGAACGGGGCGAGACGCCAGGGGCGGCTCGATGCGCCAGCACGACAGCGCAATCCGGCACCGCCGGAGACGCACGGATCCGTGAGATCTCGGAAACGCATCTGCTGACATCCGCTGAACCGCGAATCCGGCTTCGCACATCTCCGCAAAGCCACAGACACGCGAAGCCGGGACATCGGCTTTACGACGAAGTGCGAACACGACATCACGCTTTTGCGTCGATCCGCGCTTCCGCAAAGGAACACGGCACCCAAGAACTGGAAGTCAGACACGACAAGGCCCGCGAACACTCGCGGACCGTCGAAGCGCTCGGTGGAAGACGGCACCCCGCCGCAGCGGGGCGCCGAGGGCGACGCTCAGTCGCCCTTGCTGCGCGACCAGATCAGGTTGTGCGCGCCGTCATCGCCCTCGACCAGGCGGGCATAGATGGTTGCCGGGAACGAGGGGTCGTCCAGCGTCACCGACAGATAGGGCCGGTCCGCCTTGCTGACCTTTTTCCACGCCGCGCCGATCTCGAGCCCGTTGCCGGCGACGACGCGGAAGTCTGGGGCGTTCTCGCTCGCCTTGTCGCTGGCGGCGATCTTGACCTTGACGTTCAGGGTCAGGGTGTGAACCGTGCCGGTGTAGCCGTTGCCCGACGCGGTGAAGTTGCCAATGGTGCTCATGATGAAGTCCTTTCGAGGTTGATCCAGGTCCGCGCCCATCGCGGCCTTGGCGTGATCCGGACGGCGCGGGTCCGGGCGCGCCGCACCGAAGGCCGCAGCGCAGCGGAGGACCGGCAGGCCCGAGAAATTTGCCTCGCGAGGAATCTGCGCAGCAGAGGGGAAATTTGTCAGACCGCACGGTTGCGGCGATGAAGCCCGAGGCAAGCGAAACGTAGAGCAGCGCCGCCGTGCCCGCGCCAGGATTCACGACACATACAAGGCTGTGGGCGTGGACCTGTCCTCGCAAGGGACGCATGCGCCCGGCAATTGCCCGCGGAGACAGCCTCCCTGCACGGATTCGGCTGCGGCCGAATGCCAAGCCGGCAGACAGTCGAAGACAAGGGAGAACGCTCCGCCGCGTGGCGGCACACAAGATCGGCATCGGCGGCGCGTAAATCGGAGAGCATGGCGGATGGCCTGGCGGTGACTACCACCCGTTGTTCACGGGACCTGCCCGCCAGCGTCGGGGACGGCGCCGCATTCCGGAACCCAGCGCAGCAAGGCCTGTCGCAGCCCTGCACCCGTCCTTCGACGGGGCTCATATTTTGAGATGTCGGCGGCGCAGCCGCTGGATGTGAAAACGCGCGCGGCACACTTGCCGCGCGCGTCGCGCCGATTCAAAAAGCCCCGACCCGCAGGCCGGGGCGCCATGCTCACGCGACAGCGTGCATATCCTCGCGGTCTTCTGCCTCGGCTCCGCCGCTGGGCTCGGCATCGGTCTCGGCCTTGCCCTCCGGCGTGGCCTGCGTTTCGGCAGCAACCTCCTGTCCTCGGAACATCACGGGCAGCCAGCCCGTACCCGCCGCCAGCCGCTCTGCCTCGCTCGCAATCTCGGCCTTCTTGAGCTTGCCCAGCCGGTTCACCTGATCGGGCGCGAACGCCAGCACCGCTTCCAGCGCCTTGGCTTTCGAGACATGCTCGAAGTAGCCCGCAGCGGTCGGCGTCCACCAGTGGTGCATGTCGAGGTTCACTGCCTGCGCGAGCGCAGCGGCGGGGACTTCTTCCTCATGCGAGGCCAGCGCGCTGACCGTGGAGGCCACGCACACCGCCAGCAGCGACAACAGTTCCTGCTGCGGGAAGGCCAGCAGTTCGGCAACCAACGCATCCGGATCGCCGGGCAGGCGATCAGCCCACGCCTCCCGAACCTTGCGCATGCCCATCGCCGCCGGCGCTTCCCCGACGTCCGGCGCATGCAGCCCGAGCCCATCCTGCGGCGTGGCGGCGATGTCGACCGGCGAACCGCCCGAACCATAGCTGTCCACGATCACCCGCAGCGCGAGGCGATGCACCACGGCCACCAGCGCGACGTGCGGGTGCCGGGCCACCTCGGCCTGCAGGGCTGCCGTGCGATGCGCGCTGAGGCGCTTCGCCAGCTTTTCCGAGATGCCGGACCTGATCGGTTCGTCGGCATCTGGGCCGCTACCCGCCGCGTCCTCCTCCTGCCGCGCCTGTTCCCGCAACGCCTTGGCCTGTTCCTCGCGCAGCAGGCCGCGATGCACGACCACGCCGCCCATGGGGTCCAGCGACACCACGGCGCCGGCCAGCGCCACCACGGCGGGCGGATACTCGACCAGTTGGCGTTCGATGGCGTCCAGTTCGTTGCCCAACTCGTCCATTTCGTCGTGCAGCGCCTGCGCCTGCTCGTCGGTCATGTCCTCGTCTTCGTCGTCCAGCCGCTCCTGCAACCTCGACTGCCGGGCTTCCAGCTTGGCGATGCGCTTGGCCTCGGCCTTGCTGGGTTCGCGGCGCGTGCTGCGCGCCCGCTGGAACTGGTACAGGTCGGATGACGTGGCACGCGGCGCGGCATCCACCCATGCCCAGCCCTCGGCCCGCACCTGCTCGGCCATCAGTGCGAGCTTCTCCCGTGCCAGTGCATCCAGCAGCGCATCATCGGTCAGGAAGACACCGTTCTGCTCGTCCGCGAACAGGTCGCGGCGAACACCGCCACCCGCCTTCTCATAGGCCACCAAACCGACGAAGCGCGCCACCGCATCGCGGCCGGCGTCGATCTCGTCGCTCGTCAAATGGTCGCGCAATGCCTCCGGGCTGCGCTGCCGTTGCGGCGATTCGTAGAACGCGGCTTCCTGCGCCGCATGGTCATCGGTACTGGCCAGCGCCATCAACTGCTCCAGCGTCAGGGCCTGCGTTTCGAAGTCCGCCAGCAGACGGGGCGAGACGTTCGCGAGCTTCAGGCGCCGCTGCACCACCAAGGGCGTCAGGCCGAAATCAGCGGCGATGTCTTCCACGGGCCGGTCTTCGGCCACGAGGTCCTTCCAGGCGAACAGTTCCTCGATGGGCGACATGGCCTCCCGCTGCACGTTTTCCGTCAGGCTGACGGTGCGGGCCGCATCGTCAAGCACGAGCAGGCAATGCACCTCGTGGTCCTTCGCGAGCTTGCGGCGCTTGACCAGCAGCTTCAACGCGGCCAGACGCCGTCGCCCGGCCACCACGTCGTAGTGCTCGCCATCGGGCGCGGCCACCACGGTGAGGTTGTGCAGCAAGCCGACGCGCGCGATGCTCGCGGCCAGTTCGGGAATCGACGTGCCGCCGCTCCTGCGCACGTTGCGGCTCGAAGGCCGCAGCTTGGACAGCGGAATCAGCAGCAGTTCCTGTGACGCCGGGAAGGCGGCGGCAGCGCCGCCCGTTTCGTCGGCGTTGGTTTCTTGAAAGGTCGCGGTGTTCATGGTGTAGCTCCTATCGGGACAAGATGAAGAAAATGGGGAATGGATGGAGGGGCTGAGCCCCTCCGGCCTGAGGGTTCAGGCTTTGAGCCGGCGCATGCCATCGGCCAGCAGCCACAGGGCGCGGTTCAGGCGCAGGTTCTGGTCGATGCCCTGCACCGGACGCGTGCTCTGGCGGCGCCCGTTGGCGGCGCGGCCGTTCAATCCGCCCTTGATGAGGTTTTCCTGCGTGCGGTTGAACACGCTCCACAGGTCGCGGCGGTCGTCGTCCGTGCGGCGCGGCATCAGGATTTGCGCTTCGGAAATGGGCGCGGGCTTGTCCGGGTCGTCGTACTTGAGAGACAGCGCGGCGCGGGCGAACACCTCCGACTCTTCGGCATCCAGCGCAATCGCCTGCATGGCCTCGCGTGATTCCGATGCACGATCGAAGCCGCTCAGGACTGCATAGGCACCCTCGACCACATGGCCCGCCACATCGCCCTTGTGCGGCACGCGCACATCCGCCACGGTGTCGCCGCACACCAGCCCGTTCTGACAGACGAAGCGGAACATGCCCGCCAGCATCTGGTAGCTGCTGGTGCCGTCGTGCGAGTTCAGCAGGATGATTTCGTTGGCCTCGCGGCCATTGATCTGGCTCGCATGGCGCAGCCGGATCATGTGCTTGGTGAAGTCGCGCCGCCCTTCCTGGCGCACGCGGGTCTGGCACACCATGAAGGGCTCGAAGCCCTCCCCTCGCAGTTCGGCCAGCACCGTGGCCGTGGGTATGTAGCTGTAGCGTTCCGAGCGGCTGCCATGGGGAGCCTCCGCGAAGATGGACGGGGCCACGGCCCTGATCTGGTCATCCGACAAGGGATGTTCCGAGCGCAGCACCGGCGAAGCCGGTGCGAAACGGGAAGCGAGTTGCATGGTCTTTCTCCTGACAAGGTTGGCTGTTGAACAACCCCCACCGGATTCCTAGATTCGGAGCCCTCTTCGGGTCTTCCGGTGGGGTCGGCACGAAGAACCCGGTTGGCCTCGTTGCCACCGTCTTTCCTGAGTTCATCGCCCGCGACGTCAGGAGCGCGCGGCCGGGTGCCGTCAAGGAAACAAGCGCCAGGGTGGTGCGGCCCGCAGGCGCAGCCGAGGACACGGCTTGGCGCGCCTTGACGGCACCCGGCCGCGGGCTACAGTCGCGCACAAGGTGATGAGGGAAGGAAAGATGGCTGGACAGGCAACGACCACGTTCGTCGCAGACCCCACGCAAGCGAAGCGCGCAGGCCCGGATCCGCGAGCCGGGCCGAAGGCGCCAGCCGAGCGGCGCGAGGGAACGATGGAAGCCCAAAGGGGCGAGACGCCAGGGGTGGCTCGATGCGCAAGCACGACAACGCGGCCAGCCATCACCGCCTTGGCCGGCGACGCCCAGAATCAGCTACTGTTGCGAGCAATCCAACAACGCGACACCCCGGATGAGCACCACCTCCACGTCAACAGAAACACGAGTGGCCGTCCTGGTCGACTGCGACAACGTGCCGCCCGACGTCCTCGAGCACGCCCTGCGCATGGTGGCCCAATTCGGCCGCGTCGTGCTGCGCCGCGGCTACGGCAACCAGGGCACGCTGGCCAACAAATGGCAGGACGCCCTGGTGCGCCTGGCCTTCACGCCCTGCCTGCAGTACCAGTACGCCGCTGGCAAGAACACCGCCGACATCGCCCTGGCGCTCGACGCGCTGGAAGCGCTCTTCGACCAACGGGCCGACACCTTCTGCCTGGTCACCAGCGACTCCGACTTCGCCTACCTGTGCCGCAAGCTGCGCGAACGCGGCGCCACCGTCTGCATCGTCGGTGAGCCCAAGACACCCGACGCCCTGCGCAACGCCAGCGACCAGTTCTTCGAATGGACGCGTCCCGAGCCACCAGCAGAAGCAGTCGTCGAGGCCGCACCGAAGACCACGGCGAAAGCGGAACCGGCCAAGGCCGAACCGCCGAAGCAGGAACCGCCGAAGCCGGCGCCGAAGCGCCGGCCGCGCTTCCTCGTCGAGGCCGTGTCGCTGCTCGCCAGCGACACCTCCGAAGGCAAGGTCGGCCTGGGCGTCCTGGGCCAGTACCTCAAGCGCACGGACCCGGCCTTCTCGCCCCAGACCTACGGCCACTCGGGACTGTTGAACATGGTCAAGACCTATGACCTGCTGGCGCCTCAGCAGGAGCAAGGCGGCCATTGGTCGGTCAGCCTGCTGCCCAAGGCCGAGGTCATCGCGGAAGCCGACGTGCCGCGCGCCTAGATCATCGGCTCAAGGGGCCCGAAGGCCCCTGGGTCACAGAAGCCCTCGCTCGGCCATCGACACGACCGTGCTGCCCGCGACGATCAGGTGATCCAGCACCCGCACATCCACCAGCGCGGCCGCCTGCCTGAGCGTCCGCGTCAGATGCTCGTCGGCCAACGAAACCTGGGCACAACCGCTCGGGTGGCAATGCACCAGCAGGAGCGCGGAACTGTTGAGCGCCAGCGCATCCTTGACCACCTCGCGCGGATAGACCGAGGTCTGCGTCACGGTGCCCCGGAACATCTCGACGTAGTCCAGGACCACATGCTGCGCATCCAGGTGGACCACCGCGAAAACTTCATGGGGCAAGGCCCCGAGCCGAGTCCGCAGGAAGTCCTTGACCACCGCCGGCGACGTCAGCACGTTGGCGCCACGCACCCGGCTCGCCAGCACCCGCTGCGCCGCAGCCAGCACTTCATCGGCCTCGGCCGGACGGCACTCGCCCGCGGCATCGCGAACCAGCAGCGAAGACGAAGAAACCGAAACGAAGGAATCAAGAGAAGAAAACAGATCGTGCGACATGGCGAACTCCAGTGATCGGGCGGGATTGCCCGAGACCGGAACCGGCACGCCACAGCGCAGCAGTCAGGGTTCCACAGACGGCCGAAGGACGCCAGCGTGCGCAGCACGCGCAGACCTTGACGGCGAGAACGGTGTGCAAGGATGAAGGGAACCAGCAAGCCGCCCCACCACACAACTCACCCGCCCTGGCAAGCGCACCGCGCAGTGGCTCTTCCATGAGGAAGGGGCGAAGGACGCTGATAAAAAAGAGGGTCAGAAGCTCCGATTCGGCGCTATCAAGCGACTTGGCCGGAGTCTTCCTTCTGACTGACCATGGAGATGTGCGTGAAACGATCCGAACTGTATGCGTTGGTCTGGCAGACACCGCTTCGCCATCTGGGGCCGAATCTCGGCCTGTCCGATGCCGGGCTCTCCAAGCTCTGCCGCCGATACAACATCCCTGTTCCGCCCGTCGGCTATTGGACCCGTCTCGCGGTCGGCAAGATCTGCGTGCAGACCCCCCTGCCGCCTTCTGACGTCGATCACGAAGTCCACTTGCCGGAGAAAGACACCACGGCGGCCCGCTCCTCCCACGCCACGAGGACCCAGCAGGTCCAGCAAGCGTTTTCCCGGGCCAGGGATGGCGTTGTGCTGCCGCCCATCGATGTCCCGCCTTCACTCGATCACTGTCACCCTCTGGTGGCGAAGACCGCTCGCTTCTTCCAGGCCATCGAGCGCAATGAGGCGAAGTTGGCGGTGGAAGCTGAAGAAGCCAGGCGACTGCGCAAGCCTTTCTTCGGCGGCCTGTCGAGCCACCGGATGACCACGGGCCGGTACACCTCCGGCAGCGGCTGCCTGCGCATCACCGCGACTCTGACCCACATCGACTGGATTCTCCGTTTCCACGAAGCGCTCATCCAGGGACTGATCGCTGGCGGCTGCCAGATCGTCGCTGGCCGGGGAGACGCATCGAATACGGTTGAAATCCGGTGCGCGGGCGGCGCCATCAAGCTGAGCTTCTCCGAACAGGTGGAGAAGATTGCGCAACCCAAGCGCCAGGATTTCCTCTTTCATCGAGATGAATACAGGGCCGTCGATGGCTACAAGCTGAAGCTGGAGAGAGACTGGCACGTCATCGCCCGCCAATGGACAGGCAGTCGTGAGCAGCTGGAGCAACAGCTCCCGGAGATCACGCGCGCCCTGATCGCATTCCCGGAAGCCGAAGCACTCAGGTCCAAGCTGGTGGCCGAGGAAGCCGCCATCCGACGACAGCAGGAGCGGGAAGCAGCCCAGGCGCACAGCATCGCGCTGGCGGCGGAACAGGCGCGTGCCCAGCGCCGCGAGGCGCGGGCGAATCAACTGCCTCGCGCCGTCGCGGTCGGTCAGTCCCTGGCGATCTATCACAGTGCTCTGGATGTGCTGTCACGCCTGGAAGGGATCGCCGGCGATCAACCCGAGGATGACGCATTGCCTGCATGGATCGCACTCGTGCGGAGCAGCCTCAAGGACCCCGTGCATGAACTGGCCGACGCATTGCGTGCCGAAGCGACGCAGCCGGAACGGCCGCTTTGGTGGCCGGAATGAGGCGCGGCCCCAGACCACATCAACAACCTTCGCAGAAACGATCGGAATCCGACATGGCCGAAAACCGCCGAATCCTTGCGCACGTTCTCATCGAGATGAACCCGCTCGCGGGTCAGGGCGCGGAGGCCACCAAGGCCGCACTGCGATCGGCAATTCAGGTGGGCTTGAATGCCCGGGTTCTGGAACTGAACGTCTTCCCGATCGCCGCGGAAGATGGACGCGTCATGTGAAGGCGCAGATTCCGCACTCGGAACCCTCGGGCCATGATCAGATCGTCGAAGAGTACATGCACAGCGGCATGCAGGTGCAGATCTATCGCGAGGCTGGGCAAAAATCGCCGCCCGGCTACTTCGCCGTGGTCTTGAACCCGAATGCGAAGAATCCCAGCGGAGCGGTTCTCGACGCAAAGTCCTACACCGAACTGAAGCAAGTTGCCGAAGCACGCGCCGAGCGCAAGGCGTGTCTGTTGCAAAGGAAGAAAGGAGATAGTTGAGGGGTGCCACCCAATACGTCCGCTTTGGCCGGTGACCATGAACGTTCGCCATGCGCTGAACGCCCTTTCCAATTGCGCATGCCCCCCGCTCCGGTACGCCTCGCATCGCTACAGCGAGTCGGTCTCGAAAGACATCCCTGGCAACCTACGGACGTCCCGCAACGGCATGGACGCGCTGCGGAAGAACCGAAAGGCAATGCCCATGCGAGCTCAAACCAACCACGAATCGAGCGCGTTCGTCGCCGCAGATCCTACCGCTCAACGAGCCATGCAGGCGGCTCGTCTGCTGCAGGAGGCGCTCACGCTCCTTTGCTCCGACTCAACGATGCCGCTGGCGCAGACGATCAGGCGCGCCCCCGACAGGCTTCTGAGACTGCCTGAAGTCGAGCGCCTCACCGGCCTGCGCAGGTCAGCCATTTACGAACAAATGCGCAGGGGCATCTTTCCGCGCTCGGTGAAGGCCGGTCAACGCACCGCGGCGTGGCCGGAGAGCGCCGTGCAATCGTGGATCGCGGAGCGCATGAACGGGCGCATTGCTTGACTCGACAAGCCGAACCGAGCCGTCCGTACGGCGTGCACCTACCCTTGGCAGCCGTCGGGACAGCGCATCCTTCATGCCAGCGAACAGGGGGCCCTCGCGGTGGCTATTCCCCCTTGCAGAGAACTGGCGTTCCCGACCCGTTGCAGTCTCTCACGCCGCAGCTGAACGGCAACTGTGCAGCGATTGCCGTCCTTCCCGGCTGCTCGGGGAACTCACGCTGCAAGCACCCCCGCCTCACGGGAGAAGCTTTCCATCTGTCTTCACAATCGCGGCGAGTGCAGCTCAGCACACACAATCCCCCGCGGCGATGCCATGCGGTCAGGCGATTTCCGCACAGCTCTCTGGCCGGTCCTCGCGCGGCAGTTCAATCGTGAACCGCACCCGCCCCGCCGCACAGGCGCCAACCGTCTCCCCGCCGTGCGCCCTGGCGATCTGCCTGGCGATGAACAGTCCCAGACCCAGGTGCGTTCGCTCGGAAAGCGCCGAAGGCGTGTCGCGCTGGCGCAGCGGCTCGAACAACATCTCGATATCGTCGGGCGGGATCTCGCCCGCGTTCTCTACCGAGATGCGAACGGATGAGTCGTCTCCTTCGATCCTCACCATGGCCCGCCCCGGAGGTTCCCCATGCTTGATCGCGTTCGACACGAGGTTCCCGAGCGCTTCCCGGACGCGGGATGTGTCGAAGGTCCCTTCGGTGTTCCCGTGCACCTCAAAGGCGATCTCGGCTCCGGGGTGACCAACTCGGAGCAGTTCCAGTTCTTCCGCGCATGCCGCGGCGAGGTCGACCTGAGCCCGCCGCAGCACCATGCCGAGGCCGAAGCTGGCCCGGCTGTACTCCAGCAGCGAGTCCAGAAGCGACGTGAGGCGCTTCACGCCGCGAGAGAGCAGCGCCGTCTGCGCTGCGGGCGCGACCGCTTCCACGCGCATCAACTCGACCGTCAGCGCGACCGAATTGAGCGGCCCCCGAAGGTCGTGCCCGAGAGCCCCGAGGAAGATCTGCCGCCAGCGCTCGCGCTCCTGTGCATAGAACTGCACCGACTCGGCCACGGCCTGGTCGATCGCTTCGTTGAAGCGGGTGATCTCATCAATGGCATCGGGGCCGGGCGGGTACGCGTCTCCCCAGAGGCGAAGAATGGAGGAGCGCAGCGCGCGGAACTCAGCCACCAGCTGCTCAACCGAGATCCCCCGTTGCGCCCGCAACAATCCATGCGTCTGGGCCGAGGTCTGCGACGACGGCGTTGGGGCTTCGCCATGGGACCTCGCAATCGACTCCGTCCTACTTTGGGGACCCCGCAAGTCCGTTGAAATCGCCTCCAGCAGTTCGGGCAGGTGATCCCTCAACTCCGGCTCATCCATCTCGTGCAACGCCGGAATGGTGCGGGCGAAGGCGATGGCCGCCTCGAGGATGGGCTCTCTGGCGGACTCCAGGAACGTGGCAAGTTGCATGTCGGTGGGCGAAGAGGATGTATGAAAAACCTTACAGCAAAGTCAGCGGGAAGCAAGAGTCCTATGACACAGCCGGTAGTCCTCATCGCCGACGACGAAGCCGATGCCGCGGACCTGCTGGGCGTGCTGCTCGGGCTTCATTTTCCCCGGGCCGCGGTACGCATAGCCCACGGGGGCCAGGCCGGGCTCGATCTTGCGATGCGCGAGCGGCCGGACGCGGCCGTTCTCGACCTGGAAATGCCGGGTCTGGACGGCGAAGCGCTCGCGTTCGCTCTGCGCGCGGCCTATCCTGATGCCGTACCGCTCCTGATCGCGTTGTCGGGCAACGTGGTGCGGCTCGCTCAGATCCAAGGCAACGGCGCGTTCGACCACCACTTCGGCAAGCCTGCCGACGTGGATGGTCTCGTCGACTTGCTGAAGGCCCTTTCCTGAGCAGGGTTCCATGGATCGCCCGGCCGCGATTCAGGTTGGAGCCGACGGGAGCATTCACCATCCGGGCAAAGGTCTACCCGGCTGCCTGCGGAAGCGCCGCAATTACGTTGGACGATCGCTCCGATCGACCGACTCCGACGGCTGATGCGGTGCAAACAATTCCCTACGGCGCCGTTGGCAAACCCATCTCGTCGAGAGTCGCGGCGTCATGACGTTGCGCCAGGTTCGGGGGCGGCCGCCACCGCGAATTTCAGGGCTTCGCAACGTCTTACGTTTTGTCGATCAGACCTCCTGATCGTGCCCAAAGAACTTCGGATCAAGCACCAACTCACGAAGCGGTTTGAGCCGCTGCTCAGTCTCCTCCGCCTGCCGTTTGCATCGATCCGCCTCGGCGACGCGTTGACTTGCCCGGGCGAGTTGCTCCATCTGGCGAAGCAGCATGACCCGCTCTTCGATAGCACGCAGCGTGTCCCAAAGACCCGTGTCGATGGACTCGTTCACCTCGGCCATCAGCGTCATAAGGGAGAAGGCGTGGCCCGTGTGACATCTGAAGCGCACGATGGATCCTTCTTCGATCTGCATGAGCACGCCATGGCAGTCTGGACATGTGTACTTCGAGACCTTTCCAAGCTCCATGACACCTGCCTTGAGTCCGTCGCCTTCCATGGCGATGAGAGTCTCGACTTTGTGCTTCTCGCTCTCGCCGGGCGACGGCATTGTCGGCGCGGGTGAGCCCACCAAACCTGCGACGACCTCGGCGAGCTGTCGAGCCGTGCCGACATGATCAACCTCCACATGCTGGATGACGCTTTCTGGCATCGACGCATGCATCGCATCGGAAGGCTCCTGCGCTAGGACAAGACCGCCGCGATCCTTGATGGCCCAAGCACCGGCGGTTCCATCATCAAGTGCGCCGCTGAGGACCACCGCGACAACCCGAGACCCACACGCGACCGAAGCTGAGCGGAACAGCACGTCAATCGATGGCCTCGATCTGCTTTCCCGCGGACCGCGGGTAATGCGGATCTGGTTTCCATCGACCATCAGGTGGCGGTCGGCCGAAGCGACGTAAACCTGACCGGGCAGGATCTCTTCCAGGTCGACACCGGGCTTCACGGGCAGCCGTGTGGCACGCGCCAGAATCGGTGCCAGTTGGCTGGGCGTCGATGACGGAATATGCAGTACCACCAGAACTGCGGCTGCCAGATCTGCCGGCAACTCACCAAAGAACTGGATCAGTGCTTCGACACCGCCTGCGGACGCGCCGACAACGATGACGTTTCGCGGTGTCTTTTGGTGATTCATGCTTCACTTTAACTTCTCGCCGCTAGTCGGTGGCGGTGTTTCCGAGGAAGTCAGTCCAACGGTTCCAGCAATGCGGCAGAAACTCGCCAACGAGCCGCATCTTTTGCATAGGCAGGCGCTGCAGGACATCCTTCAAAATATGCGTACGGATCGAGCCCGTTGAGCTTGGCCGACTGGATCAAGCTCATGATGGCCGCTGCTTGCTGGCCTGCCCTAACGATCCTGCCGACAGCCAGATACCGATTCCGTCTCGCACCAGAACTTCACGCGGTTGGCACGGCGATTGGCGAACAAGTACGCGTGGTGCGGGCGCGCGGCGCCGAAGCCACGCATCACGCGCGCCAGCGCCGCTTCGGTGCCCCCACGCATGTCCAGGCAATCTCGACCCGCGTCTCACGAAGCGCGAGCCGTCCGACGGTGAGCCCACTTTTCGACTTCCACCGCGGAAAAAACAACCACCGAACATACCAGGCACAGCGCCAGTTCGCCGGCCATCAACGCCTCGGTCCGAAACACCGGCTGCAAGGCCGGAACATAGATCACCGCAAGCTGGAGCGCAAAGGTGGATAGCACGGCGCCCGCGAGCGGCAAATTGCTTCGCAGCCCCTGGGTGAATAGCGAGTCGACTTCCGAGCGGATGGCCAGCACGTGGGCCATCTGGGATAGTGTGAGCACCGTGAACACCATGGTCTGCCAGTGCATGCCTGTCTTCAGGGCCCATGCCTGAATACCCAGGCACAGAGCCGCGATCAACAGCCCCACCCACAGCGTGTGCTGCCACAGCCCTCCCGCGAACACGCTTTCGCCCGGCGGACGTGGCGGCCGCCGCATGACGCCTCGTTCAGCCGGCTCCGCGGCAAGCGCGAGGCCGGGCAGTCCGTCGGTCACCAGGTTCACCCACAGAATGTGCAACGGCAGCAGCGGAATCGGCATGCCCATCAGCGGCGCGAGGAATAAGGTCCAGATCTCGCCAGAGTTACCGGTCATCGCGTAGCGGATGAACTTGCGGATGTTGTCGAAGATCCGACGTCCTTCGCGCACGGCCGCAACGACGCTTGCGAAGTTGTCATCGAGCAGCACGAGGCTCGCCGCCTCCCGGGCGACGTCGGTGCCGCCCTTCCCCATCGCCACGCCGATGTCCGCCTGCTTGAGCGCGGGAGCGTCGTTGACGCCGTCACCCGTCATTGCCACGAACTGCCCCTGGGCCTGGAGCGCCCGCACTATCCTGATCTTCTGAGCCGGGTCGACGCGCGCATACACGCGCACGTCACGGGCCGCGCGCTGCAACGCCGTGTCGTCCATTGCGCTCAGCTCCGTGCCGGTGAGCGCCGACGCGTCCTGCTCGGCAATACCGAGTTCGCGTGCAATGGCCAATGCCGTCGCGGGATGGTCGCCAGTGATCATCACCGGCGTGATACCCGCGCTGCGGCAGTCGGCCACGGCGGCCTTGGCCTGCGGCCGGGGCGGATCGGCCAGCCCCACGAGCCCGAGCAGAACCATGTCGGACTCCACGACATCGGCAGGCTGGTCAGCAGGATCCTGCTCAAAGGAGCGGCGTGCCACAGCGAGCACGCGCAGTCCAGGCGGGGCCATCGCTTGCGCGGCGAACAAGGCTGCGGCGCTGTCCAGCGCAAGATCCCCCTGCGCCGATGCTGCGCGAGCGCAGCGCGGCAGCACGGTTTCGGGGGCGCCCTTGGTCACCACGAGCCAGCTTTCATGTTCCCGGTGCAAGGTGCTCATGCGTTTGCGCTCTGATTCGAAGGGCCATTCGTGCAGGCGGGCGTTCTCCGCCCGGACAGCGGCAGGATCGAGACCATCGGCTTGCGCAGCTTCGACCAGCGCGGTCTCGGTCGGGTCTCCCACCCACTCCCCCTGGGCGCCTGAGCTGGCGTCAGTGCACAGCAGCACCGCACGCCAGATGGCGTCGTGCGATCCGCCGGCCAGGAGATCCACGACCTGCACCTGCATGCGGTTCTGCGTCAGTGTGCCTGTCTTGTCAGAGCAGATCACGCTGACGGAGCCAAGCGTTTCCACCGACGGTAGACGGCGAACCAGCGCATTCACCCTCACCATGCGGCGAGCGCCCAGCGCGAGCAGCACGGTCACCACGGCTGGAAGGGCCTCGGGAATCGCCGCAACAGCAAGACTGATGGCAGTCAATGCCATGAGCAGCACCGGCTCACCCCGCAGCACGCCAATGCCGAAGATCAGCGCACAGATGCACAACACCACCAGGGACAGCCGCTTGCCGAACGAGGCCAGGCGCAACTGCAGCGGCGTGCTCCGCTCTTCGGCGTCACGCAGCAATCCGGCCACGCGACCGAGCTCCGTCTGGGAGCCGGTGGCAGTCACCAGCCCCTCGGCCCGGCCGTGCGTCACCAGCGTGCCCTTGAAGGCCATGTTGAGCCGGTCGCCCAGCGCGTGCGCACTGCCGAACAGGGGGTCGGTGTGCTTCTCCACGGGGACCGATTCGCCGGTCAACGCGGATTCGTCAACGCGCAATTGCGCCGCGTCGTGCAGGCGAAGATCGGCCGGCACGAGGTTTCCTGCCTCGAGCAGCACGACGTCCCCCGGCACGAGCTGGTTCGTATCCAGGACCTGGGTGCGCCCTTCGCGTCGGACTGTCGCGCTGGGACTGGCCAGGCGCTTGAGCGCGTCGAGTGCGCGCTCAGCCCGCCACTCCTGGACCAGACCGATGACGGCGTTGAGCACAACGATGACTGCGATGGCCACGGTATCCGCCACATCGCCGATGAACCCCGACGATAGCGCCGCTGCGATCAGCACCAGCACCATGAAATCGCGGAACTGATCGAGCACGCGCCGAACCAGGCTGCGGGGCGGCGACGCCGGCAGGCTGTTGCGGCCGTGAAGTGCCTGCCGGCGCCTCGCCTGTTCCGCGCCGAGGCCCTCTCTAGGGTCGACCTCCAGATGTATCGCGAGCGCATGGGCGGTGTGCAGGTGAGCGTCGCGCACCAGGCCATCGGCATCTTTCGGATCTTTCATTCGCGCATCGTCCCGCGATCTCGACGACAGAACTTGAGCATGCGCAAACCGCGGCGTGCGGAGCCCTGCCGCGCCAGCGTGGCCCTAACCGATTTTCAGAAGCCGCATCAATCCCTCCTTGGAACGGGATACGTCCCTCAAGAACGGGGGCACCGACAAGGCCAACAAGATCGCCGCGAGCGGCACCACGCAGACGAAGCCGAAGTGGCTGAAACCCAACGCCCCCACGATCCCGCCGAGCACGAACATGCCCAGCAGGCCACCGGCCATGCGGATGCGCTCCCGGCTGTTGCGCACCTGCGGGCCGTCAAGCCCTCCTCGCCTGTTCCAGTACAGCATCTTTCCGAGCGCTATTCCGAGATCGGTGATGTTGCCCGTCATGTGAGTCGTGCGAACGCTCCCGCCGGAAGTCTTGGAGGCGACCGCGTTCTGCAGGCTCATAGTGAAAGCCAACAGCAGCGCCGTCAGCGGGACGGCGAACGGTGCGCCCCATGTCAGGGTCAGGGCGCCCATCAAGCCAAAGGGGAGCATGAGAGCGGCCTCCAGGAAGAGCGGCAATGCGTAGACGCTGTGCAGACGATGCTGGCGGCCCCAATTCACCAGCACCGCGCAAGTGGCTGCACCCGATAGGAATGCGACGATGGCGCCCACCGCGCTCAGCAGCAGCTTCATGTTTCCCAATACAAGGCTGTCGGCCACCTGGGAAGCGAATCCCGTCATATGAGACGTGTACATCTGCAGCACGAGGAACCCGCCCGCATTTACCGCGCCCGCATTGAATGCAAGCAGCAAGCCAAGCAGTCGGTTCGTCGAGGGTAGGCGGCGACGATGGGTGAGGTAGAGAAGTCTGCGCATGTATGTTCGAGCATCACCCGCACGCACGCGGCATCCGGCGCGACTTGCGTCGTAGTGCCTGCCATGTGTTTGCAACGGGCCTCTCGCAAGCCAAGTCGAATCTAGGTCTATCGGCACGCTCCCGGCTTGATTCAGCGCAAGTCCTCAGTTGCATGCTTCACTACATTCAAGCTGATCGCCAATGCCATCCGATGAGGCCTGTCATTTACACCTTCGCCGTCGCCGAACCATCTTCTTCCATCGGTGGCGCCGCCATCGCGGCCTGCGGTGAAAGCCCCTGTGAGACGGCCATCGCCGGGCGTGCTAGCGTGGAGCACAGCGTCAGGCTTCGTATCGCCGAAGTGCCACTCGGCTGGGAAGTGGCGGTCGAAATCAAAGACATGCCGGCCGAGTCTTTCGAAGTTGAAGTCGCCAACAACGATGTCTACATCCTTCTGCACGATACCGCACCGGTCGTTCTGACATTCCCGCACGTGATCGACCCATCGACTTCGAGCGGCGAATGCGGCGACGGCATCCTCCGGTTATCGCTCGGAAAGCAGGTCCGGCGGGCACTCGGGCCGGTGATCCTGAGCAATGAATAAAGAGCCCGACGCGCTGGACCGGACCTTGCACGCATTCTGGGGACGCCTCGCCGGGAGGCATGTCGCCCGCTGCGCAAATGCTGGCGTGGTCGGATTGGGCCATTCATATGGCGACGCAGCCAGGGCGGGCAATCAAGGGTGCCATCGGAGCATCCTCCGTCGAGGCGCCCGGGCCGGCGCATGACCCGCGGCTTTCGGGAGAAGAATGGAACACGTGGCCCTTCAGCCTGTACCGGCAAGCCCATGAAGCAAACGCTCATCGCTTGCGCGCGCTCATTCACGGCGTGCACGGCGTTGAGCGTCACCATGAGCAGTTGATGGCCTTCATGGCGCGGCAATGGCTCGAACTCTCGTCGCCCGCAAATTCAGCGCTGGCCAATCCGCAGGTCTTCCGGAAGATCGCGGCCAGCGGCGGCAGCCGCTTGGCCAAAGGGGCCCTCCACTGGCTCGAAGATGCCGGCCGCATGGCTTTCGGTCTTCCGCCGACCGAGGCCGGCGCCTTCAGGCCCGGGCATGAAGTCGCGGTCACACCGGGAAAGGTGATCCTGCGCAATGAGCTGATCGAGCTCATCCAGTACGCCCCGGCCACGCCAACGGCGCACGCGGAGCCGGTCCTGATTGTCAGCGCGTGGATCATGAAGTACTACGTGCTCGACCTCTCGCCGCACAACTCGCTGGTCCGCTAACTCGTGGCCAAGGGGCACACGGTATTCGCGGTGTCCTGGAAGAATCCCGATGCAGCAGATGCAGAGCTCGGCATGGCGGAATATTTGCGCCTGGGGGTCATGGCAAGCCTGGACGCGGTCGAGTCCGTCGTGCCTCAGCGACGGATCCACGCCGTCGGATACTGTCTCGGCGGGACGCTCGTGGCCATCGCCGGATCAGCCATGGTTCGGGACGGCGACGACCGGCTGGCTTCACTCACCGTGCTGGCCGCGCAAACAGACTTCAGTGAGCCGGGAGAGTTGGGCCTGTTCATCGACGAAAGCCAGTTGGCGTTTCTGGAGGACATCATGTCGTACCAGGGTTACTTGAGCGCGAAGCAGATGGCGGCCGCTTTCCAGGTGCTGCGCCCCGGCCACCTGATCTGGGCACCGATGGTGCGCCGCTATCTGCTGGGCGAGCGCGTCCCGATGACCGACCTAATGGCATGGAACGCGGACGGTACTCGCATGCCCAAGCGCAGGCACGCCGGCTATCTGCGGAGTCTGTTCCACGAAAATTTCCTGGCGGCGGGCCGCTACGAAGTGGAAGGCCGGCCTGTCTCGCTCGGAGATATCGGTGTGCCGGTATTCGCGCTCGTTAGTCGTATCGACCATGTGGCGCCATGGCGCTCGGTGTACAAGATTCATCTGCTGTGCGATGCGGAAATCACTTTCGTACTGACGGAAGGCGACCACAATGCCGGCATCCTGAGCGAACCGGCCCACCCACACGGGAGCCATCGCTTGCTGACGCGCCCGAAGGGCGCCCCCCTACGTGGCGCCGGATGCTTTTCTCGACCGCTCGCAGGAGATATCGGGTTCCTGGTGGCCCTGTTTCGAGCAATGGCTCGTCGCGCATTCGGAGCCGCGACGGCGCCCCCGAGCATGGGTGCACCCACGCGCGGCTACCCGCCGATCTGCAAGGCACCGGGTGCCTACGTCCTCGGGCACTGAGTGCGGGCGCAGGTGCCAATGCGTTCGCGGCCGAGGCTTGCGTGCGGCGCCACAGAAGCGATCAATGCGCCATCAACACCGGCACGCTCATCTGCCTGAGAACTTGCCGCGTCACGCCGCCGAGGATGAGCTCGCGCAGCCTCGAATGGCCGTAACCGCCCATCACGAGCAGGTCAGCGCCAAGGTCTGCGACGCGCGACAGCAGCGCGTCGGCAACATCAATGCCCGTGACGTTCCGCTCGAGCGTCGCTTGAATGCCGTGCCGTTCGAGAAAGCGGTGCATGTCCGCACTGGATGGCAGCCCGTTGTCGTCGTCTTCTTGCTTCGGATGCCGAAACGAGGCGATCGTCACGGACGATGCGCACCGCAGAGCGGGCAACGCGGCATGAAGGGCCAGGGCGGACTCCCGCGAGTCGTTCCAGGCGACCACGACATTCTTCGCAGGGCCTTCGAACGCGCCAACCGACGGCACGATCAAAACGGGCTGACCCACATCCATCAGCACGCGGCCGACGATGCCGTGCACCGCAAGATCGCTCGCTTCAAGAGCATCGTCCTGTGCCAGCACCACGAGATCGCTCACGCGGCCGTGTTGCACCACGGCATCGACCGTCATCCCGTCGACCAGACGAACCTCGTATGCGACCTCGCCGGTCGCCGCGATGCTCTCCCTGAACTCGCGACTGATGGCTTCGGCACGCCGGCGCAGGTAGTCAGCCGATTCAGCGATGAAGTCGGTCATGCCGCTGGCGATGGCATCGGCCGGAATCACGCCGTCGTACATCCCTGTGGGTAGAAGGCCGACCAAATGAGCCTGATGCGCTTTGGCCCACCGGGCAGCGAGCGCCGCCCGAGACGGGCTGCGGGCGGAATGGTCGAGATGGACGAGGATGGTCTTGAAGTTCATGAGACGGTCTTCCGGGTGTGTGGTGCGTCATGCATGCCCCCTTAGCCGTCCAATGGCACGCCGCCACCGAAGCGGCAGACCCATTGGTCACGAAGCTCTTCCTGCATGGCGCCGATGGCGCGCTGCCAGCCGGCGAGCATCTCCCACTGGCCGCGCTGCGCGTGCAACATGCTCTCGGTGATGGCCTTCTGCCAGTCCACCACGGAACGAAGATAGCCGTCGACAAGGAGCGGCGCCTGAAAGGAAGTGCTGGGCATCGTCATCTCCAAATGGAGGAGCATGCGAGCGCCATCGAAAGCAAAGGTTGACGAAGATCAAACTTCGGCGCATTGCAATACGGCGGCGGCCCACAAGGCCTTGACGGCGCTCCGCGTCCAGCGACACTGAGCGAATGAACAACACCGCGCTGCCGCCGGACGCCATCTTCGGTCTTGCCGTGGCCCTGGGCGTCGGCCTGCTGGTCGGCGTCGAACGCGAGCGCCGCAAGGGAGCCGGCGATCAACGCGCAGCGGCCGGATTGCGCACCTTCGCCATCACCGCCATGGCCGGCGCCTTGGCCCAGCTTGTCCATGCGCCTAGCCTCGTCCCGATCGGAGCGGTGCTTGTCGCCCTGCTCGCGGCGGTGTCGCACTGGAAGAGCCGCTCGAATGATCCGGGCATCACCACCGAAATCGCACTGTTCGCGATCTACCTGACCGGTGTGCTGTCGATCGCTTCCCCCTCGCTCGCGGCCGGATGCGGCACCGGATTGGCCTTGCTGCTGGCGTCGCGAAGCCGCCTGCATCATTTCGCGACGCAGCTTCTGACCGAACAGGAACTGCACGACGCGGTGCTGCTGGCGGCACTCGCGCTCATCGTGCTGCCACTCATTCCTTCCGCTCCCATCGAGATACTCGGCGGCATCACCCCCCGGCCGCTCGCCGCGCTCGTGCTGCTGATCATGGCAATCCAAGCTGCGGGCCAGACCGCGATGCGGTGGTTCGGCGTGCGAGCCGGTATTCTGGGTTCCGGGCTCCTTTCGGGGTTCGTCTCGAGCACGGCCACTGTCGCATCGTTCGGCAGCCGGGCACGCCGCCAGCCCAGCCAGACGCGACTGCTTGCGAGCGGCGCGTCCCTGTCCGCAGTCGCCACTTGGCTGCAGGCGCTGATGATCAGCGCAGCGCTGTCGCCCAGGGCCGCATTCGCATTGCTGCCGACTGCAGCAGCGGGCGCCGCGGCTGCAGCAATCCTCGGCCTGCTGCCCGTTCTCTTCCGCGGCACCGCCATTCCGCCCGAGAGCCCCATCGCCGCCCGAAGCGCCCTTCGTCCGCATGTCGCGCTTGCGATTGCCCTGGCACTTGCGCTCGCCGCGCTGCTGGTCGGCACAGCGCAACAGCATTTCGGCGATTCCGGCTTGCGCGTCGGCGTGGCTCTTGCCGCGCTGCTGGACGCCCACGCACCGGTGGCGACCCTGGCCTCGCTGCATGCATCGGGCGCGCTGACCCCAGAGCATTTCGTGCAGGGCGTTCTGATCGCCATCGCGGCGAACACGGTCACGCGCTGCACAGTGGCCGTCGTTGCCAGGGGCGTCACGTATGGACTTCGTCTGGCCTTGAGCCTGCTTGCCGGCTTTGCAATCGCTGCGGGCATCGGCTACTGGCGCCAGGCCTACCTCGCGGGGTGATCGAAAGCAGGGGAATGGCTGGCGCCTGACCTGATCGAGCGCGATCCCCTGCACATCAGAGCGATCTTTGAGATGCACGTGCGCGAGACGCAGGCATTCTGACGCGATGCCCGCGAGTTCCTGGAGTTCGTCGAGGCTCATCCGCTGCAAGTGCACATCACAAGGTATGCGCTTACGCGGGCCAATGAAGCGCTAGCCGATCTGCAAGCGGGCCTGATCCAAGGAGCAGCCGTTCTGGAGCCGTGAAGCGCACCCGTGTTCTCGTTTTTCCATTCTTTGGCGCACCCTGCGGACCCGACGGCACCGCACCGTCCAAACGGTAGCGCAAGCACAGGCGAGAGCACCGCACGCCGCACGGTCGAGTAGCTGCTCGCATTCGTGCATGGCCGCGGCCATCGTGCGGGGGCCAGATCCGCGCCGCCCGCCTACCGCGCGGGCGCTTGGCGCTTTTCCCGGTACTGCATCATCTGCATGGTCATGTCCTTCATGGCCATGCAGCGCTTCATCGTGTCTTCGGGCGGAGCCCCTGTCCGCGCCCCCGGCGTGGCACCCATCTGGCACATCATCGACATCCCGCCTTGCATCGCATTCATGTGTTCGGCCATCAGCCCCTGGCGCTCCCGCGGGGTCCTGGCAGCCATCATCTTCCGGTGCATTTCGCGCATCTGCGCCATCTGCTGGTCCGACTTCGTCGCCACAGGCGAGAGCGCTGCGGAGGGATGGTGCAGCAGATGATCCTTGTCCTTCTTGTCGTCCGTCGAGGGCAGCGCGCCGCAGCCGGCCAGGAGCAGCAGCGCAGCCGAGCCGAGGAGGTGTATGGCGTTCGTGGCAGATCCTTGAAGAGTTGACGGGGAACCGCGGGTTCAGCGCACCAGCAGCACGGGCACATTGCACCGAGCCAGCACCTTCATGGCCACGGAGCCCAGCACGACATTCGCCAGCGCGCCCTGGCCTCGCGATCCCATGATCACGAGGTCGAACTTTCCTTGCTCCGCGAACGCCGAGATCTCGTCGGCCGGATGGCCGACGCTGTGGGCGAATGCGGCCTCGATGCCATGCCCGGCCAGCGCGGCGCGCACCGGCTCTAGCACGATGCGCGCTTCGTCCTCGTAGTAGGTGTGCACCAGGTCGGGGCCCGCGAACGCCGCGGCGCGATGCGGCACCGGAAGCACGGCGTTGAAGACCGTGAACGCATGACCGGCGTCGGACCATTCCTTGTGCGCGCCCAGATAGTCGAGCATGCGGGCCGTGTATTCGCTGCCGTCGACGGCGAGGAGGATCTTCATGATGTTCCTTGGTTGACTCGTTGGTGATGGCCGGATGTTCGTCGACGTGTGGAAACGTGGCTTGCGCCAGATCAATGCCGCGACGCATCGCACGCAGATGCCTCTTCGCCGCTTGATTCAACGCAAGGCCGCGACCCGGCATGCGGCCTACATTGGTCGCTCCATCCACACACCTGGGGCAGCCATGAACAAAATCCTCGTTGTCGTCTACTCCTACACCGGCACCTCTCGCAGAGTGGCGGATCTGCTGTGCAGCCAGCAAGGCTGGCCGATGGCCGAGATCGTCGCGACCCGGCCGCGCGCGGGTGTTCTCGGCAACCTGCAATGCTTGCTCGATTCAGTCTTCCGTCGCCACCCGCCAATCCGCTACGAGGGGCCGCACACCCGGGACTTCGACGCCGTGGTGCTGGTGTCGCCGATCTGGGGAGAGCGCCTCGCCGGCCCCATGCGCAGCTTCGTCCGCACGCGCCGCAACCACATGCCCGACGTGGCGGTGGTTTCGGTGATGGGCGGGCACGGCGCGCCCAACGCGGTCGCTGAAATCAGCCACCTGATCGGACGTTCGCCCATCCTCGACGCGGCGTTCACCACACGCGAGGTCGAAAGCGGCAGCTTCGCTACGCGCCTGGAGGCATTCGGCACCGCGGTGCGCAAGGCCGAGGGAGCCCAGTCCACGGTGCGCCCCGCCGACCTGTCGCCACAGGCGGTTTGACCGGATACGCCGTGCAGCCCATGCAACGCTTCATCGCCAAGGCGGCGTGCGCCGCCCTGGCAGCACTTCTCACGGCCTGCGCCGCCGGACCGACGCCACTTGCCACGCCGGCTCTGCAGGCCGAGCCGACCACCCGTTCGTCCTCGGCACCGACGTTCTCTTCACTCGTCGCAAGCCGCAGCGCTTCGGTGGTTGGCATCAGCACGCTGCGCATCGGGCGCGACCAGAGCCCTGAAGACATCGACCTGGAGATCGCACCCGAGCATGACTTCGCCGACCGCCTGGCCTGGCCGCTGCCGGCCAGCGTGCGAGTCAGCCAGATCCGCGACCTCGCCTCCGGCGTGATCGTCAGCAGCGACGGCCTCATCCTCACCAACGCGCACGTGCTTGCAAGCATCGACGAGGCCCATGTCCGCCTCGACGACGGCCGGCGTTTCACGGCCCGTGTGGTCGGCGCCGACAAGCGCACCGACGTGGGCCTGCTCAAGATCGACGCCGCAGGCTTGCCCGTGGCCGTCATTGGAGACTCTTCGCGGCTCGCAGCGGGCGACTGGGTGGCAGCCATCAGCGCGCCGTTCGGCTTTCACGGCAGCGTCACAGCCGGCGTGGTGAGCGCCGTCGACCGATTGATGGGCGGCGCCGGGAGCGTTCCCTACATCCAGACCGATGTCGCCATCAACCCGGGCAGCTCGGGCAGCCCGCTCTTCGACAGCCGCGGCGAGGTCGTCGGCATCAACTCGATGATCTACAGCGGCAGCGGCGGCTACATGGGCCTTTCGTTCGCGGTGCCGATCAACCTGGCGATGCACATCGCCACCCGATTGAGCGCCGACGGAACCGTGCGCCGTGCGCATCTTGGCGCGGAGTTCCAGGAAATGACGCCGGCGCTGGCCCAGTCTTTTGCCCTGCCCTCTCCCTCGGGCGCGCTCGTGGTCCACGTCGACGCGGGCGGCCCGGCGCACCTGGGGGGCCTTGCGCTGGGGGACGTGGTCACGGCATTCGACGGCATTCCTGTCGCGCGCCTGACTGATCTGCTGCAGCAGATCGGCGACCGCGTGCCCGGCGACCGCGGCCGAATGGAGGTCTGGCGGCGCGGCGCGCTGCGCACCGTCTGGGTCACGCCGTCCCTGCCGCAGACCGTCAAAACCACGCTGCTTGCGCCCGATCTCACGCCTGAATGGAACGACGGGCTTGGGCTGGTGCTTGGAGAAGTATCCGCCACGCAAAAGGCGCTGCTTCGCATCGATGGCGGGCTGCTGGTGCGCGAAGCCGTCGGGCTCGCGCGCAGTGAGGGCATCCGCGCTGGCGATTTCATCGTCGCGCTCAACGATGTGCTCCTCGACCGCGTCGATCAGTTCAGACAAGGCCTGTCGCGCATGCCCGCCGGCAGGACGGTCGCGCTGCTGGTGATGCGCGACAAGCGGCTTGCCTATGTCGCGGTTCGGCTGCCGAATCCCCTGCCTTCCGTCAGGACGCTAACTCTCTTCTTCAAACACACACGTCAAAGAGAACACCATGAAACACCTGAGCGACGCTGATCGCCACGCATTGGCCGCGGAACTCGAGACCATGAAAGGCCTGGTGCGGGCCGAACTCCGCAAAAGCGCGCCCGGGGTGCAGGCGGGCTCGCCCGATACTGCGCACGAGGTGCGAAGCCACGCCGACGAGGCCGAGACAGCACGTTTGGACGATGTGCACTTTGCCGAAATCGAAGTCGACCGCCTGCGCCTGAGCGAGATCGAGCACGCGCAGCAGCGCATGGCCGACGGTCGCTATGGCGCCTGCGCCGACTGCGGCGAGGACATTCCGCGTGAGCGCCTGCTGGCGCGGCCCATGGCCATCCGCTGCGCCGCCTGCCAGGTCGCGGCTGAACTGCATCGGCGCCGCCAGGGTGCCGCGGCTTGATAGAGATCAAGCAACGGCTCGTGCGCGCCCTGGATACTGACCACCTGCTCACTGCCAGCGAGACCCTCATGTACCAGAGAATTCTTGTTCCTGTCGATGGAAGCTCGACATCCAGCCAGGGCCTGGCCGAGGCTATCCGCCTTGGCAAACTCACGCAGGGACGCTTGCGACTGATGCACGTCGTCGACGAGCTTTCTTTTGCACTGGCGATGGACGCCTACTCGGGCCGCGCCGGCGATTGGCTCGCCCAATTGCGCGCCGCTGGCAGCAAGCTGCTGGAGGAAGCCAGGGAGAAGGCGGCGGCCGCAGGGGTGGACGCCGAATGCCTGCTGTGCGACACCTTCCGGGGCGCGGTTGCCGAGCGCGTCGTCAGCGAGGCGGCCGCCTGGCCGGCCGATCTGATCGTGCTGGGGACCCATGGCCGCCGCGGGCTCGGGCGCATGGTGATGGGCAGCAGCGCGGAACTCGTCCTGCGGCACGCCACCGTTCCAGTGTTGCTGGTTCGTGCTCCCGAAGTGGAAGCCAAGGGCGAGGCCGCCCGCTTCACGCTGCCGAGCGGTCTCGTCGCGACCCAGTAGTCCTGCCGTTCGGATTGGGGCCCCGATTGTCCCTGGAGACTCCATTGAGCATTCGTCATCTCGACCACCTGCTGTCGCCTGCATCTGTCGCCGTAATCGGCGCGTCGACCCGCCCTGGCAGCGTCGGCGCCACGGTCTGGCGCAACCTGCGCGCCGGCGCCTTTAAAGGGCCCCTCTACGGCGTGAACCCGAAGCATGCGAAGCTGGACGGCGTTCCGGTCTACGCCAGGGCGTCGCAGCTGCCCGCGGTGCCGGAACTCGCCGTAATCTGCACGCCGCCGCACACGGTCGTCGGCCTGATCGCGGAACTCGGCGCGCTCGGTACCCGTGCCGTCGTGGTCGTGACCGGCGGACTCAGTGCCGAACAGAAGCAGGCGGCGCTCGACGCTGCGCGCCCGCACACGGTCCGGCTGTTGGGGCCCAATTGCATCGGCTTGCTCAACCCACACATCGGTCTGAATGCCAGCTTTGCCCATTGCGACGCATTGGTCGGAGACATCGCGTTCGTGTCGCAATCCGGCGCACTCGTGACGGCGGTGCTCGACTGGACGCGAAGTCGCGGCGTTGGCCTCTCTCGGCTGGTGTCGCTTGGCGACCATTGCGACGTGGATTTCGGCGACCTGCTCGACCACCTGGCCAACGACGCGCAGACACGGTCGATCCTGCTGTATGTCGAAGCGATCGAATCGCCGCGAAAGTTCATGTCCGCCGCGCGCGCGGCCGCGCGCAACAAGCCGGTGATCATCGTCAAGGCCGGCCGCGCCGGCAACGGCGTGAAAGCCGCCGCATCGCACACTGGCGCGCTGGCCGGTTCCGACGCGGTGTACGACGCCGCGATCCGGCGCGCCGGGATGCTGCGCGTGGACACCTTGCAGGAGCTGTTCCTCGCCGCCGAAACGCTGGCACGCTTCCGCACCAACCGCAGCACCGCACTCACGGTGATGACGAACGGCGGCGGCGCAGGTGTCATGGCGGCCGACGCGGCCGCACACTCCGGCGTTACGCTGGCGGAGCCCGGCACGGCGCTGATGGCTCGTCTCGATGCCGTGCTGCCGCCCACCTGGTCGCGCGCCAACCCGATCGACATCATCGGCGATGCGCCGGTGCAGCGCTACGTCGACACGCTTTCTGCGCTGCTGGCGGATCCCGCCACGGGCGCAGTGCTCTTCATACATGCGCCTACGGCCATAGTGCGCAGCGAAGACATCGCGCGCGCGTGCCTGCCACTGGTGCGCGGCCATACGTCCCGCATGATGAGCGCTTGGCTCGGCAATGCGGCGGTTGCGCAGGCACGCAAGCTTTTTGAGGACGCCGGCGTGGCCCACTACGCCACCGCTGAAGAAGCAGTGCATGCCTTCGCGATGCTGCAGACCTACAGGCGCAACCAAGAGATCCTGACCGAGACGCCAGAAGCCAGCCACAACCCTGCGCCCAATGCGGCTGCGGCCCGCGGCCTGCTCGAGAACGCGATGGCCGAAGGCCGCGAGTGGCTGGGCGAACAGGAGGCCAAGGCCCTGTTGAAGGCCTATGGCATCGACACCGTTCCCACGGTTGCGGTTGCCGCTTCGGCCGACGCCGCCGTGGCGGCTGCGCGAGAGGCGGGGTACCCGGTCGCCTTGAAGATCCTGTCGCGCGACATCACGCACAAGTCGGACGTGGGCGGCGTGCGGCTCGCCCTCAACGACGACGCGGCGTTGCGGGATGCCGTGGAGACCATGCAGGAAGCGGTCGCCGCCACGCGGCCCGGCGCTCGCATTGACGGATTTACAGTGCAGGCGATGGTGCGGCGGCCCCATGCGCAGGAGGTCATCGTCGGCGCCAGTATCGACAGCGTCTTCGGCCCGGTGATTTTGTGCGGCCAGGGCGGCACCGCGGTCGAGGTGGTCGCCGACAGCGCTATCGCGCTGCCGCCGCTCAACCGGGCGCTGGCGGGTGAATTGGTGGCGCGCACCCGCGTTTCGCGTCTGCTAGCGGGCTATCGCGATCATCCGCCCGCCCGAATCGACGCGCTCTGCGACGTGCTGATGGCCGTATCGCAGATGCTAGCCGATCTTCCCCAGCTTGCCGAACTTGACATCAATCCGCTGTGGGTCGACGAGCACGGCGCCCTTGCTCTCGATGCGCGCGCGCGGATTTCGATGAAACCAGTGGCGGGCGCCGAAAGGTTCTCGATCCTTCCCTATCCCAAGCAATGGGTCAGCACCCAGGAATGGAACGGCCGTTCGATCGTGGTGCGACCCATTCGCCCCGAAGACGAAGCACAGCATCGGCGCTTCCTCGAATCGCTCGATCCTGACGACATCCGCATGCGCGTCTTCTACAGCCGCAGCGAGTTGCCCCACAGCGAACTCGCCCGGCTGACCCAGATCGACTACGACCGCGAAATGGCCTTCATTGCCGAAGCCCGTGACGAGAGCGGCGGAACGCAAACGCTCGGCGTGGCACGCACCGTAAGCGATCCCGACAACGTGGAAGCCGAGTTCGCCATCGTGGTGCGCTCGGACCTCAAGGGCCAGGGGCTGGGCACCTTGCTGTTCGACCGGCTCATCGCGCACGCGAAGCATCGCGGCATCGAACGGCTTGTCGGCCTGGTGCTGCGCGAGAACACCCGCATGCTGGAGCTGTCGCGTGCCATGGGCTTCGAGGCCGATACCGCCGAGCCCGTGGACTCTGGGCTGCGTCGCGTGGTCCGGCATCTCGCCGATGCGAAGACCGTCCCCCGCGCCTCAGGTCGTGAGGAAGACGCGCCGCGCGGTTCCTTGCCACCGGCTTGACGTAGCGCAAGGCTGCACCCAGGGGCCGGCCGAACAATCGAAGCGTTCGCCGGCTCGGCCGGAGGCGAACGCCCCTTCAGCCCGGCCCCAAGGAAAACACGCCATGTACCACCGCATCCTTGTCCCCCTCGACGGCAGTCCCACTGCAGAGCGCGGCCTGCGCGAGGCCATTCGCCTGGCGGCACAACTCAAAGGAAAGTTGCGTCTATTGCACGTCATCGACGATTTTCCGGTGCTGATGGAAATGTCGACCATCTCCAATTTCGAAGCCGGTCTGCAGAAGATGCGCGAGTACGGTGTGTCCGTGCTGGATGCCGCCAAAGCCACCGCGTTGCGCTCGGAAGTGGAGGCCGATACCATGCTGCGAGAGGTCACGCATGGCCGGATTGCCGACGTCGTGATCGAAGAGGCGAAGACGGCGGGCTGCGACCTGGTCGTGATGGGGACCCACGGCCGGCGCGGCTTCAGCCGCCTTGCGCTCGGAAGCGATGCGGACCTCGTGGTGCGCGGCAGCCCGGTGCCCGTGCTGCTCGTGCGCCAGGAATCCGACGGCGGAACCGCTCCGAGCCACGCACGCGCCGCTCAGGAGCTGGAAGGTCGATGAAATCCGATGCACAACTCAGGGCCGCGGTGCAAGCCGAACTGGCGTGGGACCCGGCCGTGACCGCTGAAGACGTTGGCGTCATCGCCAACCATGGCGTGGTCACGCTGACGGGTCATCTCCGCAGCTATGCAGAAAAGCTCGCAGTGGAACGCGCGGCATTGCGCGTCAGCGGCGTGAAGGCGCTGGCCATTGAAACCTCGGTCAAGCTGGCCGCCGGATTCGAACGCACCGATGCCGACCTTGCGCGGGCCGTCGGACATGCGCTCGAATGGAACGTGCAGGTGCCCCGAGGCGCGATCCAGCCCTTGCTGGAAGGCGGCTGGGTCACGCTGACCGGCGAGGTCGACTGGCACTACCAGCGCCGCGCCGCCGAAGCCACGGTTCGCAACCTGCTGGGCGTCACCGGCATCACGAACCTCGTAAGGATCAAGCCGCTGCTGCGTTCCGCCGACGCGGAGCGGCAGGTGCAGGATGCGCTCATCCGCGCCTTTCATGACGAGCCACGGCAGGTCGCCGTCGACGTGAACGGCTCGCAGCTCGTGCTGCGGGGAAAGGTGCGCTCGTGGGCGGAACTGGAGGCCGTGCGCAATGCCGCATGGTCGACGCCGGGCATTGTCTCGGTAGTGAATGAATTGGCTGTTGAAGCCTGAGGAATCGCACATGCAAATGATGAAAGCTGCCGTCGTTCGGGAATTCGGCCGCCCGCTGCAGATCGAGGAGGTCGCCGTCCCCGACGTCCTGCCCGGCCAGGTGCTCGTGAAGGTGGTCGCGTCGGGCGTCTGCCATACCGACCTGCATGCCGCCGACGGCGATTGGCCGGTCAAGCCCGCCCTGCCCTTCATTCCGGGCCACGAAGGCGTCGGCTTTGTCGCCGCCGTTGGCGCTGGCGTCAAATACGTGAAGGAAGGGGACCGCGTGGGCGTGCCGTGGCTTCACACGGCCTGCGGGCATTGCGAACATTGCATCACCGGCTGGGAAACCCTGTGCGACCACCAGCAGATGACCGGCTATACGGTGAACGGCGGCTACGCCGAATACGTGCTGGCCGATCCCGGCTACGTCGGCCATCTGCCCAACAACGTGAGATTCACCGAGATCGCCCCTGTGCTGTGTGCGGGCGTCACGGTCTACAAGGGCTTGAAGGTTCTCGACTGCAAGCCGGGCGACTGGGTGGTGGTATCGGGCGTGGGTGGCCTCGGGCATCTTGCCGTCCAATACGCAAAAGCCATGGGCTTTCACGTGGTGGGCGTCGATATCCACGACGGACAGCTGGAACTGGCGAAGCAACTCGGCGCTGATATGGTCATCAATGCCGCCACCCAGGATCCCGTCAAAGAACTCCAGCGCACGTTGCGCGGTGCGCACGGTGTGCTGGTCACCGCGGTGTCGCGCAGCGCATTCGGCCAGGCGCTGGGCATGCTGCACAAGCGCGGCACCATGTCGCTGGTCGGGTTGCCGCCAGGCGACTTCGCGTTGCCGATTTTCGACATGGTGCTCAACGCCAAGACGGTGCGAGGCTCGATCGTCGGCACGCGCAAGGACCTGCAGGAGGCGCTGGAGTTCGCCGGCGAAGGCAAGGTACGGACCGTCTGCACCGAAGATCGCCTGGACAACATCAACATGGTGCTCGACCGCATGCGGCAGGGCCGGATCGAGGGCCGCGTCGTCATGCGGATCGCAGATGGCGGGTGAGAATTCTCTCTTTGCCGGATGTCCGGACATAAGCCCGGATATCCAGCTCAGGCACGACGTCCTCGCCCAACTTAACTGGGACCCCGCGGTTTTCGGATGCGACGTCGACGTGCGCGTCAAGGACGGCGTGGTCTTCCTGGAAGGCAGACTCGCCAGCGAGCGCCAGAAAGCGGCGGTTGAACGCGCGGTGCTCCGCGCCGAGGGCGTCACCGCGGTCGTGAACGAGCTGACCACGACAGAGTGTGAATGAGACGGCTTGCATTCATAGCGTACTTCTGAAGCACTTCGAGCCGTCCGATTGTTTCTGCATCTCTTGTTTTGGTATTGATGAGCACGGACCCTCGCATGATGAACGGTCTGGTACTCCTTCAACAACTGATCTGAAGAAAGCGGCCCATGCCTCTGACCTCTGCACCTGCGGCTGAGCGGGACTTCGCGTTGCTCGACGCGTGGTGGCGTGCGGCCAACTACCTGTCCGTCGGCCAGATCTACCTGATGGACAACCCCTTGCTTCGCGAGAAGCTCGAGCTCGCCCACATCAAGCCGCGCCTCCTCGGCCACTGGGGCACCACGCCGGGCCTCAACTTCGTCTACGCGCACATGAACCGGGCCATCAAGGCGCGCGAGCTCGATGCCATCTTCGTTGCCGGCCCGGGGCACGGCGGCCCGGGCGTGGTCGCCAACTCCTACCTCGAAGGCACCTACAGCGAGGTGTACCCCTCTATCGGGCAGGACGCCGAGGGCCTGAAGCGGCTCTTTACGCAGTTCTCGTTTCCCGGCGGTATCCCGAGCCACGTGGCGCCCGAAACGCCGGGCTCGATCCATGAAGGCGGAGAGCTGGGCTATTCGCTGCTGCATGCCTATGGCGCGGTGTTCGACAACCCCAGCTTGCTTGCCTGCTGCGTCGTCGGCGACGGCGAGGCAGAAACCGGCGCGCTGGCAGCGAGCTGGCATTCCAACAAGTTCCTGAACCCGGCCACCGACGGCGCGGTGCTGCCCATCCTGCACCTCAACGGCTACAAGATTGCCGGCCCCACCGTGCTCGCGCGCATTGGCGACGAAGAACTGGGGCAACTGATGAGAGGCTACGGGCACGAGCCGTATTTCGTCACTGGGAATGACCCCGCGCAGATGCACCGGCTGATGGCGGGAACGCTCGACAAGGCGCTCGACGATATCCACGCCATCCAGGCCCGCGCGCGGAAAAACGGATTCAGCGAACGGCCGCTCTGGCCGATGATCGTGCTGCGCTCGCCCAAAGGCTGGACCGGGCCGCGCCAGGTCGACGGCGTGCCGGTCGAGGGCACGTTCCGTTCGCACCAGGTACCGCTCACAGGCTTCTCCAGCAAGCCCGGCCATGTGGGCCTGCTCGAGCACTGGCTGCGCAGCTACCGGCCCGAGGAGCTGTTCGACGCCGACGGCGCGTTGCTTGCCGACATTGCGGCCCTTTCGCCCAAGGGCGTGAAGCGCATGAGCGCCAGCCCGCACGCGAACGGCGGCCTGCTGCTCAAAGACCTGTCGATGCCGCCTTTCCGCGAGCATGCCGTCGCAGTCGACACTCCTGGGGCGGCGGAAGTGGCGGCTACGCGCGTGGCGGGCGGCTTCCTGCGCGAAGTCATGAGCCTGAACGCAGCGTCACGCAACTTCCGCGTGATGGGCCCGGACGAAACCACGTCGAACAGGCTCGGCGACCTGTTCGACGTGACGGCGCGGACCTCGACCGCCGAGATCCTGCCCGGCGACGACCATGTGTCGCCCGACGGCCGCGTGATGGAAGTGCTCAGTGAGCACCTCTGCCAAGGCTGGCTCGAGGGCTACCTGCTCACCGGGCGCCACGGCTTCTTCTCGTGCTACGAGGCGTTCATCCACATTGTCGATTCGATGTTCAACCAGCATGCCAAGTGGCTCAAGGTGACACGCGGCATCGGCTGGCGGCGGCCGATCGCCTCGCTGAATTACCTGCTCACCAGCCATGTCTGGCGGCAGGACCACAACGGCTTCAGCCATCAGGATCCGGGCTTTCTCGACCATGTGGTGAACAAGAAGGCCGAGGTGGTGCGCGTGTACCTGCCGCCCGATGCCAACACCCTCCTCTGCGTTGTCGACCATTGCCTGCGAAGCCGCAACTACGTGAACGTGATCGTGGCCGGCAAGCAACCCGGTCCGCAGTGGCTGGACATCGACGCGGCGGTGCGCCACTGCACCACTGGCCTCGGCATCTGGACCTGGGCCAGCAACGACGAAGGCGTCACACCCGACGTGGTCATGGCCTGCGCGGGCGACGTGCCCACGCTCGAAACCCTGGCCGCGGTCGATCTGCTGCGCAGGATGCTGCCGGACCTGAAGGTGCGTGTGGTGAATGTGGTCGACCTGATGGCGCTGCAGTCACCCGACGCGCACCCGCACGGGCTGCCCGACGCGGATTTCGACTCGGTCTTCACCACCGGCTGCCCGGTGGTCTTCGCATTCCACGGCTATCCGTCGCTGATCCACCGTCTGACCTACAAGCGCACGAACCACGGCAACTTTCATGTGCACGGCTACCTGGAAGAAGGCACCACCACCACGCCCTTCGACATGACCGTGCTCAACCGACTGGACCGCTTTCACTTGGCCGCCGACGCCATCGACCGTGTTGAGCGGTTCCGCGACAGAGCGGGCCATGTGCAGCAGCACCTGCGCGACAAGCTCCTGGAGCACCGCGCCTACGTCACGCGCCACGGCAAGGACATGCCCGAGATCGAGAACTGGCGCTGGAAGCCCGAGGCTTCGTGAAACAACCGAAAGGCGCATCACTCTCGTGATGCGTCCGGGTTCAGGCATGACCGGTGACAGCCGCGAGAGGTCCGCCGCGGCTGCAGCCGCCGTGCCTCACAGTTCCCGCGATTCGCGGTAATCGGGCCCGGTGCAAGGCCATCCGTAGCGCTCCTCGATGGCCAGCCGGAGCGCATCGGCCGCCACCGGTTCGCCGTGCGTCACGAACACCCGGCGCGGCGATTTCTGCGACGCCAGCCAGGCCAGCAGCTGCTCGCGGTCGGCATGGGCGGACAGGGTTTCGAGGTTTGCGACTTCGGCGCGCACCGGCACGTAGGTGCCATGGATCTTCACCGAATCCGCGCCGCCCAGCAGCGTAGCGCCGCGTGTGCCCGCGGCCTGGAAGCCCGCGAACAGAATCGTGTTCCGCGCATCGGGCGCATAGGCCTTCAGGTGATGCAGCACGCGGCCGCCGGTCGCCATGCCGCTGGCCGATACGATGATCGACGGGTAGCTCAGCCTGTTCAGGCGCTTGGATTCATCGATGGTGTTGACGATGATCGTGCGGCCGCTCATGGCCGCGCATTGCTCGGCGCTCATGCGGTGCTCGTCGAGGTGCGTCTTGTAGAGGCGCGTGGCGTCGGCGGCCATCGGGCTGTTGAGGTACACCGGCATGTCCGGAATGCGCCCCTCGCGCTTGAGCAACTGGATGCAATGCAGCAGCGTTTGCGCCCGTCCCACGGCAAAGGCCGGCACCACCAGCACCCCGCCGCGTGCGGCCGTGCGGTTGACCACGCCCGCCAAATCGGCGAGCGTGTCCGCCTCCACGTGCAGGCGATCGCCATAGGTGGACTCCACCACCACGTAGTCCGCAGGAGCAGGCTCTTGCGGCGCCCTCATCACCAGGTCGTCGCTGCGGCCCAGGTCGCCGGAGAAGAGGATGCTGCCTTCGTTCCACGCAATGCGCAGGCTGGCTGCCCCGAGGATGTGACCGGCCCGAAGCAGCTGCCACGACCAGCCGGGCCAGGGCGAGCATTCGCTGTCGAACGAAACGCATTCGAACCGCTTCAGCGCGGCGCGTGCGTCCTGCTCGGTGTAGAGCGGCAGCGCGGGCTTGTGCTTAGAAAATCCGTGGCTGTTGGCGAAGTCGGTTTCTTCTTCCTGCAGGCGGCCTGAATCAGGAAGCAGCAGTTCGCACAGCTCGCGCGTGGCCGCCGTGCAGTACACCTTGCCGTTGAAACCGAGCTTCACCAGTCGCGGCACGAAGCCGCTGTGGTCCATGTGGGCATGGGTGAGCAGCACGGCGTCGATGGCCGAGGCATCGAACGGCAGCGCGTCCCAGTTGCGCAGACGCAGCTGCTTCAGCCCCTGGAACAGCCCGCAGTCGACCAGCAGGCGCTTGCCGTCGTGGGTCAACAGGTATTTGGAACCGGTCACGGTGCCGGTGCCTCCCAGGAAATCGATGCGCATTGGGCCTTCCTTCATGTCGGTTTGTCGGTGTGTGGACGGCTCGCCTTCAATGCGACAGCAGAACCGGCAGAGTCATGGATTCGAGAATGGTGCGCGTCGCGCCGCCCAGGATCCATTCGCGCGCGCGGCTGTGGCCGTAGCACCCCATCACGAGAAGGTCCGCGTTCAAGTCGGCGGCCATTGACAGCAGCTTGTTGCCGACGTTGCCTTCGCTGCCTTCCGCATGCAGCGAGACCTCGGCAATGCCGTGCGCGGCGAGATAGCGTTGCAGCTTGCCAAGGGCGGCTTCGGCGTCCTCGCCATAGCTGGCCGCGTGCACATCGGAAGCGGTGCGCAACCACGGCAGTGCGGCCGAGACCGCGCGCGCTGCTTCGGGCGTTTCCTTCCACGCGACCAGCACGGTGCGGCCCACATGCGCCAGCGGTCCCGCATAAGGCAACACCAGCGCGGGCTGCCCGCTTTCCACCAGCAGGCTTGGCAGGAAGTCGCCAGGCAGCTCGAAGGCCATGGGGTCTTCCGGATTGCGCTGCCCCAGAATCATCAGATCGGCGTACAGCGCATGGCGCGCAAATCCCCAGGGCGCGTCGCTTTCCGGTTCGGTCCATTGCATGCGAGGCGAGCCCGCGGAATGGGTCGTGAAGCTGGCATACATCTGCTCGCGCGCGGCCTTGTCGCTCTCTCGCAGGATCGCGATGGCTTCGCCGACGCCGTCGAGCGCGAAGGGATAGCGCATGAGTGCCGACATGGTGCACGGCATACCGCTCACCTGCGCATCGAACGCGTCGGAGAGGCGGCGAGCCAGTTCAATGCGCGGGGCGGTGCGAGCCGAGCCGTCGAGATGCAACAGGATCGATTTCGGGGTCTGCATGAAAGCTCCTTCGGAAGAGGATGATTCCGATGCGCAGACCTTATGCCGCGAGGTCGAGTCGGGCCTTGCGCAACATCAATCCGGCCGACTTTTACCTCCCGCGCGTGCTGGTGACCCCGGCTACCGCTGCCACACTTTTAGATCACCACCATGTCAGGTTCGGAGGAACAGTTGCATATGGCACGTAGCGCTTCGTGCATGCCATCGCTGGCAGCGCACGTTGGTCGGATTGCGCCGATCTCGCGCTGGCGCAGGTGGGACGAGGCGGTGACGACGCCTTGGTCATGCAGGCACTGGCCGCTCCGCCGGATGAACGCGGTTGCGGCCTGCCGCCTTGGCCGCGTACAACGCCTTGTCTGCGGCGCGGATCAGCGCCGTGGGCTCCACATCCTCGCCGACGGGACGGAACGCTTCCACGCCGGCGCTCAGCGTGACAAATCCCTCTGTGGTGCGGGCATGCTCGATGTTCAGCGCCCTCACAGCACTGCGGATACGCTGCGCCAACAGAACCGCACCATCCAGGTCCGTGTCCGGCAACAGCACCGCCAACTCGTCCCCGCCGTAGCGGACTGCAAGGTCCCCCGCGCGCTGGCAGGCGACCTGCGCAACGGCACGGCCGACAGCCCTGAGACACTCGTCGCCCGCCGCATGGCCATAGAAGTCGTTGTATTGCTTGAAGCAGTCCACGTCCATCATGATCAGTGCCAGGGTGCGCCCGCTGCGCGCCGCGCGGCTGAATTCGCTCGCCAGCGCCAGGTCGAATTGCCTGCGGTTCCCGAGCCCGGTAAGGCCGTCCTGCATCGCGAGGCCGCTGAGAGCCTTGTTCAGCGTTTCCAGCGCATCGCGCGCCTGCCGCAGCTCGGCCTCGGTCTGGCCCTGAAGCTGGAACTGCCTCACGAGCCGCCAGCCGATCAAGCCCGCGATCATGGTCAGCAGCGCGACCCCCGCCGAATGCCAGATCGTCTTGCGCCACCAGTCGGCCAGGATTTCGTCCTTTGAAAGGGCCGCAGCCACAAAGAGCGGATAGTTGTCGAGGCGCCGGAAGCTGTTCAGTCGCGTCACGCCGTCCTGCGCCGACTGGATATAGGCCGTTCCAACTGACTCCTGTGCGGTGTAGGCCCGAAAAAGCCCGGTTTCGCGCATGTCACGCCCCACGACCCCAGGGCTGTAGGGCCGGCGCATCATCATGGTTCCGTCTTCGAGAACCAGCGCCACCGCGCCTGCCTTGCCGATGTTGAGGCTGTCGTAGAACCTCAGGAAAAAGTCGACGTCGATGGCCGCGAGCGCCACGCCGGCGAAGCTGCCATCCACGTGATTGATGCGCCGCGACACGGTCACCACCAACTTGCCGGACGTACGGCTCTTCACGGGAACGCCGATGTGCGGCCCACGCGTCCCATACAAGCGGTGGAAAACGAAATACGCCCGATCCGCATTGTTCAGGTTTTCCGGAGGCGTCGGCCGGGAGTTCGCAATCTGGTTGCCGTCCTTGTCGTAGATGTGCAGGCCGTCCAGCTGTGGGAGCTCGGCGACCTGCGCGGCAAGCACCCTGCGAAGGCGGGTCAACTCTAGCGGCCCAATCCCGTCGTGCTCGACGCGCTCGACGATGCCGATCAGCACCGTATCGGCCTTTTTGATAGCGTCATCGGCCTGCTGCGCCATGGCGCGTGCGAGGTTGGCGGCCGCGACCTCCATTTGCCTGAGTTCATCGGCCCGTGACTGCCAACTGTTCCAGCCATCGATCGCCAAGAGCGCCGCACACACGGTCACGACAAAGGCCGCCGTGCGAAAAGAGATGGAAGCTCTCAGGAACATCGAGTGCCAACAGCAATGACTAGTAACACTATTGTACTAATTTCGCATATCTTTGTAAATAATTATGGCCGCGATGCCGTCGATCGGCGGGATGCCGCAGAGATGGATGCCGTGCACTTTTGCCAGCCGCGCCGCCAACCGCCGTGCCGGCATTTCGAGCTGTCAGGCGGAGCCGCGATGGACTTTGGTGGACGAGAGCGTTAGGCCTTGGCTCGAACGGTTCCACGCGCGCGCCGGCTTCGCCGGGCAGGCGGATTCAGCGCGCGATGCAAGGCGCGCAAGGCATCGTCCACCGCATGCTGCCGCGCCGGCGAGGAAGCGGTGGCATGGCCGGCCGGGGCGATCGGGCCCGGGAGCGGATGCTTTCCATCCGGACGGGCCGGGGCCGCCCGCACGCGGGCGCGGCCAAACGTACTTGCCGCCAGTTCCGCCAACGATGCCCAATCTTCGGCGCTCGAGACGGCCTCGGCATCGGCGCGGGTTCGTTCGCTGCGGTCGTCCAGCAGGTGCGCGCCGAGGGCCAGACTCTGAGCGCTACAGGTCTCGAGCCACGCGAGCATGCGCAGTCCAACCCTCCATTGCGCCCTGCAAAGCGCCAATGGGAAAGTGAAGTCGGGCGGCATGATTGGGATTCCTTCCAAGGTTATTGCAATGTCATGCTGACACCGCGCGGTCCGCGCGGGCTTGCGCAGGATCAAGCATGGGTCTGCCCCACGCGAGCATCAGCGTCGAGCGCCGGCGCGCGGATCCGGGCCCCGCCAAACAACGCTCGAACCGGGGCTTCTGGGGCGCGCTGGCTCTGGTGGAAGTTGCCGGACAACTTGCCCGCCCTTTCCAACTGCTGCGAGCGTGCCCAGGGTGTGCTGGCGCGGCGCGAGGGCCCACAGCACGCCGGAATTACCCGCTCTTCCTTCTAGACCTCGGGCCCGAGGCCGATGGGTGCGGGCACGATATTGACGATGCGGGTGAAAAGCGCCTCGTATTCCCGTTCCGGGCGATGGCCAGTGAGCGGATCGCGGTTCTTGGCGAACGCCTGGTCGAGATCCTGCCAGTCTTCGGCGGTCAGCACCCGCTCGGCGAGCGGAAGGATTTCGCGCTCTTCCATCGCCATATGGTCCAGGTAAAAATCGACGTACTGGGACATTGCCGCCTCGAAGGCCGCTCGCCGCGAGTCGCCCAACATCTCGAAAGCCAGCAGCGCATGCTCGACACTGCGAATCTTTCGCTCGCCCCACGCATGGTCGTTGTCCAACCGGTTCATCAGCTCGCGGGATATTGGCGTTCTCGCACGCAGCTTCGGAAACAACAACTCGCTTTCCTTGCGGTGATGTCGCTTCTCGGGAAACTCGTCGACGTAGAACAGCATGGCGCGCAATGCCAAGAAGTCGGGTGAGGTCCCTTTGCGTCGGTGCTGTTCGAGCAGCAGTGTGATGGAACGAAGCATCGCGGCAAGTGCTGCGTGCTCCTGACGAATGATGCGAATGGCGGTGTGTGTCATGGAAGGCTCCTGTACATGCCCGAGGGTCTCAGATCGGACATATACGGAGTTGCTCCAGATCAACCGACATGCTGAATGCGGTTCGGCTGCTTTGACAAGGCGCAAGCCTGGACTCTCACAACGCTTGCCACGTGTGGTAAATCGGCCAACACGGTGGCTTCTGCGATGCAAGCCAGCGAGCAACTGCTCTCGCTCTGCGCTGGCAGAAGGGGCCTTGAGGTTTGCAGCTTCGGTCCTGGCGGCCCCGTAGGTGCCATGGACCTTCACCGATTCCGTGCCGCTTAACAGCATTGCCTCGCGCGTTCCGGCGTTTCGGCGGCCTGGAAGCCAGCGAACAGAATCGTGGTTCTTGCATCGGGTGCATAGCCTTTCAGATCGAGGACTAGTCCGGCGTGCGCGAGCCGCCATGACCAGTTCGAACGAGTCCCGAGTGGCTGAAGTGCAGTAAACGTTGCTCTTGAATCCGAGCTTCACCAGCCGCCGCACGAAGCCGCTGTGGTCTTGGAGCCTGTCACGAGGTGCCGGCGCCACCCAGGAAATCGATGCGCATGAGGCTTTCTTTACGTGTCGGTAGAACCTGATAGGAAGAAGGCCGCCGTCAATGAGAAAGCAAAGTTCGCCGTCATTGGTCGGCGAATGCAGCGAGACACGAGCGATGCCCTTTGCGCCGAGGTAGTGCTGGAGGTCCTTGAGGCTCGCATCCGTGCCCTCCCGAAGCTCGCCACGTGCACTCGCGCGGCGATGCGCAACCAAGGAAGCTCCGCCGAAACGTGGCGCGCGGCCTCGCAGCATTCTTCCACCCGACCAGCACGGTTCTGCCGGCTGGGGCCCATTGGACCGCATACGGCAGCACCACCGCAGGACGCCCACTTTCGACCAGTACGTCCGGCAGAAAATCCCCGGACAGTTCGGAAACCATGGGGTAGCGGCACCGCCGCCAGGCCAGGATTGCATGGAATGCTGGGGCTGGTTCTATCTCGCTATTCCGAGACTTCGTCGGTATTCCATTGGCCCATAGGGCCACGAGCACCACGCCTCCCAAGGCAAACTTGGCATCCTCGGACAAACGTCGACCTGTGTATTGGTACGCTTGTTGAAGCAATCACCTGATCTGCGAAGTGCCGCGTGCGCCTCCCCCGAGCCAACGACAAGTGTGCACCGGTACCCGGAGCAGCGCTGGCGATTGGCGTCAGAGGTTAATTATTTTGATGTGTACGTGATACCCTTACAGACACCCTCGGCGATGCCACCGAAGCCCGTGCCCACATCCCCTGCCGCCGCATGACTTTCGCCTTCCACATCGCGGTCCTCGACGATGAGGTCGACATCACGTTGCTGCTGGCCAACTACCTCCAGGGCCACGGCTTCCGTGTAACCCAGCTGCATGACGGCCGGTCACTCAGCGCACTGATGAGCACGGACCCTGCCGACCTGGTGCTGCTCGACCTCGGCCTGCCCGGCGAAGACGGTTTCGCGATCGCGCGGCGCATGCGCGAGACCTGGCGCTGCGGGCTCGTGATCGTCACCGGCCGCGGCGACGCAGTCGACAAGATCGTCGGCCTCGAGGTCGGCGCGGACGACTACGTGACGAAGCCCTTCGACCTGCGCGAGCTGGTGGCACGCATCAAGGCCGTGTTGCGGCGGCTGGCGCCCGAGGGCGCGCCGCTCGCTCGGGCAGCGGCCCCGCCGCCAGCGGCCGCGCTTCCTGCACCCGCGGCGCCGGGCGACCAGCTTTCGTTTGCCGGGTGGCGGCTCGACACTGCGGCACGCAGCCTGTCGGACCCGCAGGGCGCCAACGTGGCGCTCACGGGCGGCGAATTCGACCTGCTCTGCGCGTTCGTGCGCCATCCGGGGCGCGTGCTCTCGCGCGACTTCCTGCTCGAGCACACGCGCGGGCGCGAAGCGGCCCCGTTCGACCGCACGATCGACGTGCAGGTCGGCCGGCTGCGCCGCAAGATCGAGACCGATGCCGACGATCCGCAGATCATCAAGTCGGTGCGCGGCGCGGGCTACATCTTCGTTCCGGCGGTCATTCCGGGCTGAGGCCATGCACGCCTCTGCACCTGCACCCGCCGGGGCACTGCCCGGCCTGCCTTCCGGCATCGAGGAGACCAGCGTCTTCCGGTCGCTCTTCATTGCCTACCCCGATGCGCTGCTGCTGGTCGACCAGGCGGGCGCCATCGTGCTGGCCAATCCTTCGGCCGCCAGCCTGCTCGGCTACACGGTCGACGAGCTCGTTGCGCTGAGCGTCGATGCGCTGGTGCCCGACAGCATCCGCCCGCGCCATGCTTCCTATCGCGAGGCCTACGGCCGGGCCCCCCGTCCGCGGCCGATGGGCACGCAGATGGAACTGGTCGCCAAGCGCAAGGACGGCAGCGAGGTGATGGTCGAGATCGCGCTGAGCCCGCTGCAGAACCAGGGGCTGCCGTTCGTGGTGGCCGCCATCCGCGACATCGGCGCCTACCCACGCGTGAAGCAGGCGCTGCAGCGCGCGCGCTACAGCGACCACGTGGCGCAACTCGGCCGGCTGGCGGTGGACACGCGCGACCTGCAGGTAGTGCTCGACCACGTGCCCGCGCTCGCCGCCGAGGCACTCGAGGTCGACGTGGCGATGGTGCTGCTGCTCGAAAGCAGCCGGCTCGAGTTTCGCGTGGCCAGCGGCGTCGGGCTGGTACCCGGCGAGGAAGTCGGCGCACGGCTGCAGAGCCACGCTAGCACCCCGCCCGGCTTCGTGTTCGCCGAGGGCGCGCCGGTGGTGGTGTCCGACTACCGCACGGAACGCCGCTTCGCCGTGCCACAGGCATACCTCGACGCCGGGATGGTGAGCGGCCTGGCCGTGCCCTTCTACGACCGCGGGCGTTTCACCGGGGTGCTGGCGGTCCGGTCGCGCGAGGCCAGGCGCTTCGGCGACGAAGAACTGCGCTTCCTCGAATCGCTCTCGAACCTGCTCGCGACCAGCCTGCAACGGGTGCAGACCGAGGAGGCCCTCAATCACGCCCAGCGGCTCGAGAGCGTCGGCCAGCTCACCGGCGGCATCGCACACGACTTCAACAACCTGCTCACCATCATCCAGGGCAACCTGCAGGTGCTCGAAGAACTGCCCGGGCTGGCGCAGGACAGCCATGCACAGCAACTCGTCGGGGCCGCGGCGCGGGCGTCGCGGCGCGGCGCCGAGCTCACCGGCAAGCTACTGGCCTTTTCGCGCCGGCAAATGCTGCAGCCCAATGCGGTCGACACCCATGCGCTGCTGCAGTCGCTGACGGACATGCTGCGCCGCACGCTCGACCAGCGCATCGCGATCACCATCGACAGCGCGCCCGGTTGCCCGCCCGTGCTGGCCGACCCCGGCCAGCTCGAGTCGGCGCTGCTGAACATCGCCATCAATGCGCGCGACGCGATGCCCGATGGCGGCACGCTGCACTTTCGAACCGAGGCTTGCGGCGCGCTGCCGCCCGAGGTACGCAACGAGCTCAGCGGACGCGACGTCCATGGCCGCTTCGTCGCGATCTCGATTGCCGACAGCGGTACCGGCATGACGGACGAAGTGAAGGAACATGCTTTTGAGCCCTTCTTCACCACCAAGGAGGCGGGCCGGGGCACGGGTCTGGGGCTGAGCACCGTCTACGGATTCGTGAAGCAGTCCAAGGGCGCGGTGGCCATTTCGAGCCGGCCTGGCGCGGGCACCACTGTGACGCTCTACCTGCCGCAGCTCGACGATGCGGCCCCCGCCGCCCCGCACGAGGATGCCGTGGGCCATGCCCTTCCCGTCGGCCTGCGCGTGATGCTGGTCGAGGACGACACCGAAGTGCGCAAAGTGGTGCAGGCATTCCTCGCTGCGCTCGGCTGCACCGTCTCGACGGCCGCCAACGCCGAGGAGGCCCTGCTCGGGCTGGAAGCCGGCACGGGTTCGTTCGACGTGCTGCTGAGCGACATCGCGCTCGGTGCCGGCATGCGCGGCACCCGGCTCGCCACCGCGGTGCAGCGGCGCTTTCCAGCCATCGCCATCCTGCTAATGTCGGGCTTCTCGTCGGAGTTGCTCGAGGCCGATCGCGACGTGCTCCAGGGCTGGGAGCTGCTGCGCAAGCCCTACACGCGCGCCGAACTCGCCCGCGCCCTGGCCCGGGTGCTCGCGGCGCGGCGCTGAGCGGCTACTGCAGCATCGTGGGCGCGGGGGCGAGGCAGCGCTGCACGAAGGCCGACAGCGCCCCCACGTCGGGGATCTGCACTTCGCGGCGGCCCTTCTCCAGCGCAATGACGTTGTCGCGCGCCAGCCTCGACAGCGCCCGGCTCACACTCTCGAGCGTCATGCCGAGGTAGTTGCCGATTTCGGCGCGCGTCATGCGCAGCGTGATCTGGTCGGCGCGCATGCCGCGCTCGGCCAGCGATTCGGCCCAGTAGCGCAGGAAGTCGGCCACGCGCGCGTCCGCCGGCAGCGTGCAGACCGACATCAGGGAATCACGCTCATGGGCGATCTCGCGGCTCATCGCTGTGTGGAACACCTGCAGCAGCGCCGGCTCGGCCAGGCAGGCCGCCACGAGCGATTCGTACGAGACGATCCAGACCTCGCCCGTGTCCATGGCCACCGCGTCGCAGGAATACTGGTTGCGCGCCATGCCGTCGAACCCCAGCCAGTCGCCACGAAACTTGAGCCCGGCCACCTGCTCCCGGCCATCCGCCGAGAGGTTCACGATCTTGAAGAAGCCCGAGTTCAGGATGTAGAGATTGCCGAAACGCTCGCCGGCCTGGTAGACCCGGTCGCCTGCATGCACCACACGGCGCTGCGGTGCGAGGCGGTCCTGCAGCAGCTTCAGCGTATCGGCCATCGTGCGGCTCGCCCTTTCATAGACCGCCACGCCCGCGGCGGACCTCGCGCCCGGCGGGGCGAAGCCCTGCAGTGCCGGAACGGCGGTGGCGGTGCGGGTGAGGTCGAGCATTTGGTAACTCCTGTGCATCTCGTGATTTAGTGGACAAATGTTAAAAATCACGAGGCAATGGCATGCCAATGGTTCGCATCGCTGGGTAACGCTCGGTGAACCCACCGTGTCCGATCTGTAACGGCACACCGCTCCCCAGGTTTGATCCGCATCAATCCTGGCCGGTGTTTGCGCCGCTAGTCTTGCGGGCTTCATCCTGGCGCCCATGTCCTATCCCTTTGAAATCCACAATGCCGCGGCCTTCCGGGCGCTGTCGCCCGAGGACGAGTCGGCGCTCCTAAGCGCTGCGCGTCTGCTCCAGGCGGCCTCGCTGCGCGGCGCCCCCGCTCCGCAGCTCAAGGGAAAGAACCTGGGCATGCTCTGCAGCGACGACGAAGCCCACCGCGAAAGCCGCGCGTTGTTCGAAGGCGCGGCAAAGGCCCTCGGCGCGCACGTGGCCACCGTGCGCCCGGGCCCCTCCAACCTGGGCATGCCCGGCGAGATTCAGCATGCGGCGCGGATTCTCGGACGCTTCTACGACGCAGTGGAATGCCAGGGGCTCCCGCCCGAGGTGGTGCGCGAGATCGGCCGGCATGCCGGCATCCCGGTGTACGACGGCGCAGCCTGTGCGTCGCATCCGACCGCCCGCCTGGCGGCCTGGCTCGACGCGCGCACTTCGCCCGCGGCCAACCGGAGTTTCGTGCTGCAGGCCTTGCTGCTAGGCAGCGTGAACTGAACGCTGCGCCGCGCTCAGCGGCACCAGGCGTCGATGCGCGGACCCAGGTCGGACCAGAGCGCCTGCAGTGCCACGGCGACGAGCAGCACACCCGACAGCCGCGCCCCCCAGGCCTGGAGGCTGCCTTCGCCCTGCCGGTACAGGCGCCGCCAGAGCCAGGGCCCGAGCGCCAGCGACAGGCCGCTGCCGAGGGCGAATGCCAGCATGGCGAGGCCGCCGTCCCACGGCCGGTTGCCGAGGCTCGCCAGCAACAGCGCCGAATGCAGCAGTCCGCACGGCATCGCGACCCACAGCGCGCCGGTCGCGAGCACGCCGAGCGGCGTTGCCGCGCCGAGCGGGCGAAGCCGTGCTTCGAGCCGGCGTCCGATGCGCTGCGTCCACACCGGCTGCCGCCCGGCAATCGCCAGCATCGCGCCCCATGCCAACACGAACACGTGCAGCAGCGTCCAGAGCGGCCGCAGCGCCGCCACCTGCCCGCTGGCGAGCGCCAAGCCGCCCATGCTCGCGGCCGCGAAGGCGCCCGCCAGCGCGTAACTGGCAGCGCGGCCCACGTGGAAGGCGGCGTGCGCGCGCACCCAGGCGGGTGCGCCGGGGCCGCCGGACCCCGCATGCGCCCGAACCGGAACGATACGGATCACGGCAGCCGATGCGGCGCCGCACATGGCGATGCAGTGCGGTCCGCTGGCCAGGCCCATGACCAGCGCGGCGCCGGTGAGTGCGGCCTGCCCCATGCTCACACCATCCGCGAGAAACGCGCCGGGTTCGCGCGGCTGTAGCGGTCGAACACCATCGCGATGGCGCGCACGACGAACCAGCCCTGCGGCGTGACGCGGATGTCGTGGTCGGTGATGCGCACCAGGCCCTCGGCCGCGAGCGGTCCGAGCGCCGCGAACTCGGCCGCGAAATGGCGCCGCGCGTCGATCCGGTGCGCCTCGCCCACGGCATCGAAATCGACATGGCCCTGGCACATGAGCGCCATGATCACGGTCCGCCGCAGCAGGTCGTCGCGCGTGAGCGCCAGACCGCGTTCCACCGGCAGGCGGCCCTGGTCGAGCAGGTCGCAGTAGGCCTCGATGGTCTTGGCGTTCTGGCTGTAGGTGGCGCCCACGCGGCCGATGCCCGACACGCCCATCGCCAGCAGGTCGCCTTCGGGCTCGGTGCCGTAGCCCTGAAAGCCGCGCTGCAGCCGCCCTTCGCGCCGGGCCACCGCGAGCGGATCGTCCGGAAGCGCGAAGTGGTCCATGCCGATGTAGACGTAGCCTGCCGTGGTCAGTGTGGTGATTGCATGCGACAGCATCCGCACCCGCGCCGCGGCATCGGGCAGGTCGGCCGCCGCAATGCGCCGCTGCGGCTTGAAGCGCTCGGGCAGGTGGGCGTAGGCATACAGGGCGATACGGTCGGGCCGCAGGTCGCACACCTGGGACATGGTGCGGGCGAAAGAGGCGTCGTTCTGGCGCGGCAGCCCGTAGATCAGGTCGACGTTGATCGAGCCGAAGCCCAGCGCACGCGCCTCCGCCATCAGCGCAAAGACCTGCGGTGCCGGCTGGATGCGGTGCACCGCCTTCTGCACCTCGGGATCGAAGTCCTGCACGCCGAAGCTCAGGCGGTTGAAGCCCAGCGCCGCGAGGTGCGCGAGCCGCGCCGCATCGACGGTGCGCGGATCGATTTCGATCGAGCGCTCGCCGCCCGGGACCAGGTCGAACACCGTGCCGAGCATCGCCATCAGTTCGCCCAGTTCCGCATCGGAAAGAAAGGTCGGCGTGCCGCCGCCGAGGTGCAGTTGGCTCACGGCCGCGCGCGTGCCGAGCTGCGCCGCCTGCAGCCGCGCCTCGCGCTCCAGGTAGCCGAGGTAGCGCCCGGCGCGCTCGCGATGCCGCGTCACCACCTTGTTGCAGGCGCAGTAGTAGCACAGCGATTCGCAGAACGGAATGTGCACGTAGAGCGACAGCGCGGGTGCGTCGGCGCCTGCATCGCGCCGCTCGCGCAGCGCCAGCGCATGAGCCTCGGCGCCGAACGCCTCGACGAAGCGGTCCGCCGTGGGGTACGAGGTGTAGCGGGGTCCGGCCACGTCGAACTGCCGCAGCAAGTCGGGCGGGAGCGGCTGCGCAGCAGAGACCTCGGCAGCATCGGCAGCATTGGCGACGTCGGGGGCCATGGGAAAAGACAGGCTCATTGCGGATGCTTCGGAAGATCGCGCGCCGGCGGCATGGCCAGTAGCGCGGTGAAGGCGCTCGACGCGGCAGCCATCGCCCAGAAGACGAAGAATGCGATGCTGTAGACGCCCTGGCGCGAGAGCCGCAGCGCGTCGTCGCCCCAATGCAGGTCGGAAGGATCGACGAAAGAGAAGACCAGCACCTCGAGCCCGCAGGCCAGCAGGAAGGCCGGCCACAGAATGCCGATGAGCTGGCGCGACGAACTCATCGCGGTGCCTCCGGCGGCGGCAGCGGCACGGCCTCGACCGGCGTGGTCACATGATTGCGCCCGGCCATGGCGGGCATCAGCTTCTTGTCGGCCAGCATGCGGTTGATCTCGATCCCGCGCCGGTAGTAGTCGGCAGAGACGACAGGATCGGGCGTGGCGAGCGCATACCAGAGCGTCACGAAACTCGCGACCACCACCAGCGCCGGTCCGGCGATCACCATCCACAGCAGCGGATGCCGCCACCAGCGGTCGTCGCCTTGCGTTGCCGGCGCGTCGTTGCCGATCGATGTCGTTGCGTTCATGTCGTTGTTCCTTGTCGATTCAGCGCGGCACCAGGAAGGCCGCGGGTTCCGAGACCTGCACCCCGCCGGCGCCCTCTTCCCGGATGTCGAAGTGCACGGTGTGCGAGCCCGCCGACACAGCGCCGTAGGGCACCTGCAGCCGAACCGCCACCCAGCGCGACTGGGCCGCATCCACGGTGACCGACGTCTCCGGGGAGACGCTCAGCCCATCGATGCCGTGCGCGGCAATGCGGTAGCTGCGCGGCCCTTCGGTGGCATTCATGATCTGCAGCCGGTAGACGTTCTCGAGTCGGCCCCCCTCGACGATGCGCGCCAGCGAGGCGCGGTCGCGCACCACGTCGACCTTGAGCGGCGTGCGCACCACCAGGCTCGCGAGCAACCCGGCCACGAGCAGCGCGAGGATCGCTGCATAGGCCAGCACGCGCGGCCGCAGCACCCGGCGCAGCAGCTGCTGGCGCGACCAGCCGGCCTCCATGCCGTTCTGGGTGTCGTAGCGGATGAGCCGCGGGGCATAGCCCATCTTTCGCATCACCGTGTCGCAGGCGTCCACGCACAGACCGCAGCCGATGCATTCGTACTGCAGCCCCTGGCGGATGTCGATGCCGGTCGGGCAGACCTGCACGCACAAGCCACAGTCGATGCAGTCGCCGAGCGCCTTGCTGCGCGCGTCGACGCCCTTGCGCCGCGGCGCGCGCGGCTCGCCGCGCTGCGGGTCGTAGGTGACGATCAGCGTGTCGCGGTCAAACATGGCGCTCTGGAAGCGCGCGTAGGGGCACATGTACTTGCAGACCTGCTCGCGCATGAAGCCCGCGTTGCCGTACGTCGCGAAACCGTAGAAGAAGACCCAGAACACCTCCCACGAGCCCATGCGCGTCTGCAGGAAGGCCAGGCCCAGTTCGCGGATCGGCGTGAAGTAGCCGACGAAGGTGAAGCCGGTCCAGAGCGCGATGCCGATCCAGACCAGGTGCTTGAACCACTTCTTCACCAGCTTCTCGAGCGACATGGCCTCGCCGTCGAGCCGGATGCGGGCCGAGCGGTTGCCCTCGATCTTGTGCTCCACCCAGAGGAAGATCTCGGTGTAGACAGTCTGCGGGCAGGCATAGCCGCACCACAGCCGTCCCGCCACGGCGGTGAACAGGAACAGCGCCAGTGCGCTGACGACCAGCAGCCCCGACAGGTAGATCAGGTCCTGCGGATAGAGCACCAGCCCGAAGACGTAGAAGCGACGCGCGGCCAGGTCGAACAGCACCAGTTGCCGTTCGCCCCACTGGATCCACGGCATGCCGTAGAACACCAGCTGAGTCAGAAAGACCATTGCCCAGCGCCAGCGCGCGAAGACGCCCTGGATCGCACGCGGGTGAATCTTCTTCGATGCCTGGTAGAGGCCGACCGCTTCGGCCTCGGCCGCGATGGGAACGATCGGGATCGTCTTGCGGCGTGCGGATGATTCCATGATCGACCTCGGCACAGTGCTCAGGGGCCGGCGACCGGTGCGTTGGAGAAGCCCCAGACGTAGGAGGCGAGCAGCTTGATCTGGGCCTCGGTCAGCCGTCCTTGCTGCGCCGGCATCTCGCTCTTCTTGCCCTCGTTGACGATCTGGACGATCGCCGCCTCGCCCCAGCCGTGCAGCCAGACCTTGTCGGCAAGGCTTGGCGCGCCCACGGCCTGGTTGCCAACCCCGCCGATGCCATGGCAAGCGGCGCAGACCGTGAACTTCGACTTTCCGAGCCCTGCGCGAAGGGAATCGTGCGGCGCACCGGAGAGGCTCAGAACATAGTTGGCAAGGTTTCTCACGTCGTCCTGCGTGCCGACGGCGGCCGCCATGGGCGGCATCGTGCCGGTGCGGCCATGGGTGATCGACTCGACGATCTTCTCGGGCGTGCCGCCGTGCAGCCATTCCTTGTCGGTGAGGTTCGGAAACCCCTTGCTGCCGCGCGCATCGGAGCCGTGGCACTGGGCGCAGTTGTTCATGAAGAGCCGCTCGCCGATGGCCATGGCCTTCGGCTCGCGCGCAATGTCTTCCGGCGCCATGCCGTCGTAGCTCGCATAGACGGGCGCGAGTGCAGCCGCGGCCTTGGTGAGTTCGGCCTCGTACTCGGCCTTGGCGCTCCATTCCGCCTGGCCGTCGAAGCTGCCGAGGCCCGGGTACACCACCAGGTAGCCGACCGAGAACAGGATCGTGATCACGAACAGGCCCACCCACCACATCGGCAGCGGATTGTTGGCTTCGCGTAGGTCCTCGTCCCAGACGTGGCCGGTGGTGTTGTCCGCGTCCGAGGGCACGCGCTTGCGCGCCGTGAGCCACAGCAGCAGCAGGCATCCGAGGATGCTCAGCAGCGTCCCTGCCGCCACGTAGTTGGACCAGAAGTTGTTGACGAAATCGCTCATGGGGGCTCTCTTGTTTTCTCTTCGCGCTCAGTCCTGCTCGAGCGGCAGCTGTGCGGCCTCGTCGAAGCGGGCAGCGTTGCGGCGGGCATAGGCCCAGGCCACGATGCCGAGGAACAGCGCGAAGCAGGCCAGCGTGGCGCCGACGCGCAGGAAGGTCAGGTCGATCATGGTGCGGTGCTCCTTACTTCAGCGTCAGGCCGAGCGATTGCAGGTACGCCACGGTCGCGTCCATCTCGGTCTTGCCGCGAACGTCCGCGCCGGCGCGGGCGATCTCCTCGTCGGTGTAGGGCACGCCGACCCGGCGCAGCGCGCGCATGTGGCGCGGGATCGCCTCGGCATCGACGGCCTTCTTCTCGAGCCAGGCGTAGGCCGGCATGTTCGATTCGGGCACCAGGTCGCGCGGGTTGTTCAGGTGGATGCGGTGCCACTCGTCGCTGTACTTGCCGCCCACGCGGTGCAGGTCGGGGCCGGTGCGCTTGCTGCCCCACTGGAACGGCCGGTCGTAGACGAACTCGCCCGCTACCGAGTAGTGGCCGTAGCGCAGCGTCTCCGAACGGAACGGGCGGATCATCTGCGAATGGCAGTTGTAGCAACCCTCGCGCAGGTACACGTCGCGGCCGGCCAGCTGCAGCGCCGTCGGCGGCTTCAGGCCCTGGATCGGCTCGGTAGTCGACTTCTGGAAGAACAGCGGCACGATCTCGACCAGGCCACCGATGGCGACCACCACGAGGATCAGCACGATCATCAGCAGGTTGTTGGTCTCCACCTTTTCGTGGGTGAAGCCGCGGTTGTTGTCGGGTGTGGAACTCATGGTTTGCTTTCTCATGCGTGGGCCATGGCGGAGGGCGGGATAACGGCCTGCACGGAGCGCCCGGAGATCACGGTCATCCAGACATTCCATGCCATCACCAGCATGCCGCCGAGGTACAGCAGGCCGCCGATCAGACGCACGACATAGAACGGGAAGGTGGCCTTCACGCTCTCGACGAAGGTGTAGGTGAGCGTGCCGTCGGGGTTGATCGCGCGCCACATCAGGCCCTGCATCACACCGGCGATCCACATCGCGGCGATGTAGAGCACGATGCCGATCGTGGCCATCCAGAAATGCGCCTCGATGGCCTTGGTGCTGAACATGGCGGTGCGTCCGTACATGCGCGGCACCAGGTAGTACAGCGAACCCATCGTGATGAAGCCGACCCAGCCGAGCGCGCCGGCATGCACGTGGCCCACGGTCCAGTCGGTGTAGTGGCTCAGTGCGTTGACCGTCTTGACGGACATCATCGGTCCTTCAAACGTGGCCATGCCGTAGAACGAAAGCGCCACGATCAGGAAACGAAGGATTGGGTCGGTGCGCAGCTTGTGCCAGGCGCCCGAGAGCGTCATCACGCCGTTGATCATTCCGCCCCAGCTCGGCGCCAGCAGGATCAGCGAGAACACCATGCCGATCGACTGGGTCCAGTCCGGCAGCGCGGTGTAGTGCAGGTGGTGCGGGCCGGCCCACATGTAGGTGAAGATCAGCGCCCAGAAGTGGACGATGGAGAGCCGGTACGAATAGACCGGACGCTCGGCCTGCTTGGGGATGTAGTAGTACATCATCCCGAGGAAGCCGGCGGTCAGGAAGAAGCCGACGGCGTTGTGGCCGTACCACCACTGCACCATGGCGTCCTGCACCCCGGCATAGGCCGAGTAGCTCTTCATCCAGCCGGCCGGGATCGCGGCGCTGTTGACGATGTGCAGCAGTGCCACCGCGATGATGAAGGCGCCGTAGAACCAGTTCGCAACGTAGATGTGGCGCACGCGCCGCGTGCCGACGGTACCGAAGAACACGACGGCGTAGGCCACCCAAACCACGGCGATCAGGATGTCGATCGGCCACTCGAGTTCGGCGTATTCCTTGCCCGAGCTGTAGCCCAGCGGCAGGCTGATGGCCGCCGCCACAATCACGGCCTGCCAGCCCCAGAACACGAAAGATGCGAGCCGGGGCGCGAACAGCCGCACCTGGCAGGTGCGCTGCACCACGTGGAAGCTGGTGGCCATGAGCGCGCAGCCGCCGAACGCGAAGATCACTGCGTTGGTGTGCAGCGGCCGAAGCCGGCCGTAGCTGAGCCAGGGAATGCCGAGGCTGAGATCGGGCCATGCGAGTTCGGCGGCGATGATCACGCCGACGAGCATGCCGACCACGCCCCAGACCACGGACATGAGGGTCAGCTGGCGGACGGCCGTGTCGTCATAGACTGCCGCCGGGGGATTGGAAACTTGCATCGTGCTGCCTTTGGATGTTCTGAAGGCAGTGTCCGCGGCCGACAGGGCTCTGGGTTTGATGCAGATCAATCGTTGCGCAGGATGCGGTCGCCTTCGCCGTCGATGTCGTCGAACTGCCCACGCTCGATGGCCCACCAGAGGCCTGCGAGGATCGCGAGCACCAGCGCGACCGACAACGGAATTAGAAGGAAGAGGACGTCCATCAGCGGCCCCGCTGCGCCGCGGAGGCGAGCCGCGCCGCATTGGCGACCACCACCAGCGAGCTCGCCGCCATGCCGAGCCCGGCGAGCCATGCGGGCAGCCAGCCGACCACGGCGAGCGGCACGCACAGTGCGTTGTAGCCGGCCGCCCACGCCAGGTTCTGCCGCACCACGCGGGCGGTGCGCCGGGCCTGCGCGATGGTGTGCGGAATGGCCGAGAGCGCCTCGCCGAGCACCACGAAGTCGGCCCGCGCGCGCGACAGCGGCACCGCCTTGCCGAAGGCGAACGACGCGTTCGCGCGGGCGAGCGAAGGCCCGTCGTTGAGGCCGTCGCCCACCATGGCGACCTGCCTGCCTTCGGCCTGCAGCCGCCACAGCACCTGGAGCTTGTCCTCGGGCGTGCAGCCGCCCTGCGCGAATTCGATGCCGGCGCGCGCGGCAACCTCGCGCGCAGCGCCGTCGCGGTCGCCCGACAGCAGCCGCACCGTGATGCCGTCGGCCTGCAGTGCGGCCACCGCGGCGGCCGCATCGGGGCGCAGGTCTTCGGCCAGCACGAAGCTCGCGAGCCAGCCGTCGTCGTCGCTCAGGTGCAGCTGCGGCGCCTCGACGGCAACCGGCGCGACCTCGCAATGCGCGGCTGCCCCGAGCCGGACGCGGCGCACCGCGCCATCGGGATCGCCGGCGCGCCGCATGAGCGCGTCTAGCCCAAAGCCCGCGCGCTCCGCAGGCTGCGTCACCTCCCAGGCGGGCGGCATGTCGAACTGCGCCTGCCATGCGGCCACCAGCGCCCGCGCGCCGGGGTGCAGCGAGTGCGTGCCGAGGGCGGCACCCATCTCCAGCGCCTCGCCGTGGCGCAAACCTTGCCGGCAGAGCATGCGCTCCAGCCGCGGCGTGTCGCCGGTGAGGGTGCCGGTCTTGTCGAAGACCACGGTGTCCACCGCGGCGAGCGCCTCGAGCGCCTGCAGGTTCGAGGTCAGCACACCGCCGCGCGCCAGCGCACCCGCGCTCGCGAGCATGGCCGCGGGTGTGGCGAGCGACAGCGCACAGGGGCAGGTCGCAATGAGCACCGCCACCGCCACCATCAAGGCCTTGCCGGGTTCGACATGCCACCACAACACGGCGGCTGCGATGGCCGAGGCCAGCACCACGGCAAGGAACGGCCGCGCGATCCGGTCTGCCAGCATCGCCCAGCGCGGCTTGCCCGAGGCGGCGCTTTCCATCAGCCGGACGATCTGCGCGAAGCGCGTGCCCTCGCCCACCGCATCAATGCGCACCTGCACCGTGGCAGAAAGGTTGTGGCTGCCCGCCAGCACGCAGTCGCCCCGGGCGCGGGGCACGGGACGCGACTCGCCGGTGAGCAGCGCCTCGTCGGTGCTGGTGCCGCCGTCCAGCAGCAGGCCATCGGCCGGAAAGGCTTCGCCCGCGCGCACCCGCACCACGTCGCCGGCCACAAGTCGGCGCACCGCCACGCGCTCCCAACTGCCATCCGCAGCGAGCCGCTCGATGCTGTCGGGCAGGCGGTTCAGCACCGCTTCGAGCGCACCTGCGGTGCGATCGCGCAGCCGCGCCTCGAGCCAACGACCGGTCAGCAGGAAGAAGACGAACATGGTGAGCGAATCGAAATACACCTCACTGCCCAGCACGCCGGCGCTGTCGAAGGTTGCGGCGGTGCTGACGGCAAAGGCAATGGCGATACCGAACGCCACCGGCAGGTCCATGCCGATGCGGCCGTGGCGGATGTCGCGCCAGGCGCTGCGGAAGAACGGGCCGCAGGAAAAGAAAAGCACCGGCAGCGTGAGCACCCAGGAGGCCCAGCGAAGCAACTGCGCGGCATCGTCCGCCATCTCGCCGGGCTGGGCGATGTAGGCCGGGTAGGCATACATCATCACCTGCATCATGCAGAAACCCGCCACCAGCCAGCGCCAGAGCGCGAGCCGCACCTCGCGCGAACGGCGCTCGCGCGCAGCGCTGTCGGTGGCCGGCACCAGCCGGTAGCCTGCCGCCTCGGCGGCTTCGAACCATTGCGAGGGGCGCGCCAGCGCGGCCGACCACACGACGCGCGCGCGTCGGCTCGCGGCATTGACCTGCACCTCCTGAACGCCGGGCACGCGCAACAGCGCCGACTCGAGCGTGAAGCCGCAGGTGGCGCAGTGCATGCCTTCAACCGCAACCTGCGATTCCCAGCGTGCGGCCGCGGGCGCGCCTTCATCGAGCGTGCGCCCGAACGCGGACCATTCGGCGGCATCGTCGAGCACGCGCCAGGCCTCGTGCGATGACGTGGGCGGCGCCGCATCGGGCGACGAATAAGGGGCGAGCGCAGCTTGCATCGCGCAAGGCTAAGCGGGCCCGCAGCCCTCCTCCTTGATATGCATCAAGCGGCGCAACCGGCCGCCTGCCTAAGCTGGCGGCGACTTCACCGAAGGAAACTCCCATGTTCAAGCGCATCCTCGTCGCCACGGATGGCTCCACGCTGTCGGAAAAGGCGGTCGCCAGCGCCATCGACCTTGCCACTGCGCACGCGGCCTCCCTGGTGGCGCTGACCGTGGTGCCGCGCTACCCCAAGGGCTGCTTCGAGGGTGCCATGGCTTTTTCGCCCGAGGAGATCGCGCATGCCGAGAAGCAATGGGCCGACAAGGCGCAGGCCATGCTCGACAGCATCGAGGCGCATGCGGCGGCAGCCGGGGTGCATGCCAAGCCCGTGGTCGCGAACTCGGACCGGGTCGCCGAATCGATCATCGCCGCGGCGCGCAAGCACGGCTGCGACCTGATCGTCATGGCCTCGCATGGCCGCAAGGGACTGCAGCGGCTGCTGCTCGGCAGCGAGACACAGCACGTGCTGACGCACTCGACGCTGCCGGTGCTCGTGCTGCGCTGAGCCGAACCGAGTCGCCCAGGCCGCCTGCGATGAGGCGCCGAGCGACGAGCTCTCGTAGGCTGCGCAAGGCGCAGCCTCCGCCACGACGGCCGGAAGCGTTTGAATCGCCTGAATGGTCCGCCCGTATGCCGCTTTTCTACAACGGTCCAGGACCCGTCGAAAATCTAGGACACCGCTAGGACATGGAGGCCGAAAAAGAGAAAAGGGTTAGCAGATACTTACCTGCTAACCCTTATCAATATTGGCGGAGTGGACGGGACTCGAACCCGCGACCCCCGGCGTGACAGGCCGGTATTCTAACCAACTGAACTACCACTCCTGGTAGACAACGTTCGCTCCTTGCGGAACCGAGTGTTGACGACTCGTGCCGGCTTCACTTGCGTGAAACTGGCGACCCTACGGGGATTCGAACCCCGGTAGCCACCGTGAAAGGGTGGTGTCCTAGGCCTCTAGACGATAGGGTCAAAACCTTGGACGTGCTGCGATCAGCATCTCTAACCTACTCGACACATTGATGGTGGAGGTAAACGGGATCGAACCGATGACCTCTTGCATGCCATGCAAGCGCTCTCCCAGCTGAGCTATACCCCCATCTTGACTTTCGGGCTTTTCTTTACAGAAGTGCCTTGTCGTCCTGTCGAGCCTCAGATTATAGACCGAGTTCTAGGCCACTTTCAAACGCTCGATCACTTTTTCTTTAGAAAAAATCGCGAGCACTGCATCGAGCGACGGCGTCTGCGGCGTTCCCATCACAAGAACGCGCACCGGCATGGCCAGCGCGGGCATCTTGAGCGAATGCGCGGCCAGGGTTTCCTTGATGGCCGCGGCGATCGCTGCCTTGTCCCACGTGGCGAGCGCTGCGAGCTTATCCGCCAACGTCGCGAGCGCAGGCTTGACCGCGTCGGTGACGTGCTGCGCAAGGTCGGCGTCGCTCGGCGCCACGTCGGCATAGAAGGCCGCGGCCCAGTCGGCCAGCGCAACGGTGGTTTCGCAGCGGTCCTTGAAGAGCGCGCAGATGGCGGCGAGGCGGTCGTCGGCTTCGATGCCGCGTTTCGTCTTGAGTTGTGCTGCCACCAGCGGCGCGAGCGCGTCGTCGGGCTTGGCCTTGATGTACTGCGCATTCACCCAGGCCAGCTTGGCCGCATCCCATTGCGCCGGGCTCTTCGAGAGGTGCGAGCCGTCGAACCAGCTCACCATCTGCTCGCGCGTGAACAGTTCGTCGTCACCGTGGCTCCAGCCGAGGCGCGCCAGATAGTTGAGCATGGCTTCGGGCAGGTAGCCGTTGTCCTCGTAGGCCGTCACGCTCACCGCGCCGCGGCGCTTCGAGAGCTTCTGGCCGTCGTCGCCGAGGATCACGGGCACATGGCCGAACTGCGGCAGCGGTGCGCCGAGCGCGCGGAAGATGTTGATCTGCCACGGCGTGTTGTTGATGTGCTCGTCGCCGCGGAACACGTGCGTGATGGCCATGTCGAGGTCGTCGACCACCACCGCGAAGTTGTAGGTGGGCACACCGTCGGGCCGCAGGATGATGAGGTCGTCGATCTCGCGGTTGTTGATGGTGATCTCGCCTTTGACGAGGTCGTTCCAGGTCACGTCGCCTTCGGGTGGATTGCAGAAGCGCACCACGGGCGGCACGCCTTCGGGCACCGGCGGCAGCACCTTGCCGGGCTCGGGGCGCCAGCGGCGGTCGTACAGCGTCTTCTCGCCGCGCGCGCGCTGGGCTTCGCGCATCTCGTCGAGCTCGGCCGGCGTGCAGTAGCAGTGGTAGGCGGTGCCGGCCGCGAGCATCTGCGCGATGACTTCGCGGTAGCGCTCGAGGCGCTGCATCTGGTAGATCGGTCCCTCGTCGTAGTCGAGGCCGAGCCAGTGCATCGACGCGAGGATCTGGTCGGTGGAGTCCTGCGTGGAACGGGCCACGTCGGTGTCCTCGATGCGCAACACGAACTCGCCGCCATGGTGGCGCGCATAGGCCCACGAATAGAGCGCCGTGCGGGCGGTGCCCAGATGAAGAAAGCCCGTGGGAGACGGAGCGATGCGGGTGCGTACTTTGCCGGTCATGAAAGTCAGGATGTCAGGGTGCCCAGGCCGCGAAGCAGATCGGCCTTGATGTCGTCGATGTGTTCGAGCCCCACCGCGAGGCGGATGAGCCCCTGGCTGATGCCCGCGGCCTGGCGCTGCGCCTCGGTGAGGCGGCCGTGCGAGGTGGTTCCGGGGTGGGTGATGATGGTCTTGGTGTCGCCGAGGTTGGTGGCAATGCTCACCACGCGCGTGCTGTTGATCACGTGGAAGGCGTTGGCGCGCGCGGTCTCGGGATCGCCGCCGATCACGTCGAAGGACACCACCGCACCGCCCTGCCCCGACTGCTGGCGCATGGCCAGTTCGTGCTGCGCGTGCGAGGCCAGGCCGGGATAGTAGACGTGCGCGATGCCGGGCTGCGTTTCGAGCCACTGCGCCACGGCCAGTGCGTTCGCACACTGCGCCTGCATGCGGATGCCGAGCGTTTCCAGGCCCTTGAGCACGACCCAGGCGTTGAACGGCGACAGCGCCATGCCCGCGGTGCGCACCACGGGGCCGAAGACGTCGACGATGAGCTTCGACGGCCCGCAGATCGCGCCGGCCATCACGCGGCCCTGGCCGTCAAGGTACTTGGTGCCCGAATGGATGATGAGGTCGGCGCCCAGTTCGGCGGGACGCTGCAGCGCGGGCGTGCAGAAGCAGTTGTCGACCGCGAGCAGCGCGCCGGCGCCGTGCGCGAGGTCGGCCAGCGCGCGGATGTCGCACACCTCGGTGAGCGGATTGGTCGGCGTCTCGGCGAACAGCAGCTTGGTGTTGGGCTTCAGTGCCGCGCGCCATTCGGCCACGTCGGTCTGCGAGACGAAGCTGGTCTCGACGCCGAACTTGGCGAACTCCTTGCCGAACAGGTTGAGCGTGGAGCCGAACACCGAGCGCGAGCAGATGACGTGGTCGCCGGCCTTGAGCAGGCCCATGCACATCATGAGGATGGCGCCCATGCCGGTGGAAGCGCCGATCGCCGCCTCGGTGCCTTCGAGCGCAGCCAGGCGCCGCTCGAAACTGGTCACGGTCGGGTTGGAGGTGCGCGAATAGGTGAAGCCCTCCTCGGTGCCGGCGAAGCGGCGCATCGAGGTTTCGGCGTCGGGCTGCACGAAGCCGCTGGTCAGAAACAGCGCTTCGGAATTCTCGCCGTACTGGCTCGGTGCCAACCCGGTGCGCAGCGCGAGCGTGTCGCGATGCAACCCCGCAGGAAGGGTGCGCTCATCGGTCATGTCGGTCCTCACTCGCTGTGATTGGGAAGCGCGAGGCGCGACGAATCTTCTTCTGTCTCCTCGATGCGCGGCCGGTTGCCATTCATGCGCGTGATGGCGTCGGTGTCGATGTCGCCCGTCACGTACACGCCGTCGAAGCACGAGGCATCGAAGCCGGCGAGCTTGGTGTCCGGCGAACCCGCTGCGCCCGGCGCGCCCTTCATGACGGCACGCTTCATCGCATCGACGTCCTGGTAGATCAGTGCGTCGCAGCCGATCAGTTCGCGGATCTCCTCGACCGTGCGGTCGTGCGCCACGAGTTCGTCCTTGGTGGGCATGTCGATGCCGTAGACATTCGGGTAGCGCACCGGCGGCGCGGCGCTGGCGAGATAGACCTTGCGCGCGCCGGCGTCGCGCGCCATCTGCACGATCTCGCGGCTGGTGGTGCCGCGCACGATCGAGTCGTCGACGAGCAGCACGTTACGGCCCTTGAACTCGCTCGCGATCACGTTGAGCTTCTGGCGCACCGACTTCTTGCGCACGCCCTGACCCGGCATGATGAAAGTGCGGCCGACGTAGCGGTTCTTCACGAAGCCTTCGCGGTATGGAATGCCGAGCAGGTGCGCGAGCTGCGTGGCGCTCGGGCGGCTCGACTCGGGAATGGGAATGATCACGTCGATCTGGTTCGGCGGCACGGTGGACACCACGCGCTTGGCCAGCGTCTCGCCGAGGTTGAGGCGCGCCTGGTAGACCGAGATGCCGTCGAGCACCGAGTCGGGCCGCGCGAGATACACGAACTCGAAGATGCAGGGGTTGAGCGTGGGCGCCTCGGCACACTGCATCGAATGCACGTTGCCCTGCAGGTCGATGAACACGGCTTCGCCGGGTGCGATGTTGCGCTCGAAGGTGTGGCCCGACCCTTCGAGCGCGACCGATTCGCTCGCCACCATCACCGTGCCGTCGGCGCTGCGGCCCATGCACAGCGGACGAATGCCGTACGGATCGCGGAACGCGAGCAGGCCATGGCCCGCGATCAGCGACACCACCGCGTAGGAGCCGCGCAGGCGCTTGTGCATGTTCTTGACCGCGGCGAACACCTCGGCCGGGTTCAGCGGCACGCCGCGCGAGGCACGCTCGAGCTCGTGCGCGAGCACGTTGAGCAGCACCTCGGAATCGCTCTCGGTGTTGGTGTGGCGGTGGTCGGTCGAGAACAGCTCTGCGCGCAGCGCGTGGGCGTTGGTGAGGTTGCCGTTGTGCACCAGCACGATGCCGAACGGCGCGTTCACGTAGAAGGGCTGGGCCTCTTCCTCGCTGTAGGCGTTGCCCGCGGTCGGGTAGCGCACCTGGCCGAGGCCCACGGTGCCGGGCAGCGCACGCATGTTGCGCGTGCGGAACACGTCGCGCACCATGCCCTTGGCCTTGTGCATGAAGAACTTGCGTTCCTGCAGCGTGACGATGCCCGCCGCATCCTGGCCGCGGTGCTGCAGCAGCAGCAAGGCGTCGTAGAGCAGCTGGTTGACGGGTGCGTTGCTGACAACGCCGACGATTCCACACATGACCGATTCCTCTCAGGGCAGGTAGCTTGCCAACTTTTCAGGCAGCGCGGGTTTCAGGCCCTGCAATGCCGCATCGAGAACATTGGCGCTCAGCGAGTCGCGCCACCAGGCACTGTCGCTCAACGCCAGCAAATGAACAGTGACCGCCAACACGAGCAAGGCCACCACGCCGCGCGCCGCACCGAAGGCCCCACCCAGAATCCGGTCCACCGGCCGGAGCCCGACCGCCGAAATCAGCTTTCGCGTCAGCGCCGCCACCAGCCCCACGCCGAATGCCACCGCCACGAACACCAGCACGAACGCCAGCGGATAGCGCCAGGTCGCCTCGGGGTCGCCGACCGGCAGCCACGCCGCCACATCGGAGGCCAGCCATTGGGCAACGATGAAGGCGACCACCCAGCCCGCCAGCGAAATCACCTCGAACACCAGGCCACGCACCAGGCCGAACAGCATCGACACGACGACCAACGTGACGGCAATCCAATCGAGCAGGGCCACGGCGGCTGGCGTTGACTGCTACAACGTGAGGATGGCGGCCGGCAAAGACAAGCCCTTGATGCGGTCCGCCGCACGGGAGGCTTCCGTGCGCGAAGCAAACGGGCCGACGCGCACGCGCGTGCGCTCGCCGGCCGAGGTCTTGACCACGCTCACATAAGTCTTGAGGCCCGCCTTTTCGAGTTGCTGGCGCACGTCGCGGGCCTTGTCGGCCTCGGCGAATGCGCCCACCTGCACCACGAAGCGGCCGGCATCGTCGGCAGCGGGCGCAGGCTTGGCGACCGGCTTGCCTTCGAGCAAGGCACGCGCGCGGGCAGCTTCATCAGGCGACGTCGCGGGCTTGGCGGGTTTCGGCTCCGGCTTGGGTTCGGGCTTGGGCTCGGGTTTCGGCTCGGGTTTCGGCTCGGGCTTGGGTTCCGGTTTGGGCTCGGGCTTGGGTTCGGGCTTCGGTTCCGGTTTGGGTTCGGGTTTCGGTTCCGGCGCGACGGCAGCGGGCGGCGCGCTCGCTGCGGGCTTGCCCGGATCGATCACGGTCCCGTCGGCGGTCTCGGTGATCATGCCGCCGGCCGCCGACGAGGATGCGACGCTGCCACTGGCCACCGGGGCGGCAGGCACCGGCAGCGGCTTGACCTTGTTGCGGTCGGGAATCTCGATCGGGATGTCGACCGCGACCGGGCGCGGCTGGGTATCGAACAGCAGCGGGAACCCGATCACCCCGACCAGCACCAGCACCGCCGCGCCCACGAGCCGGTGCCGCGCGCGGCGACGCATGGATTCGACACTTTCCGCAGGCGCTGCAGCCGGAGCGCTGCGCCCCTCGTTGCCTTGTGGGCCGCGCGTGCGGAACTTGAAAAACGCCATGAAGTTCGATCCCTGAGGAGTGCAGCGGGGTGGTGCCGGATGGTGCGGACGTGGAGCAGACGTTCGGCGTTTCAGCCGCCGGGCAACAGGTGTTTGGCCTGCAGCCGCGGCGTGCCTTTTTCGAGCACGCCACCCACGGTGAAGAACGATCCGAAGACCACGATTCTATCAGCGGGGTCCGCCTGCTCGATGGCCGCGCGCAGCGCCTCCCTCGGGCCTGCGTGCACGCTGCCGGCGGCGTCGGCGCGCGTGTTCTGCGCCTGCCAGCGCGCGAGCAGGTCGTCGGCCTTGGCGGCACGCGCGGTCGGCAGGTCGGTGAAATACCAGCGGTCGATCAGCGGCCCGATGCGCGCGAAGATGGGCGCGAGGTCCTTGTCGGCCATCACGCCGAACACGCCGTGCGTGGTCGGATAGAAACCCATCGCGTCGAGGTTCTCGGCCAGCGCCGCGACGGCATGCGCGTTGTGCGCCACGTCGAGCACCAGCGCCGGCTCGCCCGGAACGATCTGGAAGCGCCCCGGCAGCTCGACCATCGCCAGCCCGGTGCGCACCGCCTGCGCCGTGATCGGCAGCACCGGCCTGAGCGCCTCGAGCGCCGCGAGCACGCCTGCCGCATTGAGCAGCTGGTTGGCGCCGCGCAGCGCCGGATAGGCCAACCCGCTGTAGCGCCGCCCCCGGCCCGACCAGCCCCACTGCTGCTTGTCGCCCGAGACGTTGAAGTCGTGCCCGAAGCGCCACAGGTCCGCGCCGATCGCGCCCGCGTGGTCGATCACGCTCTGCGGCGGCACCGGGTCGCTCACGATCGCGGGCTTGCCCGCGCGCAAGATTCCGGCCTTCTCGAAGCCGATGCGCTCGCGGTCGGGACCGAGGTACTCCATGTGGTCGAGGTCGATGCTGGTGATGACCGCGCAGTCGGCGTCGACGATGTTGACCGCGTCGAGCCGGCCGCCCAGCCCCACTTCGAGGATCGCGACGTCGGGCTTTTCCTCGGCCATGCAGCGCAGGATGCCGAGCGTGGTGAATTCGAAATAGGTCAGCGCCATGTCGCCCCGCACCGCCTCGACCGCCTCGAAGTTTGCTATCAGTTTGGAAGCATCGACGGCTTCGCCCGCGAGCCGCAGCCGCTCCTCGAAGCGCACCAGGTGCGGCGAGGTGAACACCGCCGTGCGGTAGCCCGCATGCGTGAGGATCGATTCGAGCATGGCGCAGGTCGAGCCCTTGCCATTGGTTCCGGCCACGGTGATGACCGGGCAGTCGAAGCGCAGCCCCAGGCGGGAAGCCATTTCTTTGGCGCGGTCGAGTCCGAGTTCGATGTTCTTCGGATGGAGTTGCTCGGCGCGCGCGAGCCAGTCTTCAAGGGTTTGCATGGAGGCCGGCATTGTCGCCGAGCCGGCGAAGCCCGGCGCGGCGGGGTCTTCTCGGCCGCGCGTGCCGCGCTTTCGCGGCATCATCGCGGGCATGACAACCCTCTACGGCATCCCGAACTGCGACACCGTCAAGCGCGCCCGCAGCTGGCTCGACGACCACGGCATCGCCTACACCTTCCACGATTTCAAGAAACAGGGCGTCCCCGAGGTCGAACTCGACCGGTGGCTCGAGGCGCCCGGCTGGGAGGCCCTGGTCAATCGCCGCGGCACCACCTGGCGCCGGCTCGACGAGGCCACGCGCGAGGCGGTGGTCGATGCCGCATCGGCACGCGCGGTGCTGCTGGCCAACCCGAGCCTGATCAAGCGGCCCGTGGTCAACTGGGGCAGCCAAAAGGGCGTTACCACGGGATTCGACGCCGCAGCGTGGGCCGTGAACGCCGCGTAAACCCGGGAACCCGCCCCGCCGACCGCGCTCCAACCCCGTTCTGCAGGAGAGAACATCATGAACAGACACGCTTTTCGAAGCCTCGCGGGCGCTTCGGTCCTCGGCATGCTGGCGCTGGGGGCCGGTGCCGTCCACGCGCAGCAGCAGCAGGTGGTGCAGGCGCGCGTGATTTCGGCCACGCCGATCCGCGAGACCACCGGCAGCGACGTGAGCTACAACGTCACCTACGAATACAACGGGCGCCAGTACACCACCCGCACCGACAGCCGCCCGGGCGCGACGATCCCGATCCAGGCCACCGCCTATGGCGTCACCACCCTGCCGGTCGCGCCGCAGCCGCAGCTGCAGGCCTACCCCGTCGAAGCCGGCAGCAGCCAGCAGCAGCAACAACAGTACGAACAGCCATACGCGCCGCAGGACCGCCGCGCCGACGGGTCGCGCTGGGACAACGTCGTGCCGGAGCCCGGCGTGGTGGTCACCAATGCGCCGCCGCCCGCCCCCGTGTACGTTCGGCCGGCCCCGGTCTACGCGCCGCCGGTCTACGCCGCGCCGGTCTACGTGCAGCCCGCCTATCCGTACCCCTACGCACGGCCCTATGCCTACCCGCCGGTCGGCGTTTCACTGAACTTCGGCTACTCGCGCGGCTGGGGCGGCCACCGCGGCGGCTGGCACCACCGGCACTGGCGCTGAGCACGGGCGCCGAGGCGCGCGGGCCGGTTCTGGGCAAGCCCTAAAATCGGGGACTTTCCAACCCCCCGGGGGTGCGCCGCCGCAGCGGCGCGTCTTCGACCCCAAGCCGATCGCCCCTGCGCCGGCGCCATCCAATGACGACGATTACCGACACTCTCAACAGCGCCGCAGTGGCCACCAAGGCCAATGTGTATTTCGACGGCAAGTGCGTGAGCCACAGCCTCACGCTCGCGGACGGCACCCGAAAGTCGGTCGGCGTGATCCTGCCGTCCACCCTCACCTTCAACACCGGCGCGCCCGAGATCATGGAAGGCACGGCCGGCAGCTGCGAATATCAATTGGCAGGCACCAGCGAATGGATCGCGTCGGGCCCGGGCCAGAAGTTCAGCATCCCCGGCAATTCGAGCTTCCAGATCCGCGTCAGCGGCGAGCCCTACAGCTACATCTGCCATTTCGGCTGAACCGAGAGACGGACACCCCATGTCGACCATCCTCCAAAACGTTCCCGCCGGCCAGAAGGTCGGCATCGCCTTCTCGGGCGGCCTCGACACCAGCGCCGCGCTGCACTGGATGAAGCTGAAGGGCGCCGTCCCCTACGCCTACACCGCCAACCTGGGCCAGCCCGACGAGCCCGACTATGACGAGATCCCGCGCAAGGCCATGCTCTACGGCGCCGAGAACGCGCGCCTGATCGACTGCCGCGTGCAGCTCGCCAACGAGGGCATCGCCGCATTGCAGGCCGGCGCCTTCCACGTGACCACCGCGGGCGTCACCTACTTCAACACCACGCCGCTGGGCCGCGCGGTCACGGGCACGATGCTGGTGTCGGCCATGAAGGAAGACGACGTCCACATCTGGGGCGACGGCAGCACCTACAAGGGCAACGACATCGAGCGCTTCTACCGCTACGGCCTGCTCACCAACCCGGGCCTCAAGATCTACAAGCCCTGGCTCGACCAGGTCTTCATCGACGAGCTCGGCGGCCGCGCCGAGATGTCGGCGTTCATGCAGAAGGCCGGCTTCGCCTACAAGATGTCGGCCGAGAAGGCCTACTCGACCGACTCGAACATGCTCGGCGCCACGCACGAAGCCAAGGATCTCGAGCACCTGAACAGCGGCATCCAGATCGTGCAGCCGATCATGGGCGTGGCGTTCTGGAAGGACGAGGTCGAAGTCAAGCGCGAGACGGTGTCGGTGCGCTTCGAAGAGGGCGTGCCCGTGGCGCTGAACGGCGTGGGCTATTCGAACCTGGTCGACCTGATCCTCGAAGCCAACCGCATCGGCGGGCGCCACGGCCTGGGCATGAGCGACCAGATCGAGAACCGCATCATCGAGGCCAAGAGCCGCGGTATCTACGAGGCGCCGGGCCTCGCGCTGCTGTTCATCGCCTACGAGCGCCTCGTGACCGGCATCCACAACGAAGACACGATCGAGCAGTACCGCGACCATGGCCGCAAGCTCGGCCGCCTGCTCTACCAGGGCCGCTGGTTCGACCCGCAGGCCATCATGCTGCGCGAGACCGCGCAGCGCTGGGTCGCACGCGCGATCACCGGCGAGGTCACGGTCGAGCTGCGCCGCGGCAACGACTACTCGATCCTCAACACCGAGTCGGCCAACCTCACCTACAAGCCCGAGCGCCTGAGCATGGAAAAGGTCGAAGGCGCCTTCACGCCGCTCGACCGCATCGGCCAGCTGACCATGCGCAACCTCGACATCGTCGACACGCGCGAGAAGCTCGCGATCTACACACGCACGGGCCTGCTGTCATCGAGCCAGGGGGCGTCGCTGCCGAAGCTCGCGAACGACGACGTTAAATAAGCGATATGTGGCGCACTAACTGACGCCGCTCAGACCACCACCGGCTCCGGCTCCAGCCGGATGCCGAAGCGTTCGTAGACGCTGGTCTGGATGGCCTTGGCAAGGGTCATGACCTCGCCGCCCGTGACCGGGTTCTCGAGCCCGCCGCGGTTCACCAGCACCAGCGCCTGCTTCTCGTAGACGCCGGCGTTGCCGACCGACTTGCCCTTCCAGCCGCAGGCGTCGATGAGCCAGCCGGCCGCGAGCTTGATGCTGCCGTCGTCCATCGGGTAGTGCACGATCTTGGGGTCGCGCGCGATGATGTCGGCGCACTGCTCGGGCGTGACGGTCGGGTTCTTGAAGAAGCTGCCGGCATTGCCGAGCACGCGCCAGTCGGGCAGCTTGGCACGGCGGATGGCGCAGATCCAGTCGAACACATCGGTCGGGCTGGGCGTGAAATTGCCCGTTTCCTCCATCTTGCGCTCGAGATCGAGGTAGCCCACCACCGCCTTCCACGGCCGCGGCAGGCGAAAGCGCACGCGCGTGATCAGCGCCCGGCCCGACAACCCGAAGTCGTTCGGTCCGGCCGGCACGTGCTTGAACACCGAGTCGCGGTAGCCGAAGGCGCACTGCGCGGCATCGAGCGTGAAGCTGCGGCCCGTGTCCAGGTCGATGGCGTCGAGCGAATCGAAGCGGTCCTGCAGTTCGACGCCATAGGCGCCAATGTTCTGCACCGGCGCACCGCCCACGGTGCCCGGGATGAGCGCCAGGTTCTCGAGCCCCGGATGGCCCTGCGCGACCATCCACTGCACCGCGTCGTGCCAAGTTTCGCCCGCGCCCGCCTCCACGATCCAGGCGCGCGGCGTCTCCTCGACCAGCCGCAGCCCCTTGATCTCGACCTTCAGCACCAGCGGCTTCACGTCGCCGGTGATCACGATGTTGCTGCCGCCGCCGAGCACGAAGCGCGGCGCATCGCGCCATTGCGGGTCGGCCAGCAGCGCGGCCACGTCCGATTCGCTCGCAATGCGCGCCAGGTGCTGCGCGCGCGCGGCAATGCCGAAGCTGTTGTAGGGCTGCAGCGGGACGTTGTTCTCCACGATCATGGGAGAATTGTCGCATCCAGCTACCCGTCAATCAGGAGAGTCCATGCCGTCTTTCGACACCGTCTGCGAACCCAACCTGCCCGAAGTGAAGAACGCGGTCGAGAACACCGCCAAGGAAATCGCGACACGCTTCGATTTCAAGGGCACGGCCGCCGCCGTCGAGCTCAAGGACAAGGAAATCACCATGATCGGCGACGCCGAGTTCCAGCTCGTTCAGGTGGAAGACATTCTGCGCAACAAGCTCACCAAGCGCAGCGTCGACGTGCGCTTCCTCGACAAGGGCGACGTCCAGAAGATGGGCGGCGACAAGGTCAAGCAGGTCATCAAGATCAAGAGCGGCATCGAGAGCGAGCAGGCCAAGAAGATCACCCGCATCGTCAAGGACAGCAAGCTCAAGGTGCAGGCCGCGATCCAGGGCGACGCCGTGCGCATCACCGGCGCCAAGCGCGACGACCTGCAGGCGGCCATGGCGCTCATCAAGAAGGACGTGCCCGACCTGCCCGTGACCTTCAACAACTTCCGCGACTGACAGCGCCTCGCATGCGATCCCTCGTCGCCGCCGCGCTGCTGCTGCTGTGCGCCGCGGCCGGCGCGCGGGCAGCCAGTTCGGTCATGCTGACCGGCACCATCGGCAGCCGCGCGATCCTGATCGTGAACGGCGCGCCGCCCAAGACCGTGGCGGTCGGCGAGACCTTCCAGGGCGTGAAGCTGGTGTCGCTGCAGGCCGAGCATGCGGTGGTCGAACTCGAAGGCAAGCGCGTCAGCCTGCGCATGGACACGCCCGTGAGCATCGGCGGTGGCGGCGGTGCGGGCGGCGGCGGCAGCCGCATCGTGCTGCCCGCCGACAGCCGGGGCCACTTCATGACGCAGGGCGCCATCAACGGACGCGCCGTCACTTTCATGCTCGACACCGGCGCGACCTCGATCGCGCTGTCGGCCGACGACGCCCGGCGCATCGGGCTCGACTACAGCAAGGCGCAGCGCGTGCAGATCAACACCGCGAACGGCGTCTCGATCGGCCACAAGCTGCGGCTGCAGTCGGTGCGCGTGGGCGACGTCGAGGTCTACGACATCGAGGCCGTGGTGTCGCCGCAGCCGATGCCCTTCGTGCTGCTGGGCAACAGCTTCATCAATCGTTTCTCGATGCGCCGCGACGCCGACCAGATGGTCCTCGAGAAACGCTATTGACGCTCCTCAGGCCGCGGCGGCGGCCGTGACGACGATCTCGATCTTATAGGCCGCGTTGGCCATCTTGGCCTGCACGGTCGCGCGCGGCGGCGTGTTGCCCGCGGGAATCCACGCGTCCCAGACCTCGTTCATCGCCGTGATGTCCTCGATGTCGGCCAGGAAGATCTGCGCCATGAGGATGCGCGACTTGTCGCTGCCGGCCTCGGCCAGCAGGCGGTCGACCATGGCCAGCACCTGCGTGGTCTGGCCGCGGATGTCCTGCGTGGTGTCGTCGGGCACCTGGCCCGCGAGGTAGATGGTGCCGTTGTGCACGGCCGTCTCGGAAAGGCGCGGACCGACGTGGAAGCGGGTGATGGAAGCCATGGATTTCCTTTGTTCGTTCAGGTTTTCTTCTTCGCGCCGAGCTTCGACTCGGAGCCGGCCGCCAGGCGGCGGATGTTCTCGCGGTGCCGCCAGACCAAGAGCAGGCTCATCACGATGAGCGCGACGAGCACCGTGCGGTCGAGCGGCCAGGCAATATTGCCCCCCAGCACGTAGTACGCAGGCGCAAAGAAGGCCGCCACCAGCGAAGACAGCGACGAATAGCGGAAAAATACCGCAATGATCAGCCAGGTGGCGCCCGTCGCGAGCCCGAGCCAGGGCGCGATGCCCACCAGCACGCCCGCGGCGGTGGCCACGCCCTTGCCGCCCTGGAAGCCGAAGAACACCGGATACAGGTGCCCGAGGAACGCCGCCAGGCCCGCGAGTGCGGCCACGCCCTCGCCCAGCCCCCATTGCGCGCCGAAATGCCGGATCGCGAACACCGGCAGCCAGCCCTTGACCGCGTCGAGCAGCAGCGTGGCGAGCGCGGCGCCCTTGTTGCCCGAGCGCAGCACGTTGGTGGCGCCAGGATTCTTGCTGCCGTAGCTGCGCGGATCGGCCATGCCGAGCGCCTTGCTCACGATGACGGCGAAGGACAGCGAACCGATCAGGTACGAAACGACGATGGCGGCAAGGGTTGGCAGGTCGAGGCTCAAGGCGCGCTCCACGGGGGAATGGATGTTTTTTGTTCTGGTGCCGGCAGCGTGCCGGCGGCCGGCTATTCTGCCAGCGCGCATTCCACCGGCTTGGCACCGAGCAGCTGCACGCACACCTGCGGCTCGATGCCGATCAGGAAGCCGCGCCGGCCACCGTTGAGCACGATGCGCGGCAGGCCGAGGATGCTCGACTCGATGTAGACCGGCATTTCGCGCCGCGTGCCAAAGGGCGAGGTGCCGCCCACCATGTAGCCGCTGTGGCGCTGCGCCACCTCGGGTGTGCAGGGCGCGACCGACTTGGCGCCGATCTGGCGCGCCAGGTTCTTGGTCGAAACCGTGCGATTGCCGTGCATCAGCACGATCAGCGGCTTCGCGTCCTGATCCTGCATCACCAGCGTCTTGATGACCATGAACGGGTCGAGCCCGAGCATCTCGGCGCCGCGCTGGGCGCCGCCGTGTTCCTGGTATTCGTAGGGATGCTCGGTGAACTCGACCTTCGCAGCACGCAACAGTTGCGTGGCCGGCGTTTCGGAGACATGGGCGCTCTTTTTCGGCATGGCCTTCAGTTGGCGGGGTCGCGCATTTCCCAGCGGATGCGGTCGATCTCGGCCAGCATGCCGGCCGGCAATTCGGTGCCCCAGGCGTCGATGTCCTCGTCGAGTTGCGCCAGCGTGCGCACGCCGATGATGGTGCTCGCGACCTGCCACTTGGCGCGGCAGAAACCGAGCGCGAGCTGCACCGGCGTGAGGCCGTTGTCGCGCGCGAGCTGGTTGTAGCGCCGCGCGGCGGCCAGCGCTTCGGGCCGGCCCCAGCGCAGCTTGCGCATCGATTCGAAGCGCGCAATGCGCGCCTCCTGCGGCGCCTCGGGGCCGACGATACCGCTCTGGTCGTACTTGCCCGTCAACAGGCCGTAGGCCAGCGGCGAATAAGCCAACAGCGACACGCCGAGCCGATGCATCGTCTCGTCGAGCCCGTTTTCCACGAAGCGGGCCGCCAGGTTGTAGAGGTTCTGCACCGAGGCCACGCGCGGCAGGCCATGCTGCTCGGCGAGCCGCACGAACTCGTGCACGCCGTAGGGCGTCTCGTTCGAGAGCCCGATCGCGCGCACCTTGCCCGCCTTCACGAGGCCGCCCAGGGCTTCGAGCTGCTCGAGGATCGAGGTCTTCGAACGCTCGCTCGCCGGGTCGTAATAGAGGTTGCCGAAGGCCGGCACGTGGCGCTCGGGCCAGTGGATCTGGTAGAGGTCGATCACATCGGTGCGCAGCCGCTTCAGGCTCGCATTGCACGAGGCCACGATGTCGGCGGCCGTCATGCCATCGCCTTCGCGCACCCACGGCGTGTTGCGCGCCGAGCCGGCCACCTTGCTGGCGAGCACCACGCGCTGCCGCACGCCGGGGTTGGCGGCGAACCAGTTGCCGATGATGGCTTCGGTGGCGCCGTAGGTCTCGCGGCGCGTCGGCACGGCGTACATCTCGGCCGTGTCGAGAAAGTCGATGCCGCGTGCCAAGGCGCGGTCCAGGATCTGGTGGGCTGTGGCTTCGTCGACCTGCTCGCCGAAGATCATGGTGCCGAGGCAGACCGGCGTGACATGAAGGTCGCTCTGACCGAGTTGGATTTTTTGCATGCGCGAACTTTACTGTCGTCTGCCGGACTCTGCCGGCCGGCCCCACTTCGTATCATCGGCGCCCATGTACCAAGCCCTCCGCCCCTCGCGCAGCGAATTCGTCCCTGTGCGCAACCTCCAGTACCACGTGCGCACTTGGGGCAGCCCTTCGGCCGAGCGCCCGCCGCTCGTGCTGGTGCATGGCTGGATGGACGTGGCGGCCTCGTGGCAGTTCGTCGTCGATGCCATGGCCGAGGAACGCTTCATCGTCGCGCCCGACTGGCGCGGCTTCGGCCTGACCGCGGGCGGCGGCGTCGACAACTACTGGCTGCCCGACTACCTGGCCGATCTCGAATGGCTGCTCGACCACTTCGCGGGCGAAGGCGACGCGGCGCGCCCGGTCGATCTCGTCGGCCACAGCATGGGCGGCAACGTCGCGATGCACTACGCGGGCACCCGGCCCGGGCGCATCCGCCGGCTCATCAACCTCGAGGGTTTCGGCATGCCGAACCGAAAGCCCGAGGAAGCGCCCGCGCGCTATGGGCAGTGGATCGACGAGCTCAAGCGCCTGCACCGCGGCGAGATGGACCTGTCGACCTATTCGGCAGTCGACGGCGTGGCGCGCCGCCTCATGAAGACGAACCCGCGCCTGTCGCCCGACAAGGCCCAGTGGCTCGCGGGCCACTGGTCGGCCGCGCGCCCGCAGCCCGACGGCAGCGAGCGCTGGCAGATCCTCGGCGAGGCCGCGCACAAGATCGTCAACGCGAACATCTTCCGCGTCGACGAGACGCTCGCGCTCTATGCGCGCATCGCGGCGCCCACCTTGATGGTCGAGGCCGCCGACGACAGCCTCCAGGGCTGGTGGAAGAACCGCTACACGCTCGACGAGTTCCACGAGCGGCTGAAGTCCGTGCCCTCGGTGCGCATCGAGCGGCTCGAGGCCTCGGGCCACATGCTGCACCACGACCAGCCCGAGCGCGTGGCGCAGCTGATCGAGGAATTCCTCGCCTAACCCTTCTGTGCCGCGCGCCGCAGCGCCGCGCGCGCCAGCAGCCGCGTCGAATCGAGCGTCGGCAGCGGCGAGTTCACGTCGTTCATGATCAGCGGGATCTCGGTGCAGCCGAGGATCACCGCATCGCAGCCGTCATGCTCGCGCATGCGCTGGATCACGCGGCGGAAGGTCGCGATCGCCTCGGGCTTGAAGACGCCGCAGACCAGCTCGTCCATGATGATGCGGTTGATCTCCTCGCGCTCCTCCGGCGAGGGCCGGACGCATTCGAGGCCGATGGCGGCGAGCCGGTCGGGGTAAACATCGCTCTCGACGAGCCAGCGCGTGCCCGTCAGCGCCAGGCGCCGAAAGCCGCGCCGCGCGGCCTCGTCGGCCACGCAGCCCGCGATGTGCAGCCATGGCAGCGGAGAGAGCGCCTCGATGAACGGCAGCGCCTGATGGATCGTGTTGTCCGGACAGACCAGGAAATCGGCGCCCGTCTTCGCGAGCTTCCCGGCGGACGCCAGCATCACCTCGCCCACGCCGCGCCAGTCGCCCCGGTAGATGTGCGCCATGTAGTCCGAAAGCGACGGCGTGTGCATCGAGACTTCGGGGTGCGCATGCGGCCCGAAGAGCGCTGCGCCTTCGACGCAGATGGTCTGGTAGCAGAGTGCAGCGCCCTCGGCGGAGCAGCCGACGATTCCGATGTGCTGGGTCATCCGCCGCATCCTACAAGCGGCGCCGCTGCGGCCGCAACCCTGCCGCCAATGGGCTTGCGCGCCGTCTTTGGACTTATGGCTTACTGCATGAACGCGGGCTTCGCATAACCCTGGAATTTGCTGTCGACCACGGCCTTGAACTCCTTCGAGCGGTAGGCATCGGCGATGTCCCTGGCCCACGCCGCGTTCTTGTCCGCGCTCTTCACGGCCACCACGTTCAGGTAGTAGTCGGGCGTCTTCTCGAGCACCACCGCCTCGGTCAGCTTCAGGCCCGACGAGATGGCGAAGTTGCCGTTGACGATGGCGTACTCGGTGTCGCCGAGCGAGCGCGGCAGCTGCGCGGCCTCGAGCGGAATGAACTTGAGCTTCTTCGGGTTTGCGGCCACGTCGCGCTCGGTGGCGCGCAGCGCGTCGATGCCGGGCTTGAGCGTGACGAGTCCGTTCTGCGCCAGCAGCACGAGCGCACGCGCCAGGTTGCTCGGGTCGTTGGGCAGCGTCACGCGGTCGCCGTCCTTCACCTCGGCCAGCGACTTGCGCTTCGTCGAATAGATGCCCATCGGTGCGATCGGGCCCTGCACCAGTTCGGCAAGGTCGAGCTTCTGGTCGGCCGAGAACTTCTTCAGGTAGACCTGGTGCTGGAAGAAGTTGGCGTCGAGCGAGCCCTGCGCGAGCGCAAGGTTGGGCTGCACGTAGTCGTTGAACTCGACCAGCTTCACCTTGTAGCCCTTCTTCTCGAGGATCGGCACGATGCCGAACTTGAGCTGGTCGGCGTTCGAGCCGGCGGTGCCGCCGATCACGAGGTTCTTCTTGTTGGCGTCCTGCGCCTGCGCGAGCGACATGCCGCCGAACGACACGGCAGCGAGGGACAGGACGAGGACGGAGCGGCGCAGCAGCGATGCGGTTTTCATGGGTCAGTGAAGAGAAGAAAGAAAGAAAGAAGAAAAAAGGAGCTCAGCGCTTGTCGAGCCTGCGCGCCGCGGTGTTGCCCACGAACTGCAGGATCTGCACCAGCACCACGAGCAGCGCCACAGTGAGCACCATCACGTCGGTCTGGAAGCGGTAATAGCCGTAGCGGATGGCAAGGTCGCCGATGCCGCCGCCGCCCACCACGCCGGCGATGGCCGAGTAGGAAAGAAAGCTCACCGCCAGCACCGTGAGCGCGAGCACCAGGCCCGAGCGCGCCTCGACCACGAGCACGCGCCAGACGATCTGCAGCTCCGAGGCGCCCATGGCATGCGCGGCTTCGATCACGCCGCGCGGCACTTCGCGCAGGCATTGGTCCACGAGCCGCGCAAAGTACGGAATGGCCGCGAACGACAGCGGCACCGCGGCCGCGAGCGGCCCGATCGAGGTGCCCGCGATCACGCGCGTGAAAGGCACCAGCGCCACCAGCAGGATGATGAACGGGAACGAACGCACCGTGTTCACGAGCCAGTTGAGCACCAGGAACGCGGGCCGGTTGTCGAGCGACTGACCCGGGCCGAGCAGGAACAGCAGGATGCCGAGCGGCCCGCCGACGAGCACCGCCGCCGAGAGCCCGATGGCCAGCATCAGGAAGGTCTGCCCCGTGGCCACCCACAGTTCGGGCAGGATCGGCGCGATGTTCTCAAACATGGGCCACCTCCTGCGCACTGCGCTCGGCGGGGACGCGTTTCGGTGCGATGGGTTCGCGCGCCTCGCGCTCGCGGCGGCGCACCAGCGCGTCGATCTCGCGGCCGAGCACGGTCTGGCGCTCGGCCTTCGGTGCATCCTCGACCGCGAACTGCTCCACCAGACGGCCCTTCTCGAGAATCGCGACGTGGCGGCACAGCACCTCCACCACCGACAGCTCGTGCGTGACGATGACGATGGTGACGCCGATCTTCCGGTTGATGTCGCGCAGCGTCTCGAGCAGCGCGCGCGTGGTCTCCGAGTCGAGCGCCGAGGTCGGCTCGTCGCACAACAGCACCTGCGGCCGCGGCGCGAGGGCCCGCGCGATCGCCACGCGCTGCTTCTGCCCGCCCGAGAGCTGGGCCGGGTAGGTGTCGATCTTTTCCGACAAGCCCACCAGCGCCAGGCATTCGCGCACCCGCGCATCGATCTCGGCGCGCGAGTGGCGGCCGTGGATCTTCAGCGGAAACGCCACGTTGTCGAACACCGTGGCGTTCTGCAGCAGGTTGAACTGCTGGAAGATCATGCCGATGTTCTGCCGCATGTCGCGCAGCTCGCGCCGCGTGAGCGTGGTCAGGTCGCGCCCGCCCACGAGCACCTGGCCCGCATCGGGCCGCTCGAGCAGGTTGATGAGGCGCAGCAGCGTCGACTTGCCGGCGCCGCTCTTGCCGATCAGGCCGAACACATCGCCCGGGGCGATGTCGAGCGAGAGCGACTCCACGGCGTCGAACACCTCGCCGCTGGGCAGCGCAAAGGACTTCTGCACCGATCGAAGACGGATGACGGGTTCCGCGTGGGTCATGAAAAAAAGAGCGGCCCGCTGGAGGCAGGCCGCGAAGGTTCGCAAAGGGTGCCGAGTATGTAAACAAAGGCAGCAAAAGGGAACGAACAAATCGGCGCTTGCTTATGCATGAAAACGCATAAGAGTTGGCTTTCGTCCTTGCAAAACCCGGGCGATCGGGTTCGCGGGGCGCGGCATGAGAAAATGTCCGGTTTCCCCCGAACAGATCAGGACACCCCATGGACGCAGAACAAATCAATCAGATCGGTGCAACGCTTGCGGACCTGAGCGCCCGCACGGCCGATTTACGGAGGTATCTTTGACTACGATGCCAAAGCCGAACGTCTGAGGACGGTCAACGCATCGCTCGAAGATCCCAACGTCTGGAACGACCCCAAGAAGGCCCAGGAGCTGGGCAAGGAAAAGAAGTCGCTCGACGACGTGGTCGTCACGCTCGACCGGCTCACCAGCGGCCTCTCGGACAACACCGAACTGTTCGAAATGTCGAAGGAAGACGGCGACATGGACGGCCTGCAGGCCATTGCCGATGACGCCGCCAAGCTCGAAGCCGACATCAAGCAGCTCGAATTCCGCCGGATGTTCAACAACCCGGCCGACCCGCTGAACGCCTTCGTCGACATCCAGGCCGGCGCCGGCGGCACCGAGGCCTGCGACTGGGCCAGCATGCTGCTGCGCCAGTACACCAAGTACGCCGAGCGCAAGGGCTTCAAGGCCCAGCTCGAGGACGAGACGCCGGGCGACACCGCGGGCATCAAGAGCGCGACCATCAAGGTCGAGGGCGAGTACGCCTTCGGCCTGCTGCGCACCGAGACCGGCGTGCACCGCCTGGTGCGCAAGTCGCCATTCGACTCCTCGGGCGGGCGCCACACCAGCTTTGCCAGCATCTTCGTGTACCCGGAGATCGACGACTCGATCGAGATCGACATCAACCCGTCCGACGTGCGCACCGACACCTTCCGCGCCAGCGGCGCGGGCGGCCAGCACATCAACAAGACCGACTCGGCCGTGCGGCTGACGCACATCCCGACCGGCATCGTGGTGCAGTGCCAGGACGGGCGAAGCCAGCACAGCAACCGCGACGTGGCCTGGAAGCGACTGCGCTCGCGCCTGTACGACCACGAGATGCGCAAGCGCCAGGAAGAGCAGCAGAAGCTCGAGGACAGCAAGACCGACGTGGGCTGGGGCCACCAGATCCGCAGCTACGTGCTGGACAACAGCCGCATCAAGGACCTGCGTACCAACGTCGAGATCTCGGCCACGCAGAAGGTGCTCGACGGCGATCTCGACGTGTTCATCGAAGCCTCGCTGAAGCAAGGCGTCTGATGCGGGTCGAAGCGCTGATCTTCGACATGGACGGCACCATGATCGACTCCATGCCCGCGCATGCGCGCGCATGGGTGGCGTTCGCGGCACGCCACGGCCTCGCGCTCGACGCGAGCGAGATCCTCGCGCGCACCACCGGCCGCACCGGCGCGGAGTGCATGCGCGAGCTGTTCGACCGGCCGCTGTCCGACTCTGAATGCCTGGCGCTGGTGCACGAGAAGGAAGAGATCTACCGGGCCCTCTTCGGCGACAGCTTCGTCGAGGTGGCCGGCTTCACCGCCTTTGCCCGGGCCGCCGTCGCACGCGGCCTGAAGGTGGCGGTGGGCACGGCCGGCGACCGGCACAACATCGAGTTCGTGATGGCGCGCCTGAAGATGGCGCCGCTGCCGCTGGCCGTGGTCGGCGGCGACGAAGGCTTTGCGGGCAAGCCCACGCCCGAGATCTTTCTCGAAGCCGCGCGCCGCATCGGCGTGGCGCCCGAGCGCTGCGTTGTGTTCGAGGACGCGCCCTTCGGCATCGAGGCCGCACGCCGCGGCGGCATGCGCGCCGTGGCCGTGTGCAGCACCCATTCCCCCGCCGAGCTCGGCGGGCCCCATGTGATCGCCGCGGTTCGCGACTACAACGAACTCGCCCATTCGAATTTTCTGGAGACCCTCGATGCTGCTGCAGCGTGACGCCCAAGGGCAACCCATTGCCATTCGCCGCGAAGACTATGCCGCCCCGGCCTTCTGGATCGACACCGTCGAACTGACCTTCGACCTCGACCCCGCCAAGACGCGCGTGCTCAACCGCATGACGCTGCGCCGCAACCCCGACGTGCCGCCGCAGCCGCTGCGCCTCGACGGCGACGAGCTCAACCTGGCGCGCGTGCTCGTCAACGGCCAGGGCGCCTCGTTCCGCATGGAAGGCGAGCAGCTCGTGCTCGACGGCCTGCCCTCGGCCCAGGACGGCGCCTTCGAGCTCGAGATCTTCACCACCTGCTGCCCGATCAAGAACACCAAGCTGATGGGCCTGTTCGTGAGCGAGGACACCTTCTTCACGCAGTGCGAGGCCGAGGGCTTCCGCCGCATCACCTACTTCCTCGACCGCCCCGACGTGATGGCGACCTACACCGTCACGCTGCGTGCCGCCAAGGCCGCGTACCCGGTGCTGCTTTCGAACGGCAACCTCGTCGAGCAGGGCGACCTGCCCGAGGGCCGCCACTTCGCCAAGTGGGTCGACCCCTTCCGCAAGCCCAGCTACCTGTTCGCACTGGTGGCGGGCAAGCTCGTCGCGCGCGAGCAGCGCATCACGGCACGCAGCGGCAAGGAGCACCTGCTGCAGGTCTACGTGCGCGCGGGCGACCTCGACAAGACCGAGCATGCGATGAACTCGCTCATCAACTCGGTGCTGTGGGACGAAGCCCGCTTCGGCCTGCCGCTCGACCTCGACCGCTTCATGATCGTCGCCACCAGCGACTTCAACATGGGCGCGATGGAGAACAAGGGCCTGAACATCTTCAACACGAAGTACGTTCTGGCCAACCAGGCCACCGCCACCGACGCCGACTACAGCAACATCGAGAGCGTGGTCGGCCACGAGTACTTCCACAACTGGAGCGGCGACCGCGTGACCTGCCGCGACTGGTTCCAGCTCTCGCTGAAGGAAGGCCTCACCGTCTTCCGCGACCAGGAATTCAGCCAGGACCTCTGCGCCGACGCCTCGGCGCGGGCGGTCAAGCGCATCGAGGACGTGCGCGTGCTGCGCACCGCCCAGTTCCCCGAGGACGCCGGCCCCATGGCGCATCCGGTGCGGCCCGACAGCTACATCGAGATCAGCAACTTCTACACCGTCACCATCTACGAGAAGGGTGCCGAGGTGGTGCGCATGATGCAGACGCTGGTCGGCCGCAAGGGCTTCGAGCGCGGCATCACGCTCTACTTCGAGCGCCATGACGGCCAGGCCGTGACCTGCGACGACTTCGCCCAGGCCATCGCCGACGCCAACCCCGACTCCGAACTCGCGCGCCTGCTGCCCCTGTTCAAGCGCTGGTACAGCCAGGCCGGCACGCCGCGCCTGGCCGCGCATGGCGTGTACGACGCGCAGAACCGCAGCTACACGCTCAGCGTGGTCCAGAGCTGCCCGCCCACGCCGGGCCAGCCGACCAAGGAGCCCTTCGTCATCCCGCTGAACGTCGGCCTGCTCGACGCCGGCGGGCGCGAGCTGCCGGTGCAGCTCGAGGGCGAGAGCGAGGTCACCCGCGGCACCCGCACGCTGGTGCTCTCGCGTGCCGGCGAGCAGATCACCTTCGTCGGCCTCGACGCCGAGCCCGTGCCGTCGATCCTGCGCGGCTTCAGCGCACCGGTGATCCTCGACTTCGAATACACCGACGCCCAGCTGCTCACGCTGCTGGCCAACGACCCCGATCCGTTCAACCGCTGGGAGGCCGGCCAGCGCCTCGGCCTGCGTGCTGCGCTCAGGGGCATCGCCGCGGTGGCAGGCGACACCACGCCGGTGCTCGACGACGCCTATGTCGAGGCCATGCGCAGCGTGCTGCGCCATCCGCAGCTCGACGCCGCCTTCAAGGAACTGGTGCTCACGCTGCCGTCTGAGACCTACATCGCCGAACAGCTCGACGTGGTCGATCCGCAGCGCGTGCACCTCGTGCGCGAGGCCATGCGCGCCCAGCTCGCCACCGCCCTCTTCGCCGACTGGCAATGGGCCTACGAGGCCCACCACGACACCGGCGCCTACAGCCCCGATCCCACGTCGGCCGGCCGCCGCGCGCTGGCCGGCATGGCGCTGAACTTCCTGTGCCTCGCGGCGCGCGCCTCGGGCGATGCGGTTTGGCCCGGCAAGACGCTGCAGCGCTTCAAGGACGCGGGCAACATGACCGACCGCTTCAACGCGCTCAATGCCCTCGTGGCCTCGGGCCATGCGCTGGCCGGACAGGCGCTGGCACGCTTCCACGCGCTGTTCAAGGACGAGGCCCTCGTCATCGACAAGTGGTTCTCGCTGCAGGCCGGCGCACCCGACCGCGGCGGCGACATCCTGCCGCTGGTCAAGCAGCTGATGAAGCACCCCGACTTCTCGCTCAAGAACCCGAATCGCGCGCGCAGCGTGATCTTCAGCTACTGCAGCGCGAACCCCGGCGCCTTCCACCGCCCTGACGCCGCCGGCTACGTGTTCTGGAGCGAACGCGTCATCGAGCTCGATGCCATCAACCCCCAAGTGGCCGCCCGCCTCGCGCGCTCGCTCGACCGCTGGAGCAAGCTGGCCGAGCCCTACCGCAGCGCCGCACGCGAGGCCATCGCACGCGTGGCGGCCAAGCCCGACCTGAGCAAGGACACGCATGAAGTCGTGACCCGCGCCCTCGCCGGCAACTGAAGAACCCGAACCCAGAAAGCATATGGCTCAACAACAGAAGATCTCCCTCACCCGCTACCTCGTCGAACAGCAGCGCGCCGACGGCCTCATTCCCGGCCAGCTGCGCCTGCTGCTCGAAGTCGTCGCCCGCGCCTGCAAGAGCATCAGCCAGGCCGTCAACAAGGGCGCGCTCGGCGGCGTGCTCGGCACGGCCGAGAGCGAGAACGTGCAGGGCGAGATCCAGAAGAAGCTCGACATCATCGCCAACGAGGTGCTGATCGAGGCCAACGAATGGGGCGGCCACCTCGCGGCCATGGCCAGCGAGGAAATGGACAGCATCTACGTGGTGCCCAACCGCTACCCGCAGGGCGAATACCTGTTGATGTTCGACCCGCTCGACGGCAGCAGCAACATCGACGTGAACGTCAGCATCGGCACCATCTTCAGCGTGCTCAAGAAGCCCGACGACACCCCCGGCGTGCAGGAAGCCGACTTCCTGCAGCCCGGCACCCAGCAGGTGGCCGCGGGCTATTGCATCTACGGCCCGCAGACCACGCTGGTGCTCACCGTGGGCAACGGCGTCGCGATGTTCACGCTCGACCGCGAGCAGGGCAGCTTCGTGCTCACGCAGGAAGACATCCAGATTCCGGCCGACACCAAGGAATTCGCGGTCAACATGAGCAACATGCGCCACTGGGACGAGCCCGTGAAGCGCTACATCGACGAGTGCCTGGCCGGCAAGGAAGGCCCGCGCGGCAAGGACTTCAACATGCGCTGGATCGCGAGCATGGTCGCCGACGTGCACCGCATCCTCATGCGCGGCGGCGTCTTCATGTATCCCTGGGACAAGCGCGAGCCCGAAAAGGCCGGCAAGCTGCGCCTGATGTACGAGGCCAACCCGATGAGCTGGCTGGTCGAGCAGGCCGGCGGCGCGGCCACCAACGGCAAGCAGCGCATCCTCGAGCTGCAGCCCACCAAGCTCCACGAGCGCGTGAGCGTGATGTTGGGTTCGCGAAACGAAGTCGAGCGTTTGACCCAGTACCACGCCGAAAAGGCCTGACGAAGTGGCTATAATCTGAGGCTTCGCCGGTGTAGCTCAGTCGGTAGAGCAGCTCATTCGTAATGAGAAGGTCGGGTGTTCGATTCATCTCTCCGGCACCAAATATCAGAAAAGCTCGCTATCACATTGATAGCGAGCTTTTTTGCTTTGACACGGCATGCAGTTTCCAGTACCGGCCTCTTTGCGGCGCACGTCGCCTCCAGGGTAGGTTCTGTGCACATGATCCGGCTTCATGATGGTTGCGCACGAGGCGGAACCGCGACCCCTAACACGGCACGCGTGGCCCCGGGCGCGCTCCTTCCGATGCGGCAGCATGGGTTCGCCGCAAATCCCCCATAATGCGTGGCCCGGCGCCGTAAGTGTTTGTATCGACAGTCTCGCCCAGGCGCTACTCAACAACACGCTCAATGCCTACTGATATCACCCGCCCCGTAGTTCCATTCCTTAAATGGGCTGGTGGAAAGCGATGGTTGACCACCAAAATTGAGACGCTGACGCCTGCTGGTGGTGGCACGTATATTGAGCCTTTCGCAGGCAGCGCCGCTATGTTCTTTCATTGCAGACCTTCAAAAGCGATCCTCTCGGACACCAACGCCGAACTGATAGAGACATACCAGACCATTAAGACTCACCCCGTAGAAGTTGGCGAGGCGCTGAGAGTTCATGCCCGGCAACATTCCTCCGAATACTACTACTGCGTCCGAGCGATGCGATGCAGAACTGCAGCAAACAAAGCGGCACGTTTCATCTATTTAAATCGGACGTGTTGGAACGGCTTGTATCGAGTGAATTTGAAAGGCGAGTTTAACGTTCCGAAAGGAACTAAAACCGATGTCCTGCTTGAGTCGGATGATTTCATTGCGCTCGCGAATCTGCTGAATAACGCCGAAATTCTTTGTTCCGACTTTGAATCTCAAATTGATCGAGCAAAATGCGGCGACGTTATTTTTGCGGATCCACCTTACACCGTACGACATAACCATAATGGGTTTGTCAAATACAACGAGGTACTTTTCACTTGGGCTGATCAGGTGCGACTCAAGGACTCGCTGCGCCGAGCAAAAGAGAGAGGGGCAGTAATTGTGGTAACCAATGCAGATCATCAGAGCATAAAAGATCTATACGAATCATTCGAAATTGCAGAAGTGGCGCGTTATAGCGCCATTGCAGGCTCAGCCGCGCGACGTGGCACCTATAGTGAGTTAATCATTCGCTAAAAGAATAAAATGGCTCAGAAGTTAATCTTCTTTAGAACTTGGTGGCTGCGCTTTAGGCATGCATTCTCAAAGGTCCCGCTTATTGGCCCGCTCTTCTACTGTGATGGCAAAGATCACATTGCAGCGTCGAAAGAGATTTTCTTCGGACTGAGCTTTGCGACAGCTACATTTTGGCTCAGTGCTCTCTTCCTTCTGAGTGTTAAGACTGAAACAGCAAGAAGTTACTTCGAACTAATTTTGGCCACTGTAAGTCACGGCGAATTGTTCATATTTTCCGTCGGTTTTCTCGGACCAATCTTACTGGTCACTTCTGAGGATCCGGCTGAGGCACGGCCCTTTCCGGGACGATCTTGGCATGTGCTAGCGCTGCTTGTCCTTGGTTTTATAGCAGCAGGATTTCATTCGCAAATTAAGGCGGCGCAGTTTGAGCAGCGCTTATCCGCATACGATCAGGATTTCCTATTCAGTGCATCCCTGATCATTGCGGGCGCAGCCATCATCTTGCGCTATCTGTCGGTGCTATACAGAAAATCGACATTCAAGCCAAAGTCGGAGTTGAAAGACGTGGAAGAGGAATTCGCCAAGAAATTTGAACAACGGCACAGAGAGAGCATCGAATGAGCATCGTTGACCTTTCAAAATCCTCTGATTCAATAGACCAGCCGTTCGAGGTATTGCTCCCCTGCATACGGGTGGAGCAGCCTATGGGAGCGTTTTTCGTCGCTTCCATCAATCATCGCCTGCTGGGTCAAATTACGTTCAGCGACGTGCGAAAAATGACCGGAGACCGCGAGGTCGATACCTATTTGGGCATTCAACGCGAAGTTGACAAAAAAAGAGTCTCAGAGTTGCAACGTTACGTCAATACGGTAGACGCATGTTTTCCGACGTCGATAATTTTAGCGGTCCCTGAGGAATGTGCTGAATTTGATCTTTCCTCCAACACACTCAAACTTAAGACCGTGACTGGCGATGACGGCCGATTGGTAGTCGACAGAACACAAATCGCAAAAGTTTTGGACGGTCAGCACCGCATCGAAGGATTGAAGGCGTTTAGCGGACCAGCTTTTGACGTGAACGTTTCCATATTTGTTGATATGGATGTTGCCAATCAGGCTTATCTATTCTCGGTTGTGAATTTGGCTCAAACGAAAGTCAAAAAAAGCCTTGTTTATGATTTATTCGAATATGCACGTTCGCGCAGCCCTCAAAAAAGTGCCCACAACATAGCGGTTGCCTTGGATCAGCTTCCTTCTAGTCCACTTCATCACCGCATCAAACGACTCGGCGGTGCAACCCCTGGTCGAAAGGGAGAAACTTTAACGCAGGCCACATTTGTCGAGGCTTTAATGAACTATATTTCGGCAGATCCGGTGATCGACCGTGATCTTTTTAAGCGAGGAAAACGCCCGTTAAAACCAAAAGAAAGTGAGTTGCAAAAATTTGTATTTCGCGGTATGTTTCTCGACGACGAGGACATGAAAATTGCCGATGTTCTGCTAGCTTTCTTCGGCGCAGTGGCTCGCAAATGGCCTATTGCTTGGGGAAATCCAGAGCGCGGATACATGCTATCTAAGACTGGCGGATTTCGCGGCCTTATGAGACTCCTTGGCCCAGCTTATCTGGCAACTGGCGCTCTTGGCCACGTGCCGCAACAGGCGAGCTTTGATGAACTCTTCGAACGAGCAACACTTGCGGACGATGATTTCGTTGTGAAAGAATTTTTGCCGGGATCTGGCGGCGAAGCGCGCCTATTCCGCCTACTGAATGAGCAGCTCTTCGGCAAAACGCAACAGCTGTTTTAGTCATGGCGCGCGCCTCTCGCAACGCGGGTGCGACGGCGCTCATCGGCGTGGCGCCGTACGCGCATTCCGTACATGAATGGCGGTCGCCGCCTTCGCGTCGCGCCAGGTCAACGCGAGGGCCGACATCTCGCCAGGTTGCTTTCGACGCTTCGGCAAGAGTTATCGAAGCGACGCTAGAGCATTTCGGTTTCAGCTCCGCTTGTGAGGGAGTCGAGGCTCGGTCGATAAGCTAGGACCAGTGGTCGTAGGCTGTCGGCTAGGGCACCAGTAACCCCTGAGACTGGGCTCGGCCCGCAAGAATCAGTACACCCTTACCCGCCTCACGATATAGACCCGACAAGAAAGGCGCCCCCATGCAAATCCGCGAACTCGCCACCGGCCTGCAATTTCCCGAAGGCCCGATCGCCATGGACGATGGCTCGGTGCTTTTGGTCGAGATCGCCCGCGGCACGCTCACGCGAGTGCGGCACGACGGGCTGGTGCAGGTGGTGGCCGACCTGGGCGGCGGGCCGAACGGTGCGGCCATGGGGCCCGATGGCGCGGTGTACGTGTGCAACAACGGCGGCTTCCGCTGGCACACCGAGGCCGATGGCTGCCACCGGCCGGTGAGTGAGGCGGACGACTACTCGGGTGGCCGCATCGAGCGCGTGAACCTCGCGACGGGCCGTGCCGAGCGGCTGTACGACACGGTCGACGGCGCCGCACTGCGCGGGCCGAACGACCTGGTGTTCGACGACGCGGGCGGCTTCTACTTCACCGACCTGGGCAAGGTGCGCGAGCATGACATGGACCGCGGCGGCGTGTTCTACGGCCATGCCGACGGCAGCGGCGCGCACGCGATCGCACGGCCCGTGATGACGCCGAATGGCATCGCGCTGTCGCCCGACGGTCGCACGCTCTACTACGCCGAGACCGAAGGCGCGCGGGTCTGGGCCTTCGACATCGTGGCGCCGGGCCGCGTGCGCAAGGACGGCTGGCCCTCGCCGCACGGCGGCCGCATGCTCTGCGCGTCACCGGGCGGGCACTACCAGCGCTTCGACTCGATGGCGGCCGATGCGCTCGGCAACCTCTGCGTGGCGACGCTGCTGCATGGCGGCATCACGATCGTCGCGCCCGACGGCAGCAGTTGCGAGCACGTGCCGCTGCCCGACCGCTACACCACCAACATCTGCTTCGGCGGGCGCGACATGCGCACCGCCTACGTCACGCTGTCAGGCAGCGGCCGGCTGATCGCGATCGACGATTGGCCGACGCCGGGGCTGCGGCTCAACCACCAGGCCTGAAGAACCGCGCAGGATTCAGGACACCACCTGGTAGTACAGGTTCTGCGGATGCCGCGCCTGCGCGAAGAAGAACCAGCGCTCGGCCAGCAGGCCGGGCGCCTGCACCAGCACCGCGAGCAGCCACGGCCATGGCGTCCCGCTCGCCAGGCCCCACGCGAGCAGCAGTGCAGGCAGCGCAAACGCCAGCAGCAAAAATCCGAGCTTGACGTTGCGCAGCGCCGCGAGCGAAACGCCATGGAAGAACTCGCGCGTGTTGAACGCGCCCGCCGACATGCCCATCGACTTCTGCACCAGGTTGGCCCCGCGGATGCCGGTGGCCGACTGCAGCGTCGACTTGGGGCGCAGGGCCGCATTGCGCCGCAGCGACAGCGCACGCACGGCCCAGGCCACGAGCGTGGCCGCCAGGGCCCACGGGCCGAAGACCTGGACGAAGCGCGCCTCGCCAGCCATCGCGCCCATGGCGCAGGCCAGCACGAGGCCCGACGACAGGCCGATCAGCATGAAATTGGCGATGGTGAGCGGATGCGCCCATTCCTCGATGAAGCGCAGGCAGGCGTAGATCATCGCGGTGCAGTACCAGAGCGCTGCGGCTCCGGCCAGCACCAGCACGGGCAGCAGCCATGCCGCGATAGCGCCCGGCGCGGTGCTGCCGAACTGCAGCCACAGCCACCACACCGCGACCAGCGCGATGAACGCCGGCAGCACGATGACTTCGCGCGACATCCACGAGGTGCGCCACATCAGCACCGCACGCCACGCGCGCGTCTTGCGCCCGAGGTGCAGGAACGACGCCGCAAGGCCCGCGACCAGCAGCACTTCGGCGAACGCGAGCGCTGCGCCCACGAAACCCGGGGAGAGGCCGAGGCCGAACAGCACCGCGAGCGCGAGCGCGACGACGAGCCCCTGCGCGGCGCCGGCCAGCGTGGTGAAGAAAAGAATGGAGAACGCGGGATGCATCGTGCTATTCCTTCTATTCCTTCGCCTCGGCCGCGGGCGTGATGCGCCGTGGCAGGTACTGGTTGGCCGGCGTGGTTTCCCATTCGGGCATCAGCGCATAGCCGCCGCGCTCGCGGATCGCGATCGACACCTCCGATGCCGGATCCTTCACGTCGCCGAACAGGCGCGCACCGGTCGGGCAGGCCTTGACGCAGGCGGGCTTGCGGTCTTCCTTGGGCAGTTGCTCGTCGTAGATGCGGTCGACGCAGAGCGTGCACTTGGTCATGACTTGGCGCTCCTCGTCGAGTTCGCGTGCGCCATAAGGGCAGGCCCAGGCGCAGTACTTGCAGCCGATGCACTTGTCGTAGTCGACCAGCACGATGCCGTCTTCCTTGCGCTTGTAGCTTGCGCCCGTGGGGCACACGGGCACGCAGGGCGGGTCTTCGCAGTGCAGGCAGCTCTTGGGGAAGTGCACCGTCTGCGTGGCCGGGAAGGTGCCGGCCTCGTAGGTCTGCACGCGATTGAAGAAGGTGCCGGTGGGATCGGCGCCGTAGGGCTTCTCGTCCGCCAGCGGGCCGGCGCTGCCGGAGGTGTTCCATTGCTTGCACGAGGTCACGCAGGCGTGGCAGCCGACGCAGACGTTGAGGTCGATGACCAGCGCGAGCTGCTTGGCCAGCGTTTCGCCGGGTTCGGCGCGCACGGACTTGCTCCCTCCCTCTCTGGGGGAGGGTTGGGGTGGGGGCACGGCGGCCCTCGCTGTGGCCGTGCGCCCCATGGCATCGCCGCGGCCCCCACCCCCGCCCTCCCCCGGAGGGGGAGGGAGAAATGCGCCAGCCGCCACAGGCACACGCACAGGCAGCGGCTGCGCCGCACTCGCCATCAAGTCCTTCAACCACTGCATCATTTCTTCGCCCTCCCCGCAAAGTACGTCAGCACGCTCGCCGCCTTGCCCACCACGCCGGGCACCGCCGGCATGCTCGGGGTCTGCGGAAAGCTCTCCTCGGGTTCGCCCGGTTCGGCCGGCCGGATGCGCACGCGCACGTCGTACCAGCCCGCCTGCCCGGTGATCGGGTCGGAGTTGCTGATGGTGCCGCTCGCCGTGCCCGCGCACGGCAGCTCTTCGCTGATGAGGTGATTGAGCAGGAAGCCCTTGCGCGCCTCGTCGGCGCCCGGTGCGAGCTGCCACGCGCCGTCGGCCTTGCCGATCGCGTTCCAGGTCCAGACGGTGCCGGGTTCGACGGCCTCGCTGTAGCGCAGCATGCAGCGCACCTTGCCCCACTGGCTCTCGACCCAGCACCAGCCGCCATCGGCAATGCCCGCGGCCTCGGCGGTGCGCGGATTCACGTGCAGGTAGTTGTGGCTGTGGATCTGCCGCAGCCAGGCGTTCTGCGAATCCCACGAGTGGTACATCGCCATCGGCCGCTGCGTGATGGCGTTGAGCGGATAGGCCTCGGTGTCGGTCGCGGCTTCCTCGAGCGGCGCATACCAGAACGGCAGCGGATCGAAATACTTGGCGATGCGCTCGCGCAGCGCGTCGGGCGGCTGGCGGCCCGGCGTCTTGCCCTGGGCGGCGAGCCGGAAGCTCTGCAGCGTGTCGGAATACAGCGCAAGCTGCACCGGGTCGTTGCGCTGGCGCCAGCCCTTGTCCTTGGCAAAGTCGAGGTACTCGCGGTTCCAGTTGCGCATGAAGTGCATGCTCTCGGGCATGTGGTACTGGAACACGCAGTTGTTCTTCTCGTAGGCCTCCCACTGCTTGGGATTGGGCTCGCCGCGCAGGTGCTCGGTGCCGTCCTTGCCGCGCCATCCCATCAGAAAGCCGATGCCTGGCGCCGGCTGGAAGTTGACGATGAAGTCCGGGTAGCCCGTGAACTTGCGCCCGCCCTCGGGCGTGGTGAAGGCCGGCAGCTTGAGCCGCGAGGCCAGTTCGATCAGCACCTCCTGGAACGGCTTGCACTGCCCCATCGGCGGCACCACCGGCACGCGCACCGAATCGACCGGCCCCTCGAACTCGGAGATCGGCCGGTCGAGCATGCTCATCACGTCGTGCCGCTCGAGGTACGTGGTGTCGGGCAGCACCAGGTCGGCAAAGGCCACGGTCTCGCTCTGGAAGGCGTCGCACACCACCAGGAACGGGATCATGTACTCGCCCTTGTCGTCCTTGCGGTTGAGCATCTCGCGCGTGGCCATCGTGTTCATGCTCGAGTTCCAGGCCATGTTGGCCATGAAGATCAAGAGCGTGTCGATGCGGTACGGATCGCCCTTGACCGCGTTGGCGATCACGTTGTGCATGAGCCCGTGCGCCGACAGCGGATGCTCCCACGAGAACGCGTGGTCGATGCGGATCGGCGAGCCGTCGGGGTTGATCGCAAGCTCGTCGGGGCTGGCCGGAAAGCCCAGCGGCGCGGCATTCAGCGGCGTGTTGGGCTGGATCATCGCCGGGTCGTTGAAGGCCCGGTAGTTGGGCACGATGTGGCGCGGGTACGGCGCCTTGTGCCTGAAGCCGCCCGGCGCGTCGATGGTCCCGAGCACGCTCATCAAAATGGCGAGCGCACGCACGGTCTGGAAGCCGTTCGAATGCGCCGCCAGGCCGCGCATCGCATGGAAGGCCACCGGCCGCGCCTGCGTGGTGGCGTGCTGCTTGCCCCAGGCGTCGGTCCACGGGATCGGCAGCTCGAACGCCTGCTGCAGCGCGGTCTCGCCCATTTCGCGCGCGAGCTGGCGGATGCGCTGCGCATCGATGCCGGTGATGGCCTCGGCCCATTCGGGCGTGCAGCTCGCCACGCGTTCGCGCAGCAGCTGGAACGACGGTGCCACGCGCGTGCCGTCGGCCAGCGTGTAGTGCCCTTCGATCGCCGGATCGCACCACTCGCCGATGCCTTCGGGGTAGGCCGGCTTCACGGTGCCGTCGGCGCGATCCCAGATCAGCTTGTTGTGCGGATTGCGGCCGTCGCCGGGCGGGCCGCGCTCGGGATCGAAGGCAAAGAGCCCTTCGCGCTCGCCCTCGTCGAGCACCACGAGCTGCGGCGCATTGGTGAAGCGCTTGAGGAACGCATGGTCGATGAGGTTCGACGCGATCAGCTCGTGCAGCAGCGCCATGAAGAGCGCGCCGTCGGTGCCCGGCTTGATCGGGATCCACTCGTCGGCGATCGCGGAGTAGCCGGTGCGCACCGGATTGATCGAGATGAAGCGGCCGCCCTCGCGCTTGAACTTGCCGAGCGCGATCTTCATCGGGTTGCTGTGGTGGTCTTCGGCGGTGCCGATCATCACGAACAGCTTGGCGCGGTCGAGGTCGGGGCCGCCGAACTCCCAGAAGCTGCCGCCCACGGTGTAGATCATGCCGGCAGCCATGTTGACCGAGCAGAAGCCGCCGTGCGCCGCATAGTTGGGCGTGCCGAACTGCCGTGCGAACAGGCCGGTGAGCGCCTGCATCTGGTCGCGGCCGGTGAAGAGTGCGAACTTCTTTGAGTCGGTCGCGCGGATCTTGGCGAGCCGATCGGTCAGCAGCGAGAAGGCGTGCTCCCAGCTGATCGGCTCGAACTCCCCGGCGCCACGCTCGCTGCCCGGCTTGCGCAACAGCGGCTGCGTGAGCCGCGCCGGCGACACCTGTTTCATGATGCCCGACGAGCCCTTGGCGCAGATCACGCCCTTGTTCAGCGGATGGTCGGGGTTGCCGTCGATGTAGCGCACCTCGGGGCCGTGCTCGCCCTCGCGCAGGTGCACGCGGATGCCGCAGCGGCATGCGCACATGTAGCAGGTGGTGGTCTTGACCTCGGTCTCGGCCGTGGGCGTGGGTGCCGCCAGCGGGTCGTGCACGGGTTCGCGGGAGAGGAAACTGAACACTGGCGGTCCTTTGTTTTCAAGCGTGGCGCAGCCGATGTTAGGTTCGTGCGATCGAACGGAAAAGCGCAGAATATTGCTCACCATGACCGGAAAAACAGATCAAGCAGAGAGCGCCTCCACCCGCCTGCGGCTCAACCTGCGCCAGCTCGAGGTGTTCGTTGCCACGGCGCGCGAGGGCAGCACGCGCGCCGCCGCCGACCGCATCGCGCGCTCGCAGTCGGCCGCGAGCAGCGCGCTGGCCGACCTCGAAGCATCGGTCGGCGTGCTGCTGTTCGACCGCATCGGCCGCCGGCTGGTGCTCAACGAGAACGGCCGTGCGCTGCTGCCCAAGGCGCAGGCGCTGCTCGACCAGGCAGGCGAGGTCGAGGCGCTCTTCAACGGCGAGCATGCCGCGCCGCTGCGGGTGGCGGCGAGCTTCACCATCGGCGAATACCTGCTGCCCGAGCGGGTGTCGCACTGGACCGCGCTGCATCCGCAGAGCCAGGTGCACCTGCACATCGCCAACACGCGCGACGTGATCGAGGCGGTGGCGGGCTTCGACGTCGACGTCGGCTTCATCGAGGGGCCGCAGACGCATCCCGACCTCGTGGTGCGCGCCTGGCGCACCGATGAGCTGGTGATCGTGGCGGCGCCCGAGCATCCGCTCGCGGGCCGCGTGGCTACGCACCGGCAGCTCTCGCAGGCCACCTGGGTGCTGCGCGAGCACGGGTCGGGCACGCGCCAGGTCACCGACGCGTGGCTGATCCAGAACCTCGACCAGGTGCACGTCGGCTTCGAGCTCGGCAGCACCGAGGCGATCAAGCGCGTGGTGGCCTCGGGCACCGGCCTCGCCTGCCTGTCGCGCTACACCGTGGCGCAGGCGCTCGAGGACGGCCACCTCGTCGAGCTGCGCACCCGGCTGCCGGCCGGCATGCGCCGGCTCGCGACGGTGATGCACCGCGACAAGCTGCTCGGCCGCGCGACCGCCGACTTCCTGCGGCACTGCGGCGCGAGCATGCCGCGCGGGGCGGTGGCGCCGCAGCCCTGAGCAGCCGGCCTGGCGCCCGGCGTCAGGCCGGCCGGGAGAGCAGTTGCACGTACTCGTGGTGCGCGGTGTTGATGGTCGACACGCGGTACTCCACGGGCTTGTCGCCGAAGGTGAGCGCGGTGCGCCGCACCTGCATCACGGCCGCGCCGGGCGCCACGCCGAGCATGCGCACCATATTGCGGTCGGCGATGAGCGCGCGCGTGCGCTCGCTGGCGCGCGTCACGGTGATGCCGAATTCGGTCTGGTAGAGGTGATAGATGGTGCTCGCACGCTCGCGAAAGCGCTTCTCCGTCAGGCCCTTGAACAGCAGCGCAGGCAGCGTGAGCCGGTCGTGGATCACGGCGCGGCCCTGCAGCAGCAGCCGGTTGTCGATCTGCACCGCGGGCTCGCCGGGTTTCAGGCCCAGCGCGAGCGCGGGCTCTTCCTCCATGCGCACGCGTTCGTAGGCCACGAGCTCGACCTGCGGCGCCTGCCGGAAGCCGTCGCCGCGCTCGACATGGAAGAACTGGAACATGAACCGGTCGGCGTTGTGCACTGCAACGAAGGTGCCCTTGCCCTGTCGGCGCACGAGGATGTGCTCGGCCACGAGGTCGTCCGTGGCGTGGCGCAAGGTGCCGATCGACACACCGAACGCTGCGGCCAGTTCGGTTTCGCTCGGCAGCGCGCCGCCGGCCGGATAGCGGCCCGACTCGATCGCCTGCAGCAGCGCCCGCTTGACCACGCGGTACAGCGGCGCGCCGGCCGTCTCGGGGGGTATCGGCTCGAACTGGCTGGCGGCGCTGGCGCGAACGTTCTGCGGCATGGCGCGATTGTGTGGCGCCGCCTGCACTCCTTCAAGTCATCTATATGACCCGTTTGACTCTCGGAAATGACCAGTCGGACACTGCCCTCCACCCCCACAGCAGCAACAGGAGACACGATGATTCATTTCGTTTTGCACGACACCCGCGACACCGTGGCCGTCGTGGTGGTCGAAGGCGTGAAGGCCGGCATGTCGCTCAACGGCTGGATCATGGACGAGGACAAGACCACCAGCGTCGAGGCCCGCCAGGACATCCCGATCGGCCACAAGGTCGCGCTCAAGGACATGGCACCGGGCGACACGGTGTGGAAGTACGGCATCGACATGGGCAAGGTCGTCGCGCCGATCAAGGCCGGCGAACACGCCCACGTGCAGAACATCAAGACCAAGCGCTGGTAGGCACGCACGGCGCTGCCGGTCCTTCTGCCCTCCTCCGCGAACCCAAACCCGAAAGAACAAGCCATGTCCGTCATTTCGAAAGACACCACCTTCCTCGGCTACCGCCGCGAAAACGGCCGCGTCGGCGTGCGCAACCACGTCATCGTGCTGCCGCTCGACGACCTTTCCAACGCCGCGGCCGAAGCCGTGGCCCACAACATCAAGGGCACGCTCGCAATCCCGCATCCCTATGGCCGGCTGCAGTTCGGCGCCGACCTCGAGCTTCACTTCCGCACGCTGATCGGCACCGGCTGCAACCCGAACGTGGCCGCGGTCGTGGTGATCGGCATCGAGGACAGCTGGACGAAAAAGGTGGTCGACGGCATCGCCGCCACGGGCAAGCCCGTGACGGGCTTCGGCATCGAAGGCCACGGCGACCACGAGACGATCATGAAGGCGTCGAAGGCCGCGCGCGAGTATGTGCAGTGGGCCAGCGAGAAGCAGCGCGAGCCCTGCGGCATCGGCGAACTCTGGGTCTCGACCAAGTGCGGCGAGAGCGACACCACCTCGGGCTGCGGCTCCAACCCGACCGTGGGCAATGCCTTCGACAAGCTCTACGAGACCGGCAACACGCTGGTCTTCGGCGAGACCTCCGAGATTACCGGCGGCGAGCGCATCGTGGCCGAGCGCTGCCGCACGCCCGACGTGAAGGAGCGCTTCATGTTCATGTTCAACCGCTACCAGGACATGATCAACCGCCACAAGACCAGCGACCTCTCCGACTCGCAGCCCACCAAGGGCAATATCGCCGGCGGCCTGACGACGATCGAGGAGAAGGCGCTCGGCAACATCCAGAAGATCGGCAAGAAGTGCCTGGTCGACGGCGTGCTCGACAAGGCCGAGATGCCCACCGGACCCGGCCTGTGGTTCATGGACTCGTCGAGCGCCGCCGCCGAAATGGTGACGCTGTGCGCGGCCTCGGGCTATGCGGTGCACTTCTTCCCCACCGGCCAGGGCAACGTGATCGGCAACCCGATCCTGCCGGTCATCAAGATCTGCGCCAACCCGCGCACCGTGCGCCTCATGAGCGAGCACGTCGACGTCGACACCTCGGGCCTGCTGCAGCGCGAGCTCACGCTTGACCAGGCCGGCGACAAGCTGCTCGAATGCATGCTGCGCACCGCCAACGGCCGGTTCACGGCGGCCGAGGCGCTCGGGCATCGCGAGTTCGTGCTGACACGCCTCTACGAGTCGGCCTGAGCGAACGGCGGCAGCATCATGAAGCGAATCGTGATCGCGGAGTTCATGGACCCCGCCGCCGTCGAGCGCCTGCGCGAGCGGCACGATGTGCTCTACGACCCGGCGCTGGTCGACGACCCCGGGCGGCTGTTCGGCGAAGCGCGGTGGGCGCATGCACTGATCGTGCGCAACCGCACGCAGGTGCGCGGCGAGCTGCTAACCGCACTGGCGCAGTGCAGCGTGGTCGGACGACTGGGCGTCGGGCTCGACAACATCGACGTGGCCGGCTGCGAGGCGCGCGGCATGCGCGTGATACCGGCCACGGGCGCCAACGCGTTGAGCGTGGCCGAGTATGTGATCGCGAGCGCCATGCTGCTGCTGCGCGGCGCTTACGGAGCGACCGCAGCGGTGGCCGCGGGCGAATGGCCGCGCCCTGCGCTGTCGAACGGCCGCGAGGCGGCGGGCAAGACGCTCGGCCTCGTCGGCTTCGGTGCCATCGGCCAACTGACCGCACGCCTCGCCGCGGCGCTGGGCATGCGCACCGCGGCCTTCGACGCCATGATGGACGGCGGCCATCCGGCCTTTGCCGAGACGCGCACCCAACCGCTCGGGCTCGACGAACTGGTCGCGCGCTCGGACGTGCTGAGCCTGCATGTGCCGCTGGTCGACGGCACGCGCAACCTCTTCCACGCCGGGCGCATCGCGGCCATGAAGCCCGGCGCGGTGCTGGTCAACACCTCGCGCGGCGGCATCGTCGACGAACGCGCGGTGGCCGAGGCCCTGCGCGAAGGCCGGCTCGGCGGTGCGGCGCTCGACGTGTTCGACGCCGAGCCGCTTGCGGCCAGCGCGCACTTCCAGGGCTGCCCGAACCTGCTGTTGACGCCGCACATCGCGGGCGTGACGGCCGAGTCGAACGAGCGCGTGAGCAGCCTGATCGCCGACCGCGTGCTGGAGGCGCTCGCACCATGACCACCATGACACTGGGCCAGGCCCGCGGCGCGGTGGCCGGGATGCTGCGCGCCGCCGGCGCGAACGAGACGATGGCCGATGCGGCAGCGCGCGCCCTGGTGCTCGCCGAGGCGCAGGGCCTCGGATCGCACGGGCTGAGCCGCCTGGGGCAATACACGGCGCACCTGCGCAACGGCCGCGTGAACGGCGCGGCGGTTCCCACCGTACGGCACGCCAGGGGCGGCGCAGTGCTGGTCGATGCACACGAGGGGCTGGCGTTCGCCGCCTGCGAGCTGGCCGTGGCCGAGGCGATCGGCCGCGCGCGCGACTTCGGCATTGCGATCGCGGGCGTCACCGCGAGCCACCACTGCGGGGTTGTCGTCGATCACCTGCGGCCGGCCGCCGAGGCCGGCATGCTCGGCCTCGGCTTTGCCAATTCGCCGGCCGCGATGCCGGCCGCGGGTGGACGCCATCCGGTCTTCGGCACCAATCCGGTGGCGGCGGTGTTCCCGCGGCGCGGCGCGTTGCCGCTGATGATCGACCTGAGCCTCTCGGAGGTGGCGCGCGGCAAGGTGATGGTGGCGGCGAAGCAAGGCAAGCCGATCCCGCCGGGTTGGGCCGTCGACCGCCACGGCCAGCCCACCACCGATGCGCAGGCCGCGCTCGACGGTGCGATGCTGCCCATCGGCGCGGCCTCCAGCCCCAAAGGCGCGATGCTGGCGCTGGTGGTCGAGCTGCTGGTCACGGCGCTGATCGGCGCGCAGTTCGGCTTCGAGGCCTCGAGCTTCTTCGAGGACGAAGGCAACCGGCCGCGCATCGGCCAGGCCTTCATCGTCATCGACCCCGGCGCGCTCGCCGGTTCGGCCAGCTATCTCGACCGTGTCGAGGTGCTGCTGGCCGAGATGCTGCGCGACGAAGGCGTGCGCCTGCCCGGTGCGCGGCGCGAGGCCCTGCGGCTGCGCGCCGAAGCCGAGGGCATCGAGGTGCCCGACGCGCTGCACGCGCCGCCACGAACCTGAGCACGCTCGGGCTTCGATCCAGACACAACAACAGGAGACGACACGATGAAACGACGCGATTGGATGCAAGGGACCGCGGCCCTGGCTGCGGCGGGTTCGATGGGTGCGGGTTCGCTGGCGGCGCTGTGGCCCGCGCTCGCCCGCGCACAGGGTGGCGACTATCCGAAGCCCGACGGCACGCTGCGCTACGTGGTGCCCTTTCCGCCCGGCGGCCTCACCGACGCGATGGCGCGGCAGGTGGCGCAGCAGCTTGGCGAACGTTGGAAGATCAACGTGCTGGTCGACAACCGCCCGGGCGGCAATGGCCAGATCGGCGCCGACCTGGTGGCCAAGGCGGCCGGCGACGGCTACACGATGCTGGCGATCACGCTCACGCACGCGGCCAACGTGACGCTGTTCCCCAAGTCGCCGTTCAACTTCCAGAAGGACCTGCGGCCCGTGGCGCTGCTCGCAGGCAGCCCGATGCTCATCGTGGTGCCGGCGGCCAGCCCGATGCGCGACATGCAGGGCCTCGTCGCGGCGGCCAGGGAACGCCAGCTCAATGCCGGTTCCAGTGGCAGCGGCACGCCGCCGCACCTGACGCTGGCGCTCTTCAACAATCTCACCAAGTCTTCGATCCAGCACGTGCCGTACAAGGGCGGCGCGCCCTGCATGACCGACCTGATCGGCGGCCAGCTCGATGTGGTGTTCTCGAACATTCCCGAGTCGATCCCGCACGTGAAGGCCGGCAAGCTGCGCGCGCTGGCGATCGCCAGCAAGGCGCGCTATGCGCTGCTGCCCGAGGTGCCGACCACGGCCGAGGCCGGCATGCCCGAGCTTCAGGTGGAAAATTGGACCGCCATCATGGTGCCGGCGTCCACGTCCGACGCCCCGGTGCAGAAGCTCGGCGCCGAGGTGGTGAAGATCCTCGGGCAGCCAGGGCTCGACGAGCGCATGCGCCAGCAGGGCTTCGTCGTGGACGCGCGCGGGCCCGAGCGCTTCGCGCCCTTCCTCGCCGACGAAATCGCGCGCTGGGCGCAGGTGATCAAGGCGGCGGCGATCCAGCCGAGCTGAGCGGCTCCGCGCCCGCCCCCGCCAGCACCGCCAGCGCCACCGACGCGATGCGCGACAGCGCCGAATCGGCCCGCGATGTCAGCACGATGGGCACGCGCGCGCCGAGCACCAGCCCCGCGCATTCGCCGCCGCCGATGTAGGTGAAGCTCTTGTAGAGCATGTTGCCGGCGTTGAGGTCCGGCACCAGCAGCAGGTCGGCCTCGCCGCTGACGCGCGACGACATCTTCTTGATGCGCGCGGCCTCGGCCGAGATCACGTTGTCGAAGCCGAAGGGCCCTTCGACCACCGCGCCGGGCCATGCGCCCTCCTTCGCCATGGCCACGAGCGCCTCGGCATCGACGGTGGCTTGTATCGCGGGGTTCACCGTCTCGACGGCGGCAACGATGCCGACCTTCGGCTCGGCGACGCCGATGGTGCGCAACAGCGCGACGGCGTTGCCAAGGATGTCGCGCTTGGTCGCAAGCGAGGGCGTGATGTTGACCACGCAGTCGGCCACGCCGAGCAGCTTGGGATAGCGCGGCAGGTCGAACAGGAAGACGTGGCTGATGCGCGTGCTGCCGCGCAGCCCGGTCTCTTTGTCGACCACCGCCGACATCAGCTCGTCGGTGTGCAGCGAGCCCTTCATCAGCGCGCCGACCGCACCGGCCTGCGCCAGCGCGGTGGCGCGCCGCGCGCTCTGCGCGGCTTCGGCGGGGCTGTCGACGATCTCGAATCCGCCCGCATCGACGCCGGCCAGCTCGGCCGCTCGCAGGATCTCCGCACGCGGCCCGATCAGCACCGGCTCGCCGAGCCCCGCCTCATGGATGCCGGCCGCGGCCTCGAGCGCGGCGGCATCGCAGGGGTGGACCAGCCCGATGCGCGCGTGCGTGGCCGCGGCGCGCGCCCGCGCCACCAGTGCGGCCAGGTGCGGATGCGCAATGGGAAGCGACGGCATGGCCGGCTCCCGCCCTCAGACGTAGTCCTTGTACTTGTCGAGGAAGCGCACCGGCTTGGCCAGCGCATCGCGGCGGAACGGATCGCCGAGCTCGCGCGTGCACATGATCTCGATCACGCAGGTCTTCTTCTCGTTCATCTGCATGTCGATGGCCTTCTTGAGCGCGGGGCCCACGTCCTCGATGTTGTCGACCACGATGCCTTCGGCGCCCATCGCCTTGGCGATGCCGGCGAAGCTCTCGCTCTCGAGCTCGCCCGCGACGAAGCGGCGGTTGTAGAAGTCGACCTGGTTCTTCTTCTCGGCGCCCCACTGGCGGTTGTGGAACACCACGGCCGTCACCGGAATGTCATGGCGCACGGCGGTCATGATCTCGACCATGCTCATGCCCCAGGCACCGTCGCCGGCATAGGCCACGGCCGGGCGGTCGGGCGCCGCGCACTTGGCGCCGATCATGGTCGGCAGCGAGTAGCCGCAGTTGCCGAAGCTCATCGGCGCGAAGAAGCTGCGTGGCTCCTCGAAGCGCAGGTAGCTGTTGGCGATGGCGTTGATGTTGCCGATGTCGGTCGAGACCATCACGCGCGGCGGCATGGCCTTCTCGAGTTCGCGCAGCACCTGGCGCGGATGCAGGTAGGTGCCGCCGGTCGGGGTCTTCTCGCCCTTGGCTTCCTCGATGGCGTCGAGGCTGAACTGGTCGCGCTCGTGGGTCCACTCGTCGAGCTCTTTTTCCCACGCGGCCTTTTCCGACTTGATCTTCTCGGCGCGCTCGGCCTTGGTGGCGTCGCAGGCCAGCGTCTTGCCCTGCAGGCGCTTGAGCAGTTCCTTGGCCGTGGCCTTGGCGTCGCCGTGGATGCCGACGGTGATCTTCTTCACCAGGCCCAGGTTGGTGTGGTCGGCCTCGACCTGGATGATCTTCGCTTCCTTCGGCCAGTAGTCCATGCCGTGCTGCGGCAGCGTGCCGAACGGGCCCATGCGCGAACCGAGCGCAAGCACCACGTCGGCCTGCGCCATGAGCTTCATCGCGGCCTTCGAGCCCTGGTAGCCGAGCGGGCCGGCCCACAGCGGATGGCTCGCGGGGAAGGAGTCGTTGCGCAGGTAGCCGTTGGCCACGGGCGCGCCCAGGCGCTCGGCCAGTGCCTTGCACTCCTCGACCGCATCGCCCATGACCACGCCGCCGCCCGACAGGATGACCGGGAACTTGGCCGTGGCCAGCAGTTCGACCGCTGCGTTCAGGCTCATCTCGCCGCCCGCGCCGCGCTCCACGCGCATCGGCTTCGGGATCTCGGTGGTGATCTCGCCGTAGAAGTAGTCGCGCGGGATGTTGAGCTGGGTCGGGCCCATCTCGGAGATCGCGCGGTCGAAGCAGCGCGCGGTGTACTCGGCCATGCGCTTGGGGTTGTTGACGTGCCCCTGGTACTTGGTGAACTCCTGGAACATCGGCAGCTGGTTGGCTTCCTGGAAGCCGCCCAGGCCCATGCCCATGGTGCCGGTCTCGGGCGTGATCATCACCACCGGGCTGTGCGCCCAGTAGGCCGCGGCCACGGCCGTCACGCAGTTGCTGATGCCGGGGCCGTTCTGGCCGATGACTACGCCGTGGCGACCCGAGACGCGCGAATAGCCGTCGGCCATGTGCGCGCCGCCCTGCTCGTGCACCACCGGGATCAGGCGGATGCCGGCCGGCGCAAAGATGTCCATCGCATCCATGAAGGCCGAGCCCATGATGCCGAAGATGTCGGTCACGCCGTTGGCGACCAGGGTCTCGACGAAGGCCTCGGAAGGCGTCATCTTCTGCACGCCGGTGACGGCTTCGCGGGTGGGTGCGGCGGGTTGCTTCTGGCTCATGGCATGCGTCTCCTGAAGGAATGGGCTTGGGGTTGCGTCTCGAAAGCCGGAACTCCTTGTTCCGGATTTCATGTCGGCGAATATAGGCCCGCGCTGCCGCCGCGTCAAACAAAATACAAAAAATGGGACGATTCGTCTTGTTTTTTGTAAAAAGACTATGATCCAGCCCATGAAGATCGTCAAAGGGCCTGTGCCCGTTCTGCCCGAGCCGGCCGCCGGCGACACCCCCACCATGCGCCTGTTCGGCCTGCTCGAGGTCATGGCCGCGAAGGACCAGCGCTACTCGCTGCAGGGCCTGGTCGAAGAGACCGGCATCCCCAAGCCCACGCTGCACCGCATGCTCCAGCAGCTCGAAGGCGCGGGCCTGCTGCAGCGCGAGAGCGACGGGCGCCACTATGGCATTGGCACGCGGCTGCGGCGCCTGGCCGAGAACCTGCTGCTCAACGACAGCCTGCACGGTGCGCGCCACACGGTGCTGCGCCAGCTGGTCGAGGAGATCGGCGAGAGCTGCAACCTCACGGCGCTGTCGGGCAGCGAGGTGGTGTACCTCGATCGCGTGGAAACCGCGGCGCCGCTGCGCTTCTACCTGCACTCGGGCTCGCGCGTGCCGGTGCATTGCTCGGCCAGCGGCAAGGTGTTTCTCGCGCAGATGAGCCCGGCGCAGCGCCGCCGGCTGCTGTCGAACGCGCCGCTCGAGCCCTACACCGCGAAGACGCTGACCGATCCCGACGCGCTCGAGAAGGAAGTGCAGCGCGTGCGCAAGGACGGCTACGCCCTCGACAACGAAGAGTTCCTGCCCGGCCTGCTGTGCATCGCTGCGCTCGTGCCCTCGGGCGACGGCGCGCCGTCGAACCTGTGCATCGCGGTGCAGGCGCCCGTGATGCGGCTCGATGCGGCCAAGGCGCGCGCGCTGCTGCCCGCGCTGCAGCGCGCCGCCATCGCGCTGAGCCGCATCGACGCCGACGCGGCCGCCGAGCAGGCACAGGCCTGACTTTTTCCACCCCTCTTTTTTCCAAGGCCTCACCGTGACCGATACCGCAGAACTGCGACCCGACCGGATGCTGAGCGTGCGCGAGGTGTTCGGCATCGACACCGACCTGCGGGTGCCCGGCTTCAGCGAGCGCGACGACCATGTGCCCGAAGTCGATGCGGTGTACCGCTTCAACCCCGACGTGACGCTGGCCATCCTCGCGGGCTTCACGCGCGACCGGCGCGTGATGGTGCAGGGGCTGCACGGCACCGGCAAGTCGACCCACATCGAGCAGGTGGCGGCGCGGCTGAACTGGCCCTGCGTGCGGCTCAACCTCGACGGCCACATCAGCCGGCTCGACCTCGTCGGCAAGGACGCGGTGGTGCTGCGCGAAGGGCAACAGGTCACCGAGTTCCAGGAGGGCATCGTGCCCTGGGCGCTGCAGCGTCCCGTGGCGCTGATCTTCGACGAGTACGACGCCGGCCGGCCCGACGTGATGTTCGTGATCCAGCGCATCCTCGAGCGCGACGGCAAGTTCACGCTGATGGACCAGAACAAGGTGCTGCGCCCGCATCCGTTCTTCCGGCTCTTCGCCACCGCCAACACCGTGGGCCTGGGCAACCTCAACGGGCTCTACCACGGCGCGCAGCGGCTCAACCATGCGCAGATCGACCGCTGGAACATCGTTGCCTCGCTCAACTACCTGCCCGCCGACGAGGAGATCGCGATCGTGCAGGCGCGCGTGCCCTCGCTCGCCGACGACACGGGCCGTGCGCTCGTCGCATCGATGGTCGCGGTGGCGAGCCTCACGCGGCAGGGCTTCGCGGCCGGCGACCTGTCCACCTTGATGTCGCCGCGCACCGTGATCACCTGGGCCGAGAACATCGAGATCTTCAAGGACCCGGCCTTGGCGTTTCGCCTGTCGTTCGTCAACAAATGCGACGACGCGGAACGACCGCTGGTCGCCGAATACTTCCAGCGCTGCTTCGACAAAGAGCTATGAGCGAGGTCCAGCAGCGCGCCCGGCAGGAAGAGCGGATCTTCGAGCTCTGCGCGGGCGTGGTGCGGGCCATCAGCGGCGAGCGCGACCTGCACTTTCGCGGCCAGCGGCTGCACCGCGGCCGCACGGCGCTGCCGTGGTTCGCGCCGCACCTGCATCCTTCGGCCGAGACCGACGACTTCGGGTCGTTCCGCGGCGTGGCCGACGGGCTCGCGCTGCGGCTCAGCGCCTCCGATGCCGCACTGCATGAAAGGCTTCGGCCCGACGAGCCGGTCGAGCGCATGCTGTTCGAAATGCTCGAGCAGTTCCGCGTCGAAGCGCTTGCGCCCGACACCATGGCCGGCATGCGCCGCAACCTGCGGCACCGCCATGAACAATGGTCGCTCGCGTTCCACCATTCGGGCATGACCGACACCGCGCGCGGCCTGTTGCTCTATGCCGTGGCGCAGATCTGCCGCGCGCGCGTGAGCGGCCAGCAGGTGGTGGAAGAAACCGAGGACATGCTCGAAGCCACGCGCTTCGCGCTCGCGCCGCTGATCGGCCATGCGCTCGCGGGCCTGCGCCGCGACCGCACCGACCAGGCCGCGTACGCGGTGCATGCAAGGGCCATCGCGCGCACCGTGGCCGCGATGCTGCACGAGGCCGGTGAAGACGCAGGCAACGCCGCGCGCGATCCGCACGTCGACGACAAGCGCAGCGTGTTCAGCCTCGTCGCCGACATGGACCAGGAAATCATCGAGCGCTTCACCACCGCCGAATCGGGCCGCAGCGCCGTGCTCGACGATGCGGGCGGCGCCTACCGCGTGTTCACCACCGCCTACGACCGCGAGCACGATGCCGCCACGCTCGCGCGCAAGGAGGTGCTCGCCGGCCACCGCGAGAAGCTCGACCGGCGCATCGCTGCCCAGGGCGTGAACATCGCGCGCCTTGCACGCGAGCTGCGCGCGCTGCTGGCCGACCCGGTGCGCGACGGCTGGGACGGCGGCCAGGAAGAAGGCCTGATCGACGGCCGCCGGCTTGCGCAACTGGTGGCCTCGCCAACCGAGCGCCGGCTGTTCCGCACCGAGCGCCTGGAGCCCGTGGCCGATTGCGTCGTCACTTTCCTGATCGACTGCTCGGGCTCGATGAAGGAGCACGCCGAATCCGTTGCGATGATGGTCGACGTGTTCGCGCGCGCGCTCGAGCAGGCCGGCGTGGCCAGCGAGGTGCTGGGCTTCACCACCGGCGCCTGGACCGGCGGCCGGCCACAGCGCGAGTGGGTGCGCGCCGGCAAGCCTCTTCACCCCGGCCGCCTGAACGAGCGCAGCCACATCGTCTTCAAGGCCGCCGCCACGCCGTGGCGCCGTGCGCGCCCGGCCATGGCCGCGCTGTTGAAGGCCGACCTGTTCCGCGAAGGCATCGACGGCGAAGCGGTCGACTGGGCCTGTCTGCGGCTGGGCCAACGCACCGAGGCGCGCAAGCTGCTGCTGGTGATCTCGGACGGCTCGCCGATGGACAGCGCCACGCACCTCGCGAACGACGCGCACTACCTCGACCACCACCTGCGCGACGTGGTGGCGCGCCACGAGCAGCGCGGCGACATCGAGATCGCCGGCATCGGCGTGGGCCTCGACCTGAGCCCGTACTACAGCCGCAGCCATGTGCTCGACCTTGCCGCATCGACGGGCAACACGATCTTTCGCGAGGTGATCGATCTGATGACGGGGCGGCACCGGCGCTGAATTGAACGCCGTTGTTCAGGGGCGCGATCCCGCCGACGGTGGACTCCCCTCCGCGAATGTCCCCCGGCCTGCGGCCTCCTCCTTTATTTCGCTGCGCGGAGCCCACCATCGGCGGGATCGATTCAGAGCAGTCGTTGATCAGCGATGCACAACGAGCGTGCCCCTGTGCACAGGGTACCGGGTGCTCCCGCAGCGAAATAAAGGAGGAGCCGAAGGCGGGGGACATTCGCGGAGGGAGTACCCGGTGGCCTGGGCACGCGCCCTGAAAATTCTGCGACGCGACGCGCCTCGAACAAGGCCGAGTTGACAAACCCTCCATCCAGTCCGACCATCGCGTTTCATTTACAGAAACGTCATTCTATTATTTAGAACATCAAGGAAGATGGACTCCACGCTAGCCAAAGGCCTCGCCGCCCTCGAATGGATGACCCGGCAACAACGCCCCTGCCGCGTCACCGACCTTGCACAGGCCTTCGGCATGGCGCGCAGCAATGCGCACCGCACCCTCCAGACGCTGGTCGAATGCGGCTGGGCCGTGCAAGACCCCGACACCAGCGCCTACCGCCCCAGCCTGCGCCTGTTCGAACTCGGCGCGCTGGTGTCCGAGGCCAGCGACATCGGTTCGCTTCTCCGGCCGCACCTCGCGGCACTGGCCCAGCAGACCGGCGAGACCATCCACCTCGCGGTGCTCGACGGCGCCGAGATCGTGTACCTCGACAAGTTCGACAGCCCCCTGCCCGTGGCCGCCTATTCGCGCATCGGCGGCCGTGCGGCGGCGTACTGCGTGGCCTCGGGCAAGGCGCTGCTCGCCGCCGCGGCGCTGGACAAGGCCGCGCTGCGCGAAAGCCTCGGCCGCCTCGTGGCACACACGCCCCACAGCATCACCGACTTCGATGCACTTCTCCAGGAACTCGAACGCACACGCGTTCGCGGCCATGCCGAAAACCGCGAGGAATGGCGTCTCGGCGTCTGCGGTCTCGGCGCCCCGGTGTTCAACGCACGCGGCGAGGCCGTGGCCGCCGTCGGCATGAGCGTGCCCTCGATCCGCTTCGCGCGGACGCAGGCGCGCGAGCTTGCCGAACGCCTCATGGCCTGCGCGCGCGACGCGAGCGTGACGCTCGGCTACCGGGCCAGACCGGCGCCGGTCACGCCGCTCTCGACTTCCACCACCAAGAGAAGGAGACTTGAATGAACCGGTTATCCGCCCCCCGGCTGCGCGCGGTGCTTCTGTCCGCCGCCGCATTGGTTGCCTCGCTCGCCCCTCCTCATGCCGCGCAGGCCCAACAGGCCGGCGGCGAGTACCCGACCAAGCCGATCCGGCTGGTGGTGCCGTACCCGCCCGGCGGCGGCACCGACGTGATCGCGCGCATCGTGCAGGAACGCTTTTCCACGCTGCTCGGCCAGCAGGTGCTCATCGACAACCGCGGCGGCGCCGCCGGCTCCATCGGCACCGAGATCGTCGCCAAGTCGGCGCCCGACGGCTACACCGTGCTCTTCACGCTCTCGTCGCACACCATCAATCCGGCCATCTATCCCAAGCTCGGCTTCGACACCGAAAAAGACTTCGCGCCCGTCGGCCTCGTCGCCTCGCTGCCGCAGATCCTCGTCGCCAACACGCAGTTCGCGCCCAACACCGTGGCCGAGCTCGTCAAGCTCGCCAGGGAAAAGCCCGGTTCGCTCTCGTTCGCCACCGTCGGCAACGGCTCGCCGGGCCATCTGGCGGGCGAGCTGATGAAGCTGCGCACCGGCACGCAGATGACGCACATTCCCTACCGCGGCGGCGGCCCGGCCGTCACCGACGTGATGGGCGGCCAGGTGCCGCTGCTGTGGGTGTCGATTCCGGCCGCGGCCCAGTTCGTGAAGGCCGGCAAGCTAAAGGCGCTCGCGGTGTCGACCACCAAGCGCAGCGCGGCCTTCCCCGACGTGCCGACCATGCAGGAAGCGGGCATTGCCGACTTCGACGTCGATTCGTGGTACGCCATGTTCGTGCCCGCCAAGACGCCGCAGCCCGCCATCGACAAGCTCAACCGCGTGATCAACACGGTCGTGAAGGAGCCCGAGATCCGCGACAAGCTGCTGGCCCAGGGCAGCGAAGGCGTGGGCGGCACGCCCGAGCAGCTTGGCAAGGTGGTGGCCACCGAACTCGTGCGCTGGCAGAAACTCGCCAAAGAGGCCAGCATCAAGGTCGACTGACCGACTGACCGACCGACCGACCGACAATCGACGAAGAGACCCATGGAAAACGCAACCGCACCCTCCTCCCCCATCGCCGAACTCGTGGCGCGCGCGCGCACCGCGCAGCGCATCTACGAGACATGGTCGCAAGCGCAGGTCGACACCGCGGTGGTGGCCGCGGGCTGGGCCATCATCGAACCCGCGCGCAACCGCGAACTGGCCGAGCTGGCCGTGGCCGACACCGGCGTCGGCAATGTCGAGGACAAGGTGCGCAAGAACCACCGCAAGACCTTCGGCCTGCTGCGCGACCTGCAGGGCGCACGCTCGGTGGGCGTCATCGCCGAAGACCCGGCGCGCGGCATCGTCGAGATCGCGCGGCCCGTGGGCGTGGTGTGCGCCATCACGCCGTCCACCAACCCGGGCGCCACGCCGGCCAACAAGATCATCAACGCGCTCAAGGGGCGCAACGCAGTGATCGTAGCGCCCTCGCCCAAGGGCTGGTCGACGGCGGCGCGGCTCATCGAATTCATCCACCAGCAGTTCGACCGCATCGGCGCGCCGCGCGACCTCGTGCAGCTCTTGCCCTCGCCCGTCAACAAGCAGTCGACGGCCGAGCTGATGCGCCTGTGCGACCTGGTGGTGGCCACCGGCTCGCAGGCCAACGTGCGCGCCGCCTATGCGAGCGGCACGCCGGCCTTCGGCGTGGGCGCGGGCAACGTGGCGGGCATCGTCGATGAGACCGCCGACGTGGACGCCGCGGCCGACCGCATCCTGCTGTCGAAGACCTTCGACAACGCCACCAGCTGCTCGTCGGAGAACAGCCTGGTCATCGTCGATGCGGTGCGCGCGAAGATGCTCGCAGCCCTCAAGGACCGCGGCGCCGTGATGCTCGCCGATGCGCAGAAGGCGACGCTGCAGGCGCTGATGTGGCCCGAGGGCAAGCTCTCGCCCGCGGTCATCGGCCAGTCGGCCCGCGTGATCGCCGAACGCGCAGCCGCCATGGACGGCGGCAACCGCGGGGGCTGGCTCGCCATTGCCGCTGCCGCGCCGCGCGTGCTCATGGTGGCCGAAGACGGCGTGGGCCATGCACACCCGTTCTCCGGCGAGAAGCTGAGCCCCGTGCTCGCGGTGTATGCCGCGCGCGATTTCGATGCGGCCGCCGCCACGGTCGAGCGCATCTACGCCTACGAGGGCGCGGGCCATTCGGTCGGCCTGCACAGCACGCGATCCGAACGCGCGCTCACGCTCGGCCTCACGCTGCCCGTGTCGCGCGTGATCGTCGACCAGGCGCACTGCATCGCCACCGGCGGCAGCTTCGACAACGGGCTGCCGTTCTCGCTCTCGATGGGCTGCGGCACCTGGGGCAAGAACAATTTCTCCGACAACATGAACTACCGGCACTACCTGAACATCACGCGCGTGTCGCGGCCCATTGCCGAGCGCATGCCGACCCAGGACGATATCTTCGGCGCGTTCTTCTCGCAGTACGGAGCGAACTGATGGGCATCGGGGCCGGCGCGGACACCGTCCATGGCCTGATCGAGCGCGCTGCGGCACGCGCCCCGCACGCGGTGTATGCGCTCGCCTGCGACAGCAGCGCCGAACAACAGCAGCAGATCGACTTCGCCTCGCTCGCAAGCGGCTGCCGGCGCGTGGCGCGGCTGCTGCGACGTGCCGGCGCACGGCCCGGCGACACGGTGTCGGTGGTCATGCCGAACGGGCTGCAGACGCTGCGGCTGCTGCTCGGTGCGATGCATGCAGGCTGCGTCGTCAACCCGGTCAACCTGCTGTCGCAGCCCGACCAGATGCGCTATGTGCTCGCGCATTCCGACTGCCGCGTGGCGTGCGTCGCACCCGAGTGGGAAGAACGCGTGCGCGCGATGCTGGTCGATGCCGGGCGGCCGGTGGACTTGCTGGTGGCCGCGCCCGATGCGGCGGCGCTGCCCGGCGAAGGTGACGAACAGGGCGATGACGACCGGCAAGACAGGCCAGTATTCCCGCCCCCGTCGCCAGACACGGTCGCGCTGCTGATGTACACCTCCGGCACCACCGGCCTGCCCAAGGGCGTGATGCTCACGCAGCACAACCTGGCGGCCAACGCGTACGCGATCGGTGCCGAGCATGCGCTCGGTGCGGCCGACCGCGTGCTGGCCGTGCTGCCGCTCTATCACATCAACGCCTTCTGCGTGACCATGCTCGCGCCGCTGGCCTTCGGCGGCAGTCTCGCGATGCCGCCGAAGTTCTCTGCCGGGCGCTTCTGGCAACAGGCCGGCGACACGCACTGCACCTGGATCAACGTGGTGCCGACCATGATCTCGTACCTGCTCGAGGGCGAGCCGCCGCCACGCACGCAGACGGCAGCGCTGCGCTTCTGCCGCTCGGCCTCGGCCGCGCTGCCGCCCGAACACCACCGCGCGTTCGAGCAGAAATTCGGCATCGGCATCGTCGAGACCATGGGGCTCACCGAAACCGCCGCGCCCTCGTTCTCGAACCCGATGGACCCGGCGCTGCGCAAGCTCGGCTCGGTCGGGCGCGCCTCGGGCTGCGAGGCGCGCGTGATCGACGCCGCCCTGGCCGAAGTGCCCGACGGCACGACCGGCGAGCTCGCGGTCCGCGGGCCGAACGTGATGTGCGGCTACTACAAGAACGACGAGGCCACGCGCGCGAGCTTCACGCCCGACGGCTGGCTGCGCACCGGCGACCTCGGGCATCGCGATGCCGGCGGCTTCTTCTTCGTGACCGGCCGCATCAAGGAGCTGATCATCAAGGGCGGCGAGAACATCGCGCCGCGCGAGATCGACGAGGCGCTGCTGCAGCACCCCGCGGTGCTTGAGGCCGCCGCCGTGGGCGTGCCCGACCGCCACTACGGCCAGGAGATCGGCGTGTGCATCGTGCTGCGCGAAGGCGCTGCCTGCACCGAGGACGAGCTGCGCGCCTTCAGCGCCACCGCGCTCGGGCGCTACAAGGCGCCGGGCCACTACCGCTTCGTCACCGACCTGCCGCGCGGCCCCTCGGGCAAGGTGCAGCGCCTGAAGCTTCTGCCGCTCTTCACCGCATGACGGCGGCGGAACTGCTGGTGCCGCCGCTGGCGCCGGCGCTGCTCGCCTACAGCCTGTGCGTGGTGTTCGCGGCCGGCGTGGTGCGCGGCTTCGCGGGCTTCGGCTTCTCGGCCGTCACCGTGGCCGGGCTCTCGCTGGTGGTGTCGCCCGCGCTCGTGGTGCCGGCGATCTTCATGCTCGAAGTGCTTGCAAGCCTGAGCCAGCTGCGCGGCGCAGCGCGCGACGTCGACCTGCCCTGGCTCGGCTGGCTGATGCTGGGCAACCTGCTGTTCATTCCGCTCGGCGTCGCGCTGCTGGCCTGGCTGCCCGAGACACCGCTGCGCCTGTTGATCGGCGCGCTGCTCATGGCAGCCGCGCTGCTGCTGCGCGCCGGTGCGCGTGCCACGCTCGTGCCCACGCGCGCGGTGCGCTTCGGCGCCGGGCTGGTGTCGGGGCTCATCAACGGCGTGGCGGCGATCGGCGGCATTGCGCTCGCGGTGCTGCTGAGCAGCACCACGATGGCGCCCGCCGCGCTGCGCGCGACCATGATCGCGCTGCTGCTGTTCAGCGACGTGGTGTCGCTCGCGAGCGCCGCGCTCATGCCCGCGAGTGCGCATGCCTCGGGTTCGCTGCTCGGGCCCGACACGCTGAAATGGGCGCTCTGGCTCGCGCCCGCGATGCTCGCCGGCATCTGGTGGGGACAGCGTTCGTTCAAGGGCGTGTCGCCAGCGCAGTTCCGCCGGCATGTGCTGAATCTGCTCGTGGTGCTGGCGGCGGTGAGTGTGGTGCGGTCGGTGGTGTCGCTGCTGTCGGCCTGAGACGCTGCGGACGCCGGGCTCTGTATGCTGCGGCGACATGCTGACTTCTCGCGCTTCATTTCGTCACCCGTGCCGGGCTGCAGCACGGGCCGCCGCCGCAGGATTCGTGCTGTTCGCATCGGCGGCCGCCGCTGCCGCCGCAGCATCTCTTTGTGCCGACACCGCCGCCCAATTGCCCCCACCGCCGCGCGCGCTCGCCATGGCCGTCGCCGCCGAGCGCGAGCACGCGGCCTTCGGCGCGCAGGCGATGGACGCCGAAGGCCGTCTCGTCGAGTCGGGCTGGGCCGAGGCCGACGCCTCGCGCCCGTTGCGCCTGGACCCTGCCCCCTGGCAGCGGGTGCACGGCTACTGGCAGGCGGTGCCCGAGCGCCGCAGCCCGCTGCCGTCGCTGGTGCGCTTCGGCGCGCTGCGGCCGGCCGACCGCACGCTGCTGCTGCAAGGGCTCAATCAAGCCAGCGCGGCGCATCTGCAAGGCCTCGGCGTGGGTCCCGACCAGGGCCTCGAAGCCGCCGAGCTGCGCGCGCTGGCCACCGCGGTGAACCGCGTCGCCGCCATCGACACGCCCTGGTCCGCCGCATTCGTGAGCTGGCTCGCTCGGGAGGCGGGTCTCGGCGCCGGCGAGTTCGAGTTCTCACAGGCGCACGTGGACTATGCGGGCGCCGCCTGGCAGGCCGGTGCGGCCGAGGCGGCGGGCCGCCAGACGCGTTATGCGATGCGCGCCTGCGACCTCACCCTCACGCCGCCGCGCGTGGGCGACCTCGTCTGCCATGCACGCGCGGGCCGTGCCGGGCTCGACCGTTTCGAGAAGATCGGCGAGGTGCTCGCCACGCGGCCCACGGGCGGCGAGCCTGTGCCGATGCATTGCGACGTGGTAGTCCAGGTCGACGCACGCGGCTTCGAGGCCATCGGCGGCAACGTGCTGCAGTCGGTCACGCGCAGGCGGCTCGACTTCGCACCCGGCACGCGCGTGCTCGATGCGAGCTACCAGCCGGGGCACTGCGATCCGGCTGCTGCAGGCTGCGTCGACCGGCACATGAGCCGGCAGCCGTGGTCGTTGCTGCTGCAGTGGCGCTGAGGCGCAGGGTCGGACTTCCGGACGCAGAGGACGCGAAGATTTCGCAGAGGACGCGAAAGAAATACCAAGGACTTTCTTCGGCTGTTCTTTCGCGCCCTTCGCGCAACCTTCGCGTCCTCTGCGTCCGGAAGCCCGATTTCAGCGACCTCAAAGCAACCCCGCCATCCGCCCCGCCGCCGCCGCCAGCGCACCGATGCGCGCCACCGCATCCTCCATCGACATGCGCGCCGTCGGCGCATGCACCGCCAACGCCGCGCGCACCGTGCCCGCCGCGTCGCGCACGGGCACGGCCACGGCCACGAGGCCGGCGATGAATTCCTCGCGGTCGCACGAATGGCCGCGCCGGGCGATCTCGGCGCACTCGGCGCGCAGCGCATCGGCGGTCGTGAGGGTGTTGGCCGTCATGCGTTCGAGCGGCAGGCTCGCGATGATCGCGTCGCGCGCCGGCTCGGGCATCAGCGCCAGGAAAAGCTTGCCGCTCGCGGTGCAATGCAGCGGCACGTGCGAGCCGACGTCGAGCGTCAGCCGCAGCGGCCACTGCGCCTCGACACGGTCGAGATAGAGCACCTGCGCGCCGTCGAGCGTGGTGAGGTTGCAGGTCTCGCCGACCTCGCGCACCAGCGCGGCCAGCACCTCGTGGCGCAGGCCGCGCACCGTGCCGTGGTTCAGCGTGTCCAGCGCCAGCTGGCGCAGCGCGGGACCGACGATGAACGAGCGCTCGTCCACGTCGCGCGCCAGGAAGCCGGTGCCCAGCAGCTGCGTGCAGATGCGGTGCGCCGTGCCCTTGGGCAGGCCGAGCTGCGCCGCGAGTTCGGCCAGGGTGAGCGCCCGGCCCTGGTTGGCCAGCAGCGCGAGCAGCCGCAGGCTGCGCTCGGCGGACGAACCGGAAGACGTCTCCTCGGAGGTCGCGACAACGGAAGAAGGACTCACTGCGGCGGGCGCGCGCGCGGATCGGGGCATACGGGTAAACCTTAAAAGTGGAACGTTGCGTTCCGAAAAACATTAGCCTAGGATGCATCGCATTGCGGCGATTGTTCCATTGCCAAGGAGTGCGGTGCATGCGTGACGAGGAGTTCGACTACATCGTGGTGGGTGCCGGCTCGGCGGGTTGCGTGCTGGCCGGCCGGCTCAGCGAAGACCCGGCCACGCGCGTGCTGCTGCTCGAAGCCGGCCCGGCCGACAAGTCGCTCTGGATCCACCTGCCCATCGGCTACGGCAAGACGATGTGGAGCCCGACCTACAACTGGCGCTTCGAGACCGACCCCGACCCGAACATGAACGGGCGGCGCATCTACTGGCCGCGCGGCAAGACGCTGGGCGGATCGAGCGCGATCAACGGGCTGATCTACATCCGCGGCCAGCGCGAGGACTACGACCACTGGGCCGCGCTCGGCAATGCGGGTTGGGGCTTCGACGACGTGCTGCCCTACTTCGTCCGTTCCGAAGGCAACCAGCGCGGCGCGAGCGCTTTCCACGGCGGCGACGGCCCGCTCAAGGTGTCGGACATCGCGGCACGGCATGAACTGATCGAGGCCTTCATCGAGGGCGCCGAGCAGATCGGCGTGCCACGCACCGAAGACTTCAACGGCGCCTCGCAGGAAGGCGCGGGCTACTACCAGCTCACCACGCACAAGGGCTGGCGCTGCAGCACGGCCAAGGCCTACCTGACGCCAGCGAAGAACCGGCCGAACCTGCGCATCGCGACCGAGGCGCTGGCCACGCGGCTGGTGCTCGACGGCCGGCGCGCGGTGGGCATCACCTACCGCCAGGGCGGCGAGACGAAGACCGCGCGCTGCCGCGCCGAGGTGCTGCTGGCGGCCGGCTCGATCCAGTCGCCGCAGTTGCTGCAGCTCTCGGGCATCGGCCCGCGCGCGCTGCTCGAGCGCGTCGGCGTGCCCGTGGTGCACGACCTGCCCGGCGTGGGCGAGAACCTGCAGGACCACCTGCAGATTCGCCTCGGCTACGAATGCGCCAAGCCCATCACCACCAACGACCAGCTCAACTCCTGGTTCGGCCAGGCCAGCATGGGCATGGAATGGCTGATGCACCGCACCGGGCCGCTCGCGGTCGGGATCAACCAGGGCGGCTGCTTCATGCGCGCGCTCAAGGGCGAAAGCGGCAGGCCGGTGGCCGCCACGCCCGACATCCAGTTCCACGTGGCCACGCTCTCGGCCGACATGGCCGGCGGCAAGGTGCATCCGTATTCGGGCTTCACCATGTCGGTGTGCCAGCTGCGGCCCGAGTCGCGCGGGCATGTGCGCATCCGCTCGCTCGACCCGGCCGAGCCGCCCGAGATGCAGCCCAACTACCTGGCGACCGAACTCGACCGCGCCACCACGGTGGCCGGCGTGAAGGCGGCGCGCGCCATTGCCGAGGCACCCGCGATGCGGCCCTACGTGAAGCGCGAGGTCAAGCCCGGCCCCGATGCCGCGAGCGATGCCGACCTGCTCGAGTTCTGCCGCAACAACGGCGCCACCATCTTCCACCCCACGGGCACCTGCCGCATGGGCAGCGACGCGCTCGCCGTGGTCGATGCGCGCCTGCGCGTGCATGGCGTGGCCGGGCTGCGCGTGATCGATTGCTCGGCCATGCCGACGCTGGTGTCGGGCAACACCAACGCGCCCGCCGTGATGATGGCCGAGAAGGCCGTGGACATGATCAAAGAGGACGCGATGGCGTCCGCGACTGCGCTTCAGCTTTAGGTTCTGTCGGTGTGAGCTTGGAAATCCGCTGAAGGCGCGTGGCCCGCAAGAGGCCCGACGAAGACAACCCAAAGGAGACAGGCAAATGAGCGCAACGATCGAAGAGAGAAAGATCCGCAAAGTCGTGATATCGGCGCTGGTGGGCGCCACCATCGAGTGGTACGACTTCTTCCTGTACGGCGTGGTGGCCGGCATCGTCTTCAACAAGCTCTACTTCCCGGGCAGCGACCCGGTGGTGTCGACCATGCTGGCCTACACCACCTTTGCCGTGGGCTTCGTCACGCGGCCGCTGGGCGGCGTGATCTTCGGCCACTTCGGCGACAAGATCGGGCGCAAGAGCATGCTGGTGATCACGCTGATGATCATGGGCGTGGCCACCTTCCTGATCGGGCTGGTGCCCACCTATGCGCAGATCGGCATCGCGGCGCCCGTCCTGCTGCTGCTGCTTCGCGTGGCGCAGGGCATCGGCCTGGGCGGCGAATGGGGCGGCGCGGTGCTGATGGCGTACGAGTACGCGCCCAAGGGCAAGCGCGGCTTCTACGCGTCGCTGCCGCAGATCGGCCTGGCCATCGGCCTGTGCATGGCCTCGGGCGTGGTGGCCTTGCTCTCGTGGCTCCTGACCGACGAGCAGTTCCTGGCGTGGGGCTGGCGCATCGCGTTCCTGCTCTCGGGCGTGATGGTGATCGTGGGCATGTACATCCGGCTGCACGTGCAGGAGACGCCCGAGTTCACGGCCGTGAAGGCGCGCAACGCCGAGCTGCGCATCCCGTTCATGGACATGCTGCGGCGCTATCCGGGCAACGTGCTCAAGGGCATGGGCGCGCGCTACATCGACGGCGTGTTCTTCAACATCTTCGGCGTGTTCTCGATCAACTACCTGACCAACACACTGAAGATCAGCCGCACCGATGCGCTGCTGGGCGTGATGGCCGCGGCGGTGGTGATGATCTTCTTCATTCCGTTCTTCGGTCGCATGTCCGACCGGATGGGGCGCGGCAAGGTCTACATGTGGGGCTCGCTCATCACCGCGGTGTCGGCGTTCCCGGGCTTCTGGCTCATGATGAACAGCGGCGGCAACGTGCTCCTGGTGTGGCTCGCGATCATCGTGCCGTTCGGCATCCTCTACGCCTCGGTGTACGGGCCGGAGGCGGCGCTGTTCTGCGACCTGTTCGACGCCAAGGTGCGCTACACGGGCATCTCCTTCGTCTACCAGTTCTCGGGCATCTTCGCCTCGGGCATCACGCCGATCATCGCCACCGCGCTGCTCAAGTCGGGCGGCGGGCAGCCGTGGCATATCTGCCTGTACGTGCTGTTCGCGGGTGCGGTGTCGGCGGCCTGCGCCTGGATGATCGGGCGCTCGCCGATGATCGAGGAAGCGCCCGCCGAGGCGGGGCCGCCCGTCCCGGTGGCTAGGCAGCGGGCCGGTGCCCGAGGGTGAAGAGACCGACGTCGACCCGGCCCGAGAGAAAGCCCGCCTCGCAATAGCAGAGGTAGTACTCCCAGAGCCGCTTGAACGACGCATCGAAGCCCAGCGGCTCGATCGTCGGCCAGGCCGCAAGGAAGCGGTGCCGCCATTCGGCGAGCGTGGCCGCGTAGCTGCCGCCGAAGGATTCGGCCCGCGCCAGCGTGAGGCCGGCGCGGGCCGCCTCGGCCTCGAGCGCGCCCACCGACGGCAGCATGCCGCCCGGGAAGATGAAGCGCTGGATGAAGTCGGGGCTGCGCCGGTAGCGCTCGAAGAAGGCGTCGGCGATGGTGATCACCTGCACCACCGCCACGCCGCCCGGCGCAAGGCGCTGGCGCAGCGTGTCGAAGTACACCGGCCAGTAGCGTTCGCCCACCGCCTCGAGCATCTCGATCGACACGATGCAGTCGTACTGGCCGCCGGCATCGCGGTAGTCCTGCAGGCGCAGGTCCACGTGCGATGCCAGACCCTCCTCGTCGACCCGCTGCCGCGCATGCGCGAGCTGCTCGGTCGACAACGTGAGGCCGGTCACGCGGGCGCCGTGGCGCCCGGCCAGCGCGATGGCGAGCGCACCCCAGCCGCAGCCGATCTCGAGCACGTTGTCGCCGGGCGCGGGCGCGAGCAGCTCGGCGATGCGCGCGATCTTGGCCGCCTGCGCCTGCTCGAGCGTCTCGTCGCCGGTGGCGTAGAGCGCGCTCGAATAGATCATTTCGGGGTCGAGCCACTGGGCATAGAACGCATTGCCCATGTCGTAGTGGAAGGCGATGTTCTGCCGGCTGCCGCGGCGCGTGTTGGCGCGCATGCGGTGCAGCGCGCGGCCGAACCATCGCGCGGGCAGCGAGGCCTCGAAGACGCGGCCCCAGCCTTCTTCGTTGCGGATGCCGAATTCGAGCAGCGCGGTCAGGTCCGGGCTCGACCAGTCGCCGTCGCGGTAGGACTCGGCCAGGCCGGTGTCGCCGCGCAGCAGCATGCGCGCGAGCGGGCGCCAGCGGTGCAGGCGGATGGACGCGTGCGGGCCGTCGGCTGCGCCGCGCCCTTCCACGCGCTCGCCGTTCGGCAGCTCCACGGCGATCGCGCCGCAGCGCACGCCGCGCAGCAGCCGCACCAGCAGCCGGCGCAGCGGCCGGCGCGTCCAGGCGGCGGGCGGGCAATGGACATCGATGCTGGTCGGCGAGGAATGGGTGGAAGTGCTCGTGTTCATGTGTCCTTGGCTCCAACAATGCTCACCGGCTGTGCCGGCGCGGGCGGGCAGCTGCGAAAGCGCGCGCCCTTGATCCACAACCGAAGTGCTTCCCAGTGGATGGCACCCACCACCTTCAGCGTCAGCAGCGGATGCGAGAAGAAGACTTGCGCGAGCGCCGCATCGCCGAGCGGGCGGCGCTCGGCATCGAAGCGCGCGACCAGCAGCGGGCCCTCGGCATCCGACGCGGTGATGCCGATACCGAGCCCGGACCGCCGCGCGTCGGGCAGCTCGACGCGGAACGCATAGCGCATGTCGATGTCGAGGAACGGCGAGACGTGGAACTGCTTGGCGCACTGCTGCGCGATGCGCTCGCCATGGCGCTCGGCCTCGTCCACCGCGATGAGGTAGCTGTGGCGCTGCCCGAAGGTGTTGTTCACCTCGTAGAGCACCGCCTGCAGCCCGCCTTCGGGGTGGTCGCAGAAATACACGCTGAGCGGATTGAAGGCATGGCCGAGGATGCGCGGCATGCTGAGCAGCCGGATCGGGCCGCCGCTGCGCAGGCCCGCCGCGAGCAGCTGGCGCTCGACGTGCGCGCGCAGTCCGAGGCCGTCGCCCGCGCCATAGTCGCGCGCATGCAGGCTGAACAGGTTGAAGCGGTCGAACGAGAACAGCCGCAGCCGGCGCGACAGCGCGGGCAGCGCGTCGATGTCGACCAGCATCGAGAACACGCGGTAGCCGAGGCGGTGGCGCGCCGGGCGCAGCCGCTGGTGCATGACGCGGCCGACATAGAGCGCGGCGTCGTCGTTCAAGCGGCGGCCTCCGCGGCCTGGCGCGGCCGAAGGCGAATGCGGTCCGATTCGCCGGCCACGTTCCATGGCCGGCGCACGCCGCCGAGCGCTTCGGCCACGGCCAGTCCGGCCTGCAGCCCGTCCTCGTGGAAGCCGGCGCCGAAATAGGCGCCGCAGAACCAGGTGCGGCGCTGCCCCTGCAGCGACCACAGTTCGTCCTGCGCGCGCATCGCACGCGGGTCGAACACCGGATGCTCGTAGACCTCGCTGCGCAGCATGTGCTCGGGCGCGGGTTCGCGCACCGGGTTCAGCGTGAGGAACAGCGGCGTGTCGTCCGCGATGCCCTGCAGGCGGTTCATCCAGTAGGTGACGCAGGGCGCTTCGGCGCGGCGGCGGTCGGCCGCGTAGTTCCAGCTCGACCAGACTGCGCGCCGCCGGGGCATCAGCGCCGGGTCGCTGTGCAGCACCGCGCGGTTGCGGCTGTAGCCGAAGGCGCCCAGCAGCCGCGTCTCGGCGGCGCTCGGGTCGGGCAGCAGGCGCAGCGCCTGGTCGGCATGCGCCGCGATCACCACGTGGTCGAAGCGCCGCGACGCGGCCGATGCGTCGGTGCGCACCATCACCCCGCCCGCCTCGCGCCGCACCTCGACCGCGGCGCTGTCGAGCCTCAGCGGCTCGCCGATGCCTTCGACGAGCCGTGCCACATAGCGCGCGCTGCCACCCGTCACCGTGCGCCACGCGGGCCTGTCGCCGAGGCTCAGCAGATGGTGGTTCTCGCAGAAACGCACGAACGCCTCGGTCGGGTAGTCGCCGACGCGCGCGGCCGGCGTCGACCAGATCGCGGCCGCCATCGGGTACAGGTGGTCGTCGCGAAAGGCGCGGCCGTAGCCGCGCGCATCGAGGTAGGCGTCGAGCGGCTGCAGGCCGAACTGCGCGGCGTCGGCTGGCGCCTCGCGGTAGAAGCGCACCAGTTCGCGCAGCATCGCCCAGAAGCGCGGCCTAACGAGGTTGGCAGGCTGCGCGAACAGGCCGCGCAGCCCGCTGCCCGAGTACTCGAGCGCACCGCCGTCGAGGCTCACCGCGAACGACATCTCGGCCGGCTGCGTTGCCACGCCCAGGTGCGCGAACAGCGCCGTGAGGTTCGGATAGGCGGATTCGTTGTAGACGATGAAGCCGGTATCGACCGCCACCGGCCGGCCGCCGGCCCCCGCCACCTGCACCGTGTTGCTGTGGCCGCCCGGCCGCGCGTCGGCTTCGTATACCGTGACGCGGTGCCGCTGCGACAACAGCCAGGCCGCGGCCAGCCCCGAGATGCCGCTGCCGATCACGGCGATGTCGAGCGCGCTGCCACCTGCGGCGTCGGCGGGCGGCAACGGGGCTTCGGGGGCGGCGGCAACGGTCATGGAGGCTCCGGAAACAACATGTAGCCGCTTGTACGCAGCTTCTTCTACTTTGGATTTACCGGGCCGCGCCCCGCATGCGCTGTGATCTAATCCCGCCGGCGGTGCGTAGGAGCAGCATGAACACCGTCCGACATGCCCAGGCACCCGTCCTCGCGCGGCCCCGATCGCGAGCGCCATGGCTGTCGATCGTGACACTGCATCAGGGCCGGGACGCGATGCCGACAAGCGAAGAACTCAACAGCCTGGCCGAAGCCGTGGCGCGCCAGGGCGACAGGCAGGCCTTCGCTGCGCTCTTCAAGCATTTCGCGCCGCGCGTGAAGTCGTACCTGGTGCGGCTCGGCACCGCCGAAGGCCTGGCCGAGGAACTGGCGCAGGAAGCGATGGTGAGCGTCTGGCGCAAGGCGCCGAGCTTCGATGCAAGCCGCGCCAACGTCTCGACCTGGATCTTCACCATCGCGCGCAACCTGCGCGTCGATCATTTCCGGCGCGTCGGCAACCGCGCCACCGCCGACACCGACGAACTCGACGGCGACGCCATGCCCGACGACCTGCCCCAGCCCGACGACCTGCTGCTGACGCGGCAGCGCGAGGCCGGCGTGCGGGACGCCATCGCCCGGCTGCCGGCCGAGCAGGCGCACGTGCTGTGCCTTTCCTTCTACGAGGAGCAACCGCATTCGCAGATCGCCGAGACGCTCGGCCTTCCGCTCGGTACAGTCAAGTCGCGGGTGCGGCTTGCCGTGCGCCACCTGCGCCGGCTGCTCGACGGATACGAACCATGACCATTCAACACCATCCTGCCGACGACCTGCTGCTCGCCCACGCGGCCGGCAGCCTCGAGCGCGGGCACGCGGTGGTCGTCGCGAGCCATGTGGAAGGCTGCGCGCAGTGCCGGGAACGCATGCGCCTGCTCGAAGCCGCCGGCGGCGTGCTGCTCGACCAACTGCCGCCCGACACCATGGCGCCCGATGCGCTCGCACGCACGCTGGCCGCCATCGACGCACCACCACCGCTGCCGCCGCGCGCGGCGCCCGCCCCGCTGCCCCGGCCCTCGCTGCCGCCAGGCATGGCCTGGCCGCGCGCGCTCGCCCATTGCCCCGCCACGCCTTGGCGCTGGCTCGGCCCCGGCATGCGCTGGAGCCGCGTCACGCTGCCCGACGATCCCGCGGCCAACGTGTTCCTGCTGCGCATCGGTGCCGGCAAGAACCTGCCGCTGCACACCCACAGCGACTCCGAACTCACGCAGGTGGTCTACGGCGCCTTCCACGACGGCCGCGCGCTGTTCGGCCCCGGCGACTTCGACGAGGCCGACGGCAGCTTCCACCACCAGCCGGTGGTGCAGGCCGGCAGCGAGTGCATCTGCCTTGCGTCGGTGCGCGGGCGGGTGCTGTTCAACGGCGTGATCGCGCGCACACTGGGGGCGTTGGTGGGCATGTGACGCGGGGACGGTTGAAGAAAATCGTCTTTTTTTGACGCCGACTGTCACAACGCCGAGCGCCCGCCCGTCTGAGAGGTATATCCCAACAACCTCAAGACCGAAGGAGCTCACCATGTCCCAAGCACGACTCGACTACCACGCCCTCGCGCCCGCGGCCGCCCGCGCCGGCGCCCAGTTCTCATACGCCGCCGGCAAGACGCTGGACAAGCGCTTGCGTGAGCTGGTCAACCTGCGCATCAGCCAGATCAACGGCTGCGCCTTCTGCATCGACATGCATTGGGCCGACCTGCTCAAGCAGGGCATGGACCCGCGCCACGTCAACGCCGTGGCCGGCTGGCGCGAGGCGCAGCGATTCTTCACCGACGCCGAGTGCGCCGCGCTCAACTGGGCGGAGGCCGTCAACGCGGTGCCGCAGCGCACGCCCAGCGATGCGGACTTCGAAGCCGTGCGGCGTCACCTGAGCGATGCCCAGGTCGCGGACCTCACGTTCGCGGTGGGTGCGATCCGCTCGTGGAACATGCTCAATGCGAGCTTCCACACCCAGGTGCCCGAAACGCCCTACGCGCCCGGCTGAATCAACGCGCCGCGCCGAAGGCCAGCGCGGCCTTCGCGGCCGCCGCTGCCGACACCGCCGTCACAAAGGTGCCCCAGCACAGGTCCGCGATCGTCACGGTCCAGGACCAGTCCTTGAGCGTGGCCTGGTTGGTCAGGTCGTAGGTCGCGTAGGCCATGAGGCCGAGCAGCGCGCCGTGGCCCAGTGCGCTGAGCCAGCGGCCGCTGGCGAGCGCGGGCGAGACCGCGAACACGACCACGCCGGCCAGGTAGATCGCGTAGAAGAGCGCAGCCGGTGCGAGCGCGAAGCGTTCGAGCATCAGGTGGCCGAGCGCCGGGCGATAGAGCCGGTCGGCCATCGTGCTCAGCCAGATGGCATCGAGCACCAGGAAGACCACAGCCGCTGCAAGGTAAGCGATGGCGAATTGACGAAGGGACATGGGAGCTCCTGTAAAGATCACTTGAGGCGGTACGACAGCTTGCGTCCGCCCTCGACCGTCGAATCGAGCCCGAGCCAGTCGCCCGCGGCCGAATACCAGACATCAATCGGCTGCGCCGCGCCCTCGATGCGCCAGCGCAGGGCCGCGACGCCTTGGCCGCGCACCTCGAGCATGCCGCCGCCCATCGAGCGGACCTGCACGCTTTCGTGGCGGCCCGTTTGCGCATTGAGCAGCCGCGCCTGGCGCCGGATCGCGGGGTTCCAGTAAGCGAAGCTCATCACGCAGCCCGGCAGGGTTTGCGCGGCGGCACCGCTGCCGACGGTCACCGCGAGCCCGTCGCCCTCGGGTTCGGCACGCACCCGGCTCGTCTCGCCGTCGTCGTCGGTGCTGGCATCGAGCGTGCGCAGGCAGTCGCCGCGCCACTGCTCGACCGCGCGGTGGCGGTAGCGGTACACGGTCAGGCCCAGCAGCTTGACCGCGAAGCCGGCCTCGCTGAGCACCTTGCGCGCTTCGGCCGGGCCCGTCACGCTGAAGCGGTGCTCGCCGATCGGCTTGTCGTCGAGGAACACGCTGAAATTCCATTCGCTCGCGCAGACGGCGCCGGGCAGCAGCGCCGCGCATGCCAGCACGGTGGCGATGGTGCCCGATCGCTTCTTCTTCGTCATGGCGACGGCCTCCGCACGGGACCGGGAAAGAACGCGTTGGTGCGCGCGATGTAGTAGCGGTAGGCCGGACGGCGCTCGGCGATGTCTTTTTCGAGCAGGCGCACGCCCGACACCCTGAGCAGCAGCACCGTCATGAGCACGGGCGACACGGTGCTCCAGGCGCCGCTCCAGCCCGCGCCGCCCATGGCCACGAGCCAGAGCCCCCACCAGACGCAGCATTCGCCGAAATAGTTGGGGTGCCGGGTGTAGCGCCAGAGGCCGCGGTCCATCACCTGGCCCTGGTGGGCCGGGTCGGCCTTGAAGCGCGCCATCTGCGCATCGGCGATGGACTCGAAGCCCAGGCCGAACGCGGCCAGCGCGAAGCCCGCCAAGTCGACCAGCCCGAGCGCGCCCTCGCCGCGCATGCCCGCCAACAGCGGCGCCGAGACGATCCACGCGAGCACCGCCTGCAGGCCGAACACGAGGTAGAGGCTCTTGCGCCCGAAGTTCGGCTCATTGCGCGCGCGGATTTCGCGATAGCGCCGGTCTTCGCCGTGGGCCCAGTTGCGCCACGTGATGAACAGGCTCAGACGCAGCGCCCATGCCAAGGCGAGCAGCAGCATGGCCAGCCCGCGCAGCCCGGCCTGCGGCGGCAGCACAAAGAAGTACACCGCGCCCGCCCCCGCGATGCACAACGACCAGACGCGGTCCACCAGGCTCGCGTCGTGCCGCACCAGGCTTGCGAGCCAGGTGACGACGCCCAGCGCGGCAGTGAACGCCAGGCCGGCCAGTGCCGCGCCGAACAAGCTCGAAACTTCAGGCATGCCGCACCTCCGCAGCGCACACGCCGTCGAAGCGCATCGAAAGCCTGACCATCAGAGGGAGCAGCACCGCCCACGCCAGCGCCAGCGTCAGCAGCGCGGGCTCGGCGTGCACGAACTGGGCGCCGCCGAGCCGCACGCCCGAGACGAAAGACAGCGGCCCCACGATGGCCCCGAGCATGGCGGCCAGCCAAAGCCGCGCACGCAGCCAGCGCATCGTGACATTGAGCGCGATCGCAAGCAGCCCCCAGAGCGCGACGATCCAGTACGGCGCCAGCTGGGGCACAGGCTGACCCGACGGATAGGCCACGTGGCCCTGCTGCACGATGGCGGTCTCGACGGCAAAGCCGACCAGGCAGGCGAGCGCGACCAGCCGTGCCTCCTGCGCCGGCCGCACCGAGACCCACAGGTGCCAGCCGATGGCCGCGGCCACGCAGGCCGTGCCGGCCAATGGCATGCCGTGCGCGGCGCCGAGCACGGCGGCGAACCAGGCCAGCTGGAACACGGCGAAGTTCGCCACCTGCAGCGAGGTGGTCATGCGCGCCGCTCGAAGAGATAGTGGCTCACCCACCAGCGCTGGCCCCCGTCGAAGCCGAAGAGTTCGGCCACCGACATGAAGAAGAGCCGCCAGCGGATCCACCAGACATCGGCGTCGTCGCCGTAGGTGGCCTTGAAGAGCGGCAGCAGCGTGGCGTGGTGCTCGTCCATGTTGCGCAGCCATGCCTCGGCGGTGCGCTGGTAGTGCGTGCCGTCCCAGCGCCATTGGTCGAGCAGGCGCAGGTCGTCCTGGCAGCGCAGCGCGAGGTCGTCGCTCGGCATCATGCCGCCCGAGAAGAAATGGCGGCTCATCCAGTCGCTCGCGTCGCGCTCGACGAAGGCATAGGGCGCGCCGCGGTGCGCAAAGACGTGCATGAAGAAACGGCCATCGGCCCGAAGCCAGCGCGCCAGGTTGGCAAAGGCGCGCGGCCAGTTGCGCAGGTGCTCGAACATCTCGACCGAGACGATGCGGTCGAAGCGCTCGGCGGTGTCGAACGCGTTGAAGTCCCGGGTCACCACGCTCAGGTTGTGCAGGTTGCGGCGCGCGGCCTCGGCCTCGATGTAGACGCGTTGCGAATGGGAATTGGACAGTGCGGTGATCCGGCTGGCCGGATAGTGCTGCGCCATCCAGAGCGAAAGCGAGCCCCAGCCGCAGCCGAGCTCGAGCACGTCCTGTCCGTCGGAGAGGCCGGCGCGGGCGCAGGTCGCCTCGAGCGCTGCGGCCTCGGCCTGCGCCAGGGTCTCGACGCCTTCGGGCCAAAAGCAGCTGCTGTACTTGCGGTGGCGCCCAAGCACCGCGCCGAAGAAGCCGGCCGGCACTTCGTAGTGCTGTTCGTTGGCCTTCTCGGGCAGCGGCGCGAGCTCGGCCGAGCGCATGGCGCGGACGAACTCCCGCGTCAGGTCGGCGGCCCGCCCGGCAGCGCCGCCGTGCAGTTCGGCCAGCCGCGCCTTGAGCAGGCGGCGGATGCCGAGCCGCACCAGGCGGTCGGGCACCAGGCCCTGCTCCACCGAGCGGATGGCGATTTCAGCGGTTTGCGGCATGCGCATGGCTCCTTGTCCACGGCCCCGGGCTGGTGCCGCCACGCGGCTATACGCAGGAATGGGCCTGCCGGATCTGCGGCCTTTGCGGGAACTGGAACAATGCGGCCACCATGGACGGCCTCGACCTCATCAAGACATTCCGCGAAGTCGCGTTCCGGCGCAGCTTCTCCCGCGCCGCCATTTCTCTCGGCATGTCGAAAGCCACGGTGAGCCGCTACGTGGCCGAACTCGAGCAGCGCAGCGGCGTGCGCCTGCTCAACCGCTCCACGCGCTCGCTGAGCCTGACCGACGCCGGGCAGGTGCTGCTCGACCGCAGCACCGAACTGGTGGCGATGGCCGAGAACACGCTCAACGACCTGCAGGCGCACGGTGCGCATCCGCGTGGCCGGCTGCGCATGAGCGCGCCGCACGGCCTGATCGCAGGCTGGCTCTCCGACGTGATCGCCGGATTCATTCAGCGCTATCCCGACGTGTACGTGAGCCTGGTGTTCACCAACAGCTCGATCGACCTGATCGAGGAAGGCATCGACATCCACCTGACCGGCGGCCGCATCGACGACATGAACCTGATCGTGCGGCGGCTGGTGCAGTTCGAGATGGTGGTCTGCGCAAGCCCCGGCTACTGGGCCCGGCACGGGATTCCGAATGTGCCCGAAGACCTCGGGCGGCACGATGTGCTGAGCTATTCGGCCGCGTCGGCCACGCACCTGCCGTTCGAGACGGCCGGCAGGGCCTACGAGGTGCCAGTCCGCAGCCGCATGGAAGCCAACGACGCGGTCGCGCTCATCGAGTTGGCGCTGCGCGGTGCGGGCGTGGCCTACGTGCCCGAGCCGCTCGCGCAGGCGCACCTTGAACGCGGGGCACTGGTGCCGGTGCTGCGCGAGCACATGCCGCACGACCACTGGTTGTACGCGGCCTATTCGCAGCGCCGGCACAACAGCGCCGCGATGCGCGCGATGCTCGACTTCCTGGAGCAGTCGATGGCGCCGTCCGCGGGCGGCGCTGCCGGCAGCGCGCCCATGCTGCCGGCGATCCCGCCGCTGCAGCCGGTGCTGCCGCCGCGGGCTGCGCCTACATGCGCCCTTTCCAGGGCACCAGACGTCGCTCGAGCCAGCGCATCAGCAGGTCGAAGAGATACGCCACCACGCCAATGACGATGATGCCCATGATGACGATGTCGGTACGAAGGAAGTTCGACGCATTGAGCACCATCTGGCCCAGGCCCATGTTCGCGGCCACCATCTCGGCAGCCACCAGCGTGGTCCAACCGAAGCCGATCGCGATGCGCATGCCCACGAGGATGTCCGGCAGCGCCGACGGCAGGATGACGTGCCGGATCACCTGTACGTAGCTGGCGCCCATCGAGTAGGCCGCGTTGATCTGTTCCTGCGAGGCGCTGCGCATGCCGGAGCGTGCGGCCAGCGCGAGCGGCGCGAAGCAGCTCAGGAAGATCAGCAGCACCTTCGGCAGCTCGTCGATGCCGAACCAGATGATGATCAGCGGCAGGTAGGCGAGCGGCGGCAGCGGCCGGTAGAACTCCAGCGGCGGATCGAAGATGCCGCGGCAGACGCGGCTCATGCCCATCGCGATGCCCACCGGAATGGCGGTCACGCAAGCCAGCAGGAAGGCCGAGAACACGCGGAACATGCTCGCGAGGAAGTGCTGCCACAGCGGCTTGTCGTTGGCCTGGCCCGTGAGGTACTCGTGGAACTGCTGGAACACCGCCTGCGGCGACGGCAGGAAGAGCGGCTTGACCCAGCCCATGTTGGTGACGAGAAACCACAGCGCGATCAGCCCGATCACGGTGACGATGCTGATCGTGACGCTCGAGCCCTCGCCCGGCACCTTGAAGGCGCTGGTCTTGAGCTTGGTGCCGGCCGGCACGGGCGCTGGCGCGGCAGGCCGGGTGGGCGGCGTCACGACGGTGGCTGCAGGTGTTGTTGCCATGGTGGCCTCAGGCATGTTCGGCCTCGCGGTGGTGGATGATCGACAGGACTTCCTCGCGCATGCGGATGAACTCGGGTTCGGACTTGACTTTGCGCGAGTCGCCGTGCGCGAGGAACTGGCGGGAGAACGGCACGTTGTCGTAGACGTGCGAGATGCGCCCCGGGCTCGGGCTCATCACGATCAGCCGCGTCGCGAGGAACAGCGCCTCCTCGACCGAGTGGGTGATGAAGAACACCATCTTGTTCGATGTCGACCAGGCCTTGAGCAGGATCTCCTGCACCTGCTCGCGCGTGAACGCGTCGAGCGCGCCCATGGGCTCGTCCATCAGCAGCACGGCCGGATCGCTGGCCAGCGCGCGCGCGATGCCCACGCGCTGCTGCATGCCGCCCGAGAGTTCGTAGACGGCGCGGTCGGCATACTTCTGCAGGCCGACCAGGCCCAGCTTCTCTTCGGCGATGCGGTCGCGCTGCGCCTTGCCGACGCCCGAGAGCCGCAGGCCCAGCGCCACGTTGTCGCGCACGTTGAGCCAGGGCATGAGCGCATGCTTCTGGAACACCACGCCGCGGTCGGCACCGGGGCCTGCCACGGGCTGGCCGTCGAGCAGGATCTGCCCGCTGGACGGCGGCAGGAAGCCCGCGATGCAGTTGAGCAGCGTGGTCTTGCCGCACCCCGAGGCGCCGAGCGCGACCACGAAGTCGCCGTCTGTCATGCGCAGGTTGACCGGGGCCAGGGCCTGCAGCGTGCCGCCCTTGACGGCGTAGTTGACCGTGAGGTCGCGGATATCGAGCGTAGGCATGGGGTGTGCGCGCCTTACTTGGCCATCGCCTTTTCGACGTAGGTGGTGGTGACGTAGTTCGAGTAATCGGCCTTGACTTCCTGCACCCGGCCCTGCTCCTTCAGGAAGGCCGCCGTGCCCGCCATCGCCTTGGCCGCGCCGCCGCCGAGCCACGTGGGCGAGATCTGCTCGGCCATCGTCGGGAAGCTGTAGAGCGCCATGACCGCACCGACGCTCTTCGGGTCGGCCTTGGTCCACTTGGCCATCGCCTTGGTCTGCGGCGAATCGGGCGTCCAGCTCTTGCCGGAGGCCTTGTACTCTTCGTTCGCGCGGTTCAGCGCCTTGACGAAGGCGATCATGAACGGCTCGTTCTCGGCCGCCCACTTGGCGTTCACCACGATGCCCTCGAACGTGGGCGCGCCGCGCTGGCCGATGCTGCCCGAGGTGGCGATGACCTTGCCGTTCGAGCGGATCTTCGAGAGCACCGGGTCCCAGATGAAGGTGGCGTCGATGTCGCCGCGCTCCCAGGCCGCCGCGATCTCGGGCGGGCGCATGTTCATGACATTGACCTTGCGCGCATCGACGCCGTCCATCTTCATGGCGGCCATGAGCTGGTAGTGCGCGGTCGACACGAACGGCGTGGCGACCTTCTTGCCCGCGAGATCCTTGATGCTCGAAATGCCCGATGCGTTGCGCGCGACGAGCGCTTCGGCGTTGGCGATGTCGGCCGAGATCCAGAACAGCTTGATGTCCTGCCCCTGGCTGGCCGCTGCCGTGAGCGGGCTGGAACCCGTTTCGCCCATCTGCACGTCGCCCGAGGCCATGGCGCGGATCACGTCGCCGCCGCCCGAGAACATGCGCCAGTTGATCTTGTAGCCGGTGGCCTTCTCGACCTCCCCCGACTCCATGACGAGCCGCAACGGCACCAGCATGTCCTGGTGCGCGAAGGTGAGTTCCTTCTTGGCCTGCGCGAAGGCGGGGCCGGCGCAGAGCATGGCGGCGGCCAGTGCGGTTGCGCATTTCAGGGAGAGACGGCGGGATGGGGTCATTTCTATTCCTCCTGGTGACGGTGGGTGAACCTGGGCGGACTTTGCACCCGTTGCCTGGCGGGAGGAAGTACCAGCAAGGGGGGGAGGATGGAGCCAGGGGGTTGGGAAATACCCTCGTTCTGGTGCGCTTGGGGGTGGGAGCACTGGGGCGGTGCGTTTTTCGGGGGCCGGGTTTCGCCCCGGCGGGCGACTCACTTTCTTTTGCTTCGCCAAAAGAAAGTAAGCAAAGAAAAGGCGACCCTGCTGTCTGCGACCCCTCCGCTTCGCTACGGGGCAACCTGCGGTGCTCGCGTTTCGCGGGGTCTCGCAGAACTCGCTTCGCTCAAACAGCTGCGAGCCCTGATCCGCGAAACACTCCGCGCCTCGGCGCAGCCAGAAGGAATTTGGAGACCGACGGGCCATCGCTTCGCTCGGCCTCTTTTTCTTTTCCCCTCTCTCTCCCTCCGGGAGAGGGTCAGGGTGAGGGCCGGCGGCGTTGGCAGAAGCGCGCTTGATCTATCGCAGTCGCCCTCACCCCAACCCTCTCCCGGAGGGAGAGGGAGCAATACAGCAGCCGAGCGAAGCGAAGGCTCTGACCAGTATTCGGGCCGAGCGCAGCGATGGCCCGTGGGAGCCCCACCCCCTTCTGGCTGTGCCGAGGAGCGCAGGCGGAGGCGGGATCAGGGCCGCAGCTGTTTGAGCGAAGCGAGTTCTGCGGACCCCCGCCGCAGCCGAGCACCGCAGGTTGCCCGCAGCGAAGCGCAGGGACACAGACAGCAGGGTCGCCTTTTCTTTGCTTACTTTCTTTTGGCGAAGCAAAAGAAAGTGAGTCGCCCGCCGGGGCGAGACCCGGCCCCGGAAAGCAAAACAACCCCCAAAAAAATCAATGCGCCCGAACCTCCCCCCGCGCCACCGCCAACTCCGCAAACGCCGCTCCCAGCGCCTGAATCCCCGCCAGAATCTGCCCCGTCGCGATCGACGACAACCGCAGCCGGAAGAACGGACACGGATAAGGCGGCTTGGCAAAGAACACATCCCCCGCCTCGATCAGCACGCCATGGCTGCGCGCCATCAGCGACAGCTCCCCGGCATCCACCCACGCGGGCGCGCGCACCCAGATCGACGCCCCGCCCTGCGGCAGCGTGAAATCGAACTCGGGCAGGTGCGCGCGCAAGGCCTTGGCGGCGATCGCGAGCCGCTCCTGCATCGCCGCATTCACGCGCCGCGCATGCGACTCGTGGTGGCCGAGCGAAAGGAACAGCGCATAGGCATGCTGCAGGAACGCGCTCGGGTGCCGCACCATCGCGTGACGGATCAGCCGCAGTTCCTTGATCAACGCGCGCGGCGCCACGATGAACCCGAGCCGCAGCGCGGGCGACAGGCTCTTGGACACCGAGCCCACGTAGATCACGCGCCCCGTCTTGTCGAGGCTCTTGAGCGCGGGCATCGGCGTGCCCTCATAAAGGTTCTCGGCCTCGTAGTCGTCCTCGATGATGACGAAGTCCTGCAGCTCGGCCTTGCGCAGCAGCCACTGCCTGCGCTCCAGGCTCAGCGTGGCGGTGGTCGGGCTCTGGTGCGACGGTGTCACGAACAGGTAGTCGGCCGCGGGCAGCGCATCGACCACCAGGCCTTCGTCGTCGACCGCCACCTCGACCCACTGGGGGTTGCGCAGCGAGAAGCTGTTGCGCGCATGCGGATGGCCGGGTTCCTCGAGCCCGACGCGGGTGTTCTCTCCGAACAGCGCATCGGCCAGCAGGTAGTACGCATGCTGCGCACCGAGCGTCACGAGGATCTCTTCCTTCAGCGCGAACACGCCGCGCTTGGGCAGCAGCCGCGTGCGGATCTGCTCGATCAGCTCGGGCACGTCGTCGGTCTCGAAGTCGGGTGTCCAGTGCGGCAGCTGCGAGCGCGCCAGGCTGCGCGCGCAACATTCGCGGAAGTCTTCGGTCGGGAAGAGCTGCGGGTCGTAGTTGCCGTAGACGAACGGGTACGGATAGTCGCGCCAGCGGTCGGGCTTGGAGAGCGTGGGCTTGTCCTGCAGCGAACGCAGCACGCGTGCCGACCAGTCGGGCGGCTGGCTCGACTGGCCGCTGCGCCCCACCAGCGGCTCGGCGTGCGCGGCCGACAGCGGGCGGGCATCGCGCGCCACGAACACGCCGCTGCGCGGACGCGCCTCGAGGAAGCCTTCGTCGATCAGCTGCAGGTAGGCCGAAGTGACCGTGTTGCGGCTCAGGCCGAGCAGCGCGGCCAGTTCGCGCGACGACGGCAGCGACGCGCCGGGACTCAGGTGGTCTTCGAGGATCGCCTGCACGACCGCGGCGCGCAAGCGGGCCTGCAGCGGCAGGGCGGGCTGGTCGGGCAGCGCGAAAAGCTGCGCCCACTGGGTCGCACGGTGGTTGGCCATAGGCGCCGCAGTTTAGGGCAAGCGCAGCGTTCTGGCTCGGTCGAATCCCCCCATCTGGCCCTATCGCGCGGCCGGCGCGCTGCCTACGCTTGCAGCATTCAATTCCGGAGCCCCTGCGTGACTGCACTGCCTTCTTCCACTCCCTCTGCCTCGCCCGATTCCTCCACGGTCACCGCCGACACCCTCGCCGCGTTCAGCGACGCCTGGAATCGCCACGACATCGATGCGCTGATGTCCTTCATGACCGAGGACTGCATCTTCCAGACCGCCGCCGGCCCCGACGCCTGCGGCACGCGCCACGTCGGCACCGAAGCGGTGCGCCGCGCCTTCGCGGCAGCGTGGGAGGCGGTGCCCGATGCGCAATGGAACAACGGCAAGCACTTCGTGCACGGCGACTTCGGCACCTCGCAATGGACCTTCACCGGCACCGCGGCCGACGGCAGCCGCATCGAGAGCGACGGCATCGACGTCTTCACGTTCCGCGGCGGAAAGATCCACCTGAAGAACGTGTTCCGCAAGGCTCGCCCCAACCTGCCCGCCGCCAAGTAGCCGCCCGCGGAGCCATCCCATGAACATGCCCTCCGGCACCGCCTCGTTCTCATCGGCGTCGCCCGAACCGCAGCAGCCCGCGGGCCGCCCGTACGACCCGCGCTACGACCCGCTGGTGGCACCCGACCCCGGAGCGGGCCGCGCCTATGCGCCCACCTGGTGGGTGGCGAGCGCCGGCACGCCGCCCGCCGACGACGGCCCGCTGCACAACGACATCGATGTCGACGTGGCCATCATCGGCTCGGGCGCCACGGGCATGTCGACCGCGCTCTACCTCGCGCAAGAGCACGGCATACGCGCCACGGTGCTCGAGGCCAACCAGGCCGCCTGGGGCTGCTCGAGCCGCAGCGGCGGCCAGGGGCAGAACGCGAGCGGCCGGCTCAAGCGCTCGCAATGGATCGAGCGCTGGGGTCTCGACACCGCGCGGCGGCTCGACGCCGAGATCCGCGGCGGCTTCGAGAACTTCCGCCATCTCACCACCCAGATCGATTGCGACGCCTTCGACGGCGGCCACCTGTACGTGGCGCACCGGCCCGAGAAGCTTCCGGTGCTCGAAGCCGAGGCACGCCTGATGCGCGAGCAGTTCGGCTACGGCACGCGCATGCTCACGGCCGACGAAGTGCGAAGCGACTATTGCGACGAGCGCGAAGCCTGCGGCGCCCTGTTCGAACCCGAGGGCGTGGGCATCCATCCGCTGAAGTTCACCTTCGGCCTGCTGCAGAAGGCGCGCGAGCTCGGCGTGACGGTGCACACCTCGAGCCCGGTGCAGGGCTGGCAGACGATCGACGGCGTGCACCACCTGCGCACACCCGGGGGCGTGGTGCGCGCGCGCCGTGTGGCGGTGTGCACCGGCGGCTACACCGGCCAGGCGCTGAACCCGGCGCTGAAGAACCGCATCATGCCGATCCTTTCCAACTCGGTGGTCACGCGGCCGCTGACCGAGTCGGAACTGCAGGCCACCAACTTCAAGTCGCTGACCTTCCTGACCGACACGCGCACGCTGCGCTTCTACTACCGGCTGCTCAAGGGCAACCGGCTGCAGATCGGCAGCCGCAGCGCGGTCAGCGGCGCCGACGCCGAGCATCCGATGCACCTGAAGCTGCTCACCGACGCGATCGCGCGCAAGTTCCCGCCGCTCGCGGGCATCCGCATCGACTACTCGTGGTGGGGCTGGGTCGACGTGAGCCACGACATGATGCCGCGCATCGCGCAGCCCGACGGCGACAAGTCGATCTGGTATGCGGTGGGCTACGGCGGCAACGGCGTCTCGTTCTCGACCTGGGCCGGCAAGCGCCTGGCCGAGCGCATCGCCGGCAAGGACGGCGGGCGCGAGGTGTTCGAGCTGCCGATCTACCGCTCGCCATTGCCCTTTCCGAACGTGCTCGGGCTGGTCGAGTCGCCCGCCTTCGCGCCGTTCCGCCGCATCGGCCAACGCATGCTCTACAAGTGGTACTGGCTGCGCGACGAGAAGTAGAAGTTAACAACTGCACCGCGCACCCGCGGTGCACATTCACCGAAGTGGCGCATTGCGCCGCCACACAACGGGGCAAACCCGTGCCTTCTGGCTCTTCAACTTGGACACGGTTGGCTCTTCGGCAACGATGGGCCTGCACCTATCGTTGCGTCGTGCCCCGAAAGGGCGTTCAACGATCCAGAAGTTCAGGAGGTCAGTCCATGTTCCGTTTCAAATCCAACCGTCGCGCCGCGCTGTTGTCGGCCGCAGTGCTCGGCGCCAGCGCGCTGCTGCCCCTGCAGGCGACAGCGCAGGAACCCAAGCGCGGCGGCACGCTCGTGGTCGGCTACACCCAGGTGCCGCGCCACCTGAACGGCGCGGTCCAGTCGGGCACGGCCACCGCGATTCCCTCGGCGCAGCTGTTCGCGAGCCCGCTGCGCTACGACGACAAGTGGAATCCGCAGCCCTACCTCGCCGAGTCGTGGAAGCTCGCCGACGACGGCATGTCGCTCACGCTGAACCTGCGCAAGAACGCAGTGTTCCATGACGGCAAGCCCGTGACCTCGGCCGACGTGGCGTTCTCGATCATGGCGATCAAGGCCAACCATCCGTTCCAGACCATGCTGGCACCGGTCGAGAAGGTCGACACGCCCGATGCGCACACGGCCATCATCCGCATGAACACGCCGCACCCGGCGATCCTGCTGGCCATGAGCCCCGCGCTGGCACCGATCCTGCCCAAGCACATCTACGGCGACGGCACCGACCTCAAGAACCATCCGCGCAACAGCCAGGACGTGGTCGGCTCCGGGCCGTTCAAGCTGGTGGAGTTCCAGGCCGGACGGCGCGTGGTGATGGAGCGCTTCGACAAGTTCTTCCTGCCCGGCAAGCCCTACCTCGACAAGGTGGTGCTGAACATCGTGCCCGACGCCTCGAGCCTCGTGCTGAGCCTGGAGCGCGGCGACATCCAGATGCTGCCCTACGTGTCGACCTCCACCGACCTGAGGCGGCTCAAGGCCAGCGCCGACACCGTGCTGACCAACAAGGGCTACGAGGGCATCGGCGCCATCAACTGGCTTGCGATCAACACCGCCAAGAAGCCGCTCAATGACGTGCGCGTGCGCAAGGCCATCGCCTACGCGCTCGACAAGAAGTTCATCACCAAGGCGCTGATGGGCGGTTTCGCCACGCCGGCCGACGGCCCCATCGTGGCCAGCAGCCCGTTCGCCACCGACGATGTGGTGCGCTATCCGCTCGACCTGAAGAAGGCCGCCGCGCTGCTCGACGAAGCCGGCCTCAAGGCCGGCGCCGGCGGCGAACGCCTCAAGCTCACCATCGACTACCTGCCGGGCAACGACGACCAGCAGAAGAACGTGGCCGAGTACGTGCGCGCGCAACTCAAGAAGATCGGCGTCACGGTGGAGGTGCGCGCCTCGGCCGACTTCCCGGCCTGGGCCAAGCGCCTCGCCACGCACGACTTCGACCTGTCGATGGACGTGGTGTTCAACTGGGGCGATCCGGTCATCGGCGTGCACCGCACCTACCTCTCGACCAACATCAAGCCCATCATCTGGACCAACACCCAGTCGTACGCCAACCCCAAGGTCGACGAACTGCTCAACACCGCCGGCACGCTGCTCGATCCGACCAAGCGCAAGGCCTACTACGCCACGTTCCAGAAGATCGTGACCGACGAGGTGCCGATCGTGTTCATCAACGATTCGCCCTACCACACGGCCACGCGCAAGAACGTGGGCAATGTGCCCGCCACCATTTGGGGCCCGGCCGCACCCTACGACGAGGTGTACCTGAAGTAAGCGCGGCGACAACCGCCACGGCAACAACAACAACCACAACGACGGCGCCACCACGATGGGTTTTCTCCGCCTCCTCGCCTCCCGACTGCTCCAGGGCCTGCTGCTGGTCCTGGCGGTCGTGGTCCTGAACTTCGTGCTGGTGCATTCCGCGCCGGGCGATCCGGTCGAAACCATCGCCGGCGCCTCGGGCGGCATGAGCCCCGAGCTCATGGCCGACCTGCGCAAGCAGTACGGGCTCGACCGCCCCTTTCTCACCCAATTGGGCATCTACCTCGCCAAGGTCGCCAGCGGCGACCTCGGCTACTCCTATTACTTCAACCTGCCGGTCTCGCAGATGATCCTCGAGCGCGTGCCGGCCACGCTGCTGCTGGTGCTGAGCGCGGTGACCGGCGCCTTCGTGCTCGGCACGCTGCTCGGTGTGCTGTCCTCGCGCAAGCCCAACGGGCTGCTGTCGCAGGCGATCACGGTGCTGTCGCTGGTCGGCTTCGCGGCGCCGGTGTTCTGGACCGGCATCATGCTGGTGCTGCTGTTCGCGTCGGTGCTCCCGATCCTGCCGGTCTCGGGCATGCGCTCGCCCGACCCGGTCGACGGCTTCTGGGGCGGCATGCTCGACGTGCTGCACCACCTGGTGCTGCCGACGGTGACACTGGCCGTGATCTATCTCGCGCAGTACAGCCGGCTCGCGCGCTCGTCGATGCTCGACGTGCTCGGCGCCGACTACATCCGCACCGCACGCGCCAAGGGCCTGGCCGAAGGGGTGGTGCTCTACAAGCATGCGCTGCGCAACGCACTGCTGCCGGTGGTCACGGTGCTGGGCCTGCAGTTCGGCAACGTGCTGGCCGGCGCGATCCTGGTCGAGACGGTGTTCAACTGGCCCGGCCTGGGCCGCCTGGCCTTCGACTCGGTGCTGCGGCGCGACTACCCGACCATCCTCGGCGTGCTGCTGTTCTCTTCCATCGTCGTCATCGTGATGAACATGGTCACCGACCTGTGCTACCGACTGATCGATCCTCGCATCAAGACCTCATGAACAACAACAAAGCCATCAAGGTCGAACACCCCGGCGTCGAGGCGCTGCGCATGTTCATGCGCAACCCGGCCGCCATCGTCGGCATGGCGATCCTGCTCGTCGTCGTGCTGGTGTCCATCGTCGGGCCCTGGGTGTACCCGGCCGATCCGTTCGAAATGATCACGGCGCCGATGACGCCGCCGTTCACCGAGGAAGCCTGGCTCGGCAGCGACCAGCTCGGGCGTGACGTGCTCACCGGCATCATCCACGGCGGGCGCGCCACGCTGGCCGTGGGCGCCATCGCCGCCCTGCTGTCGGTCACCATCGGCGTGACGGTGGGCGCCATGGCGGGCTACTACGGCGGCCGCGTCGACGCGGTGCTGATGCGCGTGACCGAGTTCTTCCAGGTGCTGCCTTCGCTGCTGTTCGCGATGGTGGTGGTCACGCTGTTCTCGCCCTCGCTGATCACGGTCACCCTTGCCATCGGCAGCGTGAGCTGGCCGTCGACGGCGCGGCTCGCGCGCGCCGAGTTCCTGAAGATCCGCGGGCTGGAGTTCGTGCGCGCAGAGCGCGCCATCGGCGCGCGGCACGCCCGCATCATCTGGAAGGTGATCATGCCCAACGCGCTGCCGCCGCTGGTGGTGTCGGCCACGCTCGCCATCGGCGCGGCCATCCTGTTCGAGGCCGGCCTGTCGTTTCTCGGCCTGGGCGACCCCAACCAGATGAGCTGGGGCCTGATGATCGGTTCGTCGCGGCAGTACGTGCTGAGCGCCTGGTGGCCCGTGCTCTTTCCGGGCGCGGCGATCTTCATCACCGTGCTGGCCGTCAGCCTGATCGGCGACGGCCTCAACGACGCCCTCAACCCCAAACTGCGGGAACGCTGATGACTGAACAAGCTGCATTGCTGCAGGTAGAAGACCTGCGCGTCGAATTCAGCGGCCGCCGCGGCCGCGCCACGGTGCTCAACGGCGTCGACTTCGAACTGCGCGCCGGCGAGACGCTCTGCGTGGTCGGCGAATCCGGTAGCGGCAAGAGCATGACGGCGCTGGCGCTGCTCAGGCTCATTCCGTCACCGCCGGGCCGCATCAGCGGCGGGCGCGTGCTGTTCCAGGGCGAAGACCTGATCTCCGCGAGCGCGCAGCGCATGCGCGAGGTGCGCGGCAACCGCATCTCGATGATCTTCCAGGAGCCGATGACCTCGCTCAACCCGGTGTTCACCGTGGGCGAGCAGATCGCCGAATCGCTGCGGCTGCACGCCGGCCTCGACGGCAATGGCGCGCAGCAGCGCGCGATCGAGATGCTGCAGCAGGTCGGCATTCCGGCGCCCGAGCGGCGCGTGCACGAATACCCGCACCAGCTTTCGGGCGGCATGCGCCAGCGCGTGATGATCGCGATGGCGCTGGCCTGCCGGCCCGACATCCTGATCGCCGACGAACCGACCACCGCCCTCGACGTGACCGTGCAGGCGCAGATCTTCGACCTGCTGCGCGACCTGCAGCGCGAGAAGGGCACAGCCATCCTGCTGATCACGCACGACATGGGCGCGGTGGCCGAGATGGCCGACCGCGTGATGGTGATGTACGCCGGCCGCGTGATCGAACAGGGCAGCTGCGAACAGGTGCTCGGCGCGCCGAGCCACCCCTACACGCGCGGCCTGATCGACTGCCTGCCCGAGCTCGGCAGCAGCATCGGCGGGCGCCGCGACGATCTGGCCGAGATCGACGGCGTGGTGCCCTCGATCTGGGAACTGGGCCAGGGCTGCGCGTTTCGCGAGCGATGCCCGCAGGCCATGGCCTGCTGCGCCGACGAGGTGCCGCCGATGTACGAAGTCGGCGCCGACGGGGCCAGATCGCATGGCGCGGCCTGCTGGCTGCATGCCGAAGAGGTGGTGACCGCATGAACGCCAAAGTATCTGACACCTTGCTGCAGGTAGACGACCTGCAGGTGCATTTTCCGCGCGCGAAGTCCGGCTGGTTCAAGCCGCCCGAGGTGGTCAAGGCCGTGGACGGCGTCTCGTTCTCGGTGCGCCGCGGCAGCACGCTCGCGGTGGTCGGTGAATCGGGCTCGGGCAAGACCACCACCGCGCTGGCCGTGATGCGGCTGTCGCCCGTCACGGCCGGGCAGATCCGCCTCGGCGACACCGACCTCGGCAAGCTCGAGGGCGAGGCGCTGCGGCAGGCGCGCCGGCGGCTGCAAATCATCTTCCAGGACCCGTATTCTTCGCTCAATCCGCGTGAGCGCGCGGGTGCCGCCGTGCGCGCGCCGCTCGACCTCATGGGCATCGGCACGCCGGCCGAGCGCGATGCGCGGGTGGCCGAGCTGTTCATGCAGGTCGGCCTCCGGCCCGAGCAGCAGCACCTGTTCCCGCACCAGTTCTCGGGCGGCCAGCGCCAGCGCATCAACATCGCGCGCGCGCTGGCGACGCAGCCCGAACTCGTGGTCTGCGACGAACCGGTGTCGGCGCTCGACATCGCGATCCGCGCGCAGATCCTCAACCTGCTCGCACGGCTGCAGCGCGAGCTCGGCCTGACCTATTTGTTCATCTCGCACGACATGGCCGTGGTCGAGCACATCTGCGACGACATCGCGGTGATGTACCTCGGCCAGATCGTCGAGCGCGCACCGCGCCAGGCGTTCTTCGCGCGGCCGCTGCATCCTTACAGCGTGGCGCTGATGTCGGCCGTGCCGACGGTGCACGGCGGACGCCAGCGTGCGGCGCAGCGCATCAAGCTCACGGGCGATCCACCGAGCCCGATCAACCCGCCGGCCGGCTGCCGCTTTGCGGGCCGCTGCCCGGTGGCCGAGCCCGCCTGCGCGGCCGAGCTGCCGCCGCTGCGCGAAGTGGCGCCCGACCACTGGGTGCGCTGCCGGCGCGTGGACAGCGTCGCCGGCCAGCCGGTGGCGCCGCTGCAACTGCCGGCCTGAATGTCGATCACGCCCCGGAAATACCACACGCCCAGCGGCTGGAACGCCATTGCGCGCCACCGCGCCGCGCCGCGCGGGCCGGTGCAGGGCGACCTGCAGGCGCGTTTCGCCGTGGTCGGCGCCGGCTACGCCGGACTGGCCGCGGCCCGCGCGCTGGCGCTGCGATTCCCCGACGAGCGCATCTTGTTGCTCGACGCCGGGCAGCCGGCCGAAAGCAGCTCGGGCCGCAACTCGGGCTTCATGCTCGACCTGCCCTACGCCAAGATCGCGAGCGGCAGCGACCCCGCCGTGCGCGACTGGCAGGTGCGCCTGCTCGCGCACGGCATGCAGCAGCTGCGCGCGCTTGTCGACGGCGGCGGCATCGACTGCGGCTGGCAATCCATCGGCCACTACAAGGCCGCCACGACCGCGCTGGGTGCACACGACCTCGAGGCGCTGACACGCACGCTCGATGCGCACGGCGTGCACTACCGGCGCCTTTCGCCCGGCGAGATCCAGGGCGAGCTCGGCACGGCCCGCTACACCGCGGCCCTGTGGCTGCGCAACTGCACGCTGGTGCAGCCGGCCGAACTGGTGCATGGGCTGGTCGACACACTGCCGCCCAACGTCGCGCTCTACACCGACAGCCCCGTCACCGGCCTGCAGCAGCGCCAGGGCTACGAACTGCAGGTCGGCCCGCATCGCGTGCGCGCACGCCAGGTGCTTCTTTGCGTCGGCACCGAGCTGCCGGCCTTCGGCCATGCCGCCTCGCGCCAGCTTGCCGTCTTCACCTATGCCGGGCTCACGCGCGCCCTCAGCGACAGCGAGGCCGCAGCGCTGGGCGACGCTGCCGAATGGGGCGTGACGCCGGTCGAGCGACTCGAGGCGACCAGCCGCAAGGTCGGCGGCCGCCGCTACATGCTGCGCCTGGGCTTCTCGTACAAGACCGAACTCGCGCCCGAACAGGTACGCACGATGCTGCAGGCCGGCCTGCGACAACGCTACCCGGGCCTGCCCCCCGACGTCTTCGAGCATGCCTGGGGCGGCGCCGTCGGCATGACGCGCAACGATGCGCCGATCGTGCGCCAGCTTGCCGACGGCCTGCATGCGGTGGCTGGCTGCAACGCCTCGGGCATCCTCAAAATGACGGCGCTCGGCAGCCTGCTGGCCGACCATGCAACGGGCGTTCGCTCGCCGCTGCTCGACGAGACGCTGCAGCGCAGCCGCCCCGGTTTCATCCCGCCCGAGCCGATCCGTCGGCTCGCCTTCGAATGGTCGCTGCGCCGCATGCGGCGCGAGCTGGCCGAACATACTTCCTAGCAACCATCCCACTCCTTCAGTGCCATGACCAAGACCCACGTCACCACCGTCTACGCCGCCCGCAGCATCCTCACCATGAACCCCATGCAGCCGCGCGCCACGCACGTGGCGGTGCGCGACGGCCGCATCCTTGCCGTGGGCGACCTCGCGCGCTGCGCCGAATGGGGCGACTACACGCTCGACGAGCGCTTTGCCGGCAAGGTGCTGATGCCCGGCCTGGTCGAAGGCCACTGCCACCTCAAGGAAGGCAGCATGTGGGAGTGGACGTACACCGGCTGGTTCGACCGGCGCGATCCCGACGGCAAGGTCTGGGCCGGCCTGCGCTCGATGGACGAAGTGGTCGCGCGGCTGGCCGAGGTCGACGCGCGCATGGCGGCCGAGGGCGTGCCGGCGAGCCAACCGCTGATCGCCTGGGGCTTCGATCCGATCTACTTCGGCGGCGAGCGCATGACGGTCGAGCATCTCGACCGCGCGAGCGCCACGCGGCCGATCGTGATCTCGCATGCCAACGGCCACCTCATGAACGCCAACAGCGCGATGCTCAAGGTGGCCGAGATCACGCGCGACAACGACGTCGAGGGCGTGGTCAAGTTCGCGCCCGGCCATGCGCAGGCCGGCGAGCCCACGGGCGAGCTGCAGGAACCCGCCGCCATGTTCCTGGTGCTGCGCAAGATCAACAACGCCGGCCTGCTCGCGCCCATGACCGAGGCCGGCGTGCGCTCGTTCGCACGGCTGGCCTGCCGCCAGGGCGTGACCACCGCGACCGACCTGGTCAACAAGCTCAGCGAGAACGACGTGCAGGTGCTCGAACGCACGCTGGCGGACGACAGCGTGTCGATCCGCCTACTGCCCGCGTTCCAGGCCTTCCACGGCACGCATGCGGCACCGGCCGGCGCCGAGCACGTCAAGACGCTGATGGCGCGCAACACCGACCGGCTGCGCTACGGCCTCGTCAAGATGATGCTCGACGGCTCGATCCAGGGCTTCTCGGCGCGGCTGCGCTGGCCCGGGCATTTCAACGGCGCGCCCAACGGCATCTGGGTCACGGCGCCCGCCCAGTACGAGACCGACTTCGAAACCTACCACCGCGCCGGCCTCACGATCCACACCCACACCAACGGCGACGAGGCCAGCGAAGTCGCCATCGACGCCATCGAGCGCGTGCTCGCGCGTGCGCCGCGGCGCGACCACCGCCACACGCTGCAGCACGGCCAGATGATCGATGCGCCGCTGTTCCGCCGCATGGCCGCGCTCGGCCTGAGCGCCAACCTGTTCGCGAACCACCTCTGGTACTGGGGCGACCAGCACTACGAGATGACCATGGGCCCCGACCGCGCGCACCGGCTCGACGCCTGCGGCAGTGCGCTCGCGGCCGGCGTGCCGCTCGCGATCCATTCCGATGCGCCGGTCACGCCGCTCGGCCCGCTGTTCACCGCCTGGTGCGCGGTGAACCGCATCACGCCCAAGGGCCGCGTGCTCGGCGAGAGCGAGAAGCTCAGCGTGATGCAGGCGCTGCACGCCGTCACGCTCGGCCCGGCCTGGACGCTGAAGCTCGACGGCGAGATCGGCAGCATCGAATGCGGCAAGCGCGCCGACTTCTGCGTGCTCGAGGACGATCCGCTCGAAGTCGATCCGGCGGCGCTCAAGGACGTGCGCGTCTGGGGCACGGTGCTCTCGGGCCGCGTGTTCGAGGCATGACGGCGGCACGCCGCATTCCGCTTACCGTCGTCGGCGGTTTTCTGGGCGCGGGCAAGACCACGCTGCTCAACCGCTGGCTGCGCGAGGCCCAGGGCCTGCGCATGGCGGTGCTGGTCAACGACTTCGGCGCGCTCAACATCGACGCCGACCTGATCGCCGCCACGCACGGCGACACGGTCGCGCTGACCAATGGCTGCGTCTGTTGCCAGATCGGCGACGACCTGGGCCGCGCACTGGTGCAGGTGATCGAGTCGGCCACGCCCTTCGACGCGGTGGTGATCGAGGCGAGCGGCGTGTCCGACCCGTGGCGCATCGCGCAGATCGGCATGGCCGCGCCCGAGCTGAGCCTCGAAGCCGTGGTGGTGCTGGTCGATGCGAGCGCGGTGGCGCAGCAGTCGCGCGACCCGCTGCTCGCGGACACGCTGGCGCGCCAGCTGACCTCGGCCGATCTCGTCGTCGTCAACAAGGCCGACCTGGCCGACGCCGCCGCGCTCGCGGCCGCGCACGCCTGGGCCGAAGCCGCCGCGCCGGGCACGCCGCGCATCGAGGCCGTGCAGTCGGCGGTGCCGCTGGCGCTGCTGTCCGGCTTGCCGGCCCCGGCAGCTTCGGCATGCGCCACCTGTGGCGTCGATCACGATCACGATCAGAGCCACGGTCACGATCACGCGCCCGATCACGGCGCCATGTTCCAGACCTGGAGCGCGCATCCGGCCGGGGCGGTTCCCGCCGACACGCTGCGCGCGTGGCTCGGCGACATGCCGCCCGGCGTGCTGCGCCTCAAGGGATGGTTGCGCACGCGTCACGGCAGCCCTGAAGCCGACGAATGGGCGGAGATTCAGTTCGCGGGCCGCCACGGCAGCGTGCGCCGGGCGCCGGCGCCACGCGACGGGACGGCCGCCGTGGTGGCCATCGGCCTGCGCGGACAGTTGCCCGAAGCGGCACTGAGCGGCTTCTTCCAGACGCGCTGAGCGCAGGTCGTGGTGCAATTGTGCGTCGACATCATTCAACGCGTGCACCATGACAACGTCTTCGCTGCTGATCCGCCCGCCCGTGCCCGATGACTTCGCGGCCTGGAAGCCGCTCTGGGACGGCTACAACGCCTTCTACGGGCGCGAGGGCCCGACCGCCCTGCCCGACGAGATCACGCAGGTCACCTGGCAGCGCTTCTTCGATGCCTACGAGCCGGTGCATGCGCTGGTGGCCGAGCGCGACGGCGAGCTCTTGGGGCTGGTCCACTACCTGTTCCACCGCAGCACCACGCGCATCGAACCCAACTGCTACCTGCAGGACCTGTTCACGCGCACCTCGGAGCGCGGCCGCGGGGTGGGCCGGCAGCTGATCGAAGGCGTGTACACGCAGGTGCGGCGCGCGGGCGCCCATCGCGTCTATTGGCAGACCCACACCACCAACAGCGCCGGCCGCGCGCTCTACGACAAGCTCGCCTCGCACGACGGCTTCATCGTCTACGGCACGATGGTCTGAGCCGCGGGCTTGATCAGTACTTGATGGTGACGCCGGCCTTCACGCCGTTGTTGTTTTTTCCATCAGTCGACACGCCACCCGAGAGCGACAGGTCACCGCCGGTGCTCGCGCCCAGCGAGTAGACCGGCTTGGGCATCGAGGTGTCGGTGCCGATGTAGGTGCCGCTGCCGTCGGGGCGCTGCACGCCGACGGTGGCGCCCTTGGTGACCGCCGAAGTCTCGGTCGGCGTGACATTGGGCGCGATGTAGACCGTGCCCTTCTCGTCGCTGTCGACCGGCAGCTTCAGCGGTTCCGCGGCTGCGGTGGTGGTGAAGGCGGCCCAGCACGCGGCCGTGCCCAGGCACACGAATATCGATCTGCTCATGCGCCAGATCCTGGGGGCGGCGCGCGGCCACACCTGTAGGACGAGGCAGCAAGCAGGCCGCTCCGGCAGGCGCTTTGTCATGGTCGTGGGACGCGGTAGGCGTGACGCTTGACTCCCCGCGCAGGGGGCGCACGGCTCATGCCCGTTCGCGTGGCGATTCCTACAGTGGGTTCACGGCGGCAGACCCCCCGGCTTCTTCGTGAGCCGGGCGACGACGGGGCGTGCGCCAGCAACAACACGCGACAAAGGTAACGCAATGAACAAGATCTTCAGGAGCCTCTGGAACCCCACGCTCGGCACCTACGTGGCAGCGCCCGAGAGCGCGCGCGGGCATGCCCGGTCGGCCGGCGCGCGCGCCGTGGCGGTTTCGGTGCTGCTGCTCGGCAGCGGCGCGGGCATCGCGGGCGGCGGCGCAGGCGGTGAACCCATGGGCGATCCCAGGCTGCACGCCGGCGCGGGCGGCAGCGACGGCAACGGCGGCGCAGGTGCGCTCAACGACAGCAACCTGGGCGCACAGGGCGGCGACGGCGGTGCATCGACCGAGGCCGGCGGCACCGCCGGCGCGAGTGCGAACGTGGGCAGCTTCGCCGGCGCCACCGCGGGCGCGGGCGGAGCCGCGGGCGTGCTGCCGGGCGCCGACGGCACCGCGGGCGAATCGCACACCGGCGGTTTCGGGCACGGCAACGGCTATGGCGGCGGCGGCGGTGGCGGGGCCATCGGCCTTGCCATCGGTGCAGCCAGCCCGGTCTCGATCGGCAGCCACACAGGCGGCGCGGGCGGCACCGGCGGCGACGGTTATTGGGCTGCGGGCGGCGGCGGTGCCGGCGGCCACGGCGCCACCCTGCTCGACCCCACGGGAGCCCACCTTGCGTCGGGCAGTTCGACCGGGGGTGCGGGTGGCGACGGCGGCAGCGCCTTTTCGCAAGCGGGCGGCGGCGGCAGTGGCGGCAGCGGATTCTTCCTGCGCACCACGACCGCCGGCGCCGCATTCACCCACAGCGGCAGCATGCTCGGCGGTGCTGGCGGCGCTGGCGGTGCCGAGTTGCTGCCGGCGCGCAGCAATGCCTCGGGCGGCGGCGGCGGCGCGGGCGGCCACGGGCTCACGCTCGACGGCAGCGCCGCGGGCAGCGTGCACAACACCGGCCTGATCACGGGCGGTGCCGGTGGCGCGGGCGGTGCCGGCGGCGGCGGCGCGGGCGGCTCGGGCGCACCGGGCAGCGGCGGCGATGGCGGCGACGGCATCCGGTCGGTCGGCGTGGGTGCGGTGATCGACAACGGCGGCAGCATCGCAGGCGGCGCGGGCGGCATCGGCGGCGCCAACAGCCACGGCGGCGCGGCGGGCGCCGGCGGTGCCGGTGGCGCGGGCGTGACCGGCGCGAACCTTGCCATCTCGAACAGCGGCACCATTGCCGGCGGCCTCGGCAGCGATGGCGTGACGCGCGCGCCGGCCGTGCAGTTCACGGGTGGCAGCCAGAACAGCCTGACCGTGAACGCGGGCTCCTCGCTCGAAGGCGCGATCGCGATCGAGGTCGGTTCGAGCGCCCGCATCGCGGCGGGCGCCGACGGCATCGACATGCCCAATGCGCTGCAACTGGGCGGCACCGGCACCATCGACACGCAAGGCCGCGGGATGGTCTGGTCGGGCCCGATCGTGGGCGCGGGCAACCTCGTGAAGGACGGCGCCGGCACGCTGACGCTTTCGGCGGCCAACAGCCACGGCGGCAGCACCCGTGTCGCGGCCGGCACGCTGCGCGCGGGCGCGGCCGGCACGCTGAGCCCGGCGAGCGCCGTCGTGGTCGATGCGGGCGCCATGCTCGACCTCGCGGGCCACAGCCAGACCATCGCGGGCATGGCGAACAGCGGCGTCGTCTCGCTCCTGAGCGGCACGCCGGGCGCCACACTCACGGTTCAGGGGCCCTGGGTCGGCAACGGCGGCACGCTGCGCCTGGGCACCGCGCTCGGCGCGAGCAACAGCCTGAGCGACCGGCTGATCCTGAGCGGCTGCACCGCCATCGCGAGCGGCACCACCTTCGTGCAGATCACCAACCTCGCGGGCCTCGGTGCGCTGACCAGCGGCAACGGCATCGAGGTCGTGACCGCGATGAACGGCGCCACCACCACCGCCCAGACCACGCGCGACGCCTTCGTGCTGGCCGGCGGCCACGTCGATGCGGGCGCTTACGAATACCGGCTGCACGCGGCCGACGCAGCCGGCGCGGGCGAGAACTGGTACCTGCGCTCGGGCATCGCGGTGCCGCCTCCACCGCCTCCGCCACCACCCCCGCCGCCGCCCGGCCCGCCGGGACCGCCTGCGCCTCCCGCCCCTCCGGCCCCTCCCGCGCCACCGCCCGACGAGGAACCCAGCCCGCCGCGCAACAGCCCCGGCGGCACCACGCCCGGCGCCATCGGCGGCGTGACCATTCCCACCTACCGCGTCGAAGTGCCGCTGCTCGCCGCGCTGCCCGAGCAGTTCCGCCAGGGCAACCTCGCCATGGTGGGCAACCTGCACCAGCGCGTGGGCGACGACGGCGTGATGGGCGCCAGCAGCAGCGCGGCCGCGCCCGGCCAGCAGAACCACCGCCAGGCCTGGGCCCGCCTGATTCGCACCGACCGCACCATCGGCCAGGCCGGCACCGCCAGCCCGACGAGCGAAGGGCATCTCACGGGCATCCAGACCGGCACCGACCTCTGGGCCGATCCGAACTGGCGCGTCGGCGTCTATGTCGGCCAGCTCGAAGGCACCCAGCGTGTGAACGGTTTCGCGCGCGGCCTGCCCGGCCTGGCCGTCGGCAGCAACGAACTGCGCAGCCAGTTCCTGGGCGCGTATGCCACCTGGAAGGACGACAGCGGCCTCTACGTCGACGGCGTGCTGCAGGGCGGCCGACACCGCTACACCGCGAGCACCACGCTCGGGTCGGCGAGCTCGGGCAAAGGCCACAGCCTGCTGGCCTCGATCGAAGCCGGCAAAGCCTTCCGGCTCTCGCCCGAATGGACCCTGGAGCCGCAACTGCAACTGGTGCACCAGCGCATCAGCCTCGACGACGCAGGCATCGTCGGCGCGATCGTGCAGCAAGACAGCCACAGCGGCTGGGTGGTGCGCGCCGGCGTGCGCGTCAAGGGCGACCTCACCACCGCCGCCGGTCCGCTGCAGCCCTATGCGCGGCTCAACCTCTACCGCAGCAGCAACGGCACCGACGTGACGCGCTTCATCGGCCCGTCGGGCAGCACCGACATCGCCACGCGCACCGGCGGCACCAGCACCGAGCTGGCCGCGGGCGCGACGCTGCAGCTCACGCCCGCGATGAGCGTGTACGGCGAAGTCGGCAAGCTCTGGGCCTCGGGCGGCGATGCGCGCATCAAGAGCGGCATCAACGCGAGCGTGGGGGTGAAGTTCAGCTGGTGAGGGCGATGCCCACGCGGGGCTGAAATGAATTCAGAATGGGGGCCATGCCCTCTTCTTCGTCCATCTCCCCCGACATCGTCCAGGCCCTCGCACCCACCGGCGTGCTGCGCGCCTCCATCAACCTCGGCAACCCGATCCTCGCAGGCCGCGACAGGGCCACCGGCGAACCGGCCGGCGTGTCGATCGACCTCGCGCGCGCGTTCGGCGCGCAGCTCGGCGTGCCGGTCGAACTGGTGGTGTTCGACACCGCCAGCAAGTCGGTCGAGGCCGTGGCCGCGGACCGCGCCGACATCGGCTTCTTCGCCATCGACCCGGTGCGCGGCGCCGAGATCGCGTTCACCGCGGCCTATGTGCTGATCGAGGGCGCTTACCTGGTGCGCGACGGCGCTGCGATCACGCGCAATGAAGAGGTCGACCGTGACGGCGTGCGCGTGGCCGTCGGCCAGGGCAGCGCCTACGACCTGTACCTCACGCGCGAACTGAAGCAGGCGCAGATCGTGCGCGCGCCTTCCTCGCCCGCCGTGGTGCAGACTTTTCTCGACCAGGACCTCGAGGTTGCCGCGGGGGTGAAGCAGCAGCTCGAAGCCGACCAGGCGCGCCACCCCGGCCTGCGCCTGCTGCCGGGCCGCTTCATGGTGATCCAGCAGGCCATGGGCGTGCCCAAGCGCCGCGGCGCGCCCGCGGCCGGCGCGCTCGCGGCCTTCGTCGAGCAGGTGAAGGCCGGCGGCTTCGTGGCCGAGGCGCTGCGGCGCCACGGCATCGAGGGTGCGTCGGTCGCGCCCGCGGCCGATTGATGGCGATGACGGCAGGCCAGAAAACCGTCGCTGCCTTCGTGCTCGGCGGTGCGATCGCGGCCGCGGTGATCGGCGGCTGGCTGCGGCTGTCGTCCACGCTCGGCGGCACGGCCGGGCAGCATGTGCATCTGCTCGACCCGGCGAAGATCGAACTGATCCGCACGCCGGGCGGCCACCTGCAGGTCAGCGAAATGGCCAAGGCCGAGGAGTTCGGCTGGCAGACCTCGTGGGAATGCCCGCTCGTCGACTGCAGCCGGCTGCCGCGCACCGTCTCGCGCGTGCGCGTGCAGGCGCGCTACGTCTACCGCATCCCGCTCGCGGCCGAATGGCGCCTCGAGCCCCGCGGCGACCACTACCGGCTCACGGTGCCACCGCTGGAACTGCAGGCGCCCGTGGGCTTCGACACTTCGACGATGGAGATCGTCACCACCGAAAGCAGCGTGCTCTCCCCCGCGGCGCCCGCCAACCGCGAGAAGGCGCTGCGCCATCTCGGCCCCGAACTCGCGCGGCGCGGCACGAGCCCCGCGTACCTCGCGGCGCAGCAGAAGAATGCCGAGCAGACGGTGCGCGAGTTCGCGCAGAAGTGGATGCGCGAGCAAGGCGGCGGGCCGCTGGCGCGGCCTGTTCGCGTGGAATGGGACGGGCCCAGCCCGATGTAGTGCGGCGGCCCTGCGCCGCCCGAATCACTGCGCCGCGGCCGCCAGCGCCAGCGGATTGAGCCCCGGCGCCGCCACCCGCGTCAGCGTGTTGCGGTCGGTGTGATGGAAGGGCTCCGCCTGTCCCGCGATCTGCATGACCGTGTCCTGGTCGTACGACCAGGTACCGTCGGCGTTGATCGTCACGCTGATGTTCCAGGCCGTGGTGGTGAAGGCGCGCTCGATGAAGGGGTTCGAGACGATGCCGTTCACCAGGCTGCCGCGCTCGGCACTCAGCGTGAAGTGCGTGTCGTCGGCCTTGGCATGGCCCACCGCCATCGCGACCTGGCCGCGCGGAATGGCCAGCGTGTGCATCACCATGCCGGTGGCGGGCTCCCAGAGCCAGTAGCCCACCTGGTCGTGGTACATCTTGGTGAGTCCGGGCTTGTGGATGTAGGTGTGGTAGCGCAGGCCGTAGAGCAATTGCGGGCCGTTGGTCTGCGCGTCGATCGGGTGCAGGTCGATGCGCTCGACGTAGACCTGCGTCTTCGGGCCTTCGCGCTTGGGCTTCACGTCCACGCCGCGCGTGCCCTCCCAGGTGCCGGCCATCGCGCGCAGCGGGCCGAGGTTGGCCAGCGTGTCGGGGTCGGCCGGGGGTTCGGTGTAGATGTCTTCGGTGGGGTTCATGGGTTTCCTACGACGCCTTGTCGGGCATGGCCAGCACGCGGTCGATGCGGCGGCCCTCGAGGGCGGTGATCTCGAACTGCCAGCCCGCGCAGTCGATGACCTCGCCGGGTTCGGGCAGGTGGCCCGACACCGACATCAGCAAGCCCGCCACGGTGTTGTAGCGCCCGCGCTCCTCGTCGGGCAGCTCGCGGATGCCGAGGCGCGCACGCAGCTCCGACACCGGCATGAGGCCGTCGAGCTCCCAGACGCCGTCGGGCCGCTGGTGCGCCCAGGCGTCCGTGAGGGTGCCGGGCTGCAGTTCGCCGGTGATGGCCTCGAGCATGTCGCGCGGGGTCATGAGGCCCTGCACCACGCCGTATTCGTCGACCACGAACACCAGGCGGCCGCCGCGCTCGCGGAACTGCTCGAGCAGCTCCATGCCGGTGAGCGTCTCGGGCACGAACACGGCCGGCGCGGCCTCTTCGCCGAGCCGGCCCGCATGGTCGGTGCCGAGCCTCAGCAGGTGCGCCACGCTGATGACGCCGACCACATCGTCGAGCGAATTGCGGCACACCGGGTACCACGAATGCACGAGGTTGAGCGCGCCCGCATCCGCCACCTTCTGCAGCGCCTCGGCCACGGTGTCGGCGGCATCGAGCCATTCGATGTCGGCGCGCGGGATCATCAGCGACGAGAGCCGGCGGTCATCGAGGTGGAACACGTTGCGCACCATCTGGTGCTCGTGCTGCTCGATCACGCCGGCGTCCACGCCCTCCTCGAGGCTCGCGGAGATCTCTTCCTCCGTCATCGAGCGGGCGGCATTGGCGTCGATGCGCAGCAGCTTCAGCACGGTGGCGGTGGCGCCTGCGAGCAGCCAGACAAAAGGCTTGGCGCCCTTGGCGAGCCCGCGCATCGGCCGCGACACCCAGCGCGCCACGGGCTCGGGGTAGAGCTGGCCGATGCGCTTGGGCACCAGCTCGCCGAAGATGATGGTGAAGAAGGTGATGCCGGTCACCACCAGTGCGGTCGACACCACGCTCGCCGTGCCCTCGCCCATGCCGAGCTCCGCCAGCCACAGCGCGAGCGGCGCCGCGAACGCGGCCTCGCCGACGATGCCGCTGAGCATGCCGATCGAGGTGATGCCGATCTGCACGGTCGAGAGGAAGTGGGTCGGTTCCTCCATCAGCCGGAGCGCTGCCTCGGCGCCGGCGTCCCCTGTTTCGGCCAACGCTGCGAGGCGCGCGCGGCGGCTGGTGGAAAGGGCCATTTCGGACATCGCGAACAACGCATTCAGCGTCGTCAGCATGGCCAGCAGGAAGACATCCATGTACGGGGGGTGAAAATAAGGAGATGGCACTTTACTTGATCGGCGATGTCCAGGGCTGCGACGCCGCGCTCCAGAGGCTGCTGGACGTGATCGATTTCTCCCCGAGCCGCGATACGGTCGTGCTGCTCGGCGACCTGGTCAACCGCGGCCCCGACTCGGCCGCCGTGCTGCGGCGGGTGCAGGGCTACGGCGCCTCGGCGCGCAGCCTGCTCGGCAACCACGACCTGCACCTGCTCGGCGTGGCGCACGGCGCGCGCAAGCCCGGCCGCAAGGACACGCTGGCCGGCTTGCTCGCTTCGCCCGACAGCGAGGCGATGCTCGACTGGCTGCGCCGCCAGCACATGGCGCTGCACATGCAGGTCGGCGGCGGCGAGCTGCTCATGGTGCATGCGGGCGTACTGCCGCAGTGGACCGTCGGCGACACGCTGGCGCTCGCGGCCGGACTCGAATCGGTGCTGCGCGGGCCCGCGCTCGGCGAGTTCCTGCTCGACATGTACGGCAACGCGCCCGACCACTGGCACGATGCGCTCACGGGCAACGCCCGGCTGCGCGTGGTGGTGAACGCGCTCACGCGGCTGCGCTTCTGTTCGGCCGAAGGCGTGATGGATTTCGAGAGCTCCGACAGCGCCGCCTCGGCGCCCGAAGGACTCATGCCGTGGTTCGACGTGCCGGGGCGCAAGACCGCCGATGTGACGATCGCGTTCGGGCACTGGTCGACGCTGGGCTGGTTGTCGCGGCCCGACCTGCTCTCCACCGACACCGGCTGCGTCTGGGGCGGCTGCCTCAGCGCGGTGCGGATCGGTGCGACCCCGGCCGAGCGCGAGCTGGTCCAGGTGAAGTGCGAACAGGCGCAGAAGCCCGGTTGAGCCGGCAGGCGGGCCGGCTGCGCGGGCTCAGCTCGGCTCGGCGCTCTTGAACAGCGCCGGTACCTTGCGCTTCGACTTGATGTTGCTCGAGATGCCGCGCGACGGGGCGGCCTTGGCGGCCGCTTCCCAGGCGGGTGCGGCCTCGCGCTCGCCGGGCTCGTAGGGCTTGTCGAAGAACGGATCGCGCGGTGCGGAAGGCGCGCGGTGCGGACGGCCTGCACTGCCGCGTCGTGCATCGCCGCCGAAGGCGCTGCTGCTGCGTTCGCGCGGCTGGTCGAGCACGTCGCGTGCATCGCCGGCCTCGCCCTCTTCGCGCCAGTGGCGGCGGCCGTCGTTGATGCGGCCGCGCGGACGGTCTTCCTCGAACTCCATCGCTTCGAGTTCGATCTTCTTCTTGATCAGCTTCTCGATGTCGGCCACCAGGCGCGCATCGTTGCCGCCGCTCGCAAAGCTCACGGCCAGGCCCGAGGCACCGGCACGGCCGGTGCGGCCGATGCGGTGCACGTAGTCTTCGGCGTTGAACGGGATGTCGAAGTTGAACACCGCGGGCACGTCCTTGATGTCGAGGCCGCGGGCCGCGACGTCGGTGCACACCAGCAGGTCGACCTCGCCGGCCTTGAACGAGGCCAGCGCCTTGAGGCGCTCGTCCTGGCTCTTGTCGCCGTGCAGCGCGGTGGTGCGAAGCCCGTCGCGCTCGAGCGAACGCGCGAGGCGCGCGCAGCCGAGCTTGCTGTTGACGAACACGAAGGCCTGCGTGATGCCGCGCTGCTTCACGATCTGCTTGAGCGCGCGGCGCTTGTCGTCGTCCGTCACGCTGAAGAAGCGCTGCTCGACCGTGGACGCGGTTTCGTTCGGCCGCGCCACCTCGATGGTGACGGGGTTCTGCAGGTAGCTGCCCGCGAGCCGCTTGATCTCGGGCGAGAACGTGGCCGAGAACAGCAGCGTGGTGCGCTGCTTGGGCAGGTAGCTCAGGATGCGCTGCAGGTCGGGCAGGAAGCCGATGTCGAGCATGCGGTCGGCCTCGTCGAGCACCACGTACTCGACCTGGTTGAGCACCGCGTTCTTGGCCTCGATGTGGTCGAGCAGCCGGCCCGGCGTGGCCACCAGCACCTCGACGCCCTTTTTGAGCTCGAGCGTCTGCGGCTTCATGTCGATGCCGCCGAACACGACCGTGCTGCGCAGGTTGGTGTACTTGGCGTACAGCTTGACCTGCTGGGCCACCTGGTCGGCGAGTTCGCGCGTGGGCAACAGCACCAGCGCACGCACCGGGTGCCGTGCGGGCGAGGTGGACGCGTTCTCGTGCTTGAGCATGCGCTGCAGCAGGGGCAGCGTGAACGCGGCGGTCTTGCCGGTGCCGGTTTGCGCGGCACCCATCACGTCCTGGCCCGAAAGCACGACCGGAATGGCCTGTTCCTGGATCGGCGTCATGGTCTCGTAGCCCATTTCGGCTACGGCGCGCGCCAGCGGTTCCGCCAGCGATAGGTTGGAGAAGGAGCTTGTCATTAAGCCCGCTATTGTCGCATTGCCGCAAAAAAGGGCAGTGAAGACTCGATGACAACGCCCGCGCAGCGCGCGTTGCTACTTATTTCATAGCGTTACAGCGAGTGTCGGCGAGAGCTTGCGCGGCTTCGCTCAGAGCGTGCGGGCGTTGAAGGTGTCGCACGACTTCACGTCGCCGGTCTGGTAGCCGGTGCCAAACCAGCGCTGGCGCTGCGCGCTCGAGCCGTGCGTGAAGCTGTCGGGCACCACCGCGCGGCCTGCCGAACGCTGCAGCGCGTCGTCGCCGATCTTCTGCGCGGCGTTCATGGCGGCCTCGATGTCGCCCGGGTCGAGCCACTTCTTCGACTCCTGCGAATGGTGCGCCCAGATGCCCGCGAAGCAGTCGGCCTGCAGCTCGACGCGCACGCTCAGCGCATTGTTCTGCGACTGGCTCAGGCGCCTGCGCATGCCGTCGACCTTGGCGGTGATGCCGAGCTCGTCCTGCACATGGTGGCCGACCTCGTGCGCGATCACGTAGGCCTGCGCGAATTCGCCGGGCGCGCCGAGTTGGTTCTTGAGCGTGTCGTAGAAGCCGAGGTCGATGTAGACCTTCTTGTCGCCGGGGCAGTAGAACGGCCCCATCGCCGACTCGCCGGTGCCGCAGGCCGTGGGCGTCGCGCCGCGGAACAGCACCAGCCGCGGCGGCTGGTAGGTGCCGCCGTTCTGGCGGAAGATGCCGCTCCACACCACCTCGGTGTTGCGCAGCACGGTCGAGACGAAGGCCGCCTCGCGGTCGTTCGCCGGCGGCTTGGGCGCCGGGCCTTGTTGCTGCTGCACCTGGACCTGTTCCGGCCCGCCGCCGCTGAGCAGGCTCAGCACGGTGAGCGGATTGATGCCGAAGATCCAGCCTGCGATCAGCGCGACCGCGATGGTGCCGATGCCGATGCCTCGCCCGCCGATGAAGCCGCCACCGCCGCCGCCGCTGCGGCGGTCCTCGACGTTCTCGGATTGTTCGTTGCCTTCCCATCTCATCGCGATCTCCTTGCCGGCGCGTCGGAGTTGCCGGATCGTCAACGGATGTTAATGGGCCCTGGCGCCGGCTGCGTAACCGGCGGTCAGCGGGGCCGGAGGCCTCAGGTCTTGGGCAGCGTGACGCCGCGCTGGCCCTGGTACTTGCCGCCGCGGTCCTTGTAACTGGTCTCGCAGACCTCGTCGCTCTCGAAGAACAGCACCTGGGCGCAGCCCTCGCCGGCGTAGATCTTGGCGGGCAGCGGCGTGGTGTTGCTGAATTCGAGCGTCACGTAGCCTTCCCATTCGGGCTCGAACGGCGTGACGTTGACGATGATGCCGCAGCGCGCGTAGGTGCTCTTGCCGAGGCAGATGGTGAGCACGTTGCGCGGGATGCGGAAGTATTCGACCGTGCGTGCCAGCGCGAAGCTGTTGGGCGGGATGATGCAGTAGTCGCCGTGCATGTCGACGAAGCTCTTCTCGTCGAAGTTCTTCGGGTCGACCACGGTGCTGTGGATGTTGGTGAAGACCTTGAACTCGGGCGCGCAGCGGATGTCGTAGCCGTAGCTCGAGGTGCCGTAGCTGATGATCTTGTGGCCCGCGGCCTCGCGCACCTGCCCGGGCTCGAAGGGCTCGATCATGCCGTGCTGCTCGGCCATGCGCCGGATCCATTTGTCGCTCTTGATGCTCATATGCGGTGCTGCTGCTGCGGAGGGTCGGGGCGGAATTGTGGCATGGCTGAATACGGACTTCCGGACGCAGAGGACGCGAAGGTTTCGCAGAAATCGCAAAAGGAATCCAGAAAGAAAATTTTTTGGATCCCCTTCTGCGACCTCTGCGAAATCTCTGCGCCCTCTGCGTCCGGAAGTCCGCTCCCTCGCCGCCTACCCCGCCACCTGCGAAATCACCGCGCGTTCGATCAGCCGGTCGTCGCCCAGCACGATCATCGCGAACAGCAGTTCCTCGAGGTTCTCGGCCCGCGCCGCCTTGCGCGCGAGCAGCGGCGTGGCTTGCTGCGGGTTGAGCACCAGGAAGTCGGCCTCGCAGCCGGGCTGCAGGTTGCCGATCAGGCCATCGAGCCCCAGCGCGCGCGCCGCGCCGCCGGTGTGGCGCCACCAGAGTTCGGAGGGCGCGATGCTCAGGCCGGGCTTGGTCTGGCCCTCACGGCCCACGTAGTAGGCCGCCATCATCGTGTGGAAGGGGCTGAAGCTGGTGCCGCCGCCCACGTCGCTCGCAAGGCCGTACGGGAACCCCGTGCGGTCGGCCGCACCGAAATCGAAGAAGCCACTGCCGAGGAACAGGTTGCTGGTCGGGCTCACGGCGGCCGCGGTCTTCGTGTCGCGCAGCAGCGCGCGGTCGGTGTCGTCGAGGTAGATGCAGTGCGCGTACACGGCGCGCTCGCGCATCAGGCCGAAGCCCGCGTACACGTCGAGGTAGGAGCGCGATTGCGGATAGAGCTCGCGCACCCAGGCCACTTCGTCGCGGTTCTCGGCCACGTGCGACTGGATCCAGGTGCTCGGGTACTTCGCGGCCAGTTCGCCCGCGCCGCGCATCTGCGCGTCGGTGCTCGCGGGCGCGAAGCGCGGCGTGATCGCGTAACCCAGCCGGTCGACGTCGTGCCACTTGCGGATCAGCGCCTCGGAATCGACCAGGCTCTGTTCGGTTTCATCGCGCACGCCGTCGGGCGAATGGCGGTCCTGCAGCACCTTGCCCGAGATCATTCGCAGGCCGCGCTGCTGTGCGGCCTCGAAGAACGCATCGACCGAGGCGACGTGCGAGGTCGCGAAGGTCAGCGCCGTGGTCACGCCGTTGCGCAGCAGCTCGTCGAAGAACACCCCGGCGACTTCGTTCGAATGCGCGGGATCGGCGAACTTCGCCTCCGCGGGGAAGGTGTAGTTCTCGAGCCAGGGCAGGAGCCCCGGCGAGGGCGAGCCGATGATGTCGGTCTGAGGAAAGTGGATGTGCATGTCCACGAAGCCCGGCGCGAGGATGCGGCCCGGCAGCGCGATCGTCTCGGCGTCGGCATGGCGCGGCGACACGGCGGCATGGCTGCCCGCGTCGAGCACGCGCTGGCGGCCGGCCGCGTCGGGGCCGACGACCAGCAGGCCGTCCTCATCGAAAAGGGGCTGGCCTGCGGCATCGAAACGCAGGAGGGAGGCGCGGTAGGCTTTTTTCATCGTGGCTGCGGAGGGTAAACCAGCCCTGCGCCGGCGCAATTTCCCTGCGCATATGAGTGCTATACGCCCACGCCACTCGCGCGCCGCCGCCTCAGCGCCCCACCCGCCCCTGCACGCCCTCGGCAAGCCAGTTCATCTTGAGGATCTGCTCGTCGTTCAACTGCGCCCCCTTGGCGATGACGGTGCGCCCCTCGTTGTCGCGCACGTCGGCGGCCACCGCGCGAAACGGCTGCAGCTTGCCCGCCGCGATGTCCTGCTGGCGCGCGAGCACCTCCTGCTGCACCGCCTTGGGCACCTTCGCGCCGAAGTCGCCGACGCGGATCAGGCCCTCCTTCACGCCACCCCAGAGATTGCCGCTCTTCCAGCTGCCGTCGAGCACGGCCTTGGCCCGCGCGGTGTAGTAGCCGCCCCACTGGTGCGTGACGGCGACGATCTGCGCGTCGGGTGCCGTCTTGCGCATGTCGGAGTGGTAGGCCACGGCCATCTTGCCGCGCTCCTGCGCTGCGGCCATCACCGCGGTCGAACCGGTGTGGAAGGCCAGCACGTCGGCGTTCTGGTTGAACAGCGCCATCGCAGCGTCGCGCTCCTTGGGCGGATCGAACCATTCGTTGAGCCACACGACCACCACCTTCGCCTGCGGGTTCACCGAGCGCATGCCGAGCGTGAAGGCATTGATGCCCTGCAGCACCTCGGGAATGGGAAAGCCCGCCACGTAGCCCGCGATGTTCGTCTTCGTCATGCGGCCCGCGGCAATGCCCGCGAGGTAGCGCCCTTCGTAGTAGCGCGCGTTCGAGGTCGCGACATTGGGCGCCGTCTTGTAGCCCGTGACCGATTCGAACTTCACGTCCGGAAAGTCGCGCGCCACCTTCAGCGTGGGCTCCATGTAGCCGAAGCTCGGCGTGAAGATCAGCTTGTTGCCCTGCTGCGCCAGGTCGCGGATCACGCGCTCGGCATCAGCGCCTTCGAGCACGTTCTCGACGAAGCTGGTCTCGACCCTGTCGCCCAGCGCCGCTTCGACGGCCTTGCGGCCCTCTTCATGCTGGCGCACCCACCCGGCGTCGGTGACCGGCGTGACGTAGACGAAGCCGATCTTCAGCGGCGGCGGCTTGGGTGCCGGCGGCTGTTGTGAAAAGGCGGGAGATAAAAAGCAAGCGGCTGCCCACGCCAGAACGGCGCGGCCCGCGAGGTTTTTGTACATGGTGTTCCTCTACATGGCCCCGGAAATACAAAAACCCCGCAACCGCCGGGACGCCGGCTGCGGGGCAGGGGATTCTACCTAGGAGGCTGTCGGGCTTGCCTTACGCGTCGAAGGCCGGATCGATCGGCACCCTGTAGCCGTTGACGAGCCGGTTCGTCTCGTTGGCCATGCCGACGACCGCCATCAGCTCAGCGAACATCGCGGGCGTCATACCGGCCTTCTCGGCGCCCGCGTGATGGCTTGCGGTGCAGTAGCCGCAGCCGTTGCTCACGCTCACCGCGAGGTACACCATCTCCTTGACCACCGGGTCGAGCGCACCCGGCGCCATCACCTCCTTGAGGCTGGACCAAGTGCGCCGCAGCGTGGCAGGATCGTTCGCGAGGTACTTCCAGAAGTTGTTGACGTCGGGCACGTTGCGCGTGGCCTTGATGTCGTCGAACACGGCCTTCACCTCGTCCGGCGCGTCCGCGTAGTCGATCGGCGGGGGTTTCATGGGTTCTCCGGTTCAGGCGTCGGCAAAGCGCGCGAAGACCGCGTCGAGCCGCGCCAGGTAGTCGTGCCTGGCCGCTTCGTCGATGAAGCTGCCTTCGAAGCTGTTGGCCGCGAGCTGCCACGCATGCCGCACGCCGAGCCCCGTGGCCGCAAAGGTCTGCAGGAAGTTCTGGTTCATGTAGCCACCGAAGTAGGCCGGGTCGTCCGAGTTGACGGTGGCGACCAGGCCCGCGTCGAGCAGCGCGCCGAGGTTGTGCTGCGCAAGGTCCGGAAACACGCAGAGCTTGAGGTTCGACAGCGGGCACACGGTGAGCGGAATGCGGTCTTGCGCGAGCCGCTGCATCAGCGCCGGATCCTTGGCGCTCTGCACGCCGTGGTCGACGCGCTCGACCTTGAGCACGTCGAGCGCACTCCAGACGTATTCGGGCGGCCCCTCCTCGCCGGCATGCGCGACCAGATGCAGGCCCAGCTCGCGGCAGCGCGCGAACACGCGCGCGAACTTCTCGGGCGGATGGCCGACCTCGCTCGAATCGAGCCCCACGCCGATGAACCTGTCGCGAAACGGCAGCGCCTGTTCGAGCGTCTCGAAAGCCTCTTCCTCGCTCAGGTGGCGCAGGAAGCACAGGATCAGCGAGGCGCTCACGCCGAGCTTCGGCCCGGCCTCGGTGCAGGCGCTGTGCAGGCCCTCGATCACCGTCTCCATCGCCACGCCGCGCGCGGTGTGCGTCTGCGGGTCGAAGAACATCTCGGTGTGCACCACGTTGTCGGCCGCCGCGCGCTCGAGGTAGGCCCAGGCCATGTCGTGGAAGTCCTGCGCCTTCAGCAGCACGCTCGCGCCCGCGTAGTAGATGTCGAGGAAGCTCTGAAGGTTGGTGAAGGCGTAGGCGCGGCGCAGCGCCTCGACGCTCGCGTACGGAAGGGCCACGCCGTTGCGCTGGGCGAGCGCGAAGATCAGCTCGGGCTCGAGCGAACCCTCGATGTGCATGTGCAGTTCGGCCTTGGGCATGGCGCACAGCAGCTCGGGCAGGCGTGCAGCCGCGATGTTGTCGAAGCGCGGGTCGAAGGTGGGGCGGGAATCGTTCATGGGGCGGCCGGAAAAAAGGAATGCGTTCGTTGCGGTCGCGCACAGCATAAGCCCGAAGGCAGGCCCTCACCAGCCCGCCGCGCCGCCCTCCAGCGCGCGCCGCGCGAGCAGGAAGGCGGCCGCGTTCCAGCTCTGTCCGGCCATGCCCCTGGGCGCGAGCGTGCGGCCATGGAACCACTCGGTGAAGCGCCAGCCGCCGGCGTGGTTCGCCTGCGCGAGCCGCACCAGTTCGGGCCAGGCGAGTTCGCGCAGGCCGAGGCGCGCGAGCGCCATCACCCAGAAGCCGCCGACGAACGGCCAGATGCCCCCGTTGTGGTACTGGTGCACCACGTTCTGCTGGTGCCGCGCCATGTATGGGCGCCACAGCGTGTCCTGGCGCGTCAGCGGATGCAGCACCACGCGCACCGGAAACGGCTCGTCCGCGTGTGCGGCGACGACGGTGTCGACGATGCGGCGCGCAAATTCCGGTTCGGCCAGACCGCAGAGAATTGCCAGCACGTTGCCGAAAACGTCGCCCTCGTTGCCGGTGAACGAGAGGTTGACGAAGCTCAGGTAGAGCCCGGGGTCGGTGCGGCCCCGGCGCGCATAGTGGCGCAGCAGGCGCGCGCGATGGTATTCGGGCAGGTCGGCCTGGAACGGGTTGAACAGGTGGTTGAAGTGGTAGTGCGTGGCTTCGGCATCGCCGAGCGCAAAGCGCCGCTTGACCTCGAACCAGAGCGCGTTCGTATAGAGCACGTAGCCCGAGCGCGGCATGATGTCGGCCCAGTCGCTGGCCTCGTTCTGCTGCAGCAGCCGGAAATGCTGATGCTCCTGCGCGAGCAGCCAGCCGATCGCGCGCTCGGCTTCGCGCTGCCAGTGCGACGCGCCGACATCGCCGTGCCGGCGCACGTGGTCCACCGCGATCAGCCACCACAGGGTGGCATCGATGCAGCCCAGGTACCAGAAATCGGCATCGAGCCCTTCGGGATCGACGTACTTGGGGATCTGCCCGTTGCCGGCCTGCTGCGCGGCCAGTGCGTCGAGGCTCGCGACCGCGCCCTGCTCGAGCGCGGGCACGCCGCTGCCGCACATCGCCATGACGCAGATTGCCGCGTCGCGCCCGAAGATGCGCGTGTAGCGGCGCGCCTCGGCGGCTTCATTGCGGGTGGCGGCAAGAATGCCGTGCGGCGTGAGGTTGCGTTCGAGGAGTTCGAGCGAGGCTTGCGCGCAGGCGTCGATCAGCGCGAGCGAGGGGCGGTCGAGGGGAGGTGTAGGCATCGTGGTCATGCGGTCACGCAGGCGGCGTGCCGGTGGGCAGCTTCTTCTTTCGGCGCGCGGCCGAGCGGGCGATTGTGCCGCGCCCCGCGAGCCCACGAAGGCGTCAGGGTTCCGTGTCGCGCGGCAGGCCCGCGGTCGGCGCAGGACCCGCTTCGGCCGCGCCATGGTGCAGGCCCACGCCGACGCCGAGCCCTGCGCCCATGCCAGCGCCACCCGCGCCACCCGCGCCGCCCGCGCCACCTCTTGTGCCACCGGCGGCGCCACCACCGCCGCCGCCCGCACGATCGCTGCGCGCCGGCGTGCCCTTGGTGCGCAGCGGTCCCTGCTTCGGAATGCCGAGTTCGGGCGGGACCGGCGCTAGGTCGAGCACCTCGCGGATGAAGGTGCGCAGAGAGACCACCAGTTCGGCTGTCTCCACCCTTCGGCCGGCCGCCATGTCGCTGGCCGCCTGTGCCGCGAGCCGGACCTGCGCCTCGGTGCCCAGCAGGATCACGTCCGACAGTGCGCTCTCGACCGCATCGCGGATGCGCCGGCGCCGGTCCGATGCGGGAAGCCCGTCCTCGGGAGTGCCCTGCACGCCCTCACCCTGCGACTGCCGCACCCGCAGGTCGCGCAAGTGGCTCGGGTCCACCGCCAACTCCCCGGTGAACGAGCCGCCGAGCACCTTGTAGGCCGCGATCAGTGTCTTCAACCGCTCGTTGATCTGCCGGTTCTGTCGCTCGCGCCGCTGCTGCACGCTGAGCATCACCACGATGCGAATGCCGACCGCCACCAGCGACACCAGCACCAGCCCCAGAAGCGTGGAAAGAAGACCTTGCCAGGAAGTGAAGTCGATTGGATTGCGCATCGATGGACCCGAAGGATGGACGGTGGACCGCGGCCAGTGCCTGCACGTCGATTCCACCAAAAAGAAAGCCGCCCCACGGGCGGCCCTGGTATCCGCGAACGAGCGGCATGCGCGCGTTCAGCGAAACAGCGATGGCGCTTACTTCTTGTCCCCGCCCGGCACCGAACCTTCGACACCCTTGACGTAGAAATTCACGCCCGACAGGAACTTGTCGTCGGCCACGGCGTCCTTGGCGACCAGTTCCTTGCCGTCCTGGCCGAGGATCGGGCCCTTCCAGATCGCGAAGCTGCCGTCCTTCAGGCCCTTCTTCACTTCTTCCACCTTGGCCTTGGTCTCGGCCGGCACGTCTTCGGCGATCGAGACGATGTCGATCGCGCCTTCCTTCACGCCCCACCAGCTCTGGCCGGTGGTCCACTTGCCGTCGATGGCGTCCTGCGTGGCCTTGATGTAGTACGGCGCCCAGTTGATGGTGGCCGACGCGAGGTGGGCCTTGGGGCCGTAGGCGGTCATGTCCGAATCCCAGCCGAAGGCGCGCTTGCCTTTTTCCTGCGCGGTCTTGAGCACGGCC